>Ga0209437_100040_pt1 | contig 448096 bp, 395 predicted proteins | sample AraplaL_Cvi_mTSA_FD_184266 | JGI IMG/M metagenome (GOLD analysis project Ga0209437, IMG submission 184266) | Arabidopsis root microbial communities from the University of North Carolina, USA - plate scrape CL_Cvi_mTSA (SPAdes) (version 2) | ecosystem: Host-associated > Plants > Roots >...
GCGCTCGTAAAGCTTGCTCAGCAGATGGAAGAGCAGCGCACCACCTGAGGCGCTGAACGGCAAATATCCCTGCTCGTCGAGGATGACGAGATCGGAATGGACGAGACGGTTGGCAATTTGGCCCGAACGATGCGTGGCTGATCGTCGATGACACGGCGCTGCCCAAGAAGGGAGATTACTCGGTTGGCGTGGCGCCACAACATGCTTCGGCGCTTGGCAAGAATGCCAACTGCCAGACGCTCGTGCCGCTGACGCTGGCTTCTGACGAAGTGCCGGTCATAGTGGGTTGCGGCTGTTCCTGCCTGAGAGTTGGGTTTCCAACCCCATCCCGCTCGACCGCGTCGGTGTGCCTGATGACCATCGTGCCTCCAAGACCAAGCCGGAGATCGCGCTGGCTGAGATTGACCGGATTCGCACGGGCGGCGAAAAATCGGATTGACCAAATATTCATAGTGAACTGACGAAAAAAGCCGTGGCGAAAAAGGACATTCCGCAACGTATCGAGAAAGGATCGAAAATCTGCGGGAATTCGAAAGATATATGCGCATGAAATCTTGGTGCCTCCAGGATAACAGAGCGAGGGGCGAGTGACGTTTCGCTGGGTGATGTCGCGAAGAGCGTCGACAATAACAAGAGTACAATCGAAGGCGTCGACGGCCGTTCAGTAGCAGGAGCCGCGAATCGCTTCTTGATGACGCCCACGGCAAAGCGATCCGGTGACGATAGCCAACAACAGCAATAGTTTAAAATTAACGCTCGGTTAACCATATTCACCTTTATTCACTATACCGAATACAAGGACTTGATTCCCCGAACCGGCGCGCAATTTGCCGATGAATCTGACCGTAAACAATTGTCGCGATCCCAAGATATGCATTTTACAAAGACCATAGCGCTGATGACCCTGGCCTGCCTTGCGGCTGGCTGTACGACGACGGGTCATGTGCGGCAGTCGATCGGCGTGGAAACCGTCGACAACGACAAGGCGCTAGCCTTCCCGCCGCCTGGCGGCCCGGCGATCGTCAATGTGGTCGAGCGCCGGCATGGCAAAGATGTGGACCAGACGATTTCGCTTGCCACATCGTCGTCTGTCCCCGGCCAGAACTTCCTCAAGGTTCAGTTTCTCGGTATAGCCGGACCAAATCAGGGTCTCGGCAGCAGGCCGTTCAACACCATCAATGAACGCACGATTGCCCGCGAAATGGCTTCGGCAATTCCGGGCGTCCGTCTCGCCCGTTCGGCGATTTTGGTTCAGAATAGCTACGGACCTTTCGGCTATGCTTCCGGCCAAAGCAGAACCGGGGATACGTGCCTCTATGCCTGGCAGCAGATTCAGGCCGGCTTCGCACGGCAGCTCGACCAGCGCAATTTCGGTATGGTGCAGGCGAGGATCAGGCTTTGTGATGCCCACGCCACCGAGCGTCAGCTCCTGAGCACCGTCTACGGTTACACGATCGCCGGCCATTTCGATGGTGCCGCTTTGGCACCCTGGGGGACGCCGCGCGGAGCCGAAGCCGTTCTCGGCAAGCCGGGAGAGCTGGTCTATCCTGACGCGGCCCCCTATCGCACGGCGCCGATCACAATCGGCTATCAAAATCGTCCGGCACAGCCGATACGTCGTCCCGCTGTTGTCCGTAAGCCGGCCATGGTGCCGTTGCAGCCACAAGCGCAGCCAGCCCTACCACCGATGATCGGTCCGCGTGTGCCATTGCCGGATGGCCAAAGCGACCCATCTCAAACGGGTGGCGCAACGGGACCGTCGTCAATGCTGGTGCAGCCGGTGCCGGCAAATACTGCGAGCAATATTATCGTGCCTTTACCGGACTGTAACGGAGACGCTGGCATATCCGGGGCATGCCGCCGCTAAACGGCGCGGTCTCGGGGCGCCAGGATGGCGCCCGACAATACCTTTGAAGGAACAACGATGCAGACAGCACGCAGCATCTTGATATGGGCCGTGATCGCGCTATGCGGGGTCGTGCTGATCACCTTGCCGGTCAACCTTCAGACGCAGCTGATCGCCAGTACGGTCGTCGTCACCATCATGGCCATCATCAAGATCTTGAAGCGTCAGGGCACATGGCGGCTTGTCGCGCTCGCCTTTGGTACGGCCATCGTGCTGCGCTACGTCTATTGGCGCACGACAAGCACTCTTCCGCCGGTCAACCAACTTGAAAACTTCGTGCCCGGCCTACTGCTCTATCTCGCCGAAATGTACAACGTCGCGATGCTGATGCTCAGCCTCTTCATCGTCGCTACGCCCCTGCCGCCGCGCACCGCGCGCGCATTGAAGACGCAGCATTTCCCGTCCGTAGACGTTTTCGTGCCCTCCTATAATGAGGATACCAACCTTCTTGCCAACACGCTCGCGTCAGCAAAGGCGATGGACTATCCGGCCGACAAGCTCAAGGTTTGGCTGCTCGACGACGGCGGCACCGCCCAGAAGCGGCATTCGACCAAAGTTCTGGAATCCGAGGCCGCCATCGCGCGGCATGACGAGCTTAAACGGCTCTGCATCGACCTGGATGTTGAATATCTGACGCGTGAGCGCAACGAACACGCCAAGGCCGGCAATCTCAACAATGGCCTCGAACATTCCAACGGCGAGCTCATTGCCGTTTTTGATGCCGACCACGCGCCCGCGCGTGACTTCCTGCTGGAGACGGTCGGCTATTTCGAGGACGATCCGAAGCTGTTCCTCGTTCAGACGCCGCACTTCTTCATCAACCCGGATCCTTTGGAGCGCAATCTGCGCACCTTCGACACCATGCCGAGCGAGAACGAGATGTTCTACGGCATCATTCAGCGCGGTCTGGACAAATGGAATGCGGCCTTCTTTTGCGGCTCCGCGGCCGTGCTCAGCCGCAGAGCATTGGAGTCTCAGAACGGATTCAGCGGTATCAGCATCACGGAAGACTGCGAAACGGCGCTCGCGCTCCACGGCGCCGGCTGGAACAGTATCTATGTCGACAAGCCTCTGATTGCCGGCCTGCAACCGGCCACCTTTGCGAGCTTCATCGGCCAGCGCAGCCGCTGGGCGCAGGGCATGATGCAGATCCTGCGTTTCCGCTTCCCGCTGCTGAAGCGCGGCCTGAGCCTGCCGCAACGCCTCTGCTACATGTCCTCGACGCTGTTCTGGCTCTTCCCCTTCCCGCGCGTCATCTTCCTGTTCGCGCCGCTTTTCTATCTCTTCTTCGACCTGGAGATCTTCACGGCTTCCGGCAGCGAGTTCCTCGCCTATACGCTTGCCTATATGCTCGTGAACCTGATGATGCAGAACTATCTCTATGGCTCCTTCCGTTGGCCATGGATTTCCGAGCTTTACGAGTATGTTCAGACGGTGCATCTGCTGCCGGCCGTCATCTCGGTCATGCTCAACCCGCGCAAGCCGACATTCAAGGTCACGGCCAAGGACGAGTCGATTTCCGTGAGCCGGCTCTCCGAGATCAGCCGTCCTTTCTTTGTCATTTTTGCCGTGCAGATCATCGCGCTCGCGGTAACAATATACCGTGTCTATGCCGAACCCTATAAGGCGGACGTGACCCTCGTCGTCGGCGGCTGGAACATCATCAACCTGATCCTCTCCGGCTGCGCATTGGGCGTCGTCTCTGAGCGCGGCGAGCGCGCCTCGTCGCGGCGTGTACGCGTCGATCGCCGCAGCGAATTCGGCTCCGGCGACAGATGGAATTCCGCGTCCATCGAGGACGTTTCCGTTCATGGCGCACGATTGAACGTCTTCAACAAGGACCTCGGCCCTATAAAGGTCGGCTCCGAAGCCACGCTTCGTTTCCAACCCTATAGCGGCGCCGAGATGGTCACCTTGTCGGTTATCATCCGCAACATCGAGCAAATGGGGGATATCACCGCCATCGGATGTCAGTATGTCCCCAAGGGCGCTGCCGATCATCGCCTGATCGCCGATCTGGTTTTTGCCAATTCCGACCAATGGACGAAGTTCCAGCAGGCACGCCGGCGCAACCCCGGCATCATCCGTGGCACGATCTGGTTCCTCGGCCTCTCGCTCTATCAGACGAGCCGCGGCTTGATCTATCTCTTCCGAGGGGTCGGTGGCGAACGGGCGCCGCAGCGGCAGGACGCAAAGGCAAAAAGCTGATGAACCGCGTCCTCCCCGCTCTCTTCTTCCTCGTTGGCGCGACCGTTGCACAGGCGCAGTCGACACCGTTCGACATGTCCGGCGAACGCCCGAAGGGCGAACCGCCGGTCACGCCACAGATCCTGGCACCCCAGGCAAGCACGCCGCAAGCCGAGTCGCCGAAGGCGGCTCCGACCCAGGTTGTCACACCTCAAGCCGCTCCCGCGCAGGCCGCCCAGCCCGCGGTGACCGCGCCACAAGTGGTCGCACCCCAGACCCCAGCTCCGCAAGCCGCAGCCCCGGTGACCCCGGCTCAAGCGACGCCGCAGACAGCACCGAAGGTGGAAAAGGCGCCGGCGGCAGCCTCGGTGTTCCGCCGCTTTGTCGTGCCCTATTCAAAGCTGCGCCTGGAGGGGGAAAACGACCACAAGTCCTGGTCGATCTACCTTACCCCGGAGCAGGCGGCAGCCCAGGCGAAATTCAATTTCTCCTATCAGAATGCCGTCGTCGTCGCGCCGGAAGCGTCGCAACTCACCGTCCTCCTGAACGATCGCGTCGTTCACCAGCAGCCAATCGGCTCTTCCGACAATCCGTCGGATATCAGCTTCGACATCCCGCGCGGTCTCCTGCAGCCCGGCGCAAACCTGCTGACCTTCGATGCTTCGCAGCGGCACCGCACAGACTGTGACATTGCGTCGACCTATGAGCTCTGGTCGGATATCGACCCGGCTAAAACCTATCTGACGTTCGCAGGACGCGAGGCGGAAAAGCTCTCGACCACGGACGCGATACGCGCCATCGGCGTCGATGCCAGCGGCAAAACCCAATTCAATCTTGTGGTGCCGGCATTGGCGCAGCCGGGCTCGACCAAGCCGATACTTCGGCTCTCCCAAGGCCTGGCCCTGCTTGCCGGAATGCCGAATGAGATCTTCTCATTCAGCACGGATACGTTGCCGCCTTCAGGCCCAGGCAAAATGACCGTCATTGTTGGCACACCGGCCGAATTGCAATCGGTCTTCACCGTGCCACCCGCCGCCCAGAACGGCGCTTTGGCGACATTCGCGACAGATCCGCATAGCGGGCAGCAGTTCCTCCTCGTCAGCGGCCCATCCTGGCAGGCCATTTCTTCGGCCATCGACATGGTTGTGTCGCCGACCGAGAGGGACCCCGGCACGCGTCGCGATCTATTGGTAACGCAGCGCTGGATGGCGCCCGATGCGCCGTTGATCTATTCCGGAACCAGCCTTTCCTTCGAACAGCTCGGCGTCAAGACGGCGGAATTCTCCGGACGGCGCTTCCACACCAGCTTCAACATCGCAATTCCGTCCGACTTCTATGCGAATGCCTATGGCGAGGCCAGCATTTTGCTCGACGCGGCCTATGCGAAAGACGTCAGGCCGGGCAGCCACATCGATGTCTACGTCAACGGCAATATCGCCACAACGAAGCCGATCACCGCGACAGGTGGCGGCATCTTCAGGCAATTGCCCATTCGCATCACCATGCGGCACTTCAAGCCTGGTCTCAATACGGTGACGCTCGAGGCCATGCTGCTTGCGGACGAGGATTCGGCCTGCGTGCCTGCGGCGACATCCAGCACGACGCCGCGCTTTGCATTGTTCGATACCAGCCAGTTCCGTATTCCGGATTTTGCAAGGGTCGAGCAGCGGCCTAACCTGGCGGCACTGGCCGGTACGGGCTACCCCTATAATCGCGATGGCGAATCGACGGCCTTGTTCATTGATCGGATCGATGCCGACATGCTTTCAACGACTGCAACGCTTCTTGGACAGATGGCGATCGTTGCCGGGCATCCGATCCCTATCGAGCCGATCGCATCCTCCAGTGCAGTCGGTAGCCGGAATGCGATCTTCATAGGCTCGATTTCGCAGCTGCCATCGACGATCCTCTCGCAGATGAACATTGCGGCGACGAGCCAGGTGGCCTGGCGGCCGCCCACACCGGGGCAAGGCGCAGCTCCGGATTCATCCGTCACCATCGCCGACTGGCGGACCCGCATCAGCGGCGGCCTGTTTCAGGGGCAACTCGACAATTTCCAGCAATGGATGCATCGCAATTTCGACATTTCATTGAGTTCGCTTCGCTTCATGCCGGGCTCTGAGCAGGTATTTACGCCATCAAACGCGAATACGTTCCTGATCGCGCAGGAGGCGAACCCCACCAACGATGCGACCTGGACCGTTATTGCCTCGCCAAGCGCCTCGGATTTGCGGGCCGGCGTCGAGGCGATGACCACGCAACTCAACTGGTCGCAGATCAGCGGTCATATCACCGTCTATTCGGGGAAGACGGGAAAGATCGACACTGTTCCGGTCAATCGCTTCGATTTCGTCATGCCTGAGCCGTGGTCGCTGACCAACTACAGGCTCATTGCCGCCAACTGGCTGTCCAGCAACATCCTTTCCTACGCCTTCTTGCTGGTCATCGGCTCGCTGCTGCTTGGCATTGCCACGGCAAGCATCCTCTCCAAGATCGGTAGGCGAGAATGAGACGCTGGCGTTCCATTCTCGCCTTGTGCTGCGCAGCTGTTGTCGCGATCGCCCAGCCGGTCGCAGCACAACGGGCCGCGATCGATCCGGACGCATGGGCCGTCTACAAGTCAAAGTTCCTGGACACGAACGGACGCATCCTCGACAACGGCAACAACGGCATCAGCCATAGCGAAGGCCAAGGCTATGGCTTACTGCTCGCCTATCTCGCCAACAATCCGGCGGACTTCGAGCAGATCTGGTACTTTACGAGAACCGAGCTTCTGCTGCGCGACGATGGTCTCGCGGCCTGGAAATGGGATCCCGCCGTTACCCCACATGTAACAGATACGAACAACGCTTCGGACGGCGATCTGCTGATCGCCTACGCCCTGGCGCTTGCAGGATCGGCGTGGAACAACAAGGACTACCTGCAGTCGGCCGCCGCCATGGCGAAATCGCTCTTGACCCATGTCGTGATCGACGCAGGCGGCAGGACGCTGCTCCTTCCCGGCGTCGAGGGTTATCGAGCACCCGGCCGGAAGGACGGCCCCATCATCAACCCGTCTTACTGGGTCTACGAAGCCATTCCTGTCATGGCGCTGCTGGCGCCGTCCACCCGATGGCAGAAACTCAAAGACGACGGACTGGCATTGCTGCGTTCCATGCAGTTCGGCGCTCGCAAACTGCCGGCCGATTGGGTCAGCCTGCGAGCAAAGCCGACGCCGGCCGACGGCTTCGAGCCGGAGTTTGGTTACAATGCCATCAGAATCCCGCTTTATCTGGCGCGCGCCGGCATCAACGACAAAGCTCTCCTCACGCGATTGCAGGAGGGCATGACCGTCGAAGGCGATGAACCCGCAACTATAGACCTGACGTCCGGCAAGCCGAAAGACCTGCTTTCGGACCCCGGTTATAGAATTGTTAACGATGTTGTGGCGTGTGTGGTAGGCGGAACGAAACTGCCCGCTTCGGTTCGGCAGTTCGCTCCGACACTTTATTACCCGGCCACTTTGCAACTGTTGAGCCTGGCTTTCGTTACGGAGAAACACCCGGAGTGTTTATAAAGTCCACCTTGATCATGGCTTTCATGGCCGTCGCCGTGGCGGGGTTTACACTCGCCACGAAGGATCTGGATACGCCTGAAGACAAGATCAAGCTGGCGAGATCACACCGCCTTGAGCCCTTGGCGACACTCGTTGCCGACGCAAAGGCTGCCGGCATCCCCGGACAACCGGTCGATCTGAAGACAATCGCCGATCATATTCAGGCAACTGCTCCATCGGCTGTGCTTGCCGATGCGCCGAATACGGCCCCGGTGACCGATACCAAAGCTGATACAACAGCCCAGGCCGCCCCGCAGCCACAGCCGGTTGCGCCTCAGCCTGCGCCGCAACAACCGTCGCAACAGCAGCCCAATCAGGCTCAAGCCGCGCCCACTCAGCCGAAGGTGGATGAAAGTGCTTTGCGCTATTTTGCCAGCCGGGGCGACAAGGCGCGTCTTCAGGCAGAAATTTCGCGACTGCAGACACTCTATCCGAACTGGTCGCCGCCTGCTGACCCGCTCGCCGTTCCGCAGAATAGCGACAAGCAGTTGGAAGCCATGTGGCAGCTCTATTCCGAAGGGCGCTACGCGGAAGTGCGCAAGGCAATCGCAGACCGTCAGGGCGCGGAAGCCGGATGGCAGCCACCTGGCGACCTTCTGGAGCGTCTCGCGGTCGCCGAGGCACGCACACGTCTCATCAACGCTTCCGATCTCAAGCAGTATGCGACCGTCATCGATATCGGCTCGAAGAACCCGAGCCTCCTCACTTGCAGCGATATCGACGTTCTCTGGCGTGTTGCCGAAGCATTCATCAGCACCGATCGGGCCGCGCGCGGACAGGATGCCTACAGCTATATCCTGAAGACCTGCACGAACCCGCAGGAAAGGCTTGCAACCATCCAGAAGGCCTCTGCCCTTTTGCCTTACCAGCCCATGCAGGATCTGCTTGCGCTTGAGAAGCCGGATGGCAATGGCGGTCGCGAGTTCGACAGCATACGGACGGATTTGGCGCGGCGCTTCGTGGCCCAGGGCAATGACGATCCGAAACTGACCGTCTCGCAGGACTACCTCTCCCAGGTCGAGCGCGTGGCCCGTAGCCAGGGCCTTGCCTCGGACGACGCGTTGCTCGGCTGGTACTATCTGCGCCGCAGCAATTACACCGACGCCGAACAATGGTTCAAGGCGGCTCACGAAAAGACGGACTCCGCCGCAATCTCGCAGGGTCTCGCCCTGGTGCTGATCGCTGATCGCAAGCCCCAGGAAGCCGAGGACGTCATGTATAAATGGCGCAACGAGTCGAAGGATGCGATGGCCACCTATTTGGCGGCGACGGCAAACCTGATGGCTTTGCAGCCACCCGCCACCCTCACAGAGGAAGTGCTTGGGCGCGTTGCCGCCGAGATCGTGAAGCAGAAATATGTTCCGACCGCCCAGCAGTTCGGCTGGTTTGCCCGCTCGATGAACCAGCCGCAGGCAGCAGCCCGCTGGTTCGAGACGGCCCTGCGCTGGAAGCCCGATGACGAGCCTTCGGCCTACGGCCTCGCCATCACGCGCAATCAACTGAACGATCGGCAAGGCGTCGCCGAGGTACAGCGCCTATGGGCCGGTCGGTCGCAGCGCATCGCCGTTCTTGGCGAACCGGCTCCGCGTACGCCCGCTTATGCGCCATTGCCCTCGCCGAACCAGACGGCGCAAGGCGTCGCGCCGCAGCTTGTGCCGCAAGTGCAGCCTCAGAACGCTCCTCTGGTCGCCCCACAGGTGGCGCCGCAGGCACCCGTCGAGCAAGCCTATGTGAATGCACAGCCCGCCCAGCAACCCCTGGCGCCAGCGCGCCGCGTGGCCCCGGTCGAATATGCTGAGCCTGTTGCTCGTTCGAAAGCGATCGCTCGCACCACCCGCCGACCGGCCGGCTGTACCACGACCATCAATGCCGAGCTTCTATCGCCGGCCAATGCGCTGTCGCATGGCTGGTGCCTGATGAACCTCAACCGGCCAATGGAAGCCGTCGAAGCCTTTGGCGTCGCGCTGAACGGCAGCGATTCCAAATCCCGAGAAGAGGCGGCCTATGGACAGAGCTTGGCCTATCTACGCGCGGGACTTGCCAACAACGCCGCCGTCGCGGCAACCAAGGCTCCGATGAATCATCAACGGGCCGCCGAGCTGCAGGTCGCCATCCTTGCCGACCGCGCCCTTGCAGCCTTCAACGGCAAACGCTACCACGAGGCCCTGCTCTATCTCGACCAGCGCTCACAGCTCCAACAGGAACGTACCGACCTGATGGTGTTGCGCGGATACAGCTATCTCAATCTGAAAATGTACGACGATGCCCAACGCATCTTCACCGCCGTCGCCGCTACCGGCAACCGCGACGGCAGCCGGGGGCTTAAGGACTTGATGCTGGCTCTGCATCCGCAGCAGGGGGAGTATTGATGGACTTGCCCAGTTGAACAAACCCATCTTTTTGGAATGAACTCTGCGGGTTCATACCAAAGCGCTTCGCCATCTCTCAAATTCGCTTCACGCGCTTCAGCGCCCTGATTCCAAGCATACTGTAGCTGCAAAACCGCTACACGCTCACATGCGAAATGCTTTAACGCTGGGTCAACTCCTCGCTGAAATCAACATTGCTCAATCAAGATACACTCAAGCGGGTGAAATCCGACCCCCAATTATGTGGCTCTCATGTCAGCCGCATGGCTGGAGAAGGATAATGCGGTGCGGATGTTGATCGAACTTGACGTCTCCCATCGAATAATTGTCTATTGCTAGCAATAGACATTAATCGAACCCATGTGGAATTTGCCATGTCCGCCGTTTCTCCTATCATCTTGCTCAATTCCATCGACGACGTTGCGGTCGCGCGCGCCATGATCCGCGCGGGAAGTCCGACAGGCATTGATGGCCTGATTGCGGTGGACCAGATCCCGCGTGGCCACAAGATCGCAGTGCGTGACATCCAGGCGGGACAGGAGATCCGCAAGTTCGGCCAACCGATCGGCGTTGCGACACAGTTCATTCCGACGGGCGGCCATGTCCATTTGCAGAATCTGGCCGTGATCGAGTCCGAGCATCCCTATCAGTTCAGTGTCGACATTGAAGAGACAGGCATGCTGCCGCAGGCGGACTGTCGGACCTTCATGGGCTTTGATCGAGGTGCCGGCGGCGTCGGCACCCGCAATTTCATCGGCATCATCACTACCGTGAATTGCTCGGCAACCGTCTCGAAATATATCGCCGAGCATTTCAACCGCACCGGCGGCTTGGATGGCTTCGACAACGTCGACGGCGTGGTGGCTCTCACCCATGGCGGCGGTTGCGCTATAAACACCAATTCCGAAGGATATCGTTATCTGGCACGGACCCTTCAGGGTTACGCGCGCCATCCGAATTTCGGCGGCATCCTGATGATCGGCCTAGGCTGCGAAACCAACCAGATCGCGCCCATCCTCGAACACTACAAGCTTGAAGAAGGAAACCGGTTGCGCACCATGACCATCCAGGATCTGGGCGGCACTCGCAAGACGATCGCCGCCGCATCCAAGATGATCCGCGACATGCTGCCCGAGGTGAATTCCGCCAAGCGTACCGTTCAACCACTCTCGGGTATCAAGCTCGCTCTGGAATGTGGGGGGTCAGACGGCTATTCGGGGATCTCCGCCAATCCCGCACTTGGCTACGCCTCCGATCTGCTCGTGCGCAATGGCGGAACCTCGGTATTGGCGGAAACGCCGGAGATCTATGGCGCGGAGCACCTGCTGACACGCCGCGCGGTCACGCCAGCGGTTGCAGAGAAGCTCCTTTCGAGGATTGACTGGTGGCGCGATTATACCCGCCGCAACGGCGCCGAACTCAACAACAATCCCTCCTATGGCAACAAGCTCGGCGGCTTGACGACGATCCTTGAAAAGTCACTGGGTGCGGTCGCCAAAGGCGGGTCCATGCCGCTCAAGGCAGTCTACGAATATTCTGAGATCGTTGACGAACCCGGTTTCGTCTTCATGGATACACCCGGCTACGATCCCGTCGCCGTCACCGGCCAGGTGGCAGGCGGCTGCAACGTGATCTGTTTCACGACGGGTCGCGGATCGGTTTCGGGCTTCAAGCCGGCGCCCTGCGTCAAGATCGCCACGAACACCGAAATGTATAACCATATGCGCGAGGACATGGACATCAACTGCGGCGACATCGTCAGCGGCGACGACACGATCGAGGCGGCCGGCGAACGGATCTTCGAGGAAATCATCGCTGTCGCTTCAGGCAAGAAAACCTTGAGCGAGACCTTCGACTACGGCGATAATGAATTTGTTCCGTGGCAGGTCGGCGCGATCACCTGATTCAGCTTCGCAAAAGTGCGCGAGAACATTTTGACTCAGTCGCAAGGCGTTTGCGTCCAGTATTTTGACACGCTGGAGATGATAGGGGTACCCCTGACATGCCCCGCAAACATTCACAGCCCGATCGGCATAATCGCCGGTCGGGCTTTTCATTTGGAAAGTGAGATGAAATAGCGGCTGAACGCTCGTCTTGGCTTGAGATTTTGCCGCTCTTTACTAGGATACCCAAATCCATGACCGGCTGGCGTTGTCAGGAACACCGGTCGAGCCGTAAACGCAAGCAAAGGTATCGCCATAACGAACCTGAATGCCATGCGTTTGGCCGGGGCCATACACCCAATTACTTCTTCCGCTTGCGCCATTGTTGAAGAATACAGCGCAGCTGACGGTTTGATTGGTACCATTTCTGAAATTGGCTACCCCCGCGCAGTCGGATACGTTCGTCCAGCAGCTCGTGCGCATAGGCTTGATTTCACCTTCAAACGCGGGAGGAGCGTTGCTTGGAGCCGCGCTGGGGCTGGGAAGTAGCTGCATATCCGGAACCCTACCATCATCTGCTAAGGCAATATTGGCTGCGGCCAGCATAAAAATTAGTGCAGATGCTATTTTCAACATTGAACCCCTCCCAGGTCTGTTTCGACAAGAAGCAATGAGGGGTTGATATCGCGCAGCGTACATCTTTTCGTACCTCAATTGGAGTATGCGCAAGCAATTTCATACGCTTCACTTACCCAAAAGGGCACTGTTGTTACCAAACGCACCTCGCAGCCACGGTTGATTTTCTGGAACTGGCATGAACGAGCTCCTCTCGTGTTTCGGTTGCCCATCCTCTTTCACAGAAAGACTTGCAAGCATGCCGAAGGACGTCGTGATCCGGAAAGTGGGAAAGAATTAGGTTTCGGTGTCGGCGTCGCGCGTTGAGTTAATTGCACCGATAGGGTGCGCCGCAGCAAGAGCTTCTCCGGACGCTCTAAGGCAGCATCTCGCTCGGCAAATACACTGCTTGGATGATGTCTTTAGACGAAGGAAATCCGACAATTTGAGTAACGAGCGTGAACTTTTCCCACCCGCTCAGATCAGATCTCTCAGGCGAGTCTACCCAACGCCACTGTGATCGGCGGCATACTCAGTAGGGTGACTAGCGATCGAGATAAAGCGTCGTGTGGTTCACGATTACATCTCCAATCTTGGAATTCGATAGACTTTGACCGATCTCCTCAACCGGACCGAAAGCGCGGTTTGCTACGCCTCCCGCAACCGGGAGATCCGAGAATGTTTAAGTTCGTCGCACTGGCCGCGCTCTGTCTGGCCGCATCCTTCACGATGGCAGGAAGCTACAAGTTGCCTTCGAAGCCTCTGAGCCTGTCGGTGCGGTCGGACGCGGATCCGGCCTGCAATATCAAGGGCAATATCAGCGCCTCTTTTGGTGAACGGATCTATTATGTTCCGGGCCAGAAAAACTATGACGCGACGCGCGTGAATTATTCCCGTGGCGAACGCTGGTTCTGCAGCGAGACGGACGCGCGAGCCGCCGGTTGGCGAAAGTCCAAAGTGCAGTAGCAGCCAAGCCGCGACCATACGCGGATCGAGCGACCGCTTCTCCACCCATCTATGAAATAAAGCTGTACTCGTCGGGCCGGTAGTGTTCGCGGATATAGGCGGCGCGGGTCAGCACATTGGGCTGCGAATTAGTGATGTGATCACGCATGGCCTTGCGCAACCCCTCCTCATCGCGTTTTTGCACCATCTGGAAAACACCGATGTGCTCGGCAAGGAATGGCTCATATTCGGGCTTTTTAATGCGGCTGCCGACGACATGCTTACTGAGCGTGAGAATGCAGTGCGTTCGCTTCAGGATGTTCAAGAACTCCTTGTTCGGGCAGGCCTGGAGACTGCGCTGATGAAGATCAAGCTCCAGCTCGTACATGGTGGAGGCCGAAACATCGGGGTAGTCCGCAAGCGCCTGAAACAGGCGTGACAGCATCGCGTCGACATGCTCCTTCGAGAGCCCGTCCAGCGCGCTTGCCAGCGCCAACGGTTCGATCTGCGCACGCACCTCATAAAGATCGCGGATACGCTGACTATCGAGCGGCACGATCGACCAGCGAAAATTATCGTCCTTTTCGGTGATGCCGAGCGTCTCCAACTTCAGCAATACATCGCGCGCCACGCCGCGCCCGACGCCGAAGTGGCGCGCAAGCTCGTTTTCATTGATGCGATAACGGCCAAAGAAGGAACGATGGACGATGATACGCTCAACGTCTTCATAAAGCGCCTGCCAGGCAAACATAGGCCTGTCGTCGCCAACAGCAAACAACTTGCCCAGATAGTCGCCAAGGTTGAGCCGTGTCGGCTGCGTCCCGGCCGCACCCACGATAAAGCCGCGCCCGTCGAACCGGGCGATCAATCCATCATCGAACAACAATTGCAGTGCCTGGCGCACCGGCGCCCTGCTGCTGCCCATCAGATCGGCAAGAGCCGCCTCACTCAACACAAGCCCCTTGGGGAGTGCTCCTGCAAGGATCTCTCTCTTGAGCCGCCCATGAAGCTCCTCATAAAGGCTGGTCTTGCGCGAACCGCCGCTCTCTGACTGTGATACGCTCATGTCATCCAATGTCTCGCTCTCAGGCCGCAGCCTGCGCAGAGCATCGCACGAATAGTCGTTGCACAACAATATGGATGACGTGCTTGCGGCACGGCAGCGTGTGGCCCTGGCCGAATAACCCAAGAGCAACGTGGCGTCTCAGCGCACGAGCATACGATGTCGTGTCGCGATGGCCACGGTTGTCCTCGCCAATCCGAAACCGAGCGCTATATGGCTAAAATTAAGAGGCGGCTAACAAGTTTGCTCGCCCCAATACGGAGGTTCGTATGGCCAAATCTTCGCGCAAGGCGATCGAAGACCTTAGTATGGACGAGATATGTTCGCGTTTGGAGAAGCTGGCCCAAAAGGCCAGGCGTCTTTCAGCGAAATATGCCGGAGGCGAAATCGCTGCCAAAATCCAGGTCGATAACGTGACCGAGCACCCATAGCTTACGCACTCGATGAGCGAACCGACCGCTTGACCGACGAAGTCTCTCGTCTTGCACTACTACCGGAAGTTGCACGTAGCTCCGTTTCCATTCTTCGACCACAAGAAAATATCAACGGCACCGCAGAGGCCTGACAAGGCGTCCCGAAAGGTTGTGTCTCATCGGTGAAATCAAACCGTTCGCTTGATCGACGGCCTTAGGTGGCAAGGAAGCCGCCGTCTACGGTCAGAACCGTTCCCGTCACCATTGCCGTATCAGACGAAAGCAGCATCGCAATCGTGCGCGCGACATCGTCAACTTCAGCAAAGCGACCAATTGGATGGCGCACCATCATTGGTTCCGACTTGGCTGGATCGCTCCATGCTTTGAGCGCAAGCTCCGTGAGCGTGATCGTCGGGGCTACGGCATTGACCCGGATGCCATGCGGTCCGAACTCCTTTGCCAACACACGTGTTGCCCCTTCGAGGCCGGCGTTCGACGCCGCATAGCAAAGATGCTCTGGAAAGCCGCGGTGTCCGGCAATCGACGTGATGTTGACAATCGCGCCGCCGCCTCCGGCGGCCACACGAGCACGTCCAAACTCCTGACAGGTGATCAGCGCGGCGCGCAAGTTGATGCCCATCACGGCCTCGTAACCCGCCTCGGTCATATCAAAGCTGGTCTCGAGCACGTTGATTCCAGCGCTATTGATCAGGAAGTCGGCAGTCCCGGCCTCCTTCATCGCTGCACGAGTGGCCGCCGGGTCGGCGAGATCGACAAGGATAGACCGACTATCGATTTCCGCACCTAAGCTTTCGAGGTCGATGGCCGTGCGTCCAAGCGCGATCACCTGCGCACCGCGCTCCGCCATGATCTTCGCGCAGGCGCGGCCAATACCCTTTCCCGCGCCAGTGATAATGACGGATTTTCCCGCGAACTGCATAATTGTCTCCCATGAGGCTGTTTGGTTTCTCGGTCTATCTGGACGTTCAAGGCGAGCCCGGAGCGTGTCAAGGCGAATGCCATGGGCGGCGTTCCCTTGTGTCGGGAATGTCGCCCTGTTGAGTGAAAGCGCTTCTGATCCTCAGACGCGATCGAAGTTGGTGGGAAGAACCAGAATATCGCGAATGGTCACTGTGCGTTTGCGCGTCAGGATATACTCGACGGCATCGGCCACCTCACTTGGATCGATGAGACTGCCTGACTCCTTTGCCTTGCGCAGGTTTTCTTCAGGCCAATCGGCAAGAAGCGCTGAAATGACCGGACCGGGTGAAACCTGGGAGACCCGGACCCCATAGGGGATCATCTGACGCCGCATCGTCTGAACGAAGCAGGTGATCGCCCATTTTGAGGACGCATAGACAGGTTCCCAGTGGACCGGAAAATGGCCCGCGATCGAGCAGGTGACGACAATATCGCCGGTCTTGCGTTCCATCATATGCGGGACGACCGCGTGAACATTTTTCATGACGGCATTGACGTTGAGATTGAGCATCTTGTCGATCGCTTCGCCCGTCGTCTCAGTCAGGTCGCCGCCGATGTAAGTGCCGGCGTTGCAATAGAGAATGTCGATGTGATCGACCTTCTTGAGAATCTCCGGGATCATTGCCGCGCAACTTTCAGCATCGATCAGGTTTGTCACCTGCGGGACTGCCCTGTTTCCGAATTTCTCGGCAAGCCCCTTCAGGCTTGCTTCGTCCCAGTCGACCATGACGACCGTTGCGCCGAGCGAAAGGAGTTTTTCGGTGGTGGCGAGCCCGATACCGGACGCCGCGCCGGTAATGACGGCAATCTTGCCTGCGAATGATTGAGACATGCATACTCTCCTGTGGTTTTGAACGACGTGAAGCAGTCACCGCCAATCACGGCCGATCTTGATGCAAGTGGGATGATGAAGCCTCGAGTAAAGTCTTGGCGGCAGGGAACGATCACCATCAGGTTTAGCCCGTTGCCGAAGATATCGCTCGGAACCGCAGCGGTCAGCGGGCCGAAGATGGGGCGCGGCCGCCGGATGTCACCCGAGCGGCCAGTCAGCCTGGATTCTCACCACAACAGGACGCCTCTCGATGCAAACCGAAAGCGTCGATCGGACGCGACCATGTCTGTCCATCCGCCTCGATCACAACTGCGTAACCGCGCTTTGATTGGATGCTGGCGCCAGCATGAACTCTCACAGACCTCTCCAAGATCAGAAGGTTCGAGATTCAGCCATTCCCCATCACGTTCATCGACACGGTCAACTCTTCGAACGCAAGATCCGCAAAATCCGATCCGAGGGCTGGATTGCAAGGCGGCTATGCCGATGCCCGCCGCGAGACCGGCGACAGGCATCTGCTCTTCGGCTCGGAGAGAGTGTGAGCCTTAGATGTTGGCGAGCAGATCGTTGATGCGGGACTCCATGTCCGCAAGGGCAGCGTCGACACCCTTCTGACCGGTGATCGCCGCGCTCATTTCCTGCCCGATAATATCCTGGATCGCAAACTGGCGCTGAACGGCCGATGGCAGCGGCGTGCCGAGCTGAGCGATTGACGAGATCGTGTCACGATGCGGCAGGGCCTTGAACTGCGCCGAGTCTAGAACCGCCTTGACAGCCGGCAAATGGCCGGTCCGCGACCAATCGAAATCGTTGTCGCGGAAGAATTTCAGGAACTTGCCGATGGCGGCGGTTGCCTCCGGCGAACGATCCTTCTGCGAAACGGCCCAGCTGTGGCCGTCGGCATATTGCGCCTTCTTGCCGGCAAAAAGCTGAGGATAGGGGTAAACCGCGTAGCCGCCCTTGTTGAGGGCGGTGCCCGCCTTTTGTGAAGACGCCGTATAATCGCCGATCACCCAGGTTCCGTTCAGATGCACGCCGCCGTCACCATTCAGGAAGGCATTGATGCTGGCAGCATAATCGAGATCCTTGGTCGTATCCCCGTTGTCATAGATCGCCTTGTACATCTCGAGAACCTTCTTGGCTTCGGGTGTATTCAGCTTTACCTTCTTCGGATCGGCGAAGAAGTCGGCATCCTGCTGGAAAAGGTAGGTATAGAGATTGCGGGTGTAGAGTGCGACCTCGTTGGCGAGGTTCTGTACGAAATAGGGCTTGCCCGTCTTTTCCTTGAACTGCTTTGCCTGCGCCAGGAGCTCCTCCGCGCTGGTCGGAAGCTTCGGCGTCCCGTCGGCATTGACGAGACCGGCCTTTTTGAAGAGGTCCATGTTGATGTGGAAGAGCATGGTCCAGTTGTCGATCGGCAGGCCGTAGATCTTCCCATCCTTGGTCACGCCGCCAAGGCTGGCATCGGTGAAATCGGACGGCGCAACGCCGACCGATTTCAGCAGATCGTCTAGCGGCATGATCAGGCCCTTGGACTGATAGTCCGCGAGCACGGACTGGTGGATGGTGACGATATCGGGCGGGTCCCCTGCTGCGAACTGTGCCGTCAGCTGGTCGTAACCCGGCCACTCGACCGTGGTCACGGCGACGTGGATGTCTGGATTGTCGGCATTGAACTTGTTGATGAGCGAGGTGATGATCCCGCACTCGCCGACGGCCTTGCTGACGTCGGTGTTGGTACCGAAATCCGCGTCACAGGCGCCGAAGAAGCGCTGGACGGTGAGCTCGGTCGCGGCGAAGGCCGGCGTCGCGCCGACAAGGGCGATGACCGATGCCGCGGCCAGCATATATTTCCTCAAAGCATGCGTCATTCCAACTCCTCCTCTTGAGTTCTTTGATCGTTGGCTGCTGCCGCCTCAAAGGGCGTGTCGACCGTCGTCGCGATACCGTCTCTTCAGCGCACGGCGGCGCCGGAGACGGCGGTCACGATGTATTTCTGGAAAAACAGGTAGAGAACGAGGATCGGTGCGCCGGCGAAGACCGCTTGCGACATCAAAAAGCCGAGGCCCTCGGATTGTGCGAAGTTGGTCTGGGTCGAGGCAATGCCGATCGTGAGCGTGTACATTTCCTTCTTTGTTCCCGAAATCAGCGGCCAGAAGTAGTCATTCCAGGCGCCCAGGAAGGTGAAAATGCCAAGTGTCGCCTGCGCTGGGATCGTCAGCGGCAGCAGAACCGCCCAGAAGATCTTGAAACGGCTGGCATTGTCGAGCAGTGCCGCTTCGTCGAGCTCCTTCGGGATGGCTCGAAAATACTGCGTCATCAGAAACACACCGAAAGGTGCCGACAGACCCGGCAGGATCAGGCCGTGATAGGTATTGTGGAACTTCAGCCAACTGAACAGTTGGTGCCGGGCGATCAGGACGGCCTGCTCCGGAACCGCAAGGCCGAGCAGCACGATGATGAACAGCACATTGCGGAAGGGAAAATTCAGCCTGGCAAAGCCGTAGCCGGCGAGCGAAGACAGGATCAATGTCATGATCGTCAAACCGCCGGCAACAATGACACTGTTTAAAATCCAGCGGAAGACCGACGAGGTCGCAAGGATATTGATGTAGTTGTTGATCGTGTAGGGTGCATGGAAGACGGCGTTCATATCCGCCATCAATTCCTTGTTGTCCTTGAGCGAGAGCCCGATCACCCACAGCACCGGCGTCATCATGATCAGAGCGCAGAGGATGGCAAGGAACAGGATCACCCGATCGCCAGTCGAGCGACCCACCATATTGCCAGCGGAACCCATACTCATCCTTCCTCTCCTTTGCGGCGCGAGATGAAGTACTGCGCCATGGCAGCAATCAGGATCAGCAGAAACAGAACCTCGGAAGCCGCGGCGCCCAATCCAAGGTCCCATTTGGTGAAGGCAGCCTCGTAAATGTAAAAGACGATCGGTTTGGACACGTTGTTCGGGCCGCCAAGCGTCATCAGTTTCGACTGGCCGAACAGTTGGAACTGAAGCACGACCTGAATGATGAGAACGAGGACGAAAGTGCGTCGGATCGACGGCAGGGTGATATATCGCAGCGTGCGCCAGCGGCTGGCATTGTCGAGTGCGGCAGCCTCGTAAATCTCCGCCGGCACCTGCTGTAGTGCGGAGAGAAAGAGCATCATCGGCAAACCGATGCACCACCAGACCGTCGCAATCGCAATGCCAATCATCGCAAGGTTTGGATCGGACAGGAATGCCGGTGAAGTCGCGCCGAACCAGCCATAGATCGTGGCAAGCAGGCCAAAGTTGCCGATGAAGACGATGCGCCAGATCAGCGTCACGATCGTCACCGACAGCACGGACGATGAAAAATAGATCGTGCGCAGGACGGCCGCCGTCTTCGTCTTCCGGTTGAGCGCCAGGGCCAGCATCAGCCCGAGAATGGCCAGAGCCGGCACGGTCAGGAAGACGAAGTAGAATGTATTGCCAACCACCTGCAGGAAGATCTTGTCACGGAACAGGCGCACGTAGTTGTCGATTCCGACAAAGCGTCCGGTGCCGAAGGCATCTGCCTTGTGCAGGCTTAGCCACATGCCCCAGAACAGGGGTATGACGAGCAGCGTGACAAAGAAGAAGAGATAGGGAGCAACGAAAAGCGCGTTTCGCCACAGCGGAGCATTGATGTTCTGCACCTTGTTCCGGGTGCCGGCCCTGGTGGCCGATCGAACTTGCGACAACGTCACGTCAGCCATGGCCTGGTTCCTCATTATGCCAGGCGCGCCCCGCTGCATCGAAAATATGGCTGCGGGTGCCGTCGAGCATCAGCGCGATTTCCTCGCCGATGGCCACGCGACTATTGCCGATATCTTCGGCCACCAAAGTGCTGCCGTCCTTGAGGCGCGTATAGAGAAGCGTGCGGTCGCCCAGGCGTTCGAGCACTTCGACCTTGCCTGTTGTCGTCGCATCGCCACCTCTTGCGGGCTTCACCGCCTCGGCCCGAATGCCCAATGAATGCGGAGCGGCGTTGGGGCCTGAGGCACGGATTGCCGTCTGCAACATCGTGCCGTCGGGCAGCCTGGCGCACAGGAAGCCGTTGCGCTCGGAAAGGCCGACGTCGAGGAAATTCATCGTTGGCGATCCGACGAAAGTGGCGACGAAACGACTGGCCGGATGTGAGTAGATCTCCATCGGAGAGCCGATCTGCTCGATCTTGCGGTTGTTCATGACAACGATACGATCGGCAAGCGTCATCGCTTCGATCTGATCGTGCGTCACGAAGATCATCGTCGATTGGACACGATTGCGCAGTTGGGCCAGTTCGACACGGGTGCGCACCCGCAACGCCGCGTCGAGGTTCGACAAGGGCTCATCGAAGAGGAAGGCCTTCGGCTCCTTGACAATGGCGCGGCCGATCGCGACGCGCTGCCGCTGGCCGCCCGAAAGCTGGCCAGGCTTGCGCTCCAGCAGATGGCTGATCTCCAGCATGCGGGCAGCTTCGGCAACGCGGGCCGCAATCACGTCCCGCGCGACATTGATATTGCGCAGGCCGAACGCCATGTTGTCGGCGATCGTCATATGCGGGTAGAGCGCATAGCTCTGGAAGACCATGGCAACATCGCGTTGACCGGGCGGCAGTGTGTCGATGCGCTGCCCATTGATCGAAATGGCACCCTCGTCAACGCTCTCCAGGCCGGCAATCATCCGCAAAAGCGTCGACTTTCCGCAGCCGGAAGGACCAAGGAACACCATGAATTCGTTGGCCTTGATAGATAGAGACAGATCGTCAAGGACGGTCACGGCGCCATAGCGCTTGCTGACATTCTGGATTTCGATATTCGCCGTCATCCGGTCACCTCGATGAGGCGGTCAGAACCCGAAAAGCCGATATCACTATATGTCTGACATGTGCGAACCGTGCGAATATCCATCATGAAGAACGGACACGCGTCAGTCGGCAACAGCGCCAAAACAGAAGCTTCTGCTTCCATCTCTTCCTCCCAGTGGCACGCCAAGACCGATGCATTGACATTAAATCATACTAATTCGATGTCAATGCATTTTCGATATAGATCAGAAATGCTGATTTACAATTCAGACCTGCAAACGGATCATCCGGTAGGACAAGGGGGCGATCTTTGCGTTAAGCTTCCCATCTGCAACCAGGGTGTCCCTCGCCCTGACCGGCGCGACATTGAAGGGCGCCTCGGCGGTATTGGTGATGGTGAGATCGGGGTGCGCGATAACCTGGTCGTCGACGACCTTTAACGCCCCGAAGCCAAGCAGGCTGACATCCAGGTCAAGCACGTCGTTCCCATGACGATTGACGATGAAGAATGTCAACGCACCGGCATCCGCATCGTGAACGGCGGAAACGTCCAGATACGGCACCTCGCCGAGTTCATCCACCTTATAGGTGGGGCTGTCGACCATCAGCCTCAGCGCCGTACCGCGACCGTAGACCGACGCGAAGTAGTAGGGATAGAAGATCGTCTGACGCCAGGCCGCCCCACCCGGCGTCGTCATGATCGGCGCGATGACGTTCACCAACTGCGCAAGGCAGGCGATTTTCACCACATCGGCGCGGTTGATGAAGGTGTTGAGAATACAGCCGACCTGCAGCACGTCCTCAAAGTTATAATCATCTTCGAGGAGTGCCGGGGCATGCGGCCAGCCATTGGCGCCGGCAAGCGTTGCCTTGTCGCGCTCCTTTGAATGGTACCAGACATTCCACTCGTCAAACGAGATATAGACATCCTTGGCCGAACGCTTCTTGGCCTTGATGTAGTCGATGACCCCGGCAACCGTGCCGATGTAACGGTCGAGTTCGAGGCTGCGAGCGAGGTAGTTTGCGGTGTTCTTGGCGCGGTTCTCGAAATACATGTGCAGCGAAATGTAATCGACCTCGTTGTAGGTATGGTCGAGAACAGTCGCCTCCCACTCCGGGTAGGTCGGCATGTGGGCATTGGACGATCCGCAGACGACAAGTTCCAGGCCGCTGTCGAAAGCCCGCATGGCCTTTGCGGTTTCATGCGCCAGGCGACCGTATTCGTCAGCCGTTTTGTGACCGATCTGCCAGGGACCGTCCATCTCGTTGCCGAGGCACCATAGCTTGACGTTCCAAGGCTCGGCCCGGCCGTTGGCGATGCGTCTGTCGCTCCATTCGCTGCCACCGGGATGATTGACATATTCGAGGAAATTGCGCGCCTCATCCAAGCCGCGGGAGCCGAGGTTGACCGCGAGCATCATTTCGGTGCTGGCGCTGACGCACCAATCGGCAAATTCGTGGATGCCGACCTGGTTGCTTTCCGAGGTGTGCCAGGCAAGATCGAGCCTGGTCGGCCGATTTTCCTTCGGGCCAATCCCATCCTCCCAGTTATAGGCCGAGACGAAGTTGCCGCCCGGATAGCGCACGATCGGAACGTTGAGCTCCTTGACGAGATCGATCACGTCCTTGCGCATGCCGTTGTCATCGGCGGTCGCGTGCCCCGGCTCGTAGATGCCGGTATAGACGGCCCGGCCGAGATGCTCGATGAACGAACCGTAGAGACGCGGATCGATGTCCGAGATCGTATACTTGCCGTGCGCGGTCACCGCAGCCTTCATGACATCCTCCACTTTATCATATTCCGTGATCTATATCACAATTTAAGATGAATAAAGCGGAAGCCACGGCTGCGGTCAAGGGTAAATATCAGAAAAGCCGATTGGCTTAGCGGGTCCTGATGCGCAACAGGATATCCTGATCGTAATTGCCGAAGCCGCGGCCGAATATATTGATGCCGCCGGGATGCTTGGCATCGTCGCGCACGCCGATCCGCAGACGAATCGAATGGTGCTCGTTGAGCTTGAGATCGGCCAGCGTCACATTCGAAATGCGCAGACCGTCGACAAAGGCACCGTCATCATTGATGCGGAAGCTCTTCAGCTTTCCGTATTGCGACCCCTTCAACTTCCACCAATCGGGCGTAAAAACCCCGCGTTTGTCGCCGAAATCGCCGGGTGACGTCCAGGTTCCGATATCGACGCCGTTGACGGTGAGGGTAATGTCGGAGGGCCAGTCGGCACTTGTACCGGGCACTTCAGAGCTCAACTCCATAACGAATTCGATCTCGCGAACATGGGCGTTGGTCAATCGCGCATTGTTGGGAAACTGATACTCGACATGGCCACGCGTGAACCAGATAAGCGCCGTTTTCATCCTGTCGGGATCAAGGAATGTTGCCGGGACGTCGAGCAGCCCGATAATGCCGTCCACCGAGCAGAGACCGCATGGCGCCGTCACATCGAAGCTTGTATAGAGACCAAGCGGCATCGCCACCTCAATGGCATCCGGTTCAGCTTCCTTGATTTCATTCTTGAAGACCACAAGGATCTCGTCATAGACGCTATGACAGACCTTCTGATTGCCCTTGCGCGCCTTCTGCGTCTCGGTGCGGATCAACCCCGCTTCCTCGAGCATCTGCACATTGGTCGAGACGCTGGATTGCGGCAAATCAAGGATTTCAGCAATTTCGTTGACGTTCAGCGCGCCTCTCTCGTGCAACAATTTCAGCACCGAGATCCTTGCCGGCGATGCAAGTCCCTTCAGGACGGACATACCCTCCTCAGGGTGGACGACGAGAAAATTGCGACTCATAGGGGGTCCGATCAGCAAGATATGAACGCGTATCGACGCTCTATATCAGTATATCTGATTTAATCAATCGAATGCACGGCGGTCGCCCGCCCCTTGGGCAAGCAGACCCAGCCATCCGTTCCCTTGGCTGTCTCTGGCCGCCTTCAACATTCACGGGTGGTGCATTGACCCGTTGTCCCGATCAGGCCTGTCGGAAAACGGGTGCATGCTCCAGGCCTCAACGGGATCGGCAAGACCTCGGCGCCACATGGCCGCGCTACAACAAAATTTTGAGAAAAGCTTTTCTCATCTTGACTATCGCTATGAGAAAAGCTTTTCTCACATCAATTCATGCGGGAGAGGTCATCTGCAAAATCAGCGTACCAAAAGCGGTCGAACGACGATTCACGATGTTGCGGCGGCTGCCGGCGTCAGCATTTCAACGGCATCGAAGGCATTGAACAATACCGGGAGGATGGCAGAGGAGACGCGCGACCGCGTCAAGCGGATGGCAGCAGAAATCGGCTTTCGTCCCAATGCCCTTGCCAAGAGCCTGCTCAGCAATCGCAGTTTCACCATCGGTCTTTTGACCAATGATACATACGGCCGCTTCACGCTTCCGGTGATGGCCGGGATTACAGAGGCGCTCGCCGATCACGGCGTCTCGGTATTTCTCTGCACCATCGAAGACGATCCGGCACTCGGAAAGGTTCATGTGGACGCCATGCTCGACAAGCACGTCGACGGCATTATCGCTTCAGGAAAAAGGATCGATCGCCGGCTGCCGGTGGATCTCTCCAATCTACCCGTGCCGGTCGTCTATGCTTTCACCGAGGGCGCGCCCGACAGCGTGACCTTCTGCGCCGACGATTTTCAGGGCGCGACCCTTGCCGTCAAGCGGCTGATTGAGCTCGGTCGCCGCCGGATCGCGCATGTTACCGGCCCGGAGAGTTTCGTATCCGTGCGCGAACGCAGCCGGGCCTATCGCGGCCTTGTCGGCGACGCCTTTCCGGTGCTTTACGGGGAATGGTCGGAGGCCTGGGGGCATGAGGCTATCGCGAAACTATGGATGGCGCCCGGTCCGAAACCCGACGGCATTTTTTGCGGCAACGACCAGATCGCACGTGCGGTCGTGGACGGGCTGCGCGAGCGTGGCGTGTGTGTGCCGGAGGATGTTTCCGTGATCGGCTTCGACAACTGGGAGATTGTCGCTGCCCAGACCCGGCCGCCGTTGACGACCGTCGACATGAATCTGAAAGCGCTCGGGCGCGAGGCAGGATTGACGGTCCTGGCGCTTGCCGAGGGACATGCCGTCGAACCGGGCATCAGGACGTTGCCGTGCGAATTGATCATTCGGCAATCGTGCGGAGGAGATTGCAAGCCTTAGTGGACGAAACGGGCAATGGGAGTTGCCCCAAGGGAGGAGAAACATGATGAAGCGATTTCTGGCCGCAACCGGCCTCATATCTCTATGCCTTACATCCGTAGCATCTGCCGAAAACATCTCCATGTGGGTTCGAAGCGGCATTGGCGATTCCTTCAAGAAAGTTGTCGAGGCCTATAACGCCGGCCATGATGACAAGGTGACACTGACCGAGGTCCCCTTTGCCGAGCTCGTGCAGAAATATGCGACGGCCATTGCTGGCGGTCAGGCGCCCGACGCGCTGTCGATGGATCTCATCTACACGCCTGCTTTTGCAGCGGCCGGCCAGCTCGAAGACCTGACCGACTGGGCCAAGAGCCTGCCCTACTTCAATTCGCTTTCGCCCTCACACGTGAAGCTCGGCACCTATGACGGCCATGTTTACGGGCTGCCGCTCTCCGTGGAGACCTCGGTTTTTGCCTGGAACAAGGATCTTTACAAGAAGGCCGGCCTCGATCCGGAAAAGGCGCCGGCGACCTGGGAGGAAATCGAGCAGAATGCGGAGAAAATTCGCGCACTCGGCGGCGACACCTATGGCTTCTACTTCTCCGGCGGCGGTTGCGGCGGCTGCATGATCTTCACCTTCACGCCGCTCGTTTGGGGTGGCGGAGCAGATATTCTCTCTGCCGACAGCAAGAAGGCGACGCTCGACACCCCGCAAATGCGCAAGGCCGTCGACATCTATCGCAGCATGGTGAAGAAGGATCTGGTGCCGGCGGGCGCGGCAAGCGATACCGGCGCCAATTTCCTCAGCATCAGCAACGGCAAGATCGGCCAGCAGAGTATCGGCGCCTTCTCGATCGGTACGCTGATTACCCAATATCCTGACATCCATTTCGGCGTGACACTGATCCCAGGCGTCGACGGCAAGCCCTCTTCCTTTGCCGGGGGCGACAATTTCGTCATCTCCAAGGGTACGAAGAAGCTCGATGCCGTGAAGAAGTTCCTCGAATATACCTACTCGCTCGACGGGCAGAAGATCATGGCGAAATACGGCAGCCTGCCGACGCGCGGCGATATCGCCGAGCAGGTGCTTCAGGGTCTTGATCCGCGCATGCAAGTCGGACTGAAGGCGATCTCCATCGCCAAGACGCCCTATACGCTGCAGTTCAACGATCTGATCAACAGTGCCAACGGCCCCTGGGCGGGCTTTACCAACGCCGCCATCTTCGGAAACGATGTCGACGGCGCCTTCTCCAACGCCCAGTCGGAAATGCAGTCGATCATCGACAACGCACAACAATAGTCGATCCATCAACATCGGGGAGCGCCAAAGGCTTCCCGGTTCATTCATCGCAACATCGGGAGCATTCCATGGCTGGCCCTGGAGCTATCGCAGCCGCGCGTCCTCGAAAAAGGCGAAGGCGTGCCGACTGGCACGGGTTTGTCTACATCGCGCCGGCCATGGCGCTCGTCTTGATTTTCTTTGTGTTACCGGTTGGCTTCACCGTCTGGATGAGCTTCCACAACTGGCCGCTGCTTGGCAATCCGCGCTGGATCGGTCTTGGCAACTACACGCGCATGCTCTCGGACGTTCGCTTCATGTCGGCCTTGCGCTTTACCGCCTACTACACCGTCGTCGTGACGATCGCGATCTTTGCCGTCGCCTTTCCCCTCGCGTTCTTTGTGGAGAAGCATAGACCGTTCGTCGGCCTCTACCGCACCATCATCTTCCTTCCGGTCGTCGTCGGGCTTGCGACAGCGTCACTGCTCTGGGTCTGGCTTGCCAATGTCGATAGCGGCCTCTTTGCACCGGTCGCACTCGCTCTTGGCCTCGTCGACAAGAGACCGAACCTGCTTGCAGATTTCGACATGGCATTTGCAACCATCATCGTCATGGTCGTCTGGAAGATCGCCGGCTTCACCATGATCATTCTCCTGACCGGCCTACAGGCAATCCCGTCCGAACTGACCGAGGCGGCCCGGATCGATGGCGCAAAACGCTGGCAACGCTTCCGGCATCTGACGCTGCCGCTGATGCGCCGCACCATCGCGCTTGCGCTGATCATTTCCATCACCGGTTCGGTGCTCGCCTTCGACCAGTTCTACATCATGACTTCAGGCGGCCCGCAGAACCGGATGATCTCGGTGGTCTATTACATCTTCAACCAGTCTTTCGTGTCCTTCAATCTCGGCTATGGCGCAGCACTGTCGATCGCGCTCCTGGTCATTCTGGTGCTGATCAGCATCGTCCAGCTCTGGCTGCTGCGCATCGGGGAGGACAAACCATGACCACCGCAAAAGAGCGCCGTGCAAGGCGCAAGCTCTTCGGCAGCATCGGCTATCACGGTATCGGTGTCGTCATCGTCATTTTCTTCTTCGCACCGTTCGCGATCGCATTGCTATCCTCATTTAGGCATGGATCGGAGGCGAGCCTCCCGCCGCTGCCACCATGGCCAACGACCGGCTTTAGCTTAGACGCCTATCGCTCGCTTGATGGCTTTGGCGCGGGTGTCGTGCAGCATACGCTGAACTCGCTTTTCGTCTCGGTCGTCACCGTGATCCTAACCGTCATCGTCAGTCTGCTCGCCGGCTACGGCTTTTCTCGCTATCGCTTTCCCTTCAAGGGTGCACTCTTCATCCTGATTATCGCAACGCTGATGATCCCATTTCAGTCGATCCTGACGCCGCTCTTCATCATCCTGGCAAGGCTCGGCCTCAACAATTCGCTGATCGGGCTGACGCTCGTCTATGTGACGCTGCAGCTCCCTTTTTCGGTGTTCATGATGCGCAACGCCTTCGACGCCGTGCCGAAGGAAATCGAGGAAGCCGCGCGCATCGACGGCGCACGCGATCTGAAACTTTTGTTCCGCGTTCTCTTTCCCTTGGTGCTGCCAGGTGTCGCGACCGTAGCAATCTTCGCCTTCCTCAATGCCTGGAACGAGTTTCTGGCGGCATTGGTGCTGCTGTCGAGCAACGAAAAGTTCACCCTGCCAGTACTGATGATCGCCGTCCGGACCGGTCGCCTCGGCGCCGTCAACTGGGGTGCGGTCCAGGCCGGCATCGCCGTCATGACCATCCCCTGCGTCATCGTCTTTCTGCTTCTGCAACGCTACTACATGCGCGGGCTGATGGCCGGCGCGGTGAAATAACCCTTTCAACAAGGATGAAACCATGTCTGACAGAGAAAATCGCCAGTTTCGCCCCCTCCCCGTCCCGAATGTCGAGCTTGCTGGCCTGTTCGGCGCCCGCCAGGATGCCATCTGCAACTCTACCGCCGCGACGCTGCTCGATCGCTGCGTCGAAGCCGGCATGATCAAGGCCATCGATGTCGATCAGCCAAGTCCTGGCATCGTTATTCCCTTGCAGGCATGGTCGGGCTCGACGCAGATGTTCTGGGACAGCGATCTCGGCAAGTCTATCGAGACCATCGCCTACTCGCTCTACAGGCGCCCCAACCCCGAGCTTGAAGCGCGCGCCGACGCCATCATCGATATGTACGAAAAGCTGCAGCAGGAGGACGGCTATCTGAACGCCTGGTTCCAGCGGGTTCAGCCTGGCCGCCGCTGGACGAATCTCCGCGATCATCACGAGCTTTACTGCGCCGGCCATCTGATCGAAGCGGCGGTCGCCTATTATCAGGCAACAGGCAAGCGCAAGCTGCTCGACATCATGAGCCGCTTTGCCGATTACATGATCACCGTCTTCGGACATGGCGAAGGCCAGCTTCGCGGCTATTGCGGCCACGAGGAAGTAGAACTTGCCCTCGTCAAGCTCGCCCGCGTCACCGGCGAGATAAAGTATTTGGATCTTGCCAAATACTTTATCGACGAGCGCGGCCAGGAACCGCATTTTTTCACCGATGAGGCAATTCGCGACAACCGCGATCCCAAGAATTTCGTGCAGAAGACTTATGAATACAGCCAGTCGCACCGACCGGTGCGCGACCAGACGAAGGTCGTGGGCCATGCCGTACGTGCCATGTACCTCTATTCCGGCATGGCCGACATCGCCACGGAATATAACGACGACACGCTGACTTCGTCCCTCGAGACGCTCTGGGACGATCTGACCACCAAGCAGATGTATGTGACCGGCGGCATCGGACCTGCAGCCTCCAATGAGGGCTTTACCGACTATTACGACCTGCCGAACGAAAGCGCCTATGCAGAGACCTGCGCCTCCGTCGGACTGGTCTTCTGGGCGAACCGTATGCTGGGCCGCGGGCCGAACCGCCGCTATGCCGATATCATGGAAGTAGCGCTCTATAACGGCGCAATGGCGGGGCTGTCACAGGACGGCAAGACCTTCTTCTATGAAAACCCGCTGGAAAGCGCCGGCAAGCATCACCGCTGGACCTGGCATCATTGCCCCTGCTGCCCACCCAACATCGCGCGCCTGCTCGCCTCCGTCGGCTCCTATATGTATGCCGCCGCCGACAACGAGATTGCCGTCCATCTCTACGGCGAGAGCAAGGCTCGCATTCCCTTGGCAGGCGGTGTGACCGTGCAGTTGTCCCAGGAGACGCGTTATCCCTGGGACGGCGCAATCCGCTTCGAGGTCAATCCGGATCGCAACGCAACATTTGCGCTATCGCTGCGCATTCCCGAATGGGCCGAAGGCGCCACGCTCGCAATCAATGGCTCGTCGATCGATCTGGCAACTGTGGCGATCGATGGCTATGCTCGCATCGAGCGCGAATGGCAGGTCGGCGATCGTGTCGATCTTACCCTTCCGCTTATCCCGCGCACGCTGTTTGCCAACCCGAGAGTCCGCCAGGATGCCGGGCGCGCTGCTCTCATGCGTGGCCCGCTCGTCTATTGTGTCGAGACAACGGACAATGGTCAGGACCTCAACGGCATTTCGCTCGCAGGTGACCCGGCATCTGCCAAGACCGCGGAGATTGCCGCGCTGGAAGGAGCTATCGCACTCGACGTTGCCGTGACACGGGAGACGGCTGACTGGGGTACCGATCTCTATCGGACTGCACCGCCGAAAAGCACCTCCTCGACGGCGCGTTTCGTTCCCTATCATCTCTGGGACAATCGCGAGCCCGGCGAAATGCTGGTCTGGATCCGCGCCGACCAGATGCAGCGCGGAGCCTGAGATGACGAAGAACGGCATGCGCCTGACAGGCGTGCGAAAAAGCTTCGGTGGGCTTGAGGTCATTCACGGCATCGATCTCGACATACCCGAAGGCGCATTCGTCGTCTTCGTCGGCCCGTCCGGCTGCGGCAAATCCACTTTGCTGCGCATGATTGCCGGCCTGGAGGAGGTCACGGACGGCGAGATTGCGATCAAGGGGCGCGATGTTACCGATCTCGATCCTTCCGAGCGTGGCATAGCGATGGTCTTCCAATCCTATGCGCTCTATCCTCATATGAGCGTGCGCGACAATCTCGGCTTCGGGTTGAAGATGGCACGTGTTGGAGCTTCGGACATCGAAGCTCGGGTCAAGGCCGCTTCGGCGATCCTCAAGATCGACCATCTGCTCGATCGCCGGCCGGGCCAGCTTTCCGGCGGCCAGCGGCAGCGTGTCGCAATCGGCCGCGCGATCGTGCGCAAGCCGGACGTCTTCCTGTTTGACGAACCGCTCTCCAATCTCGACGCCGAGCTTCGCGTCTCCATGCGTATCGAAATCGCCCGGCTGCATCGCGAGCTCGGCAACACGATGATCTACGTCACACACGATCAGACGGAGGCTATGACGCTTGCCGACAAGATCGTCGTGCTCAGGGACGGCAGGATAGAGCAGGTAGGGAGTCCGCGCGAAGTCTATGAAGATCCCGCCAACAGCTTCGTGGCAGGCTTCATCGGATCGCCGCGGATGAACATGGTCGAGGCGGAATGGGCCGGCAACGGCCTTGCAAGCACCGCCGGCGGCGCTATCCGGACTGACATCCGAGAAGCAAGCCTGTCATCCGGCGACAATGTGGTGGTTGGCATGCGTCCGGAACATCTGACCGTCGTACCGGAAAGAGATGACACCATTCGGGTCAAGGTCGATTTCGATGAATACCTTGGCGGCACGCGCTACCTCTACTGCCAAAGCGACGACGGGCAGAGCCTGGTTGCCGAGTACCGGGATGGGCCGGAGATCCAGCGCGGCGACACCATCCATCTCTTCTGTCACCCCTCGCGCCGCCGCTACTTCGACACGCAAGGAAACCGCCTGCGCTGACCGCTCTTTGGCAGACGAACATCGGCGAATCATCTGCCGAACGAGCGTGGCGATGCCTCGAGCCGGTCAGCGCACGGCGTAAGCGACCACTTGGCGAGGTGGCGTTACGCCGGCGATCATGGCCCGTCGACACACGAATGCCAGCGTCACCGTTTCCATCGCCAATCCCTAATCTCCGGCATATCCTCGCCATACTGCCGGACATAGGCGTGATGCTCGACGAGCTTCGCCTCCAGGGCTTCCACGACATCAGGCACCTTCTCTGCAAGGCCGGGGACACGGCTGATAGCTTCGAGCGCGAGATGGTAGCGATCGAGCTCATTCAGAACCGTCATGTCGAATGGAGTGGTTGTCGTGCCTTCCTCGATAAAGCCGCGAACGTGGATGTTCCGGTGATTGGTGCGTCTGTAGGTCAAGCGATGGATCAAGTAGGGATAGCCGTGATAGGCGAAGATCACCGGCTTGTCCGTCGTGAAAATCCGATCGAACTCATGATGATCGAGCCCATGCGGGTGCTGCTCGGGATCTTGCAGGGCAAGAAGATCGACGACATTGACCGTGCGGATCTTCAGGTCGGGGATTGCAGCATGCAGCAGCATGACGGCGGCCAGCGTCTCCATGGTCGGAACGTCACCGGCGCAGGCCATGACGACGTCGGGCGCAATCGTATTGTCCTCGTAGCTTGCCCAGTCCCAAATGCCAGCGCCCGCTTTGCAATGGGCGATTGCTTCATCCATCGTGAGCCATTGCGATTCCGGTTGCTTGCCCGCCACGATGACGTTGATCCGGTCGTAGGTTTGAAGGCAATGATCTCCGACCCAGAGCAGCGTGTTGGCATCCGGCGGGAGATAGATGCGGACAATATCGGCCCGCTTGTTGGCGACGAGATCGACGAAACCAGGATCTTGATGGGAAAATCCGTTGTGGTCCTGTCGCCAGACATGCGAGGTCAGGAGATAGTTCAATGACGAAATCGGCTTGCGCCATTCGAGCTCGCGGCTGACTTTGAGCCACTTGGCATGCTGGTTGAACATGGAATCGACGATGTGGATGAAGGCCTCGTAGCATGAGAACAAGCCATGCCGTCCAGTCAGCAGATAGCCTTCCAACCAGCCTTGGCAAAGATGCTCGCTCAAGACCTCCATCACCCGGCCATCGCGTGCCAAGTGGACATCGTAGTCCTCGATATGCTCCATCCAGACCCTGTCCGTCACCTCGAAGACGCTGCCGAGACGGTTCGATTCCGTCTCGTCCGGACCGAAAACGCGGAAGTTCTTCTCGTCGGCATTAAGTTTCAGCGTGTCCCGGAGATAATGCCCCAGGATCTCCGTCGATTGCACCTGCTTGCTGCCGCGGTCACCGATCTCGATCGCGTAATCCCCGATCGGCGGAACCCTAAGCTCCTTGCGCAGAAGGCCGCCATTGGCATGGGGATTGGCGCCCATGCGCTTCGTGCCGCGGGGCGCGAGCGCCTTCAACTCTGCCTTGAGTTTGCCCTGCTGGTCGAAGAGATCTTCGGGATCATAGCTTCGCATCCAATCTTCGAGGATTTTTCTGTGGCCGTCGTCTTCCCGGCAATTCGACACCGGCACCTGATGGGCTCGCCAAAATCCCTCGACTTTCTTGCCGTCCACCTCCTTCGGCCCCGTCCACCCCTTGGGGCTGCGAAGCACGATCATCGGCCAGCGGGGGCACGCCGCAGGCGCATTGCCTTCCCGTGCCGCATTCTGGATCGAGCGAATGCGATCGAAAACCTGTTCGAAGGTTGCGGCCATCTGCCGGTGCATGCTTGCCGGCTCGTGGCCTTCGACGAAAAATGGCTCGTAGCCGTAACCTTCGAATAGATGCCTGAGATCCTCGTCGCTCGTGCGTCCGAGAATAGTGGGGTTGGCGATCTTGTAGCCATTGAGATGCAGGATTGGCAGCACCGCACCGTCCCGGGCGGGATTGAGGAACTTGTTCGAATGCCAACTTGCGGCCAGGGGGCCGGTTTCAGCCTCGCCGTCTCCGACGACACATGCGACGATCAGTCCGGGATTGTCGAAAGCGGCACCGAACGCATGGACGAGCGCATAGCCAAGCTCCCCGCCCTCATGAATGGAACCCGGGGTCTCAGGCGCAGCATGGCTCGGAATACCGCCGGGGAAGGAAAACTGCTTGAACAGACGCTGCAGTCCGTCGGCAGTCTCGGGAACCTCGGGATAGATCTCGCTGTAAATACCTTCGAGATAAGTGTTGGCCACCATACCGGGACCACCATGACCCGGTCCGCACATATAGATGATATCGAGATCGCGTGCCGTGATGATGCGGTTGAGGTGGGCATAGATGAAGTTCAGTCCCGGCGTCGTTCCCCAATGTCCGAGCAGTCGCGGCTTGATGTGCTCAGCCTTCAAAGGTTCGCGCAAAAGCGGATTGTTCATCAGATAGATCTGCCCAACCGACAGATAGTTTGCCGCCCGCCAATAGCGGTCGATCAGGGACAATTCCTCGGGCGAAAGCGGTGCGGCGACTGCGGTCATGTTCGTCTCCTCGTTTTCGTCACGCAATGAGCGCTATCGTCTCATCGGCGATCACTTGTTCCTCGTCGGTTGGAATCACGAATAGCTTGACGGCGCTGGAGGCTGCGTTGATCGAGATCAAATTGCGCTCATTAGCGTCTCCGTCGATCTTAATACCCAACCATTGCAACCTTTGCGCAACGCGGGCTCTAATCTCCGGCTGGTTCTCGCCGATGCCGGCGGTGAAGACGATCGCATCGAGGCCGCCGATCGTAGAGCACATTCGGCCGATCTCCCCGGCAATGCGCAGACAGAACAGATCGATGGCCTCGGCGGCTTCCGGGCGCTTGTCCTGCAAAAGAACGCGCGTATCACCGCTGATGCCGGAAACGCCCAGCAGCCCGCATTCATGGTAGAGGAAGTCCTCGATTTTTTCAGGCTGATGCAGGCCGCTTCGCATCAGGTAAAGCAGGGCACCGGGATCGAGCCATCCCGGGCGCGTTGCCATCGGAATGCCGTCAAGCGCCGAAAACCCCATGCTTGTGTCGCAACTGATCCCGTTTTCCATGGCACAGAGGCTGGCGCCACTGCCGAGATGACATGCAATGACCTTGCCTCGTGCCACCGCCGGATCGATCTCATTGAGCTTCGAGGCGATGTATTTGTAGGAGAGCCCGTGAAAACCGTACCGGCGCACGCCGTCATCGTGCAACGCCCTCGGGATCGCAAGCCGCCTGACAATATCTGCTTGAGAAGAATGAAAGGCAGTATCGAAGGATGCGGTTTGCCGAATGTCGGGGCGAAGTTTTCGAAGCGAGCGAATGACGCGCAGCGCCTGCGGCTGGTGCAAGGGCGCGAGCGGGACAAGGCCCTCCACGCGTTCGATATTGGCATGGTCAAGCAATACCGGCCCTTGAAACTGCAGGCCGCCATGAACGATGCGGTGGGATGCCGCAAGTAGCGTGCCGGGGAGATGGCCAAGGATGTGATCGAGGGTCTCGCTGACGACGGAGACGAAATTCTCCGCGTTATCTCCTGGAAGCGTCTTTTCGTAACGGTCGCCTCTGATGGAGTAGGCGAGCGTCAACGGCGCCTTATCGAAGTCGATCTTTCCGCGACCGATATTCCTGGCATGGCGGCCCGTCTGTTCGAAGACCCCGATCTTCAGGGTCGAGGATCCGGCATTGAATGTCAGCAGGACGTCGTCGGTCATGATAAGCCTCGGATCAGAGGGTACTGCCACCCCAAGTTAGGGCATTTGCGCACGGAAGCAATCAAGCAACCAGGCCCGTGCGACGCTATATCGCAACTGATAGTTGTCAGTCTTGTGACAGAGCTGACGAGCTGTGCCTTCGTGGTACAGGCGAAAAATCATTCGCACTTCAGCAGTCTTGCAGCTCTGGACAGATACGACGGACTGCCGCAACAGCCTCGCCGTGCCATTATCTCAGGAACTTCCTGAACCTTCCTAGAGCCAGGAAAAACAAAACCGCGCCGATAGCAAGCAAGGATAAAAGCTGCGGCCAGACGACATCGATGCCTGCGCCTCGAAAGAGCACGGCTTGCGCCAGAATGACAAAATGAGTGTTCGGCGCAAGGAGCATGATGTTCTGAATGATATCGGGCATGCTTTCGCGCGGTGTCATGGCACCGGACAGGACCTGCAGCGGCAAGAGCACGAGAATCAGGAGTAGGCCGAATTGTGGCATCGAGCCCGCGATGGTAGCCAGAAATATTCCCATTGCCGTCGTTGCAAAAAGCTGGAGCGCTGTTCCAAGCAGAAACAGCGCCATCGAGCCTTCGATAGGTACGCCAAGCAGCCCCTTGACCACCACGAAGACGGAGAAAGCCGTGGCAACCAGGACCACGAGCCCCATCGACCAGATCTTGCTCAGCATGATCTCCAGCGGGGTTACGGGCATGACGAGCAAATGCTCGATCGTGCCATGCTCCTTTTCGCGAATGAGGGCGGCACCCGTCAAGACGATCGAAAGCATCGTGATCGAGGTGATGATGTTGTTGATCGAGCCGAACCAGGATTTGTTGAGCTGCGCATTGAATCTCGCCCGCAAGGTCAGCTCCACCGGCACGTTACTGGCAGCGCGATAGCGCTTCATGAACTCATCGACCTCGCTCGTGACGATGGTCTGGATATAGCCGCTCCCGGAGAAAGCCTGGCTCATGCGGGTGGCGTCGACATTAAGCTGAATGGCCGGCTGTTGCCCCGCCATGACCTTGCGCTGGAAGTCTGGGGGAATGTTGAGCGCAAAGGTATCAAGGCCCGCATCCATTCTCTGATCCATCTCTGCGATGGAAATCTGCTTTGGCGGCACGAAATACGGCGGGTAGAACGCTGTGCTGATACGGCCCGACAGCGGTGACTGATCCTCGTCGACGATGGCGACAGCCGCGTTGTTCAACGTTTCCGGCAAGGCGCTGGAGCCGGTGTAGATCTGCAGCGTGAATGCATAGACAACGAGCAGGACGAGCATCGGATCGCGGGCCAGACCACGCAACTCCTTGATCCCTAGCTGCAGGATATTGGACAATGCCATGTCATCCCTCCTGCTTCTTGATAAGGAGCGTGCCCAGGATCGAAAGGATCGGGATCGCGATCAATAGCGGAATAAAGGAGCCGTAGAGGCCTGCAAAGTCGAGCGCCTTGGAGAAGGTGCCGCGAGAAATCGTCATGAAATAGGTTGCCGGATAGAGCTTGCCGATCAATGCACCTGCGCCCTGCAACGACGAAACCGGATCGATCATGCCCGAATATTGCGTCGCAGGTATCAGGGTCAGTAGCGCAGTGCCAAAAATGGCCGCGATCTGGCTTTTCATGAAGGACGAGATGACGATGCCGATCGAAGTCGCGATGATAACATAGAGCAGCGCCGCCGTCAGATAGGTCAGATAGCTGCCGGTGAAGGGAACGCGGAAAACCAGCGTTGCAAAGGCTGTCAGCAGAACAAAGTTCAATACTCCCAACGCGATATAGGGCAATTGCTTGCCGATCAGGAATTCCAGCTTGCTGACGGGCGTGACGTATAGGTTGATGATCGAGCCAAGTTCCTTCTCGCGCACGACACTCAAGGCTGCAAGCATTGCCGGGATAAGCATCAACAGCAGCGGGATGACTGCAGGGACCATTGCCACCAGGCTTTTAACGTCGGGATTATAGCGAAAGCGCGTTTCGATCGTGAAGGCGCCTTGCGTCGCCGCCGGTCCGTAGAGCTCCTTTGCCTTGCGTGCCAGCCAACTGGCGTGCATGCCCTGAACATAACCCCTGACCGTTTCGGCCCGTTGCGGCATGGCTCCATCAATCCATGCGCCGATCTCGACATTGTCGCCGCGCAATACGTTTCGTCCGAAGCCTGGCGGTATCTCGATGGCAAGACTGAGTTCGCCGTCGCGCATGCGCCGATCCATGTCCGCATAGTCCTTGATCGGTGGCTTTTCGATGAAGTATCGCGAGCCGGCAATATCGAGCACGTAGTCGCGGCTGATGGTCGAATCGTCGCGGTCGAGCACGGCAAAGGTCAGATCCTCGACATCGAGGTTGATGCCATAGCCGATCACGAACATCAGGATAACGCTCCCGAGAACGGCAAGTGTGCCGCGAATGGGATCGCGCTGCAGCTCCAGCGCTTCGCGGCGCGTATAGCTGAACATCCGCCTAAAATCGAAGAGCCGTCGGCGGACCGGCATTGCGGGTGGCTCGTGAGCGTTTGCCATCACGACAGGCTTGGCTTCTTCGCCTCGAACGATACCCGAGGCTTCCTCGAGATAAGCAATGAACGCATCTTCCAGCGTCGCCGCGTCGCGGCTGCGGGCGATGGCCGCCGGCGTGTCGCTAATCAGCACCTTGCCCGCGTGCATCAGCGAAATTCGATCGCAGCGCTCGGCCTCGTTCATGAAATGGGTCGAGATGAAGATCGTCACATCATCCTTGCGAGAGAGGTCCACAAGGATCTGCCAGAAAGCATCGCGCGCAACCGGGTCGACACCCGAGGTCGGCTCGTCAAGAATGAGAATGTCCGGCGCGTGAATCATTGCAACCGCAAGCGACAGCCGCTGGCGGATGCCGAGCGGCAGTGCGTCCGGCAGCGCATCCATCACATTGCCCAGCCCGAACCGATCCGTCATTTCGGCGATGCGTGCGGGAATCCGCTCTTCGGCCAGTTTGAAAAGACGGGCATGAAGATCGAGGTTCTGCCGGACTGTCAGCTCGCCATAAAGCGAGAAGGCTTGGCTCATGTAGCCGACCCGACGTCTGACCGCCATATCGCTGGCGTCGACCTTGCGGCCGAAAAGCTTGGCTTCGCCTTCGCTCGCGGCAAGCAGCCCCGTCAGCATCTTCATCGTCGTGGTCTTGCCGCAACCATTCGAGCCCAGAAAGCCGAATATCTCGCCCTTTGGTATCTGAAAGCTGACATTGTCAACGGCAGTAAAATCGCCGAACCGCATGCTGAGGTGACTGGCCTCGATGGCGTACAAACCCTCAGCGGCCTTCGGACGTGGCGGAATGATGATCTCGTGATGGTCACGGCGATCGGCCTCCGGAAGCAGAGCGATGAAGGCAGCATCGAGATCGCTGGTCTGCGTGCGTTCAAGAAGTTGCTTGGGAGTGCCGGTATCAAGGACTTTGCCGGCATTCATCGCGATCAGCCAGTCGAACCCGGCCGCCTCCTCCATATAGGCGGTCGCGACGATGACGCTCATACCGGGCCGGCTTGTCCGAATGCTGCCAATCAACTCCCAGAATTGCCGACGCGATAGCGGATCGACGCCGGTGGTCGGCTCGTCCAGAATAAGCAGGTCAGGATCGTGAATGAGCGCGCAACACAATCCGAGCTTCTGCTTCATACCGCCCGACAGTTTCGCGGCCGGACGCTGCGCAAACGGTCCGAGACCGGTGCTGTCGAGCAATTCGGCAATCCTGGCTTTCCGTTCTTCCTTGCCTTGTCCAAAAAGGCGCCCGAAGAAATCGACATTCTCGAAGACGGAAAGGGTTGGATAGAGATTCTTGCCGAGCCCTTGCGGCATATAGGCAATCCGTGGGCATGTCCGGTCGCGATGCCGGGCATCGCTCATGTCTCCGCCGAACACCTCTACTCGTCCCGTCTGCACCGCGCGGGCGCCTGAAATCAGCGACAACAGGCTGGATTTGCCGACGCCATCGGGGCCGATCAAGCCGGTCATCTGCCCCGAAGGAATTTCAAGCGCGATGTTGTCCAGCCCAATCGCATTTTTGTAGACGAGCCGAACATCGGCCAGCCTGGCAACTGCGACGTTGCTCTTCTCGTCTTTCGGTATACGTTCGACCGCGTCCACCATGTCGTCAACCGCTACTTGACGAGGTTGCGTTCGAGATTGTCAGGCCACTGTGCCTGTGGGTCGAGACGGACATAGGCCATGCCGGGCAAACCCGTTTTGACATATTGGATGTATTTTTTCAGAAGCTCCTGAGGGATCTGGGCGCGAACGCGGAAGGTGAGCTTCTGCCGCTCCTCTTCGGTTTCGACGGTCTTTGGCGTGAATTGTGCAACGTCTGCGACGAACGAGACCTTGGCGGGAATCGTGTATTGCGGCGCCGCATCGAGAACCAGACGAACGTCCGATGCGATCGAAGTCCGGCCCGCCTGTTCCGTCGGCAGGAAGAACGTCATATAGACATCGCCGAGGTCGACGAGATTTAAAACCCGGCCGCCGGCTGCCAGCACTTCACCCGGCTGGGCAATGCGATATTGAATTCGGCCATCCCTTGGAGCCTTGAGCGTACTGTCGGATATATCCGTTTCTATGCTCTCGATCTCGGCCTTTGCCGCATCGACCGCCGCTTCTGCGTCCACCACTTGCGCCTTGGCGGCATTGATGGCGGCGTCTGACGCCGCAAGAGCTGCCTGTGCCGAGGCAAGCGTTGCTTTGGCAGCCTGCTCGTTCGCCTCACTGTCATCGACGATTTGCTGCGAGATCGTGTTGCTGCTCAACAGCTGCCTGTTGCGGGCATTCGTCTTGCTTGCGGAATCGAGCTGGGCCTTGCGCTGTTCGATGACAGCCATCGCCGAGGTCTTCTCCGCCAGTCGTTGGGCAACAAGGCTATTCGCCGTGTCGATCGAGATCTGCGCGCGACGCAGCTGCGCTTCTGCCTGGCGCTTGCGAGCCTCGAGTTGAGCCGTATCCATCTGAGCGAGCGTCTGGCCGGCCGTGACGAAATCGCCCTCTCGGACCAGCAAATCCTGCAATCGCCCGGCGGTCTTGGTGGAAATGTCAATTTCGACCGCCTCAATGCGACCATTGCTTGCAGCAAAGCCGGCGGGAAGGCCGGGGGCATTGATCTTCGTCCATGCGTAATAGCCAGCCGCTGCAACAATGATAATGATTGCGCCTGCAAGCCAGGTCTTTCGCGAAACAGCCATTGCACTCTCCATAACCATCGGTCCGCACGCTCTTGGGCCGCGCACGCAAACTACTTTAATCTTTCAACTGCCCACCGCATGCCAGACCATCTAATCGGTATTTCGAAGCGGTTTCTTCTCAAGCAACTCCATGGTCGGCCTACGGCTTCATCGACTTGTTTTACAAGCGAAAAACGCAATCCATGAGCGCGACCAAACCGAGCAGATCGACAACGATTACGGAAGGCGCGTTCGCGAGTAGCAAGCAATACGCAAGCCTACCGGCCACATCGATGATCGCGGTTTTTCCAGGCTTCGTCGCCGTAAAACCGGCGGCGATCATCTCAAGGATGCCGGCCACCACGGGGGCGACCGCATCAATTCTACGCGCCGATAAGGCGCAAGGATCATGACCCGTCCCATCGAACAAGGCCGGGGCGGCTCATATCAGAATATGACGGTACCAAGTAGAGTTGTAGTTTTCAATGCCACAAACAATTCAAGCGAGTTTCGTTTTTTGGGGTCGATGTGCCCGGTTGTACCGCTTGGCAAAGAGCAATGAAAAGCGGGAGGCCGCAAGAGTAGTCGCCAGCGGCGAAGCGTCGCGGCCCATGCGACCGGCAATACGGGACGGGAATGAGGAAATCACTGGGTCGGCCCGACCGACCAGAAACAGGCTCATCGCGGCGCCGTGCCCTGTGATAAGCTTGTGGTTAAGCGATACCATTCTTGCAATCGAATTACGGGTGCTTGTCGATATGCCTCAGATGACTCGCACCAATATCGACGGCAGCCCCAATCATAAATGGAGGCCCATTTGCGCAGAGATCGAGTGAATTCGGCCCTAGAAGGCGTCGCCGGCTTCTCGCCAGCCGCGAAGCAACACATGCAACTCTTCGCGATCTTTCTGGTCGAGCTGCGGTAGCCCTGGAACTCGAACCGGGCCGACATCCAGACCAGAAAAGCTGACCGCCTCCTTGACGACCGTGACGTTCGTGCCGTTACGGAACTTGGTGCGCATGCGCTCGAAGGGTTCAAGCTTGGCCACGATGGCACGCGCAGCGGCAAAATCGCCTTTTGCCAGAGCAGCATGAACGGCAAGCGACAACTTTGGTGCCACATTGACCAGTCCGGAGGTGAAACCACGCGCGCCCGCTGCTGCAAATGTCGGTGCCCAGCTTTCGGCCAAGCCGCAAATGAACAATGCACCATTTGGATCGGAGGCGGCAATCGCCCGTGTGAGCAGCATCAGGTCGGTTGTCGCAAACTTGATGCCGACGATATTTCCGTGTCCGGCCAGCCGAGCCATATCGTCAACGCCGAACCCTTCGGCACGGACGTAAGCAACCAGCGGCAGCGGCGAAGCCTCCGCCAAATCCCGAAAGTAATCGATCTGTGCCGCCGGTGCGGCAAACGGATCCACCGGTTGATGCGACATGACGGCCGAAGCGCCGATCGAAGCAGCGTCCTTCGCCATTCGGATGGCTTCGCGCAGCGAGCGGCCGATCGCCGCCGTGACCGGCGCCTTGCCGTCGACACCGGCGACTGCGGCTTCGTGGACACGGCGGATTTCGTCCGGCGTCAACGCATAGAACTCGCCGGTATTGCCGGCTGCAACGATGTTATGGATACCGGCAGCCGCGACGCGCTGGTAAACCCGAGCCGTTACCCTTGCTTCCACCTCGCCGCCGGCATCATAGGCCGTGACCGGAACACCGGATACGCCGGTCAACGCGTGCAGCATGATTTCTACGCTCATCTTCCTACCCTTACCCTTGTTACCGTTGAGACGGACCAAACATGCTTCAAGAGGCGCCTCGCCTCTTCCCGCGTGTCCTCAAACTCCCTAAACGCCCTGGAACATGCGGGCGCGTGCATTCAATATGTGACGCTTCATGGCATCGTGCGCCTCGACCTCCCGACGTGCAAAGATCGCCTCTACGATCACGGCATGCTCGTCCTGGACGCTGCGGATCTGTTCGGGCGTCCGCTTGAGGCTGAGACTTCGCGTGACGGAGTGGCCAATGGCGAAATGCGGCCTGAACAACTCGCGGGCAGAGACATGAAATTGATTGCCGGTCGCCATCGCAATCGCATCATGCAGTTCCTGATCTTCCTCAGCCCCAAGCCTGCCTTCACGCAGACATTGTTCAATCTTCTGCAGCGCAGCCGAAATCCGCTCCCTGTCGGCGGGCTGCCAGTTGCGGGCAGCGAGTTCGGCCGCTTCCGCCTCAAGCCCGGCGCGGAATTCGAAGAAGCGTTGAACATCGGCGAGCGATCCGACAGGCACCATCGTCAGGACCGACGAATCCGGCCTCTGTCGAACGTAAGAGCCCGATCCCTTGCGCGAAACGACCAAACCGTCGGTACGCAGCCGTTCCAGTGCATCGCGGACCACAGGCCGTGATGCACCGAACATTTCTGCAAGCCTGGTTTCCGCCGGCAGGCGTTCGTTGACCGGGAATTTCCCCTCCGCAATCATGGCGACGATCCGCTCATAGATGATGTCGCCGAAGCGCGTCGCGCCCGTAATGGGTTCGTTGGCGGCAGCGAGTTTCATCATCATCCTTCGCAATGCCGACCAGCGGCAGCCATAGCGCATGTCCTCGCAACAGACCTACTCGATCTGTAAATATCTGTCAATTTTTGTTATTATTTGCGAGATCCATACGGCCTCGACGCCACACCGGAGAGTTGCAATCGCGGTAAGCCGGAGGCTGGTTGCATCGACTGAGGCAAGGCCCGACTGAGGTCGAAATGGAAGGGATTCGATGCACCATGAAAAATTGTCGCGCGGCGTCAGCAAAGGTGCCGTCCTCGGCGGCATCGCGAGAATGGCGGCACTGTCTCTGACCGCTGCTTCAGCGCGGTTGATGCGGCTGACCAGGCCCCCGCGCTGGCTGAATTCGCCAAAGATCACATCCTATCCGACGAAAGAGGCGGCGTTCGGCCGCCCCTTTCGTTGCTGAAGCTATCATATCGGCCTGCTCGCAATCATTTCGCGCTTGCGGCGCCTGAATTGCCAAGAGTCTCACGGCGGAGATCCCTCGGTATCATGCGACCGATCACGAGAACCAACAGCGCCGCAGCCAGCAGACAAGCAGCAAGGAAGAACATCGGTGCGATCGTGCTGCCGGTCGAATCCTTGATCCAGGGAACGACATTCTGGGCGACGAAGCCGCCGAGATTGCCGACGGAGTTGATGGCGGCAAGGCCTGCCGCGGCACCTGCCCCCTGCAGGAATCGCGATGGCAGGCTCCAAAACACCGGCTGCCCGGCAAATATGCCGGCGGCCGCGACGCATAAGAAGGCGAACTGCAGGGTGTGGTCGGGAACGACGGCGGAGAGAACGAGACTGACCGCACCAACCAGCGCCGGCAAGACGATATAGGGTGTCTTGGACTGCGCCTTATCAGCCGCTGCGGGCACCGCATAAAGGGCGATCGCGACGAGAAGCCAGGGAATGATGTTCAGGAAGCCGTTCGTCGTGTTGCTGACGCCGAAGTTCTTGACGATGGTCGGCAGCCAGTAGCTCAGGCCGTATGCAGCCAGCGGGAAGCCGACATAGCAAAGCGCCATCAGCAACACGCGCGGATTGATGAGTGCGCGGAATCCGTCGGCGGCATTCTTCTCCATGCTTGAATTTTCCGCCGCGAGCCGGTCCTTCAGCCATGTCTTTTCCGTATCGCTGAGAAACGACGCCTGGGCAGGCAAATCTGGCAGGAAAAAGAGCGTGATGATCCCTGCGATAATGGCGGGTATGCCGGTGACGAGGAAAACCCATTGCCACCCGGCCATGCCGTAAAGGCCGTTCAGATCGAGGAGCATGCCCCCCAATGGCGCACCGATCGCATTGGCGAAGGCGCTGAAGATCATGAACAGACCGACCATCGTGCCGCGATAGGCGGACGGGTACCACAGCGTCAGAAGATATAGAACGCCCGGGAAGAAACCCGCCTCACAGGCGCCGAGCAGGAAGCGGAGGATGTAGAACATCGTCGCATTCTGGGTGTAGGCCAACGCGACCGTGACTATCCCCCAGGATATCAGGATGCGCGCGAACCATTTGCTGGCGCCGAACCTGTCGAGAAGCAGGTTGCTCGGCACCTCAAAGATGAAATAGCCGATGAAGAACAGCGACGCGCCGAGACCATAGGCATATTCGCTCATGCCGAGATCGCCGACCATTTCCAGCTTCGCGTAGCTGACGTTCTGACGATCGATATAGGCGATCAGATAAAGGATACCCAGAAACGGCATGAGCCTCCAGGTGATCCTGGAGATAAGCTGCTTTTCATCAACCACGCCTCATCCTCCCAGAAAGATGGTTCTGATTGATGTAGATAGCGCAACTCGGCGTTTATCAATGCGCTGGACGGCAAAGCAACTTCACGCACCGAACCTGAGGGTGAAACAGGCAGCGACTGCCTCAAAAGCAAACGCGCGCCCGAACCGATCCCTCAGGCCACGCGTTCGAACTGCGTGCGAATATGTTCGATGTAGTGCTGGCCGGGCGACGACGCCTTGACCATGGCAAGCGCCGCCTTCTGCGGCACGCCGGTAAACTGGCGTTCCTCGCCATTCTTAAAACGGATGTAGAGCCGCCCGTCATCCGGGCGGAAAAAGACGGACTTGATAATTTTCGACGAAACCGGAAGTTCTTGCATGGGTCACCTCACCTTTATTGGGCTTTTCGCATAGAAACCCCAAAAGATGGGTGAAGTGACCTAGTTAATGAAAGATAGAGTTGTATCTGCGGATTTTAGCGATTGCCTTTCAAGAGCTTACTGCTCTTTTGGCAAGGCATCTTCGGCATAAAGCGCCGCAAATTCCGCGCTCGGCGGTATTGGCTTAATGATGTCGATCAGCACACCGTTCGGATCGGTGGTGATGAAGTGGCGCTGACCGAAGGCTTCGTCGCGAATGGCAAGCAAAATGGGTAGGCCGGCCTGCCGCACACGATCATAAACCGCATCGACGTCGTCCACCTCGAAATTGAGCAATAGTCCTGCGACCCTCCCCCGACCCTGGCCCGGAATGGTCTCATGCTGCCCATCCAGAATGGCAAGGTTGATCGCGCTATCCTGCCCATGCTGCAGGTGCACATACCAATCGCTGGCGAAATTCTCCTGGAAGCCGAAATGCGTCCTGTAGAACGCCGCAGTCTCCTCGACGCGCTCCGTCATGATCACGGGGTAATAGCTCGTCACCTTCATGCTTCACATCTCCTCAAAAAAGACATACAGTCTGCCTGTATTTCCGTAAATAACATACAGGCTGCATGCATGCAAGACTATCGCTCCAATCGAGAAAGAACCGAAAAGACCAAGGCCGCGCTCATCACAGCAGCGCGCGCCCTGTTCGTTGAAAAGGGTTATGCCGAAACGTCGACGCCGGAGATCGTGGCAGCAGCCGGCATTACACGCGGCGCGCTCTACCATCATTTCGAGGACAAGCGCGCGCTCTTTCGCGCCGTTGTCAGGGAGGAAGCGCTTGCCGTGACAGCCGCGATCGAGGCGGCGACGCCTGATCGTCTTTCGGCTGTCGATGCGCTGATCGCCGGCAGCAATGCCTATCTCGACGCGATGAGGGTGGGCGGCCGCACACGGCTTTTGCTGATCGAAGGCCCGACAGTGCTCGGCTATCTCGACATGAAGCAACTGGATGAGGAAACCACGGCACTTAGCCTGCAGCAGGGGTTGGAAGCCGCGCTCAATCTGGACCACGCCTCCAACATCCCAGCCGACGCGCTTGCCGACATTCTTTCAGCGGCCTTTGATCGAGCAGCCCTTGCGGTCGATGCAGGCGGCGATGCGGATCGATATCGCGCAGCGATTGCGCATCTGATCAAGCATATTGCGAGCTGAGGGACACGCGCACTTGATGGCTGAAGATCGCAATTCGCTAGCCACGAAATTACCGGCTGCCTAGACTGTTTCTCTCCTTTGAAGAGATCCAGCTCCTTATCCCTTCGCATATTATTTGGGCACAGCTGTTGCTTGACACTTTTTTAGACGCCTCCTATGATTTTTTACCAAATGATCAAAAAGCAGGGGAACTAAAAAATGACCAAGCAGATCATATTGACACGTCGTGCCGTCATCGCGTCCGGCATTGCACTCGGCGTCGGTGCGCTTGCACCGGCTGCTCGAGCGGCAGCGCCACTCAAAGTCGCCGGAATTCACGCCTCTCCGGTCGAAAATGCCTGCAATTCCTGTCTTCACAAAGCCCTTCAGGACGCCGCCAAGGAAGGCGTTATTGAATACGTCTTTTCCGAAGGAGTCTCGGGCACGGACTATCCGCGCGCCATGCGCGAATATGCCGAACAGGGCAACAAGCTGATTATCGGCGAGGCCTATGCGGTTGAAAAGGAAGCGCGCCAAGTCGCAGGCGACTATCCGGACACCGCCTTCGTCCTCGGCTCGAGCGGCGAGGCTGCCGGCAGCAATTTCGGCGTCTTCGGCACGTGGAACTATGACGGCGCTTATCTTGCGGGCATGCTCGCCGGCAAGATGACCAAGTCGAATGTCGTCGGATCCGTCGGCGCGGTTCCGATCCCCGAAGTCAACATGCTGATCAACGCCTTCGCCGCCGGCGTCAAGGCGGTCAATCCGAACTGCAAGCACCTCGTCTCCTTCATCGGCACCTTCTTCGATCCGCCCAAGGCGCGTGAAGCAGGTCTCGCGCAGATCGACGCAGGCGCCGACGTTCTCTTCGGCGAACGCATCGGCACGGCGGATGCCGCCAAGGAACGGCATATCAAGTCCGTCGGATCGCTGATCGATTACACGCCGCGCTACCCAGACACCGTCTTTGCCAACGCCATGTGGTATTTCCGCCCCATTCTCAACGCCGCCATCGCAGACGTTGTCGCTGGCAAGCCCGTGGGCCGCAACTACACGGCCTATGGCCTGCTGAAGGAGGGCGGCAGCGATATAGTCTATGTGAAAGGCGTCGCACCGGCGGAAGCGGAAGCGGCAATGGAGAAGGTCCGTGCCGACATCAAGGCCGGCACCTTTGAAGTTCCGAAGGTGCCGGATCAGCCGAAGTAGTCCTCCGGTTCGATCATGAGCAGCCCGTCATTCGCCGACGCCACGGAGCTGGCCGGCGCAATCAAGGCCGGCAAACTCGCCTGCGTGGACGCCATGCAGGCAGCTCTTGCTGCCTGCGCCAAGCAAGCTGAGCTTGGCGCCATCACCTATGTCAATCCTGAGGCGGGGCTTGCGGCAGCGCGCGCTCTCGATCAGGAGGCGTCGATGCATCCGGAACGTTTTGCTGAGCGCGGCTTTACCGGGGTGCCGACGGTTGCCAAGGATCTCGGCGGCCCTTTTCCGGGACTGCCGGTGACGGCGGGCTCTCGGCTGTTCACGCGCACCGGCCAGGGCGCTGACAGCGACCTGGCCGGTCGCTTTCGCAATGCCGGCCTCTGCGCCTTTGGCTTGAGCACCAGCCCGGAATTCGGCTTCTCCCTCGCGTCCGAGCCGGCGATCGGCCCGATCTGCCGAAACCCGCTGGATCCAAGCAGAACCGCCGGCGGCTCCTCGGGTGGTGCCGCGGCCGCAGTCGCCGCCGGTATCGTGGCAATCGCCCATGCGACGGATGCGGGCGGCTCGATCCGCGTGCCGGCCGCCTGTTGCGGCCTTGTCGGACTGAAGCCGACACGCGGCGCCGTGCCCGCCGGCCCTTCATTCGGCAATCATCTCGGCGGCATCGCCAGCGAACTCGCCGTGACCCGCTCCGTGCGCGATACCGCGCGGATCTTCAATGTCGTGCGAGGTCGAACACGAGGACCGTTCGCGGATATCAGCCAATTCCCGGCCAACACGGGCAAGCTTCGCGTTGGACTTCTGGTATATACCGGACAGCGCTATGCGATCGAGCCAGACCGCGCCGAAGCGGTGGAGAGAGCCGCCCGCCTGCTCGAGAAAAAGGGAAACGAGTTGGTATCCCTTCGTTGGGACGAGATGAAAGGCGCCGTTGAGGCCAGCGCCCGCGCCTTTGGCGATATCATTTCCGTCAATATTGTCAGCCTGATTGACGATCTCGGCCTGGACATGCGTGCCGCCGAGATGATGACGCAGGCCTTCATCACGCGCGGACGCGTCATGCCGGCAGCGGCACTTTGGCACTCGCTCAATGGCTCCGTAAGGGCCAGCCGCAGTCTGTGGGAGATCTTCGACAAAGTGGACGTCATCGTCATGCCGATGCTCGCCTCGGCACCGCCGCCGATCGGGTCTTTCCCCACGGATCATTCGGACACCGAACTGCATCTTGAGCGCATGACATCCTTTGCGCCGCTTGCCTCGCTTGCCAACATATCCGGCTTTCCGGCGATCACGCTTCCCTTCGGCGAGGATGCCGAAGGATTGCCGCTGCCGGTCCAGCTGATGACACCCATGGGTGAGGATAACCTCTTGCTGCAGCTTGCATCTGTGCTCGAGGCCGAGCAACCTTGGCAGCACCGCTACCCGATCGCAGGATTTCCGACATGAGCATTCCTGTTCTGACCATCGAAGGTGTCAGCAAGCGCTTCGGCAGCACGATTGCCAATGACAATATCTCCTTGTCTTTGGCAAAGGGTGAGATCGTTGCCCTGCTCGGCGAAAACGGTGCGGGCAAGACGACACTGATGAGCATCCTCTTCGGGCACTATGTGCCCGACACCGGGCGCATCCTGATCGATAATGTGGAACTGCCGCAGGGCAAGCCACGCGCAGCAATCAGGGCCGGTGTCGGCATGGTGCATCAGCATTTCTCGCTGGCGCCGAACCTGACCGTCCTCGAAAACATCATGACGGGCACGGAGGGACTATGGTCGCTCAAGTCCCAAACGGCGGCTGCCCGCAAGAAACTCCTGGCAATCTCCGAGCGCTTCGGCCTGAAGGTCGATCCCGATGCGCGCCTCGGTGATCTCTCGGTCGGCGAGCAGCAGCGCGTGGAGATCCTGAAGGCGCTCTACAACGATGCACGCATTCTGATCCTCGACGAACCGACCGCAGTTCTCACTCAGATCGAGGCCGAGAAACTCTTCTCGACGCTGAAGCAGATGGCAGCACAGGGCCTCTCCCTGATCTTCATCTCTCACAAGCTCGATGAGGTTATGGCGACGGCGGACCGGATCGTCGTCCTGCGCGGCGGCAAGGTTGCAGCCGAAAGGCAGGCATCTCAGACCACCAAGGGCGAGCTTGCCGAACTCATGGTCGGACACCGCGTCACCCGTCCAACCCGGGAAAAAAGCACGCCTGGCGCCATCGCGCTTGAAGCTCGCAACATCACGCTCAAGAGCGGCGGCGTCGAACGCTTGAAGAAGATCAGCTTTCATGTCCGCGCAGGCGAGGTTCTCGGCATCATCGGCGTGTCCGGAAACGGTCAGGCGAACCTGGGCCAGATTCTGTCCGGCACAGCAAATCGTACCTCGGGCGAGCTTCTTCTGTTCGACAAGCCTGTCGGCGATCTCGCCGTCGCCGCGGTCATCGATGCCGGTATCGGGCGCATTCCGGAGGATCGGAATCGCGACGGCGCCATCGGCGAAATGGCAATCTGGGAAAATGCCGTGCTCGAGCGCCTGTCCTCCTACTCGAAACGCGGACTGGTCGACAAAGGCGCCGGCATGGCCTTCGCGCAGGAGATCATCGAGGCATTCGACGTGCGCGGTGGCAATGCCGTGACCCGCACCCGCCTGTTGTCGGGTGGAAACATGCAGAAGCTGATCCTTGGACGCAATCTCCATGAACGCCCGCGCATCCTCATCGCCGCCCAACCGGCGCGCGGGCTGGATGAAGGCGCCGTCGCTGCCGTTCACGGACGCATCCTGGAGGCTCGCCGGCAAGGCACGGCCGTTCTTCTGATCTCGGAGGATCTGGATGAAGTCATTGCCTTGGCCGATCGCATCCAGGCAATCGTCGGCGGACATCTTTCGCCGCCCATCGACGCCGACGAGGCGGATGCGCGGCTCCTGGGGCTGATGATGGCAGGCGAATGGAAAGAAAAGAGCGGGGCCGACCATGCGATTTGAACGGCGAGAGCACCGCCCACTCTACATGATGATCCTCGCGCCATTGCTTGCCATCATTGCCGCGCTCGCGCTCGCCGGCATCCTGATTGCCATTGCCGGCGCGCCCGTCTTTGAAGCCTATCGGCGGATCTTGCTCGGCGCCTTCGGTTCGCGGCTCTCGGCAACGGAGACCCTTACACGCGCAACACCGCTGATCCTGACGGGGCTTGCCGCCGCCGTCGCCTTTCGCGCCCGCCTGTGGAACATTGGCGCCGAGGGGCAATTCTATTTCGGCGCCATCGCTGTTGCAGGTTTCGGGTCGAAAATGCTCGCCGGTGTGCCCGGCCCCATTCTCATCCCGCTCCTGATGGTGATCGGCGCCATTGCCGGCATGGTCCTGATCCTCGTGCCGCTATGGCTGCGGCTGCGCTTTTCTGTCGATGAGGTCGTCACGAGCCTTATTCTGAATTTCATCGCCGTTCTCTTCGTCTCCATGCTGATCGACGGCGTGCTGAAGGACCCGACGGCATTCGGCTGGCCGCAATCCCAGGCTCTTGTCGATCAGGCCATGCTGCCGAAACTGATTGCCCGCTCGCGTCTCCATATCGGTTTTGCAATTGCGATCGTCATCGCGGCGGCCGTCTATTTCGTCCAGTCGCGCACCGTCTTCGGCATGCAATCACGGGCCGCCGGCCTCAACCCGTCGGGCGCCGTCTTTGCCGGCGTTCGCCTCGGCTCGACCCTCGTCAAGGTCGCCTGTCTGTCGGGCGGGCTGGCCGGCCTTGCCGGAGCGATCGAAGTGATGGGCGTCAAAGGTTACGTCACCACCGATCTGTCGCCCGGCTTCGGTTATGCCGGCATCGTCGTTGCCATGCTTGCCAACCTTAATGCGCTTGGTGTCGTGCTTGCGGCGATCTTCACCGCAACCATGTTCGTCGGCGCGGATGGCATGAGCCGCAGCCTCGGCATCCCCACCTATATCGCCGACGTTACGGTCGCCCTTTCGCTACTGACCATGCTGATCGCATTGTTCTTCACGCAGTACAGGATCCGCCGATGAGCACGCTGGTCGACATCATTGCTTCAGCTGGGCTCTGGGCTGCCGTGCTCAGGATCGCCACACCGCTGATCTTCGGCACGCTCGGCGCGCTGCTCTGCGAACGAGCCGGCGTCCTCAATCTCGGCATTGAAGGCATCATGACCTTCGGCGCGATGATCGGCTGGCTCTCGGTCTATCACGGCGCCGACCTGTGGACCGGCCTTCTGATTGCAGCGATCGCCGGCGGCATTTTCGGGCTTTTGCATTCGGCATTGACGGTAACACTCGGCCTGTCGCAGCATGTTTCTGGCCTTGGCGTGACGCTCTTCGCATCCAGCTTCAGCTATTACATCTTCCGGCTGGTCGTGCCGGTTGCCGGGACGCCGCCGACCATCACCCCCTTCCAACCGATCGCGATCCCGGGCCTGTCGACCCTGCCCTTCATCGGCCCGGCTCTCTTCACCCAGACCGTACCCACCTATTTCGCAATCCTGGTCGCGCTCGTCATGGCCTACCTCATTTTCCGCACGCCGGTCGGGCTTGCGATCCGAATGGCGGGGGAAAACCCGCATGCCGCCGAGGCCCAGGGCCTCAACCCGATGAAGATCCGGTACGGCAGCATCATCGCGGGCAGTGCCTTGATGGGCATGGGCGGTGCCTTCCTGACCTTGTCAGCCTTCAACAGTTTCTTTCCGACCATGGTTCAAGGCCGCGGCTGGATCTGCATCGCATTGGTGGTCTTTTCGTCCTGGCGGCCGGGCCGGGCGCTGTTCGGCGCCCTGCTTTTCGCCTTCTTCGACGCATTCCAATTGCGCCTCCAAACCGCAGTTCAGGGTGTCCCCTATCAGATCTTCCTGATGACGCCCTACATTCTGTCCATCGTCGCCCTTGCCGTCATGAGCCGGCGAGCCCGCGTGCCGCAGGCGCTGATGCAACCCTATCGCCGTGGCGAGAGATAATCCGAGGAGCCATTCATGTTCGATCTGATCATTGGCAATGCCAATCTGCCCGATGGCCGCAAGGGCATCGATATCGCAGTCAAGGATGGCAAGATCGCAGCAATCGAAGCCTCGATCACCGCCGAGACCAAGGAAAAGATCGACGCGACCGACCGGCTGGTGAGCCCGCCCTTTGTCGACCCGCATTTTCACATGGACGCGACGCTGTCGCTCGGTCTGCCGCGCATGAACGTTTCCGGCACGCTCCTGGAAGGTATCACGCTTTGGGGAGAGCTGCGCCCCATCGTGACCAAGAAGGAGCTTGTCGATCGGGCGCTGCGCTATTGCGATCTCGCCGTCACGCAAGGGCTGCTGTTCATCCGCAGCCATGTCGATACTTCCGATCCCAAACTGGTGACGGCCGAGGCGCTTCTGGAAGTGAAGGACAGGGTAAAGCCCTATGTTGACTTGCAGCTCGTCGCCTTCCCGCAGGATGGTTATTACCGCGCCAAGGATGGCGTCGCCTCGCTAGCCCGCGCCCTCGACATGGGCGTCGACGTCGTCGGCGGCATTCCCCACTTCGAACGCACCATGGACGAAGGCCGGGCGTCGGTCGAAGCCCTTTGCAGGATCGCCGCCGATCGCGGTCTTCCCGTCGACATGCATTGCGACGAAACAGACGACCCGATGTCGCGCCATATCGAAACTCTGGCAGCGGAGACGGTCCGCTTCGGACTGCAGGGCCGCGTTGCCGGCTCGCACCTGACCTCGATGCATTCGATGGACAATTATTACGTCTCCAAGCTCATCCCGCTGATGGCGGAAGCCAGGATCAACGTCATCCCCAACCCGCTCATCAACATCATGCTGCAAGGTCGGCATGACACCTACCCCAAGCGGCGCGGCATGACGCGCGTGCGCGAACTGATGGATGCTGGCCTCAACGTTTCCTTCGGTCATGACTGCGTGATGGACCCGTGGTATTCGATGGGCTCGGGCGACATGCTCGAGGTCGGGCACATGGCAATCCACGTCGCGCAGATGGCTGGCATCGAAGACAAAAAGAAGATCTTTGACGCCCTCACCGTCAACTCCGCCAGGACGATGGGTCTTGAGGGATACGGGCTGGAAAAGGGCTGCAATGCCGATCTCGTCGTCCTGCAAGCCGTCGATACGCTGGAGGCACTTCGCCTGAAGCCCAATCGCCTCGCCGTCATCAAGCGCGGCAAGATCATCGCCCGCTCGGCACCTCGCATCGGCGAACTCTTTCTCGATGGCAGACCGCAGAAGATCGACGGCGGGCTCGACTACGTGCCCATCCAGAAATAGGCGGGGGCTGATCGGCAGGTCTCCTGCGATCGATCCGAGGCTCAGTCTTGCTCTCCTTGCGAAATTTCGCGGGGAGAGCATTCTCAATGCCGTGCCAATGTTTCATCCAAAGCCACGTGTTTTCAGTGACGTCGATCGCTCGCTCCAGGCCATTTTTCCGCATCTGCAAGTCACTTATGCAAGACTGACTTAAAAACTGCTATGCAACTAACATGTCAGTATGATACGCACTGATCTCATAAGATCGGGAGGATCGGATGAGAGAGAATTTTGGCCTGTCGGCCGCCTTGGCAACACCCTTTGACGCCGATGGCGAGATTGCCATTTCAGGTGTGATCGAACAGGCGAGGCATTGCCTTGCCAATGGCTGCAACAGCGTCACGCTGTTCGGCACAACGGGCGAAGGCGCCTCGATCGGAATGCAGGAGCGCCAGCAGGTTCTCACGGCAATGCTGGAGGCCGGCATCGCGCCCAAGCAGATCGTCATGGGTGTTCTGGTCGATGCCGCCGAAGACGCAGCAGCGCAGGCCGCGCAGGCGCTCGCACAAGGTGTTCGCGGCATCCTTCTCGCTCCACCATCCTATTTCAAGAATGTCAGCGACGACGGGCTCTTCAAATGGTTCGCCGCCGTCTTCACCATGCTCGGCACCCATGCCCGCGACGTGATCGTCTACAATATTCCGTCGGTAACGATGGTGCCGCTCTCCGTTTCTCTCGTCGGCCGGCTGCGTACGGCATTTCCGGAGGTGGTGGTCGGCGTCAAGGATTCCTCCGGCGACTGGCCCTATACAGAGACGCTTCTGAAGACCCATGGCGACCTCATCATCCTGATCGGTGACGAACGCCATCTGGCGCGCGGCGTCCGCCTCGGCGGGCAAGGTGCGATTTCGGGCATGGCGAACCTGCTGCCCCGCGAAGTGCAGGCCATGGCCGAGCACGGCGCCGATGACGCCAACGTCGAACGTTTCGTTGGAGAGCTGCTGAACTATCCGATCATCCCGTCCATCAAGGCGATCCTTGCCCGCCTTGCAAATGACGCGAGCTGGCTTGCGGTTAGGCCGCCACTCGTGCCAATGAACGCTCAGGATTCCGACAAGATCTTTGCTGCCTTCGACGCATTGTTTCGCGCCAGGGCGGCCTAACCGAACAGCCCGGAGCTGCCGATGGACGGACTAGGCGAACAGCCGACGTTGAGAGAGAAGGCCTATGAGAGCTTCACGCGCCATCTTCTGGCGCGCGACGTCCGCCCCGGCCAATTCATCTCCCAGCGCCGCCTCGTCGAGCTGACGGGGCTGACGCTCGGAGCGATCCGCGAGCTGATCCCTCGTCTGGAAGCGGAAGGGCTGATCAAGACGGTTCCGCAGCGCGGGTTGCAGATCGCCCATATCGATCTGGATCTGATCCGCGAAGCGTTCCAGCTTCGTCTTTTCCTCGAGAAGGAGGCGGTGGCACTGTTCACCTATTCGGCGTCGGACGACACGATCGCCAAGCTTTTGAAGGATCATCGCGATATTGCCGATGCCATCCGCTCCGGCGATAACTCTCCGGAACTCGAGCTGCATGCGCAGTCGGTGGACTGGGGCATGCACGACGCCTTCATCGACGCGCTTGGAAATACGATCATCTCGAATGCCTATCGCGTCAATTCCATCAAGATGCGGCTGATCAGCCAGGACAGATTCCGCATCAACGGCCATGTCGGACCGGTCATGGAAGAACACTTGAAAGTGCTTGAAGCGATAGAACGACGCTCGGCCGATGAGGCTGTGACGGCTCTGGTGTCACACATCAGCGGGGCGCGGGACCGCGCATTGAAGATTTGAACTGGTTTGAATAACAAGGCCGCGAATGAGGAGATTCTCGGCCACAAGAGGAGGAACAGAATGTCATCGTCATTTTTCAATCCGACACGTCGCGGCTTCATGGCCGGTACGGCAGCACTTGGAGCTGCAAGCCTTCTGGGTGTCCGCACCGCCTCGGCGGCCGTAGACTGGAAGCGTTTTTCCGGTACGACGCTTGAAGTCAATCTGATCAAGAGCCCGCGTAGCGAAACGATCCTCAAATACTTAAGCGAGTTCGAGGCTCTGACCGGCATCAAGGTCAACGCCGAAGCGACGCCCGAACAGCAGCAGCGCCAGAAGACCACGATCGAACTTTCCTCGGGAAAGCCAAGCTTCGACGTCGTGCATCTGAGCTATCACGTCCAGAAGCGCCAGTTTGAAAAAGGTGGTTGGCTCGCCGATATCAGCGGCTTCATGAAGGATCCGTCGCTCACCGATCCGTCGCTGACGGAGAGCGACTTCGCCGAGGCCGGCCTGAAGTTCGCCAAGGACACTGCGGGCGTCATGCGCTCACTCCCCTTCTCGGTCGACTACTGGATTGTCTACTGGAACAAAGCACTCTTCGAAAAGAAGGGCCTTGCCTATCCCGAGACCTTCGAAGACATGGCCAAGGCTGCCGAGGCGCTGACCGACAAGTCGACGAATACCTATGGCTTCGTCGCCCGCGGTCTGAAAAACGCCAATACCCCTGTCTGGACCACCTTCATGCTTGGCCACGGCGCAACGCCGCTTTCGGCAGATGGGAAGCTGCAGACCGAGACCGAGGGCGCCGTGGGCGCAGCGAAATTCTATCAGCGCTTGATGACGAAATCAGCGCCTCCCGGAGTTTCCGGCTTCAATTGGGCCGAAGCACAATCCGCCTTCCTGCAGGGCAAGATCGGCATGTGGCTTGACGGCGTCGGTTTCGCACCGCCGATCGAAAACCCGGAAAAGTCCCGTGTCGTCGGTCAGGTCGGCTACGGCATCATGCCGAAAGGGCCGAATGCCCAGGCGGCGGCCACCACTGGCGACGGCATCGGCGTCACGGCGGCGAGCCAGAAGAAGGAAGCGGCCTATCTCTTCTGCCAATGGGCGATTTCGCACGACATGGGCGCGCGCCTGCTGCAGGCCGGCGCCGGCGTTCCCTTCCGCCAGTCCATCCTGGAAGATCAGAAGGTACGCGAAGGCGTGAAGATGCCGGCCGCGTGGCTGGATGCCGTGGCGGGTTCCGCCAAGGTTTCACAGCTCGCGCTGCCTGTCATCATTCCGGTCACCGAGTTCCGTGACATCTACGGCGTCGCGCTCACCAACATGATCGGCGGCGCCGATCCGGCAAGCGAACTCAAGACGGCAACGGCGCAATTCGAGCCGGTGCTGGCCCGAAGCGAGGGATAATGGCCTCCGTGAGCATCGAAGATACCGGAGCGATGGTTGAGAAGAGGAGCAAGCCGCAAAGGCTTGCTCCGAATTACTGGCCCTTCGTCGTGCCGGCGCTGATCGTGATTGCCGCCGTGATCGTCTTCCCTTGGGTTTTCACCCTCTGGATGAGCGTAAACAAGTGGACGCTTGGCCAATCGCAGAGCTTTGTCGGTTTGGACAACTATGTCCGGCTGGCGACCGATGGTCGGTTCTGGGAATCTCTATGGCACACGGTTCTCTACACCGTGCTGTCCGTGGTCGGTCCATTGATCTTCGGGACGCTCGCAGCATTGATCTTCGATGCAAATTTTCCGCTGCGCGGCTTCCTGCGCGGCGTCTTCGTCATGCCGATGATGGCGACACCGGTTGCGGTGGCGCTGGTCTGGACCATGATGTTCCATCCTCAGCTCGGCGTGCTCAACTACCTGTTGTCCCTCGTCGGCATCGGACCGCAGGAATGGATCTACAATCAGTCCAGTGTCATCCCGTCGCTCGTTCTGGTCGAGGTGTGGCAATGGACGCCGCTTGTCATGCTGATCGTGCTCGGCGGCCTCGCCTCCGTGCCGCGCGAGCCCTATGAAAGCGCTGAAATCGACGGCGCCAATGCCTGGCAGAAGTTTCGCTATCTGACGTTGCCAATGATTTCGCCCTTCCTGATGATCGCCGTCATCATTCGCGGCATCGATGCGATCAAGAGCTTCGACATCATTTATGCGATGACGCAGGGCGGCCCAGGAACGGCATCCGAGACAATCAATATATACCTCTACAATACCGCCTTTTCCTATTACGACATCGGCTATGGTTCGGCCATGGCAGTGGTGTTCTTCATCCTCATCGTCGCGCTCTCCTTCATCCTTCTGATGATGCGACAGCGAACGAAGTGGACAGATGCGGAGGGACATTGAGATGAAGCGTTCGACGCTTAACCGCATCGGCCTGTTGTTCGTGGCGCTGGTGATCGTTTCACCCGTCGTGCTGTTTTTCCTCTGGATGATCTCGCTCTCGCTGAAATACGAGATCGACAACGGCGCCTACCCACCGATCCTCATTCCGGATCGCATCGCCTGGACGAACTACGTCAACGTCTTCCAGGAAAACAACTTCTTCCTGTATTTCTGGAACTCTATCCTTGTGACTGGGGCAGCGACGCTGCTTGCACTTATCATCGGCGTGCCGGCCGGCTACGGCATTGCGCGGCTGAAGGCTGAAAAGTCGGCGATCGTCATTATGGTCGCCCGCATGACGCCGGGCTTGTCCTTCCTCATTCCACTGTTCCTGCTGTTCCAATGGCTTAATCTTCTGGGAACGCTCTGGCCACAGATCATCATCCATCTTGTCGTCACAGTCCCCATCGTCGTCTGGATCATGATCGGCTATTTCGAGACGACCCCGATGGAGCTAGAGGAGGCCGCAAGCATCGATGGTGCGACGCCATGGCAAGTCTTTCGTCTGGTCGCCCTGCCGATCGCCCGGCCGGGCATCGTCGTCGCCTTCATCCTTTCGGTCATTTTCTCGTGGAACAATTTCGTCTTTGGCATCGTGCTTGCGAGCCGCGAAACCCGTACGCTGCCCGTCGCCGTCTACAATATGCTCTCCTTCGAGCAGGTCAGCTGGGGGCCGCTTGCGGCGGCCGCCCTGATCGTGACGCTGCCGGTGCTCGTGCTGACAATGTTCGCGCAGCGCCAGATCATCGCCGGGCTGACCGCCGGCGCCGTCAAATGAGGCAGCTCTCTCGTTTCGGAGGATCCCATTCATGAAGACATACGGAAAGCGGCTTTGACCCCTTCTTCCATTTATGATCCGCCGGCGGGTGCCCCAAAGCATATCCTTTGCGTCGGTGCTGCCGTCCTCGACACGCTGTTTCGGGTTCGGACGCTACCCTCCGGCGAGGGTAAGGTTTTACCCTATGAGATGCTGCAAATCGCTGAGGGCATGGCCTCGAGCGCGGCCTATGCCGTTGCTCGGCTCGGAGGGCGAGCAAGCCTGTGGGGTGCAGTCGGCAGCGACGAAACCGGCGAGCGGATCATCCGTGATCTGACTGACGCGGGCATCGTCACGGAGGGCATCCAGCGTGTCGAAGGCGCACGCTCAGCCGTATCGACCATCCTCGTCGACGACGACGGCGAAAGACTGATCGTGCCCTTCTACGATCCCAAACTGCATCATAGCATCAAAGATTTCACGCATGACGATATTGCCGGTTTCGACGCGGTACTCGTTGACGTGCGCTGGCCATCCCTGGCGCTTGAGGTTTTGCGAGCGGCACGCCGCCTCGGCAAACCGGCCATCCTCGATGGCGATGTGGCGCCGGACGGCGTGATCGAACAGTTGGCGCCGGAAGCGACCCATATCGTCTTTTCCGAACCTGCCGCTCAGCGGCTCGTCGGCGTTACCGACTTCGCCGAATTGGCACGCCTCCTGAAGCAAAAATTCAGCCGTGCTTTTATTTGCGTGACAGCCGGCGCCGCTGGCAGCTTCTGGTTTGACGATCAAAGCGATCTTGTCAGACACAGTCCGACAATTCGCATCAAGGCCATGGACACATTGGCCGCCGGCGATATCTTTCATGGCGCCTTTGCCCTTGCCGTCGCGGAAGGGAAAACGCCAACGGATGCAATCGAGCTGTCATCGATTGCCGCGGCCATGAAATGCGAAGTGTTCGGAGGGCGATCGGGCGCTCCCACTCGGGCCGAGGTCATGGCCCGGATGGACATGACTGAAACGCCAAGTCAGCTATAGGCGGCCGCATTCAACTCTCGGTCCAAGCATAGGTCATCCATCGTATAGGGGGATGACAGCTATGCACGCGTGGATTATATCAATTCCCGCGACTCAAGCAGGAGGATCGCCAGATGAGAAATTTCGGCACCCACTGACGCTGACTGGCAGCACCGAATTCGGGCTGTCCCTCGGCTCACTCTCGTCCATTTCTATCCTCTTGGTGCCCATGGAGGGCATTCATGCTTCGCCGTTTCTTTTCCTATTATGCGCGCTATAAGCGGCTGTTTTTCCTCGATTTCGGCTGCGCCGTGCTCGCGGGCCTGCTGGAACTTGGCTTTCCGCTTGCGATCAAGCTCTTCATCGATAAACTTTTGCCGGGCCAGGATTGGGGCTTGATCTTGGGAACGGCCGCGCTGCTGCTCGTCGTCTATGCGCTCAACACAGGCCTCTCGGCCATCGTCAACTATTGGGGCCACGCACTCGGCATTTCGATCGAATCCGACATGCGCCGTCAGGCCTTCGACCATATCCAGAAACTGTCCTTCCGCTATTTCGACAACAACCGGACCGGGCATCTGATCACGCACGTCACCAAGGATCTCGAGGAAGTGGGCGAGATCGCTCACCACGGCCCGGAAGACCTGTTCATCGCGATCATGACCTTCATCGGCGCCTTCCTGCTGATGTTCAGCGTCCATTGGAAGCTCGCGCTGCTGACCACCACCATTGTGCCCTTCATGACCTGGTTGGTCAGCCGTTACGGCTCGAAGATGACGATCAATTCACGCAGCCTTTTCGGCAAGGTCGGCAACTTCAACACCCGCATGCAGGAGACCGTCGGCGGCATTCGCGTGGTCAAGGCTTTCGCCAATGAGAGGTATGAAAGCCAGCTGTTTGCCAGCGACAACGAAGATTACAAGGCGACCAAGCTCGACGGCTACGCCTATATGACGGCAGGCATTGCTCTCAGCTACTTCAGCACGCGCCTGGTACAGCTCATCGTCATGATGGCTGGAACCTGGTTCGTCATATCGGGAGAACTGAGCTATGGCGGCTTCGTCAGCTTCCTGCTGCTTATCAATGTGTTCTTCCGGCCGATCGACAAGATCACCTCGGTCATCGAGACCTACCCCAAGGGCATTGCTGGCTTCAAACGCTTCCTGTCGTTGATCGACACGGAGCCGGATCTTGCCGACCGGCCGAACGCCGTTGCGGTCGATCACCTGAAGGGCGACATTGCTTACAAGCATGTCTCGTTTGGCTACTCCGACCAGAGACCTATCTTTACAGATCTCTCTTTGACGATCGCACCCGGTGAAACCGTGGCCTTTGTTGGCGCCTCCGGCACCGGCAAGACCACCATCTGCTCACTGTTGCCGCGCTTCTATGACGTGACATCTGGCAGCATCAGCATCGATGGCATCGATATCAGAGACATGACGCAGACATCGCTGCGCAATCAGATCGGCATCGTGCAGCAGGATGTCTTTCTGTTCGGCTCGACCATTCGCGAGAATATCGCCTATGGAAAGCTCGGCGCGACTGATGAAGACATCATGAAGGCGTTGCAGCGCGCTTCGCTCGACGACTTTGTCCGCTCCCTGCCGGCTGGCCTCGATACGCCGACCGGCGAACGTGGCGTCAAGCTTTCCGGCGGCCAGAAACAGCGCCTGGCGATCGCTCGCATCTTCCTTAAGGATCCGCCGATCCTTATTCTCGATGAGGCCACATCAGCGCTCGATACAGCCACCGAATACGCGATTCAGCAGGCATTGCTGGAACTCGCGAAAGGACGCACCACGCTTGTCGTCGCACATCGGCTTTCGACGATCCGCAACGCCGATCGCATTATCGTCATGGGTGACAAGGGCATTATCGAGCAGGGCTCGCATGACGAGCTGATTGCACGCCATGGCGCTTACGCCCGGCTGCACAATGCGCAGTTCGGGCTTTACGCCTAGCTGGTTGGGATCAGCCGGTCACCTCAAGCCGAGGCCGCGTGCCTCGGCTTGAGGCCATTTACTTTTATGCAATCATGCAGACAAATCGCCGCACACTTTTGCGCGATGTGCTTCGCCCTCACTGAAAATCAAATACGCTCAGACCTGCCGCCATTTCGTCGAGGCCAAGTGGCCGCGTGACGGGCGGTTCTGCCCTTGCGAGACAGCCCTGACGTTCGCACAGACGACAGGCAGGACCGATCGCAACGGACATCGAAGTCAGCGCCTTGCCGTAGACCACCTCCTCGCGGTGCGTGAGGTCGCAGCCGACGAGAAGCGCCGTGCGGCGGATCCTTTCGCCAAAATCCGCCCGAGGACCTTCGATGGTCCGCGATATCGTCAGAAAGCCCAGACCGTCAGGCATTTCCGTGGCTTCGGTCAGTATTTGTCCCGGCTGAGCAAAGGCGGCGTGAATATTGAGCTTGGGACAGTTGCCGCCGAAGCGAGCCTGCGGAAAGCCCTGTGCTCCCGCCTTTCGCAGGCGATGGCCGGCGCTATCGACTTCCATCAAAAAGAAAGCGACACCTGCTGCCCCCGGGCGTTGCAACGTCGTCAGCCGCGTGGCCGCCTGCTCGTAGGAAACACCAAAGCGCGCGCCGAGGCCCTCAATGTCGTAGTGCAAACGCTGCGCCGCCGAAAGATAGGCGCCATAAGGCATCAGCAGAGCATGCGATGCGTAACGCGCCAGTTCGAAGCGGGCGATCCGCCTGGCTTCCGGCGTTGAAAGAGCAAGGGCATCCACCTCACCAGCAAGTTCATCGCGCATGACAAGCAGCGAAACTTCTGTTGCAATCTCGCGGAGCTGGTCGAAGGGCGACAAGCGCTCCGAAAGGAACAATCGCATGGAGTGCCGGTCGTAGCGCCGGCGCAAACCGGGCATGGCGTGCACCGGCAGCGGACGCACGGCAATGCCATGTTCGCTTTTCAACCATGCTTTCAGGGCGCCGGCGATATCGTCTCCGGGCGCAAGGCGCGCGTGGAAAGCCTCGGCGGCATCGTCGACACGTGCAAAGAAATTCGCTCTGCCACCCAGCCGATCATGCACCTCATCGAGCGGCAGGCGCGGGCCGGCGACGTCGGCGATCCTGCCCTCGCGGGACAGGAGCTCGGCAAGATCCGACAATCTCGCCGCTTGCTCCCGGTAGGCGCGATAGAGGCGGATCATGCCATTCGCTGCATTGGGCGCGGCTTCCGCAAGTTCGATCAGCTCCTGATCGCCCGGGACCTCGCCGACCAGCAGCGGATCGGCGAAGATTTCGCGCAACTGCCCGGCATTGCCGCCCTGCTCGCCCTGCAATTCATCGAGATCGACCTTGTACACGGCCGCCAGTTTCAGCAGCAGCTGCACGGTCAGGGGTCGCTGATTGCGCTCAATGAGATTGAGATAGGACGGAGATATGTCCAGTGCCTGCGCCATCGTCGTCTGCGTGAGGCCAAGACCGGTCCGGATGCGGCGAACCCGAGGCCCGGCAAAGATCTTGCGCTCCGCCATTTGTCATTCCTTTTACAAAGCTGTGCCAGCGATCAGATTTACAATGTTTACAAATTTACAGACCTCTCTTGTCAAATATAGCACATCGTAACCCATTTATCCATTGAGTTTTCTTTGTTTCCCTGGCCTTTCGCGAGGTATTTTGTAAATATCGTCATGCATCACACATCGACACAACGATCAGCAGAACAGCATTGGGAGACTGGCATGACAGATTTTTACAAAATGGTTCCAAGCGCGCCGACAGGCCGTTTCGATGGCATCGAACGGCCTTACACGGCCGAGGATGTGAAGCGGCTGCGCGGGTCGGTCGCCATTCGCCACTCCCTTGCTGAGATGGGTGCAAACCGCCTGTGGCAGCTCATCCACGAAGAAGATTTCGTCAACGCGCTCGGAGCGCTTTCCGGCAACCAGGCCATGCAGATGGTTCGCGCCGGATTGAAGGCGATCTATCTGTCCGGTTGGCAGGTCGCTGCGGATGCAAACACCGCCTCGGCCATGTATCCCGACCAGTCCCTCTACCCGGCCAATGCCGGCCCGGAGCTGGCGAAGCGCATCAACCGGACACTGCAGCGTGCAGACCAGATCGAGACTGCCGAAGGAAAGGGCCTGTCGGTCGACACCTGGTTCGCACCGATCGTTGCCGATGCCGAAGCCGGTTTCGGCGGCCCGCTCAATGCCTTTGAGATCATGAAGGCCTATATCGAGGCAGGCGCTGCCGGCGTCCATTTCGAGGACCAGCTGGCATCGGAGAAGAAGTGCGGCCATCTTGGCGGCAAGGTTCTGATCCCGACTGCCGCCCATATCTGCAATCTCAATGCAGCTCGTCTGGCGGCCGACGTCATGGGCGTACCGACATTGGTCGTTGCGCGGACCGACGCGGAGGCGGCCAAGCTCCTGACCTCCGACATCGACGAACGCGACCAGCCTTTCGTCGATTACGATGCGGGACGTACGGTCGAGGGCTTCTATCAGGTCAGAAACGGCATCGAACCCTGCATCGCCCGCGCCGTCGCCTACGCACCGAATTGCGATCTCATCTGGTGCGAGACGTCGAAGCCGGATCTCGAACAGGCGCGGAAGTTCGCGGAAGGTGTGCATCGGGTGCATCCGGGCAAGCTGCTTGCCTATAATTGCTCACCCTCGTTCAATTGGAAGAAGAACCTGGACGATGCGACGATCGCCAAATTCCAGCGTGAGCTGGGGGCGATGGGCTACAAGTTCCAGTTCATCACGCTTGCCGGCTTCCATCAGCTGAACTTCGGCATGTTCGAGCTTGCCCGCGGCTACAAGGCCCGCCAGATGGCTGCCTATTCCGAGCTGCAACAGGCGGAATTCGCAGCCGAGGTCAATGGTTACACCGCCACCAAGCACCAGCGCGAAGTCGGAACCGGCTATTTCGACGCCGTATCGCTGGCAATCACCGGCGGCCAGTCATCCACCACGGCCATGCACGGATCGACCGAGCATGCCCAGTTCAAACCAGCAGCAGAGTGAAATCGAGATCAAAGGAGGAGAAAGACATGCCATCGATAGCACGCGTTCGCGAGAGAGCCGACGAGCAATCTCTCACCATGAATTCCGATCAGCAGGCGGTTATCCGCATGCTGGCCAATGAGCTGCACCGCCTCAACCAGGCGGTCATGAATGCGGTCGAGGCAGGCGTCTCCGTCGAACTCGTCCGCTCTTCCCGCCACCATGGCGGGGACGGCAACTGGGGCGACCTGTTGATCCCGGTCGTCGTCGCCAATGCGGCTCGTCCGGCCTGACGGGCGGCGCTGAGCAGTATCCGTTGAATTTGCATTGCGGCGGCCAACACGTTTTGGCCGCCGCAATACCGTTTGATCAGAAGGGATAATGCTGTGCCGGATCTTCGATGGTGATCCATCTGAGATCGGTGAATTCAGCAATCGCTGCCTTCCCACCGAAGCGGCCATAGCCGCTGCCCTTGACGCCGCCAAACGGCATTTGTGCCTCGTCGTTCAGGGTCGGGCCGTTGATATGGCAGATGCCGGACTGGATACGCGCCGCCACAGCCAGCGCGCGCTGTACGTCGCGACTGAAGACGGCCGACGAGAGGCCATATTCGGTATCGTTGGCGACACGCACTGCTTCGTCCTCATCCGCAACGCGGATGATCGGCTTCACCGGACCGAAGGATTCTTCAGCATAGACCCGCATATCGGGCGTCACGAAATCGAGCAGCGTCGCCTCGACGACGGTGCCGGTGCGTTTGCCGCCTGCAACCAGCTTCGCTCCCTTTGCCTGCGCATCGGCAATCAGCCCTTCCATCTTCTTGGCGGCATCGAGGCTGATCAGCGAGCCGAGGAGCACATGACCGCGCGGATCGCCGGCCGGCAGTGCTGCGGCGCGCGCGGCAAGCTTGGCAACAAACGCATCGGCAACAGCCTGATGCACGATGATGCGCTCCGTCGACATGCAGATCTGGCCCTGATGCATGAAGGCACCGAAGATCGCGGCATTCACGGCTCCATCGATATCCGCGTCGTCAAGCACAACGAGCGGCGCCTTGCCGCCAAGTTCCAGCAGTGCGGGCTTCAGATGCTTGCCGCTAAGCTCCGCGATAATCTTGCCGACCTTGGTGGAGCCGGTGAAGTTGACGCGACGAACTGCGGGGTGTGCGATCAGCGCTTCGACGATCCGAGGCGCATCTTCGGGTGCGTTGGTGATGACGTTGATAACCCCGGCAGGAAGGCCGGCCTCCGTCAATGCGGTCGCGATCAGCCGTTGCGTGCCGGGGCACTGCTCGGAGGCTTTCAGGATGACGGTGTTGCCGCAGGCGATCGGCATGGCGATGGCGCGTGTGGCGAGAATGACGGGTGCATTCCAGGGTGCGATGGCAAGGCAGACACCGGCCGCTTGACGCACACCCATGGCAAGCGTGCCGGGTTTGTCTGACGGAATGATCTCGCCGCCGATCTGGGTGGTCATCGCCGCGGCCTCGCGCAGGATATTGGCCGCCAGCATGACGTTGAAGCCGGCCCAGGGCGCCGTCGCGCCCGTCTCTTCCATCATCAGGCGCGTGAATTCACCGACCTTCGCATCCATGATATCGGCCGCCTTCGCCAAGATCGTGCGACGTTGCCCTGGACCGGTGCTCGACCACGCGGAAAAGGCGTTGGAAGCCGCCTCGATCGCGGCGGCTACATCTTCAAGACCAGCAGCCGGTGCCCGGCTTGCGAGCTTCTCGGTAAAGGGGTCGAGGCGATCATAAGTGCGCCCGCTGGCCGCCGGCCTGTCGACGCCGTTGATGAGAAGGGAAATATTCATCTCTTGTCTCCTGATGAGGATGTTTTCCAATGCATGTCGCGCAGAAGTGCCTAGCGGTTTTGCGACAACGACATGCGTGAATTCAAAGACCTAAAGCGCAAGAAGCGAACCCTAGGGTTTGCGACGCGCTTTAGAAGCCGAGGACATCGGCATTGATGGAGGCTTCGAGCCCGCCATCGACCGGAAAATTGGCCCCGCTTACCCAGCGCGCGCCATCCGAGCAGAGGAACAGGATCGCAGGCGCGATGTCGGCTGACGTTCCGGCCCGCCCGACGCGCGTGATGTCGCTATCGACGCGCTCGTCACCGAGCACGGCGCGGAATTGCTTGAGGATCGGCGTCTCTACCGGACCGGGGCTAATGGCGTTGACGCGAATGCCGTGATCTCTGAACAGCGGCTGATGGGCCGCCTGCATGGTCCAGAGCAGCAGCAATTCCTTGGACAGCGGATAACCCTCTTCGTTCTTCAAGCCGTGCTCCGCAGCGACCGCAGCGACCGCAGCGACGTCGGGAAAGCCCTCGATCGCCGTCAGCGTCTTTGCCCGCTCCAGATTGGCCCGCCAGCCATAGCCGGCGATCGAGGCGACATTGACGATCGCGCCTCCCTCCCGCAAATGAGGGGCGACCGCCTGCGAAAGCGCCCGCAGGCCATAGAAATTGACCGCAAGCGTTGCCGCAATGCCAGTACTGCCGGAAAGGCCGGCGACGTTGGCCAATGCGTCGATCCTGTGAGGCAATTGCCTGACGATATCGGCCACGCCCGCAGCGCTCGAAATGTCGCCCTTGATGAAGGACGCGATGCCCTGCGATGGTTCGCGTACGTCGATCCCGATGACATCCGCGCCCAACTGGCCCGCAAGCTCAGCAGTGCGTGCACCGATACCCGAGGCGACCCCGGTGACGACGATGGTCTTGCCGAAAAGCATGATTTCACCTTTCTCATGAAACGCGACGATTGGCTGTGTCGCTATTGCTTGTCTTTGAAAAGATCCGAAATGGTCAGACGGTAGCCGACCGGCAACAATTGCAGATCAAAACGTCGCTCGATCGCGCCCCATAGACCCTGCGGCAGATAGAGCGAAAACAGCAAGGCTGCCGCGCCGAGGCCGACCAGATACCAGACCCCCGTCCTGCCGAAGACGGTTTCAATCACGAAGAACAACAGCGCGCCGAGGATCGCCCCCTCGAACTTGCCGATGCCGCCCACGAGCACCATGAAGATCATGTAGGCCGTCCATTGTACGCTGAAATAGGTCTTCGGCTGGAAGGTGACCGCGGTCGCCAGCCACAATCCGCCGGCAACGGCGATACCAAAAGCGGCAAGCACGAAGAGCAATCGCTTGGTCGCAGCTACTCGGACGCCAACCGAGGTTGCCGCGTCCTCATTGTCACGGATCGCCTGCATTGCCGCACCTGCCCGGCTGCGCATCAAGGCAAAGAGAGCACCAAGCAAGGCGATCATGGCTGCAAGCGCCAGCCAATAGATCGCCACCCGCCGCACAGCACTGTCGTAACCATTCAATGCGATGAGCGAGGTGCCGGTTTCCCCTTGAATAAGCCGGTCGAGGTTGACGAGCAGATGGGCAAGCTCGGCGAGCACCCACATGCCGATCGCAAATTCCCCACCCTTCAGCCGCAGCATGAGCCATGACAAGGGCACGGACAGAATGCCGGTGATAACAGCGGCGGCAAACACCGAGACAAATGGATCCAGCCCTGCATCTGCCAGACGAATGGTGAAATAGGCGCCGAGACCGAAGAAGACCTGCTGGCCGACGGAAACCAGGCCGGCGAAGCCCGCCAGCGCATTCCACATGGCAGCAAGGATGATGTAAATGAACAGCGTGGTCATCCGGTCGATGGCGCCAGCCCCGAGAACCGCAGGCGAAGCGGCCAGCAGGATGACAACAACGATCATCAGAGCCAATGCCCGTCGGGATGAGGCTGTCCAGCGCTCGACAGATATTCCGGGAACAATCGTGGTCATGTCGGGCTCCGAAGAAGAGCGCGGATCCTGCCGAGCCCCGGCACGGGGAGCTGGCGGAGCCGAACGAATAGAACGAGCAGAAAGGCGATGTGACCACCGATCAGGAAACCTTGTGGGTGGATTTGAGCGCCCACGGATTGGGCCAGGCCGAGGACGATGCCGCCAAGCAGGGTTCCCCAGAGAGAGCCCGCGCCGCCGATCACCGCCGCTTCAAAAGCAAACAGCAGCTGCGGCCCGCCCGAATAGGGATTGAAGGTCGCCCGCATCGCGAGGAACGCCCCGGCGATACCGACGGTCACCATCGTAATCGCTGTTGCAACCGCATTGACCTTGCGAGCGTCGATGCCGACGAGGCCTGCCGTATCGGGATCCTCGGCCGTCGCACGAATGGACCGGCCGAGGGCGAAACGGCTGAGGAAGAGCTGCAGGCCACCGAGAATGACGATCGCGCTTACCATCATCAGCACGGCCAGCTTACCGACGAAGATATGGCCCGGCAGTTGCCAAGAAGCGTAGGAGAGATTGCCGATAAACGGCGCCAGCGAGCGCGTGTCGGCGCCGAACTGCTCGAACAGCAGATTGTCGATCACGATCGACAAGCCGAACGTCGTCAGGATCGGCAGAAGCGTGCCGCCGCGAGCGCTGCGCTCGAGCACAAATCTCTGCAGCACCCAACCCATGACCGCCATGGCTGGCAGGACGATCAGCAATCCGGCGAAAGGCGAAACGCCGAGTTTCGCAGCCAGCAGCCAAAGGCTGTAGGCAGCGACGACCGCAAGGCTGCCATGCGCGAGATTGATGATGCGCATGACCGAGAACATGAAGGACAATCCGCAGGCGATGACGGCATAGTAGCCACCGAGCAGGACACCTTGAAGCAAGGTATTGATCACGACGCGCTCCTCTCAGCCGTAGCCCGATGCAGGCCGAAATAGGCTCTGGTGACCTCGTCACGCGTGACGCCTGACGCCGGCCTATCAAGCACGATATGCCCCTCGAGCATGCAGATGATGCGGTTTGCGACGCCCATCGCCCGCGCCAGATCCTGCTCGACGAGAATGATCGTCGTGCCGGATGACAAAAGACCCTGCAGTTGTTGGTAAACGCGATCGACGACCAGCGGCGAGAGCCCAAGCGATACCTCGTCGAGCAGCAGGATATCCGGATTGCTCATCAGCGCCCGGCCGATGGCGGTCGCCTGCTGTTCGCCGCCCGACAAATGGCCGGTCTTGGCATGGCGGCGCGGCTTCAGATTGGGAAAGGCGTCGAAGACCCTCTCGACCGTCCAGTCGCCCTTGCGGCCCGAACTCTTGCCGAGAAGCAAATTTTCCTCGACCGTCATTTGCGAAAAGAGCCGTCGCCCTTCCGGCACTAGGGCAATGCCTCTCGCAATGCGTTTGTGCGACGGGATGAGCGTGACATCAGCGCCGTCGAGCAAGATCTGACCACCGGCGGGAAGATGCGCGCCGGCAATGGCGCGCAACAAAGTCGTCTTGCCGGCACCATTGGCTCCGACGAGGGCCAGCACCTCACCCTTGGCGAGGTCGAAACTGAGGCCGCGCACCGCTTGCAGCAAGCCGTGGCGAACATCGAGATTGCGCACGGAAAGGATCGTCATGCGGGCGTTCCTCCAAGGTAGGCACGCACCACGTCGGCATCGTTCATGACGGCCTTCGGATCGCCATCGGCAATGATCTTGCCCGCATCCATGCAGATCAGCCGTTCGACGACCTGCAGCAGGATATGGACCATATGCTCGATCCAGACGATACCGATGCCGCGGCGGCGCAATTCGAGAATGGTCTCGACCAACTCCGCCGCTTCGCCGTCGGTCAATCCACCGCCGATCTCGTCGAGCAGCAGCAGCCGGGGGGCCGTTGCAAGGGCGCGGGCCAGTTCCAGTCGCTTGCGGTCAAGCAGGCCAAGCGTGTCCGCCCGGCGGTTGGCGACGCCGAGCATGCCGCAGAGCCGCAAGGCATCGATCGCCCGCTCATAGGCCTCGTCACGCCCGGATGCCGCGCCATGGGAGGCCGCCACAAAGACGTTTTCGAAGGTTGTCATGCCGCTGAATGGTTTCGGAATCTGATGCGTTCTGACCAGGCCGGACCGGCAGCGATCGGCCGCCGTCAGGGCGGTGACATTCTTTCCATCGAAGGAGATCGTCCCCGCACTCAGCGGAAAGGCACCCGCCAGCGCGCTCAGCAAGGTCGTCTTTCCCGCTCCGTTCGGACCGACAATGCCGACCGCGTCGCCGTCCCCCATGGAGAAATCGATGTTTTCGAGAACCACAAGCGCCCCGAAGCGCTTGTGGATTCCCTTGGCCGACAGGAAATCCCGGTCTGGCCTATGTCGTTCTTGCTCCTGCACGATAGTCTCACCCATTATAAGCAATGAGCTTGGCCGCGACGGGCACGTTCGGATCGGTCGCATGCTCGGTGACGACATAGTCGAGCGCGAATTTCGAGCCGGCGGGCGCCTTCACCCATTGCGTGCCGATGATCGGCCCTGGAGACACGTTGGCGACGGGACCGCTGGTGAAGTCCACCTTTCCGGCGATCGTCGTCGTCTTCAACGTGCTCATTGCCTTGGCGACGGCCTCCTTGCTCTTGGCATCGGAAGCAGCCTTGAGAGCGTCAAAACCGGCGTCGAGAAGCGAAAGGCTCGCACCGAGCTGCTGAGTCCATTGCTTGCCGCTTGCCGCCTCATAGCCATCGGCAAGCTCGGTTCCGGAGACACCCGTCAATGTCGACTTGTAGGGAAAGGCCTTGTGCCAATAGGCGGCACTGCCGATGTTCATGCCGAGATCGCCGAGCGCCTCGATGTCGGACGGAAAGAGACCGGTCTTTGCGATCTGGCAAATCTTGATCTGCTGGGTCAGACCCTGCTGCGCCGCCTGCCGCCAGAAAGCGGCGAAATCCGGCGGGATCGGGAAGCTGTTGAAGATCTCCACGCCTTCCTGGCGAAACAGCGCGATCTGCGAGGAAAAATCTGTCGTTCCAGTCTCGTAGGCGCCGGGGTCGACGATGGTGAAGCCAGCCTTGGCGAGCGCCGGCGCCAGATTGGCGCGGATCGCATTGCCATCCGCGTCGTTCGGATACATGACGCCGACCTTCTTGTTGGTCTCGATCAGGTTCCACTGCGAAATATAGGTCTTCAGGAATTCTCCGACGCCAAAGCCGAAATGATAGGTCCATTTGAACGGCGATGGTGCGCCGGGCTTGGCGCCACGACCGAAATACCAGGCCTCCCACGGCATGACGGTCGACAGGCAGGGAACACCCGCCGCCTCGCAGGCATCGGCAACGGGATTGATCGTCTCCGGCGTCGAAACGGCCAGCATCAGATCCACCGCCTGATTGTTGATAAGATCCTTTGCCAATTGTCCGGCCCGTGAGGGATCGGACTGCGTGTCGCGGTCGAGGATCTCAACCTTCCATGTTTTACCCCCGGCCTGCAGGCCGCCGGCCAGCGCCTTGCGCGCGAGATCCAGGACATAGCCATCCGTCTCGCCGAAACCGCCAAGCGGCCCGGTGCGCGGGCTGATAAAGCCGACCTTCAGCGTATCGTCTGCGGCAAAAGCGGCACGGTTGCCGATTGCCATTGCGGTGGCGCCGGCTGCCGTCGCCGCCATGAACCCGCGCCGCGTCAATCCACTCGTCAATATCGGCCTGTTGAACTTATCCATCATGTGATCTTCCTCCCTTTTTGTCGGAGCCCTCTTACTCCGCATGCCCTTGTGCATTTCCGGCCGCCAACGTCAGATCGGATAGTCTCGCCTGCCCGATGCAAGCGTGATCCAGCGCAACTCCGTGAACTCGTCGATGGCCGCCTTGCCGCCAAAGCGGCCGTAGCCGCTTGATTTGACGCCGCCGAACGGCATTTGCGGCTCGTCTGCTACCGTTGCTTCGTTGATGTGGCAGATACCGGTCTCGATGCGCTTTGCGACGATGAGCGCCTGATTGATGTCGCGGCTGAATATCGCGGACGACAAGCCATATTCATTGTCATTGGCGACGGTGATCGCCTCATCGATGCTCTCGACGCGGATAATCGCGGCGACCGGCCCGAAGCTTTCCTCGCGATAGATGCGCATGGCGGGCGTTACCTGATCGATGATGGTCGCGTCGATCAACGTGCCGCGTGCTTGCCCGCCACAGACGATCACCGCCCCTTTCTGCGTCGCATCTTCCACAAGGGCGCGAACACGTCTTGCCGCTTCTGCCGTGATCATCGTTCCGAGCGGCGTGTTGCCGTCGCGCGGATTGCCCGCGACAAGTGTCTGAGCCTTCGCCTTGAACTTTTCGACGAACTCATCGGCAATCGCCTCCATCAAGATGATGCGTTCGGTCGACATGCAAATCTGGCCCTGGTTCATGAAAGCACCGAAAGCGGCGGCCCGCACGGCCTCATCGATATCGGCATCGGCAAGCACGATGAACGGCGCCTTTCCGCCGAGTTCCAGCAAGCATCGTTTGAGATGCCGTGCCGAGGCTTCGGCGATGAGACGACCGACGCGCGTGGAGCCGGTAAAATTGATACGGCGCACGGCCGGATGGGCGATCAAGGTCTCGACGATCGCCGCTGCATCCTTGGGAGCATTGGTGATGACATTGACGACACCGGGCGGGAAACCCGCATCGCGCATCACCTCGCCGATAAGGCAGTGAGTTCGAGGGCAAAGTTCGGATGCCTTCAGGATGACCGTATTGCCGCAGGCAAGCGGCATGGCGATAGCACGGACGCCGAGAATGATCGGCGCGTTCCACGGGGCAATCCCAAGGCAGACCCCGGCTGGCTGACGCACGGCCATAGCGAGGCTGCCTTGGTCGCTGGAGGGTATGATTTCGCCAGCGACCTGCGTCGTCATGGCGGCTGCCTCGCGCAAAATTTCGGTTGCGAGGTCACAATTGATCGCAGCCCAGAGCGAGGTTGCTCCGGTTTCGCCGACCATCGCCGCAACGAATTCTGCCCGACGTGCCGTCAGAAGGTCGGCCGCTCTGTTGAGACATATCCGGCGCTCGCCAGGTCCGGTCTGCGACCAGGCGGGAAAAGCCGCCGCTGCGGCTGAGGCAGCGCGGGCACCATCCGCCACCGAAGCCGCCGGCGCGATGGTGGTGACATCGCCGGTCGCCGGATCGATGCATTCGAAAGTAGCGGCGTCCAAAGCATCGGACGCTTCATTATCGATCAGCAGCTTTGCCAGGAACATGGTGATCGTCCGCTTTTGGGCAGGCATCGCCTGCAGTTTTCCGGATGGGAGAGGGATGCAGGCCGGCGTCGCGAGATGGAACCGCAAACGCCTGATCGTTCCTGTGGAGACCTCCTCCCAAAGGCTCATGAGAGAAGATTACGTGGTTACCGAACGCTTTGAATGTGATTTTCTGGGTTAATATTGCAAATATCTGGCAATCATGTCATCGGTTCGTCATGCCACACGAAGGAGAGCGCGTTGGTTTCCGACAGCGGCATTCATCTGCATGCGCGAGGAGAATGGCGCGAGCCGTCATTGACCCTTCGGACGATCCGTTTCCAGAAGGGCCTATACGCACAGTTTCATCATCTCTATGTGCTGCAAGCGGGAACAGCGACGTTGGCGCTAGAGGGAGAAGACCCAAGATCCCTGCAGGCACCGACCATCGCCTATATGCCGTCGCAGTCGCGCTGCGAGCTGCATATGGCGGCCGGTGCCGCGGGCTTCATCATTGGTGCCTCGCCGCAAATCATCGTCGACGCAATCGGTGATCGCGCCGAATCCTATGCGCTCAGAATTTTCAGCGAGCGGCCGTGGTTCATGGCCGAGCCGGATGCCGGCGCCGTCAACGAGCTGCAGCCGCTGGTCGCGGGCTTCGTGCGCGAGCTCGGCGACCCCTCCCGCGCCTCATGGATGGCGATTGCAGCCTATATGCGCTTGATCCTGATGGCGCTCTGGCGGGCTGCGGGCGCAGAGGCTGCCGAGCAGCGCGGACGCGGCGGCCGTGCATCGGTGCTGCAAAGATATCGGCAACTGGTCGAGATCGGCTTCCGTCAACATCGGTCGATAGCGGATTATGCCGGGGAGCTCGGCGTGACCACGGATCGGCTGCATTCCATATGCCGCAGCGAGCTTGGCCGTTCACCAGTTCAGTTGCTGCATGAAAGGGTCGTGCAGGAGGCAAAACTGCGACTGGAGCGCTCCGCTCGCACGGTCCAGGAGATTTCCGATGGGCTCGGCTTCCGCGATCCCACTTATTTCAGCCATTTCTTCAAGAAAAAAACCGGCTTCTCGCCCGCCATTTATCGAGACCTCGCCCGCAAGAGCGAGGCCTCGGCGGTCACCCTGTCATCAGGCTACGCCGACTGGCCCTGATATCGGGACATCCGGTTATCGATCACACGATCAGTCCCTTCATCGGCATGACGTGGTCGGAACCGGGGAAGACGTCGCGCGCCAGCACCACCGGCGACGCGCCAAGCAGATCGACGGCAATTCCCTTGATGACCGCGCGCAGGTCGGTCGTGGCGGCAAGATCTCGGCCATCGCGCAATTGCGCCGGCTTGAGACCTGGCCAATCTGCGATCACCCGGCCGCCCTTGATCGCACCGCCCGCAAGGAAAGCGGTGGTCCCGGTGCCATGGTCAGTGCCCTCTGTGCCGTTGACCTGCGCGGTACGGCCGAATTCGGTCGCAACGACAATCGCCGTATCTTTCCAGGCGGGACCAAGCTCCTGCTGGAAGGCCGCCAGTGAATTGTCGAGACCGACAAGCAATTTGTTCAGCCGATCGACTTCGCCGGCATGGGTGTCCCAGCCTTCGAAGGCAAGGGCCGCGACGCGGGGACCATCATCCTGCGCCAACAGGCGCGCGGCACCTCTGGCCATCTGCTCCATGCCTGTCGGATCGCCCGGACCGCCCCTTGCCTTGACGTCGAGGCCGGCGGCGATCTTGCCGGTGGAAATGCCCTCGGCCAGGATTTTCGCGAAAAGCGGGTCGGTGTGGTTGTAGAGGTCCATCAGCCGAGGCGGCAGATCGACGCTGACGGGCTGAAGATTGGACGGCGACCAGCCGAGAACCGGCGCCTTGCCGCGAATAACCAGCGGCGCGTTCGCGCCGATGGACAATCCTCGGATCGCTGAGGCGCCGGGCGAAACCTTGTCTCCCTTTGGCAATCCCTCAAGCATCCGGTTCAGCCAGCCGGACTCGACGCGGCCAGGCATTTCGTAACCGGATTCCAGCACGTCCTGACCGTCAAAATGCGATCGATCGCGGTAGGGCGTCGCGCTGGCATGGACGACAGCCGCCTGCCCCGCACGATAAAGCTGGCTGAAATTCGGCATCGAAGGATGCAGCGCAAAGAAGCTGTCGAGCGGCAGAGCCGCATGCGGACCGCTCGTCGTCATGGCGATCGATTGCCGCAAGGCCTGATAGTCGGGGTCACCGACGGGCGGGACGGCCGTCAATCCATCGAGCGCACCGCGCAGGATGACGGTGATGAAGCGCGGATCACGGCCGCCGGCGGCATGGGCGAAGCGAGGGATGAAGGCCCAGGCGAACAAGGCACCGGATGCACCGAGGACTGCGCGGCGAGTAGGAGTCATCAATTCGCAAGTCATGATCAACGCCTTTGAAATTCGGGAGAGAGATAAGCGATCGCCAAGCCCTGGCTGCGCGTCTCCGCACGCGACACGGCCTGTAAGGTCTCCTTCGAAAGAAGTGGACCCAGACTGTCGGACACGAAACGGCGTGGATCGATTTGAGGCGGCACCGCATTGGCGATCATGTTGGCGACATCCATGCGCATGCTGAGGCTCTCGCTGGAAGCCCAAACATCTGCGGTGTCAGCAAATCCGTTGGGACCGGCCGGAGCCCAGAATGGCTGCCCCATCGCGTTCAAGGTGCCGAGAATGACGTTCGGCTTCGGCGTTTCGCCGCTCGCCCGCAGAAGTGCGGTCATGAATTCCAGCGGAGAGCGAACCTTGGACAAAGTGGGGTTCCAGGCCTCTTCGGAGCCGATGAGCGCGCGATAGACGGCCGACAGATCGCCATCCGTCTTGCTGAAGGTGGCAGCAACCGTCTGCACAAGTGCTGGCGGTGGGGTGTCGGCGACGAAATGCCGAACGAGCTTCGTGGCGATATGTTGGGCAGTCGCCGGATGGCGAGCAAGATCCCGCAGCGCTTCGCGCCCCTGCCCGACGCCATTGTCGGCGTAAGTCAGGCCAAGCAGCGTCTGATCGCCGGGTTCATGCGCGCCCGCATTGAAGACGAAAGTGCCGGGAGCGCCGAGCTTTCCTTCAGCCCGCGCCACCGTCCAACCGGTGATGATCTTGGCAAGCGTCGTCACGTCAGCCTGCGTGTAGCCGCCATTGACGCCAAGCGTGTGAAGCTCCATCGTTTCGCGAGCAAGGTTCTCGTTGAGACCGCGTTTCTTGTTGGCGTTGGCCCTGGAATTCGGCCCGATCGACTGCTGATTGTCGAGGTAGCCGAGCATGGCCGGATGGGTTTCGACGGCAAGCAGCATGTCGGCGAAACGCCCGAAGACATGCGGCCGGATGGCTTCGCGCTCGAAAGCGCCGGCAACGATATGGACCTCTTCGCTCTTCGAGACTGCGACCGCGAAGTGGTTTGCCCAGAACATGGCAAGCCGCTCGCCAAAACCGATGAGCGGCTGCCGGATGGTGCCGTTGAAACGGGCATCCACCTCGGCAAGCAGGATCTGCTGCGGAAGATAGGGCATGGCCGGCTGTACAGGCTTTTCGGCAGGTTTGCCGAGTGGCGGCGCCATTGCCGGATTACCCGGTTGGGCGGCCATGGCAGCCGCCGGCTGTGGCGCAGCTTGCTGCGGCCGTGGCGGCCCTTGCATCAGCTTATCTTGCGGCGTGGCGGCAACAGCGGTGACCGCCTGCTGTCTTGCCTCCTTGCGCTGCTCCTGAAAGGCATAGAGAGAAACGAGGAGATCGGCTGTCGATTGAAGTTCCGGCCCGACCGGAACGGGAACGAAGCGCTCGGTTATCTCTTCCATCAATGCGCCGCGTGGATCGGATGTGATCGGCGCGGTGCCATTGTGGTCGGCTCCCAACCCGAACCGGGAAAGGGCGAGCGCGGCATAAACATCATTCGATTGCTGAGCCATGTTCCTGCCAACTCCTGTATCAAACACATAGCTTAAACGCGGGTGCGTTTCCGATCCGTCGGTCGGCGGGTATGATCATTTTGTGACGGCAGCCCTCGGCATGCTGCGGCGGATCATGCTTTCAGCGAGGGCACGGCGTTCGTCGTAAGAAAGCGTTGCGGCGAAATCCACGGCTCGTTGCTCAAGCTTGGCCCGCAAGCCGACATCAGCATTGCGCGCCCTCGCCAAAGCAGCCGAGAGCGCCGCCGCATCCAATGTCGGCTGGCCCAGAATCGAGGCCGCATCGACCTTGGCCTGCTGCGCATCGAGAATGGTTTGATGCTCCTCCTTACGGGCCTCGTTGAGAGCGGCACGCAGAGCCTTTCTCTGACCCGATGGCAGTTGCTCAGCGCCCAAGGGCATCGCGCCGATGGGTGCGCGCGAATTGCGGATCCACGTCAATCCTCCACCCGCAAGCGCCCCGATCAAGAAAGTGTTCAACACCAGCAAGGATATGACCAATATTCGGAAACTGCGGTCTGTCATTGGCTTTCCTGCGTTATGGTCACGTCCGATCCGATATCGCCGAACATGGTGCTCGTCCCGTCCGACACGACGGTGGTTTCCGATGTCAGGCTCGGCGCCAGTACGGCAATGGCGACGCTGCCGGCAAAGGCGCCGGCAAGCCCGACGCCGACGAGACCGATGCCGGCAGAGCCGAACCGGAACCAGTTGCGGATCCGAGACCGGCGCGAAAGCCGCTCGACGATCTGACTGCCAAGACGCGAGGGGACCGGTTTCAGCGTATAGGTGTCAAGCAACGCATCCAGATCAGCGGCATGATCCAGCACATCATAAGCACTGTTTTGGGCGGCATATTCGCGGGCGGCCGCACGCTCTTCCTGCGGCCAGCGGCTGATGTCGCCGCCATAGGCGTCGGCCAGTTCAGCGAACCGCTCACTACTCATCGGACCTGCGATATGTTCAACCATCGCCCTGTTCCTTCAACAAAAGCGCCTGCAACGAACGCCTTCCCCGCGCCAGCAAGCTCTCCAATGCGTCCACGCTGATCTCCATGATGGCAGCCGCTTCCACGTTCGACAGCGCCTGATAGTAGACCAGAATAATTGCCTCGCGCTGCCGCGGCGCAATCATCTGCATGGCCAGCTCCACGCGCCGCGACGGATCGTCCTCACTCATCAGGCCCGCATCCGGCGCCGGCCCCTCATATTCGATCTCGGGCGGCGACTCGGCCAAGACGTCCTTGCGCCGGCGCAGCCGGTCATAGCAAAGATTGATGGCCACGCGATGCACCCAGGTGCTGAAACGGGCATTGCGCTGGCGCCAGCCGCCGGCATTTTTCCACACACGCAGGAAAGTCTCCTGCGCCACATCCTCAGCTTCGACGGCATCGCCGAGCATACGGGTCGCGACCGAAAGGATACGCGGCAGCTGCCGCGTCACCATCATGCGCATCGCCGGCACGTCGCCGGCGGCGATGCGGGCCACCAGATCCCCTTCCAGGTCGCCATTTTCGGGCGCGCGATCCCTTTTCATCGACAATCGCCACCGTCCAAAATTCGATCGCTCCGCGCATTGCACGCCTCTTCCCTGTCATTGACAAGAGGGCTGTGCCTGTTCGTCTTTCCCGACACGGGATACCAATCCGATCGCAGCGTCTCTTTCCTTCGACATGAAGCATGGGCTCTCAACCGTTGAACGGTCCGGCCGTCGAATTCCGTCGCTGCGGCATCGCCGATTTCGGATTATTTCCGCACACCCGGTATCTCTTTTGAGAACCAAAAAAGCCGGCCACCCAGGCAGGAAGACCACAAGGTCCCCCACAGGGTTGCCGGCCCAAGCAAAAATCCGAATGCCAGAGCGCTTTTGGATCAAAGCGTCAGCAGGTCAGCTGTCGTCTGATCCTGCGTATCGGAAGCATAGAGATTGCCAAGTTCCGGGGATTGCTGACGCTGCGCTTTGACTGCTGCTTCGAACTGGCTTTGGGTCAAGGATCCCGAGCCCGACGTATCAAGGCTGCCGAACAGTGCGGTTGCCTGGTCTGCCCCCATATCGGACGGACGCGCGGCAACGAATTCAGCCTCCGTAACATTGCCGTCGCCATCGGTATCCATCGAGGAAAATGCCTTGGACAGCTCCTTATCGCCCATCTTGCCCCCATGATGCATATGGTGGCCGGATTTCATCGCCTTTGTCAGCTCTGCTTCGGTGAGCGAGCCAGTCTTGTCCTTGTCGAAGCTTTCGAACAGCTTGCTTGCCTGGTCCGCACTGACGTCTGCCGGACGCGCGGCGACGAATTCAGCCTCGCTGATGTTGCCATCGCCATTGGTGTCCATGGCTTTGATCAGATCAGCCTGTTTGCTGCTTTGAGCTGTCGTCGCCGCTACTGGCTGGGCGTTGGATGTCGAGCCGGCAGAATCGCTGTCGGAGTTGGCATTCGAACCGTCGGTGTCGCCACCGCCACTACCGGACTGAAGATTGAGAATAACGTTCATCAACTGTGCGATCAGTTGCTGGGCGGCGGAAATCTGAGGCTGATCGTCCGATGACGAAGAGGTACCCGCACCGGATGAATTGCCCGAAGAGCCGGCGGCCGGAATCAAGGATGCCGAATCGTCGTTGATGGATGATGTCGAGCCAGATGTCTGATACTGAAAATAGCGATTGGGCAGAATTGAGGTAATGCTCGTCATTGGGGCCTCCAGTTGCGAGCGTTGAGAGGAACTCCGATGGCCTGCGCGCACACGAACTCAACACAGAATCGCCAAGGCACGCCTGCGCAGATGCGATGCCACGGCTCTTGACCATCGATATGAGCGGAAGATTACCGAGGACGGAGATCAAAGCCGCTCTGTGCCCCGGTTTGGCGGATAAAGCCAATCATGAAGCGGCTGAACTCAGAATCGCCCGAAGTTATTCGTCGCCGTCATGGCGCTATCGGCATCTGCACATTTTCGATTTTGCACTTCCCAACGCAGGCAATTTGCACACAGAAACTTGTGCGGAACTTATAGTGCTTGACGAATACATCCCATTGCGATTTTCTTTCTCGATTTTTAGAGGATGTCTAAGCTTCGCTTCGCCACCGTATGCTACTAATATAAGAAGACTGCGAGCACCGGTGTGGCGTTGATGGAATAAGAATAAGAATGAGGGGAGGCGCATGAAAATGGGCACATGTGGAGAACTGAATGAGGCGCACTAAAGAGGAGGCCGCAGAAACGAGGAGCGAGATTTTGCAGTCCGCAAAAGCGCTGTTTCTCGACAAAGGATATGAAAATGTCAGCCTGGAGGAGATAGCCGCCGCGGCCGGTGTGACGCGGGGGGCGGTGCACTGGCATTTCAAGAACAAGCAAGGCCTGATGTTTGCGATCCGTGACGAAGCGCAGCAGCCATTCGATGAATTGGCGGAGCGGATGTCGAAGGAATTGCCGCCCAACCCACTGGATCTCATTGCCGACGCCATTGCATCCATTTTCGAGGACGTCCAGCACGACCCGCGCAAGCGCAGCATGCTGAAGGTCATGATGCATCTCGATATGGCTTTTTGCGATGGAACGACGAACCGTGCGAGCTCTTTCCGCCAAGACATGCACGATAATTTCGAGCGCATATTTACATTGATGAACGAGAAGACGCAGCTCCCCGCCCCGTGGACGCCGGATACGGCTGCTTCGGCGCTGACGGCTGTCATCGGCGGCCTGATTACCGAATGGACACTGGATCGGGGCAACTTCCAGCTCGTGCCCTGCGGGCAAATGTTCATCAAGATGGTCTTGAAGACCTGGTTTCCGTCGGTCCAAACCCACGAAATCGAGACATCTGCCGCTTAAAAATAAAAAGGATCCGGAGGGAAAGCCGGATCCTTTCTCTTTGATCGGAGGTCAACCGATCAGTTAAGAAGCCTGACGGATTGGAACGCCAGGCTTCTCTTACCCGGCGCGGGCCGGGTAATCTCTTGATTAGAAGCTACGCTCGAAGCGCAGGATACCAGCCCACTGATCCTGGTTCACAGAATCGAAGTTGGTGTAGGAAACTTCCGGCTCGATGAGCAGGTTCTTGACCGGGTTCCACTTCAGGTTCGTGGTAGCGGCAAAGATCTTGCTGTCGGTGTAGGCGAGCTGCAGGTTCCACTTCAGCTTTTCGTTGATCGGAACGCTAGCGCCACCCCAAACAGCCCAGTCACCCCAGCCGCACTTCGATGCATCGGCAATCGGGCAAGCAGAACGGTCAAGGTTCGTGCCGGCATACTTGTTCAGCTTCTTGCCATCGGTGTTGTAGCCACCCATCAAGAAGGCCGAGAATACGCCGAAGTCAGCATCGATACGAGCCTTGACAGCGCCTTCTTCGACGATCGAGTCGTAACCGCCGACGACCTTGAAGCCCCATGCGCCGGACTTGAAGCCAGCACCGGCAACAACGTCAGGAGCGTAATGGTTGGACTTGTCGTCCGTCCACCAGCTGGAACCGTAAGAGGCGCCCGAGCCGCTGGAGTTCGAGTCTTCGAGCGAGACCATAGCCGTGAAGCCGTTGCCTGCATCGTAGTTGTAGGTCAACTGGTTCAGCTCGTACGGGCCGTCATAGATCACGTCGTCGTTGATGACGTCGCCAGCGTAACCGATGTACGAGTTGTACTGCGAGTCAGCCTTACCGACGAGGAAACCACCGAGGCTGATGTTGGCGAACAGCAGCTTCGTAGCGGTGGAGTTGCCGTCATTCCAATCCCAACGGATGACCGTGTTGGTCTTCAGCGGGCCGTATTCCGTGTCCGTTGCAGTGTCGACACTGAGTTCCGCACGGGTGTGCCAGAGCGTGCCGTTCTTGCTGTTCGGGTTGTAAGCGTCGAACCACTGACCTTCAGAACGGACGCGGCCGCCGATCTTGAGGCAGGTTTCCGTGCCCGGGATGAAGAAGTAGCCAGCACCATATGCGTCGCAGATGCGAACGTATTCCAGCGGCTCGGGCTCAGCGGCAACGATAGCGTCGGCTGCATGGGCACCGGATACTGCTGCCAGCGCAGCAGCGGAGCCGAGAAGAAGGCTCTTGATGTTCATTATAAACTCCTGGTTTTAATATGCATTTCTAACTTACCGCGAGTGCAAAGCTGCAATACCACCTCAAATTCGGTTCGGTCGAAACGCGACAGGCAGCCCGGCAGATACACACATAATGTTGGCTTGAGTCCCCTCTAACCTCCATACTTGACCCCGCGGCAAAGGCGTTGAAATGCCTCTACCGATCCGGACGATCACCCGTCCGTAAGACAACTTGTGTCCTGCTTCTGAGTTACAAACAGTCCGTATGTTTGTCAATTATATGAAACTCGGCTGGCTATTAGTCTTGGAAGCTGTTGCCTAAATGCAACTGACGCCTGCGCTGCACCGCCAACTCCTCCGGCAGATGGAAAAACGCGCCGAAAGCGCTGCCGCGGCGCAATACGGGACTTTCTCGATAAATCTCGACAAGCCTGGATCGCGATCGAGGCTAGTAAGGAGGCGCGACAATCCACCATCTGCGGTGGAACTATTCAGGCGGACGTTGGAGAATTGCGAGCATGGGCAATTCGCATATCGGCCAAACGATCGCATACAGCCCTATCAGAAGACGGCTCCGGCGATGTTTCCCCTCTCAAACGACTTCAACAGCTTTATTGCCGGGAAGCTGCATCTTCGGACGGAGCCAAACGGGACCATCCTTGCAGGGTTGACAGCAGCCGAAGAGAAGGCTTAGCCTTTCGACATTCACCAGGGGGGTCCCGGCAAGGGGCTGAGATACTGCTGGACAATACGACTTTGTCGATTGTGGCGCAGTGACCCGTTGAACCTGATCCAGTTCATACTGGCGTAGGGACGGTGCAAGCGCTCGAAGGCTTCGGATTCCCGCGTGGATTCCATGGCCGGCGTCTTTCCATCATTCCGGCTGATGACTGGGTCTCCAACTGCAACTTGGAGCCTCAAACCATGACCATTGCCGCAAAAAACATCACCCCGACCGTTACCACCGGCCCCTTGCCGGCATCGCGGAAGATCTACATCCCCGGCGACATCCACAGCGATATCCGTGTGCCGATGCGCGAAATCAGCGTCCATCCGACAGCGGGCGAACCGCCTGTCGTCGTCTATGATTCGTCCGGCCCTTACACGATCGCAGGCGAAGACATCCGCATCGAACAGGGCCTGCCTCAGCTGCGCCGAGACTGGGTGCTCGCTCGAGATGATGTCGAGGCCTACGAGGGCCGCCATATCCGCCCTGAGGACAACGGCTTCGTCAGCGGCGACAGGTTGACACCCGAATTTCCCGGGCAGCGCCAAGCTTTGCGGGCCAAGGACGGCAAGGCCGTCACCCAGCTTGCCTATGCGCGAGCCGGCATCATCACGCCGGAAATGGAATTCATCGCCATCCGCGAGAATCTCGGTCGCAAGGCCAGCGCTGAGGCCATGACTCGCGATGGCGAAAGCTTCGGCGCCCATATTCCCGACCACGTGACGGCGGAATTTGTCCGCCAGGAAGTCGCCGCCGGCCGGGCGATCATCCCGGCCAACATCAACCACCCCGAAAGCGAGCCGATGATCATCGGCCGGAATTTCCTGGTGAAGATCAACGCCAATATCGGCAATTCGGCCGTCACCTCCTCGATGGCGGAGGAAGTCGAAAAGATGGTCTGGGCTGCCCGATGGGGTGCGGATACCGTGATGGATCTATCGACCGGGCGCAACATCCACAATATCCGCGAGTGGATTATCCGCAATTCGCCGCTCCCGATCGGCACGGTACCGCTCTATCAGGCGTTGGAAAAGGTTGGCGGCATCGCCGAGGACCTCACCTGGGAGATCTATCGCGATACGCTGATCGAACAGGCCGAACAGGGCGTCGATTACTTTACGATCCATGCCGGCGTGCGCCTGCATTACATTCCGCTGACCGTCAATCGCGTCACCGGCATCGTCTCGCGCGGCGGCTCGATCATGGCCAAGTGGTGTCTCCATCATCATCGCGAGAGCTTCCTCTACGAACATTTCGCCGAAATCTGCGACATCTGCCGCGCCTATGACGTCTCCTTCTCGCTCGGCGACGGCCTGCGCCCCGGTTCGATCGCCGATGCCAACGACGCGGCGCAATTCGCTGAGCTGGAAACGCTGGGCGAGCTGACGAAGATCGCCTGGGCAAAAGATTGTCAGGTGATGATCGAAGGCCCGGGCCATGTCCCGATGCATAAGATCAAAGCAAACATGGACAAGCAGCTCGCTGTCTGCGGCGAGGCGCCCTTCTATACGCTCGGACCGCTAACGACGGATATCGCACCGGGCTATGACCACATCACCTCGGGCATCGGCGCGGCAATGATCGGCTGGTTCGGCACGGCCATGCTCTGCTACGTCACGCCGAAGGAGCATCTCGGCCTGCCTGACCGCAACGACGTCAAGACCGGCGTCATCACCTATAAGATTGCCGCCCATGCGGCCGACCTCGCCAAGGGTCATCCGGCGGCACAGGTGCGGGACGATGCGCTATCGCGCGCCCGTTTTGAGTTTCGTTGGGAAGATCAGTTCAACCTGTCGCTTGACCCCGATACCGCCCGCAGCTTCCACGACGAGACCTTGCCGAAGGAAGCGCACAAGGTTGCGCATTTCTGCTCGATGTGCGGCCCGAAATTCTGTTCGATGCGGATTTCGCACGACATTCGCGCCGAGGCACAGAAGGAAGGGCTGGACGCCATGGCGGCCAAATACCGCGATGGCGGCGACCTCTACATGCCGATCGACACGTCGGCCCATCCGGCCGAATGAGATGCGTGTTCTTGTCAAAGGGGCCGGCGTTGCCGGCCTCACGGTCGCCCACGAACTTGCCATTCGCGGGGTTGATGTAACCGTTCTGGATCCACACGCGAACTTCGATCAGGCCGCCTCATGGCTCGCCGGCGGTATGCTGGCCCCGTGGTGCGAACGGGAAAGCGCCGATGAGGCCGTGCTCAAGCGCGGCCTCGATGCCGCCGACCGATGGGAGGCGATCCTGCCGGGCCAAGTGGTGCGCAACGGGACCCTCGTCCTCGCATCGACACGCGATCAGAACGAACTCAAGCGATTCGCCACCCGGACCACCGGCTACCGCTGGGTCGACGAAAGCGAAATCGCCGTTCTCGAACCCGCACTTATCGGCCGGTTCAGACACGGATTGTTCTTTGCGGACGAGGCTCATCTCGATCCTCGCCGCGCGCTGCTTGGCTTGAAAGCACAGCTTCGGGCAAAGGGTATCGCTTTTGTCGCCGCTGATGCGAGCGAAGACGATTTCTCCGAGATCATCGATTGCACGGGTGCGGCTCGAATCGGACAGGCTCACGACCTGCGTGGTGTCCGCGGCGAAATGCTATATCTGCAAACCGAAGAAATCGCGCTCGCCAGGCCAGTCCGCCTGCTGCATCCGCGCGTTCCCGTCTATATCGTCCCGCGCGGCGGCGGTCTCTTCATGGTCGGCGCAACGATGATCGAGACCGACTTCGACGGGCCGATCACGGCACGATCCCTGATGGAACTGCTGAATGCCGCCTATGCTCTGCATCCGGCCTTCGCCGAGGCCACCGTGATCGAAACCGGCGCGGGCATCCGTCCCGCCTTTCCCGACAACTTCCCGCGCGTGACCCGAGAAGGGAAGACCACCGCCCTCAACGGCCTTTATCGCCACGGCTTCCTGTTGGCGCCGACAATGGCCGTCGAAGTTGCCGATCTCGTCCTTTCCGGGCAGTCAGACCAGAGGAGCTCCAAATGCGCCTAATCATCAACGGCGAAGCTCAAACCATCGAAGCAGCCACGCTTTCACAGCTTCTGGCCTTGCTCGACTACGAGAACGATTGGCTCGCGACGGCCGTCAACGGCGAACTCGTCCATCGGGAAGATCGCAACGACCATGCCTTGAACGACAATGACAGGATCGAAATCCTCACACCCATGCAGGGAGGCTGAACCATGCTCGATCTCTATGGCAGCGAAATCGAATCGCGCCTTCTCCTCGGCACCGCCCGCTACCCCTCGCCTTTGATTCTCGCCGAAGCGGTCAGGCGATCGGGCACGGAGATCGTCACCGTATCACTCCGGCGTGAAGCCGCCGGCGGACGCAATGGCGGCGCGTTCTTCGACATGATCCGTCAACTCGGCGTTCGCGTGCTGCCCAACACAGCCGGCTGTCATGGCGTCTCGGAAGCGGTTCTGACCGCAAAGATGGCTCGTGAGGTATTCCAGACCAACTGGATCAAGCTCGAGGTGATCGGCAATCACGACACGCTGCAGCCGGATGTCTTTGCACTGGTCGAAGCCGCGCGGATCCTTTTAAGCGAAGGCTTTGAGGTCTTTCCCTATACGACGGACGATCTGGTCGTGGCCGAACGATTGATCGAGGCCGGATGCAAAGTCCTTATGCCCTGGTGCGCTCCCATCGGAACGGCTGCAGGGCCGCTCAATCTTTCTGCCCTTCGCTCCATGCGGGCCCATTTTCCCGAAGTGCCGCTGATCGTCGATGCCGGCATCGGGCGCCCCTCGCACGCGACAACCGTCATGGAACTGGGCTTCGATGCGGTGCTTTTGAACACCGCCGTCGCCGGAGCCGGCGATCCGGCCGCCATGGCAGAAGCATTTGCCGGGGCTATCGATGCCGGCAGGCGAGCCTTCGGCGCGGGCCTGCTGGAGCCGCGCGACATGGCGGTGCCGTCAACTCCCGTCATCGGAAAGGCGGTGTTTGCGTGACGCTTGATCCATTCTACCTGATCGTCGACAGAGCTGACTGGATCGAACGGCTGGTGCCGCTTGGCGTAAAGCTTGTGCAACTACGGATCAAGGACCGCCCTTCTTCGGAAATCCGGGCGGATATACGCCGGGCAAAGGCCGTCTGTGCAGCCAACGGATGCCAATTGGTCATCAATGATTATTGGCAATTGGCGATAGAAGAAAACTGCGATTTCCTCCATCTCGGCCAGGAGGATCTAGCCGTGGCAGATCTCGGCGCCATCCGAGCAGCGGGACTGAAGCTCGGAGTTTCGACGCATGACGATGCGGAACTGCAAACAGCGCTTGCAGCCCGCCCCGACTACATCGCGCTTGGACCAATCTATCCTACCATTCTGAAGGCCATGTCCTGGGCGCCCCAGGGGCTCGAACGTATCGGCGCATGGAAAGCCCGCATCGGCAATATCCCGCTTGTCGCGATTGGCGGCCTGACCGTGGAGCGAATCTCCGGAGTGTTCGAGAACGATGCCGACTGCGCCGCCGTCGTGACCGACATAACTCGCAATCCCGCCCCCGAATCACGGACGCTGGAATGGCTGGAATCGACTCGCAAACACGTTTCAGCGAGCTGACCCATTGCGAAATCACCGGCAAAAGCGCAGGATTTCCAGAGTTTGGCGCCGATGAACGGCTCATTCATTAAATATTCAGCCGAACATAATCATGCTCTAAACGTTGAATAGACAGCTCGCGCATTCGCTGAGCATGAAGACTGCTTTGGAGGTAGTCATGATAAAGAAAAAGATTCTAACGGCTTTGCTGGCCGTAACGGTGATCGGCAGCGCGCTCGCTCCCGCCACCTACGCACAGGCACAGTATTATGACGGCCGCGGCCCCTATCGCGGCGACTGGCGCGGACATGACGACTGGCGTCGCCATCATCGTCACAACAATGGCGCAGCAATTGCCGGCGGCGTGGCTGCGGGCCTGATCGGCGGCCTTATCGTCGGCGGCGCTCTTTCCAACCGGGGTCCGGTCTATGAAGAGCCGCCTCCGCCGCCGAGATGCTGGTTCGAGAACCAAGCGGTTCAGAACCAGTATGATGACGGTTACCATTACGAGCGCATGCGCGTCTGCAACTAAACTGGCAACGCAGCCTATGCAAAGCCAGAGGTTTCGTCTGACGAAAGATCTCGAATTGCCGGCGTAGAACCCGCCGGCAATTTTGTTTGGGCAGCCGCCTGGTCACAAGCTATTTGCTCGCCTAAAGACCGTGCGTTCTCGGATAGGCGTTGCGCTCGGGAAAATCCCGACCGACAAGGCTCTCCGGACGGGGGCGCCAGATCTCGACACCCAGCGGATAGCACGGCGCAGCATCGCTTGAATGGCCACTGCCGCAATCGCCGCCGGGGCAGGCCGAAAGAGCGCCCAGAAGGTCGATTTCCGCAAAGAACTCGATGAAATCACCCGGCCGCACAGGGCTTGCCTTCATGAAATACTGATGGGTATCGCGGGTGAACCCCGTGCACATGAAGACATTCAGCACATCATGAACGTGCATTTCCGCGTCCCGAACCGGAATCTTCATCTCGGACGCAAGCGCGCGAGACAGGTTCGAATGGCAGCAATGGTGATAATCATCGCCCTTGAGCAGGCGGTTGGTATAGGGATCGCATCGCGTGCCGATGACATCGTGGACGCCAGCGCCGTCCGCATCCCAGCCATACCAGCCGAGTGTGTCGTGGGTAATCGTCGCCATCGGGCGCAGATAGGGCAAGCTGCTCCATAGCCGATCGCCAACGCCGACATGAGTGGCATGAAGCGCGCGGGTCTTGCCGCTGAAGAAGCGCTCGGAAAGATCGTCGGCGTTCCATAAATTGAGGTCGCCGACCTGCGATCCTTCCATGCTGACAATGCGGAAAAAGTGCCCCTTCGGCACCCGGAAGCTGGCAGCTTCCCGGGGCGGCACGATGACCTCCGCAACCTTGATCATGCTTTGCCTTGCCGCATGGAGAATATCCATGTTCGCCGGCGGCAACGTTTCATTCGGATAGACGACAACGGCCGGCTTGCTGCGACGCTCCTCGGCATCGGCCGGAGCTGAGACTGGCATGGTATGGGCTTTCTGCATCAAGGTCACACTGTCCTTCGCGGTGGCCGCGATCTCGAGCGGCAAATTCGCTTGCACTGTAGCCGGATCGAGACAATGCACAACGCTCTTTGCTCTTGCGCTTTGGCCAAGTCATACTTAGCCTTGGTGGATGCGCCCTATTCCCTATGCCTCCCTCCGCGCCTTCGAGATGGCCGTACGCCACGAGAGCTTCGCCAGGGCCGCGGTCGAACTCAATCAGACCGCCGCCGGGATAAGCCAGCATGTGCGGGTGATAGAGACCTGGCTCGGCGTTGCTCTGTTTACGCGCCATGCGCGTGGCGTAACCGTAACGGCTGCTGGCCGTGAATTCGGAGCGGCCGTGGCCAGCGGTCTTGCGCATATAGAGAGCGCCGCGCAGCAGTTGCGGCGCGAAAACCAGGAACGACCGGTCAGCGTTGCGTGCATTGCATCGGTTGCAACGCGCTGGCTGATACCTCTGTTGCCGGAATTCAGAAAAGAGCACCCGGATATCCGCATCAACATCGTCTATGCGCTGGACGCAAGGACGCCGGAAGCCGCAAGCGTCGACCTGTTGATCCGTCACGGAACGAAGCCGGATGCTGAGGCGACTGCCCTTTTGAGCGCCGAGACACGTCCCGTCTGTTCAGCGGAATTCAAACGCCGACATGGGCCGTTCGATACGCCGATCGATTTGCACAATGCCGACCTGCTGCATGATGAGACGAGGTCTGCCTGGACGCGCTGGTTTGCGCTTCATAATATCCACAAACCTCTCAAACCCAGCCCGGTCTTTGCCGATTTCAGCTTGATGATCGGATCCGTTATCGGCGCGCAGGGTGTTGGCCTCTGCCCCATTTCCCTGATTTCCGAAGAGCTTGCCGCGGGAACATTGATCACCCTGTTCGATTCGTCCCTCGACACCGACAAGGCCTATTGGTTGATCCAGGCCACCCAGCTTTCCCGGGAGGCGGAGACATTCCGCAACTGGCTCGTTGCCATGAGCGGCAGCGCACCTTCTTTGCAGCGTTCGTGAAAATTTGCGCCTTTGAATCTGCGACTTCATCCCTAGAGGAATGCCGTCCGACCCATCATGCTTCCATCGCCTTAAGGGGCAGACGGCGCGAGCGACTATCCACAAGCACGGCGGCATCAGCCCGCCGAGATAGATGGAAACTATCGATTCTTTCTGATTTATCTATTTTGCTTATTGCGACGCACGCACTATGTTGCGGCGCGAAATACAACTGTCCAAACATTGCAAGGGTACCATGTCCGTTCTCAATACCGCCGTTAAGCCGTTCAAAGCCCAGGCCTTCAAGCAGGGAAAATTCGTCGAAGTCACGGAAGCTGACATCGCAGGCAAGTGGGCGGTTTTCTTCTTCTATCCGGCCGACTTCACCTTCGTCTGCCCGACCGAACTTGGCGACGTCGCCGACCACTATTCCGAGCTTCAGCGTCTCGGCGTCGAAGTGTTTTCGGTCTCGACCGACACGCATTTCACCCACAAGGCCTGGCATGACAGCTCCGAGACCATCGGCAAGATCCAGTATGCCATGATCGGCGACCCCACAGGCGCAATCACGCGCAACTTCGACGTCATGCGCGAAGCCGAAGGCCTTGCTGACCGCGGTACCTTCGTTGTCGATCCGGACGGCGTCATTCAGGCCATGGAAATCACCGCAGAAGGCATCGGCCGCAACGCCGTCGATCTCCTCCGCCGCATCAAGGCCGCTCAGTATGTTCGCTCGCATCCGGGCGAAGTTTGCCCGGCAAAGTGGGAAGAAGGCGAAAAGACGCTCGCTCCCTCGCTGCAACTCGTCGGCAAGATCTGATCTGAGAACCATTGGCCTTCCCTGAAACAGGGGAAGGCCACCCCAATAAATACGCGAGCCCTTACGTCTGCCGTATCAGGCAGGTGACGAATTCCCATTTCCTGCAGGAGACATATCGATGCTTGACGACGCGCTGAAAAGCCAATTGAAGGCCTATCTGGAGAAGGTCGTGCGTCCGATCGAGATCCGCGCCAATGTCGACGACAGCGCCAAGTCGGCGGAAATGATAGCGCTTCTGAAAGACATCGTTGATCTCTCAGACAAGATTACCCTTGCGGAACAGCGCGATGGCGGCGAGCGAGCGCCTTCCTTCGCATTGACGAGCCCGGGCCACGATATCAACCTACGTTTTGCCGGCATCCCCCTCGGTCACGAGTTCACCTCCCTCGTCCTTGCATTGCTGCAGACCGGAGGCCACCCGCCCCGCGTCGAACAGGCAATCCTCGACCAGATCCGCGATCTTGAGGGCGAATTCCGCTTCGAGACCTACTTCTCGCTATCCTGCCAGAACTGCCCCGATGTCGTGCAGGCATTGAACCTGATGTCCATCCTCAACCCGCGGATCAGCCATGTCGCGATCGACGGCGCCGTCTTCCCGAAGGAAGTCGCCGACCGACAGGTCATGTCCGTGCCGACCATCTATCTGAATGGTGAGGTTTTCGGACAGGGCCGCATGGAGGTCGAGCAGATCATCGCCAAGCTCGATACGGGTGCCGTCAAGCGCGCCGCCGAGAGGCTGAAGACGCTGGAAACCTTCGACGTCCTCGTCGTGGGCGGTGGGCCGGCCGGTGCCGCTTCGGCAATCTATGCCGCCCGCAAGGGCATCCGCACAGGCGTCGTTGCCGAACGCTTCGGCGGCCAGGTGCTCGACACCATGGCGATCGAGAATTTCATTTCGGTTCCACATACCGAAGGGCCGGCTTTTGCCACAGCGCTTGAGACGCATGTGAAGGACTATCCGGTCGAGATCATGAACCTGCAGCGTGCGCAGAAGCTCGTCCGCCACGGCGATCTCTTCGAGGTCGAGCTGGAAAGCGGCGCAACGTTGAAATCCCGTTCCGTCATCCTCTCGACGGGCGCGTGCTGGCGCCAGATGGACGTACCGGGCGAAGAGCTTTATCGCAACAAGGGCGTCGCCTATTGCCCGCATTGCGATGGCCCGTTGTTCAAGGGTAAAAGCGTTGCCGTCATTGGCGGCGGGAATTCCGGCGTCGAGGCGGCGATCGATCTTGCCGGCATCGTCAAGCATGTCACGCTCATTGAATTCGACGGCAAGCTCCGCGCCGACGATGTGTTGCAGCGAAAGCTGCGCAGCCTTGCCAACGTCGACATCATTCTGTCGGCCAAGACGACGGAGGTTTTGGGCGACGGCGGCAAGGTTACCGGCCTTGCCTATGAGGATCGCGCGAAGGGCAATACGCACACTCTGACGCTCGACGGTATCTTTGTGCAGATCGGACTGCTGCCGAACACCGAATGGCTGAAGGGCACGATCGCCCTTTCGGCTCGCGGCGAAATCGAGGTCGACCATCTCGGCCAGACATCGATCCCAGGCGTGTTTGCGGCCGGCGATTGCACGACTGTCCCCTATAAGCAGATCGTCATTGCTCTCGGTGAAGGCGCGAAGGCTTCGCTTGCGGCCTTCGACTACCTGATCCGCACGTCGGCGCCAGGCGAAGAAGAAGCCAAAGCCGCCTGATGAGACGAGGCGTCTCATGACATTAAGAGAACTGGAATATCTCGTCGCGCTGGCCAAGTATCGCCATTTTGGCCGCGCGGCCGAGGCATGCCTGGTGAGCCAGCCGACCTTGTCGGCCCAAATCCGCAAACTCGAGGCCGAGCTTGGCACGCCTCTTGTCGAGCGCGATTCCCGCTCTGTCATGTTGACTGACTTCGGCAAGGATGCCGTTGAACGGGCGACGCGAATTCTAGCCGATGTTCGCCAATTGAAAAATGCAGCGCTGCTGCGGCAGAATCCGGAACTGGGCGTGTTGCGCGTGGGTGTCTTTCCGACACTCGGCCCCTATCTCCTGCCGCATGTCGTGCCTCCAATCCATGAACGCTTCCCCGAGCTGGAACTGCTACTCGTCGAAGAAAAGAGCAGTACGCTGCTTTCGCGTCTGCGCAGCGGCGAGCTAGATGCCGCGCTCCTTGCTCTTCCCGTTGATGCCGATCAATTGCAGACCGAGCTCCTCTTCGAGGAGCCGTTCCTTCTCGCAGTTCCGAAAAAACATCCACTGGCCGAGCGCAACAGTATCGGAATGGACGACCTCAGTCGCTATGATCTGATGCTACTGGAAGAGGGCCATTGTCTGCGCGAACACGCGCTCGACGTCTGCCGGCTCTCCGGCGCGGGACATCGATCCTCGTTTCAGGCAACAAGCCTGGAGACCTTGCGTCTCATGGTCGGCACCAATGTTGGTGTCACCTTGCTGCCGACGCTGGCAACCGTCGGCCCCATGGGGTCATCGGACACGATACGGCTGCTGTCGTTCGAAGACGGCAATCCGACGCGCCGGATCGGCCTTTGCTGGCGCAAGAGCGCCCCGACCGGCACTCTGCTTGCACAGCTCGCCGAAATCTTCCGCTCGACAGCACAGCAGCTTTTGCAGGTCGGAAAAACAGGCACCTAGCAACAAGGACATTCGACGGACAATCAGCCCGGACACGATCGATGGCGCTGCGAACCAGCGCCTGCCAGGTACATGCACGTTAGAGGAGAGGCCCGATGATCAGCCGAAGCGGGCGATCAGGAAATCGATGGCGCTGCGCAGCATGGCCGTCGGGCGCCGATCCGGCGCGTAGACCAAATGCATCGGCGTCGGCTTGTAAGACCAATCCGGCAGTACGAGCTCCAGCCGGCCCGCATCGAGATCAGCGGCCAGCAGCAGCTCCGGCTGCAGCACGATCCCCGCTCCGTTCAGGGCCGCGACGCGCAGCGCTGCGCCCTGGTTCGTGGTAAACCGACCTTTTATCGCAATCTCTCTTACTTCATCCTCCGGACCAACCAGGTGCCAGCGCCCCTGCAGGCGCCAGTAGGAATGGCCGAGGCACATGTGATTGACGAGATCTTCCGGAATTTGCGGCCGGCCGTGACGATCAAGATAGTCAGGCGATGCCGCCAGAATGCGCCGATAGGGTTTCAGCGGGCGGGCGACCAAACTGGTATCCGTCAGGTCCCCGATGTGGATGCCGAGTTCGTAACCCTCGCCGATCATGTCGTGGAGATTGTTGTCGAGAGCCAGATCGACGCTAACATCCAGATTCTGATGCAGGTACTCGACAAGAGCCGGCACAAGACTTTGCGTTCCGAAGCTGACCGGGGCAACGACCCGAAGCCGGCCGCGCGGCGCCGCTTGCAGCTCCGAGGCCGACGCCTCTGCCAGTTCGACCTCGGCCAGCACTGTCTTGCAGCGCTCGTAATAAAGCCTGCCGACCTCGGTCATCTGGTGACGGCGGGTGGTGCGGTGAAGCAACCGCGCGCCGAGCCGTTGCTCTATCGTCCCGATATGCTTGGCAACCATTGTCGCCGATACCTGGCTGATCTCGGCGGCGGCGGCAAAACTGCCATGCTCGACCACGCGCACGAACATCGCCATACCAGCCAATTTGTCCACGATTGCATACCTATAGGTTTGGAATGAAGCAATCGGAAGCCTATTTATCACTCCTTGGTTTTGCAAGATAGTTCGGGGTGCCAAACAACTGGCGACATTCTCTCAAGGAGTTACCATGCCCATCTTGCGCTTGGAAATGCATCCCGGCCGCACACAGGACCAGAAGCGCGCCTTCGTTCGCGAGGCGACCAAGGCCGCCGCCGAAACGCTGGCGTGCCCGCCGGAATCGGTGGAAATCATCATTACCGAGATTTCGAAGGATTCCTGGGCGACAGCGGGCAAACTGAAATCGGACAGCTAAGATAATCCGGCAAAACCATTGCCAAGCCTGACGGTCAGAGCTCGATCGTCAGGCAGAATCTGGCGCCAGACGCTGACGTCCCCACGCCTCGGCCCAATCCATCAACCGAGCCAGTTCCTGTTTGAGGGAATATGAGCGAAGGATCTCGGCAGCGTGATCGATATTCGTGCGAGGATTGTAAAACTCATCGATCTCCTTGCCGCTTTCCCGCCTGGCCGCTTCGAGGCGAGACTTCACATCCTCTACTTCGACTTTGACAGCAAAGTACTGCTTCATGACCTCGACAAGGTCGCGGTCGCTTGCATTCATTTCCATGCATACTCCACCTTACTAATTTTAGCTCCCGGCAATGATCCGATTCGGATGGCGAAATCTAGATCATTGCCTCGCTGACGGGATGGGTATCGGCGAGCAAAGCCAAACTCACACGCTGCATTTCAAAGTGGAATACCGCAGCTTGCCCAAGGCACATCGCGACCTTCAGACGCGCTCTCGGCGCTATGGGTGCTCAATTTTGCGCATGCCGCACAAAACCCAGCATTTTGCGCGAGATGCCCTAGGACCAGTTTTCCTTCACCGACTGCATCACCACATTGGTGGAGGTGCTCGCGACGAAAGGCAGGCTGGAGATCTTCTCTCCCAGGACGATGCGATAGCGCCGGATATCAGAAGTACGCACCTTCAAGAGATAGTCGAAACGTCCGGCAATCATGTGACACTCCTCAATCTCCTTGATCTTCTTGATGGCATTGTTGAAGCTGAGCAAAGCCTCCTCGCGCGTGTCCGTCAGCTTCACTTCTGCAAAGGCGACATGGTCGAGGCCAAGCTTGATCGGATTGAGCACGGCCTTGAACCCGTCAATATATCCGGAGTCGATCAGCTTTTTCAGCCGTGCCTGGCATGGCGTCTTGGAAAGACCGACCCGCTCGGAAAGCTCGGTGATAGACATGCGGCCATCCTCGACCAGGGCATCGAGGATCTTTTGATCGAACTGGTCGATTTCACTGGATTTGATCATCTGCGTAGGCATTCCTATTTGAAATGGAGTAATTTGAAGTTCAATATGACTGGAAAGCCGCAGTTTCAAGGCGGAACGCTTTCCCGGAATGAAGTATGTTCTCGTCGAAGCAACGGGGAGGACCGGAAAAGGCGAAAACATCGCGCCTGCCTGGTTATCGGGACCCTTGCATTTTGAGGTTATCATGACTGTCTCTGCCCAGCTCGCCACCGAAGAACCAGCTCCAGACGCTGCCCCATTCCAGCAATTTGCGCCCCCGATCCAGCATCAGAGCCCGCTTCGAAAGGCGATCACCGCAGCCTATCGGCGCCCCGAGACCGAATGCCTCCCCATGCTGGTCGAGGCCGCCACGCTACCGGACACCGTTCGCGACGCGGCGAAGAAAACCGCCAAGACACTGATCGAGGCACTGCGCGCCAAGCACAAGGGCGACGGCGTCGAAGGGTTGGTGCAGGAATACTCGCTTTCGAGCCAGGAAGGCGTCGCGCTCATGTGCCTTGCCGAGGCCCTGCTGCGCATCCCCGATACCGCAACCCGCGACGCGCTGATCCGCGACAAGATCGCCGGTGGCGATTGGAGGTCGCATCTGGGCGGTGGTCGCTCGATGTTCGTCAATGCGGCGACATGGGGTCTGGTCGTCACCGGCAAACTGACATCGACCGTAAACGAAAGCGGCCTTTCCGCCTCGTTGACCCGACTGATCGCGCGCTGCGGCGAACCGGTCATCCGTCGCGGTGTCGACATGGCCATGCGCATGATGGGCGAGCAGTTCGTCACCGGCGAAACGATCGACGAGGCGCTGAAGCGCGCCCGCTCGCTCGAGGCGAAGGGCTTCCGTTATTCCTACGACATGCTCGGCGAAGCAGCGACCACGCATGCGGACGCCGAACGGTACTACCGCGACTACGAGACCGCCATTCATGCAATCGGCAAGGCGTCTGCCGGCCGCGGCATCTACGAAGGCCCCGGCATCTCGATCAAGCTCTCCGCGCTACACCCCCGCTACTCGCGCTCGCAGGTCGACCGCGTCATGGGCGAACTCCTGCCGAAGGTGAAGGCGCTCGCGCTGATTTCCAAGCAGTATAATATCGGCCTCAACATCGATGCCGAAGAGGCCGACCGGCTGGAATTGTCGCTCGATCTGCTCGAAGCGCTTTGCCTTGATCCTCAGCTCGCCGGCTGGGATGGCATCGGCTTCGTCGTGCAGGCCTATGGCAAGCGCTGCCCCTTCGTCCTCGATTTCATCATCGATCTTGCCCGCCGCTCCGGTCACCGCCTGATGGTGCGTCTCGTCAAGGGCGCCTATTGGGACGCCGAGATCAAGCGCGCGCAGCTGGACGGCCTCGAAGGCTTCCCCGTCTACACCCGCAAGATCTACACCGACGTTTCCTATGTGGCCTGCGCCAAGAAGCTGCTCTCGGCAACCGACGTCATCTTCCCGCAGTTTGCTACCCACAACGCCCAGACCCTGGCGACGATCTACCAGATGGCCGGCAATGATTTCTCGGTCGGCAACTATGAGTTCCAATGCCTGCACGGCATGGGCGAGCCGCTCTATGAAGAAGTCGTCGGCGCCAAGAATCTGGACCGCCCGTGCCGCATCTACGCACCCGTCGGCACCCATGAGACCCTGCTTGCCTATCTCGTCCGCCGCCTGCTGGAAAACGGCGCAAATTCGTCCTTCGTCAACAAGATTGCCGATCCCGCCGTTTCCATTGCCGATCTGATCGCCGATCCCGTCGACGTTGTGCGCGCCATGCCTGTGATGGGCGCTCAGCACGACAAGATTTCTCTTCCCGCCGACCTGTTCGAGGGCAAGCGACAGAATTCCGCCGGCATCGATCTGTCGAACGAAATGGCCCTTGCCGATCTTTCCGGCCAGCTGCACGCCTCCGCCGCCAAGGGCTGGATCGCCAAACCGCTGCTTGCCGATGGTTCCGAGCGTGGCGAGACGCGCCCCATTCTCAATCCTGCAGACCATTCCGACATCGTTGGCCAAGTTGCAGAACTCGATCCCAATGATGCAGCCGACGTGATGCGTCTTGCCGCGGGCGCCGCCGCCTCATGGGCATCCGTTAGCCCGGATGCGCGCGCGACGATCCTGGAACGCGCCGCTGACATGATGCAGGGCGAGATGCCCTTGCTTGTGGGCTTGACGATCCGCGAAGCGGGCAAATCTGCCGCCAACGCCGTCGGTGAGGTCCGCGAAGCCATCGACTTCCTGCGCTATTACGCAACACAGGCTCGCAAGGTACTATCGACCGAGAGCATCCCGCTCGGCCCGGTCGTCTGCATCAGCCCGTGGAACTTCCCGCTGGCGATCTTCGCCGGTCAGGTTGCCGCAGCTCTCGTCGCAGGCAACCCGGTCGTCGCCAAGCCGGCCGGCAATACGCCGCTGATCGCAGCCCAGGGCGTTCGCATCCTGCATGAAGCCGGCATCCCGCAAGATGTCCTCCAGTTCGTGCCGGGCAGCGGCAGAATGGGCGCCGCACTGGTCGGTGCACCTGAAACCGCCGGCGTCATGTTTACCGGCTCGACGGAAGTTGCCCGCCTGATCCAGGCGCAGCTTGCCGAACGCCTGTCGAAATACGGCAAGCCCATCCCGTTGATTGCCGAAACCGGTGGCCAGAACGGCATGATCGTCGACTCATCGGCGCTCGCCGAGCAGGTCGTCGGCGACGTTATCGCCTCCGCCTTCGATAGCGCCGGACAGCGCTGCTCTGCCCTGCGCGTGCTGTGCCTGCAGGAAGAAGTGGCCGACCGTACGCTGACCATGTTGCGCGGCGCACTTCGCGAACTTTCGGTCGGCCGCACCGACAAGCTCGCCATCGATATCGGACCTGTTATTGACGACAACGCCAAGCGCGGCATCGATGAGCACATCGAGCGCATGCGCAAGCTCGGCTGCTCCGTGGAACAGCTCGACCTCCCCGCGAGCGCTGCAAAAGGCACATTCGTTGCCCCGACCATCATCGAGCTGAAGAAGCTGAGCGACCTCAAGCGCGAAGTCTTCGGCCCGGTGCTCCATATCATCCGCTACAAGCGCAAGGGGCTCGACAAGCTGATCGACGACGTCAACGCATCCGGCTATGGCCTGACCTTCGGTCTGCATACCCGCCTTGACGATACGATTGCCCATGTCACCAGCCGCGTGAAGGCGGGCAACCTCTACGTCAACCGCAACATCATCGGCGCCGTTGTCGGCGTTCAGCCCTTCGGTGGCCGCGGCCTTTCCGGCACCGGCCCCAAGGCGGGCGGTCCGATGTATCTGCGCCGCCTCGTCGTCTCCTCGACCGAGCCGTTGCGCGACGCGAGCGTCCAGACCGATCCGGCTGCGCAGCAGTATCTCGCCTGGCTCGACAATAACGGTGCCGCCGGGGCTGCCAAGCAGGCCAAGGCTCTTGCCGGCCAGTCCTCCCTGGGCTTCAACGTCGAACTTCCAGGCCCGGTTGGTGAGTTGAACCTCTATGCCCTGCATCCGCGTGGGCGGGTCCTGCTTGTTCCGCAGACCGCACTCGGCCTGCAGGTCCAGCTCGCCGCCGCTCTTGCGACGGGCAATTCGATCACCATCGACGCCGCCTCGGGCTTGCAGAACGAGCTTCGGAACCTGCCGTCTACGGTTGCGAGCCGCATTTCCTGGTCGAAGGACTGGGGGGCCGACGGGCCGTTCGCCGGCGCCCTCATCGAGGGGGATGCCGAAAGGATCAAGCAAACCATCAAGGCGATCGCCGCGCTCCCCGGCCCGTTGGTTCTCACCCAGGCCGCCTCAAGCGATGAGATCGCCAACAAGGCCGATGCTTATTGCCTGAACTGGCTGCTGGAAGAGGTGACCACCTCAATCAACACGGCCGCAGCCGGCGGCAATGCGAGCCTGATGACGATCGGGTAATACCGAACATATTCCCAGAATGGATGTCGGCCGGGCGAGTATCGCTCCGGCCGACAACTTCCTAAGCATGCCTGCGACGACGATATCGTCGCCGCATCGGATCACGCCGCCTTGTTGATGCGCACGGGAATGGACTTGTAAGACGGCGTGCCGCTTTCCTTGTCCTGGTAGTCGATCGGGATCAGGCAATTGGCTTCGGGATAGTAGGCCGCGACCGAGCCCTCCGAAATATCGTAGGAAATCGCCGTCAGCTGCAGCAGCCGCTTCGCGCCGGAAGGCAACGCTGTTTCGATCTCGACGAGATCGCCATGCTCCAATCCGTTGGCGTGCAGATCCTTGTCGTTCATGAACAGCACGTCACGGCGGCCAAAGACACCGCGATAGCGGTCGTCGAGACCGTAGATCGTGGTATTGTACTGATCATGGCTGCGAATAGTCGCAAGCTTGAGGATGTTGCCGTCAGAAAGCAGGATATCCTCATTCAGACCTGAGAACAGTTTGAACTCGGCCTTGCCCGAAGGCGTATGCCAGATGCGTTCCGTCGGCCCAAGCGGCAGGCGAAAGCCGCCAGGCACGCGGATGCGCTCGTTGTAATTCGCAAAGTCGGGATAGACGATTTCGATCTTGTCGCGGATCAGATCGTAATCGGTGACGAGTTCCATCCAGCCGACGTTGCTATCGGGCAAACTCGCCTGCGCCATGGCGGCAACGATGGCCGGCTCAGAGCGCAATTCGTCGGAGGCCGGTTTCAGGCGGCCGCGCGAGGCGTGCACCATCGACATGGAGTCCTCGATCGTCACCGATTGGGCTCCGGTTGCCTGAATATCCTGCTCGGTGCGGCCAAGCACGGGAAACAGGAAAGACTCCTTGCCGATGAGCAGGTTCGAACGATTGAGCTTGGTGTTCAGGTGAACGGCGAGATCGAGCTTGCGCATACCCTCGGCGCATAGCTCGGGATCGGGAAGCGCAATCGAGAAGTTGCCGCCGAGGCAAATCAATACCTTGGAGCGCCCCTCCGCCATCGCCTGCATCGCGGCGACGGCATCATGGCCGTGGTGGGCGGGTGATTTGAAGCCAAAAGCGCGGTCGATCCCCTCGATCAACGCGGCGTTCGGCTTTTCGGTGATCCCGACGGTGCGGTTGCCCTGCACGTTGGAATGACCGCGCAATGGGCAGATCCCGGCACCGGGCTTGCCGAAATTGCCACGCAACAGCAGCAGATTGGCGATCTGCTGTACATTGGCCGTCCCCTTGGCGTGCTGGGTAATGCCCATGCCGTAGGCCACGATCGTCGCCTTGGATTTGACATAGGCCGCGGCAACGCGCTCCAGATCGATCCGAGGCAGGCCGGAGACGCGCTCGATATCAGCCCATTCCGTCTGTTCTAGATCGGCAACGAGCGCCTCGAAGCCTGTCGTATGCTCGGCGATGAAGGCATGATCGAGCACGTCGTCGGAGGTCTCGGCAAGCGCAAGTACCGCCTTCATGATGCCTTTCAGCGCCGCCGCATCACCACCGATCCTGACTTGATAATAGGAAGAAGCGATCCGCGTCGAACCGAAGGTCCCCATTTCGATCGGGTTCTGCGGATCGGCAAAACGCTCGAGCGCCCGTTCCTTCAGCGGGTTGAAGACGATGATCGGGACGCCTCGACGCGAACACTCATGGAGAGTACCCATCATGCGCGGATGGTTGGTGCCCGGATTATGCCCCATGGAGATGATGAGATCGCATTCGTCGAAGTCGTCGAGCGATACCGTGCCCTTGCCGATGCCGATCGATTGCGGCAGGCCGACACTGGTCGCCTCGTGGCACATGTTCGAGCAATCGGGAAAATTGTTGGTGCCATATTCGCGGGCGAAAATCTGGAAAAGAAAGGCTGCTTCATTGGAGGCGCGACCAGACGTATAGAATTCGACCATATCCGGATCGGGCACGCTGCGCATGACTTCGCCGATGCGGGCAAAGGCATCCTCCCAGGCGACGGGTCGATAGGTGTCGGTCGCTTGATCATAGACCATCGGATGGGTCAGCCGACCGGAATTTTCGAGCTCGTAATCGCTCCATGTCAGGAGTTGGCTGACGGTGTGCTCGGCGAAGAATTCGGGCGTGACGCGCTTGTTCGTCGCTTCCCAGGTGACGGCCTTGGCGCCATTTTCGCAGAACTGGAACGTGGACGTGTGCTCCTTGTCCGGCCATGCGCAGCCGGGACAATCGAAACCTGCAGGCTTGTTCGTGCGGAAAAGAAGGCCAGGCGCCTCCGTGATGTCCATCTGCTCGCGCACCGCATTGGCGGTCGCTTTCAAGGCGCCCCAGCCGCCTGCCGGGCTGTTGTATGGGCGGATGCCCGGGACTTCACGTTTCTTCGCCATCGCAAGCTCCTTTGGTTACCAAGACTTCCTCCCAAAGGTCGGGCTTACAAGAAATAGGCTCGTGACATCAGCGAGTAAAGCGCAATCAAGCGACGTCGCCTACCTGCGTCCAAAAAGCTAGTTCCTGAAAACCAGACAGGAGCCACCGTGCTGCCGAACCTGGGTACAGACAGTATCGGCCTCTTCCCGCGTCTGGCGGCCTATGCGCGCCGCATACCGAATCCGGCGGCCGAAATCGGCATTGCGCTGGCGTACGATCAGCGGCTTTTCAACGTTCAGAGGAGACGGCAATCTTCTGATATTCGCCGCAAAGATCCGTCGGGCCACATCGGGCTGGAAATGCTCCGCCAACTGAGCGCCCCAGGGCGCCCAAGGGCGCTCCTGATCCAAGGCGACGGGCTTCAAACGCCGGCTCTCGGCGAGCGCAACACAGGAGTCGATGAAGGGCTTGCCCTTGTCGAGCACGGGGGCGGCCGAACTGGGCGGATCATCCCGCCATTCCTCGACGCTGTGGGCGGTGATCGCCGTCACATAATTGCGCGTCTCATAGGGAAGCCCGCCGGAGTTCAGGAAGTTAGCGAGGCCGCCCTCACCCGCATTGTAGGCAGCTGCCGCGAGCCCCAAATTGCCGAAACGGTTGCGCAATTCATCGAGATAGGTCGCCGCCTTGCCAAGCGCTTCGAGCGCGTCATAGCTGTCGCGAACGCCGCGCAGCCTTGCCGTCCCCGGCATGAATTGCGCAATCCCGCGCGCGCCTTTCGGGCTTACGGCATCGGAACGAAACAGACTTTCGCGCCAGACCAACCGCGCCAGATAATCCGGCGGCAAATGGTTGGCGCCGGCGAAGTATTCGATGGCGATGCACAGATCGCGATTATAGCTATCCTTGCGCAGACAAAGCGTCTCGCCCGTCTCTGTCGTCATCGGTCCGGAGACGCAAACCGGTGGTGCGACACTCCATTCCGGTTGCGCTCTCGCCGGACTGAAGGTCGCAACGACGATACCGCATGCGATCGTAGAGGCGACGATAACGCGGAAAAAACCTGTCCGATGCTGCCTGCCTGCCATCCCAGCGATATCCGTCCGAGACCAACCGATTGCAAATTCGTGGCATGTTCATAGCATCGATGGGCGACGGCGAAAACAGCGGCGGCGTCCGCCCCCTCGCAGAAACCCTCTATCCGGCGAGGCGTCCGCCGCGCATCGGCGCCGGTGCCCCGGTCGTTCCTGGGAAGCTGATCGGCAAGCCTCGCAGCACGCGAACCGCCAGAAATGCGAAGCATTCCGCTTCGACGGCATCGCCACGCCAGCCCAGAGTTTCAGCAAAAATAGGCTCGACGCCCGCCCGGCTTTGCAGCATCGCCATGATCGTCGGATTGTGGCGGCCTCCCCCACTGACGACGACCTTCTTCGGCCGACGCGGCAAGAGATCGAGCGCCTTGCCGACCGCACCTGCCGTGAAGGCGGAGAGCGTTGCAGCACCGTCTTCCGGGCTAAGGCCATCGGCCATCGAGGCACCAAAATCAAAGCGGTCCAGTGACTTCGGATAGGGGGCTGTGAGATAGGGGTGCTGCAAGAGCCGCTCGAGCCGAGCCTCGTCGACCGTACCGGCACGGCCAAGTGCACCGTCACGGTCCATCTCGCCGAGGCCATGCGATTTGATGAAATCGTTGAGCGGCGCATTGGCGGGACCTGTGTCGAAGGCAATGAACGTGTCCCCGCCATCCCACCATGTGATGTTGGCAACGCCACCGAGATTGAGGATGGCGGTTTCGCCGGCCGCACCCGCGCCACGCAGCAACGCAGTATGATAGGCAGCAGCAAGAGGCGCCCCTTGCCCGCCGGCGCGCATGTCCGCCGAGCGGAAGTCATAGGCAACCTTGGTGCCGAGGATGGAGTGCATCAGCTCTCCGTCGCCGAGCTGACGTGTCTGTCCCAGCCGATCCTTCTGCGGCGCCCGATGCAGCACGGTTTGTCCATGGAAGCCGACGATGCCGATGTCGGCCATCGTCATCCCCTTGCTTTCCACCAGTTCTCTGACTGCCTCGGACTGGGCTCTCGTCAGGGCCTCTTCCGCTTCCTTGAAGATCGCCGGCTCCGGGCCTTCGAAATTCCAGCTCCGGGCCTGGCGTAGCGTCTCTTCCAATAGCGTCCTGATCCAACCGGGATAAGGAGCCAGAACATAGGGGCCGAACTCCTCGATCCGCTCGCCATCCGTCTTCAGCATGGCGACATCGATATTGCCGTCGAGGACGGTTCCGGTCATCAGACCGACTGCCCAGATTGGTTCCATAGTCAGCTCCTATGCTGCGTTGACGAGATCGCTGACGGTCTGGCGAAGAGTCAGGATACCGCTGTCGAAATGGCGTGTCGGATGAATACGGTTGGTGAGCAGGGTCCAGGCCTTGCCCTTGTCGAAATCGATCCAGAGAGCCGTACCGGTAAACCCGGTATGACCGATGGTTGCGGGCGAGCACAGAGAACCGCCATGCCAACCCTCAAAAGGCCGCTCCCAGCCATGCGTCCGTGTCGCCGAAAGCGGTGTCCGCATCAGCGCGATCGATGGCGCCGATGCGCCACTGCCATCAAGCAGCCCCTTAGCGAAATCGAGGACAGCGCCTGCAGTGCCGAACAAACCTGCATGACCGGCGCCTTGCAATGCGGAGCAATTATCGTCATGGACCTCACCCGACAGGATACGGTGGCGCCAGGTGCAATCTTCCGTCGCCGCCGCCTGATCGGGTGCAGCGGAGAAAGCAAACCCCCGTCCCGGATCCATGGCGCGGATCGTCTTTCCCGTCAGGCGCTCGAGCGCAAACCCCAGCAGAATGAAGTTGATGTCGGAATAGACGGGCGGCCCGGCCCGCCACTCACGCTGCAGGATGAAGGCGCGCAGAAGTTCGGGATCGCGACCATAGGTATAGATCGGCTCGACCGCCGGAAATGGTGTCTGATGGCCGAGGCATTGGCGGAAGGTCACCTTTCGCTCCCAGGCCTCGGCGCTGTATTGACGCAGGTCCGGGAGAAGCGTCGTCAAGGGTGCGTCGAGATCGATGGTGCCGGCCTCCGCCAGCGCAAGGATGCGCGGCGTAGTGAAAATGACTTTGGTGAGAGAGGCAAGATCGAACCATGTGTCGGTCAGCATCGGCCTGATGCTCGGGATCTTCTGTGCCGAACCGATGGCACGCACCAGCCGGTTGCCGTCGAAATCGACCATGCCGAGGACGCCGCCTGGGATGCGCGCCGACGCTACCGCTTGTTCAAGCGGCACGAATGCCCGATCGAACCGTTCTTCAAATTGCATATGCCCCCCAGCCATATCCTACTCCTCACCGGTTGCTCAGGCTTCCGCCAGAGCCATGTGATCCGGCGCGAATTGGCGCCATTCCGGCGCTGCCGGTTCAAAGCCGATCGGCCGCACAAGCGACGGAACCTGACGCGTATCGAGCGTGAAGTTTTCCTTTCGGCGCGCAACCGTCGGCACTGCCGAAATCAGCCGCCTGGTATAGGAATGCTTGGGCTCCGACAAGATCGAAGCGGCATCGCCGATCTCCACGATCTGTCCCGCGTAGATCACGGCGATGCGGTGTGCGATGCGCTCCACGACGGCCATGTCGTGCGAGATGAATAGATAGGCGAGCCCATATTCGCGCTGAAGTTCGACCAGCAATTCCAGAACCTGCGCCTGAACGGAAACGTCGAGCGCGGACACAGCTTCGTCAAGCACCAGCACGGAGGGGTTCAGCATCAGAGCGCGGGCAATGCACAATCTTTGACGCTGGCCGCCTGAAAACTCGTGCGGGTAGCGTTCAAGGGCATTTTCCGGCAGGCCCACGCGCTTCAAAAGCATGGACATCCGCTCCCGCGTTTCGGCGGATATGCGGCCACCTGCAGCGATCACAGGCTCGGCAAGGATATTGTCGACGCGCAGCCTCGGATTAAGCGAGGCATAAGGGTTCTGGAAAACCATCTGCACGGCGCTGGTTCGATCGGCGGCTTTGCCGGCATTGGTCGTGAAGGTGCCGCGGGTCGACTTGACCAGCCCGAGGATCGCCCGTGCAGTGGTCGACTTGCCCGAGCCGCTCTCGCCGACGATTGCCAGCGTCTCGCCGGGCATCAGGTCGAAGCCGACGCCTTCGACAGCGTGAACGGCACCGGTCGAGCGGCGTAGGAAGCTGCCTGCCACCGGAAAACGAACCGTCAAACCATCCACCTTCAACGCCGGTTTGTCCTGCGTCTCGGCACGCTGGAAGTCCGTGCGTGCCGCCTGCCCGGCTGCGAAATGCGGGACGGAATGCAAAAGATGCTGAGTATAGGGGTGCGCGGGATGATCGAGGATCTGATTGAGTTCACCCTGTTCGACTGCCTGGCCCGCCTGCATGACCATCACCTTGTCGGCGATACCGGCAACCAGACCGATATCATGCGTGATGAAGATCATCGACATGCCAGTCTCGCGCTTCAGCTCGGCAAGCAACGCCATGATCTGGGCCTGAACGGTGACATCGAGCGCGGTCGTCGGCTCGTCGGCAATCAGCAGGCGCGGATTGCAGGCAAGCGCGGTCGCAATCATCACGCGCTGGAGCATGCCGCCGGAAAGCTGGTTCGGGCAATAGGTCAGACGACGGGCGGCATCGGGTATGCGGACGCGATCCAAGGCATCCTTGGCAGCAGCCCTCGCCTGTTTGCCGGTCAGACCGCGATGCAGTCTGAACGATTCCTCGATTTGCGTGCCGATCGTCAGAACCGGATTGAGGGAGGTCATTGGCTCCTGAAAGATCATGCCGATCTCGGCGCCGCGGATTTTCGTCAGCTCTGTCTCATTAGCCTTGGTAAGATCCAGAACGCTGTTGTCGGCGCGCGTGAGGCGGATCGACCCGCCGATGATGCGACCACCGCCAAAATCGACAAGCCGATTGATCGACAGCGCGGTCACCGATTTGCCGGAGCCGCTCTCGCCGACGATTGCGAGCGTCTCGCCGGCATCAAGATCGAAGCTGACGCCTTTAACGATGGGGTTGGCTTCGGGATTGCGTCCGAAGCCGACACGAAGGTCGGAAACAGAGAGAAGCGGCGTCATACCGTGGACCTCCGCATCTTCGGATCGAGAATATCGCGCAAGGCATCGCCGAGCAGGTTGAAGCCAAGAATGGAGATCATGATGGTCACGCCAGGGAAAATCAGCAACCAGGGCGCCGTTTCCATGAGATTGCGGCTGTCGCTCAACATCAGGCCAAGGGAGGAGGCCGGCGGCTGCGTTCCCAAACCAAGGAAGCTCAAGCCCGCCTCCGTCAGCAGCGACCAGGCAAGGGCAAGCGTCACCTGCACCGTCAAGGGCGCGACGAGATTGAGCAGGAGATGCCGTGTCAGGATATACGAGCGACTACTGCCGAAGGTGCGCGCAGCATCGACGAAATCGCGTCCCTTCAGCGAAAGGGCCGGGCCGCGCACGACGCGGGTAAAGATCGGCGTATAGACGATCGCGATCGCGGCAACGCTGGTCCAGGTCCCCGGCCCGACAATGGCAATGATCAACAGCGCAAGCAGAATGGCCGGAAAAGCCAGAAGCACGTCCATCGTGCGCATGATCACGCCGTCCCAGCGCTTACCCGACCAAGCGGCGGTCAAGCCGAGCACGGTGCCGATCAAGGTCGCAGCAGCGACGGAGAAGAAGGCGACGATGAAGGATTCGCCGATGCCCTTCATCAGGCGGCTGGCCACATCGCGGCCGAAGAGATCGGTGCCCATCCAATAGGTGAGGCTCGGGGCATGCAGCCGGTCGATGCGGTTCTGCATCAGGGGATCATGCGGGGTCACGCCCAGGGTGCCGAGAACGGCAAGCAGGATATAGATGAGAACAATGATGCCGCCGATCCGGCCGCTCATATGCCCGAAGATGGCTTTGACGATCCGCATCAGCCTTCTCCCAGGCGGACGCGCGGGTCGAGCGCGACATAGGTGAGATCGACAAGCAGATTTACGATCATGAAATTGAAGGCGATGAACAGCACGCTGCCCTGCACCAATGCATAATCCCGCTGCAGAATGGCATCGAGCACCATGCGTCCGAGCCCCGGCAAGGCATAGATCTGCTCGACCAGCACGGCGCCGCCGAGCAGATAGCCAAATTCCACGCCGCTCAGCGTCACCACAGGGATCAGCGCATTCGGCAGGGCATGCCGCCAGATGACACCGCGCGCCGGCACGCCTCGGCTACGGGCCGTGCGAACGTAGTCATCACTCAAGACATCCAGCATGGCGGATCGCACGACGCGGGTCACGGAGGCGGCAAAGGCGAAGCCCAACGTGATTGCCGGCAGGATCATCTGACCGAGATTTTCGATTGGATTCTGCCAGATGGGCGTAAAGGCGCCCATGGTCGGCAATACACCGAAACCGGCGGACAAAGCATAGATCAGCAGCAGGCCGAGAACGAAATTCGGCGTCGACTGCCCGATCATCGCGACGATGCGCACTGCAAGATCAGAGGGCTTCTCATTGCGCGTGGCTGCAAAGACACCAGCAGGCAAGCCGACCGCAAGCGCGATCACCATCGAAAGCAAGGCAAGTTCTATGGTCAGCGGAAAGCGTTCCAGGATCATGTCGAGAACCGGCTTGCCGTAGGTGACTGATATGCCGAGATTGCCCTGAAACACCCCGAGCAACCAATGCCAGTATTGGATGGGCCAGGACTGGTCGATGCCGAAATAGGCGGCGAGGGCCTCCCGCTGTTCCGGCGTCAGCAGGCCTGCATTGGTTCCGAGCATCGCCGTGATCGCATCGCCCGGCACCAGCCGGATGGCGACGAAGACGAAGATGGACACGCCCAGCATGATCAGCGGGAATGTCATCAGCCGGCGCGTCAGGTATGCCATTGCAATTCCTCTAGAGCAATTCCAGCAGACATGCGAAGCCGCTTTACTGAGGGAACTGCATGAAAACAAGGAGATAGGGCATTCCCGCCATTCCGTTCGAAACGGAAATGCCCCAGGTCTCGGCAGTCTTTACTTGATCGAGACTTTGCTCAAACCGAACAGCGAACCGGTCGGCGTCGGCACAAAGCCTTCGACATTCTTCTGCTCGGCCGTGTAGCCATAGGCCGTGTAGAGCCAGATCCAGGGCGAGACCTCGGCAATGTGCTTTTCGAACTCGGCGAAGATTTCCTTGCGCTTGGCCGGATCGGTTTCGACGCGGCCTTTCTGCATCAGGCTGTCGAGCGTGTCGTCGATATAGTTGGCGACCTTTTGAAGATTACCCGTCTTCGTCCAGTAGCGATTGTACATCGAATAGGGATCGGCACTGCCGCCGTTCAGCGCAACCGCCATGTCGAAATTACCCTTGAGCCAGGTGTCGACATAGACGTTGAGTTCCATCACCTTGATATCGAGCTTGATGCCGATTTCGGCAAGCTGCGACTGGATGACCTGCGCTTCTGCCGTTGCGGTCGGCGGTTCGCCGGTGGCGGCGATCACGGTCGCGGTAAAGCCATTGGCAAGGCCGGCATCGGCCATCAGCTTCTTGGCCTTGGCAACGTCGCGCGTATAGCAGAAGAGCTTGCTGAGGTCGGTCGCATAAAGCGGCATTGTCAGTGGCCCGGTCACCTTGCCTTCGCCAAGCGCCGCGGTATCCATTACGTCCTTGCGGTCGATGGCGCAGGAGATAGCCTGGCGCACGGCCAGCTGATCCATCGGCTTGCGCGACGGATTGAGCTGCAGAACGTTATAAGACAGCCCCGGCGTGCGGGTCAGCTGCAGCTTCGGCTCCTTCGGCACCAAGGTCGCCACGAGCGGATCGTTCAGCAGCGCAAAATCGGTCTGGCCGGTGCGCAGCGATGCAAGGATCGCGGTTTCATCGGGCAATACGCTGATGTTGATGCCTTCGACGCCGATGGCGCCCCCGGCCCAGTCCTTATTGGCGCTCAGAACTTCCTTGGAATTCGGAACCCAGCTGTCGAGCTTGAAGGGGCCGGAGCCGATCGCCTTCGTGCCGATGGTGCCAGCGGCAATCTCGCTTGCCGGGACGACGGCGGCATTGAGGCTCGTCATCGCGGTCAGCAGGGGAACGTCAGGCTGCGACAGATTGAAGACAACTGTGTTGGCATCAGGTGTGTCGATGCTTGCGATCGAGAGGAAATTGGCGCGGGCGACGGCGCCGGTCGCCTGGTCGAGAATGCGCTGGAAAGAGGCCTTCACGTCGGCAGAGGTGACGGGCGCGCCGTTCTGGAACTTGGCCTTGGCATTGAGCTTGAAGGTCAGCTGCTTGCCATCGGGCGAGAACTGCCAGCTCTCGGCAATGCCGGGCACGATCTGCAGATTGCCATCGAGGCGAACGAGCGGCTCGTAGATCAGCTCCAGCAAACGGATGGAGGAGAAGGCGGTCTGCTTATGCGGATCAAGCCCGGTCGCATCCTGCGACCATGCCATGCGCAATGTTGCAGCCTGCGCCGGAATTGCGACGGCTGCCATCGCAACACCTGCTGCCAGTACCGCCCCCGAAATCAGCTTCCTTGCAAAATACGCCTTCATTCCTATCCCTCCGACTTTTCTTCAAATGTCCCCGGCCGATTTTGGCCAATTGATTGCTATCGCGGCGCAGCGCGATGTCCTTTTAAGCACTCTTCGCGTTGATGGCCTTGCGCAGGAATCCATCAGCGTTTTGCAATGCCACGCGGGCTTCTTCAATGCCCATTCCGGTTATTTCCATGAGAATGGCGAGCTTCACGTCATTGTCAGTCAGATCGAGGACGCGCCGCGCTTCCTGCTGCGAGCAACCGGTCGCCTGCATGACGATACGCGAGGCGCGCGCCACCAGCTTCTTGTTGCTGGCGCTGACATCGACCATCAGATTTTGATAGCTCTTGCCGATGCGGATCATGCTCGCCGTCGTCAGCATATTGAGGATGAGCTTTTGCGCCGTGCCGGACTTCAGGCGGGTCGAGCCGGTGAGGATCTCCGGACCGACAACAGGCGAGATCGCCAGATCGGCAATACCGGCAATGATGGAATTGGGATTGCAGGACAACGCGACCGTAAAGGCTCCGAGGCTCTTGGCATAGTTCAGCGCGCCGATGACATAGGGGGTGCGTCCGCTAACAGCGATACCGACGACGACATCGTCCTTCGTCAGTTTGACGTCCTCCAGAGCCTGCCGGCCCTGCTCCGGATCGTCTTCCGCACCTTCGATCGAACGGCGCAGCGCATCGGGACCGCCGGCAATCAGGCCAATCACCATATTCGATGGCACGCTGAAGGTTGGCGGGCACTCGGACGCATCGAGAACGCCAAGGCGACCACTGGTGCCGGCACCTATATAAACCAGCCGGCCGCCCTTCTGGAAGGCCGCAACGATCTGATTGACAGCGGCGGCGATCGCCGGAATGACCTTCTCGACGGCGACAGGCACCGTCTGATCCTCATAATTGATTTCGCGCAGAAGATCCAAGGTCGGCAGCAGATCGATATGCATCGTATTCGGATTGCGGCCTTCGGAAACCAACTGTTCCAGTTCGGATATCAACTTCTGCTCTGTCATGGGCCTGCTCGCGAAAATGCGCTTCGATATCAATAGATCAGGGATAACAAGTCCGGCCGATAGGGCCACCGGGCCTGTCGCTGCAAAATTCGGCTGTCAACAAAACGGACGGCTGAAATCAGCCAAGGTGCGAGCGGCCTTTTTTGGCTTCGTTCCGCACCCATTCCCTGTTTACCTCGATTAGCATTATGCCCGTTTATTCCATTCGTCAATCTGAAATGGAATAATATATTCCATTTCAGGCGCGCAAATGAATATTTGCATTCCCATCGCTCAATGCTGACAAATCGCTCTTCTCGCGAGGATAATGGCGCCCGACACGGCATCGCCGTCGATCGGCTTAAGGCTGCGGCGCACATCCGGCGCAAGCCAGGGCTCGAGCGGGCTGGCAAGGCCGCCAAGCAGGCAAACACGCGGCGATCCCTTCTCGAAAAGGGTCCGGATCAAAGTGTCGATATGCCCGGCGGCACTCTGGACGATACGCCGTGCCACCGCATCACCCTGATCGGCGTGGCGCAGGACCATCGGCGCGAAAGTCGCGTAATCCGTCGCCGATGCCCGATCCATCCAGGCGACGGCCTCCATTGGATCATTCTGAAAACGCTGCAGGATCTCGCTCAGCAACGCCGTCTTTTGCTCGCGGCCGTCATGGGCGCGCAGCGCAAGCTGCACCACCTTCAGCCCGAGATAGGCGCCGCTGCCCTCGTCGGAAATCGGAAAGCCGTAGCCGCCGACCCGCAATTGCCGTCCCTCGACAAGACCGAGACCTATGGATCCGGTCCCGGCAATGACGATTGCTCCGTCACGGCCGGAATGGGCGCCAAGACAGGCACCCTCACCATCACTGACGAAATCGATGCTGGCGAAGGGATGTTCTATCGCCTTGAGGGCCGTGAGGGCTCCCTTGCGGCCAATGCCCGCCAAACCGATGCCCGCATGGATAAGGCCGATATCGGCGACGTCCAGACCCGCCTCTTCAATTGCTGCGTCAAATGCCCTCTTGATGGAAGCCCATGCCTCATCAATACCGAGCCGCGTCGTCGCCGGGCCGGAAAGCCCCTGCCCCAGCACCGTGCCGGCCATATCCTCGATGCGGGCACGGCAGCCCGTGCCTCCGCCATCGACCCCCAGGAAATAAGGGGAACCTTTCGCCGCATCGCTCATGATGTCAGCCGTTCGATATCGGCGCCGCAGAGCCGAAGCTTGCGATCCAGTTGTTCATAGCCACGATCGAGATGGTAGACACGATTGACGATCGTCTCGCCCTGCGAAACGAGCGCGGCCAGCACCAGTGAGACCGAGGCGCGGAGGTCCGTCGCCATCACCTGCGCCCCTTTAAGGGGGGCTCCGCCCCGCACCAGAGCCGTCGTGCCCTGTAGCGTTATGTTGGCGCCCAGCCGTATCAGCTCCGGCACATGCATGAAGCGATTTTCAAAAACCGTCTCGCGGATCAGCGACGCACCTTCGGCGCAGCAGGCGAGCGCCATGAATTGCGCCTGCAGATCGGTCGGAAAGCCCGGATAGGGCTCTGTGGTAAGATCGGCGCCTTTGAGCGGCCCGTCTCTTGAAACGACAAGGCCACGATCGCTCGGCCACACGCTGACGCCCATGGCTTCCAGCGCCTGCACGACCGAGGCAAGGTTTTCCAGCCGGGCGTGGATGAGTTCGAGCTGCCCGCCGGTGATGGCCGCCGCGACCGCATAGGTTCCGGCTTCGATGCGATCGGGAATACCGTGATGCTTCGCCGGCCGCCAGCGCGTGTTGCCGTCGATCAGGATGCGGTGCGTCCCAGCCCCTTCGATCCGCGCGCCCATGGCGCTGAGGCAGGCGGCGAGATCTGCGACTTCCGGCTCGCGCGCCGCGTTCAGAATCTCTGTTTCGCCGCTTGCAGCACAAGCCGCCATCATCGTCGTTTCGGTCGCACCGACCGACGGCGAACTCAGCACGATGCGGGCGCCCTTCAGGCCCTTTGGAGCGGATGCGACGATCAGCCCGTTTTCGATCGCGATTTCGGCGCCGAGTGTCGCTAGCGCCTTGATATGCATGTCCACAGGACGGGCGCCGATGGCGCAGCCGCCAGGCAGCGAAACGCGCGCATGACCGAAGCGAGCAAGCAAGGGAGCCAGCACGAGGACGGTCGCCCGCATGCGGCGAACGGTATCGTAAGAGGTCTCCTTGGAGATGATGGCGCTCGGATCGATCGTGGTCGAATGCGCGGTGCGCGCAATCTTCGCCCCATGAAGGGCGATAACTTCAAGCATGTTCTCGACATCGCTCACGACAGGCAGGTTGGTCAATTCCAGCGAATGCGGGCTCAAAAGCGCAGCAGCGATCTGCGGCAGGGCGGCATTCTTGGCGCCGGAAATCGTCACGGCTCCTTGCAACCTTTTGCCGCCGGAGATGCGAAGTCTATCCATGATCAGAAACCCGTTGAGGAGAGGTGAAAGAAGTCCAGTAGACCTCGCCATCTGCTTCCTACCGAAGACTATTCGATCATTCCACCCTGTCAACGGCATTTGGAATTTTTTATTCCAATTCTCTGTGATAGGCTTAGAGCATCGGCCCGAAAATCTGACAGGATTTTCGGACAGACTGATACGTCCGATAGGAGAGGTAGAGCGACCTTTGTGCTTCCGAAACGAAGCACGGCGCTCTAGCATCGTCCGAGGCATGGTTGCCCAGCTTCGCCTGAATGCTATTTTCGATATGCTCGTGATGATGAATCGGCCACGGTGGCTCAAAGGCACGCCCAAAGGACCCAATGTCTATCTTGAAGAAAATCAGCGCGCAGCTCGAAGCCATGGCGCCGGCCGACCGCCAGATCGGACAGTTCATCGTCGAAAATCCAGACCAGATGCTGCGCCTCTCATCGGCGGCGCTCGCAGTGGAAACCGGGCGCAGCCAGTCGAGCGTCGTGAAGTTCAGTCAGAAGCTCGGCTATGCCGGCTACCAGGAACTGAAGCTTGCTGTCAGTGAGGCGAAAGCTCAGGAGTGGCCTGCGCCTGCGGGCATGATCCACGGCACGATCGAAGTCGGCGATGGCTATCTGACCATTCTGCAGAAGCTGCTAGGCAGCAAGCTGCAGGCCATGCAGCAAACCATTTCGGTCAATAACGAAGGCGATATCGATAAGGCGCTGGAGGCTCTTCACGACGCAAGGCGCATCCATCTGGCCGGTGTCGGCGCCTCCTCGCTGGTGGCCCGCGATTTTTCCTACAAGCTGATGAAGCTCGGCCGCAATGTCCTGCATGATAGCGACAGCCACGTGCAGATGGCGAACGCATCGACGCTTGGCCCCGACGACCTGCTCTTTGCCCTTTCCTATTCCGGCGCCAGCATCGAGACGCTGCGGATCGCGGAGCTGGCAAGCCAACGCAAGGCAACGGTCATTGCCGTCACCGGCCTGCAGGACAACCCCCTTGCCCGCGTTGCCGATATCTGCCTTCACACCGTCGGCGATGAAGATCGCGTGCGCTCTTCGGCGATCACCGCTCGCGATGCGCAACTGATGCTGACCGATCTGCTGTTCATTCTACTGGTACAGCGTCAACCCGACGCCAACGACTATGTTCACAATAGCGAGACGGCCGTTTCGGTGCTGAAAGCCAAGCGGCTTTCTTAGAGCAGGCGAAAGACGATATTGCCTGGTAAACAAGCTGTGACGGCTTCACATCTGTACGGCACGGATTTCGGCCCGTAGCTTGCGAGCCTTTCGCAATGCAAACGGAGACATGTCATGGACCTTGGCCTCAAGGATAAAGTCGTTCTGATCACGGGCGGCTCGAAGGGCATCGGCTTTGCCTGCGCCGAGCTCTTTCTGCAGGAAGGTGCACGGGTCGCAATCTGCTCGCGCTCGCAAGCCAATGTCGATGCGGCACTTGTCAAGCTTCCTGGCGCGCGCGGTTATATCGCCGACCTGATATCCGATGAACAGGCGCTTGCGGTGGTGAATAAGGTCGAGGCGGACATCGGCCCGATCGAGATTCTCGTCAACAGCGCCGGTGCGGCGGCGCGCACGCCGGCCGATGAGCTGACCCCGGCCATCTGGCGAGCGGCGATGGATGCGAAGTATTTTTCCTACATCAACGTAGTTGATCCCGTCATCAAGCGCATGGGCGCGCGCGGTTCGGGCGCGGTGATCAACATCATCGGCAATGGCGGCAAGATCGCCTCCCCGGTGCATCTCGCAGGCGGATCGGCCAATGCTGCCCTGATGCTCGCCAGCGTGGGGCTTGCCAATGCCTATGCCAGCCGCGGCGTCCGCGTTGTCGGTCTAAATCCCGGCATGACCGAAACGGATCGCGTCGCCGAAGGCTTGAAGGCAGCAGCGAAGGTTGCCGGCTCGACTGAAGAGGAAGCCCTGGCCGATGCCCTGAAACGTATCCCGATCGGCCGGATGGCCGATCCCACAGACATTGCCAATGTCGTCGCGTTCCTGAGTTCGGACAAGGCAGGCTATGTCACCGGCGTCGTGATCAGCATGGACGGCGCGCAGGTGCCCGTCATCGTCTGAGTTCAAAGTCGGCGGCTTCAGGCCGCCGACTTCCAATCCAGTCCGATATCAAGCGTGGGTGCACTATGCGTCAGCCAGCCGGCGGATATGAGATCGACACCCGCTCTAGCGATCGCAACGGCGGTTTCCGGCGTGATGCGACCCGACGCTTCGGTGATCGCCCGCCCGCCGACGATATCGACCGCCTCTCGCAATTGATCCGGCGTCATATTGTCGAGCAATACGGCGTCGACGCCTTCGTGCATCGCTTCGCGAAGCTGCTCCAGCGTATCCACCTCGACTTCGATCTTGACCATATGTCCGACTCCCGCCTTGGCGCGGTGGATGGCTTCCGCAATGCCGCCGGCGATGGCGACGTGATTGTCCTTGATCAGAACCGCGTCATAGAGCGCGAAGCGATGGTTCATGCCGCCACCGGCTCGGACTGCATATTTTTCCAGGGCTCTGAGACCCGGCGTCGTCTTGCGCGTGCAGACGATCGAAGCTTTCGTACCCGCGATGGCCTCGACGATACCGCCGGTCACGGATGCGATGCCGGACAGGTGGCCAAGGAAGTTCAATGCGGTGCGCTCAGCCGTCAGCAAACCACGCGAAGGTCCTTCGATCGTTGCGATCACATCACCAGGCTTGACTCTCGTCCCATCCGGTAAATGACGGGTCATGACGATGCTGGGATCGACCAGTTGGAAAGCAAGCTCGGACGCATCGAGGCCGGCGACCACGCCCGGCTGGCGCGTCACCATCGCCACACGGGACCGATGTGCGGCGGGGATGACCGCCGTGGTCGTGACGTCACCGGCCAGGCCGAGATCTTCCAACAGCGCATTGCGCACCAGCGGTTCGACGATGAGGCGCGGGAGGGGAGCGAGGGTCATGTCAGGCACTCCTTGCAAGGGAATTGAAGGTCATGGAGGATGCGATATAGAGCGCATCCGGCAGGCTCATGCGGCGGCGCTGCGAATCCGCTAATTTCAAGGGGAAATCCGTGCGCGCATGCGCCCCGCGCGATTCCGTCCGCAGGTTGGCGAAGACGGCAATCAGCAGTGCAACGAGAGCCGGGTCGGCGGCGGGACCATCGCTATCAACCAGCGGCAACAGCGCTGCAATTGCACCATGAATGGACCCAGCATTGCGCAACACGCCGAGATGGCCGGAGACGATCGGCCGCACCAGCGATGCATCGGGCGCGGCAACATTTACCTCTCCTTGCGGCAGCTTGGTCCGGCTGGCATCGAGGCCGGAAATATCCAGTCCCGCGCGGATGCCCATAACCGCAGCTTCGAGCAGCGAGTTGCTGGCCAATCGGTTGGCGCCATGCAGGCCGGTCGATGCTGCCTCGCCAATCACCCACAGCCCGGATACGGAGCTGCGGCCCTGCTCATCCGTGGCGACGCCACCCATGTGATAGTGGACGGCGGGGCGCACCGGAATGAGATTGCGCGAGGGATCAACGCCGGCTTCGCGGCAAAGCGCATCGATAACGGGAAACCGCCGGGTGAAACTATCGCCAAGGGCCTGGCGGGCGTCGAGATAGACCCGGCCACCGCGGGCGATTTCAGCGCTGATGGCGCGCGCGACGACATCACGCGGCGCGAGCTCCGCCCCGTCGACACCGGCCATGAAGCGCTCGCTTCTTTCGTTCAAAAGCGTGGCGCCTTCGCCGCGAACGGCCTCGCTGACAAGCGCCAATGGCCACCGCCTGCTGTCAAGCGCCGTCGGATGAAACTGCACGAACTCCATGTCGGCCAGAAGGGCGCCGGCTCTCGCGGCAAGCGCGATGCCCTGGCCGAAGTTGCCGGCGGGATTGGTCGTCGCGTCATAAAGGCCGCCTATGCCGCCCGTGGCGAGCACGACGCGAGAAGATGGGAGAATGACTGTCCCCTTGTCGGTCGCGCACAATAGGCCAGCGATGCGCTCGCCGTCGAGCAGCAGGCGTCTTGCCTCATAGCCTTCAAGGATCGTGATCGATGGCGTGCGAACCGCCGCATCCACGAGCGCGCGAACGATAGCCGCTCCAGAACCATCTCCTTTGGCATGCACGATGCGACGCAACGAGTGGGCCGCTTCAAGCCCCAGGGACAAAGCACCTTCGCTGTCGCGATCGAACGCGACGCCCGCCCGCTCCAGCGCGGCGATGGCAGCCGGTGCTTCCGCGAGGATTCTCGCCGCCACTTTCGCATCGCAAAGACCGTCGCCGGCAGCGAGCGTATCTGCCAGATGCAGCGCGGCACTATCATCCTTGCCGATGCTGGCCGCAATGCCGCCCTGCGCCCAGGCGCTTGAACTTTCCCCACCGAGCGCAGCGCGCGTCACGATAACGGTCGGTTCCGGCGCGAGCGTCAAGGCCGCCATCAATCCTGCAAGACCGCTGCCGACGATGACGACGCGATCTCTCAACCCTTCGAGAATCTCGCTCATATCGCCAACATCCTTTCCACGGCACGGCGTGCGTCGGCCGCGATTGCCGGATCGACGGTGACCTCATGCTGCCCCTCTTCCAGAGCCTTGCGGATGTTGCCGAGTGTGATGCGCTTCATGTGCGGGCAGAGATTGCAGGGCCGGACGAACTCCACATCCGGATGATGGACGGCGACGTTGTCGCTCATCGAACATTCGGTCAAAAGCACGACGCGAGACGGACGCTTCTTGCCGACATAATCAGACATGACGGCCGTCGAGCCTGCGAAATCCGCCGCCTCGACGACCTCGGGCGGGCACTCCGGATGCGCAAGGACTGTGACGCCGGGATAGTTCTCGCGAAGCTGGCGAATATCATCCGCGGTAAAGAGTTCATGAACCTCGCAGTGTCCGTGCCAGGCAATGAGTTCGACATTGGTTTCGCGCGCGACGTTGCGCGCCAGATACTCGTCCGGAAGCATCAGCACCTTCGGCACGCCGAGCGATTCCACCACTTGGCGGGCATTGCCTGATGTGCAGCAGATATCGGATGCAGCCTTCACAGCCGCCGATGTGTTGACGTAGGTGACGACCGGAACGCCCGGATGGGCCTGGCGCAGCAGAGCTATATCTTGCGGCGTGATCGATTCAGCCAGCGAACACCCCGCTTCCAGATCCGGGATCAGAACCGTCTTCGTCGGGTTGAGCAGCTTGGCGGTCTCGGCCATGAAGTGCACACCGGCGAGAACGATGACGTCGGCATCCACTTCGACAGCCTTGCGGGCCAGCGCCAGGCTATCGCCGACGATATCGGCAACGCCGTGGAAGATTTCCGGCGTCTGGTAGTTATGCGCGAGAATGACGGCGTTGTGCCGTCGCTTCAATTCGAGGATCGCTTCGACGTCATCCTGAAACGTCAGCCATTCGGCTTTGGGAATGACGCGGCTGACGCGCTCGTAGAGAGAGGATGCGGATATGGGAAGATTCACGGCCGGCTCCTTATTATGCTCATATTGAGTATATTATGCGCAAATAGATATTCTCAATGTGAGCACATGTCAATTGCGGGAGAGTGGCAATTTTGTTCCGGCGAGCTCGCGTTCTTCGAGGACGGCGCGGCGGAAGCGGAAGAGCTTTGCCGGACGACCGCCGGTCTCGCTCTCGGTGCCGCCGCTTTCTTCCACCAGGTCCTGCTGCTCGATCAGTCTGCGGAAATTCTGCTTGTGCAGAGTCAGGCCGGCCAGCGCCTCCACTGCCTTCTGCAGTTGCAGAAGCGTGAAGGTCTCGGGCATGAGCTCGAAGACAACTGGGCGATATTTGATCTTGGCTCTCAGCCGCGCCATTCCGGTGGCCAGGATACGGCGGTGATCTGCAAACATGGGGCGACCGAATGCGTGCGATTGATCGCAGCGCGCTTCGGCCACGAGACCTGCCTCATAGAGCAGCTCATAGCGCTGCAGGACGAGATCCTCGTTCCAGGCGGTGCCGTTCAGCCCGAAATCGAAATCGGCACGGCGTCGGCGCCCATAGGCCTTGGCTGCATCGTCTGCCACCCACGACTCAAGCCGGGCGGCGACGTCGTCAAGGATCGCCGGCCGGCCCTTGCGGTGATCTTCCCAGGGGAGATATTCGTACCAGCCGTGCCAACCCGGCAAGCCAGCGCCAGGTGCCGCCTGTTCGCGCACGAGACCGAGATAGCTGATCGAAATCGTCCGTCCGCCGAGGATCTCGTTATTCCTATCGCGGTCGGCGAAAGTGTAGAGTTGTTCGAGATAACCGACCGGATGAGCCGTCTGCTCCCTGATCCATTCGCGCAGCCCGCTCTGCAGCGTTCGATGTCCAAGCTCGAACGGACCTGATGGCAAGGACTCGCCCGACCGAACCGTCATCACCCTGGGATTATTCCCCGTGACAGCCGTCAAAACCGCGATCAGTTCGGCATGCGCAAGCCCGATGGTCAAGCAAACTCCCTCGTCATGTCAATCCCATGCTTTCTCGCATGAAGCGGCGCGCAAGCCAATGCATGCGGCGGCTCGGTCCACATCTCCCGGCAATTTTAAGGGGTAGCTTGGGCCTATCGGCTCACATAGTCCGGATGCTGCTCGCAAATCAGATCGACGATCGACAAGGTGCCGGACAGATGTTTGCGCATGGCGGCAACCGCCGCGTCCGGATCGCCCAAGCGAACGGCGTCGACGATGGCCTCATGATCGCCAATGATTTGCTGCAGCTTGCCCGGCATCGGTAGGTTCAGCATACGCAATCGATCAAGATGCACGCCTTGGCGCCGAACGGTCAACCACAGGCCCAGAATATCGGCCCTCTCGTAGAGCACCCGATGAAAATCCTTATCGAGGGTGTCGAAGAGATCATAGGTCTCCGGCGACATGACGCGCTTCTGCCGGGTCAAAACCGCCTCCAGAGCCTCGGCGGTCTCGGCGGGCGATTCCAGCGTCAGCCGGCGCACCGCCTCAAGCTCTATCGACAGCCGCAGGAAGTGGGCCTCGGTCGCATTGCTTACATCGATGCGCGAAACAACGGTCGCATATTGCGGATAGACCTCGACCAGCCCCTCCTCCTCCAGGCGGATCAAGGCGTCGCGCACCGGCGTCTGGCTGACATTGAACTCGCTCTGCAACGAAATGCGCGACAGCACCGTCGTCGGCGGCAAGGCCATGGAAAGAATACGCGAACGCAGGATTTCCAGGATCTGCGGTGCCACCTGACGGGAACGATCCAGCGCGAATTCTTTCGGATTGAGTTTCACCGGCAGCCTTTCTGACTGAGAATGTCGATCCATTAAGCACAGCTTCGGACTTGATGCACTGATACATTAGTGCTTTAGTCCGTTTCTGCCAACGTCCTTTCTTGCAGTTGGCGCAATCGGGAGGATTGAGCGAACAGGCGTCGCAGCCAGCAATCGGAAATCATCCAATGATGCGACACTTGCGCCACTCGGTTCTGCCCATCGTCACGAACAAGGCTCGAACACAATGAACAGCAGGAAGAAGCCCTCGGAACTGCGCAGCGCCAGATGGTTCGCCCCGGACGATCTGAGAAGCTCCGGGCATCGCTCGCGCACCATGCAGATGGGCTATGCCCCCGAGGAATGGATCGACAAGCCTGTTATCGCCATCCTCAACACCTGGTCAGACGCCAATCCCTGTCATGCCCATTTCAAGCATCGCGTCGAGGATGTGAAACGCGGGATCCTGCAAGCCGGCGGCTTTCCGCTGGAGCTGCCCGCACTTTCCCTCTCGGAAAGCTATGTGAAGCCGACCACAATGCTCTATCGCAACATGCTGGCGATGGAAGCGGAAGAGCTTCTGCGCTCGCACCCCGTCGACGGCGCGGTGCTGATGGGCGGGTGCGACAAGACCACACCCGGTCTCGTCATGGGCGCGCTCTCGATGGGCCTGCCGATGATCTATCTGCCGGCCGGCCCGATGCTGCGCGGCAATTATCGCGGCGAATATCTGGGATCCGGCTCGGACGCCTGGAAATTCTGGGACGAGCGCCGCGCCGGCACCATCTCGGAGAAGGAATGGGTCGATGTCGAGGCCGGCATCGCCCGATCCTACGGCCACTGTATGACCATGGGTACGGCAAGCACGATGACGGCGATCGCCGAGGCATTGGGCCTGACGTTGCCCGGCGCCAGCTCTATCCCCGCCCCCGACGCCAATCATATCCGCATGTCCTCGGCTGTCGGTCGGCGCATCGTCGAGATGGTGTGGGAGGATCTTGTTCCCGCAAAGATCGTCACGAAAGCTGCCGTCAACAATGCCGTCGCCGTTGCGATGGCAACGGGCTGTTCCACCAATGCCGTCGTGCATCTGATCGCGATGGCGCGGCGTGCCGGCATCGACCTTTCGCTCGACGATCTCGATCAGGCCGGACGCACGACGCCGGTGCTCGCCAACATCAGGCCAACCGGCAAAGCCTACCTGATGGAGGATTTCTACTATGCCGGCGGCCTGCGGGCGCTGATGGCGAAGCTTGCATCCAAGCTCGATCTCACCACACTGACCGTATCCGGCGTCACCCTTGGGGAAACGCTGGAAGGCGCCAAATGCTACAATGACGACGTCATCCGCTCGCTCGACAATCCGGTCTATCACGAGGGGTCGCTGGCGGTGCTGAAGGGAAATCTTGCCCCAACGGGCGCCGTCATCAAGCCCGCCGCCTGCGACCCGCGCTTCCATAAGCATCAGGGACCGGCGCTCGTCTTCGACACCTACGCAGAGATGAAGGCGGCGGTCGACGACGAAACTCTCGACATCACGCCCGACCACGTCATGGTGCTGCGCGGCGCCGGCCCGCAAGGTGGTCCCGGCATGCCGGAATGGGGCATGCTGCCGATCCCGAAGGCGCTCCTCAAGCAGGGCCACAGGGACATGCTTCGTCTCTCCGACGCCCGCATGAGCGGCACAAGCTACGGCGCCTGTATCCTGCATGTTTCGCCGGAATCCCATGTCGGCGGCCCGTTGGCGCTGTTGCGCAACGGCGACATCGTCCGTCTCGATCTCGAGGCGCGACGCATCGACATGCTGGTCGATGAAGACGAGTTGCAGCGGCGGCGCGACGCCTGGGTCAAGCCCGCGGAGAAATTCGGCCGTGGCTATGGCTGGATGTTTTCACGCCATGTCGCACAGGCCGATACCGGCTGCGATTTCGACTTCCTGGAATCGAGCTTCGGCCCGTCGCCGGGCGAACCCGACATCTATTGATCTCAAGAGGATAAACCGCATGAGCAATTACGTGCTGAGCCATGAGACGCGCGACAAGCTGATGGGCGTCGCGACACCCACGATCGCGACCGCGCTTTTCAGGCGGGGCTTGCGCAACCAGTTCATTCAGGATGTGCGCCCGCTCTCGCCGAAGAAGGCGAGCATGGTCGGCCAGGCTTTTACGCTGCGCTATATTCCGGCGCGCGAAGATCTGAATACGCTCGAAGTCTTCCGCAACCCGGAGCATCCGCAGCGCGCGGCCGTCGAGCAATGCCCTCCCGGCTTCGTGCTGGTCATGGATAGCCGCAAGGATGCCCGGGCTGCCTCGGCCGGCTCCATCCTGATCTCGCGGCTGCAAGTGCGTGGTGTCGCCGGCGTCGTCACCGACGGCGGTTTCCGCGACAGCCCCGAAATCGCCGCCCTCGACATTCCTTCCTATCATCACCGCCCGTCTGCTCCGACGAACCTGACGCTGCATCAGGCCATCGAAATCAACGGTCCGATCGGCTGCGGCGATGTTGCGGTTTTCCCCGGCGATGTTCTGGTCGGCGACAATGAGGGCGTCATCGTCATCCCGGCCCATCTTGCCGACGAGATTGCCAATGAGACCGTGGAGATGACGGCCTATGAAGATTTCGTCACCGAAGAGGTCATGAATGGCGCGACCATCATCGGCCTCTATCCGGCAACCAGCGACGCGCCGAAACTCAAATTTGCCGAATGGCGGAAACAGAAGGGCCGATAAGACCATATTAGGTCGGGCAGCCGGCGGGATACGGCCGGCTGCTGTTGCCGAGGCTATTCTTCCTTGACCAGCTTCAGAACGAGCTGCTGGAGATTGCCACCATCGCTGAATTCGACCTTGTCGAAATCGCTGTTGCGCCGCCGCTCCTTATTCGAAATCTCGCCGAGCCGTTTCGTCAGTTCCACACGGATCTTGGAACATTTCGGATCATTCGGCACGGCAAAGCCGACGCTCATGGCCTCGATTTCCTTGACCATGTCCTTGATGTAACCACCATGGACGCGCTCATGCGCCTCAACGCCGGCGATGAATTTCTGCCAGCTTTTACGGGTTGATGCCGACAATTGCGCCGAGGGCTTCGGCAATGTGTAGGAGATGATCAGTTTCGGTATGTTGACGGTGATCTTGCAAGCGCCATCCGGCTGAGGCTCGTATTTCCGCGTCCAGGTCAGCTTGAAATCGGTGTGAGCAATCGCCCTGACCTTCGGTCCGAGCAAGGGGCCGCGTTCGCCGATGGAGTCGTAAAGCTCGCGGCCGGATGTTCCAGAGATCGCATAGGTCTTGGTCGTTTCCACAGCCTGCCAGTCGGCATGGGCAGCCACCGGCAAGGAGACGATGGTTATTGCTGCTGCAAGTGATCGAATGCCTGCTTTCACGAACTTTCCCTGCACATCCTATTGACGCGCGGCAAAGCTAACCATTGTCCCCGACCATTTCAATGAGCATTGAATTCAGAGGGCCGAGCCCGACTGCAGTAGCTCTTCGGCGTCCTCCCTCTCCATGTCGAAAACCCGTTTGCCGATGGCGAAGCTGAAACCGTTGCGCGCAAAGGCGGACAGTTCTTTCGATTTGCGCTTTTCATCGAGATCGCCGCGCCGGAAAGGTCCGAAGCCACGCTTCCTGGCGAAAATGACGGCGGAATGGAGATCATCGACCTCCCCGACTGCCGCGACGACCGTCTCGCCATCTATGCCCTTGGAGGCAAGTTTGAAGGCGATGGCCTTCTTCGACTTGCCGGACCGAACCGCCGAGCGCGTGCTGATTTCGGCAAAGGCGACATCGTCGAGTACCTTCAGCTCATAGGCGAATTTGACGGCAAAATCGGCAAGTGCCTTGATCTGCGTCTCGCTGATATCCTCGAACTTCTGCTTCGACTTCTTGGCAATCGCATCGAACAGTTGCTTCTCCGTCATCATCCGACGTTCAAGGCGGTAGATCGTGGAGTTGCGTGCCCAGGAAAGCATGCGGCTGGTCGGCGTTTCATCCATGGGAAATGGCATTCGGCAAGAGAGGAATCAGTCTTGCAAAACTAGCCGACCTGTTCTGCTTGGGCAACGAACGCCACCTCTGCCTGGAGCGGCGTTGCGACGAACAGTCGGAACGCTTCGCGTTTCCGTGAAAGGCGAAGCGCTCTAAGCACTACCCCGATCAGACAAGCGGCGGGTTCAGCCGGGCAAATCCCTCCTGCCGTCGATAGGGGAAATAAGGATAGGGTGCGGCGACGGCACTCACCTTATCGAGCTTCTCGATCTGCTGCGCAGAGAGCGTCCAGCCGATCGCGCCGAGATTTTCCCGCAACTGCTGCTCGTTGCGAGCGCCGATGATCACGCTTGCAACAGTCGGCCGGCTCAGCAGCCAGTTGATCGAGATCTGCGGCACACTCTTGCCCGTTTCTGCAGAAATCTCGTCGAGCACATCGACAATATCGAAAAGCTTCTGGTCATCGACCGGTGGTCCGAAGGAGGCGGTCTCGTGCAGGCGGCTGGTCTCCGGCAATGGCTGACCTCGACGGATCTTGCCGGTCAACCTGCCCCATGCAAGCGGACTCCAGACCAGCGCGCCGACTTTCTGATCGGCACCGAGCGGCATCAATTCCCATTCGTAGTCGCGGCCGGCCAGCGAATAGTAGACCTGATGGGCGATAGGACGGACATAGGAATGCCGTTCCGACACGGCTATCGATTTCATCAATTCCCAGCCGGCGAAATTCGAAGCGCCGACGTAGCGGACCTTCCCCGCCTTCACGAGACCATCGAGCGTGGAAAACGTCTCTTCCAGCGGCGTCGAGGCATCGAAGGCATGCAGTTGCAGCAGGTCGATGTAGTCGGTGCCGAGACGGCGCAAGGCTGCATCGACGGAATTGATCAACCGGGAGCGCGAAGCGCCCCAATCAGCCGGCCCATCCCCCATCGGCAAACCGACCTTGGTCGAAATCAGCACAGCACCGCGTATGCCGCGGATCGCCTGGCCGAGAACTTCCTCGGAGACGCCAGCCGAATAGACATCCGCCGTATCGAAAAGGCTGATACCGGCCTCGAGGCAGATATCGACAAGCCGGCGTGCTTCAGCGGCACCCGTGGAGCCCCACGCGCTGAATAGCGGCCCGCTACCGCCGAAGGTGCCGGCACCGAAACTCAAGGACGACACTTTCAAACCGGAAGCACCAAGCGTTCTGTATTCCATCGTCTATCTCCTTTGCTGTTCCACATAGATAGACGCTGCCGGCAGGTTGATATAGATTGCCGGAAAGAAACTGATTTGTGATTTGAATTCATCATGAGCCGCCAGGATATCAATCGCTCAGGCGAAATGGAGGTCTTCGTCCGCGCCGTGGAACTGGGTGGCTTCACCGCTGCCGCCGCGGCGTGCCGGATGACACCATCGGCAGTCAGCAAACTCGTCACGAGGCTGGAGAAACGCCTTGGCGCGCGTCTTATCAATCGCTCCACAAGGCGGCTGCAATTGACACCCGAAGGTTGCGGCTTCTACGAGCGCAGCGTGGCAATCCTCGCTGATATGGCCGAGGCGGAACGTCATGCTTCGGCCGGCGAAGAGGTTGCGGGACACATACGCGTCAACACTAGCGGCTCCTTCGGCAATCATGTGCTGGCTCCGCTCGTTCCCCTCTTTATGGGACTCTATCCGAAGGTTTCGCTCGAAATCGTTCACACGGACAGGGTCGTGGATCTGATGGAAGAGCGCGCGGATGTCGCCATCCGCACCGGGCCACTGAAGAGTTCGAGCCTCATTGCGCGCAAGCTCGGCGCAACGCGCAATATGATTGTCGCATCACCGGACTATCTGCGCCGGCACGGCGTTCCGGGCTCACCAGCCGAAATCGGAAGGCACCGTCGCATCGACTTTTCCTACTCTCGGGCGATGGACGGTTGGCCCGTAAAGCTCGGCGACCGGATGATGACACTCCCGGCGGCGCGCGGGCTGCAGGTAGGCGACGGTGAAGCCGTACGCCATCTCGCGCTTGCGGGCGCAGGCATTGCGCGCCTCGCTGCCTTCACCATCAAAGTCGATCTCGAAGCCGGGCGCCTTCTTCCTGTCCTCGAAGAACTCAATCCCGGCGATATCGAGGAATTCTACGCTGTTTATATTGGTCAAGGCGGCCCGCTGCCGGCACGCGTACGAGCGCTTCTCGAATTCCTCAGCGAAAACGTCCGATTGTGAAAAGCGATGCGGCCCGCGAGGCCGCATCGATGAGCACTCTTGGCGTTGTCAGGCGGCAGGTTGGCGAGTCTTACGCAGATACGGCAAGACCGTATCGAACGATCCGAAGCGTGTGATCGCATCCTCGTTGGAAACGGCTGCGGTAATGATGACATCCTCGCCCTGCTGCCAGTTGGCCGGAGTTGCCACCTGATGCTTGGCCGTGAGCTGGATCGAGTCGATGGCGCGGAGGATCTCGCCGAAGTTGCGGCCCGTCGTCATCGGATAGGTAAGGATCAGCTTGATCTTCTTGTCCGGACCAATCACGAATACGGAGCGAACGGTCGCATTGTCCGCCGGCGTGCGCCCCTCCGAGCTTTCACCGGCGCCGGCCGGCAGCATTTCATAGAGCTTGGCGACCTTGAGATCCTTGTCGCCGATCAGCGGATATTCCACATCGAAGCCGGTCGCCGTCTTGATGTCGCTCTTCCACCTGCCATGACTTTCGACCGGGTCGACGGAAATGCCGATGACCTTGACGCCACGCTTGACGAACTCCTGCTCCAGTCCTGCCATGGCGCCAAGTTCCGTCGTGCAGACGGGCGTAAAATTCTTCGGATGGGAAAACAGGACGGCCCAGCCGTTGCCGATCCAGTCGTGAAACTGAAGTTCGCCCTGTGTGGTGTCGGCTGTGAAATCGGGCGCGATATCATTGATCCGCAAACTCATTAGATTACCTCCAAAATATCGGCCCCGCCGCACGCCTTGAGCAGCGACAGGAGGCCATGGTCAAGAAATGCCGGCCGCACCATGGCGTCGAATGCGTCTCACGAAAGCCCTTTCAAACCGAGGCTGCGATCGCCGTTGAAAGGCCCTGTGGTCTGCGGTGTCTCGCGCGTGTTTTCAGTGTCTCGAGAAAGCCGTAGCCACTCGGCCACCGTCCAAATCCGCTGGCAACGTTAATATGTCCGGCAAGCCCGATATTGCGAACCTCGGAATTCCACAGCCGCCCGAACATTGTGAGACGATCGAGCGACATATAGACGTCGTTCAAGCTGCCGACGGTGATACTGGGAAAGGGCAAAGCCTCTGTCGGCATGGTCCCGAACGAAAGCCGGCCGGCATGAAGTCTCTCCGTCGCCGGAATGTCGCAGGGCGCGACGAGAAGCGCCCCCTTGACCCTTCGCGCCGCCGGGCGTCCCGCCAGCCTCGCCGCCAGCAAGCAGCCAAGACTATGCGCGACGATATAGGCTTCACCCGCCTCTTCGAGCGCAGCTTCCAGCCCCTCCGTCCAGCTGCCGAGATTGGGAAAATCCCAATCGTTCTGCTCCACGAGCCGAACGTCGGAATGATCCTGAAGCCAGTAGTGCTGCCAATGTCCTTCGCCCGATCCGAACAAGCCCGGCACGATGAGAATTCTGCTCATGATATCCTCGCAGCCGATTTCAGCGAGCCCCGCAAGACGAAGCCGGTGCAGTTTCCCTCAATACCAGGGCGCCGGTGAGGAGCACCAATAGTAGAGTTCGTAATCGCGGGCCGATGGCTCCCGATCGTAGCTTGCCGCGGGTGCCGCATAGACTGCGGCAAGCCCGTCCTGCTTTTTATCCGATGGAAACAAACCGAAGAATGTCTTCAGACGACTGATGATACTCGCTGTCATGCAACCCTCCATCCTGTTGAATTCAATACGGATATTCGCGTTCAACCAGCTTGATTTGCAGCGCTACTCCGCAGCCGCCAAGACCGTCACCGGATGCCGATGCGGAAAGAAGGCCGCCAGTTCACCGACAACCTCATTGATCCGGGCGGCCAGAGGTTCAGAGGAAACCTTGTAGTCGGTGAAATCGCGATCCGAGGCATAAACCGCGGTCGGCAGCGTATGAGCCATGAAGAAGCCGAAGAGCGGCCGCAACTGGTGTTCCACCATCAATGCATGCCTGTCGCCGCCGCCGGTTGCCGTGATGATGATGGGCTTGGCGCGCAGCTCGTGTGGATCGATAAGATCGATGAGATGCTTGAAAAGTCCCGGATATGATCCCTTGAAGGTGGGGGAACCGATGATCAGCGCATCGGATGAGACAATGTCGTCGAGCACGCGCTTCGCCTGATCATCAAGATCCTTGCGCCATTGCGCCGATCCAAGCGAAGGGCCGACATCGTGCAGATCATATACCTTGCCTGTGAACCCATAGCGGTCGCTCGCCAGGTCGGCGACGGTCTGAACCAGCGTGTAGGTCTTGGACGGCCGGTTGAAGCTGCCGGCAATGCCGACCAGTTTAGGCGCACTCATCATCATTCCTTTCCGAACGACGGATACGTTTTCGATAGTCCGAATATTGTCCACAAAAATAGTGGATTAAAAGAAACAGGCGTCTCTCTGTTCGCCGGAATGGGGAAATATGTTTCCTGCGTGCCGGGACTGAAGACTTGGTGCGGCGTTCCCTCGCCATCTTGAGCTTCGGCCAGTTGGCGACACATCGTCCGGATCATTTCCTGTGGGAAAACCCAAAACTTCGCATCGCCAACACACGACCGTGGGACGCATGTGGCACTAAGCCCGCTATCCCGAAGCGATGGTTGATCGGGATTGGCCGCGACGCGGCCGGATTATCGCAAGCGCGAAGGAAGGTGGGCGGCGGGCTCTGTCGCGACGCCCTTCCACAACAGCAACATCAGGACCTGGGGTCTTAAATGAGAAAGCATATCGCTGCCGCCATTTTCGCAGCAGCACTCTATACCTTTGCCGGCACCGCGCACGCCGATTGCGGCTCGGTGTCTATCGCCGAAATGAACTGGGCTTCGGCCGGCGTCGCGGCAAATGTCGATAGGATCATCCTTCAGGAAGGTTATGGCTGCTCGGTTGAGCTCGTCACTGGCGATACGTTGCCGACCTTCACCTCGATGAATGAGAAAGGCCAGCCCGATGTTGCGCCGGAACTCTGGATCAACGCCGTGCGCACGCCTCTCGATCAGGCCGTTTCCGAGGGTCGGCTGGTGATTGCCGCCGGCATTCTTTCCGAAGGCGGCCAGGACGGCTGGTGGATTCCGAAATTCCTTGCCGAAGCCCATCCGGAGATCAAGACTGTTCAGCAGGCGTTGGAGCATCCGGAATTTTTCCCCTCGCCGAACGACCCGAAGAAGGGCGTCATCTACAATTGCCCGCCCGGCTGGCAATGCCAGGCTTCGCTCGGCAATCTCTTCCGGGCGCTGGATGGCGAGAAGAAGGGATTTGAAATCGTCGAGACCGGCTCGGCCGCGGCTCTCGACGGTACGATCGCAAACGCCTTTGAGAAAAAGACCGGTTGGCTCGGCTACTACTGGTCACCGACGGCCATCCTCGGCAAATATCCGATGGTGCGCCTCTCCTTCGGCGTTCCCCACGACAAGGCAGAATGGGACGCATGCACCTCGGTGATCGATTGCGCCAATCCGAAGGTCAACTCCTATCCCGTCTCCGAAGTCTTTACCGTCGTCACCAAGAAGTTTGCCGACAAGGCAGGCGTTGCGATGGACTATCTGAAGACGCGCAAGTGGACGAATGACGTTGTGAACAGCGTTCTTGCCTGGCAGACCGACAATCAGGGCACCAATGAAGATACCGCCAAGTATTTTCTGAAGACCCATGAGGACATCTGGACGACCTGGGTGAGCCCCGAGGTCGCCAAGAAGGTAAAGGCGTCTCTGTGAGTGCGGGCGCCGACGCCGTAGGGTGATCGCGCGCCGTTTTGCGCGACACCCGCCGGCCGGCGCCTACTCGAATTTCTCGGTCGTATCCGCTTTGCCCTTGACCCAATAGCCGGATGCCTTGATCCAGCTCAGCGGGTAGCCACGCTCTTCGACGAGATAATTTCTCATCGCTCGCGTCACCGATGCTTCGGCCGCGATCCAGACATAGGTTTCCGGCAAAAGCTCGACCGACCGGAGTATCGCCAGCAGCGTGGAGGCGTCGGTCGCCTCCGACAGGGGCCGGTGCACCCAATACGTCTGCACTTGGGCATCGCTCCGAAACGCCTGATGCTCGGCATCGTTCGCTACCGCCACGATGGCCGTGATACGGGCGTCGCTGCCGGCCTCCTCGATGCGGCGCCCGATGGCCGGCAAGGCTGTCTCGTCACCGATCAGCAACCAATTCTTGATCTCGCTTGACACGACCGCCGAACCACGGGGACCGGCAATCTCCAGCTTGTCGCCGCAACGGGCATCGAGCGCCCACCGTGTGGCGGGGCCAGCTTCGTGAACGGCAAAATCGAGGACAAGAGTGCGGGCGTCATTGTCGTATCGCCGAGGCGTATAATCGCGCCGCTCCATCTCTCCGCCCGCACCGGGTACAATGACTTTGATGTGATCATCCGGAGCCAGGCTGACAAAATCGGCAAGATCGTCACCGGCAAGCTCGATACGCAACATCCCGGGCGTGATTTTTTCAACGCTGGAAACGGTCAGGGAACGCCATTTCAGCTCGTGGCGCACGCGCTCGATCTTGGGAGCCGAACCATTCGGATTTGAGGTATGGGGGATATCCATTTGCATCCTTTCGCGGCTCTTCAGTCTCGATCCGCAGGACACAGTCGCGCAGACCGAAGCCGCAGAGCCGTTCGATCATACGCGTTGAGTGACGTTAACGCTTACGTGGCCAGGCCCCGCCCGTCCAATTCGCGTTCTCTATAAAAGAAGAAAACCGATCCCGCAATTAAAAGATGATAATTACAGACAAGTTTTATGCGCGGATGCCGCCCGGCAATCGTAAAGCTGGATCGGCCGGCACGCCCCTTTTTCGGGCCGTGCCAGCCTCACCGACTACTGCAGCGCCTTTTCCATCACCCGCACCAGACGCTCGGCAAAGGCGCGCGGATCGGCCGGCTTGTCGCCATCCAGGACACGCGCCTGATCGAGCAGGAGGAAAGCAGCATCGTCGCGCAGCGACGGCGCATCGATCTTGGCCGCAATGGCCTTGACGACCGGGTGCTCCATGTTGACTTCCAGGATCGGCTTGGCGCCGGACTGCAGGCGCCCCGCCCCCTGCAGGATCTTCTCGAGCTGCCGGTCATAACCCTGCTCGGATGCGACGAGGCAGACGGCGCTCTCGATCAGGCGATCGGACGCGCGCACGTCGGAGACTTCGTCAGCCAGCTTTTCCTTGGCAAAGTCGATAAATGCCTGCATCTCGGCCGGAGCTGTCGCACTTTCCGGCTTGTCTTCATCGAGCTTCTTGAACTGGGCGAGATCGGCAGACCCCTGGGTGATGGACTTGAAGCTCTTGCCCTCGAACTCAGGAGCATTCATCACCCAGAAGCTGTCGACCGAATCCGTCAGCAGCAACACTTCGATGCCGCGGGCACGGAAGCCTTCCAGCTGCGGCGACGCCTTCAGCTGCTCAAGGCTGCCACCGACGAGATAGTAAATCGCCTGTTGGCCTTCCTTGGCATTCGCGACATAGTCCGCAAGCGAACGATAGCCGTCTCCGGAGGCTGTCGTCCGGAAGCGCGACAGCGCCAGCAGCTGCGCACGACGTTCGAAATCCTCGTGAATGCCTTCCTTGATCAGGCTGCCGAAATTTTCCCAAATCTTCAGGAAAGCATCGTGGTCGCTCTCGGCCTGCTTCTCGATCGCGGTGATGATGCGGTTGGTGACACCCTTGCGGATTGCCGACAGGATGGCGCTCTCCTGGATCATCTCGCGCGAAACATTGAGCGGCAGATCGGCGGTGTCGACGAGACCGCGGACGAAGCGGAGATAACGCGGCAGCAATTCCGCCTCGTCTGTAATGAAGACGCGCTTCACATAGAGCTTCATACGCCCCTTGCGATCGGGGTCGAAGAGATCGAAGGGCTGCGAGCCCGGCACGAAGGCGAGAGCCGAGTATTCATGGCGACCCTCGGCGCGAAAATGCACCGTCAGCGCCGGTTCGTCATATTGTCCGGAAACGCTGCGGTAGAAGTCGGTATATTCTTCTTCCGTGATGTCGTTCTTCGACTTCGTCCAGAGCGCCGTGCCGTCCGTCAGCTGCGTGGCTTCCTCACCGGGCTTTTCGACGATCTTGATCGGAACCGGTACATGGCCCGACTGTTCCTTGACGATGCGCTCGACGGTCCAGCGCGACGCGTAGCTCTTGGCGTCCTCCATCAGATGCAAGGTAATACGCGTGCCGCGCGCCGGAGCCTCACTCACGTCGACAGGCGCGACGCTATAACCACCTTTGCCATCGGAAGACCAGAGCGACGCATCCTCGGCGCCAGCGCGGCGCGAGACGACATCGACGCGATCAGCGACCATGAAACAGGAATAGAAGCCAACACCGAACTGGCCGATGAGCTGTGCGCCCTCGCCCTGCTTGTTGGCCTCGATCCGCTCCATGAAGGCGCGCGTGCCGGAGCGGGCGATCGTGCCGAGCGCCTCGATCATCTCGTCACGGCTCATGCCAATGCCGTTATCCTCGACAATCAGCTTGCCGCTATCGGCATCGAGCGTCAGCAGGATCCGGCTGTCGGGATCGTTGGCAAGCAGGCCGGGATGCGCGATGGCCTCGTAGCGCAGCTTCTCGCAGGCGTCGGCGGCATTCGAGATCAACTCGCGCAGGAAGACATCCTTGTCCGAGTAAACCGAGTGAACCATCATATGCAGAAGGCGGGCGACGTCGGCCTCGAAGACGTGGCTCTCGGCGGTATTTTCTGCTGTGGTGGCTGTCATGTGCGTCTAGTCTCCCGGGAATAACAAATATCGCGTCGAACAGGTGGCGGAAGACGAGGCAAATTTCAAGCTGGTGTTGTCGCTCCGAAAACAAAACGGACAAACGGCATCCCTGGGAAGCCGCGCCCACAGCATCTCAATTGCCATTCGCGGTTCGTTACTATAATAACTTGAGTTTAGCCCGAAGGATTATATTGCGGAGCATGACCGGAAGCCGAAAATGACGTTTCAGCCAAGAATGCAGAACAAGATCGGCGGCTTTTCCGTCATAGGCGGTATGCATCGCCGAGAGTGGAACGGAATTGTCGCTGACATCTGGAACGTCAATTGCGCAGCACAAGCCGGCGGCTACTATCTCGCGCACGACCCGCGCCTATTCATCCTTCTCGAACAACGCGGCACCGGCACGACCAATGTCCGACCATCACCCCGCGCAAGGGGTCGGTTGCAGGATTACGACAACGGACGCATCTCCTATATCCCCGCTGGAATGGAGCTCTGGGTCGATATTTCCGGCGTCGAGTTCGTGCGTCATCTCGATATTCACTTCAACGCGGAGATCGTCAGCCAGCGCCTGATGGAAAATATCGACCCTGCGCGGCTCGATCGCCCGCAACTGCATTTCAACGACCAGCGGGTGATGGCGCTTGCCGAGCTGATTGCCGCCGAATGCGAAAATCCTGAACCACTGCACGATCTTTATGGCGACGGCCTGACGCTTTCACTGCTGATCGATGTCCTGCAGTTGCGCGGCACTCCGCCGCGGAAACGCAGCGGACTTGCCGCATGGCAGCTGCGTCGCGCAGTCGATTATATCGAGGAGCATTGCTCGCGGGCGATCCGGCTGGAAGAATTGGCGGCACTGACCGGTCTCTCACAATCGCATTTCAGCCACGCCTTCAAAGCATCGACCGGCCTTCCGCCGCATCAATGGCAGACGCAAGTGCGGCTAGAGCGGGCCAAGGAACTCTTGCTGAAGAGCCATCTGCCGTTGACCACGGTTGCCGTCGAAACAGGCTTTGCCGATCAGGCGCACTTCACACGCGTTTTCCGCAAGAATGTCGGTACAGCGCCTGCAACCTGGAAACGCAGCATGCTTGCGTGAAAACCACAGCTCGCGAGCAATTGTACGCCTCGCGGAGAATTGCCCAAAAACATTCAAATTTCCCGACATCGGACAAGAGCCGCCCTTAAATATGAGTTAACTGCTCATCTTATTAAGGGATCGGCCGCCCTGGCCGAGCAGGCGCAAGATCGGGACAGAAGACGGAAATGCTGGGATTGAAGAAAGACCAATCGAAGATGCGGCTCTTGGCGACAGGCGTGGCTATTGCCGCCTTGCTGGCGGCCTCACAGGTTGCAGCACAGGAAAAGCCCACGGAATTGCAGCCGCTGGTCATTCAAGGTGGCTCGCAACAGAAGGCGGAAGACAACGGCACCGCCCCGGTCAAGGGTTACGTGGCCAAGAAGACCACATCAGGCTCGAAATCCGACACGCCGATCACCGAAGTGCCGCAATCGGTCTCCGTCATCGGTCAGCAGGAAATGCAGGATCGCGGCATCACCAATAAGGTAGACGAAGCCCTACGCTATACGCCCGGCGTCACCACGCAGCCCTTCGGCAATGATGGCGATACCGACTGGTTTTATGTTCGCGGCTTCGACGCGACCCAGAGCGGCGTCTTCATGAACGGCCTGACGCTCTACAGCTACGGCTTCGGTGGCTTCCAGATCGATCCGTACATGCTCGAGCGTGTCGAAGTCTTGAAGGGGCCGGCCTCCGTGCTCTACGGCGGCGCCAATCCGGGCGGCCTGGTCAACATGGTCCGCAAGGCGCCGACCGACACTCCTCAGTATTCCACCGAGATCGGGATCAACAACATCGGCAACGCCTTTGTCGGCTTCGATTTCTCCGACAAGCTCTCGGCTGACGGCGTTTTCCGCTACCGCCTGACCGGCAAGATCGCCGGTGGCGATACCTATAGCGACGGCACCCACGACCTGCGCGGCTTCATCATGCCGCAAGTGACGATCTCTCCGGACGAATCCACCAAGCTGACCGTTTTCGGCATGCTGAGCGGTCTCGACGAAATCCACAGCGGCAACGGCTTCTTCCCCTATGTCGGTACCGTCGTCGATGCGCCCTTCGGCAAGATCAAGCGTGACGCATTCTACGGCGAGCGCAGCATCGACAATTTGAAATATGCCCAGCAGATGCTCGGCTACGAGTTCTCGCACGACTTCGACGGCGGCTGGACCGTGTCGCAGAACGCGCGCTACGGTCATCTCTACAAGCGCGAGGAAGGTCCGTATCTAAACGGCTATGTGGGTGGCAATCCGCTCAGCCCGACCTATGGCGACCCGAATTACATGCTGAACCGCATCGGCTTCTTCGAACGTTCAAAGGTCGACACCTTCTCCGTCGACACCCGCGCGGAGAACAAGTTCGACACAGGCCCGATCAGCCATGACTTCCTGATCGGCACGGACTATTCGATCTACCGGCTCGACCAGATCCAGGCGTGCTGCGGCTCCAATCCGATCAGCGCGACGAACCCGGTCTACGGCACACCGCAAGGAGCCAACTCCGTCTACCTCAATCAGGTCATGACGCAGCAGCAGCTTGGCATCTATACGCAGGACCAGATGCGCTTCGGCGACGGCTGGCTGGTCACGCTCAATGGCCGCTACGACTTCGTCGACACCAATTCCGACTCGAAGGTCGGCACGACCTACAAGTCGAACGAAGGCGCGGCGAGCGGGCGGGCGGGCCTGGCTTATGAGTTCTCCAACGGCATCACGCCCTATATCAGCGCCGGCACCTTCTTCAATCCGCTGATCGGAACCAGCGCCACCGGCGGCGGCCTGACCCCGGAAAAGGGCGAGCAGTATGAAGCCGGCATCAAGTATCAACCCGACTTCATCGATGGTCTGTTCACTGCCTCGATCTTCCAGATCGATCGCAAGAACATGGCGCTGACGGACCCGACAACCTTCCTGCAGCGTCAGATCGGCGCTGTTCGTTCGCGCGGCATCGAGTTCGAGGGCAAGGTCAATCTCGACGACAATTGGAAGCTGCTTGGCTCCTATTCCTACACAGATCTCGAAATCACCAAGGATCTTAACTCCGCGATCGTCGGCAACTCTCCTTACCTCGTGCCGAACTCGACAGCCTCGCTTTGGCTCGACTACGCCTTTACCAGCGACGCGCTTGACGGGCTGAGCATCGGCGCTGGCGTGCGTTACCAGGGCAAGTCCTGGGCGGATCAGGCCAACACCCTGCGCGTGCCTTCGGCAACGCTCTTCGATGCCGGCATTCGCTACGAGAAGAACGGCTGGGGCGCCTCGCTCAACGTCGCCAATATCTTCGACAAGGAATACGTCTCGGGTTGTGCTGGCGAGAATGTCTGCGGTTATGGCGATGCCCGCACCATTACCTTCAAACTCAGCAAGAAGTGGTAACTTGAGAATTTAAGTATACTTTTGTTCCCAACCATGGCAAAGAGCCGGGGATTGCCTGACGGCGATCCCCATCTTCGTTTGAAACCAAAGGCGACGTCATCATGACGGCGAAACAGCTCCAACACGTATTCGGTCTCGAATTGGATCTATTTTCCCTTTCGCAACGTCACGAAACGATCAGCTATTTTCCATGATTGCACGAGACGATCATATTCTGTCGCGTCGGCAGTTTCTGACAACGGCAACGCTTGCAGCCGGTGCAGTTGCAGGCATTGCGCCGGCAAGAGCGGCGGCCGGCCCGCGGGTCGCGACGCTCGACTGGGCAATCCTGGAAACCCTGTTGGCCATCGGCGCCAATGTCGTTGCCGGAACCGAGCTGCTGCAGTTCAGGGACGTTGCAGTCACACCTACGGTACCCGCCAGTATTGCCGATCTCGGTCTGCGCGGCACGCCGAATTTGGAAGTGCTTTATGCGGCCAAACCTGAGCTGATCTTCAATTCCAACTTCTATGCCTGGGCAGACGATCGCATGCGCCTGATCGCCCCCGTTGAAAGCCACGCTGTTTATCAGCCCGGCGCGAGCCCCTATCAGCTCTCCGAACAGATGACCCTTGCGCTTGGTGACCGTCTTGAGCGGTCAGCCGGACGCACGCTCGTCGACATGACCAGAGCAAAGCTCGAAACCTACGGAAGGCAGTTCGCCAAGGGCGACCGCCGACCCATCCTCCCCATCAACCTTGGCGACGCCAGGCATGTCCGCGTTTTCGGCTCCGACAGCATGTTCGGCGAGGTCCTCAAACGAACCGGCCTTGCCAACGCCTGGCCGGATCTGACGAGCTACTCCGCCACCGCGCCTGTCGGAATAGAGCAGTTGGCGACCATGCCTGACGCGTGGATCGTATTGATCCCGCCGCACCCCGCCGAAGCATTTGCCGAACTGCAGCAAAGTGCGTTCTGGCGCGCGCTGCCTGCGGTGCAGGCCGGCCGCGTCCTCGCTCTGGGTTCGATCAATCCCTATGGCGCGCTACCGGCCGCGGGGCGTTTCGCCGATCTCCTTGCAGAAGGGCTCACCCATGCATGGAACGGCTGAACGGCCCGCGACTGTCACGAGCACCGCGGGCGGGCCGCTGGCTCTCGGAGGCATTCTGCTCGGCGTCGCCTGCATTCTGGCCTTCGCATTGCTGGTCATCCTGCGCCCGCAACTCGCCGGCAATCTGGGCAACGCTGCCGTTCTCAATCGCATCCTGCTCGTCGACGGCCTACTGCCACGCTCGACGATCGCGCTGATCGCCGGCGCGGCCCTCGGACTATCCGGCGTGCTCTTGCAACGCGTCCTGCGCAATCCCGTCGCCGACGCCTCAACCCTCGGGATCGCCGCCGGCGCTCAATTGGCAATGACGATCGCGATCGGCTTTTTCCCACTGCTGATCGGCATCCCAAGAGAAATCGCCGCCTTCGCGGGAGGAGTGGCTGCCGTCGCGGTCGTGCTGACCCTGAGCTGGCGCCGGGACCTCGAGCCGATGACGGTGGCGCTCTGCGGCACGATGGTGACCTTAGTCGCTTCCGCCCTCAGCGTGACCATCATTCTGGCTCGCGGCGAATATGCCATGTCCATCTTTATCTGGGGTGCGGGCGCATTGAACCAGCAAGACTGGAACGGCGTTATTGCGCTCGCGCCTCGCCTTGCAGTTGGCGCTGCGGCCGCGGCATTGTTGATCCGCCCGCTGAGCATCATGAGCCTGGACGATCACAGCGCAAAAAGCCTTGGGCTTGCGCTCCAGGGCGTACGTCTTGCCATTCTGGCACTTGCAGTCTGGCTTTCCGCCTCGGTGACGGCAGAGGTCGGGATCATTGGCTTTCTTGGCCTCGCCGCTCCACATCTCGCCCGGTTTTGCGGCGCTCGCCGCACCGGACAGCTGTTGATTGCCGCTCCGCTTGCCGGGGCGGGCCTGCTTTTCCTCAGCGATTGCGCGGTCCAGCTGCTTTCGCCGGGCTTCACGGATCTTGCGCCGACGGGAGCGGTCACAGCCCTCCTGGGCGGTCCGCTGCTGCTTCTGCTAATGCCAAGACTGCATTCCGCCAATGGTCTTCGGCCACAGAGCGCCGCTCATGCCTGGAGAGAGCTTGCATCGGCCAAGCGGTTGCTGATTTTGCTTGGCATCACCCTCATCCTTCTCTTTGCCTTGCTGCTGTCGATCGGTCGCAGTTCCGACGGATGGCATTTGGCAACAGGCGGCCAGTTCCTGGAGCTTCTGCCATTCCGCTTGCCGAGGACGGTCGTTTCGGCCACGGCCGGTGCGATGCTCGCGGCCTCGGGCTTCATCATGCAGCGGCTGACCGGCAATCCATTGGCCAGCCCCGAAGTGCTCGGCGTCAGCGCTGGAGGTGGAGCGGGCCTGACCATCGCGCTCTTTTTCTTTGCCTTCCCCTCACCCGCGATCGCGATTACGGCCATGACGCTCGGCGCGCTTCTCGCCTTCCTCGTCATACTGACGATCAGCGCCCGCGGCGGCTTCGGACCGGAACGGCTGCTGCTCTCCGGCGTGGCGATCGGCGCCTTGTCGATGGCGATCGTTACCGTCGTTCTCGCTCGTGGCGACCTGCGGGGCTACCTCCTGCTGACCTGGCTATCCGGCTCGACCAATCGTGCCGGTGCCTTCGAGGCCTGGATCGGCATCGTCTCGACTGCCGTCCTCATTCCGGTGCTGCCGCTGTTGCGACGATGGTTTGATATCCTGCCGTTGGGCGGTAGTCTCGCGCTTTCAATCGGCCTGCCTGTTTCAGTCTGCAGGGCGCTAATGGCGCTTGTCGCCGCCCTGCTGACCGCCATTCCTTCCTATCTTGTCGGGCCCCTCAGCCTGATTGGATTGATCGCTCCCCATCTCGCCCGCCTCATCGGTTTTCACGGTGCAAGCCGGCAACTGCTCGCCAGCATCCTGCTCGGCGCCATGTTGCTGACGCTCTCCGATTGGCTCTCGCGCATGGTGATCTTCCCCTACGAGGTGCCGGTCGGCCTCTTCGCGGCCCTGAGCGGCGGCCCGTATCTCATCTGGTTCCTGACCCGAAAGGAGACTTAGCAATGATGCATGCAAGGGATTTCACGGCTTCCGGCACTGCCACACACGAGGATGCCGGACAGCTACTGGAGCAGTTCTGCGCGCGCTTTGCCGAACATGTCACCATCACGCGCAGCGCCTCGGGTGCGCGCCTGGAAACGGTCATCGGCAGCGCCGACATCGCCGTTTCCAGCAATCGCCTCGACATCCAGCTGCGTTGCCCGACTGCCGCAATGCTCTTCACCATCCGCAGCATGGTCGCCGAAAACCTCTTCGAGCTGGCTGCGCACCACCCGCTTGACCTCAATTGGGCCGACGGGCCGCAATCGTCGATCATTCCGAACTTCCGTGAGGTTGGCGTCGTCGACGCCTACGGGATCACCCCACATATGCGCCGGGTCGTGGTCGCGACACACGACATCAGGCACTTCGTCGAGGGCGGATTGCATGTGAGGCTGCTCATCCCCCCGCGAGATCGCGAACCGGTCTGGCCGCACACGCAGGAAGACGGCCGGATCCATTGGCCCAAAGGCGACGACGCGCTGACGATCCGCGCCTATACGATCCGCAGCATCGATCTGGCGCGCGGCCAGATGAACATCGACTTCGTGGTGCATGAGGGCGACGATGTCCCCGGAGCCACCTGGGCCCTGAACGCCCGCCCGGGAGATCGCGCCGGCCTCATCGGTCCGGGCGGAGGTGGGGTGCCCGCGGCCCGCAAGCTCATCCTTGTCGGTGATGAAACAGCGTTGCCGGCAATCGCGCGCATCACCGCAGCCATGCCGGCCAATGCGGAACTGCGCGTCATTCTCGAAGTAGCGGACAGGCTCGAGGAACAGCCCTTGACCTCCGACGCCTCCATGAACATCACCTGGCTTCACCGCGATGGAGCGCCGGCCGGAACGACCGGTGCGCTGGAGCGTATCGTCCGTAATATCGTGCCGACATGCGATCCGGAAACCTATGTCTGGGTCGCCTGCGAGCAGACCGAGGCCCGCGCCATCCGGTCCTTCATGAAGGGCGAGAGAGCCAAGGAACAGGCAAGCTTCAGCGTTGCCGGCTATTGGCAACGCTGACACACCGTCTCTGCAACAATCACGCAAGGAGGACGATACTTCCTCCTTCCCGATAGCTGCTTTTGAAGCCGAAGCCGGACGCGTGCACCACGTTTGCACTCCTCGAGATATGGTTCGAGCAGCACCGATATATGAGAAGGCCTCCGGAGCAGGCCAGTGCCGGACGCTCGCCGAAAGCCAATCGAATGCGACGGATACAGTCACAAAAGCCGCAGACATCGCGCCGATTTTCTGCAACCATCAGGCGCAACGCAGTTTGGCTCATCGACTTCGAAATGTAGTCTTGCCTTCGCCCTATTTCGCCCTTATGTTAGTAACCGTCGATCTTGCTTGATGATCTTTGTTGGCGCGAAAGCGTGGCGCGAATTTTCTTTCAATTTCGGTTTGCAATACTGCTGAAAGAACCTTTCAGCAGAAAGAAATTCTGTGCCTAATTGAAAGGAATCAACCATGACTTCAGGGACCGTAAAGTGGTTCAACAGCGCCAAGGGCTTTGGCTTCATTCAGCCCGAAGATGGCGCCACGGATGTGTTCGTTCACATTTCCGCCGTTGAACGCGCTGGCATGAATTCTCTCGCAGAAGGTCAGAAGGTGAGCTACGAGCTGGTACGCGATCGCAAGACCGGCAAGAGCTCTGCTGACAATCTGAAAGCCATCTAATTGTCATTCATCATGCTGACCACGGATGTACTGGCAGCAATGATCTAGGTGACGGAAAGGTCGGGGCAACCCCGGCCTTTTGTATTTCTGCGAACCATCAGTATGGGGATGCGATGAGCGGAATGAAATATTCGATCGGCGACCTCGTGGTCATGAAGGCCGATCTCACCCGACTAAAGGCAGCGCCGAGGGTATGCCGCATATTGAGTCTGCTTCCCTCCGAAACTGACGACGCCAACTACCAGGTTCGCTTCACGCACGAGAGCTTCGAACGGCGTATTTCGGCGACGGAAATCGAGAAACTCTGCACGGATCCGCTCACCGACCAATCGGGATCGGCGTCATCCAAAGCAGAGCCGTGGCTGAAACCCCTTGGCAAGGGAACCAGAAAGCAAGTCATCCGATAGGGCCTAATCTGCCTGTGCCCGAACAAAGGTCCGCATTTGCCGCCAGCAGAAAGGAGCGATCATGACCGCTACCAAAGGACAATTCTTCAAGAAGACCGCATCCATCCGTAACGATAAGGCTACGACGACCGATAGCCTGGCAAAAAGCATCGTTGCGGCGGAAAATACCGCCCGAGAAAAGAAAACCGAAGCCCTGCGCGCTCTGCGTTTACAGCAGGAAGCCACGGAAGAACTGAAGGCCGACAAGCCGGCAAAGGAAAAGAAAAAGGCCGTACGCCGCAGTAGCGTATAGATTGGGCTATCTCCGAGAGGTCATCGGCAATGGCCTGGTCGTCGCGAAGGGGAGAGCAAATCCAGCTTCGAATCGACCTGAGCTAATCTCTTGCCCATTGCCATGCCTGCCCGGCCAAATCCCGGTTCGCCTTGCAGCGCTATCGAAAATCGTTCCATCAGCACTGCCCCAATTACCGATCATTAGAAATAAATTTCACAACACTTGCAATGACCGGAATGATGGTCTATATAGAGATAGAACGTTGCTGGTGAGCGCTGATGAAATTTGACGCTCGCAATGTTCGGTTCGCTTTCTTCTTCTGACCACGGATGTACTGGCATTGGTTTGGAAGCGACTTCAGGAAGGTCGGCGCGTTTCGCTCCGGCCTTTTTTGTTGCCGACACTACGGCACGGCTTGAAAGCCTCCCGGCTTCAACAGGCAAACAACCCACCCTGCCCTGCCGCTACAGCGCCGCGTATCATATGTGACGCGGCAGGGTCGCTACAGCACTTTAGATCGGCCGCATGATTTGGTCCTGAGATCACTTCCGATTTCAGGAAGTGTGCGGCGGAGAAATGCGAGCGGATCTGGGGAGGCGACAACCCGCAAACCGCCCATAGAGCATAAGCGCAATCTGACATTCGCTTAGAGCGCGTCGTGGCCGCAAAAACCGCTGCACACTTTTGCGCGACATGCTCTAGGGAACCCGGCATCGGATCGCTCCGCACAGATTGCGTCGCGCTGCAAGCGGCGAGGCTGAGCGGCACTCATCTCCGTCTTGACAATATGAACTCTTCATGAGAACATAAAGTGAACAAATGGAGTTTTCCATGACAAAAGCCGAGCAAGTCATCGAACGTGCAATGACATTTGTCGCTGTCTCGAAGGCCCTTCGGGAGCGCGAACAGGAACGGCGCGCCAGCTGGACGCGCCGTGTCGAAATCAGCCGGCCGCTTCCGCCGTTGCCGCGCGCCGTTCAGCTCTCGTTGAAACTCGACAGCTGAAAAGGCAGGGGTGGGAACAGCACCCGGCAGGCTGTGAAGCGCCCGCCTTATGGCGGGCGCCCCGTCTTTCAGTCGAATCAGGCCTTGAAGAAAGCCAGCAGATCCGCATTGATGGTATCCGCATGCGTGGTGGCCATGCCGTGCGGGAAGCCCTTGTAGATTTTCAGCGTACCGTTCTTCAGCAGTTTGACCGAGAGGAGCGCTGAGTCCGCGATCGGCACGATCTGGTCGTCATCGCCATGCATGACGAGCGTCGGCACTTCGATCTTTTTCAGATCTTCGGTGAAGTCGGTTTCCGAGAAGGCCTTGATGCAATCGTAGTGTGCCTTGGTGCCGCCCATCATGCCCTGGCGCCACCAATTGTCGATCACGCCCTGCGACACGGCAGCACCGGGGCGATTGAAGCCATAGAATGGGCCGGCCGGGATATCGCGGAAGAACTGAGCGCGATTGGCGGCAAGCGCTGTGCGGAAGCCGTCGAACACTTCCAACGGCAAGCCGCCGGGGTTCTTGTCAGACTTGACCATGATCGGCGGCACCGCACCGATCAAAACCGCCTTCGAAACACGTCCGTGGCCGCCATATTGCGCCACGTAGCGAGCGACTTCGCCACCGCCGGTCGAATGGCCGACATGGATAGCCCCCTTGAGGCCCAGATGTTCCGTCAACGCCGCCACATCGGCGGCATAGGTATCCATCTCGTTGCCGGTCGCCGTCTGGCTCGAACGGCCATGGCCACGGCGGTCGTGAGCGATGACGCGATAGCCCTGATTGAGGAAAAACAGCATCTGGGCATCCCAGTCATCTGAGCTTAGCGGCCATCCGTGATGGAAGACGATCGGCTGACCCGTTCCCCAATCCTTGTAGAAGATCTGAGTTCCGTCCTTGGTGGTGATCGTGTTGCTGCTCATTGTGTCCTTACCTTTCGAAGATTGCTTTGTAGAGGCTTGTGCAGGTTGAGCGAAGGGCGTGGCGGCTGCGGCGGCAAGACCGAGCCCTGCCGCCATGACACCCCGGCGAGTAGCTTGATGGATCGACTGGCTCATTTCAATCTCCACATATTTAATATCGCGCGATTTATTATCGCGATATTGATATGCATAGCGGGCTTCCATCGCGCTGTCTACAATAAAATTTATCTTCCAATTATTTATCGCGCTATACAATTTACTGGAACGGCATCGACCAATAAAACTCCGCCTCACCGAACCATATGATTGCCTGACCATGGATGGTCGGACCGCCGCCCTGGCCTATTGCCCGGGCCTGTCCGCAAAATGCAAAATAGCGAACTCAGCGGCTCTCCCGATCGCCCTTCTGGCATCGTCCAGCCAGAAGGGGAAAATCTGCCACTGGTGGGTCATGCCGGGCCAGATTTCCAGATCAACATTGCCATTCGCCTCCCGCACTTTGTCCGCCAACCGCTTGCTGTCGTCGAGCAGCGTCTCGCGCGAACCAACCTGTATTAGCAGCGGAGGAAAACCAGCAAATTTGGCGTAAAGCGGCGACAAGGCAGGATCCACCGCAGAATGGTCGCGTGCAAATGCACGGCGAATGGTCGCCAACTCGTCCTTGCCCATGAAGGGATCATTGGCGGCGTTGGCAACCAGCGACGGTCCCGATGCGCCAAAATCGGTGACCGGGCTCATGGCGATAACGGCTGCGGGAAGTGGCCCTGAAAGGCGCATCTGATTGAGGACGACCTCGATTGCCAGGGTCGCCCCGACTGACTCACCCGCAATGACGATGTTTCCCGGCTTGTATCCCGACGTCGTCAACCAGCGGTAGGCGGCAACGCAATCGTCGATCTGTGCCGGGAAGCTGTAGTCGGGCGCAAGACGGTAATCGATGAGCAAAACATCTGCGGAGGCCGCCTTGGCGAGTGCGGAGGCGATATTTCGATGCGTCCTGAGAGAACCGCTATAGAAGCCGCCGCCATGCAGATAGAGAATGGCTCGCCGGCCAATCGGATGGTGCAGCCGGGCCGGCCAGATGAGGTCGGCATCGACCCCGTTTGCATCAACGCGGCGGATCTGCACGCGCGTCGCATCCGGTGTCGACGCCATAAGCTTCTCGAAATCCGCTCGCCGCTGCAACAGATCCTTGTCGGACATCGCGCCATTGTCACGTATGGCGCTGATCAGCTTCTCGACCTGTTCACTCGATGCCTTGGTCTGAGGCGGCAAATCCGTCGTGTCATCTGCCGACGCCGATACGGCGGCAAAGAGGCTCATGGCTCCCACGACAACGGTTGCCAGGGCAAGGCGGGATATACAACGCGGTGGCCGGAACTCATTCATAGATAAGCCTTTTCCCTCAAGGCCGAACGGGATGTCGCGATGCTACGGTCGCAGAATTGCGCCTTGTGTCAAGCAGCGGGAATGACGGGATAGATCGCCAGCGACGCAAGCATTGCCGCGGCGTCTGCCAGATGTACGGCGAATAAGATCGGAAGCCGGCACGACGCGGTGAAAGATGAACGCAAAATCGCCATCAACCCGACAATAGTGATGTGGCAATCAGCCGCCAACACGCGATCACAAGCCCGGTGTCAAAATGTCCCGTTTGAATGGTTTAAGTCTGAAGTCCGCCGTGCTGACCCTCCCTCTCCTGCTTGTGGGTACTGCACATGGACGGGCCGCGGACATGCGAAGTCCATGGGACATCCCCGTCGCGGTCCAGACGAGCGATACGTTTACATGCCCGCCGACGCCAGAACTGCCGAGCACGATCAAGGCTGCGGACTATTATACCGACGCGGCCCATTCCATCGTCGATCCCGTGCGCAAGAAAGCCTATGACGCGGCGACCGATGGCCTGCGTTCGGCAATGCGAGATGTTATCGGCATGGCCGACCGCTATCAGACCGAGGGGAATGAAGAAAGCGCCCGCTGCGCCTCGCATTTCCTCGGGAGTTTTGCAGCAAGCGGCGCGCTGACCGGCGACACAGCCACGAACCAGGCTGTTTACGTGCAAGGCTGGACGCTCGGCTCCTTCGCGGTCGCATGGCTCAAGATCCGCTCGGATGGCTACATTCCGGCGGAAGAGCGGACGCAGATCACGACCTGGCTCGCGGATGTCGCCTCGCGAAACATCGACTACTACAAGAAGCGAGACGACAAGAGCGACGGCCGCAACAATCACCGTTATTGGGCCGGTTTTACCGCCATGGCCGCGGGGATCGCCGCAAATCGGCAAGATCTGTTCGATTGGGGCGTGAGCAGCTTCAAAATCGGAGCAAGCCAGATCCAGCCTGATGGAACCATGCCCCGAGAAATGGAGCGGCGATCTCGGGCGCTGCATTATCATATCTTCGCCGCCGCCCCGCTCGTGACGATGGCAGAGCTGGCCTCAGCCAACGGCATCGACCTCTATAAGACCAACGACAACGCCCTGTCCCGTCTCGTTCGATTGGTCGCTGCAGGCATCGATGATCCCTCTCTATTTGCAGAGAAAGCCGGAATTGCCCAGGAAGCCATGCATTTTCATGCCGACGACATCGCATGGGCCACCCCTTTTGAGCGTCGCTTCCCAAACACCCAGCTTGCCGCATTGCTGAAGAAGCTGACCGCGCGCAGCGTGCCCTATCTCGGTGGTCTGCCGCCGGCCTGACAGAAGGAAGCAATTTTCCTCTTCACCGCAGTCTTTTCGACGATGCCCCGGCCGCTTAAAACATTCGTTGGGTCCAAACGCACAAAGGCTGCAAACGCAATGACAACGCACCGTTTCGTTCCGAATAGTTTCCACAACGTCATCGGCTCATTGCCGCCGGCCTTGCATGTCGCCGACGGCGATACCGTCATAACCGAAACGCTCGATGCAGCCGGTTACGACAAACACGATATCAATCGCATCTCAGGCCCGAACCCGATGAATGGCCCGATCTACGTCGAAGGTGCGGAACCGGGCGATTCCCTCAAGGTCGAAATTCTGAGCATGGTGCCGACACGGGGTACGGGTTTCACCCGCAGCGTCTTGGCCGCAAATGTCGTCGATCCCCAGGACGTGCGCGCGCTGCCCGCAAGCGAGAAGGTAATCTGGCAGATCGACCGCCAGGCCTTGACGACCAAGCTTGCCGAGCCGGTCGCGGGCCTTGAGGACTTCACCTTGCCGCTGTCGCCGATGATCGGTTGCTTCGGGGTCGCACCATCGCTCGGTCAGGCGATATCGACGGCCACCAGCGGTGAGTTCGGTGGCAATATGGACTATCGATTGCTCGGACCGGGCACAACCGTCTGGTTTCCGGTATCCGCACCCGGCGCACTCTTGTTTCTGGGCGATTGCCATGCCGTGCAAGGAGATGGCGAGATCGTCGGCACGGGGATCGAAACCACCTTTGAGGTGACGGTGCGACTGAGCGTTGAAAAGAAGAAGATCATCTGGCCCCGCGGCGAAACGGCAGACGACATCTTCACCATCGGCAATGCCCGGCCGCTCGATCAGGCCTTGCAACATGCCACCAGCGAAATGCTGCGCTGGCTCGGTTCCGACTACGGCCTCGACAAGACGGCTGCCAGCCATCTGCTCGGTCAGGTCGTCCGCTACGATGTCGGCAATGTTTTCGACCCGGCCTACACCATGGCCTGCCGCGTTTCGAAATCCTGGCTCAAACGCAGATAGGCTTCAGCCTGCATCGAGCGACTGGTCGCGCCGCTGGCGCGACACGTTGCTTTCCTGCCGCTCCCTCGCCATTCGGCTGACGGCGGCGCGCAACTGCGGGTGCCGCGACATGAACAGGTTGAAGTCGCGGCGTTCCAGCACGAAGAGCTGACAGAAATCAACGGCAACGACGTCGGCGGTCCGGCGCGCACCCGTCAGCAGAGCCATTTCGCCAAAGAACGCCCCGGCACCGAGCGGGATTTCGTCCTCCTCGAGCTGCACTTCGACGGCGCCGGAGGCGATGAAGAACATGCTGTCGCCCCGATCGCCGGTGCGAATGACACGATCCCCCGGCGAAGCCGACCGCGGCCGGAAGAGCAGAAGAAGCTCTTCATGCGCATTGTCATCCAGCTCGGCAAACATTGGGAATGTCTCGATCAACTGCTCGATCTCGAGATGATGCTGCCGATCCCTTTCCTCGCGCTGCTTGTTGATGACGGCCAGTTCGCGGCGCAATCCGTCCTGCTTTGCCATGCCGTATCTGTTCGCCAATGATGGCCATCGGGCAAACGTCCATGCCTCCAACTTGTCAATGGCAAAGAAAGCCAGCGGATTGAGCGTGATCGACAGGATCGCTCCCGCAAGAATGAGATCCTGCCCTTCGCGAGTGAGAAGCCCCAGTGAAACGCCGAGCCCTGCCAGGATGAAGGAGAATTCCCCGATCTGTGCCAGACCAGCCGCCACCGCAAAGCCCATGCTGGCGGGATAACGGAGCAAAAGCACGACGCCGAAGGCGATCAAAGCCTTGCCCAGCATGATCAGCGCGAGCACGCCGATGATCATCAACGGCTCGCGGATCAATACCGACGGATCGAACAGCATTCCGACCGAAACGAAGAACAGCACCGAGAAGGCATTCTGCAACGGCAGCGAGTCGGCAGCCGCCCTGTGGCTGAGATGGGATTCACTCATCACCAGCCCGGCGAAAAAAGCGCCCAGCGCAAAGGACACACCGAATATCTCTGCCGCACCGAAGGCGATGCCAAGCGCGATCGCCAAAACCGACAGCGTGAACAGTTCACGCGAACCCGTACGAGCAACGGAGGTCAGAAGCCAGGGCACGACGCGCGGGCCGAGGAAGATCGCAACGACGGCGAAAGCCGCTACCTTCAGGAGCGTCATGCCGATCGTCAACCAGATCGAGCCGGATGCAGCATGATCGCCCGCATCCGCATGGCCGCCCATGACACCGGCAAAGGCCGGCAGCAGGACAAGCGCCAGCACCATGGCCAGATCTTCGACGATGAGCCAGCCAACGGCGACGCGACCATTCGTCGAACTGACCAGATTGCGCTCCTCCAACGCCTTCAGGAGCACGACCGTACTGGCAACCGCAAGACTTAATCCGAAGACGACGCCCGCTCCGATGCTCCATCCCCAAAGTGAGGTGAGGCCGATACCCAGGAGCGTGGCTATCAGGATCTGGCCAATGGCGCCGGGAATTGCAACGCCACGGACCGCCAGCAGATCGGCGGCCGAGAAATGCAACCCGACGCCGAACATCAGGAGGATGACGCCGATCTCGGCCAATTGCGAGGCGAGCGAGACATCGGCGACGAAGCCGGGCGTAGACGAACCGATGATGACGCCGGCAACGAGATAGCCCACCAGCGGCGGAAGGCGCAACCTGTCGGCCACGTAGCCGAAAACGGCCGCGAACACGAAGCCAGCGGCAATCAATGCGATCAATGCAACGTCGTGCGGCACGGCAGTCCTTCCCGTTTCACGGCGTCAAGCCTGTTCCCCTTGTTTCCGGCTACCTACAGCGCCGCGCGTCATATATGACGCGCAAAGGTCGCTGTAGCACTTTAGATTTGCTGCAGAATTCCTTAAGTCGGAATCGATTTAAGGAATTATGCAGTAGCATCGCTTTTGCCAAGCCGTCTACCGCCGATATGAAACTCGCAGAAAGCATCGCCTTGCCGATTCACGCCCGATATCAGGCTCAGGGCAAGGCGATGTGACACGGCTGGAACTTACTGGTCCAGAACAATCTGCAGCTTCACATCCGTCGGCCGCGCCTCGACAGCGCGGTCAAAGGCCTTGATGGACTGTTCGAAGGCGAAAGTCTCCGAAATCAGGGGCTTCAGATCGACGCGACCGGAGGCGATCAGTGCGATGGAGCGCTCGTACTGATGCGCATAGCGGAACACCGTCTCGATGCGGATTTCCTTTGTCGAAGCGGTGGAAACGTCAAAGCCGACCGGATTGACCGGCAGACCAACGGCAACGATCACCCCACCCGGACGGGGCAGCTCCATCACTGTTTCCCAGGCCTTGGGCGAGCCCGAGCATTCGAAGATGACATCGGCGCCCCAGCCGTCCGTCAGGCGGTCAACCTCTTCAAGCAGGTTCTTTTCACGAATATTGACCGGGATCACACCCTGATATTGTGCCGCGATGTCGAGCTTCGGCTGCGCCAGATCGGCAACGATCGCCCTTGCGCAGCCGCCAGCGAGAGCCGCAATCGCCACCATGATACCGATCGGCCCCGCGCCGAGCACGACGGCGGTATCGCCGGGCGTGATGCGTGCCTTGGTCGCCGCCTGCATGCCGACGGCGAATGGCTCGACCATCGCACCCTCGGCAAAACTCACATTGTCGGGCAGCTTGAAGGTGTAGTTCGCCGGATGCACGACGAAGGGCGTCAGCACGCCATGGATCGGCGGCGTCGCCCAAAAAGTGACGGCGGGATCGACGTTGTACATTCCAAGGCGGCTGGCCTTGGAATTGGGATCGGGAATACCCGGTTCCATGCAGACACGATCACCGACCTTCAGATGGGTTACGCCGGCGCCGACCTCGACAATCGTGCCCGCGGCCTCATGACCGAGGACCATCGGTTCGTTGACGATGAACGGGCCGATCTTGCCGTGCGTGTAGTAATGCACATCGGATCCGCAGACGCCGACGGTATGGATTTTGATCTTGACCTCTCCCGGCCCCACCTGCTGCGGCAAGTCGATATCACGGATCGCCAGTTCGTGCTGACGTTCCAGCACCAGGGCACGCACCTTGCTCATAGCTCTCTTCCTCTTTCAAAGCATCCCATGACCCCATCATCTCGGGATCGAATTCCTTGTCCCTTATATTCGCTCCGTCGGGCGTCGCGAAACGATCTTCGCACCACGGCGGCAAAATCCTACTCCATCGGTGCAGCCTGATAACTTCGGCCCCCGTGAATATTAGGGAAATCTCATTATTCACGGGGGCCATTGCCAATATTGACTAGAGTTCCATTTCCTGCCTCTCTAATAATCGAGGACGAGGAGGGGATCATCATGACAGTATATGACTGGACCGGTCAGCGCGCCCGGCGGATGAAAATGGTGCGTGCCGCAAGCCTTGCGATGTTTCTTATCATCCTGATGGCGATACCTGCCGTCTTGCTGCACTATAATCTTATTCAGTACCCTCGTTGAGCATCTTGGTTGGACACAGGGTCACGCCGCCTTTTTCGCGCTGACCTTCGGTTTGCGAGAAACATTTTCGCCAGCCTTGCGATCGAGCGGCAGACAATCAAGCACGGCAAGAAGAGCGATAATTCCGAGGAGAACGAAGGCGAGGCGAAACTCAATGGCAACGACGCCGCCAACTCCAAGCGGCCCGCTGATCGCCTGGCCGATACGAATGCCGATGGCACCGACGGCAATGCCCATGCCCATCGTCAACTGAAACATCGTGCTGAAGAGCGTATTGGCGCCCGTCATCTGCTGCTGCGGTATGTCGGCAAATGCGATGGTATTCAAAGCCGTAAAATGCATAGACCGGCACATGCCGCCGATGAACAGAACCGGCATGATGAACCAGAGCGGCGTATCCGGTGAAAACAGGGCGCAGGCCGCGATGAAGATCGCATTCAGGATACCGTTGACGATCAGCACCGGCTTGAAACCGAAGCGCCGCAGGATCGGCGTCGTCGCCGGCTTCATCGCCAGATTGCCCGCAAAGACCGCCAGGGTCAGCATGCCTGCATGGAAGGCACTGAGCCCGAAGCCGACTTGAAACATCAGCGGCAGCAGGAAGGGCACGGCTCCGATGGCGATACGGAACAGCGACCCGCCGGAAATGGTGATCGCAAATGTCGGGAGCTTCAGCCCTGAAAGGTCGATGAGCGGATGTTCCGCCCGACGAAAATGCAAAACCGAAACGGCAAGCAGGATCACCCCGACGACGACATAGGACCAGGCTTCCAGCCAGACAGGATCCGGACGGCCGATCAGCTCCAGCCCGTACATCAGGCTCGCCAACCCAAGGCCGCTCAGGACGAACCCCGTCCAGTCGAAGGGCGGCCGCGCCGCGGCCTTCGTCTCTGGAATAAGTATGAGCGCGAAGGCAAATGCCAAAATCCCGAGCGGCAGATTGAGGAAGAAGATCCACCGCCAACTCGCATGGTCGGTGATGAAGCCACCGAGCGGCGGCCCGAGGATGGGCGCAACGAGGGCTGGCCAGGTAATGGTGGCAATCGCCGAAATCAGCTTGTCCTTCGGGGTGTTGTTCAAGACAACGAGACGGCCGACCGGCACCATCATAGCACCGCCGATGCCTTGCAGGATGCGCATGGCGACGAAGGAGGCGACACCGTTGGCAAAGCCGCACAGGACCGAGGCAAGCGTGAAGATCACGACCGCGGTCGTAAACACCAGGCGTGCGCCGAAGCGATCGCTGATCCAGCCGCTAATGGGGATGAAAACACCGAGCGTCAGAAGATAGGCGCTCATGCCGATATTGAGATCGACGGGGCGGGCACCGAAGGACACGGCCATCTGCGGCAACGCGGTTGCGATGACGGTGCCATCCAGGTTCTCCATGAAGAAGGCCCCGGCGACAAGCAGGGCGATCCACAACGACCGAGATCCCGCCGCCTGCATCTCCTCTCTTTGCCCGCGTCTGGACATGTCATTCATCCGTCAATCACTCCGAATCCTCCTCGCATTTCAAGCCATTTAACCGGTTCGAGAACGTTTACGATAGCTGGAAATGACGGCATCCAGCGCTTGGTCGATCACATTTCGCTTAAGGGATGGCAGGCAACTTGATCGTCACTCAAGCGCGCCCGGCAGTGCGAACGGAGGCGTATGATACGAGGAATCCGCGGTCTGCGGAGCGGTTATGGGGAGCCAGTAGGCATTCATGCGGAAGACATGGTAGGGTTTTTCCGCCGCAGCATGCCGCGTGAAGAACAACGGTATCGAAACAAGAACACTATGGAACAGTCCCGAAGCAGCCGAGACGCCGGTGCCGAAGCCTCCCAAGCGAACAAGAGCGGGCAGCCGGTCTCGCGACTTCGCATCATCAGGAATGAGAGCCCCGCATAATGAAACATGGCCTTGACACAATGCCCGCTCCGGCCACTCCGGAGTCGAAACTGGTCGTAACGCAGTCACCATTCGATGCCTTTGTGCGAAAATACGGTACGATCCCTCGTCGCGGCGTCTTCGGCTATTTCGTCCACGAGCTCGGACGCCGTATCGTCGGCGGACACTATCCGGTCGGCACGACACTGCCGAATGAGCCGGATCTGGTCGAACAGTTCGGCATCAGCCGCACCGTCATCCGAGAAGCTATGAAATGCCTTGCCGGCAAGGGTCTGGTCGAAATCAAGACCCGGGTCGGTACGCGTGTCAAGGAGCGTGCCAACTGGCACCACCTCGATACGGACGTCATGGTCTGGTACTACGAAACCGGGCCTTCGGTTGAAATCATGCGGGCGATCAAGGATCTACGGCTGGCGCTGGAGCCGGAGGCGACGGCACGCGCCGCGGCGCGCTGCACGGATGAGGATATTGCCAGCATCCGCTCGGCCTATGAGGACATGGTTTCCAGTATCGGCGACGTGAATACCAATGCGGATGCCGATCTGCGCTTTCATACCGCGATTTTCGGCGCCACGCACAATATGATCTATTCGCAGCTGATCGATCTGATCGCGGTCGGGATCTATGCCAATCGGACGCTTTCAGGCCATGAAGAGGTGGCTGAGGGCCAGAAGAGCGCCCTGCCCTATCACAAAGCCATTCTCGATGCGATCTCGGCTCGCGATTCCGAGGCAGCGCTTCAGGCCTCGAGGCGCCTGCTGGATTCCTGGCTGGTCAACTATCGCGACTTTTGACCACCGCTATAGACATGGAGCGAATGCCGGCACTTGAGAGCAGGGGTGCCGGCATTGTTTTATATCAATGTGTCACGGCATCTTGCGCATCAGTTTTGAGTGGCGAGCGACGGCCGGCATCATGGGCGACCGGAATGAGCCAGATCGTTGCGAAGGTCGTTATGGCGACGACCACGACACCCCAGAAACTCCAATGCAGGGCGGCGTCGAAGACGTTTCGGATCGCCACGTCTGCACCTAGATCCGAAAGACCTGTAGGCTGATTGAGAATATTGTGAAGCCTGCTTGCCAACTCGCCGCTGCCATAGTGCGAAATCCCCACGTTCATGATCGCGCCGAGCGCCGTCGCGCCGAGCGTATTGCCGAGACTGCGCGAGAATATGATCGACGCGGTAGCGCTGCCGCGCATCGACCATTCGACGCTTTCCTGAACGAGCACGACGCTGGTGAGGCTGATGAGGCCCATGCCGAAGCCCATCAGGAAGGAGCCGACACCCGCAATCACCGGGCTGCTTTCCGGAGTGAGAAACAGCAGAAACAACGCACCGAGCGGAAACATGAAGCTGCCGACGCGCAGTGTCCGGCGGATGCCGAAAGCGCGAAAGAACCGGCTTGAGAGCATGACCGCCAGAGGCCAACCGACGATCAGCATCGTCAAGGTGAAGCCGGCCTCCAGCGGCGAACGGCCAAGAACACCCTGCACATAGATCGGCAAAACCGTCGTCAGGCCGATAAGGGCCATGCCGGCAAGCAACGTCGCCGCATTGCTGGTCGCGATCAGACGCCGGCTCCAGAGTGCAATCGAGATGATCGGTTCCGGCGCTCGCCGTTCCTGCCATAGGAACAGAACGCCACTGACGATGAAGACGATGGCCAGCGGACAGAGAACGGCAAAGCCGGAATCGGTCTCCGTCAGAATGACCAGCAGCGATACGATCGATATCGAAAACAGGATCGTGCCGAGATAGTCGATCTTCGCCTCGCGCGGCGTGATGCGCTCGTGCAGAAAGAATATGAAACCCGCAATGGCAAGAACACCGACAGGCAGGTTGATCCAGAAAATCCAGGCCCAGGAGATATTGTCGACGATGATACCCCCGGCAAGCGGCCCTATCACGGCCGAAACAGCCCAGACGCTGGCAAGCACGCCCTGCACTTTGGCCCGTTCCTCCAGCTTATAGAGATCGCCGACGATGGTCATTGTCACGGGCTGGATGGCGCCGGCACCGAGACCCTGAAGCAGCCGGAAGGCGATCAAGGAGGCCATCGACCAGGCAAAGCCGGCAAGCGCGGATCCTACGAGGAAAATAAGAATTCCGCCAACGAGCATCGGCTTGCGGCCGAAAATGTCGGAAAGCTTGCCGTAGATGACCGTCGTCGTGGACTGCGCCAGCAGAAACGCGGAGAACACCCAGCTGTAATAGGTGAAGCCGCCAAGCTGACCGACAATATGCGGCATGGCTGTCGCGACAATGGTCGCTTCGACGGCAACCATAAAGGTTGCCAGCATGATCGAGACGATGACCAACGGGCGTCTCGAACGGTCGACCGTAGTGGACATGGTGTTCCTTTCTGACTGCGGCGCCTGACATCGGACACGCGGGCCGCAGGGCAGCCAGAATCGAGTGTTGATTTTGGAATCGACGTCGGAGGACGAGGCGACGGGAGGGCTGGGCCTGCTGAATCGTTATGATAAGCATTGCATATTGATAGGGCCCGATGTCAACTATTTAAATGCGGCCGTCCCTGACGGCAATTCCCGCGCTATTTGCCGGCCACATCCTTAGTTTGGTTCTGAGGGGAATTTATTTCCGTTGATTTGTTTAATTTCTGAACTTATGGTCGGGAAAAAGCGGACGGAACCTTGAATTGCTCACATCTTCCCAACAGCAGCTTTTAAGGGTCATCGGGCAATCCGGGCCATCGAGCCGCACCGTTCTGGCGGCATCCATGGGCTTAAGCAAGGCTGCCATGAGCGGCATTGCCCGCGATCTGATTTCGCTCGGCGTACTGCACGAGACAGAAACGGTTCAGGGCCAGGGGCGTCCGTCGATTCTGCTCGATCTGCATCCCGAAGGCGCCTTCTTCGTCGGGATATCGCTGCTGGAAGATCCCGCGCCAATGGTGCTTAGCGATTTCAACGGCAATATTCTCGCCCGCCAGACCATGCCGCTATCGCGCGATCCGGACGTCATTGCCGGGCTGATTGCGGACACGCTGCCGAAGCTGCTTGCGGGCCGAAAGGACGCCAAGCAAAAGCTCCAGGGGATTGGCGTTGCTCTTTCCGGTTTCGTCGATGAACGACAGGCAAACTGCGTCCAGTCCACCTTGCTTGGGTGGCAGGACGTCCCTCTCGCAAATATCATCCGCCGGAAATGCGGCATCGACACATTCATCGAAAACGACGCCAAGGCGGTTGCCGTCAGCGAGAAACTGTTCGGCAGTGCTCGCGATGTGCAGAATTTCAGCGTCGTCTCTTTCGATGACGGAATAGGCTGCGCTCATTTCATTGGCGGCAAGCTTTATCGCGGCAATCACGGCGGCGCCGGCGAGATCGCTCATTGCACCATAGAACCGGGCGGCGCGCCCTGCCGGTGCGGCAAGCGCGGCTGCCTCGATACCGTCGCTTCGCTGAGGGCAATCAAGGAAATGGCTAAGGCGGAGGGCCTTTCCTGCCATTCGATCGAAGATCTGGAAGCCGAAGCGGCGCTCGGAAATGCAGCCGCAGTGCGCATTCTGCATCGAGCGGGGAACGCTCTCGGGCTGGCCATCGCTCATCTGATCCAGTTCAACGATCCCGGCATGATCCTGATCGCCCACGTGGAAGGGCGCTTCGACGGTCTTTTCGGCACTGTCATGCGGCAGACCGCCGAGGCAAATGTGTTGCCCCGCTACGCTGGGCAGACGCCAATCCGCACCCACCGCGTCGATGGCGATGTCTGGGCGCGGGGTGCCGCAAGCATTGCCGCTCATAATTTTCTGATTGGTCCCAACGCGAATTGAGGTTCCCATGCGCATTGCCGTCGGAGGCATTCACATCGAATGCAGCACCTATAACCCCGTTCTGAACGAGGAAAAGGACTTTCGCGTTCTGCGCGGCGAAGAGCTGGCGGCTGCGCCCTATTTTGCCTTTCTCAAGGACTATGAAGGCGAGTTTCTGCCGACCATTCACGCCAGAGCCATCGCTGGCGGCCCGGTCGCCCGTCACACCTATGAAGCGTTCAAGGCGGAGTTCCTGGAGCGGTTGAAGCCATTGCTGCCGCTCGATGGGCTCTATCTGGCCATGCACGGCGCTATGTATGTCGAAGGCATGGAAGATGCGGAGGGCGATTGGATCAGCGCCGCGCGCGCCCTCGTCGGCAACGATTGCATGGTCTCGGCCAGCTACGACCTCCACGGCAACGTCACGCAGCGCATCATCGACGCGCTCGACATGTATTCCACCTATCGCACCGCACCGCATATCGATGTCGAGGAAACGATGCGCCGCGCCGTCAAGATGCTGACGGAAAGCCTGAAGACCGGCGTTAAGCCGATCCTGCTCTGGGCTCCGATCCCAGTCGTGCTACCGGGCGAACGTACCAGCACGGTCGATGAACCGGCAAAGAGCCTCTACGATCTGCTGCCGAAAATTGACGCAGTCGATGGCGTCTGGGACGCCTCTCTGATGGTAGGCTACGTATGGGCCGATGAACCGCGCTGCACGGCGGCCGCCATCATGACCGGCACGGATCGCACCGTACTCGAACGCGAGGCAAAGCGCCTGGCGCAAGCCTATTGGGATGCGCGTGAGGATTTCGTTTTCGGTTGCGAGATCGGCTCGACCGAAGAATGCGTCGAAAAGGCAATCGCGAGCACGACTGCACCCGTGGTTCTGGCTGAATCCGGCGACAACCCGACCGGCGGCGGCGTGGGCGATCGCGCCGATTTGCTTGCCGAACTCATTGCTAGAGGTGCTAGGGGCGTCATCTTTGCCGGCATTGCCGACAAAGCCGCCACGCAGGCCTGCTATACCGCCGGCATTGGCGCCACCCTCGATCTCTCTGTCGGCGCATCGCTGGACACCAAGGGAAGCAAGCCGGTCAGGGGCAGCTTTACCGTCAAATTCCTGTTGGAGACGGCAGAGGCAAGCGAGGCGCAAGCTGTCGTTTCCATCGGCGGCATAGACCTCGTCCTATCCGCCAAGCGCCGCCCCTATCATAACATCGCCGATTTCACGCGCCTCGGTCTCGACCCGCATAAGGCAAAGATCATCGTCGTCAAGTCGGGCTATCTCTCGCCCGAACTGGCGCCAATCGCCAATCCGAACCTCATGGCGCTGTCGCCTGGGGTCGTCGATCAGTTCGTCGAGCGGTTGCCGCGGCTGCGCAAGACGACGCCAACCTACCCCTTTGACAAGGATTTCGACTTCACCCCGGAAACGGCGCTTTCGGCACGCACCATCGGTCGCTGAACCTTTCCCTCGGCAAACGCCGGGGATATTCGCTCCCCCTATCTCTCCCAAGGCGGCTGCACATCGCAGGCCGCCTTGAAGCATTGCGCACAAGCATTGTGCATTGTCGAAACTGCACAAAAAAGTGCTTGACGGCGAGAGTGTGTTGAATTTCAATCGAACCAATTCAAAATTGGTTCATCCCCCATTATGGCGATTAATAGCCTTCCGGAGAATTCGGTTCACGCCCTGGAAAAGCTCCGGGGCCTCCTGAATTCGGACGGGTTGCCCCCCGACGGTAAGCTTCCGACCGAACGGGCGCTTTCGGAGGCTTTCGACGTCAGCCGCCGCGCCATCCGCCGGGCACTGGAGGTGCTGGAGGCAGAGGGCCGCGTCTGGCGGCGCCAGGGCTCGGGAACCTATGCGGGCCAGCGCCCCGACGGTTGGAGCGAGCATGTCAGCTCGCTCGTCGCGGGCACGGATCTCATGGAAGTCATGGAAGTGCGCCTGCGTATCGAGCCGCAACTGGCCCAGCTGGCGGCCATGCGAGCCAAGCGCGCCGACATCGATCGCATGTATGAGCTGACGAAGAAAATTACCGCCAGCGACGATGCCGACAGCCGCGAACTATGGGACGGCGCCTTGCATCGGCTGATCGCCGAGAGCGCCGGCAACCAGTTCTTTCTGACCATATTCGATGTCATCAATCACGTCCGCCAGGACGAAGCCTGGCAAACCATTCGCGAATTGGCCCGCAGCATCAACAAGACGCGCCCGGTCTCCTATGCACAGCATATCGCGATCATCGATGCGATTGCGGCGCGCAATCCGATGAAGGCTGGTGAGGCCATGCGCGAACACCTGCTCATGCTTCAGGAAAGCCTGACGCGGATCACCTCGCTCGATGCGCAACACGCAAAGGAGCCGCCAGCCGGCGAGGCAGGCTGAACCAAAGTCTGAAGCCAGGCCAAGACCGGAGAGGAAACCGGCTGCGGCCTGCACACAACAAAAACTAATAATCAGGAGAACGAAATGAAGATCACCAGATTCCTGACATCGCTTGCTGCCGGCGCCCTTATCGCGCTGCCGGCCTACGCTGTCGAGCTCAAGATCGGCCTGCAGGACGACGCCGATGTGCTTGATCCCGCACAGTCGCGCTCATTCGTCGGCCGTATCGTTTATACTGCCCTTTGCGACAAACTTGTCGATGTCACCCCGGACCTGCAGTTCGTGCCGCAGCTTGCCACATCCTGGAAATGGTCCGCTGACGGCAAGCAGCTGATCATGGAGCTGCGCCAGGGCGTCAAGTTCCAGGACGAAACGCCGTTCAACGCCCAGGCGGTGGTCGACAACATCCAGCGCTACCAGACGATGCCGGAATCGCGCCGCAAGAGCGAGCTCTCTTCCGTCACCAAGGTCGAGGCATCGGGCGAATACGAAGTGACCTTCACCCTCAAGGCGCCTGATGTCACCTTGCTTGCGCAGCTTTCCGACCGCTCCGGGATGATGGTTTCGCCTGCGGCCGCGAAGGCCGCCGGCGCGAAGTTCGGCGACCATCCGGTCTGCTCCGGTCCATTCAAGTTCGTCGAGCGCGTGCAGCAGGACCGGATCGTGCTCGAGAAGTTCCAGGACTACTGGAACAAGGACAACATATTTATCGACAAGGTGACCTACCTGCCGATCCCGGACACGACGGTTCGCCTCGCAAACCTGCGTTCCGGCGATCTCGACATGATCGACCGTCTCGCCGCATCGGACGCGGCCACGGTGAAGGGCGACGCCAATCTCGTTTATGCAGATGCGATCGGAACGGGCTGGCTCGGCATCTATGCCAATGTCGGCAACGGACAGCGCGCCGACAATCCGATGGGCAAAGACAAGCGTCTTCGCCAGGCTTTCTCGCTGGCGATCGATCGTGAAGCGGCCATGCAGATCGTCTTTGACGGCACGGGACTGGCCGGAAATCAGCCCTTCGCACCAAACAGCCCCTGGTACGACAAGAATATCCCGGTGCCAGCCCGTGACGTCGACAAGGCAAAAGCCTTGGTCAAGGCGGCAGGCTTCGATCGCGTTCCTGTTGAAATGACGGTCTCCAATAATCCCGTCACCATGCAGATGATGCAAATTATCCAGTCGATGGTCGTCGAGGCGGGTTTCGACGTTACGCTGAAGACGACGGAGTTCGCTACGCTGCTCGATGCACAGACGGCCGGCAACTTCCAGGTGAGCCGTTCCGACTGGTCCGGCCGCTCCGATCCGGACGGCAATATCCAACAGTTCGTTACGACCGGCGCCGGTCTGAACGATTCCAAGTACAGCAATCCGGAGGTCGACAAACTCTTGCTCGACGCCCGCCAGTCCCAGGACAACGCCGTGCGCAAACAGAAGTACGATGCGGCCGCAGCGATCCTCAACGAGGATCTGCCGATCATATTCATCGGACATCAGGCCTGGATCTGGGGTTACAACAAAAAGGTGTCCGGCTTCGTGCCCTCGCCCGATGGCATGATCCGCCTTGTCGGCGTGAAAAAGAGCAATTGAGCCACCAATGCCATGCGAGTTTGCTCGCATGGCACTTGCGCCATCGATAGTGCGGCGAGGATACACCCATGTATAGCTATATCGGAAAGAGGCTGCTCGTCGCGATACCGACGCTGCTGATCATTTCGATCTTCGTTTTCTCGCTGCAGAAACTCCTGCCCGGCGATCCCGTGCTCGCCATGGCCGGGGAGGAGCGCGACCCCCAGGTTCTCGAACTGCTTCGCGAAAAATATCGCCTGAACGACCCTGTCATCTATCAATACGGCTATTGGCTGCAAGGCGTCGTGAAGGGCGATCTCGGCGTCTCGTTGCGCACCAATCAACCGGTGTTGACGCTGGTCGCCGAAAAGCTGCCGGTCACCATCCAGCTCGCGGTCATGTCGATGATCTTTGCCTTCGTCATCGGCATCCCGATGGGCATATTGGCGGCGGTGAAGAAGAATACCTTCATCGACTTTCTCGCCAATATCGTTGCCCTTTGCGGTCTGTCCGTACCGAACTTCTGGCTCGGCATCATGCTGATCCTGCTGGTTTCGGTAAAACTCCACTGGCTGCCGGCCTCCGGATACCAGCCATTCCTGGAGGATCCCTGGCGCTCGATCCAGACCATGCTGATGCCAGCCTTCGTGCTGGGTAACGCGCTGGCCGCCACATTGATGCGCCACACCCGCTCCTCCATGCTGAGCGTGCTCAGCGCAGACTATATCCGCACGGCGCGCGCCAAGGGCCTGCCTGAAACGGCCGTTATCCTGCAGCACAGTTTCCGCAACGCCATCCTCCCCGTTGTCACCGTCAGCGCCCTGCTCTTCGGCGAACTTCTGGCCGGCGCCGTTCTGACGGAGCAGATCTTTACGATCCCCGGCTTCGGCAAGCTGATCGTCGATGCGGTCTTCAACCGGGACTACGCCGTCGTCCAGGGCGTCGTGCTGTGCACGGCCATCGGCTTCATCGCGATGAACCTGATTGCAGACATTCTCTACGTCCTCCTCAACCCGCGCATGAGGGCCGCCCTATGAGCACGATCGTTCAGGCAAGCGCCAAGGGCGTTTCTGCCAAGCGCGCGCCCAACAGGGCGTGGCGGAAGCTGAAAGCCAATAAGGGCGCCTTGGTCGGACTTGGGATCATCTTCTTTTTCACGGCGCTTGCCGCTCTTGCCCCGCTCCTGCCGATCGCAGATCCGATCGCTACAAGTTGGTCGGCGATCCGCAAGGCGCCGTCGGCAGCCCACCTGCTCGGCACCGACGACCTCGGCAGGGACATCCTATCCCGCATGATCTGGGGTGCGCGAGCATCGCTGATGGCGGGTGTGTTTTCCGTGGTCATCGCCGTCCTGATCGGCGTGCCGTTCGGCCTGCTCTCCGGCTATTTCGGCGGCTGGATCGACCTGGTGATCTCGCGCATCACCGAAGCCTTTCTGGCGATGCCCTTCCTCATTACCGCCATCGCGCTTGCCGCCTTTCTCGGGCCGAGCCTCACCAATGCGATGATCGCGATCGGGCTTTCAGCGACGCCGGTCTTCGTCCGGCTTACGCGCGGACAGGTGCTAGCGGTCAAGACGGAGGAATATGTCGAAGGCGCCCGCTCGATCGGTCTGCGCCACGTCAGCATCATCACCCGTTATATCCTGCCGAACGTCTTTGCCCCCATCCTCGTGCAGGGGACGCTGACGATCGCGACGGCTATCATTGCCGAGGCAAGTCTGTCCTTCCTCGGGCTCGGCCAGCAGCCACCCGCCGCCAGCTGGGGCTCGATGCTCAACGTCGCCAAGAACTATCTGGAACAGGCGCCCTGGATGGCCATGTGGCCGGGTGCCGCCATCTTCCTCGTCGTGATCGGCTTCAATCTCCTCGGCGACGGCCTGCGCGATGCGCTCGACCCACGCGAAGCATGAATAAACTAAAAGGATGCCCCCAATGACTGCGTTCACCACACGTCCCGAAATCCTCGGCACCTTCGGCGTCGTCACCTCGACGCACTGGATTGCGTCTGCCGTGGGCATGAGCATTCTCGAAAAAGGCGGCAACGCCTTCGACGCCGCGGTTGCCACCGGCTTCGTACTCCAGATCGTCGAACCGCATCTTTGCGGGCCGGGCGGCGACATGCCCGCGATTTTCTATTCCAAGAAGAAGGACAAGGTCGAGGTTATCTGCGCACAGGGACCGGCACCCGCCGGAGCGACGATCGAGCATTATACGAGCGAGGGACTGTCGATGATCCCCGGCGACGGCCTGCTCGCCACCGTTATTCCCGGCGCCTTCGACGGCTGGATGCTGATGCTGCGCGACTATGGCAGGCTGACGGTTCGCGACGTGCTTGAACCCGCAATCCATTATGCCGAAAACGGCCACCCCGTTCTTCCACGCGTATCGGCGACCATCGAGGGCCTGGCGGATTTCTATCGCGAGGAATGGCCGACCTCCTACGAGACCTGGCTGCCCGGAGGTTCGGCCCCTCAGCCATGGTCCAATTTCAAGAACCCGGTTCTCGCCGAAACCTGGAAGCGCATTATCGCCGAAGCGGAAAGCAAAAGCGGTCGCGAGGCGCAGGTTGAGGCTGCTCGAGATGCCTACTATCGCGGCTTTGTCGCCGAGGCGATTGATCGTTACGTCAGCAAGACCGAGGTCATGGATGCGAGCGGCAAGCGCCACAAGGGTGTGTTGACCGCGGAGGACATGGCCAACTGGTCCGCCACCGTCGAGGAGCCACTGACATACGACTATCACGGCTGGAACGTCGCGAAGATCGGCCCCTGGGGTCAGGGACCGGTGTTCCTGCAAACCCTGTCTCTGCTGAAGGGCTTCGATATCGCCGGCATGGACCCGGCCGGCGCCGATTTCGTGCACACGATCACCGAAGCCATGAAGCTCGCTTTCGCGGATCGCGAAGTCTATTATGGCGATCCGAACTTTTCGGCCGTCCCGGTTGAGACGCTTCTTTCCGATGCCTATGCCGAGAAGCGCCGCAGGCTGATCGCACCCGAGGCATCGCTCGCCTTGCGGCCGGGCAAGTTGGCCGGATTCGAGAACCAGTACGACCTTACCATGCAGATACTCGAAGCGCCCGAAGCCAAGAGCGGGCCGGTCTATGAGCCGACGATGTCGCATCTTACCGAAAAGCGCGGCGACACCGTTCATGTCGACGTGATCGATCGTGAGGGCAATATGGTATCGGTGACGCCTTCCGGTGGTTGGCTGCAATCCTCGCCGATCATCCCCGGCCTCGGCTTCTGCCTGAATTCTCGCGCACAGATGTTCTGGCTGAAACCGGGCCTGCCTACCTCGCTTGCGCCGGGCAAGCGGCCGCGCACGACGCTGACGCCGACACTGGCGCTGCATGAGGGCCGGCCGACACTCGCCTTCGGCACCCCCGGCGGCGATCAGCAGGAGCAATGGCAGCTTTCCTTCTTCCTGCGCTATGTCCATCACGGGCTGAATCTGCAGGAAGCGATCGACAAGCCGCTGTTCCACAGCACGCATTTCCCGAGCTCCTTCTATCCGCGCACCCGCGAGCCGGGCGGGCTGACCGCAGAAGCGAATTTCAGCGCTGATGTTCTCGATTCGCTGCGCAGAATGGGCCACCAGCTGACGGTCGCTCCGGAGTGGACGGTCGGTCGTCTCACCGCAGCAAGGCGCGATGCGGACGGCCTCCTGCGTGCGGCCGCAACACCGCGCCTGATGCAGGCCTACGCGATCGGACGATAGCTGCCGCTCTCGGCTGCGCCATGTGCAAGAACAGGAAAAGGGGATTTCATGACGACCACGAAGGCGCAACAAGCCGATCCGGCAACACGACCCGTTCTGTCCGTATCCAATCTGGCGACATCGTTTCTCGTTGATGGCGAATGGCGCCAGGTAGTCAAGAATATCTCCTTTGACATCATGCCAGGCGAAACCGTCGCCATCGTCGGAGAAAGCGGCTCCGGCAAGAGTGTGACCTCGCTCTCGATCATGCGGCTGCTTGCCAAATCCAGCAGCCGCATCGAAGGCGCCGTGCGGTTGAACGGCCGGGATATCCTCCCCCTTTCGGAAGGCGAGATGCGCGACGTCAGAGGCAAGGACATCGCGATGATCTTCCAGGAGCCGATGACCTCTCTCAATCCGATCTTCACCATCGGCCGGCAGATTTCCGAGGCACTCACCTGCCACGGCGACATCTCCAAGGCGCAAGCAAGAGCCGAGACGATCCGGCTGCTGGAAAAGGTGCGCATCCCCAACGCATCCTCGCGCTTCGACGAATATCCGCATCAGTTTTCCGGTGGCATGCGCCAGCGCGTGATGATCGCCATGGCGCTTGCCTCACGTCCGAAGCTTTTGATCGCCGATGAGCCGACGACCGCTCTCGACGTGACCATACAGGGGCAGATCCTCGACCTCATCAAGGTGCTGCAGGAGGAGGAAGGCATGTCCGTCCTCTTCATCACCCACGACATGGGCGTCGTCGCCGAGATTTCCGATCGCACCATCGTCATGTATCGCGGCGAGGCGGTCGAGACCGGCAAGACCGACGATATTTTCCATCGCGGCCAGCATCCATATACGCGGGCATTGCTGTCTGCCGTGCCCCGACTTGGCTCGATGACGGATCAGCCGCGACCGTTGCGTTTCCCGATCGTCGATATCGGCACCGGCGAGCGTAAAGAACCAACTGCGCTCGCCGACGCGATCGACTATGCCAAACCACCGGTGCTCGAGGTTAAAAACCTCGTCACCCGGTTTGATCTCCGCGGCGGTTTGCTCGCCCGACCCACAGGCGCCATTCACGCCGTCGAAAACGTCTCCTTCAATCTTGCCCAGGGGGAGACCCTGTCTCTGGTCGGGGAGTCCGGCTGCGGCAAATCGACGACCGGTCGCTCCATCATGCGCCTCGTCAATCCGAAATCGGGCGATGTTCGTCTCGACGGCTACGACGTGATGAAGCTCAACGCGCAAGACCTGCGCCGAATGCGGCGCAGCATCCAGATGATCTTTCAGGATCCGTTTGCAAGCCTCAATCCGCGGATGACGATTGGAGCAGCGGTTGCCGAGCCATTTATCGAGCACCGTCTCGGCTCGCGTTCACAGGCGCGCGAGAAGGCGGCCGACCTCCTTGAGCGGGTGGGCATGAACGCGGACATGATGAGCCGCTACCCCCATGAATTTTCAGGCGGTCAGCGTCAGCGCATCTGCATTGCGCGCGCGCTCGCCCTCGACCCGAAAGTTATCGTCGCCGACGAAAGCGTCTCGGCGCTTGACGTGTCCATCAAGGCGCAGGTCTGCAATCTTCTGATGGATCTGCAGCAGAGCCTCAATCTGTCCTTTCTCTTCATCTCGCACGACATGGCCGTCGTCGAGCGCGTTAGCCATCGCGTGGCGGTGATGTATCTTGGCGAAATCGTCGAAATCGGCCCCCGCGCCTCGGTGTTCGAGAACCCGCAACACAGCTATACGAAAAAATTGATGGCAGCGGTTCCTGTTCCGGATCCTGCACGGCGCGGCATCAAACGCAATCTTTCCGTCGATGAACTGAAGAGCCCGGTTCGGCCTGTTGGCTACAAGCCGCCGGTTCGGCAATACCGTGAAGTATCGAGCGGTCATCTGGTTCGGATCGATGACGCCGCCTGAAACGGTTTCCGGCCTTGACGACTTCGAAATCCAGGCAAATATCAGCATCCTGTTTTCCAGATGATTGGAGTGAAGATAATGACTGACAGCGTGCTCGATATTCCGGTGAAAAGGATCGATGGCAGCGATACGACGCTTGCCGATTATCGCGGCAAGGTCATCATGGTGGTCAACGTCGCCTCCAAATGCGGACTGACGGTTCAGTATGAGGCGTTGGAAAAGCTATACGAAGACAAGCGCGACGAGGGCCTTGTCATCGCCGGCTTCCCCGCCAACGATTTCAAAGGACAGGAGCCCGGCACGAACGAAGACATTCTGAGCTTCTGCACGCTGACCTACGACGTGCAGTTTCCGATGTTTTCCAAGATCGCCGTCACCGGCGAAGACCGGCATCCTCTCTATAACGGCCTTATCGCATCAGGCGTCGAAGCGACTGGCGACGGACCAATGCGCGAACGTCTTGCAAAGCACGGTCTGGAAACCGGGCAGGACGGCGGCGTCGTCTGGAATTTCGAAAAATTCCTGATCGGCCGCAACGGCAAGGTGGTGGCCCGCTTCGCACCGGACGTAACGCCGGACGACCCTCGCCTTCTGTCCGTTTTGGAGAAGGAACTGGCACGGGCAAACTAAAGCCCCTGGATACCTTCTAAACGCCAGAAACGGCTAATTGCGTCAATAGGTTGCATTTCCTGCCGGTTAGCGCAAAGCACGTTCAGCCGGATGGCTTAATTGCGCGCCCGGCGGCCCGGGAGTATGGTTTCCAATCCGAATTCATCATGACGGAATGCTGCATCAATTCTGATGGGAGGATGTCATGCGCGAACCTGATATGCAGAAACTCGATAGCCTCGTCGGACGCCTCGTCGGCGATCTCGGTGCGGCGGTCTCCGGCGTATTGGTAACACTCGGAGACCATCTGGGCCTGTTCCGCGCCATGGCGGACGGGACGCCGATGACCTCGACGGAATTGGCCAACAAGGTCGGCGTGAAGGAGCGTTACGTGCGCGAATGGCTGTCGGCGCAGGCCGCGGCCGACTATGTCAGCTACGACGACGGGACCGAACGCTTCTATCTATCGCCGGAGCAGGCGATGGTGTTTGCCGAGGAGAACAGCCCTGCTTTTTTCACCGGCGCGTTCGATGTCGTACAATCCATGTGGCTCGACGAGCCCAAAATTGCCAATGCCTTCAAGACCGGCAGCGGCCTCGGCTGGCATGAGCACAACGCCTGCCTGTTTCGTGGAACAGAGCGTTTTTTCCGGCCGGGCTACAACAGCCATCTCGTTTCGGAATGGATCCCCGCACTGAACGGCATGGAGGAAAAGCTACAGGCCGGTGCCATGGTTGCCGATGTCGGTTGCGGCCATGGCGCTTCGACCATCCTGATGGCTGAGGCCTATCCGAACTCGACCTTCTTCGGCTTTGACTATCACCTGCCTTCCATCGAGCGCGCCAAAGCCGCTGCGGAGGAAGCGGGCGTTGGCGACCGCATCACGTTCGAACAGGCAAGCGCCAAGGATTTCCCGGCGGTCGACTACGATCTCGTCGCGATGTTCGATTGCCTGCACGATATGGGCGATCCGGTCGGCGCCGGCAAACATGTCAAGGAGTGCCTTGCGGATGACGGTATCTGGATGATCGTGGAGCCCTTTGCGCATGATTGCCTTAAGGACAATCTCAATCCCGTCGGGCGCGTGTTCTACGGTGCATCCACGATGATTTGTACGCCGGCGTCGTTATCCCAGGAAGTTGGGCTCGGTTTAGGCGCGCAGGCGGGCGAGCTGAAGCTGCGCAAGGTTGCCATGGATGCCGGCTATACTCATTTCCGCAAAGCCACCGAAACACCATTCAACATGGTCTTCGAGGTCAAGGTATGAGGTGTCTGCCGCGCGCGTCTGCGAGCGCGCGGCATGCATGATGCGCTACAGACGCTGTCCGTCTTCACCGAACAACGAGGCAAGCGCGGGCTGGAAGTAGACCGGCTGCTCTTTGTCGAGCGCGACCTCCTCGTCGGCATCAATACGCACCGACAAGGTCTCGCTGCCGACCTGACCCCAGATCAGGTTATCCGAGCCCATCGGTTCGACGATGCTGAAAGTCGCCGGCAGGCTCGATGAACGATCGCTGGCCGGCTGGAACTGCATCTGTTCCGGCCGCACGCCAAGTGTCGCCTTTCGACCTTCGCCGGGCGTGCCGGAAAACTCATAACCGTTGAGATCGATCCTGCGGCCATCGGAGAGCGCAAAGGCGGCCGCACCGTTGTTGCTGGTTACCTGTCCCGAAAGAAAGTTCATGGAAGGCGACCCGACGAAGCCTGCAACGAAGCGATTGACGGGGCGACGATAGATTTCCTTCGGCGAGGCAAATTGCTGGATGACGCCGCCGCTCATGACGGCGATGCGGTCCGCGAGCGTCAATGCTTCGATCTGGTCGTGCGTGACATAGATCATCGTTGATCCCAGACCGCTGTGAAGCCGCTTCAACTCGACGCGCAGCTCGGTTCTAAGCTTGGCGTCGAGGTTGGAGAGCGGTTCGTCGAACAGGAAGACGTCGACATCGCGCACCAGCGCGCGGCCGATCGCGACGCGCTGGCGCTGGCCGCCGGAGAGTTCACCCGGCCGCCGCTTGCGCAAAGGATCGATCTGCAGGATCTGTACGGCGCGGTTGACGCGCTCGGCAATCTCCTCCTTCGGCATGCCGGCGATGCGCAGCCCGAACGAGAGATTTCCCTCGACCGTCATCGTCGGATAGAGCGCGTAAGATTGAAACACCATGCCGATGCCACGGTCCTTCGGCTCCTCCCAGGTGACGTTCTTGTCGCCGATCCAGATCTGCCCGTCGCTGATATCGGTGAGGCCGGCGATGGCGTTGAGCAAGGTCGACTTGCCACAGCCGGACGGACCGAGCAGCACGACGAATTCGCCCGAATTCACTTCGAGGTTGAGCGACTTCAGAACGTTGACGTTGCCGAAATTGATTGCAAGTTCGCGAATGGAAACATTGGCCATGAACTATCCCTTGACTGCGCCCGCGGTAATACCGCGCACGAACCAGCGACCCGAACCGAAATAGACGATCAGCGGAATAAGAGCGGTCAAGATCGTTGCCGCCATGTTGACGTTGTAGAGCTTCTCGCCCTGCGTGGAGTTGACGATGTTGTTGAGCTGCACGGTCATGGGGAAGTTTTCGCGGCCGGCGAAGACGACGCCGAACAGGAAGTCGTTCCAGATGCCGGTCACCTGCAGGATCGACGCCACGACCAAAATCGGGATCGACATCGGTATCATCAGGCGAAAGAAGATCTGCCATAGCCCCGCGCCGTCGATGCGCGCTGCCTTGAACAGCTCCATCGGCAGGCTGGAATAGTAGTTGCGGAACAAAAGCGTCAGCACCGGCAGGCCGAAGACCGTATGGGTGATGATGATGCAGGGCAGCGTCGAATAGATCCCGATATCACGGTAGATCAAGACCAGAGGATAGATGAACACCTGGTAGGGGATGAAGGCGCCAAGCAGCAGGACGGCGAAGAGCACATTTGCTCCCTTCACCCGCCAGAAGGAAAGCGCATAGCCGGTCAAAGACGAGATGAAGATCGACAGGATCATGCTCGGGATCAGGATCTTTACCGAATTCCAGAAGCCGACGCTGATGCCGCCGCATTCGAGACCGGTGCAGGCCGTGCTCCACGCCTGTATCCACGCATCGGGCGACCAGGCCTGCGGAAAGGCGAAGATATTGCCCTGCCGGATTTCCGGCATGGATTTGAAGGACGTGACGAGCATCACGTAAAGCGGCAGCAGGAAGAACAGTGCCGCAATGGCGAGAAAGAGGTAAAGGCCTATGCGTCCGGGGGTCAGATGCTGGGGCTTGCGCCCGGTCGGACCCTGCATGGCACCAGCGACGGAAGATGGCGTGGTCATCAGTTCCCCCTCGGCTTTTCGCGGAAATATTCATAGTAGAGCCATGGCGTCACCAGGATGACCACTGTCACGAACATCACCGTCGACGCCGATGTCGCAAGGCCGATGTTGCCGCGGCCGAACAGGTAATCCATGATGAATTTTCCGGGCACTTCGGTTGAAATTCCGGGTCCACCGCCGGTCGTTGCCAGCACAAGCTCGTAGACCCTGACCACGGCGATCGCGAGAAGCACGCTTGCGGTGATGATGGTTGGCCTCAGGATCGGAACGACGATGTGGAGATAGACGCGCCAAGTGGGAATGCCGTCGATGCGCGTGGCCTTCCAAAGTTCGCGGTCGATGCCGCGCAACCCCGCCAGCATGATCGCCATGACAAGACCTGAAGACTGCCATATGCCGGCAAGCACGATGACATAGAGCGCGAGATCGCTCTGGACAATCCAGTCGAAACGGAACCAGGTGAAGCCGATGCTGTCGGCGACCTTCTGCAGACCGAGCGTCGGATTCATGATCCACTGCCAGACAAGGCCGGTCACGATGAAGGACATGGCGAAAGGATAGAGAAAGATCGTACGGAAGGTGTTCTCGAAGCGCACCTTCTGGTCGAGGGCCACGGCAAGAAGAAAGCCGAGGATCAGACAGCCGGCGATGAAGAGCACGCCGAAAATCACGACATTCTGCAGCGATATCAGCCAGCGCGCAGTGTCGAAAAGCCGTTCGTATTGCTTGGTGCCGACGAAGATATTGACCGGCAGAACTTTGCTATCCGTGAATGATATCCAGATGTTCCAGATAACGGTGACGACATAGGCCAGAACGACGATGACGAAGGCCGGCAACAGCGCCAGATAGGGGGAAAAATGCATCCGTCTGCGGGTAGCACCCACGGGCGCTGCAGTCGGGCCGGCAGTGGCGGCGCTCGTTTCGGGTGTGCTCATAGGCGCGCTCCTCCTCAGCATTCATGAGAACCGGCGGCAGGCGAACCTGCCGCCGCATGGATGTCGGTTGAAGCTTACTTCGCCTGATCGATAACCTTGGCGAATTGATCGGCGAACTGATCGGCCGTCATGGTCGGTGTCGTCCAGTATTGGGCGATGAGGTCACCTTCCGTCTGAACGATATCCTGCGGCGTCAACACGTCCGAGGTCAGGATCTGGCGGCTTGGATCCTTGAGTGCGGTCAAGCCCTTCTGCGCGCAGGCATCGAGCTTCGATGTGTCGACGTCGAGACGAACCGGCACGGAGCCCTTCTTGGAGTTGAACGCAACCTGGCCCTCTTTCGACATGATGACGGTTGCAAGCAGGGTCTGCGCATCGGTGGCGGTCTTGTCCTTCAGGACCGGGAAGACGAAGATATCGCCGCCCATCATGAAGTTGGATTCGCCCGGTCCGAGGATGCAGCCGAAATCCTTGTCGGCAACGAGGCCGGCATGGATAAACTCGCCCTTGGCCCAGTCACCCATGAACTGAATGCCGGCCTTGCCGTCGATCAGCATGCCGGTCGCGACGTTCCAATCGCGGTTGGGGCTGCCGGCATCCTGATAGTTGCGCAGCTTGGCGAAGACTTCCGCCACATGCTTGAACTTGTCGGACTTGACGGCGCTGGTATCGAGATCCTTCCAGACCTTGCCGTAGAGATCCTTGCCACCTTCGCCGAGCAGGATGGCGTTGAACATCAGCTGCAGCTGCCAGGGCTGACCGCCGACGGCCACCGGGACCAGGCCGGCAGCCTTGATCTTGTCGAGTGCCGCAAACATTTCGTCCCAGGTTTTCGGCTCTTCCGTCACGCCGGCCTTGGCGAAAACGGGCTTGGAATAAAACAGCCAGTTCTGGCCGTGGTCGTTGATCGGCGCGCCGTAAATATGGCCGTTATACTGGATGGCCTGATAGAAGGAGGGGGTCAGGACGGATTTCCAATCCTGCTCCTTGGCCAGATCGTCGAGCGGCCGCAGCAGGCCTTGCTGAGCCAGATCGTTCATCTGCGTACCGGTATTGAACTGCATCGCAGTTGGCGGATTGCCGCCGATGATACGGTTTATACCGATCGGACGGGCGGTCGAGCCAGACCCGGCAATTGCGGTATCCACCCATTCGCCGCCGGCGGCGTTGAAGGCCTTGGCGAGTTCCTTGACCGCCGCGGCTTCGCCGCCGGACGTCCACCAATGCAGGACTTCGGCCTTCTTGCCCTCGGCCAAAGCACCGGTCACGCTTGCTGCGACCAACGCTGTGGCGCCGACCAGTGCCATCATCAATTTACGCATTCGTTCCTCCTCCTTTGAGGGCGTTCTCCAAACGCCTTTGTTCAGCCGCCGCCGTCTCCAGACATCGGATGCCGAATTTCACGATCCTCCAAAGCGATGCAACAGAGCCTCCGTTCCCTGCAGCAAGCGAGCAATGGTTCCTCAGCCACTGCCCCTTCGTCAAGCCCGCAGTCTCAAAGGACTGCATTTTCCCAACCTATAGCGCAGCCTATGAGAAACGTCCCTCATTAATTGTGCGCTGTATCGGGTCCGGGCGGCCGCAACTGCTATGGATCGCAACCATGGCGCGAGATTGAGCCGAGCGCTCGAAGGCGGTCATCACCTCGAGTGCATGAAATGCAAGCTCTGACGATACCCTATGCGGTCGACCGGAGCGAAGGGAATCCACCATCTCGGCCGCGCCCAATCCGCGCAGCCCAAGATGACCGGGAACGCCTTCGGTGTACGGATGATCGACGGGAATGTCGCGCCATGCTTCGTCGCCATCGTGGAAGATTTCGACCTTGCCGCTGAAATTGTTCGGATCGGGCGTCACCATCGAACCCTCCGAGCCGTAAAGCTCGATCTGATTGTGCTTATGCTTGATGACGTCGAAGCTGGTGGCGATGGTAACGGTCGCACCGCTATGAAACTCCATCACGCCGGTCAGGTGGGTCGGCACCAGAACCTTGATCGTCTCGCCGCGACGCGGATCGGTTTTCACCGTGCGTTCGATGCGAGTTATCTTTGCCGTGCCGAACACTTCGCGCACAGGGCCGAGCAGCGCGATGAGGTTCGTGACGTAATAAGGGCCGACGTCAAGCATCGGTCCGCCGCCTCGACCATAAAAGAAGGCCGGATTGGGATGCCAGTGCTCATGGCCGGGAAGCAGCAGCATCGCAGTCGCAGAAATCGTCTTGCCTATGCGACCTTCATCGAGCAGCCGGCGCGTCAGCTGGTGGCCACCGCCGAGGAAGGTATCGGGAGCGCAGCCAAGCCGCAGATCGCCAGCACGTGCGATGGCCATCAGCTCTTCCGCTTCGGCCATCGACACGCCAAGCGGCTTTTCCGAATAGACGTGCTTGCCGGCCTGCAGTGCCTTCTTACTGATGGCGTAGTGCGAGACCGGCGTCGTCAGGTTGATAATCAAACCGATCTCCGGATCTGAGAGCATCGCATCCAGCCCAACGGCCTCGATGCCGAACTGCTCCGCGAGCTTGCGGGCGGATTCATGATAGAGATCGTAGACCGACTTCACGCGGATGAAATCGAACATATGCAGGGTCGCGACGTAGGTGGCGCTGATATTTCCGGCGCCGACGATGCCGACTTTCATGGGCTCTTTGTTCATGGGAATTGCCTCTTAAGAAATGGTGATGTCAAGCTCGGCGGCGACGGCGCGCAGATAGGCCATCCCACGCCGCATCTCATCATCGAATTCCGGCGTCGCTTCGCGGAAATGGGTCCAATGGGATGCTCCGGGCGCATCCTCCAGTTCGAGCGTGATCGGCCCCGAATAGCCAATGGCTAGAAGTGCGGAGAAGATCGCCTTCCAATCGATCTTGCCCCGTCCAGGCCGCCAATGGGCGTTCGTATGGCCTTCATTGTCGGAGAAATGCGTATTGAAGATGCGGCTGCCGAGCGCCAGCACCACATAATGCGGCATGTCGCCGGCTGGGAAGAGGTGGCTCGGATCGAAATTCAGACCCAAGTTCGGAGCGCCCGTGCGCTCGATCAGGCGCAGCATGGCCTGGCCGGAGCTGACCCAGCGATAGGGGTGCGGCTCGATCGCAACCTTCAGACCTGCAGCCGCAGCGATCTCGCACGCCTGAGCGAAACCCTCCACCACCACATCATACTCGCCCGTCCAGTTCCATTGCGGCTCCACGGCCGCACCCCATTCCTGCGAGATCGGGCGCTGCAGGATCGGCTTGATCTCGGACTGAAACGGATAGGGCGTCATGCTGGTGACGATGGGCGTGCCGATTTCGGCTGCGACATCCATTCCACGCCTGTAGCCATCGAGATCGACGGTCGACACGGTGGCATTCGCGGCTCGGCTGAACGGCAGATTGAAGAAGAAGTTGGTGAGCACCAAGCCCTCACCCTCCGCGATCTCCTTTAACTCGCGAATGGTTTGCGGTGTGTAGTAGCTCAGCATGTCCACCGACCATGCGGTGAGCTCGAAACCCTTGCAGCCGGTGCGCGCGAGGCGCCGCAACGGCTCCTGGTACGGCGGATTCCAGTTAAAGGTCCAAATTGGCGATCCGAAAAAAAGCGAGCCACTACTCACGTCATCCTCCCTGGGAATGCGGAGTCTGCCCTGCGGCCTAGCTTCCGCACATGTTCCAATAGTCTCGTCGACAAGCCTCCCAGCTCGAAATCGACAATCCGTAACGTTACGATTCATCGAAAGTGAACTGCTGTCAATCACCAATTTTCTAGCAAATGAGGCGGGATAAACGTGGATTTCGAAAATTCGTAACGTTACGAATTATTTCGCCGTGCGTGTTCATGTGGCAAGCCACGGAAACATTCAGCCGGGAAGGATCTGGCTCTGATGATCTACGAAGGCGGCGCGGACCACTTCGCGTAGCTCCGCGGGATCTTCGCCAGCGATCGCGCGATGTAGGAAGGCGGCCAATCGCTCGCCGATCGCATGATTGGAGTAGTAGAAGCTGCTCAGCGGCGGATTGAAGAAATCGGGTAGCGCCGTACCACCATAGGTAATCAGCGCAAAATCCTTACCGGCCTGTCGCCCGGCGTCGCGCAGGCCCGCAAGGAAGCCAAGAGCCGCTTCCTCGCTTGCCACGAATGCCGCAGTTGCCTCCGGATTGGTCGCGATCACATGCTTTGCCATCTCGCGCCCATTGTCAGGCGTTGTCGCGGTGCAGTGGATGAGATCATCAGGGGCAATAAGATGACGCTCGGCAAAGGCTTTGTGCCAACCCCGCATGAACTGCAGGCTGTAGGTGAAGTGGTTGCTTGGCGCGATCAGCAGCGGCCGGCGATGGCCGGCATCCAAAAGCAAGCCTGCAGCATCTGCGCCGATCACCTCATGGTCGAGATCGACGCTCGGATGCGCGCTCAAGAGTTCCGTGCGACCGAAGGTGACGAAGGGCATGCCAACCTCGAGAAGGTATTTGACGCGATCGTCCTGCGGGGTCGTGTGCGTGATGATAATGCCGTCGACCGAGCCTTCCTCGACGATATCGCGCACCCCCGCCAAGGGATCGTCCGCCTGCGATTGCGGCACGACGGTGGTGCGATAACCCCTGGCTTTCATGTAGCGCGAGGCGCCTTCGATCAGCGAGGCGACGACGATATTCATCTCGCCTTCGCGGCCGAACGGCAGCACGATGCCGATGGCGTGGGTTTTGCCGGTGCGAAGATTGATGCCGCCGAGATTGGGGCGATAGCCGAGCTCGCCGGCAACACGCTTGACCAGCTCGATCGTTTCCCGATTGACTTCGGGCCCTTCCTTGAGGGCTCGACTGACTGTCGTGACGGAAAGACCCAAGGCGTTTGCAACCGTGCGCAAGGTGACGCGCTGGCCTGCCTCGCGCCGCACATTTCGCCCCGCTGCCAATCCATGCATTTTCGACAAATCATTCCGCTCCACCACGTCGGCGCGAGAATGCCCGCAGCCACGCGGCGATGCAAGCTCGGGCTAAGATGCAAACGACGGAGCTAGATGCCATTGGAGCAGCCTGTCCGATAGCGCCGGCGCCACATAAGAATGCAACCTTAAGCGCCCCATTCAGGCAGCATTCAGAAAAGCACTTTTAAGGTGCGTTTTGTTACTAATTCCACTATTGGGGGAAATCATGGATAAGTATGCCAAGACCGTATTGACCGTCATTGCGGTCGCGCTCGTGCTGATCGCAACGCAAAATGCAATCACGCCGGCAAAAGCCCGCGGCGAGGACTGCGGCTGGAATCAATACAACCCCTGCTATGTAAAGCTCGTACCCTGACACGGCTCATCGTCTGTTGCACAAGCTAAAGTAATTCCGGCAAAAGTGGGTAGCGGTTTTGCGTCTGGAACTGCGTGAAAACAAAGTGATGGAGCGTCTCTGCGCCGCCGTTTTGAGTGGAAATGCTCTAAGAAATTCCCAGAAGAGCCGTCGCGCACTCTTCCGGGAATTGCCTTAATTCACGACGATCTTGGGGTCTGCCGTTCTGATCGGTATCAGTAGCTCCGAAACCGTTTATCAACGCCGCAGATAGCTCGCTGCCATGTCCGGGGATACTTCCGGACCTGCCTCCGGACCAATCAACTTTGATCAGCGATCTTCCGCGCAGCCTGGATAGCCGTGCGTGCACCTGCCCTTAGCTGCGCCGTTTCCGTGCCGGCGATGACCAGATCGAGACCGAGCTTCAGATATTCTCCGGCGCGGGTACCGTCGCCACCGAACGCGCAGATCACCTTGCCGTGGGCGCGGCAGCGCGCAAGCGCGGTTGCAAGCGCCTGATCGATCGCGGCGCTGTCAGGCGCGAGCCGGGCGCCGTTCGAAAGCGCGATGGAAAGGTCGGACGGGCCGACGAAGATGCCGTCGATACCGTCAACGGCAAGGATCTCGTCGATCGCGTCGAGGGCAGTCCGCGTCTCCACCATGGCGATGGTGACGGTCAGGCTGTTGGCGGTCTGGAGATAATCTTCCGCAGGGAGACCGAAGTGATTGAGCGCAAGCGACGGACCCCAGCTGCGCTCGCCGAGCGGCGGATATTTCGTCGCCTTTACAAGAGCGCGCGCGTCATCGGCGGAGTTGATCATCGGCGCGATGATGGCGGAGGCTCCGGCGTCAAGAAGCCGGGAGGCAGCAGCAAAATCTCCGACGGGAATGCGCGCGATCGCCGGCTTGCCGGCCAGGCGCACATAGGCAATGCCGTTGGCGGCCGAGGTCATGTCCCACATGCCGTGCTGCATATCCAGCACCACGGTATCGAAGTCTTCCTGCGCCAGATGATTGACGAGCATCGGGTCGGGTATGCCGACCCAGCCGGAGATCATGCCGCCATTCTCGCGGCGCTTCAGGCGTCCGGCAAAACCGCTAATATCAGTCGTCATTGTCTTTCCTCACCTATCAACACAGGCTCAATCTTTGAAGACAGCCCTGCCGTCAAATCACGGCGAGCCGTTGCGAGCGACAATACTCAATTCTCGTTGTCGAACCACTCGAAAGTGAGTGACCAGCATGCGCGAGCCGAGAAAACAGGCTTCGCCGAGTAAAGCCGGGAGGGAAGCCGGAAATCCAACGGGAATTTGCCAGATAAACATGACAAACATGCAGATTTCGTCGCAGCCAGATCCATAAGGCATCGTATCAAAGACGAAACCGAACCATTGGCCTCATGACGACGGGCCGGTCGCCTGAGCATAAACGATCAAGATCGATCAGCGACCAATAGGTGTCGCCAGATATCGCTGCTGACACCCTGGGGCCTTAGATGATCCCGCCACCACCAGCAGCAGAAGCTGGGCGTTCGGCAGCGACCTTATTGCGATAGCCACTCGCCCTATAGGCAGCGACCGGATCGATTGCGCCGCCAGCGCGGCGGCGGGCTTCTGCAAGAATCGGCTCGACATCGGCGCGGTAGGCACGTTTCAGCGTCTCCGATGCCATAAGCGCATCATTGGCGTCCTGATAGTCAGCCAGTGCATTGCGATCGACGATCAGCGCCTGTGCATAGGCACGGCGGATTTCGTTGGCGCTGGAAATCAGGCTTTCGATCGGGTCCGTGACATTGTGCGACTGGTCGATCATGTGCGCCGGGTTGAAGTCGTTGACCCCGCGCCGTTCCGCATCGACCAGTTCGTTGAAGACCAGGAAGAGGCGATAGGGCTCGATCGCGCCGGCATCGAGATCATCGTCGCCGTATTTCGAGTCATTGAAATGGAAGCCGCCGAGCTTGCCGAACTGGATGAGGCGCGCCACGATCATCTCGATATTGGTATTCGGCGCGTGGTGGCCGAGATCGACCAGGCAATGCGCCTTCGGGCCGAGTGTTTGCGCGATCAGGTAATTGGTGCCCCAGTCCTGAACCACCGTCGAATAGAAGGCCGGCTCATACATCTTGTGCTCGGAAAACAGCCGCCAATCGTCAGGCAGCGCCTTGTAGATGTCGGCCATGGCGGCGAGGTAGCGCTCGAACGCCTTGGTGAAATTGGTCTGGCCGGGGAAGTTCGAACCATCTCCCACCCACACGGTCAGCGCTTTCGAGCCGAGCGCCTTGCCGATCTCGATGCATTCGATGTTGTGCTCGACGGCCTGGGCCCGGGTTGCCGCGTCGACGTGGCTGAGCGAGCCGAATTTGTAGGAGTGCGCCTGACCGGGCGCATCGGAGAACGTGTTGGAGTTCATGGCGTCGAAGCCGAGGCCCAGCGCATCGCCCTTCGCCTTGAGTTCGCGCGGATTCGCCTTGTCCCAGGGAATATGCAGCGAGACCTTCGGCGTCGCACGGGTCAGTTGCTGAATGACCGCACAATCGTCGAGTTTGTCGAAGATGCCGCGCGGCTCGCCGGTGCCCGGGAAGCGGGCAAAGCGCGTGCCGCCAGTGCCGACACCCCAGGACGGGACTGCAACGAAGAATTCGGAAACCTTGCGGGTGACAGCTTCGATATCGACGCCGCGTCGTGCAAGCGTCGCGCCCAGCGCCTCGTAATCGGATTTCAGCGCAGCGGCGCGCTTGTCGTTTTCTGCAGCAACCAGATCGGGCGCAATTCTAAACTCGGCCATTCTTTCCTCCCAGATACGTCATTCGAAATCTTATAGTGCGATCGCCTGCAAGCCGTCACCCGCCCTCGCCCTTCGAGGGCCTTGCGGGCCACCTCAGGGTGAGGGCTGACCTCCCAATCAGTGGGCGCAATTGCCACCCCACCCTCATGGTGAGGTGCGCTGCCGCAAGAGCAAAGCGAGTGCGGGAGGGCCTCGAACCACGAGGGTGCCCCCGAGGCTAGCATTCCCCATCCGTTACCGCGTGAAGCTTTGCGCGTTGCCGGCATCGACGTTGATGATATTGCCCGTTGATTTGGCGGAGAGGTCCGAGGCCAGGAAGTAGATCGCCTCGGCAATGTCCTCGGGCAAGACATTCAGCTTGAGCATTGAACGCTTGCGGTAATGTTCTTCCAACTCGTCCACCTCGATCTTCGACGAGGCGGCTCGCTGCTCGCGCCATTCACCGTTCCAGATCTTCGAGCCGCGAAGAACGGCATCGGGATTAACGGTATTCACACGGATGCCAGCTTCTGCACCCTCCAGTGCCAAGCAGCGAGCCAAGTGGATCTCGGCTGCCTTCGCAGTGCAATAGGCGGCAGCGTTCGGTGAGGATGCGAGACCATTCTTGGAAGCTACAAACACGACATTGCCGCCGAGATTCTGGCGGCGGAACAGCCGGAACGCTTCACGCGAAACGAGGAAGTAGCCGGTCGCAAGAATATCCATGTTGCGATTCCACATCGAAAGTTCTGTACTTTCGATCGGTGCAGACGATGCGATCCCGGCATTCGATACCAGAATATCGACACCGCCGAACTCGACGCAAGCCTCGGCAAAGGAGGAGATGACGGCATCTTCCTTCGTCACATCGAGCTTGACGCTGCGTACGGCGTCGGCGCCGAACAATTTTGCGAAATCCGCCTGCGTGCTTTCGAGCGCTGCCTGGTCGATGTCAGCCAGAACCACGCAAGCCCCCTCGCCCACAAGACGCGCCGCGGTAGCACGACCGATGCCGCCGGCGCCGCCGGTAACGAAGGCGACGCGACCTGCCAGGCTCTTCGGCTTTGGCATGCGCTGCAACTTCGCCTCTTCCAGCAGCCAATATTCGATATCGAAGGCCTCCTGTTCCGGCAGCCCCTGATATTGAGAGACCGTGGAGGCACCGCGCATGACGTTGATGGCGTTGACGTAAAACTCGCCGGCGATACGGGCGGTTGCCTTGTCGCGCGCAAAGGAGAGCAGGCCCACGCCGGGAACAAGGAAAATTACCGGATTCGGATCGCGCATGGCAGGCGAATTGTCGTGCTTGCAATCCTTGTAGTAGCGCGCGTAATCGGCGCGGTAATATTCCAGCGCCTTGTCGAGACCGGCGATGACAGCATCGACATCCGGCTTGTCAGGATCAAAATCGACGATCAGCGGACGGATCTTGGTGCGCAGGAAGTGATCCGGGCAGCTAGTGCCGAGCGCACCGAGCGGACGAAGGTCTTTCGAATTGACGAATTCGAGAACGGCATCCTGATCGTCGAAATCGCCGAGCTTCCGCTCCGCCTTGCCGATACGGCCACGGATTTCGGGCATCAGCCGGGCGGCGATGGCACGGCGCTCCGCCTGCGGCAGGCTTTGAACGACCGCACCACCGAAGATCGTTTTACCCTCGATCTTGGCAGCAAACCATTCGATTGCCTTGTTGATGACGGCGAGCGTCAGCTCGTAGCATTCCTTGGCATCATTGGCCCAGGTGAAGAGACCATGACTTTCGAGCACAACACCCTTGGCATTCGGATGCGCCTTGACGAAGGCTTCGAGATCGAGACCGAGCTGGAAGCCCGGACGGCGCCAGGGCAACCAGCCGATCTCTTCGCCGAAGATTTCGCGCGTCAGCTCACGCGAATTCCTCGAGGCAGCGATGGCGATGATGGCATCGGGATGCATGTGGTCGACATGGACGAACGGCACGAAACCGTGCAGCGGCGTATCGATCGAAGCCGCGCGCGCATTGAGGTTGAAGGTGCAATGCGGCAGGAAGCCGACCATGCGGTCTTCGTCAGCGACACCCTTGTAGATGCTCTTCAAGCTGTCGAGCTTATCCTGATACAGCGTGGCGAAACCATCGAGCTTGATGGTGCCGACATCGCCGCCGGATCCCTTGACCCAGAGCACCTTAACTTTCTCGCCGGAGAGCGGATCGATTTCCATGACTTTGGCAGAGGTATTGCCGCCGCCATAGTTGGTGATACGCTTATCGGCACCCAGCAGATTCGACCGGTAGAGCAGTTTGCCCGGCTCATCGAGATCAGCCGCATATGCGTCATCCCAACGGTTCTTCAGAAGCTGAACGCCAGCCGCCATGTCATCCTCCCTTGAAATCAAGTCTTGCGAGCGGACCGGAACGTGATGGCGCCACTCTTTGTGAGCAGGATATCGCTCACGCATAGTCACCTTGTCAATCGAAAACGATCATATTCGATAATGTTGCGATGCAATATGAAAGTTTGTGATCGTTTATGATTGACACCTTGTCATATTTACGAAATAACCGCCCTCAAGGAGGAGCCGATGCACGAACGTGAACGCCATCGCATTATTCTGAGCGCCGTACAGGAAAAGCCTGTAGTGACGATTCAGGATATTTCCGAGCTGACAGAGGCTTCGGAAGCGACGATACGCCGTGATATCGCTGCCCTGCACGTACAGGGAAAGATCCGCCGCGTCCGCGGCGGCGCCGAATCCATTCACCCTCCGCAACTTGGCAATCTGGCTGGCCGGCCCTTTCGCGTTTCAGAATCAGTCAATATCGACAAGAAACGCGCAATTGCGCGCAAGGCCGCAGAACTGTGCAATCCGGGCGACGCCATCATCATCAACGGCGGCACGACCACGTTTCAGCTCGTGCACTACATCTCAGCCTTCCGTCTGCAGGTGATGACCAATTCCTTCGCGATCGCCGAACATCTGGTCAAACATTCGAAAAACACGGTGACGGTCCCGGGCGGCGCGATCTATCGCGAGCAGAGCCTCATTCTGTCGCCCTTTGACAATGACACGACCCGCAATTTCTACGCACGACGGATGTTCCTCGGCGCGCAGGGCGTCGGTCCGCTTGGCATCATGGAGGCCGACGGACTGCTGATCCAGAGTGAGCAGAAGCTGATGCGCCAGGCCGATGAGCTGATCGTCATGGTCGATTCCAGCAAATTTCGTCAGCGCTCCAGTCTCATCCTTTGCCCGCTCGAACAGGTGACGACGATCATCACCGATGACGGCATTTCACCGGACACGGTGCGGATGATCGAAGGTGCAGGCGTGTCGCTGATCATCGCCAATGTTTCGGCCGAGGCCGAGGAGGAGGATTCCCCGTCGGTCGCATAAGGGACGCGGCGCAGATGGGGTGAGCATAGCCTATCAACTTGGGAGGAAGAGACATGAATATAGCAAAGAAACTGGCGATCGGCGTCGCGCTCGTCGCGACACTGATGGCCGGAACGGCCAGTGCGAAAGACATCAAGATCGGTCTCGTGGTGAAGTCGCTCGGCAACGGCTTCTTTGAAGCCGCCAACAAGGGCGCGCAGGAAGCGGCCAAGGATCTCGGCGGCGTGCAGGTGATCTACACCGGCCCGACCTCGACCACGGCCGAAGGCCAGATCGAAGTGATCAATTCGCTGATCGCGCAGGGCGTGGATGCCATTGCGATTTCCGCCAATGATCCCGATGCAGTCGTCCCCGCACTCAAGAAGGCGACGCAGCGCGGCATCAAGGTCATCTCCTGGGATTCCGGTGTTGCAAAGGCCGGTCGAATCCTGCAGCTGAACCCCTCCTCCAACGAGCTGATCGGCAAGATGTGCCTGACGCTCGCCAAGGATCATCTCGATGGCGGCAAGGGCGATTTCGCCATCCTGTCGGCCACGACGACGTCGACCAACCAGAACATCTGGATCGGCGAGATGAAGAAGCAGCTCAAGGATTTCCCGGGCCTCAACCTCGTCACGACCGTCTATGGTGACGATCTCTCGGACAAGAGCTATCGTGAAGCCCAGGGCCTCTTGACCTCGCATCCGGAAGTCAAGGTCATCGTCGCTCCGACGACGGTCGGTGTGCTGGCCGCTTCGCAGGCCGTAAAGGACGCCGGCAAGATCGGCAAGGTCTACGTAACCGGCCTCGGCCTGCCGTCCGAAATGGCCGGCGCGATCAAGTCCGGCGCGACGAAGGAATTCGCGATCTGGAACCCGATCGACCTCGGCTATTCCGCAACACAGATCGCCTATCGCCTCGTCAAGGGCGAGACCGACGGCAAGCCGGGCAGCGAGATCAATGCCGGCCGCATGGGCAAGATCAAGGTTGGCGAAAACGGCGAAGCCGCCATGGCCGATCCTTTCGTCTACAATGCTTCCAATATCGATCAGTTCTCCAAGGTTTTCTGATCGAAGACGAGCATCCGCATCTCTCCGGCGGCCTTAGCCGCCGGACCTGGTTTCATTGATCCGGTACATTGCTGATGACCACAGTCCTTCAACGATCTCAGGCGGACGCACCCGCCGCGAACCATCAGGCCATTCTGGAAATGCGCGGCATTTCCCAGATCTTCCCCGGCGTGAAAGCGCTGGATGGCGTCAGCATTTCGCTTTACCCCGGCAAGGTTACCGCCCTCATCGGCGAAAACGGTGCCGGCAAGTCGACCCTCGTCAAAATCCTGACTGGCATCTACCGGCCGAACGAGGGAGAAATTATCGTCGATGGCAAGCCGACAACTTTCGCCAACGCTCAGGCCGCCATCGATGCGGGCGTCACCGCCATCCATCAGGAGACCGTGCTCTTCGATGAGCTGACGGTCGCCGAAAACATCTTTCTCGGTCATGCACCCCGCACATCCTGGCGCACCATCGACTGGAAGAGGATGAACAGCCGGTCGAAGGAGCTTCTCCAATCGTTGGAAAGTGCGATCGATCCGACAACCCGATTGAAAGACCTCTCCATTGCGCAGCGCCATCTTGTGGCAATCGCACGCGCCTTGTCGATCGAGGCGCGCATCGTCATCATGGACGAGCCCACCGCTGCGCTTTCACGCAAGGAGATCGATGATCTCTTCCGCATCGTCGAGGGACTGAAGGCCAAGGGCAAGGCGATCCTCTTCATCAGCCACAAGTTCGACGAGCTCTACGAGATCGCCGATAATTTCGCCGTCTTCCGCGACGGTCGCGCCGTCGGCCACGGCAAGCTCAAGGAAACGCCGCAGGACGAGATCGTCCGCATGATGGTCGGCCGAGACGTCAAGGATGCCTTCCCGAAAGTCTCGGTGACCATCGGTGACACGGTGCTGGACGTCGCCAATTATTGCCACCGCACCGAATTTCGCGACATTTCCTTCAAGCTTCGTCGCGGCGAGATCTTGGGCGTCTACGGCCTGATCGGTGCAGGGCGTTCGGAGCTATGTCAGTCCCTCTTCGGCATCACCAGGCCGCTATCCGGACGACTGACGCTCGACGGCCAGGAAATCCACGTCCGCTCGCCGCAGGATGCCATCCGCGCAGGGATTGTCTATGTCCCGGAAGAGCGCGGCCGTCACGGTCTGGCGCTGCCGATGCCGATCTATCAAAACATGTCGCTGCCCTCGCTCGGACGCACCTCGCGCAGGGGCTTCCTGAAGGCGGCCAATGAATTCGCGCTGGCGCGCAAATACGCCGAACGTCTCGATCTTCGCGCCGCCGCCCTTTCCGTTCCGGTCGGCACGCTCTCGGGCGGCAACCAGCAGAAAGTCGTCATCGGCAAATGGCTGGCCACCCAGCCGAAAATCATCATCCTCGACGAACCGACGAAGGGCATCGACATCGGCTCGAAGGCCGCCGTCCACGGCTTCATCAGCGAGTTGGCGGCCGAGGGCCTCAGCATCATCATGATCTCCTCCGAACTGCCCGAGATCATCGGCATGGCGGATCGCGTGCTGGTGATGAAAGAGGGGCTTTCGGCCGGTCTGTTTGACCGCGAGAAATTGACACCGGAAACGCTGGTGCGCGCCGCCACGGGAAATGCATAGGGAGAGCCGGATGCCACGCATCCTCAAAAGACGAGAAACACTGCTCTTCGTCATCATCCTCGTGATGATCGCGGGCTTTGCGACGCGCGCCAGCGGCTTTGCCGAGCCCGCCAATCTCGCCAATATCTTCAACGACACGTCGATCCTCATCATGCTCGCTTTGGCGCAGATGACGGTCATCCTGACGAAATCGATCGATCTTTCGGTCGCCGCCAATCTGGCCTTCACCGGCATGGCTGTCGCGATGCTGAACGCCGCCTATCCCGACATCCCGCTGATCGCCCTCGTCATCACCGCCATCGTGATGGGCGCGGCGCTCGGCGCCATCAATGGTTACCTCGTCTGGGCGCTGGAGATTCCCCCGATCGTCGTCACCCTCGGTACGCTCACCATCTATCGCGGCATGGCCTTCGTGCTGTCGGGCGGCGCTTGGGTCAATGCGCATCAGTTCACGGCAAACTTCCTCAGCGTGCCGCGCACGCCGCTGCTCGGCCTGCCGGTGCTCGCCTGGACCGGCATCGCCATCGTGCTGGTGATGTATTTCGTGCTGCGCCACACGCGGTTTGGCCGCTCGACCTATGCCAGCGGCGGCAATCCGGTGGCAGCCGTCTATGCGGGTATCGATGTCGGCTGGACGCGCTTCCTCGCCTTCGTGCTTTCCGGTGCGCTTGCGGGCCTCAGTGGCTATCTCTGGGTGTCGCGCTATGCGGTCGCCTATGTCGATATCGCCAACGGCTTCGAGCTGGATAGTGTGGCGGCCTGCGTCATCGGCGGCATCTCGATTGCCGGCGGTGTCGGCTCGGTGGCCGGCGCTGTGCTCGGCGCACTCTTCCTCGGCGTCATCAAGAACGCCCTTCCGGTTATCGGCATCTCACCGTTCACGCAGATGGCGATCTCAGGCACCGTCATCATCCTCGCCGTCGTCTTCAACGCCCGGCGCGAACGCAATCGCGGCCGCATTATCCTCAGGGATCAGGCGGCCAAGGATACCGTCAGTCAAGGAGCAAGCGCATGAGCACGGCTTCGCAAGCACCGACGGAAAAACGCACCATTCCGGACCGTCTCGGCACGCCCTTCAAGCGTATGCTGTCAAGCTGGGAGACGCTGCTCTTTGGCGTCGCGGTCGCGATCTTCATCTTCAATTCGCTGGCTTCGCCCTATTTCCTTGATCCCTTCAATCTCTCCGATGCGACCTTCAATTTCACTGAAAAGGCGATGATCGCCTTTGCCATGGCGTTGCTGGTCATTTCGGGTGAAATCGACCTTTCGGTCGCGGCCATCATCGCGCTTGCCTCGACGGCGATGGGAGCCGCCGCACAAGTGGGCATCGATACGCCTGGCCTTGTCGCCATTGGCCTTGGCGTCGGGCTGCTCTGCGGCCTGTTCAACGGTTTCCTTGTTTCGGGAATGAAGCTGCCGTCGATTGTTGTCACCATCGGGACGATGAGCCTCTTTCGCGGCATTTCCTATATCGTGCTGGGCGATCAGGCTTACGGCAACTATCCGGACAGTTTCGCTTACTTCGGCCAGGGCTATGTCTTCTGGGTCTTCTCCTTCGAATTCGTCCTCTTCATCGTGCTCGCGATCGTCTTCGCGATCGTCCTGCATGCCACCAATTTCGGCCGGCAGGTCTATACGATCGGCAACAATGATTTTGCCGCGCGCTTCTCCGGCATTCCGGTCGAGCGGGTCAAATTCATCCTGTTTCTCCTGACCGGCCTGATGAGCGGCATAGCTGCCGTCTGCCTGACCTCGCGCCTCGGCTCGACACGCCCGTCGATCGCGCTTGGCTGGGAGCTCGAAGTCGTGACCATGGTTGTCCTCGGCGGCGTCTCGATCCTGGGCGGCTCCGGCACGATCGGCGGCGTCGTCATCGCCGCCTTCGTCATGGGCCTCGTCACGTTTGGCCTCGGCCTGCTCAATGTTCCCGGCATCGTCATGTCGATTTTCATCGGCCTCCTCCTCATCATCACCATCGCGCTGCCGATCGTCGCCAAGCGCATCAGGACCATGAGTTCCAAATGACTGCAGTGCTCGAACGCCACGCCTTCAAGATGACGCTCAACCCCGGCATGGAAGCCGAATACAGAAAACGCCATGACGAAATCTGGCCGGAACTCGTCCAACTGCTGCATCAATCGGGCGTCAGCGACTATTCCATCTATCTCGATCGCGAGACGAACACGCTTTTCGGCCTGCTGACGCGACCGCAGGATCACACCATGGCAAGCCTGCCCGAACATCCCGTCATGAAGAAATGGTGGGCGCATATGGCCGACATCATGGCGACCAATCCCGATAATTCGCCCCTTCAAGGCGATCTGGTTTCGGTCTTTCATCTGCCATGAACGCCGCGGCCACCTACCGTCATATCGCCGTGATCGACATCGGCAAGACGAATGCCAAGATCGTGGTTCTCGACGCCCGGACCGGCGGCGAAATCGCTGTGGTGAAGACCAGTAACAGCGTGGTGCAGGCCGGCCCCTACCCGCATTACGACATCGAACGGCTGTGGTCTTTCATCATCGAAGCATTGAAGGGCTTTGCGACCATTCCCGGTTTCGACGCGATCTCGATCACCACCCATGGCGCCTCGATGGCGTTGCTCGACGCCAAGGGTCATCTGGCGCTGCCGGTTCTGGACTATGAATACACCTACCCGCAGCCCATTCAGCAAGCCTATGGGGAATTCCGACCTGCCTTCGCCGAAACCTTCTCGCCGAGCCTGTCCGGTGGCCTGAATATCGGCGCACAGATCCACTTCCAGAAAAGCGCCTTTCCCGAAGATTTCGCCCGCGTAGCGACGATCCTCACCTATCCGCAATATTGGGCGTTTCGCCTGACGGGCATTGCCGCCAACGAGGCGACCTCGCTTGGGTGCCACAGCGATCTGTGGAATCCGACGATCGGGGACTATTCCTCTCTCGTCGCCAGACTCGGCATTCGCGCACTCATGGCGCCGGTACGTTCTGCATTCGACACTCTCGGCCCGGTGCGGCCGGCGCTCGCCGCGGAGATCGGCCTTGGGACTGCGGTTCCGGTCTATTGCGGTATCCATGACTCCAACGCCTCGCTATTGCCGCATCTTGTCGAGAACGAAGCGCCTTTCGCCGTGGTATCGACGGGAACATGGGTGATCAGCTTTGCCGTGGGCGGCGATCTCGACCATCTCGACCCCGGGCGCGATGTCCTCGCCAACGTCGATGCCTACGGCCGCGCAGTGCCCTCGTCCCGGTTCATGGGTGGGCGCGAATTCGAAATCCTTGCTGCGGAGATCGGCCCGGCGCCTTCTGATGCGATTGAAGCTGCGCTTCAAAGGGTCCTGGATAAGGGCGTCATGCTGCTGCCGAACGTCGTCGAGGGCTCCGGACCATTTCCCGGCAGCAAAATGCGCTGGATCGGTGAAACCCCGGCCGACGCCGCCGAACGCCTCGCAGCCGTCAGCCTCTATCTCGCTCTGATGACCGAAGCCTGCCTCGGGTTGATTGGAGCCAAGGGGCCGATCTTCGTGGAGGGGCCGTTCGCGGTCAATCGCAGCTATCTCATCGCCTTGGCGGCATTGACGAACGCCGATGTCATCGCTCTACCCGGCTCGACCGGAACCAGCCAGGGGGCGGCCTTGCTGACCGGCGTGCGTCCATTTACTGCCGCGGCTGGCGCGCCGGTTCGTGGCGAGCTGCCAGGATTGCAACGCTATAGGCAAGTCTGGCACGATGCTCTGGCAGGTTAACTCCCGATATCGCCAAGTTCAGCCGCCGCAATCTCCGCTATTTGGAGGGTGGGTGCGACATGCTCGTTCTCGCCGTCTTCGATCAGCCATGCCGCTGAAAGCCCGGCCCAGGCAACAATCCACCGCAACATACGCCCGCGATCCAGTTGCGCCGCCTCGGCGACGACGCCGACCTGCCGCGACAGACGGCCGGTAGCTGCCGCGATTGCGTGATCCGGATTGCAAAAGAGATTGGCGTAGTCGAAGCCGCGCTCCCCCACCAATCCCTTCGGATCGATCGCCAGCCAGCCGCGTTCTGCAAAATCCAGAATATTGCCGTGATGCACATCACCATGGAGAGCGACGACGTCTTGCGGCTCCGATAGAAGCACGCGGGCGGTGGCTGCCGATCGCACGAAGATACCGCCTTCACGGTGAGCGGCGGATTCGAGCGAACGAAACCGTTCGGAGAGCGGGATCAATCTCGGCAAGCCTATTCCGCGTTGCGCATGCAACCTCGCCACGGCCTTGCAGATGATACGGCTCGCCTCATCGTCTTGCCCGTTCCTTGCAATCTCGGCGAGAGAATGATTGCCCGTTGCTCGCTCAAGCAAGATAGCGTCGTCCTTGTGCTCAAGGACTCGGGCGGCTCCAATTCCGTTCCACCAGACCATAAGCTCGGCACCCCACTTCTCCTCGGGGATAACCGCAATCTTGAGCATCGCCGGTTCTCCATCTCGACGGACGGGGAAGAGCCGGCTCGAGTGCGTCACGATCGCGGCGCCATCCTGGATCAGGCGCCAGAGGTTAAAATAGGTTCTCCATTCGGCATTCTCGTTCATACGGCATCCCGCTTCTCAACATGAACCCGTAGTGCAGCAGCACGGCTCCAGACTCGCGCTCGCCACTCTCTCCCGGATTTAATCTACATGGCATTGCCAGGGCCGCAGGCGATGTAACCTATGCGGATACAACCGACACGAACTCAACTTCTGAACAACCCTCGCCGGGCCAAGGCATTACTTAGGCTTTGGCAGCTGAGATACAACAACCGTCCCGTGACGAAATCTCTCGAAAAATCGCCGAAATTGTCTTCGCCACGGTTATTTTCTTGCGGAATCGTCGCAACATTTCTACAGAAAATACCCTTATGAGCGCTTTCGAGGTCAAAAATGGCCGAAAGCAATCATCGGCTTCGATGCCAGTCCTGTCTTCTTCAAGAAAGCGTCCTACGGCAGTTTGCGCTTCGAGACAGGCTAGGGGGGTTACAAGGGCGCTGCCGCGCCCATCCAAGGAGAGATAATATGAGTCTGAAGACATTGACGGCCGCGACTTTCGTCGCTTCGCTGGCCTTCGCACCTCTCGCACATGCAGATATCACGATCGGCCTTATCGCGCCGCTGACCGGTCCGGTCGCCGCTTACGGCGAACAGGTCAAGAATGGTGCACAGACCGCAGTCGACGAAATCAACAAGAGCGGTGGCGTACTCGGCCAGAAGCTCGTGCTGAAGTTCGGCGACGATGCCGGCGATCCGAAACAGGGCGTATCCGTTGCCAACGGCTTCGTGGGCGACAACATCCGCTTCGTCGTTGGCCCGGTCACCTCGGGCGTTGCCATCCCGGTTTCCGATGCGCTTGCTGAAAACGGCATCCTGATGGTTACGCCGACTGCAACGGCTCCGGACCTGACCAATCGCGGTCTGACCAACATCCTGCGCACCTGCGGCCGTGACGACCAGCAGGCGACCGTCGCCGCAAACTACGTCGTGAAGAACCTCAAGGACAAGAAGATCGCCATCCTTGACGACAAGGGCGCCTATGGTAAGGGCCTGTCGAAAGCCTTCAAGGACACCCTCAACAAGGGCGGCGTGACCGAAGTCGTCGACGACTCCCTGACGCCTGGTGAAAAGGACTACAGCGCGCTGACGGCGAAGCTGAAGCAGGCTGGTGTCGAAGTCATCTATTTCGGCGGCTATCATCCGGAAGCCGGTCTTCTCGCCCGCCAGCTGCATGACATCTCCGTCAAGGCGCAGATCATCGGCGGCGACGGTCTCTCCAACACCGAGTACTGGGCAATCGCTAACAGCTCGGCTGCCGGCACGATCTTCACCAACGCTTCCGACGCTTTGAAGAACCCTGATTCGCAGAGCGCCGTTGCCGCCCTCAAGGCACGCAACATCCCGGCTGAAGCCTTCACGCTCAACGCCTACGCCGCCGTACAGGTGCTGAAGGCTGGCATCGAAAAGGCCGGTAAGGCTGACAGCGCCGACGCCGTCGCCACCGCGCTGAAGAAGGGCGAAGCCATCGACACCGCCATCGGCAAGGTTACCTATGGCGAAACGGGCGACCTGACCTCGCAGAGCTTCTCGCTCTATAAGTGGGAAGACGGCAAGATCGTTTCGGCCGAATAAGTCGCGACAACAATGCTTTGAATTTCAGCCGGGCCACTTGCTGGCCCGGCTTTTTGTTGGCATCAAGTCTGTTGCGCGATGACGTTTAGCAAACGCTGCGGAAGCGCTCGACGCAGGTGGTCAAAACCTCTTGGCCCGGCCTTTTCCACCAGTTGTTCTGAGAGAAGATCTCGACTTCCTGCAGGCCGAAGAAACCTGCCTTTTCGATCTCGGCGCGGATGCCCTTGAGGTCGATGACGCCGTCGCCCATCATGCCGCGATCAAGCAGCAGATCAGCCGTCGGCACAAGCCAGTCACAGATATGATGCGCGAGGATGCGCCCGCCGGCACCGGCGCGTGCAATCTGCTGATTGAGCTTCGGATCCCACCAGACATGGTAGACATCGATCGCAACACCGATGCCATCGCCCAGGAGATCGCAAATATCGAGCGCCTGTTCCAGCGTGTTCACACAGGCACGATCTGCAGCATACATCGGATGCAGCGGCTCGATCGCCAGCGGAATGCCAGCGCTGCGGGCATGCGGCAGGATCGCGGCGATGCCATCAGCCACCATCTCACGGGCATGAGCGATGTTCCTCGATTCTGCTGGAAGACCGCCAACCACAAGAACGAGGCAATCGGCATTCAGCGCCGCCGCTTCGTCGATCGCCCGCTTGTTATCGTCGATCGCGGCCGCCCGACCCTCGGCATCGACAGCCGGAAACATGCCGCCGCGGCAAAGACCGGTGACCTTGAGCTTATTATCGGCGACGATCCTGGCCGCTTCGGCAAGACCGATCTTGTGCACCTGATCGCGCCACGGCGCGATCGCGACGATGTCCTGTTTCAGACAGGCTTCGACCGCCTGGCGCATGTCATATTGCTGGCGCACAGTCGCCAGATTGATCGATAGTCCCTCGACTGCCATTGCTATGCTCCTCCCCGATCCCCGGAGCGCCGTGCTTCCTTTTGAAGGCACAAGGACGCTCCATCTCCCTGAATCTACGCATCCGGCTTTCCGAAAATCGTGTCCGATTTTCGGGCCGATGCTGCAGTCCGCTATTCGACGCCGACGGTGGCAAGGATAGTTTTCATCCGACGCACCGCCAGATCCGGATCGCGCAGAACGCGAGCCGCATCCGCCAGCCGGAAAAGCTCCGAGAGATGCAGGATAGAGCGCGTGCTCTGCTGGCCGCCAAGCATCTGGAAATGGTCCTGGAAGCCATTGAGATAGGCGAGGAAGACGACGCCTGTCTTGTAGAAGCGTGTCGGCGCCTTGAAGATGTGACGCGACAGCGGAACGGTCGGTGCCAATATCTGATGAAACGCATCCAGATCGTTCTCGGCAAGTTTCGCCAGCGCCGCACTCGCCGCAGGCGCGATAGCATCGAAGATACCGAGCAGCGCGTGCGAATAGCCATGATCGTCACCGGCGATCAGCTCTGCGTAATTGAAATCGTCACCCGTATACATCTTCACCGACGGATCGAGCCGGCGGCGCATGACGATTTCCTTCTCGGCCGAAAGTAGCGAGATCTTGACGCCATCGACCTTGGCTGCGTTCTGATTGATGATGGCAACGGCCGTTTCCATCGCCTGCATATCATCCGTCGATCCCCAGTAACCTGCAAGGGCCGGGTCGAACATCGAACCGAGCCAGTGGATCATCACCGGCTCCTTGACCTGTCCGAGAATGCGGTCGTAGACGCGGGCATAATCGTCCGGGCCTTTGGCGGCGGCGGCAAGCGCCCGGCTTGCCATCAGGATGATGCGACCACCCTGCCCCTCGACATAGGCGACCTGCTCCTCATAGGCCCGGATGACATCGTCGATCGTGACCTCAGGCCCTGGCGGCAAATGGTCCGTGCCGGCGCCATAGGCGATCAGTGCGTCCGGCCGGCCACGCGCCGCCGATTGCGCATGGGCGATCAGCTCCTTGGCGCCAGCCCAGTCGAGACCCATGCCACGCTGCGCCGTATCCATGGCCTCGGCAACGCCGAGACCGAGATCCCAGAGATATTCGCGAAATGCGATCGTGCGCTCCCAGTCGATATTGCGATCGAGCCAGGGATCATTGTCGGCGAAGGGATCGACCACAATGTGAGCGGCGGCATAGGCGACGCGATTGAAGCGATGACCACCCGCTGGCTTGATTGGAGCGCTCACCGGCGTGTTGGTGAGCGCGAAATCGGCAAGCGTGCCGCCGGCCATTGGCAAGCGAAGGCTTCTCGTCATAGCGCCACCCCCTCAGAGAGCAGAAAGTGCTGGAACATCGACCCAGCGGCGTTCGGCCCAGCTCTGCTGCGCCAGTTCCGCCAGTTGCACACCCTTGGCGCCTTCGCGCAGTGTGAACTTCCAGGGCGCATCCTCGGCGACATGGCACAGGAACTGCTCCCACTGCGCCTTGAAACCGTTGTCGAAAACCTGCGTGTCTGGCACCTCGTCCCACGTGTCGAAGAAGTTGATCGGTTGCGGCTGATCGGGGTTCCAGACCGGCTTCGGCGTATTGACCCGATGCTGGGTCCAGCAACGCATCAGGCCGCAGACGGCGGAGCCATGGGTACCGTCGACCTGGAAGGTGACGAGATCGTCGCGACGCACGCGAACCGCCCAGGAGGAATTGATATGGGCGATAACGCCGCCTTCCAACTCGAAGGTGGCATAGGCGGCATCGTCGGCATCCGCGACATAGGTCTTGCCGTTTTCATCGACGCGGCTTGGGATATGCGTGGCGCCGAGGCAGCTGACGGACCGGACCTCGCCGAACAGATTGTCGAGCACATAGCGCCAGTGCGGGAGCATATCGAGGATCATGCCGCCGCCCTCTTGTCTCCGATAGTTCCAGGAGGGGCGCTGCGCTTTCACACCCCAATCGCCTTCAAAGACCCAGTAGCCGAATTCGCCGCGCACCGAGAGGATCTTGCCGAAGAAGCCGCTGTCGCGCAGCATGGCGATCTTGCGCAGACCCGGCAGGAACAGCTTGTCCTGCACCACGCCGTTCTTGACGCCGCGGCGTTCCGCGGAAGCGGCAACCGAGAGCGCCTCTTCCAGTGTTTCGGAAATCGGCTTCTCGCAATAGACGTGCTTGCCGGCCGCGATTGCCCGCTCAAGCAGCTCGACGCGCATCTGCGTCGAACCGGCATCGAAGAAGATCGTGTTGTTGGGATCGGCAAGAGCGGCGTCGAGATCGGTCGTCGTCTTGGAAAGACCGTGCTTGCGCGCAATCGCCTCGATCTTTTCGGCGTTGCGGCCGACAAGCACCGGCTCGGGCATCAGCCGATCGCCGTTTGCCAGCTGTACCCCACCCTGCTCGCGGATCGCCAGGATCGAACGCACCAGATGCTGATTGTAACCCATGCGGCCGGTAATGCCGTGCATGATGATACCGATCGACTTCGTCGCCATTAGAGTCATTCCTCCCGTAAATAACTATATAGTTACATAACTGACATGGCGAAGCGGTGCTGTCAACGGCCAACCTCGATGGCCGCAGTGCGGTTCGTCGGAGATGTGAAACTCGTATCGGGAGTGTGCCTAGGGACGCAGATAGGCGAAGATGACGTCGACGATATGCTCACCCCAGGCGTCGATCTCCCCCTTGTCGGAGAGGTTGCGTCGGAAGATCGTCGAGAGCGTCCAGCGGTTTGTCAGAAAGAAGGAGCCGAGCGCCGCTATGCTCATATAGATCTTGACCGGATCACAGTCCGGGCGGAAGTCGCCGGCGGCAGCACCTCGATCGAGCAGGCCGGCAATTTCAGAAACCAAGGGCGAATGTAGCTCGAAAATACGCGCGGAACGCTTCAGGAAGCGGGCCTTGTGCATGTTTTCCGTGCTGAGAATGCCAAGGAATTCAGGGTGATCCAGGAAATATTGCCAGGTGAAAACCACAAGCTCCCGCATGCCATCGGCGGGCGCGCGATGGGAAAGATCGAGCCTCGCCTCGGCCGAGCGGATGGCGATGTAGCTGCCTTCCAGAACGGCGACGTAGAGCGCGTCCTTGCCACCGAAATAGTGATAGAGCATCCGCTTGTTAATCTTGGCGCGCTCGGCAATGGCATCAACGCGCGCGCCGCCATAGCCGCGCTCAGCAAATTCTTTCGTTGCCGCCGCGAGGATCGCCTTGCTGGTGCGCTCCGCATCCCTGAGCCGTGGCCGTTCCGAGGCGTTAGAGGATGCCTGATCTGCTTTTGCAGGGTCTTCGCTCTTCGTGCGGCGCTTTACAGTTTTGGCTTCCGGCATCATGGCTCCTGGCGGCGTCTTTCAAGGCTTCGGCGGCCTCTCCTGCCGCCGATAAGTAACCGATCATCGCATAAGTTGACAGTCCCCTGCTTTTTCATAGGCGTAGTAACTAGACAGTTATATCGATTGAAACGTGGATTTATTCCTGATCTGCGATCAACCTCGACGCGGATTGCGTTGAGAAAAGAATGTGACGATCTTGCTTTCGCTCTCGGGCCGGCTCAAGAGAGCGCACAGGAACAGGCATTGGATGGCTTATGGCTGAGAAGCATATCGCAATCATCGGCGGCGGGCCCGCCGGGCTCATGGCGGCGGAAGCCCTGTCTTCGTCCGGCCATCGTGTCACCGTGTATGACAGCATGCCGACGGTTGCACGCAAGTTCCTGCTCGCCGGCAAATCCGGACTGAACATCACCCATTCGGAAGAGTTTGGCGCCTTCGCCAACCGCTTTGGCGCGGCATCGCCGCAACTGCGCGCTGCTCTGGCTGATTTCAAGCCGAGTGACGTCAGAGCCTGGGCCGAGGGATTGGGAACGGAAACATTCATAGGGTCATCCGGCCGTGTATTCCCGAAGGTGATGAAGGCATCGCCGCTGCTGCGCGGATGGCTGACCCGGCTCGAAGAGCAGGGTGTCAGCATCATGACGCGCCACCGCTGGTCGGGCTTCGACGAGGGTCGGCTAATATTCGAAACGCCGACTGGTCAAAGCTTCGTTGAATATGACGCTGCCCTGCTGGCGCTCGGTGGCGCCAGTTATCCACGATTGGGCTCGGATGCTGCATGGGTCGACTGGCTTCGCAGCCGGGGAATAGACATAGCCGGCTTTCAGCCCGCCAATTGCGGCTTTGACGTCGCCTGGAGCACACCGTTCGGAGATCGCTTTGCCGGCGCGCCACTCAAAGCCGTGACGGCGACCTCGGAGGCTGGAACCTTTCCCGGTGAATTCGTCATTTCGCAAACCGGCATAGAGGGCAGTCTCGTCTATGCGCACGCCGCCGCACTTCGCGACCGATTGGCTCAGCAAGGCAGCGCCGCACTCCTTGTCGACCTGGCGCCGGGGCGCACGACCGAACGGCTGGCCCGCGATCTGGCACGTCAGGACCCGAAAGCCAGCCTTTCCAACCGCCTGCGCAAGTCTGCCGGAATAGAAGGCGTGAAGGCTGGCCTTGTTCGTGAGCTTGCCGAGCCGTCTGCCCTTTCGCGGCCCGAGGATCTGGCTCGCCTGATAAAGGCCTTGCCGATTCCATTGCTGAGACCAAGGCCCATAGCCGAGGCAATCTCATCGGCCGGCGGCATCCGCTGGAGCGAATTGGATGGCCACTACATGCTGCGAAAGCTTCCCGGTATTTTCGTGGCCGGCGAGATGATCGATTGGGAAGCGCCGACGGGCGGCTATCTTCTTACCGCCTGCTTTGCTACCGGGCGCGCGGCGGCCGAGGGCATGGAATCTTGGCTCAAGCGTTGAGTTGCACGGGCATGAGCCGCTTTATCGGGCTACGTTGGAAATAGAGGCCCGCTGGGAATGACCATGTTCAGCGGCGAAAAGCCTTCGCTCAAAGGCACGCGGCATATCCGCAACGTCAGCGCAGCTGAGATATATGCAGTGATTGAGACCACATTGAACAGAACCATCACGGTTTAAACCATTGTTAAAATGGCTCGGTCAGCCAAAGACAAGGCTCTGCCAGTCTACGATCGACCACTCGCGCGCAACTCTGAAGCTCCGCGTCCTGCCTCATCGTCCTCCGAGCGAATATAGACTTGCAGCGTGTAGCCAATGTGCTCGGTCATCAGCGCCTTGGCGCGGTCGAGATCGCGGTCGAGCGCAGCCTCCATCAGCGCGGTGTGATGCTCGATCGCCATGGCATCCTGCAGGGCCGCTGCCGCCTTTTCATAGCCGATCGTCAGGCCGGCGGCAGCACGCTGCGTCGGCGCGAGACCGAGGAAACGGTGATGGCGGCGAAGCTGGTCGCTGATGGTGGCTTGAAAACGCCGGAGCCAGTTCGATGTTGCCGCACTGACGAGCGCAGCATGAAAGGCCGTATGCTTCTCGTCCCATTCGTCGGCCATCTCATCGGAGGCATCGTCCGGCACGATCTTGCAGCGCGACAGGCGGTAATGCGCGGTCACCACAGCAGACTCCCAATCCGGGCCACCCTTTTCGATCGACTCCAGAAGAAGTGGCATTTCGACGACCATGCGTGCCCGCATCAGGTCTTCCAGCTCCGCGCGCGAAACCGGCGCGACGGCAAAGCCGCGATTGCTGACAGCTGTCACCAACTTCTCAGCTTCCAGCCGTGAAAGCGCCTCGCGAAGCGGCGTCCAGCCAACGCCATAGCTATCCCGCAAAGCGCCAAGCCGCAAAGATGCGCCGGGCCTCAGCCTCGTATTGAGGATATCGCGTCGCAACAGCGCATAGGCTGCCTCCGTTTTGCTTAACGCGTCCTTGTCTTGCATGGTCCTCGTCCCCGTCGTCTCCCACCCGATATTATATATAAAATCGCCGTAGCGAGAAATTATATATTAAAAGTCTGCCCTCTGCATATCATATATCTTAAATTGACAGGAGTGCAGCAGTCGCTATGATCCCTCGCCAAGAGAGCCTGAGGGAACATGGCTCCTTGACACATCCGGGAGGAAAATATGCGTAAATCTACGTCCAAATGGCTCTCCAGCCTCGTGGTCGCCGGCACATTCGTAGCTGGCATCACTACGGCGTCGGCCGAACCTATCAAGATCGCAATCGCCAACTTCGGCGAGCATCCGCAGCTCAATGCTTCTATCGCCGGCTTCAAGAAGGCCTTGGCGGAGAACGGCTTCGTCGAAGGCAAGGATGTCGTTTATTCCGAAAGCAATACGAGCTTCGACGCATCGCTCGTGCCGCAGATGATCGCCAAGCTCCAGGCCGAGCATCCCAAGCTGATGTATACGGTCACGACACCGGTATCGCAGATCGCCAAGAAGGCGCTCGCCGGCTCCGGCATTCCGATCGTCTTCACCGCGGTCACCGATCCGGTCGCTGCCAAGCTCGTCCCGTCCTGGGATGCTGGCGATGTCGGCATCACCGGTTCGAGCGACCTCCAGGATATTTCCGCGATCTTGACCTTCACCAAGAAGCTGATCCCGAATGCCAAGCGCATCGGCGTGCCCTATAATCCGGGCGAAGCCAACGACGTCGCCTTGATCGACAAGGTCAAGGCAGCCGCTCCAGCCGCCGGTCTCGAAGTCGTGCCAGTCGGCGTCGACAACGTCAACGATATCCAGCAGCGTATCGCCTCGCTCGCCGGCAAGGCCGACGTGATCTACACGCCCGCCTCCAACCTGCTGCAGCCCGCCATCCCGGCCGTTGCCGCCGCCGCTCGTCAGGCACAGATCCCGATCGTCAATTCTGATGACGCCGCGGTTCGCAATGGCGTGGTGCCGGCAAGCTTCGCCGTCAACTACATCCAGGTCGGCGAAAATGCCGGCAAGATTGCCGCGCAGATCCTGAAGGGCGCAGATCCGAAGACCATCAAGCCCTCGGTTCCCGCTTACAAGGACCACGCACCGCTGATCAACAAGGCCGTCCTGAAGGCATTCGGCGCCGAAGTGCCTGCTTCGCTTGCCGATTGCAATTGCTTCACGAAGTAATCGGCGGCATTTTCGACGGATCAATCCGATCCATGGCGGCGTCAAGGACGCCGCCATTTCATAACCCTACACTGCAGGGGAGGCACGGATGCTGGATATCAAATCCGCGCGCAAGGTTTTCTACAAAGGCCAGCCCGACGAAAAGGTCGCGCTCAATGGCTTGACGCTCTCCCTCAAAACAGGCGAATTCGGTGTCGTCATCGGCTCGAATGGCGCGGGCAAGAGCAGCATGCTCAACGCGATCTCCGGCGCTCTCAATCTCGATTCCGGTCAGATCCTTATCAGCGGCAACGACGTCACCAACATGCCGGTGCACAAGCGCGCCGCGCGCCTTGCCCGCGTGTTCCAGGATCCGATGAAAGGAACCGCCGCCAGCATGACGGTCGGTGAAAACATGCTTCTGGCGGAGTTGCGCGGCAAGAGCCGGGGATTTCGCCCGGGCCTGAACGCAGCCCGCCTCGCCGCTTATAAAGAACGGCTTGCCGTTCTCGGCCTTGGCCTGGAAAACCGTATCGACACCAAGGTTGAGCTGCTTTCGGGCGGTCAACGCCAGTCGCTGTCGCTCATCATGGCGGTCGGCGGTTCACCCGACGTATTGCTGCTCGACGAACATACTGCCGCTCTCGATCCACGCACCGCCGACATCGTGATGCAGGCAACCGTGCGCACCGTCGAGGCGCTGAAGCTGACGACACTGATGGTGACGCACAACATGCAGCACGCCGTCGATTTCGGCGACAGCATCATCATGCTCGACGCCGGGCGCGTGCATCTCGAAATTACCGGGGAAGGGAAGCGGCGCATCACCGTGCCCGAACTGATCGGTCACTTCGCCGTCAAGACCGACCGCATGCTGCTGGTGAGCTGACATCATGATGGATTTCATTCAGACAACCGCTTCGAGCTTCGTCTCGCTCATCCCGGTCACGCTGGCCCAGAGTTTTATTCTGAGCTTCGTCGTCCTCGGGATCATGATTCCCTTCCGGATGCTGAGCTTTCCGGACCTGACCAGTGAAGGCGCATTTCCGCTTGGCGGATGCATCTGCGGCATATTGCTCGCCGCCGGCGTCGCACCGCCGCTCGCCATTGCAGTCGCCTTCGTCATCGGCCTTGCGGCCGGTTGCTGCACGGCCTTTATTCATCTGCGCTTCCGCATTCACACGCTGCTCGCCGGCATCCTGATGTCGACCATGCTTTACAGCATCAATCTCGGCATCATGGGCAAGTCGAACCTCTCCGTCTTCGGCTCGCCAACCGTCTTCGACGTCGTGCCGTTCACGGAGCCTGGTTTTCCCGCCAGCAAGATCGTCATTGCCGGCCTGCTTGCCGTCGTCGTGCTGATCGGACTTAACCTCTACTTCAAGACGGAAAAGGGCACGGCCATGCGCGCCGTTGGCTCCAACCCCGACATGGCCGAGGCGCAGGGCATCAACGTCTGGGCTGCAACCATCGGCGGCGTCGGCATCGCCAGCGCATTCTCCGCCGCCAGCGGCGCCTTGATGGTACAGTCGCAGGGCTTTGCCGACGTCAATATGGGCATCGGCATTCTGATCAACGGCCTCGCGGCCCTTATGATCGGCGAGGCCTTCACCGGCAAGCAGACCGTGCTGCGCCAGCTGCTCGCGCCTTTCGTCGGAGCGATCATCTACTATCAGCTCGTGTCGCTCTGCCTTGCCGCCGGCATGCCGCCACCGAATTTGAAGCTCGCAACCGGTCTGTTCGTGCTCATCATGCTGGCACTACCCAGCATCCGCCGCAGCCGCGGCGGGGCAGCTACCCGGGAAACCATTCGCGAATAAATCAAGAGGCCATAGTATCATGGACAGCCTTCCCGATCTCGCAGCCATCGAGGCTATGGACGAGACCGATCCACTGCGCGCATTCCGCAGCCGTTTTGCTCTGCCGTCGGGCGTCATCTACCTCGACGGCAACTCGCTCGGCGCTGCGTCGCACGAAGTCTTTGCCGAGCTGCGTCAGGCAGCGATGGAAGAGTGGGGCAATGGCCTGATCCGCAGCTGGAACAGCGCCGGCTGGTTTCATCTGCCGCTCGAACTCGGCGACCGCATCGGCCGGCTGATCGGCGCAGCGGAAGGCCAGACGGTCGTGACCGACTCGACCTCGATCAACATCTACAAGACCCTGCATGCCGCCTTGGCGATGCGGCCGGACCGCAACGTCATCGTGGCCGAGGGCGATAGCTTTCCGACCGATCTCTACATGGCCGAAGGCGTCGCTTCGACCCGTCTCGGCGTCAAGCTCCGTCTCGAGGGCCGCGATGCGGATACGATCGAAGAGCTGATTGACGACAGCGTCGCCGTCGTCCTCATCAATCATGTCAACTACAAGAATGGCGAACTGCGCGACATGGTAGCGCTGACCAAGCGCATCCAGGCATCGGGCGCGCTGGTCATCTGGGATCTCTGCCACAGCGCCGGTGCTCTCCCGGTCGATCTCGATGGCGCGAACGCCGATTTCGCCGTCGGCTGCTCCTATAAATATCTGAACGGCGGCCCCGGTGCGCCGGCCTTCATTTATGCGGCGCATCGCCATCACCAATCGATCGTCCAGCCGCTCAGCGGCTGGTGGGGCCATGCCCGCCCGTTTGCCTTCGAGCGCGGCTTTGACGGCGATGTCGGGATCAGGCGTTTCCTCTGCGGCACGCAACCCATTCTCTCCCTGAGGGCGCTGAAGGGTGCGCTCAGCATCTGGGACGAAGTGGATATGAACGCGCTGCGCAAAAAAAGCGTGGCCCTCAGCGATCTCTTCATCCGGTTGGTCGAGGCAAAGTGCAGCCAGTACGGGGTCGTGCTCAACACCACCCGTAGCAGCGAGAAGCGCGGCAGCCAGGTCTCCTTCACCCACAGCAATGGCTATGAGATCATGCAGGCGCTGATCGAGCGCGGCGTCATTGGTGATTTCCGCGCGCCTTCGACACTGCGCTTCGGCTTTACGCCGCTTTATGTCAGCTATCGCGACGTATGGCTGGCGGCCTCGGTGCTCGAGGAAATTCTGAGCAGCGGATCTTGGCGCGATCAGCGTTTTGCCGTTCGCTCGGCAGTGACCTGATTCCCGTCATGTTGATCGTCGAACCGCTAGAGCACGATGCCGAAAATTGCGCGCGGTTTTCGGGCGACATCATGCTCTACTTCTTTGATTTTAGAGCGGATTCAGATTTTAGGTCGAGCAGACCTAAAATCATCCGGCTCTGAGGAGCCGCAGATGAGTTATTTCAAGGTCACCGATTGGGACAGTGCCTATACCAACAGCGCCTATATCGTCGATGGCGACCAATGGCCCGAGGCGTGGATCGAGCCTGCCCGGTCTTTCCGGGACAGCATGACTATGGCCGGTCGAGCAAAACTCGACCTTGCCTATGGCCCCGGTGAGCGCAATCGCTTCGACCTCTTTCTGCCCGAAGGGGAGCCGAAGGGTCTGGTCGTCTTCGTTCATGGCGGCTACTGGCTGCTGACGGACAAGAGCTACTCGTCGCATCTGGCAGCGGGCGCGATTGTGGCCGGCTATGCGGTGGCGATGCCGTCCTACACGCTTTGCCCGGAAAACAGCATCGGCGGGATAGGACGGGAAATAGGCGCAGCAGTCACGGCGGCGGCCGGGATGGTCGACGGCCCCATCATTGTGACGGGACATTCGGCCGGCGGGCAACTCGCGGCACGCATGATGACGACCACATCGCCGCTTGGCGAGCCGATCCTCAAGCGTATCCGTCATGTCCTGGCTATCTCCGGCGTGCATGATTTGCGTCCGATCATGAAGCGCAGCATGAACAAGGAGCTTCGCATCGATGATGCCGAAGCGAAGGCTGAAAGCCCGGCGTTGTTGGAGCCGGTCGGCACCATCCGCTTGACCTGCTGGGTCGGCGGAGCCGAACGCGCAGAGTTTGTCCGGCAGAATGCATTGCTCGCCAATATCTGGGTCGGGCTTGGCGCCGCGACAGCTGTGGTGGTCGAGCCGGACAAACACCATTATTCTGTACTGGACGGCCTCTTGGACGCCGACCATCCGCTGACACGGACCCTGCTCGCGGTATAAAGCATTTCCAGGAAAAGTGCGCAGCGGTTTTCCGTCCGGAATGCGTCAGAAACAATAGGATAGAGATCTCGAAACAGCGGTGAGAAAAAAGCCCTCGGCACAAGCCCGCACCGAGGGCATTCCAACATCATTCGTTGACGGGCGCGTTCATGGCCCAGATGACCCCGAAGGGATCGCGCATCTGGCCCCAGCGATCTCCCCAGAACATCACCTGCGGCTCAACGACAACCTCCAATCCGGCGTCAACGGCTCGCTTCCACCATGCGTCGAAGTCTTCGACCACCAGCTGCATGACGAAAGACTGCGGCTTCTCCAACGCGTGGCCATATTCCGGATAGGCGTCGCCCAGCATGACCGAACTGCCGTTGATGTAGAGATGGATATGCATCGTCCGGCCCTTTTCATCGACCGGAAACATGAATGCCTCCTCCGCGCCGAAGGCGCGCTTATAGAATTCGGCCGCCTTGACCGCGCCATCTACCGTCAGATAGGCCACCACGCCACCGCGAACCGGCACGCGGGGTTGAGAAGATTGCTTCTGGTCTGCTGCATCAGTCATGTTCGTCTCCTTGCGAACGGGATTTGATTATCGCCCCCTTGAGATGGGCTAGCCCAAGGACGTTGGCGGAAGCAACTTTCCGACAGGGCACATATTTTATTTTTCGAGACGCGCGAAGAAATCGTCAATACGGTGGCCGTGTCTGCAGGCAGGTGCGGGTTGAGACCCACCTGCCATCTTCCGTAGCTGTCAAAATACCGGCGGCACTGCGACCATTCGCTCCGATATCGCCGGCTGGTCGGCTTGACAGCTTTTGTCGACCGACAATATGTCTTCAAGCAGTGGAGGACAGATGATGCCTTGCATCGCTGACATCGAGAGGAAGCGCTCAGCGGAGGGTCATAGCCTGGGCGACGCGACGTCGCGGGTAATACGCCAGCACTATCTACGGGCCGGCCCACATTTCATTGCGCCAAACGCTGTTTGAAACATCAATTTCATCACGGATATATGACATGAAAAGACAGACGCTCGACACCGGCTGGACCATCTCGCGCCTCCGCGCGCCCTCCACCGCACCGACGCTGCCCAATACCGTAGCTGCGGCAGTCCCCGGCAACGTGCATCTCGATCTCATGACGGCGCAGCTGATCACCGATCCTTATCTCGACGTCAACGAGATATCGCAGGATTGGATCGGTCGCTCGGCCTGGCGTTACCGCCTCGCTTTCGACTGGGACGGCGACGACGCCGAGCGCGTCGACCTCTCATGCCTTGGCCTCGATACGGCTGCACGCCTGGAGCTGAACGGCACACTGCTCGGCGAAACCCGCAATATGCATCGCAGCTACCGCTTCGACATCGACGAACATCTCAACAGCGGCCGCAACGAGCTGATCGTCGACTTCCAATCGGCCTACGAGCACGGGGAAGAGGTGCGCAAGCAGCTCGGCAGCGCCGCCGATATCCCGCAGAATTACCCCGGTCCGAGCAATCTCATCCGCAAGATGGCTTGCAATTTCGGCTGGGACTGGGGTCCGACCGTCGTCACTTCGGGCATCTGGAAACCGATCGTGATCGAGAGCTGGTCGAAAGCGCGTCTCGGCGCAATCCGTCCCGAAATCACGCTGCAGGGCAGTCAGGGCGTTGCTCGCCTGCATGTCGAAATCGAATGGGCGGAGACCGGCACCGACAGCGTCGCCCTCGTCTTGTCGGTAGCCGGCAAGCGTTCGGAGGTCAGGGTCGCACAAGGCGAGACCCACGCTCTTGTCGAGTGCCGCATCGACAATCCGCAGGTCTGGTGGCCGCATGGGATGGGCGGGCAGCCGTTATACGATCTTGACCTGCAGTTGGTCGGATCGGATTCGACAACCCTCGACGGCTGGAAGCGCCGGGTCGGATTTCGTTCCGTGCGGCTCGACACGACGCCGGATGAAATCGGTTCTGCCTTCACGCTCGTCGTCAACGACGTGCCTGTCTTTGCCCGCGGCGCCAATTGGATCCCCGACGACTGTTTCCTGCCGCGCGTGACCCGCGAGCGCTACCGCGAACGGATCGCCCAGGCCCGTGATGCCAACATGAACATGCTGCGCGTCTGGGGTGGCGGCATATACGAGACCGACACCTTCTACGAGGAATGCGATGCCGCCGGCATCATGGTCTGGCAGGATTTCCTGTTTGCCTGCGCGACCTATCCGGAAGAGGAACCAGTCTACAGCGAGGTCGAGGCAGAGGCGCGCGAGGCGATCACAAGGCTCATGCCCTATGCTTCGCTGGTGATTTGGAACGGCAACAACGAGAATATCTGGGGCTACTTCGACTGGGGCTGGCAGGATGTGCTCGGCAATCGCCCCTGGGGCGCCGGCTATTATCTCGATCTCTTGCCGAAACTGGTCGCCGAGATCGATCCGACACGCCCCTACTGGGCGGGAAGCCCCTATTCGGGTTCCATGGAGATTGCGCCGAATGCCGACGAACATGGCTGCCGGCATATCTGGGATGTCTGGAACGAAGTCGGCTACGAGACCTACCGGAACTACATCCCGCGCTTCTGCTCCGAATTCGGCTGGCAGGCGCCGCCGACCTTTGCAACGCTTGGCCAATCCGTGCGCGAGAGAGATCGTGCCCCGGCCTCGCCGGGCGTTCTGCATCATCAAAAGGCGACAAGCGGCAACGACAAGCTGCTGATGGGATTGGAGGGCTGGTTCCCGCATCCTCAAAATTTCGACGACTGGCTTTTCGTCACCCAGCTCAACCAGGCGCGCGCCATCAGCTACGGCATCGACCACATGCGCTCGCACCGGCCGACTTGCATGGGCACCATCGTCTGGCAGCTCAATGATTGCTGGCCTGTCACGTCCTGGGCCGCTATCGACGGCGCCGGCAGAAAGAAGCCGCTTTGGTATGCGCTGCGCCACAGCTATGCGCCGCATCTCCTCACCATCCAGCCGCGCGGCGACGGCTTGTCTGCCGTCGCCGTCAACGATGCAACGCTGTTCTGGCGGGTGCCCTTCACCGTCGAACGCTTCGATTTCGACGGAACGCTGCTTGCCCGCCATCATGTCTGGCGCATCCTATGCGATCGCTTCGAGAACACCGATATCGAGATTCCGAGCGATGTCGCCAAGCCCGGCGATCCCAGCCGGGAATATCTGCGCGCCCGTCTCGGCGATGCCGAAGCCTGGTGGTTCTTCGAAAAGGATATGAAGCTGCGATATCCGCAGCCTCGCTTCGACATCGAGAGCGCCGAGACACCCGATGGGATCACCGTGACCGTCACGGCGCAATCGCTTCTGCGTGACCTCTGCCTGTTCGTCGATCGCATCAACCCCAATGCCGAAGTCGACGACATGCTCGTCACTCTCGCGGCCGGAGAAAGCAGGAGTTTCAAGATAAAGGGCATCTCCAAGGAAGCGTTTGACGATGCCGATCTATCGACCGTGCTTCGCACGGCCAATGAAGTTGCAGACCCTCCGCATCACTGAATCCGAGCCCGCTTTGCGCCCTATATCGCGTGAATAGCGCCGGATATAGGCGGAAATCGCGTGCAGACCGTCACGAAAGATTGCGCGGATGAAGGGCGAATTGCCTTCTATGATCGGGCGCCGCCTTGTGATCTAGTGCACCCTATCCGATCCATGAATCAGCGAGACACCGCTTATGTCGTCCGACGCCAATCGCAGCTTTCAAACGCCCCGTCGCGAAGAACTCGGTCTTCTCACACTTGGAAACAGCGCCGGTCTTTCGGCCTCGGCTTTGCCGAACGGTACGCTGTTCTCAATCGATTTCGCCGACCAGCAGGGCGGCGTCATGATCAACCAGGTGCTCGGCTCGCCCGTTTACGGCGGGATCGGCAGGCTTTATCTGCGCGTTGGCGGCACCGGGCCAAGAACGGCTGAAATCGTCGGCCCAAAAGCCGCAGTGCGTTTCGGTCATAGCGAAAAGGGCTTTAGCTGGAGCGGCGAAACGGCAGGCATCAGACACACCGTCAGCCTTCGGCTTCATCCGAGCGAGACCGCATGGTTTTGGCAAGTGTCGCTCGAAAATTCAACCGGTGCGGCGATCGAGGCAGATGTTGTCCTTCTTCAGGATGTCGGCCTGGGCGACCGCGGCTTCCTGATGAACAGCGAAGCCTATGCCTCGCAATATATCGACCACCATATTGCCGGCCATGCCGTCTTCGGGCCTGTCATCATGAACAGACAGAACCTCAAGCAAGGCGGTGGACGCAATCCGTGGTTGGCGCAAGGTTGCCTGGAAGGAGCCGCAGCCTACGCGACAGACGCAATCCAGCTCCTCGTACCATCGAAAGACAATGACGGCGTCATGGTGCCGGACTTCGGCACCGGCTTGCCGAGCATCCGCAGGCAGCACGAGGTTGCCTGCCCGGCGATCCAGTCGAAGCCGCTGACGCTGGCACCGGCCACCCCGGCGACCACGACCTTCTTTGGCCTGTTCGTCGCCGACCATTCGGCGGCGTCAAGCGATGCCGATCTTGCCCGCCTCGACAAGCTCGCGGCATTACATGGCGCACTGGCCAAGGACACGATCGCCGCCACGCAACCTGCCCGCAGCCTCGTTCAGGACGCGCCTCTCGCCGTCAGCGCAAGCCTCGGTCAGTCCGAAATCGATGCGCTTTACCCCAAGCGCATGCTCGAGGAGCACGTGGACGGAAAGCTCGTTTCCTTCTTTGTGCCCGACGGGGCGCACAACCGGCATGTCGTGCTCGCTGACAAGGAACATCTTGTGGCTCGCCGCCACGGATCCATCATCCGCAGCGGGCAGAACATGCTCCTCGACGACAAGACCTTGGCAGCCACCTGCTGGATGCAGGGTATTTTCGCCGCGCAGCTGACCATCGGCAACACCTCTTTCCACAAGCTCTTCTCCGTCTCCCGCGACCCCTACAATCTGACGCGGGCGAGCGGTTTGCGCATTCTCGTCGATCTCGGCGAAGGCTGGCGTCTGCTCGGCGTACCCTCGGCTTTCGAGATGGGCCTCAGCGACGTGAGCTGGACCTATCGGCTGTCCGGGCGCACCATTTCCGTATCGGCAATCGCTTCCGGCGACGATCCGGCCATGCAGTGGAGCGTCACCGTCGAAGGCGACGCCTGCCGCTTCCTCGTCTTCGGCCATATCGTCCTTGGCGAACGCGACTATGAAGCCGTTGCCAATATCGCCATCGACACGGTCAACAAGAAGATTTCCTTCCGCCCGCAACCCTCCTGGCTGTGGGACCGCTATCCGAATGCGGCCTACCACCTGGTCACGTCGACGCCGGATGCCTTCGAGGCCATCGGCGGCGACGAGTTGCTTTATGGCGACGGAATCTCGCGCAATGGTCCGTTCATCGCGCTGAAGTCGCATCCCACGCAGACCCTCCGCTTTGCCGTTACCGGTTCGATGGCCGACGCCGCGGCCGGTGAGGCTTTTGCGGCACGTTATGCCAAGGGTGTGGAGAGCAGCGAGATGCTGGCGCCCGCGCAACGCTTCTGGAGCCACGTGACGCGCGGTGCGCGTATCGAAGGCGATGGTCGGGATGTGGCGGCACAGTCCGTCATGATGCCGTGGATCGCACATGACGCCATCGTGCATCTGAGCGTGCCACATGGGTTGGAACAATATACGGGCGCAGCCTGGGGAACGCGCGACGTCTGCCAGGGGCCGATCGAGTTCCTGCTCGCATATGAGCATGACGAAGAGGTCCGACAGATTCTCATCACGCTGTTCTCCGAGCAGTATCGGGATCGCGGCGACTGGCCTCAGTGGTTCATGCTGGAGCCCTACGCCAATATCCGCGCCGGCGAGGCGCATGGCGACATCGTCGTCTGGCCTTTGAAGGCCCTGTGCGATTATATCGAGGCCACCGGCGACATCACCCTGCTTGCCGAAACGGTGCCGTGGCGGGCCGACGATACCGTACAACTGACCTCGGAACGTGCGACGATCTCCGATCACGTTGAGAAGCTGCTCGACACCGTGCGCAGCCGCTTCGTGCCGGGGACCAGCCTCATTCGCTATGGCGAAGGCGATTGGAACGACAGCCTGCAGCCGGCCGATCCGCACCTGCGTGACTGGATGGTCAGCAGCTGGACCGTTTCGCTCCTGTATGAACAGCTGGTGCGCTATGCCAATATCCTGACGCTTGCCAGCCGCAACGAGGAGGCACAGTCGCTCCAGGCAACGGCCGCCGCCATGCGCGCCGATTTCAACCGACTGCTGATGCGCGACGGCATCGTCGCCGGCTACGGCGTCTTCGACCCGAGCCATGACGGTGTCGAACTGCTGCTGCATCCCGACGATACAAGGACGGGACTGCACTATTCGCTGATTGCAATGACCCAACCGATGATCGGCGGATTGTTCACGCCCGATCAGCGGCATGCGCACATGAAGATCATCCGCGAGAACCTCCTGTTCCCGGATGGCGTGCGTTTGATGGAAAAGCCGGCGACCTATTCCGGCGGCCCGGAAAAGCTGTTCCGGCGCGCCGAATCCTCATCCTTCTTCGGCCGCGAAATCGGCCTCATGTATGTGCATGCCCATTTGCGCTACTGCGAGGCGCTGGCACTCGACGACGACGCGGAAGCCGTGTGGGAAGCACTGGCGCTCGCCAATCCGATCGCTGTCAGCGGCAGGCTGGAGCATGCATCGCTGCGTCAGCGCAACACCTATTTCAGCAGCAGCGACGCGGCCTTCGACGACCGCTATCGCGCCTCTGCGGACTGGGCTCGCGTCAAGGCGGGCGATATAGCCGTCGACGGAGGCTGGCGCACTTATTCCAGCGGCCCCGGCCTCTATACCAAGAGCCTGATCGGCAATATCTTCGGCTTTAAACGGCAATTCGGCCAGCGCATCCGCAAACCGCTCCTGCCCGCCTCGATCGGCGCTTGTGACGTCAAACTGGATTTCAAGGCCTGAAATCATCCGTAAAAAAGGGAGCCGTTGAATGGCTCCCTTCTTCATTATCTTCCGAGAGTTACGCGGCCTCGTCCCAGACCGGCGCGAGCCCCTCAGGGCTGACGATCCGGCCTTTTGGCTGCGCGAGCGCGTGGATTGCAGCCATCTCGTCCTGGGAAAGCGCAAAATCGAAGATGGCAGCATTTTCTGCCGCGCGGGTTTCCGACACCGTCTTGGAGAGGGTGAGCAACCCCTGCTGGACGATCCAGCGCAGAACGATCTGGGCAATCGACTTTCCTTGTCGACCGGCAATGTCCTTCAGCACCGGGTCCGAAAGCACCTTGCCATCAGCCATGGCATAATAGGCGGTTACCGACATGCCGAGGCTGGCGGCAGTCTCCATGACAAGCGACTGGTCGAGATAGGGGTGATATTCGACCTGGTTGTTGACGAGCGGCAAATCGCTGAGGCGAGCCGCGTCGCGCATCAAGGTCCGGTTGAAGTTGGAAACGCCGATATGGCGAACCTTGCCTGCTTTTGCGACTGCGTTCAATGCACCGATCTGCTCGGCAAGCGGCACGGCATCGTTCGGCCAATGCAGAAGCAGGAGGTCGACGTAGTCCGTCTTCAGCTTCTTCAGACTCTCGTCGACCGAAGCGACGAAGGCGTTGTGAGAGTAGTTCTCGACCCAGACCTTCGTCGTCAGGAACAGATCTGCGCGAGCGATGCCCGAGCGCAGAATACCGTCGCCGACGTCAGCCTCGTTGCCGTAGATCTGGGCGGTATCGATGTGGCGATAGCCATTACGCAACACATACTCCACCATGCGCTGGGTATCCGGGCCAGGCATACGGAACGTGCCGAAGCCGAGAGCTGGGATGGATGCGCCGTTGGCGTTGACGATTTCCATTGGAATAGTCCTTTACTTTAGATCGTGATCAGGCGGCGTAGGAAACGGCCTGCGTTGCGGAAGCCGAGCGGCGATCGAGTGCACCGCTCCAGAGGGTAAACAGCAGGGCAGCGACGACGAGAATCGCACCGACCCAGGGTGTGGCGCCGAGGCCCAGCGAGGATTCCACCACCAGACCGCCGACCCAAGCGCCTGCGGCTATGCCGAGATTGAAGGCGGCGATATTGAGCGCCGAGGCTACATCGACGGCGGCGGGGCGAACCTGCCGGGCAAGCTGGACGACATAAAGCTGCAGGCCCGGCACATTGGCGAATGACAGAAAGCCGAGAGCTGCGAGCGTCGGGATTGCAAGCCACGGCGAGACGGCGGTGAAGCTGAAGAGGACAAGCACGACCGCCTGGGCGGCAAACAGCCAAATCAGAGCCCGAACCGGGTTGCCGTTGGCAAGGCGACCACCCACGACGTTGCCGATTGCGATCGCAATACCGTAAACCACCAGGATGAGGCTGACGGCCGAGGCGGCAAAGCCGGTGACTTCCTGCAGGATGGAAGCCAGGAACGTGAAGGCGACGAAGGTGCCGCCGTAACCGAGCGCGGTCATGGCAAAGACGATCAGCAACCGACCACTGGCAAGCACTCCAATCTGCTCACCAATGCTCGCAGGCGGCGCTTTCTTGAGATTGGAAGGCAGCAACAGCAAGATGCCGGCAAAAGCGACGATACCGAGGCCCGCGACAGCCGCAAAAGTCGCGCGCCAGCCGAAGGTCTGGCCAATGAACGTACCCAGGGGAACGCCGGTGACGATTGCAACGGTCAGACCCATGAACATCATGGCGATCGCCGAGGCACGACGGTTCTCCGGCACGAGATCGGCCGCGATCGTCGAGCCTACGGAGAAGAATACGCCGTGAGCGAAGGCTGAGAGCACGCGCGCGACCAGCAGCGGCACATAGGACGGGCTCAAGGCCGCCATGCTGTTGCCGATGATGAACAGCGCCATCAGGCCAAGCAGCAGCGGCTTGCGCTCGATACGGCCGGTCAGTGCCGTCAGGATCGGCGCGCCGAAGGTGACGCCAAGCGCATAGACGCTGACAATGAGGCCGGCAAGCGGCAGGTTGATATGGAGGTCGGTCGCCACGGTGGGCAGCAGGCCGACAATAACGAATTCGGTTGTACCGATCGCATAGGCCGCGATCGTCAACGCAAAAAGTGCGAGAGGCATGGGTTCACCCGATCGAGAAGGCAGCCGGAAATCTCGGCTGTGTTGGTTCTTGTTCGGGAGGGAATATGAGGCCGGGACATTCAATCGATAATCACCTATATTACCTCAACACTTATGAATTAAATTCAAAGCCAGGAGGCAAGCTTGGACAATCGTGCCGGCGAGATGGATGTCTTCGTTCAGGCAGCGACGTCGAGAAGCTTTTCGGCGGCTGGCCGCAAACTGCGCCTTTCACCCTCCGCCGTCAGCAAGCTCGTCACCCGGTTGGAGGAGCGGCTGGGCACGCGCCTGTTGGTGCGCACAACCCGTTCGCTGCAATTGACGCCCGAAGGAGAGATTTACCTCGAAAAAGCGCGGGCGATCCTGGCGGATATTCAGGAGGCGGAGCGGATCGTGGCATCCGGCGGCGCCACCATCCCTCGCGGCCTGTTGCGCGTCAGCGCCTCGGTTGCTTTCGGGGTTCAATGCATTGTCCCGATCATGCCCGATTTCCTGCAGCGCTATCCGGAGATCGAACTCGATATCTCCCTGACGGACAGCGTCATCGATATCGTCGGGGAGCGAGCCGACGTTGCCATCCGCGCCGGTGCCTTGCGGGACAGCTCACTCAAGGCTCGCAAGCTCATGGAGAGCCGCCGCGTCATCGTTGCCGCCCCCTCCTATGCCGCGCGGAACGGCCTGCCGAAAACACCGGACGAACTCGACGATCATAATTGCCTGACCTTCAACTTTCGCCCGACCGCGGAAGGGTGGCCCTTCCGCGATCCAAGGAGCGGCACACATTTCGTCAAGACTGTGCAGGGGAACTTGCAGGCCAATAATGGACCGACCGTCCGCAGCCTCTGCGTTTCAGGCATGGGCCTTGCCCGGATCGGCCAATTCCATGCCCAGTCGGATATCGACGCCGGCAGGCTCGTGACGGTTCTCGAAGATTTCAACCCGGAAGACATAGAGCAAGTCCATGCCGTCTATGCCGGCCACGAGCACCTGGCGGCCCGCATCCGCGCCTTTATCGACTTTCTGGTTAACCGAATCGGATAGAAATAGCCGGATGTGCACAGCCCGGAGGCAGATTTGGAAACGGCGCTCTATCTCCCCATCAAGACATTTCTCGAAGCCGCCGGCTATGCCGTAAAGGGCGAGATCGGTGGCTGCGACCTCGTCGGGCTGAATGACGGCGAGCCACCGCTTGTCGTCATCTGCGAACTAAAGATGAGCTTCAACCTCGAGCTCATCCTGCAAGCTGTGGATCGGGCCGCTGCAAGTGACGAGGTCTGGATCGCCGCCCGCGTCTCGGCAAAGGGCAAGGGGCGAGAAGGTGATCGCCGCTTCCGCGATCTTTGCCGAAGGCTCGGCTTCGGCATGCTGACGGTATCGGACAGCGATGTCGTCGATATCTTGGTCAGCCCGGTCGCGCCGATGCCACGCAAGAATGCACGGCGCAGATCACGCCTTGTTGAAGAACACCGCCGGCGCAAGGGCGATCCGGCCCTCGGCGGCAGCACGCGCAAGCCGATCATGACCGCCTATCGCCAGCAGGCCCTTGCCTGCGCCGCTGCGATCGAAAACGGCGCGCAACGCCCCAAGGAGATGCGTGAAACCGCACCGAAGGCCCCGCAAATTCTAAGAGATAACGTCTACGGCTGGTTCGAGCGCGTCGATCGCGGCGTCTACGCCTTGACCGAGCTTGGAACGGAAGCGCTCAAGCGATGGCCTGCATCGCAGCCTTAAATATGGAGATTTTTCGGCCGAACAACATTAAATTCATGTAATATCTTAAAATTCGGCAATAAAAACATGATCAATATTTAATTTGTAAAAGTCGTTTGGCGGATCATATTAAACGTCAGCGCCAGTTCAGTTTTATACTTCGCTTCCCCAAAGTAAAATCGGGAAACAAAGGCTCCCGGAACGCATTGGCGCGACTCCATTCGACGCCTGTCCCGGACATGGACAAGACGCCAATTCGCCAACAATCTCGCAAGGGACTTTTGCCATGTCATCTCTTCTTCGCAAACACCGCACCGCCGCCATCGTCGGCGCCGCCATCATCGTCGGCGCAGGCGCCCTGCCTTTCGCCTTCAGCACCTCGGCAAGCGTTGCCGCCGCTGCCGAGCCGGCAGGCATCATCGCACCCGGCGGCTCTTTTGCTCCGATCGTCGATGCCGACAAGCCCGCCGTCGTCACCGTCACCACGACCATGAAGGCGACCGACACGAGCGCCGACAGCGGCAATTCGCCGATGGACGAACAGTTCCGTCAATTCTTCGAAAACCAGGGTATTCCCTTCCCGAAGCAGGCACCGCGCCAGCAGCAGAGCCAGCACGCGATGGCGCTCGGCTCCGGCTTCATCATCAGCCCTGACGGCATCATCGTCACCAATAATCACGTCATCCAGAACGCCGTCGACATCAAGGTGACACTCGATGACGGCACCGAACTGCCGGCCAAGCTCTTGGGCGCCGATGCCAAATCCGACCTCGCCGTATTGAAAATTCAAGCGCCGAAGCCGCTCGCAACCATCGCATGGGGCGATTCCGACAAGCTGAAACTCGGTGACCAGATCCTGGCGATCGGCAATCCGTTCGGCATCGGCACGACCGTTACCGCCGGCATTGTCTCGGCTCGCGGCCGCGACCTGCACAGCGGCCCGTACGACGACTTCATCCAGATCGATGCCCCGATCAACCACGGCAATTCCGGCGGCCCGCTGGTCGACCGTGAAGGCAATGTCGTCGGCATCAACACCGCGATCTATTCGCCAAACGGCGGCAGCGTCGGTGTAGGCTTCGCCATTCCTTCCGATGAAGCCAAAGCGATCGTTGCCAAGTTGGAAAAGAACGGGTCGATCGATCACGGCTACCTCGGTGTCGCGATACAGCCGGTGACCTCCGATGTCGCCAACGCCATGGGCCTGTCGAAGACGGAAGGCGCGCTGGTTGCCAATGTCACCGACGATACGCCGGCCGCCCGTGCCGGCATCAAGAGCGGCGACATCGTCACCGCTGTCGGCAACGAGACAGTCAAAACGCCGAAGGACCTGTCACGGCTCGTCGCAGATCTTGCTCCTGGCGACAAGCGCTCGGTCACCCTGTGGCGCGATGGCAAGAGCATGGATGTCAGCGTCACCATCGGCGGCAATGACGACACCAAGCAGGCTTCAAACGAGAATGGCGACGGCAAGGTGCAGCCTTCAAACCAGCCGAGCATCGGCGTCGGCCTCGCCAACCTTACGCCCGATGTCCGCCAGCAGTTGAATCTGCCCCGTGGCGTCGAGGGTGCGGTGGTCGCGAGCGTCAACCCGGACAAGCCGGCCGCCGCCGCCGGCATCCAGACCGGCGACATCATCGTCTCCGTCAACGACCAGCCGGTGCGCAACGCCCATGAGGTGCAGACGGCCGTCGCCAAGGCCGGCAAGGATGGCCGTAAATCCGTCCTGCTGCTGATCGAACGTGACGGCGACAAAACCTTCGTTGCAGTACCCTTCTCGGCTGCTTAAAAGCCTGAAATCTCTGATGATCGGCCCGCTTTCTGGAAGAAAGCGGGCCGATTGTCGTTACGTCACCAGCAATCCCTGGCGTTCCGCGAGACCGATCGTCGCCAAGGTTCCGGCGTTAAACGGCAGAAAGTCCGCTTCGATGCCGTCGCTGAAGATGACCCCATGCTCGGCCATCTCCGACATCACAGTCATCGGCATCTCCGTTCCAATCTGCCCCGAGACCAGCGAAACGCCTGTGGTACGGCTCGGGAACGGTTCCCGCACGAAATAGTGCAGGAACTCGGCGTCCCAGGGAAACGAAGCGTCGGCAATGCCTGCCGGTAACTCAAGCCCGCAACTCGCGGCCGCTCCTGCCCAACCGGCATAGAGGCTTTTCAACCATCCCGTCGACCCCATACCTGTGGAAACGATGATACCACTCGACGATTGCCGTTCGTGCCTTTCGCCGACACGCAGATCGTAGCGTGCCGAGACATGGCTGCGCGGGCCGATGAAGAGGTCGTTGACCGCATAGAGCACCTCGCCGGTATTGAGCGCAGCCTTTGCCATGCTGACACGCTTGAGTGGCCGGCGCTGGGCCAATGCCTCGGGTAGAACCTTGCGGACATCGGCCGCCTGGAACGGTAGCAGGACGCCGTCCCATCGTTTGGGATCGGGATTGACGCCAAGCACATTCTGGCCGTCGAGATACTTCAGCGTGTTGGCGACCAGCCCGTCCTGCCCCAGCACGACGACGAGATCATCGGCGCCGAAGATGAAGTTAGCGAGATAACGCCGATTGAGCCTCTGCACCCTGGCAATGTCTCGCAGGCTGGCCTCGACATCGCGGACCGCCGCCTGATGGTGCTGCTGCTCCGCCAGATAGTCGTCGAAATCCGCGCCTAAATGTTCGACATAGAATTGCGCCTGCTGAACGGTGTTGAAGCGCGCGACAAGTTCGTCGAGACGGGTGTCGCGCACGATCAGGACGATCTTCCTGTCCGCAACCCTTTTATCGTCCGAGGCCGACATGGCTCACCCCCTTGCCTGTGGCTGCAGTATTTCGCGCAGGAGATCGGGAGTAACGTTGAGCTGGCCGATCTTGGTGGCGTTGTCGGCAAGGTCGCGGAAGGCGAGCGCCATCAGCTGGCCGGGATCCATGCCGACCGAGGCCAGTGCCTGCAGCATCTTGGGATCGGCGTCGCCGAACGACTTCATCATGGCGGCAAGCCCATAAGCTTTCGCGTCGGCCTCCTCGCGAGCATTGCCCGAAGCGAGAGCCACCAGAGCCTTGTTCTGCTCTTCAAGCGCGATCTTGCCAGTCATCTCCTCCTGACGGATCTGCAGCCGCCGTTCCTGTACCGAACGTTCCGCATCCATCTGCGCCTCGCGGACCTGACGTTTCTTGTTCTCGACGGCGATCTCAGTCGCCAGTTCGTTTTCCTTGATGGTTCTTTCCTGCTCGACGCTTGCGTTGCGCCGGGCGTAGATCGCCTCGTCGGCGCTGCGCAGCAGCGCTTCGCGCGCCCCGGCTTCCAGAGCCTTCGCGGTTTCCGGTTTAGGCTTCACCGCGAGGATCGACAGGCTGAGCAGCTCGAGACCCAGCGCGCGCAGCACCGGGTGGTCATGCAACGCCGCCGCCACGCGCCCGACGAGCAACTCGCCGGCGGCCAGCACCTCCTTCAGCGACAAGGCTTGAACTTCGGCACGCATGACGACCTGAACCTGGTCGATCAAACGTTGCGACAGCTTCTGTGGATCTTCCGATCCGTAAACACCTTTGGCGCTCAGCGAAAAATCGAGCAGTTCGGCGGTCCGTTTCGGCTCGGCAATGCGATAGGTGATCTGCCCTTGAACGGTCACCTCTTGGAAGTCCGAAGTCACCTCGGGAAAGATGAACGGCTCGTTGACGCTTGCCGTCGGCACCACGACCAGCGAGGTCGACGGGGCGAAATACCAGAACGAAAGCCCTGCGCCCTCTCGCTGCGGCCGGCCGCTGCGATACTGGATCACATACTGTGTCGGTTGAGCCTTGATGAAACGAAATCCGAACATGACTGCCTCCTGAAAAGTGGCGCTGCAAACTGCGATGAGGCGAACAAACATCACTTATTGTATTTTGTCAACTAAGTTAGTTGAAACTTTACACTAAGAGCCCGTTGCCGTATGGTCGAAGCCATGAGCAACCCTGAAGAGATTCATCCAAGACCGATCGTTTCGGTTGATCTCGCAATCTTCGCACTGACGCAGGACGGGCTTGAAGTTCTCCTGACAAAGCGCGGTGCGGAGCCGTTTGTCGGCAGCTGGGCCCTGCCCGGCGGCTGGATTCACGTCGATGAAGACCGGGACCTCGAAACGGCGGCGCAACGTGTACTGACCGATAAGACAGGGGTCGCGACGCCCTACTTCGAGCAAGTTGGCGTTTTCGGAAATACGACACGCGATCCACGCGGCTGGAGCCTGAGCGTAACCTATATGGCCTTGATCACGCAGAATGCCGTCATCCCCACGCAAGGCGGCAATGTCGCGGACGTCGCCTGGCATTCGATCAGCGACGAGGCGACAATGGCCTCGCTTGCCTTCGATCACACCGCGATTTTGAAGGCGGCGGTCACGCGGCTGCGCAACAAGGTGGAATACACGACCTTGCCCGTGCATCTTTTGCCGGAAGCCTTCACCCTGAGCGAACTGCAGACCGTCTACGAGCGGCTTCTTGGCCGCGTTCTTGATAAATCCGCTTTCAGAAAGCGCATGGCGGAAGTTGATTTCATCGAGCCGCTCGCTGGGAAAATGCGCCGCGGCAGCAATCGTCCAGCCCAACTTTACCAACTCAAGCAAGTGCGCTCGACCGCCTTCTTCGACCGGACGATTTGAGACAGGCCAATTGCGCAGAAGAGGCAATTCGTTTTTGACACACGACTCTTTTTGTCCAAACTCTGCCTTTGTGATGGTACAAATAGGCCCGGGGCCGATTGAAACGGCTCGACAGGAAGTCTAAGCCCTACCGGTCAGATCGGCGGCAAAGGACCGGTAAACAGGATTAAGCGGCGGCAGGAGTTGGAGTGACTGATCCCTACGATATTCTCGGCGTTGCGCGCGATGCGAACGAGGAACAGATCAAGGCTGCCTATCGCAAGCGCGCGAAGGCGGCTCATCCGGATTCCGGCGGCGACACCGATGCCTTCGCACGGCTGCAGAAGGCCTATGAGTTGCTTCTGGATCCCGTGCGCCGCAAGGTGTTTGACGACACCGGCTATGATGTCGAGTTGACCGATGCCGTCGACCTGCAGGCATTGGTCGCGATCGAGAAACTCATTACCGAAATCGTGCTGGACGAACGGGCGCCGGGCACGTTCGATCCCGTCGCAAAGATGCGCGCGAGCCTTCTCGAGGAAATTCGCAAGGCGAATTTCAGCAAGAGCGAGCTTGAGCGGCACTCCAACCGCATCAGCCTTCATCTCGACCGGTTGGGCCAGCGCCCGGGCAAGGATGTCGTCGGCCACATGCTGCGCGCGCGCATCAAGGCGATCGCCACGGCCATCAGCGAAACGCAGGCAAAGATCGGCGCCACCGAACGCGCCTGCGACATGCTGGAAGGCTATCTCTATGAGATGGACGGCTTCGAGGACCACTCCGAGGTGGATGCCGCTGCAGAGATCGAATGGGAAGAGCCGCGGGCTCGCTCTGCCGCGCAATAGATCGCACGTTCCCGTCGCCTTCAGGAAACAGGTTTCGCGTCTACCTTGATCGCGAGATCATTTTCAGCAACGCAATGTTGCAATGCAATAATCGTCCCTAGACAAATAGAAGACCTGGCCTAGATCAAGCCTCCAGTACGCCAGCTGTTCCATCGCAAGATGGCGGCACGGCAATTGATCGATGCGGGAGAATGCCTGCCTCGGTCGACAATCGAAAAGGCGAGGTATGCGGTTGCTGGCTTCCGAAGCGGATGAAATCGTCTTTGACCATCTGAGTGAAAACCGATCGCGGGCAGCCTTGAGAGGCGCATTCTGGTCGGCCTTGGACACATTGATCCCGACAGCGCTGAACAGTCTCGTCTTCGTCGTGACCTCGAGATTTCTTCTGCCGCAGGATTTCGGCCTCGTGGCACTCGCCTTCGCCATCGTCAGCTTCACCGCCGGCTTTGGCCCCACCGCCTTCGGTGAGGCGCTGATCCAGCAGAAATCGATCCGGCGCAGCCATCTCGATACGGTCTTCTGGCTCTCGTTTTTCTCGGCCGCCATTCTTTACGCCGCGCTGTTTGGGCTATCTTCGACCGTTGCCCATTGGGTCGGACACGATGAGATCGTCAATCTTTTGATGATCATCGGACTGAAAATCTTCTTCGACATGATGATCATCGTTCCCAATGCCCTTATCGGCAGGACGATGTCCTTTCATCTGGCGGCCGCGCGCACCGCAATCGCAACCGCCGTATCCGCGACCATTTGCCTATCGCTGATCCTCGCCGGTTTCGGGATTTGGGCGCTCGCAATCGCGCAGATCGCGGCACCTGCTGCGGCCTGCATTGCGGCCTTCTGGGGCGCCAGATGGCTGCCCGGCGTCCGGATCAAGCTCTCGAGCCTGAAAGAGCTGTTGCATTACGGCATTTTTGCCTCGGGCAACCGCTTCCTGCAGACGATGAATCTCGACCAGCTGATCATCGGTACGCTGGTAAGCCCGGCTGCCCTCGGCATCTATAATTTCGCCCGGCGGCTCTATGAAATGCTCAACAATGTCGTCGCCGGCGGCCTGACCTCGGTCAGCCACGTGCTGCTTTCGTCTTTGCAGCACGACCAGAACAAGGTCCGCGAAGCCTTCCTGATGGCGACCTTCGGCTGCTCTCTCGTGTCTTTTCCCGCCTTCATGGGGCTTGCCGCCGTTGCCGACGACGCCATTCCGCTGATCTTTGGGGCACATTGGACGGCGGCGATCTGGCCGGTTCGCTTCTTCTGCGTGATCGGCCTCATGGGCGGCATCGGCGTGATCCAGGCATCACTGATCACCAGCCAGGGTAAATCCGACTGGTGGTTCTACTATCAGCTGGTGCGCAACATCGTCACCATCGCGACCGTGTTTATTCTCTACCCTTACGGCGTATCGACCATCGTCTTCGCTCTGATGCTCGAAGTGCTGATGCTGTGGCCCGCCACATTGTGGATGGTTTCCCGGTTGATCGGGCTCAGCATTCCGGAATATTTCGGTCAGTTCCTGAGGCCGATCGCCGCTTATCTCGGCATGCTCGTCGCCGTCCTCGCGACGTCATCGGCGCTCAGCGACTGGTCGATGGCCGCGCGCCTCGTCAGCGAGATCCTTGTCGGCGGCATCACCTACTCGGCCCTGATCTTCCTTCTATGCAGGGAAAGGATCCTCTTCCTGGTGCGCACGACTTTGCAAGGTCGCCGCGCCCGAACCCAATAGCAATGTCGCGAATGCGGCCCCCAGGCAAGGCTGGGGTCTGCAGCGCCTCTTCAGCTCCCGCAACAGCCGTACCTCCCGTGAAAAGGGCGTGTCATGACACTGGTTACCTTCATCATCCCCGTTCGCCATCAGGCCAATTCCAATGATTGGACTTCGCTGAAAAGCCGGCTGTCCCAAACGATTGCCTCCATTTCCGGGCAATCCAATGGTGACTGGCGCGGCGTGATCGTCGCCAATGAAGGAGCAGATCTGCCGGACCTGCCGCCTAAATTCTCCGTCGAGCGCGTCACCTTTCCGCCGAACCAGCTGCACGACATCAATGGCGCCGACCGAGAAAAGGTCTATGACGCCTTCCGGCTGGACAAAGGGCGCCGGGTGCTCAGCGGCATGTTGTCTGCGCGTGACTCGCGCTTTTTCATGATCGTCGACGACGATGATTTCGTCAGCGCCAACATCGTCGAGTTCGCCGCAGGGAACAGCACTGCCAATGGCTGGAAGATCGACCGCGGCTATCTCTGGAACGAGGGAGGCCGGCTGCTGCTGCATCACAATGACTTCGCCAACTTCTGCGGCACGTCACTGATCATCCGCTCCGACCTCTACGGGCTGCCGGCAACCTTCGAGGAGGCCGATATCGACTACATCAAGTCCATGCTCGGCAGCCATGTCCGCATCGGCAAGATACTCGCGGAGGCCGGCTCCCCACTCGGATCGCTCCCCTTCCGCGGCGCCATCTACCGGGTTGGGCACGCAGGCGCGCACAGCAAGTCCTCCAATCTCATCCGCACGCACTTTCTCAACGCATCCGTGTTGCGCCGGCCGCGCCAGCTCCTCTCCAATCTCTCGCGCGTACGCCCTCTGGATCAAAGCCTGCGAAGAGAATTCTTCGGTGCCCGCACGGTCGGATAGGACCCAAGCTGCGCTGCTATCCAGAGAGGTTTTGCCCCATGACGGCTGCTACACCAAGACATAGATACGCCGCCCTGGATGCGATGCGCGGCCTCGCGGCACTCGCCGTCGTCGTTTATCACCTCGACAGGCCCTATGCGCCGTCGGCCTATATCGCCGTCGATTTCTTCTTCGTACTCAGCGGCTTCGTCATCGCCCGAGCCTATGGTGAAAAGCTCGCAAGCGGCATGACCGTGTTAGCCTTCATGAAAGCACGCTATGCGCGCCTTTATCCGCTCTTCCTGATCGGAAGCGTTTTCGGCCTCGTGCAACTGCTGCTTCATTGGCAGGCAGCGGGCGTCGGTCGGACCGATCTCGGCGCGAGCATCCTATCGACGGCCTTCATGCTGCCTTCGCCCAGCTTTCTGACCCGTTCAGCCGGCGACATCTGGCCGCTCTATCCGTTGAACGGCCCGGCTTGGTCGCTGTTCTGGGAACTGTTGGCCAATCTGATATTCGCGCTCGTGCTCTTCAGGCTGACAACACGAACGCTCATCCTCATCGCTGCGGCATCCCTGGCGATGCTGATCGCCTCGGTTTTCTTCCATAAATCACTCGATCTTGGCTGGGAATGGCGCTCGGTCGATGGCGGCTTTGCGCGCGTCTTCTTCTCGTTCACCCTCGGCATGATCATCTATCGCCTTCGAAACGTCGCTGCGTTCGGCCGGACGATAAACAGTTACGCCGCCCTGCTGCCGATAGCGGCGATCTGCATCTTGCTGCTCCTCCCCACCTACTCGCTGAAATATGCGCTGGTGTTCTGCATCCTGGTCTCGCCGCTTATCGTCCTTACCGGCACGATGCTCGAATTGCCGGCAAGGCTGCAGCGGTTCGGCATTTTTCTCGGCTACCTCTCCTACCCGATCTACATGTGCCATCGCGGCTTTACCGAGATCTACGGACACCTGATGCGTGACATCCAAGTGCCTCAGCCGATCTACATCGCGATCTACCTCATTGCGATCGTCATCATTGCGCTCATCGCGGCCAGGCTTGCGACGATCTTGGTTCGCTATGCCGGATCGTTTAAATCGACGCCGAAAAGGCTCGAGGCAGGTCAAGGCAGCTAGTCTGGCACGATCAGGTGTGAGTGGCCGCCAGTGCAATGGCATCGGCGACTTCCTCGAGACGTTCCGAGAGCGTGGCCGTGACAACGCGCAGGTGATTGCTCGGCAGAATGGAGAATTTGGCCCCTGGGCTGACTGCTATGCCGCGGGCCGCCAGCGTTACCATTGCGAACGGTTCGGACGAAATGGGGATCCAGGCACATAGGCCGGCACCATGTAGTGCAGGCACTTCGCGCTCGTCGAGCGCATCGATCAGTGCAGCGCGGCGTTGTTCGTAGACGTTGCGGGCATGATCCAGGCAGGCCTCGGTCGCGGGATCGCGCAACAGCCACGCCGCGGCCGATTGCAGGATACGGCTGGTCCAGCCCGAACTGAAGCTGCGATAGGACTGAATCTGGTCGATGATCGCCCGCGAACTCGATAGCACCGCCAATCGCAGATCCGGCCCATGCGTCTTCGAAAACGATAGAATATGGATGACCCGATCGGGATAGAGCCGACCCATCGATTGGCGCGGCACTGCGGAAATATCCGCCACGCCGTCATCCTCGACGATCAATGTATCCTTATCGCGAAGAACCTCTGCAAGGCTTGCCATGCGAGCCGCGCTCACACTCTGACCGGTAACGGAATGGAGGCGCGGCTGAAAGACAAACGCGACCGGGCGGTATTTCATCGCCTCTTCCAGCGACGACACCAGGGGGCCTTCTTCATCGCATCGCACCGGAATGATCCGGGCGCCGCGATCTTCGAGAATATCGAGAAGCCGCATGCCTGTGGGGTCTTCGATGGCGACAGCGGCGCCCGGCATGACCAGGGCATTGATTAGCGTATAGACGGCGTTGTACCCGCCGTTGGTCGCCAGGAGAGCCTCTGGCTCATAGGGCCAGTTTTTCCGGACTGCCGCCTCGAGTTCTGGAAGAATGCGGCTGCGTTCGTAGCTATTGAGATTCTCGGCCGAAGCACCGTGGGCCATCGCCGCTTCGAGCTTCGGAAGCAGCATTATATCCGGGCAAGCTGATGTCAGATCAAGCACACCATCGCCGTAGTGGCCGGCGCTGGCGAGCCGGGCCGGCTGGTTGATAAAGCGATCGCCGCTAACCCAGGTACCGTTGCGGCCACGCCCGCTGATGATTTTCTGGCGCCTAAGTTCACTCCATGCCTCTGAGAGCGTTGCCGGACTTATGCCGAGCGCGAATGCGAGATCGCGGATCGGCGGCAACTTCGTACCGACAGGCAGCGCCCCGGCGCGGATGAGCGCGCTGGTTTCCAATGCGATGCCTCGAATTGTCCGATCGTTCAATTTTTCGGCAAACCACGTCGCGTCTCGATTTTCGCTCATTCCTGCGCCAATTTTAATGTTCAATAACGTAATAACATTTGATCACCCCATATTGAACATTTACTCATTTGGAAAACAAGCTTTCCCGCGAGTGAATTTCATGCCTCTTACTCTCCGCCTTGCCCTTCGTGACTGGGACTACATAACGCCATTGGTCTTGGGCGACGTCTCCTCCCCAAAACTCGATCTCAGGGTGGACCGGGTCGGAACCTTGATCTCGCATGTCGGCAAAAGTGATGCCTACGATGCCGCCGAAACGTCCTTCAGTCGCTACACGCAGATGCGCATCGAAGGCGATGAGAGCATCGTCGGCATTCCAAACTTCATCATGCGCGGATTTCGCCATCGTTGCGTCATCACCACCAAGAACAGCCCGATCACGAGTTTTGCCCAGCTGGCAGGCAAGCGCATCGGCGTCACCGGTTGGCGTGATTCCGGCAATACCTGGACGCGCGCCGCACTTCGTCGTGAAGGCGTCGGCGTCGAGGACGCCATGTGGTATGCCGGTCGCCTGACCGAAGCCCATCCGATCACCGACCGTCTCGATGGGTTCGGCCGCCCCGGCCGGATCGAAGCGGCTCCCGATGAGAGACCCATGATGGATCTGCTGAAGGAAGGCCAGCTCGACGCAGTCTTCACGCCATTCATGCCCGACGGCTATTTCGCCGGCAATTCCGGCTTCCGCCAGCTGCTCCCGGATTTCCGTGCGGCCGAACATCGCTATTTTGCCGATGTGGGCTATGTGCCTGGTATGCATCTGATCGGATTCAAGGCGGAGTTCGTCGCCGAGCATCCCTGGGTTATCGCCGAATTGAATGCGCTGCTCGATGAATCCCAGCGCGTCTGGCTGAACAAGCGGCGTAAATATGCCGATACCACCCCCTTCATGCTCGACGAATTGTTGAAGTCGGCGACCGAGCTGCCGGAAGGCTGGGATGGGAGCGGCTTTGCCGCCAATCGCAAGATGATCGGCGACTTCGCTTCGGAACTGCACATGCAGGGCATTTTGCCGAGACTGATGACGCCGGAGGAGCTCTTTCCCATCGACATCGATGGCAGCCGGACGGGCGCAGCCTGATCAGCAACTGAAATTCAAAGACGCAAAGCAAAAAGGGGAATAAATATGTCATTGAAAAAACTTACATACATCGCCGCGTCAAGCCTGATGATTTCGGGTTCGGCCTTCGCTGAGGATGCTGCCCTGCCGAAGCTCTCGGTCAATGTGCAGCTCCATGCCAAATTGCCGGAGAACATTCGCACCTCGGGCAAGATGGTATCCGTCAACAGCGGCTCTTTCCCTCCCTATGAGATCGTCAACGGCGCCTCCGATGTCACGGGCGCAAGCGCGGAACTGACCAAGGCGATCGGGCAGGTTCTCGGCGTCGAGATCAGCCATGCGACGGTTGGCGGGCTTCCCGCCCTGCTAAGCGGCATCAATTCGGGCCGCTTCCAATATGCCGAAGGTCCAGTCGGCGACTTCAAGTCGCGGGAAGATGCCAATGATTTCGTCGACTATGTTCAGGAATTCGTCGTCTTCGCCGTCGAGAAGGGCAATCCAAAGGGCATCACCACGCTCGACACCGCCTGCGGGCACCGCATCGCAGTGATGGCGGGTGGGTCGGCCGAGAAGGTGATCAAGGCTCAAGCCGAGAAATGCACCAAGGACGGCAAGCCTGCACTTCAAGTCCAGTCTTTCACTGACCAGCCGACATCGATCCTTTCCGTGCGCTCCAAGCGTTCGGACGCGTTCTTCTCTTCGCAGGCCCCGCTGACCTATTTCGTTTCACAGGCAAACGGCCAGCTGGAGCTGGCAGGCGTCGGCCAGAAAAATGGCTTCGACGACCTGTTCCAGGGAGCGGTATTGCCGAAGAACTCGCCGCTCAGCCCCATTTTGCGCGATGCGATCAAAGAATTGGTCGACAACGGCACCTATGCAGCCATCATGAAGAAGTGGGGACTTGAGAACAACATGATCAAGGAGCCCGGTATCAACCTGGCTGCACAGGCGAGCAAATGACGACCAATCCTAGAGAAAGTGCACCGCCGCCATTCGGCGGTGCAGACTTTGAGCAGCGGGATGTGGCAAACGCCCATACGCCATTCCCGACGGGCCGTGTGGCGGCTTGGCTTTTCACGCTCTTGATCGCCGTCTATTTTGCGTGGTCGATCGCGCATAACGAAAATTTTGGCTGGCATGTCGTCGCGCAGTATTTTTTCGATCCAGTCGTCATAGACGGTCTTTACGTTTCGCTTGGACTGACCGTCGTCGCCATGGCCTTCGGCATCGTGCTCGGCCTGTTGCTGGCGATCGCCCGGCTATCGAAGGATACGCTGGCAAGCTCGCTCGCCTCGCTCTACATCTGGTTCTTCCGCGGCACACCGCTGCTTGTGCAGTTGATCTTCTGGTACAATCTGTCGACGCTCTTCCCGACATTGTCGGTCGGCATCCCCTTCGGCCCGACCTTCGTCAGTTGGGACACGAATTCGGTGATCAGTCCGATGACGGCCGCAATCGCGGGGCTGGCGCTTAATGAAGCCGCCTACATGGCCGAGATCATTCGCGGCGGCCTGCTTTCGGTCGACAAGGGCCAGTTCGAGACGGCCGAGGCCTTCGGCATGACGCGCATTCGCGCGCTGCGCCGCATCATCATCCCGCAGGCCATGCGCTCCATCGTGCCGCCGACCGGCAACCAGCTCATCAGCATGATTAAAGCAACCTCGCTCGTCAGCGTGATCGCAATGGCCGACCTGCTCTATTCCGTTCAGTCGATCTACAACCGCACTTTCGAAGTCGTCCCGATGCTGCTGGTCGCAGTGATCTGGTATTTGCTGATCACCTCGGTGCTGAACATCGGCCAGAGCTATATCGAGCGTCACTACAGCCGCGCCGACCGTCGCTCTGCGGCGGTCAAGCCCGCAAAGGATGACACGCCGGCCCTTGCGCCGGCGCAGGAGGCCGGCCAATGAACGCCTACGTCAATTTGGCGCCGCTCGTCCGCGCCCGCAACGTCCACAAGTCCTTCGAGCATCTCGAAGTGCTGAAAGGCATCGACCTGGATGTCGTCCCCGGCGAGGTGGTCGTGATTCTCGGCCCATCGGGCTCGGGAAAATCGACCTTCCTGCGCTGCATCAACCATCTGGAATCGATCAATCGCGGATCGATCGAGGTGGATGGCGAACAGATCGGCTACCGGCTGAACAAGGGGCGGCTCGTCAAGTTGTCCAGCTATGCGATCGCGCTTCAGCGCCGCAAGATCGGCATGGTGTTTCAGCAATTCAATCTCTACCCGCACATGACGGCACTGCAGAATGTCATCGAAGCGCCGATCGGTATCCATGGTGAGAGCCGGAAGCAGGCGACGGAGAATGCGCTGGCGCTGCTCGATCGCGTCGGGCTTTCGGCCAAAGCGGACAATTACCCGCGCCAGCTCTCCGGCGGCCAGCAGCAGCGCGTGGCGATTGCCCGGGCGCTTGCCATCAAGCCGAAGCTGATGCTGTTCGACGAGCCTACCTCCGCTCTCGATCCGGAGCTGGTCGGCGAGGTGCTTGCCACCATGCGCGACCTTGCCAGCCAGGGCTTGACGATGATCGTCGTCACCCATGAGATCGGCTTTGCCCGCGAAGCGGCCGACCGTGTCGTTTTCATGGATGGCGGCAAGATCGTCGAGCAAGGCAAACCCGAGGATGTGATCGGCAATCCGCAGCATCCCCGCACTAGAAGCTTCCTGTCGCGCTTCATCTAGCGCGACGGTTCATCATCAGTGCAGCCCGCCCGCCCCGTCGGCGCCTGGCGGTTCAAGCGAACCATTGGAATATAGTCATGACCCCCGACAACGATTTCGCCCGCCTCTCCGACTTCGAACCCATGAAGGCCGAACTGACCGGCATCCGGCAGCATCTGCACGCCAACCCCGAGCTTTCATTCGAAGAAGCGGAAACCGCGCGCTTCGTCGCCGAAAAGCTTGAGGCCTGGGGCTATGAGGTCACGCGCAATGTCGGCGGCCATGGCGTCGTCGCCAGGCTTTCGGCTGGAGCCGGCAAGAAGAGCATCGCCATCCGCGCCGACATGGACGCATTGCCGATCCTAGAGGAGACCGGCCGTTCCTATGCCAGCAAGACGCCTGGAAAAATGCATGCCTGCGGCCATGACGGCCACACGACGATGCTCCTCGGGGCTGCCGAATATCTCGCCCGCACCCGCCGCTTCAACGGCACTGTCAACCTGATCTTCCAGCCCGCTGAAGAGGCGGGAGTGATCAGTGGCGCCCAGGCCATGATCAAGGATGGCCTGTTCGAGCGCTTTCCCTTTGATGCGATCTTTGGCCTGCACAATCATCCAGGCGCACCGGAGGGTAGCTGGCTGACACGTTCAGGCCCGCTGATGGCGGCAGCCGACACGGTCGAGATCACTATTACCGGCAAGGGCGGCCACGCCTCACGTCCGCACCTGACCATTGACCCCATCGTCGTGGCTTGCAACCTGGTCGTCAGCCTGCAGACGGTTGTTGCCCGCAGCATCGACCCAACGCAGACAGCCGTGGTGACGGTCGGCTCCATCCACGCCGGAGAAGCTTCGAACGTCATACCCGAAAGCGCCAGGATGGCACTGAGCGTTCGCTCCTTCGATCCGAAGATCCGGGAACTGCTTGAGACGAGAATCCGCGCACTCACGCATTCCGTTGCCGACGGTTACGGCGCCAGTGTCGATATCGACTACATCCGCGGGTATCCCGTGGTTGTCAATTCGGAGAAGGAGACCGAACTCGCGCGTGCGGTGGCGGAAGAGTTGGTCGGAGCCGACAAGGTGTCCACTTGCAGCCTCATCCCCGGTAGCGAGGACTTCGCGTACTTCCTGGAGCATAAGCCCGGTAGCTTCCTGCGCCTCGGCAACGGCGTCAATTCGCCGGTGCTGCATAGCGCAAAATATGATTTTGCCGATGAAAGCTTGACGGCTGGCGCCGCAATGTGGGCGCGGCTGACCGAGCGTTATCTCGACAGCTAAGCCGATTGCGTCGCATGCCCTGCCCAAGACCGGCGCGAAACCACGGCCCAAGCCACCGGTCACGGCCAATCCGACTTTTGTGCGCATGAAGGAAAGATTGAGGCGGCGTGAGACGCCGCCTGACGATCTCGTCGCATCAGAGCACGGTCGAAACCGCTCTCTGGAAAGACACTACCTCTTGAGGGATCCGAGGCCGTCGGATGTGGCGGGGGCAGCGTTTTCTCGAGTCTCGGCCCGCAGCCTGGTCTTCAACTGCGAGTCCTGAGCCTGGACCAGCCGCCATTCACTTTCGAGGCGGTCAATCACATACGTCGGAATCTCATTTCGTACGTTTTCGAACTCTTGCATCACGACCTCCATTGTCATGCGATCATGGCATGACATGGAAGAGTTTCTTTGTAAATCAACGCATTAAATAATTTAAACGATTAAAATTACTTTAATCGTTTGAAATTCCGGCGCCTGTGGAAAAGAATTTCCTGCTATTGGGTTTTCTGCACGACCAAGCCCGCGATTGGCAATATTTCAAGGCGCGGGGGACAATCTCCGAACGCAACGGCTCGCCCGCGACCGGGAGCCTATCGCTGCGCACGATTGTTGAGATCGAAATCTTGCACCCGCCAGATCGCGTCCTGTTGCTCGCGCATCGCCTCTGCGGCTTGTCGAACGACCTCGGAAATCCGCAGGAGCTGTTTCGCGAGCGGGCTCGTTTTGCGCCAGATCATGCCGATCGTTCGCGACGGTTGCGGGCTCTGGAACCGTACAGCCGAGACGGAGGCCGAGCGTGTTTCGACGGCGACCGCCATCTCCGGTATAAGCGTGACGCCAATACCGGCACTGACCATTTGCACCAGCGTCGATAGCGAGCTGCCGTCCATCAGCTCGCGGGGGAGAGCCGATTGTATGTTGCAGAAGGATAGGGCCTGATCGCGAAAGCAATGCCCCTCCTCGAGCAGCAACAGGCGCATTTCACGCAGTGCTTCGCGATTGGGCACCGGCTTGCCTTCATCTTCGCTTGGCCGCACCAGCACGAAGTTTTCAGAGAAAAGCGACACCTCGGTCAGAGATGGCTCGGAAACAGGCAGAGCGACGATGGCCGTATCTAGCCGGCCTTCGGCCAGTTCCTCGACCAGCTTCGACGTCAGCGTCTCCCGCACATGGATATCGAGGCCGTCATACATGCTGGTAAGATTGCCAATGATGGTCGGCAGTAAGTAAGGCGCAACCGTCGGAATAATGCCAATCCTCAAACGGCCGACCGGCTGGCTGCGGGACGCGCGGGCGAGATCCCCCAACTCGTCCACGGACCGCAAAATCTCGCGGACGCGCTCGGCGAATGCCTCGCCGAAATTGGTGAGCCGGACCTGACGGGCACCCCTTTCGAAGAGGTCGGTGCCGAGCTGCTCTTCCAATTCCTTGATCTGCATCGAGAGGGCAGGCTGAGAGATTGCACAGACATCGGCCGCGCGACCGAAATGACCATGCTTTGCCAGCGCCTCGAAATAACGCAACTGCTTGAAGGTGAGATTTATCATAACCTCACCTTATCGCATCGATCAGGAAATCCAACTTAAATTAATCGAAGAGCTTGACTACAGTGAGCGGAGCAGCGGCGCGATGCCGCCGTACTGTCATAAGACGCTCACATTGCGGGCATTGACTAAAGGAATTCATCGGAGCCCGGATGAGCCCTGCCGTCCGGGCTCCGGGTTGCGCTTTGCTTTCGGACGCTCCGCGTCGGCGGACGTCAAAAGGACGAGACATTTCACATCACTGCCAGGAGGCGACCAACTCCTCTTTGCGCAGTACCATTCGAGGCATTCAAGGGAGAAAGTCATGGATACAAAGGTTGAAAATGCGGGCAAGTGTCCGTTTCCGCACGGGAACACCAGCGTCTCGGCCAGATCAAACCGCGATTGGTGGCCGAACCAGCTGAACCTTAGGATCCTCCATCAGGGTTCCGCCTTGTCCAGCCCGCTCGACAATGGTTTCAACTATGCCGAAGCGTTCAAGAAGCTCGACCTGAAAGCACTCAAGCAAGACCTCGTCGCCCTGATGACGGATTCGCAGGAGTGGTGGCCGGCAGACTTTGGCCATTACGGTCCGCTCTTCATCCGCATGGCCTGGCACAGCGCCGGCACCTACCGCACAGGCGACGGCCGCGGCGGTGCGTCCTCGGGCACGCAGCGTTTTGCACCGCTCAACAGCTGGCCGGATAACGTCAACCTCGACAAGGCCCGCCGCCTGCTCTGGCCGATCAAGCAGAAATACGGCAACAGCATCTCCTGGGCCGACCTATTGATCCTCACCGGCAACGTCGCGCTGGAATCCATGGGCTTCAAAACCTTCGGCTTCGGTGGCGGCCGTGAAGACGTTTGGGAGCCGGAAGAAGATATCTATTGGGGTGCGGAAGACACCTGGCTCGGCGACAAGCGCTATAGCGGCGACCGCGACCTCGAAAATCCGCTCGCAGCCGTGCAGATGGGCCTCATCTACGTCAACCCGGAAGGTCCGAACGGCAACCCCGATCCACTCGCTGCCGCTCGCGACATCCGTGAAACCTTTGCCCGCATGGCCATGAACGACGAGGAAACCGTCGCCCTCATCGCCGGCGGCCACACCTTCGGCAAGACCCACGGCGCGGGTGACGCTGCCCTCGTCGGTCCCGAACCGGAAGCAGCAGGCATCGAAGAACAGGGCCTCGGCTGGAAGAGCAGCTTCGGCAGCGGCAAGGGTGGCGACGCGATCGGCAGCGGCCTCGAAGTCACCTGGACGTCGACGCCGACCAAGTGGAGCAACAACTTCTTCTGGAACCTGTTCGGATACGATTGGGAACTGACGAAAAGCCCGGCCGGCGCGCATCAATGGACGCCGAAGCACGGTGCGGGCGCCAACTCGGTGCCGGATGCACACGACAAGTCCAAGCGTCATGCTCCGGCCATGCTGACCACGGACCTGGCGCTGCGCTTCGATCCGGCTTACGAAAAAATCTCGCGCCACTTCTTCGAGAACCCGGAGGCATTCGCCGACGCCTTTGCCCGCGCCTGGTTCAAGCTGACACACCGCGACATGGGGCCACGCGCACGCTACCTCGGCCCGGAAGTGCCGAGCGAAGAACTCATCTGGCAGGATCCCGTCCCGGATGCCGACTACGCTGAGATCGATGCCAACGATGTCGCGGCACTCAAGGGGCAGATTGCAGCTTCCGGCCTGACGATCCCTCAGCTCGTCTCTACTGCCTGGGCCTCTGCATCGACGTTCCGCGGCTCAGACAAGCGCGGCGGCGCCAACGGCGCGCGCATCCGTCTTTCGCCGCAGAAGGACTGGGAAGCCAACCAGCCGGCACAGCTTGCTTCCGTGCTCCAGACGCTCGAAGGCATCCAGAAGAAGTTCAACGACGCCCAGACCGGTGGCAAGAAGGTATCGATTGCCGATCTGATCGTTCTTGGCGGCTCCGTCGCCATCGAGCAGGCCGCAAAGAAGGCCGGCCACGACGTGGTCGTGCCCTTCGTCGCCGGTCGTACCGATGCATCGCAGGAACAGACGGATGTTGAAGCATTCGCCGTTCTGGAACCGATTGTGGACGGCTTCCGCAACTATCAGCGACAGGCCTATACAGTTTCCGCGGAAGAGCTTCTGATAGACCGGGCGCAGTTACTAACGCTTTCGGCGCCGGAACTGACCGTGCTCATCGGTGGTCTGCGTGCACTGAACGCCAATGTCGGCCAGACGCAGCATGGCGTCTTCACCAAGCGTCCTGAAACGCTGACCAACGACTTCTTCGTCAACCTGCTCGACATGAGCACGGAATGGAAGGCCGTTTCCGACGCCAAGGACGTGTTCGAGGGGCGTGACCGCTCAACGGGCGACGCCAAGTGGACGGCCACCCGCGCCGATCTCGTCTTCGGCTCGAACTCGCAACTGAGGGCGATCGCCGAAGTTTACGGCCAGGCCGATGCCGGACAGAAGTTCGTCCACGACTTCGTGGCTGCCTGGACGAAGGTGATGAACGCAGACCGCTTCGACATCGCCTGATGTGAAGTGAAAAGACATCCGGACGCGGCTGCTTTCAGGCCGCGTCCGGATGTAGTGTCTGATTACCATTGCACCGTAGAATCAACTTGCCACTGTAATGGCGCCTTGAGTTCCGCGTCTTCCAATCCACCCGTTCAATCGTGTGCGAGCTGGCTGTTCGATCAGATAGAAGCTAATGGCGCCGCAAGAAACTCCCAAAGCCAACGCGAGAGGCTGCGATAGCAAGCCCTTGATAGCCGCGATATAAAATGGTTGCTGCCAAATGTAGAGCGAGAAGGACATTCGGCCGATTTTCCGGATAATGGCGCCTTCGAACAGCGCTTTGGAAAATTCGGTCGAAAATTCGACTGCGCAGACGGCAATTGCCAGCAGCAGCGTTTTTACCCCGAAGAAGATCCAGGCGGCATCGTCAAACAGACAAGTGACCAGCCCACCGAAGAATGCCAACGGGACAATCCATTGCATCGCCGGTCGATCGAGATGTTTGCGAAACAAGAGAAAGATTGCCGCAGACATCATTATAGGTGCTGCGGCAACATGAGTTGGCCAGAAGACGACAAACCAATTCTGGCCATAGACGTCATATTGCAAGACACCGTTAGCGAGCGCAGCAAGCCCCAACGCGAGAATAATGAAGCCAATCGTGCGGATCGCCACGTTGCGAAACAACAACGCCACGATCGCAAGCAGCAGATAGCTATGTTCCTCGACGCACAACGACCAAATATTGTCGAACACCGATACGAACCTATTACTTTCGATAGTGACGTAATTTAACGTGAAGGTGAGTGCCGAGACAGCTCCGGCAATCCCGGGAGCCAATGATGTTTGCGAAAGAGCGATCGAGGTCACAACGGGCCAGCAAGCCGGGGTAGACCCGGCTGAAGCGATGAAAAAAGAAGGGCCCAAGTGGCGTCTTTCTCACGAAGAGAATTTCCGCCATGAGCCGGCCCGAAAGAACAAAGAACAAGTTAACGCCCGTCGGGGCCAGGTCCGGAAGAACCCGGTAGCCGCCAAAATGCCCCGTCAGGACAATCAGGATAGCAAGGCCGCGCCACCCATCAAGCGCCGGAATATGAAACTGCCTCTGAATTTCAGACATTGACCGCCGCTATGTGAGTAGGCTGCGGCCGCCACTTTAGGACACCCGTATTAATAGATTGGGCATGAACTGCCGTCATTGGCAGAGGAAGCCACTCTAGCAATGGCGGAGCTTTGCGCGCCACATCGATCCCGGAAAATATCAGTTGTTCAAGGGTACCGGTTTCTGCCGTATCCACTTGGCCTTATGAACAATGATTGCTGAAATATTTGCACACCAACTCAACCGACGACATAATAGCTCTCTGTCGCTGTGCAATTCGAACGGATCGATCGATTTGGGCATATCGTCGGTGACGATCCCGAGAGCCGTTAGGGAAGCCGGCGCCTTATAGTGTCATAGTCCACGCAGCTCGATGGCGCCGCATTCTGCAGAACCGATGGCAGATCGAGGGAATGAACCGGAATCGTCAACACGTCGAGCGTCGCGGTTTGTTCGGGCGACAGGCGAACGTCGAGCGCGCCGAGGTCGTCCTCCAGTTGCTCGAGCGTATGCACGCCGATGATGGTCGACGACACGGCGGGCCGCGCCAAAGCCCAGGCAAGTGCGACCCGAGCGGTGGTTGTCTCCAGTTCGGCCGCGATACGGATCAGGGCATCGACGATATCGAGGCGCTGCTCGTCGGGTTGCCGAGCGAGTGGAGAGGGACGATCCGACTCAAGATTTGCGATATTCTTGCGCGTGTATTTTCCGCTGATGAGACCGCCATTCAGTGGCGAATGCGAGACGACACCAAGTCCCATCCCGCGCGCCATCGGAATAAGCTCGCTCTCGAACAGCCGCGCCGCCAGCGAATATTCGATCTGCAGACCTATGAAGGGAGTCCAGCCATGAAATTGGGCGATGACCTGCGCGTGCGCAACCTTCCAGGCCGGAGCATCGGAAATGCCGAAGTAGCGCAATTTTCCCGACCGGATGAGATCATTCAACCCCGCCAATATTTCGTCGAGAGGAACTTGCATGTCCCAATTATCGAGCCAAAAGAGATCGAGGTAGTCGGTACGGAGTCGTCGCAGGGTCTCTTCGCAGGCAGAGACGATCGCTTCGCGCCCCAAGCCCTCCTCCTGTTGCTCGACGCCGAATTTGGCACCAAGGACGAGACGATCGCGGCTGGACGCTTTTTGCCCGAGATAGTTGCCGACAACCGTCTGCCCGCCCGGTTTTGCGTCACCTCTACCTGTATCGAGATAGTTGCCGCCCCGGTCGAGATATCGGTCCAGGATCGCCGCCGGCCGGTTTGCCCGCGCTTGCCAAACATAGCTTTCGCCGAAAGTCATGGTTCCCAAGGCAAGTGGACTGACACGCAAACCAGATCGGCCGAGCGCGACAAAATCATCAAGATGCATTCCGAGTCCCCCGACCGGCCTGGATTCCATGGACACACGTCCTAAGCTATATAAGTAATATCGCCGACGAAGGGAATTAGGCGGCAATTTATGATTTTACTATTCGGGATTCCGTACAATGCATCGGATTCCGGCCACATCGCCGGTAAATACGAGGCCGCGCCCGCTATGCGACGCCTTGCAGGCCACGGGGCATGTTCGGCAAGGAACTATGTTCCAAATTCATGGGCTTAGCGGGCTGAGCCATCAGCTTTCCGGGTTCAACAGTGCCGCGGGCCAGGGATTGTTGCCTTCACGCAGCCACGACAAAGTGTCGGTCCAGAAGCCGGCCATATGACTGTCGTGAAAGAGGGCGAAATGACCGATCTTGTCGCGGCCGAGATCCGCGGGTTTCAGCAACACAGTCGCGCGCTGAGCGCCGGTGTAATAGCCAAGCGCACGGCGAATGGCGGGCACGGTGCCGAGTTCGTCGTCTGAAACCGCAACCGCCAGGATCGGGGCCGAAACCGCCGCCATCCGCCGCAATACGTCCTCTCTTTCGGCTCTCGGGTGGTTAAGCTCAAACCGGCGCCTGCGAAAACTCCATTCATTCGCCACACCGGCCGGCAGGTCCTCCAGCCAACCGAGGCGCCGCCCCGGAAAATAACCGTAGAGAGCCGTCATCACGGGCATAGCAATGTGCCATTTGGCAAACAATCCTAGGCGACGGCGCGGCATGTAATCGCCCCACCACGCATATTGCGCCCCGACCGTCAGCATTCTGTTGATCTTTCCTGCGCTTTCGGCAAGGCCCGGCAGGAAGCCGCCGATGCTGTGGCCGACCACCATCAACGAACCGTTGCGTCGGTTGGCGGCCAACCATCGAACGGCTGCATCGAAGTCCTGCTCACCCCATTCCCGCCAACGATATCCGGACCCGCGCAGCTGGTTCGGTCGGGATTGGCCGATACCGCGGTAATCGAACGTGAGAACATCGAATCCGTGGCGCGTCAGAAATTGCGCGTAGCGATGATAATAGCGCGCGAGGACACCCGTCGCCGGGTTGATGATAACGCTGCCTTCCGGCCTCTTTGTTTCCGCAGGCCAAAGGTGCGCACCAAGAACGACACCATCCTGACAAGGAATGGAAATCGGCAGGCTGTTCGCGCTTGAGGGTGTCCGTGGTTGCTGGCTCATGGCTTATAAGATGAGGCGAAGCTCGCGTTGTGTATATTCACTACCCGGTATACTTTGAGCCATGAGAGACAGCGCCCAACCCACACGCGAACGCATTCTTCACGCAGCCGGCAAGCTCTTCCATCGGGATGGCATCCGCGCGATCAGCGTCGACGCGATTGCCGAAAAGGCAGGCGTTACCAAGCGAACGCTCTACTATCACTTCCGCAGCAAGGACGACCTGATCGCCGCACATTTGCAGGCCCGCGACGAGCCGAACCTCACACTGTTCCAGCAGTGGTTCAGCGAGGCCGAAGGTGATATTGCAGAGAAAGTTGCCGGCATATTTCGCCATCTGGCCCAATCTGCACGTGATGCCAAATGGAAAGGATGCGGCTTCCTGCGCATGTCGGTGGAGCTGATCAATCTGCCGGGCCATCCGGCGCTGGTCGCAGCCCGCGCTCATAAAAAGCGCGTCGAGGATTGGCTCGGAACCCTTTTCGTAGAGGCCGGAGCCGGCCACGATGCGATACCTCTTGCCCGCCAGATCATGCTGCTGCTCGACGGCTCGTTCGCAGTCGTGCTGCTGCATCGAGATCCGAGCTACATGGAAACGGCCGCAGATGCGGCCGTTGATCTTATCCGGCAAAGCCGGGTGAAATCACATGATCCAAAACGCGAAGACCACGCTGAGCTAGTTGAACGATAGAAGGCCATAGAGGGTGCCGGCTGCCTGATCGATCACCACACGTTGGCTTGCTTCGCTATCCTCGTCCTTCTTGTCTTCATTCTTCCTGAGGTCGTCCTTGCCGTGCGATCGCTTTTCAAGCGCGCGCGTTACCTTGTCATTGTCGCCGCCCTCCGTGGCGCTGTTGAGAACATCCTCAAGCGACAGACCGAGCTTGTCTAGGCCAAGCTCTTTCTCCATCGCGTGGATGGCGGCCATTCCGCCGGGCTTTACCTTTATCTCGCCAAGGACTTTCTTCGCCGCCTTAACGAAATCATCTGTCGATCCATAATCTTTTGGATCGAGACCCAAAGCTTTGCCCGTGCGCTCGATCAGTTCGAGCTTTTGCTTCGCAATGCTGTCTCCACTCATACTGAACATGGCCTCGGAGACCTTGGAATGGGCATGGGTCGGCTGCTTGGAAACGCTTACGATATTCGGCTGGCCGGTTGCCACCGCGAGCAGCTTGTCCGTGCTGGACTGTTGCCGCTGCGACACCGTCGTGCTCGCGTTTGACTGCTGGAGAATGGCCAATGCCGCCGAAGGCAAGCCGGAAATCGATGTCATCGCGAACCCTCGAATGCGGCGGCCTCCCCTCATGGGGACCTAACGCAAGCCCTACGCCTCATGCGATAGTCGATGGCGGGAATACTACCGCAGGCTAGTTAAGGATTGAATAATAAAGGCTGTAGAGTTCCGACAAACAACCCCATAAGTTGCACCGCCTCCAAAACGAAAACCGCTGCGAAGATGCCGACAGTTCCTAAGCGGCCGGGGCGGTGGAGATGACGCGTTGCGATCAATGGTATTTCAGGCGTTCTCGTTCCAATATGGCAGGCGCGTCGACACCCGCGATGGGCTGGGAAAGATCGCTCGAAATATCGCCCGCAAGCTGTAAATCGAGATAGCGTGCACAGCACACTCGCAGGAACGACGTGAAATTGCCGAGATCATGACCGGCGTCGATCGACTCGTGGTGCAGCTTGGTGATCAGCTGCACCACGTTCATGCCGTCGCGCCGTGCGATTTCCTCCAGCTTCGACCAGAAGAAATTCTCCAGTCTGACGCTGGTCACCATGCCGTCGATGCGAAGGGAGCGCGTCGTGCTTTCCCAGAGTTTGGCATCGGCCTTGATGAACAATTCGCACATGCATCCCTCCCTTTCGGTCTCAGGCGGCGTTTGCTTCCGACAAAGCGGCAGCATCGAGTACTGCCACGAACTGCCGTAGCCATGACGGATGCGCCGGCCATGCCGGTGCCGTGACAAGATTACCATCGGCCACAGCGTCATTGATGGCAATATCGGCATAGATGCCGCCGGCAAGTTCCACCTCGGGACGGCAAGCGGGATAGGCCGAACACGTACGTCCCTTGAGAACGCCTGCAGCTGCCAGGAGTTGCGCGCCATGGCAGATGGCGGCGACGGGCTTGCCGGCCTCGAAGAAGTGCTGCACGGCCTTGATCACATCAGGATTGAGACGAAGATATTCCGGTGCACGGCCACCTGGAATAACGAGTGCGTCATAATCTTCGGCACGAACACTGGCAAAAGTCGCATTGAGCGCAAAATTATGGCCCCGCTTTTCCGAATAGGTCTGATCGCCTTCGAAATCATGGATCGCGGTTGCCACCGTCTCGCCGGCATTCTTGCCGGGGCAGACGGCGTGGACCGTATAGCCACACGCAAGCAGCGTTTGGAACGGTACCATGGTTTCATAGTCCTCGGTGAAATCACCTGTTATCATCAGAATCTTTGCAGCTGGCATCGTCTTCCTCCCTGAAAACCAACGCTATCACCCTAGCAAAGGATCTCGCGGCAGGGGTATTAGGCAAATACTACAGACAAATATCCCGGCGTTTCATCAAGCCCGCGGGTTACCGATATCCGGGATTGCGCAAGCCTCGCCACCGCCGAAGAGACGCGAGCGCGTGAGAAAGCGCTTCTCCCGCCCGTTGTCGAGAGAGAACATGCCGCCGCGTCCCGGCACGACGTCGATGATGAGCTGCGTGTGCTTCCATGCCTCAAACTGGCTGCCGCTGATGTAGACCGGTACACCGCCGATCTCACCGAGCTTGACATCGTTATCGCCGATCATGAACTCGTTTGCCGGATAGCACATCGGCGAAGAGCCGTCGCAACAGCCGCCCGATTGGTGAAACAGGATATCGGGATGATCCTGCTGGATCTCCCGGATGAGGTCCAGTGCCTTGTCCGTCGCCAATACCCTTGGCTCCGTGCCTGTATCAGCCATGACCATCCTCCTTGTTGATCGTAACGCACGAAGGCTCCCGGCCGCAGCCGGGAGCCTCACTGGCTTGGTTGGGAGGTCTCAGAAGAAGCCGAGCGCCTTCGGGCTATAGCTCACCAGCATGTTCTTGGTCTGCTGGTAGTGATCGAGCATCATCTTGTGGTTCTCGCGTCCAATGCCTGACTGCTTGTAGCCGCCGAAGGCCGCGTGCGCCGGGTAGGCGTGGTAGCAATTCGTCCAGACGCGCCCCGCCTGGATCTCACGGCCGAAGCGATAGGCGCGATTGCCATCGCGGGTCCACACACCGGCTCCGAGGCCATAGAGCGTGTCATTGGCGATTTCGAGCGCTTCCTTCTCGTCCTTGAAGGTCGTGACCGATACGACCGGGCCAAAGATCTCCTCCTGGAAGATGCGCATCTTGTTATGGCCTTTGAAGATCGTCGGCTTGATGTAGTAGCCGCTTGCCAATTCACCACCAAGATCGGCGCGCGCGCCGCCCGTCAGAACTTCGGCGCCTTCCTGCCGGCCAATGTCGAGATAGGAGAGGATCTTCTCCATCTGCTCGCTCGACGCTTGCGCACCGATCATGGTTGCCGAGTCGAGCGGGTTGCCCTGCTTGATCGCTTCTACGCGCTTGATGGCCCTTTCCATGAAGCGGTCGTAGACCGACTCCTGAATGAGCGCGCGGCTCGGGCATGTGCAGACCTCACCCTGGTTGAGGGCAAACATCGCAAAGCCTTCCAACGCCTTGTCGAAGAAATCGTCATCTTCGGCCGCCACATCGGCAAAGAAGATATTCGGCGATTTGCCGCCGAGCTCGAGTGTGACGGGGATCAAGTTCTGGCTGGCATATTGCATGATCAGCCGGCCTGTCGTCGTCTCGCCGGTGAAGGCGATTTTGGCGATGCGCGGGCTGGTCGCGAGCGGCTTGCCGGCCTCAAGGCCAAAGCCGTTGACAATATTGAGGACGCCTGGCGGCAGGAGATCGCCAACCAGTTCCGCCCAGACGAGCAGTGAAGCCGGCGTCTGCTCGGCAGGTTTGATGACGACGCAATTGCCGGCGGCAAGCGCCGGTGCCAGCTTCCAGGCAGCCATCAGGATCGGGAAATTCCAGGGAATGATCTGGCCGACGACGCCGAGCGGCTCATGGAAGTGATAGGCGACGGTATCGTGGTCGATCTCGCCGATCGAGCCTTCCTGCGCCCGGATGCAGGAGGCGAAATAGCGGAAGTGGTCGATGGCGAGCGGAATATCGGCTGCCATGGTCTCGCGGATCGGCTTGCCGTTGTCCCAGCTCTCCGCCTGCGCCAGGATCTCCAGCTTGTCTTCCATGCGCTGTGCGATCTTCATCAGGATATTGGAGCGCTCGGTGGTCGAGGTCTTGCCCCATTTGTCCTTGGCCGCATGGGCGGCATCGAGCGCAGCGTTGATATCCTTCTCGTCGGAGCGTGGGATCTCGCAGATCTTGCCGCCGGTGATCGGCGTCAGATTGTCGAAATATTTCCCGGCGATCGGTTCGCGCCACTCGCCACCAATATAGTTGCCGTATTTCAGCTTGAACGGAGATTCGACGATCTTTTGATGCAGCATGCCATCCTCCCTTGGTCGGCCGGTCCGCTAAGCGAACCCAATGGGAGAAATCTGCGTCCGTCCTCTCGCGAACGATAGTGGCGTGCAGCGATGCTGCAGCGCACAGTGTCGCAACACTGCGACAGCTGCCTCAGTCAAAAGCGCTTTGTGACCATGTCAATGCAGATTGAGCCGCTTCATCTTCCGATGGAGCGTCGAGCGGCTCATGCCGAGCGCGGTTGCCGCCTGGGAGACATTGCCGTTGGCGCGAGAAAGTGCCCTTAGCAATGCAGCGCGTTCGGCCTCCAGCAAATCCTCGCCCGCCTCCCCCTGCTGCTCACGCAGCACGTCAGAAGCGGGAATTCCGGCTTCAATACGATAATCGTCCAGCTTCAATGCGAGACGTGCGGCCTTCGTTGCTCCAAGCACCAGATCGTTGCGGTCGACGGCCAGCAGCGCCGAAGTGGACGCCGTATCCGTTGGAACCATAATGAAACGTGCGCCAGCGAAGGCACTCCTGAACAGATTGAGTTCGATGCGCACGGCCGCATCACGAACAGTTTGCGACAGGATCGTAAGGGTCGCATCGTTGACGTCATCGCGGCAGGTAGAAATATCCAGAGCGCCGGCCAGTTGCCCGCGATGATCCCGGATCGGCGCCGTCGTGCAGCTCAAGTCGATGTTGGCGCAAAGGAAGTGCTGATCGCGGAAAATCGCTACGGCTCGATCATCCGCCAATGCGGTTCCGATGCCGTTCGTCCCGACGCTTGCCTCAGTCCAGACCGAGCCTGTCCAAAGGCCGAGGTCGCGAAACTCTTTGTCGTCGCCGGCCGCCCCGCGACGCTCGAGCGCAATGCCATCCCGGTCGGTCAGCAATAGGCAGCAACCCGCCTTCCCGACAGCGAGGAAGAGGCGATCCAATTCATTGGTCGCTTCGGCAATCAGCCGCTCGGAGCGCTCGACGGCGGCGGCAAACTCCTGCCCGCTCAGCCGCATCGGCAGGCGCTTTTCTTCAGGAGCGAGACGATGCATGACCATGCAACGACGCCAGGAGGCGGCAACGGACGAACTCGCCGCCGCCGACTGTGCCGACGCGTAGACCTGATCCGCATGCGCGGAATATTGGTGCATCTGGCTCCTCCCACCGAACGCGAAAGCAATTGTCGCTAAAAAAATAGGCCAAGGCAATCCTTCATCGGTTCTTTCGCCTTCTCGCATTCTCAAGGGGACGGAGCCTCCTCCCCGTCCAGGCCTTAGATTCGGGGGCTTCGCCCCTTTCAGGCGGCTGTCAGCGTCTTGTTGTACCAGCAACGAAACGACAAGACGGAGCTTGAGGCCTAGTTTCATGAATGCCAGGTTCATCGGTGAGCATTTTGCCCGCAAAGGGAAGTCGCCCTTTTGCGCGCATAGGGGTTTGACCCGATGAAACAAGCGCTGATCGGCACGGCCGACACCTGCCGCACTCGTCTGGTCAACGGCATTCGCCGGTTTTTCGAAACCCCGGCGCTCGCTCCCCCGGCCAACCGTCCCCTGCTTGAGCGCCCGATCGCTATTCTCCTCATCTTCTTCGTTTTGTCTTTGCTCGTCATGAAGACAGCGGACTACCCGCTCGGGGTCTGGATGAAGTCTTTTCCTGAGCAGCTGCGCGGAACAGCCAAGTGGATAAGCAGCTTCGGCACCGGCCTTCTCGTTCTGTCATTCAGCGGCGCCTTTCTGATATTCGGCGCGCTCATGCCGGCACACAGGCTGCGCAAATCGGCCCGTACTGGAGCCGATCTCGTTGCGACCGCGGCAGCCTTCATCTTCCTGTCGGTTGCCGGCGGCGGCATCGTCGACTCGCTTCTCAAGAACTCCATCGGCCGCGCGCGCCCCGAGCTTCTGGACACGAACGGCGCCTTTTCTTTTCGGCCCTTCGCCTTCCATGCGGACTTCGCATCGTTCCCATCCGGGCATTCGGCAACCGCAGGCGCAATGGCAATGTCGCTGGCTCTCGTTTTCCCGCGTCTGCGCCCGATTTTCATATCGGCCGGCGTACTGATCTGTCTCTCCCGACAGTGGGTAGGCGCCCATTGGGCGAGCGATACCCTCATGGGCTGGGGCGTCGGTGTGGCGTTCGCCCTATCGCTAGCCCATGCCTTTGCTCGCCGGCGACTGCTGTTTACCTACGCTTCCGACGGTCATCTCTGCCCCGGCGAACGATATAAGGCCGTCCTGATGATCTTGCGTACACTGCTGCGCCGCCGGTTGACGCGGAATACCAAAGCGCAGAAAGCCTGCGCATTGAAGCCGACACTTCCCTCCCGGGCATTGGAAACACAGCCCTGACCAGCTACGCGCAGCGTGGCCCTTGCATTCCGTGCGCCTGACGAAAGAGCCCGTCATCCGGCGATTGGCACGCTGAGATTGCCAATCGAATACGATTGCACCCTCGCCACCGACAAGCCCACCCCGACTTGGCTGCGCTCCCTTTGGCGCCCTTCTGTTCGAATTCAAATTTCCTGCGCGCAGGCCGACGGATTTGCCGATCTGCCTCGTTCAAGCCTTGAAGGGATAACAATCAGTTTCTTCAGGAAGAGAGTACATCATGAGAAAGCTCACTTTGCTTGCCTTGGCAGCATCAGCCTGCGTTGCCGCCATTTCACCAGCCGAAGCCCGCGACGGATGTGGCGTCGGCTTCCATCGCGGTCCCTATGGCTATTGCCGCCCGAATGGACGGCCCGTTGTCGTCGTCCCAGCCGGTCCCGCCGTTGGCATCTTTTATCCCGGCCGCGGCTATTGGGACGGACACCGCTATTGGGTACACCGCGAGCGCTGGCATGATGGCTGGCGCTACCGCTGAGACATGACATTCGACCCGGCTCCTATGATCGGGTCGAATGCAACCACGGCGCCGACCTGACGATCGGCTCTTGCCGGGATCTGTCTTGCATACCCTGCAGACCAGCGTTGCCTTGCACGCGTTGGTCTGCAATTGACGCTCGGCTCACAACCGGGCAAAGCTGTCGGTCGAACCAGCGATAACGAGCGTGACCTCGCGCATGAGCGACAGCAACGACATTGACCATCATGGTCCCATCATCGTGTTCGATGCCATGTGCGTCTTATGCTCGGCCAATGCACAATTCGTGCTGACGCACGATCGCCAGGGCCGCTTCCGCCTCGCCTCGATGCAGAACGAAACGGGAGCCGAACTCTATCGACGCTGCGGTATCGATCCCGGCAATCCGGATAGTATGATCATCGTGGATGGCACGACTGTATTGCGGGACAGCGACGCGGTGCTTTCGATCTATGCCGGCCTTGGCTGGCCCTGGAAGGCATTCTCCTTGCTGAGCCTGGTTCCCCGCGCGCTGCGAGATCCCGCCTATCGCTGGCTGGCCCGCAACCGCTACCGCTTTTTTGGCCGACGCGAGACCTGCTGGCTGCCAACGCCGGAACAGGCGGACCGCATCCTTTGAAGAAGGTTCTCGTTCTTGGAGGCTATGGCGGTTTCGGCTCCCGCCTCGCGCGAAGACTGGCCGGTGACGGCTTTCAGGTTCTGGTCGCCGGGAGAAATCACCATGCGGCGGAAACGCTTGCCCGCCAGTTGCCACATGCAATCGGGCTCAGCGCCGACCGTAATGGCGATCTCACCCCCATCTTGAAGCAGCATGCGCCCTTTCTGCTCATCGACGCCGCAGGTCCCTTTCAACAGAGTGACCATCGCGTCGCCCGAGCCTGCATTGCGGCGGGTGTCCACTATATCGACCTCGCCGATGCGCGCGATTTCGTTGGCGCGATCAGCCCGCTGGACGACCAGGCTCATGCTGCGGGTGTCACAATCCTCTCCGGAGCATCGAGCGTCCCTGCCCTGTCCGGTGCCGTCGTCGCCGAACTTACGCAGGACATGAGCGAAGTTCGCTCGATCGAGATGTCGATCAGTGCCTCCAACCGCGCAACGGCGGGGACATCGGTCGCCACGGCAATCCTCAGCTATGTCGGCAAACCGGTGCGGCTTTGGCGTGGCCGGCGTTGGCAGGAGATGATCGGCTGGCACATGCTGAAACGCGAGCGCTACACCATCGCCGGCAAGCGCGATTTGCAGCGACTGGTCGCACTTGCCGACGTGCCGGATCATGATCTCCTGGTCGACAGCGTGAAAGGCAAACCGAGCGTCATCTTCCGGGCAGGGCCCGAGTTCGCCTTCCAGACGCTGGCGCTTTGGCTGCTATCCTGGCCAGTGGTTTGGGGCTGGCTGCCGTCGCTGAGGAAGGCAAGCCCCGCCCTGCTGCCTCTCCAAGGCTTGACCGCGCGGCTCGGCACCGGGCGATCCGCCATGACTTTGAGGGTGAAGGGGATTTCGAAAGAGACGATGTTAAGCCGCCGCTGGACGCTCATCGCCGAAGACGGTGACGGTGTGGAAATCCCGACTCTACCCGCCCAGCTATTAGCCCGCGCTTTGGCTGACGGACGCCTTCCGCGTGGTGCTTATCATGCTGGCGGTCTGCTGCGCCTTGCCGGATTTCAAGACCTGTTCCGGGGCTTAGCCATCAGCCAGGAAATCAGCGAAAAAATCTACACGCCACTCTACCAGCGCGTCATGGGCGCCACCTTTGCGCGCCTGTCGGAACCAGTCCGGGCGATGCACGCAGTCTTCGGGAACGGCGGCACCGAGGGCGAAGCTGTGGTCAGCCGCGGTCGCACTTTTATGGCTCGTCTGGTTTCCGGCATATTCGGATTTCCGCCGGCGGGCCATCATCCCCTGCACGTCTCGTTCGAGGAAGAAAACGGCATCGAGCGATGGACGCGGGACTTTTCCGGTCGACGCTTTTCCAGCCATCTGAGTGAGCAGAACGGCCATCTCGTCGAGCGCTTCGGCCCTTTCCGGTTCTCATTCGACCTTCTGCCACGCGGCAACGGCTTCAGCATGGAGATACGCGGCTGGTCTTTTCTCGGCGTTCGGCTCCCGCTCGCTCTCGCGCCACGCAGCACAGCCTATGAATGGGCGGAGGACGAACGCTTTCACTTCGATGTTTCAATCGCCCTCCCACTTATCGGCTTGGTCGTGCATTATCGCGGCTGGCTGCGGTCACTTGGCTGACCCTCTCCATGTTTTCGATAGTTGCCAATCGCCACCGGCCGATCTGGCTGCCGGTGGCGAGGTGATCTCGATGACTAGCTGGTCGCGCTTGCCGCGCTGAGGACAGCTTTGACCGTTGCTGCGGCAACATCTTCATCGATACCTACGCCAAAGACCTGCCTGCCATCCGGCCGCACGCATTGCAGATAGGCGGCCGCCTTTGCATCCGTTCCGCGACGAAGCGCATGCTCCTGATAGTCCATGACGTTGAGCGTCACACCAAATGCGTCAGCGATCGCGGAGAGGGTCGCCGAGACGAGGCCGTTGCCGCGCCCGGTGACCGCAACATCCTGGCCCCGATGTCGAATGCGGCCGGTAAACACACGGTCCGCGCCCAACCCTCGGCGGAAGCCACCCTCATATTCGACAAGTTCGAAGCTTTCGCCATCATCGACATGATAGGCGCGCACGAATTCCTTCCAGATATCCTCCGCCATCAGTTCACGCTTGGTACTGTCGGCGAGAAGCTGCACGCGCCTGCTGAAATCGACCTGCATGGCACGCGGTAACTTCAGGCCCTTGTCCTGTTCGATCACCCAGGCGACGCCACCCTTGCCGGACTGACTGTTGACGCGAATGACGGCCTCATAACTCTCACCGATATCGGCGGGATCGACGGGCAGATAGGGCATTTCCCACACGCCGTCGTTGCGCCGCTCATGCGCGGCAAATCCCTTGCGTATGGCATCCTGATGCGAACCGGAAAAGGCTGTGTGCACCAGTTCGCCCGCATAGGGATGGCGCGGATGAACGGGCAACCCGTTGCAATACTCCACCGTCCTGATCACATCGCGGATGGACGGGAAGGAGAGGCCAGGATCGATACCCTGCGTGTAGAGATTCAGGGCCAACGTCACCAGATCGACATTGCCGGTGCGTTCGCCGTTGCCGAAAAGGCAACCTTCGACACGATCGGCACCGGCCAGGAGAGCCTGTTCGGCCGAGGCGACGGCCGTGCCTCGATCATTATGCGGGTGGACGCTGATAATGACGGCATCTCGCCGGGAAATATTGCGGCAGAACCATTCGATCTGATCGGCATAGACGTTGGGCATTGCGACTTCGACCGTCGCCGGCAGATTGAGGATGGCCGGGCGTTCTGCTGTCGGCTGCCAGACATCGAGCACGCGCTCGCAGATTTCCAGAGCGAAATCCGGCTCGGTGAAGCAGAAGGTCTCCGGCGAATATTCGAAGGTCCAGTCGGTCTCCGGCTGCTTGCGGCTCTCCTCCAGCATCGCGGTGACGCCGCTGACGGCGAGGTCGACGATCTCGTGCCGCTCCATGCCGAAGACCACACGCCGGAAGAGCGGTGCCGTCGCATTATAGAGGTGAACGATGGCCTTGCGGGCGCCAACCAGGGATTCGAATGTACGTGCGATGAGATCGGCACGAGACTGCGTCAGCACCTGTATCGTCACGTCCTCGGGGATGCGACCCTGCTCGATCAGCGCCCGTACGAAATCGAATTCGATCTGCGAGGCCGATGGAAATGCGACCTCGATCTCCTTGAAGCCGCAAGCGATCAGCATGTCATAGAAGCGCAGCTTGCGTTCGACATCCATCGGATTGGCAAGCGCCTGATTGCCGTCTCGCAAATCCGTGGAGAGCCAGCGCGGCGCCTTGGCAAGCCGCCTGCTCGGCCATTTTCGGTCGGGCAATTCGATGGGGGAAACAAAGGGGCGATATTTGGTTTCGGGATTCGTCAACATGATCCGTTCCGTTGCGTATCGGTATTCTTGGAGAAAAGCGGACAGCGGCCTACGGTCGCCGGGAAGCCGTCAGTCCCGACGACCGCCGCTAAGTCGAAGCGCAACGGAAAGAAGCTCACAAACGGACATGTCAGCCTGGCTCGCCAGCAGATGCAAGGGTGCGACGGCTGCGGAACGCTGCCACTCGGATCCATGCAAATTGCGGGAAGGGATGAACACCTGACGATATGGTCCTGCTTGAAAGGACCCATAGGCTATCGCCGCCAGCTCTGATAGTCTCGCGCCTATGGATCAATTATCGTCGCAAAAGGATCAAACCTACCTGCAGCATGGCGCCAATGTTGCCGAAGGCATCGCCGTCATCGCACACGACCAGCACCGTTTCTCCGGCCCAAGGCATAGCCACCGACAGGCACAACTGCTCTACGCCGTCGACGGTGTGATATCCTTGACCACGGACAGCGGCACCTGGGTGGTGCCCCCAAGTCGCGCGGTCTGGCTACCACCCAATCTTGAGCATGCGACCGCAAGCCATACGAATGTTCAGTTTCGCTCGCTGTTGATCGATGTCGAGGGCAATGCCGCCCTGCCGAATGAGTGCATGGTGGTGGAGGTCACCCCGCTTTTGCGCGAGCTCATTCTCAGGCTGGTGAGCCTCGCGGAGAAACGGGATCGCCAGGACATGGTACAGGCAGTCATTCGCCTATTGCTGCTGGAGCTGACCTTCCTGCCGGCGCAACCCCTTAATCTGCCGCTGCCGCAACATCAGGCGCTTGCAGCTTTCTGCGAGATGATGCGTAGCGATCTTGCAAGAACGATCTCCATCGAGGATGCAGCCGAGGCGCTGCACATGAGCCGCGCAACCTTCATGCGGCTGTTCCAACGGGAAACCGGTCTGAGCTTCGGCCGATGGCGTCAGCAGGCACGGATGCTGAAGGCGCTGACCCTGCTCGCGGAAGGCAGAAGCATCCTCGATGTCGCTCTGGAATGCGGCTATGACAGCCCAAGCGCCTTCTCAGCCATGTTCCGCCGATCGCTCGGCCGTTCGCCGCGCAATTACTTCCAATCCGTTTTCCCTGCGGAAGAGGAGAATATGGATATGGTGGACGGACAATAGCTACCGATCGTCGGCCAGGCAGCCGAACATGCGGAAATCGTGGAAAGCACCCTTGAATCGCGCCTTCTGGCGAAGCGTGCCCTCATACCGGAACCCCGCTTTCTCAAGAACCCGATCGGAGCCCCCGTTTCCGGGCAAGGTCCAGGCCTCGATGCGGTTCAGCAAAAAATCGTCGAAGCCGCATTGGACAACGGCTCGCGCCGCCTCGCTCATCAGCCCCTTGCCCCAGGCCGAGGGATGCAGTTCGTATCCCAGCTCGGCACAGCTGGCGCGCCTGTCAAACCGGTTAAAGCGGATAGCCCCGAGCAGATCGCTGGAGCCTCTATCTTCGATAAACCAGGTGCATCCTGTTCCTTTGGGGAAGATTGTGCACATCCATTTCAGGGAGCGGTCGATTTGCGCCTTTGTCGGGGCGTCATACCAATTGGAGAAACGTGTGACTTCCGGAATCGAAATCAATGCGTGGAAGCGGTCTCGATCATCCATGATTGGTTCGCGCAGTCGCAGCCGCTCGGTTACGAGTGCGGGGAATTTGCGGTTCGGCGAAGCTATCCTCATGCCTTTAAGCCTTTAGGAAGTTGGCAAGAATGATCTCCCGCCAGACACGCGTAGGCGTGATCCAGGCATCCCAGAAATTATACTTGCCGGAGTAGACGACAGCGACAATTCCGGCATCGGGCATCAACCAGAGCCGCTGGCCGCCATTGCCGAAACCCGCATACCACGGGCGCGGATCGGCAAATGCAGGCGTCGGGGCGTCGCCGGAGAACCATAGCCTTCCGTAGCCCAAACCATCCTCGATCGATATCGCCGGCGCGAGCGACTCCGCAACCCAATCTTCCGAGACAATCCTTTGGCCGTTCCAAATGCCCTTCTGAACAACCAGCCTGCCGATCTTCAGCAAATCGGGAGCAGTCAGGCGCAATCCGGATGCCGCCGACGCCACACCGTCATGCCCGGCCGACCAGTTAAACTTCGCAATATCCAGCGGCCCGAAAAGAACCTCCTGCGCGAAATCAGGCAATCGCTTGCCAGTGCCACGCTCGATGATGGCACCGACCAGCGCGACGCTACCACCCGAATAAATCCAGCGTGTTCCGGGTTCCGCAACGATCGGGCGCTCCAGAACGAAACGATAGCGATCCCCTGCGTTCTCCATCGCAATTTCGCTGTTCAGCGGGTCGTTATAGGGACGGTTTTCGTCCCAATCCGTCCCAAGCGTCATCGTCAGCGCGTGGCCGATGGTGATCCCCGCGCGTGCGGGATCCTTGGCCAAATCGTCGTATTCAGGGAACTGCTCGTAAAGCGATGCATCCAGTGAGGGCACCAATCCCCTGTCCAAAGCAATCCCGTAAAGAAGGCTGACGACGCTCTTCGTTACGGAACGGAGATCATGCAGCGTATCTGCGCCAAAAGCGATCTCACCGAGAGGGGTCCCCCAATCCACATCGGGGCCAGTGCCGTAATGTTCGAGAAATACCTGCCCGGAACGGGCAGCAAGCACCACATGCAAATCTCGCAACAAGCCGGCCTCTATACCAGCCGCAAACTTGCGTCGAAGCGCGGGGTCGAAACCCATGGCTTCCCTGTCCGGCACCAATAATGCTTCACCCTGCGTTCCGGCCATGAATTTGCGCCTCCGCTATGCGAACTTTTCACAGCCTACAATCGAAGCGCGCATCCAGCAAGACCACAAACCGGCTCGGCAAAACCAGCTCTACCCGTGTTTCAATTCTCCCTCCGCTCCCATGGCAAAGGCTGCTACCGTTTTATTGCGACCATTCAGCTTGGCCTGGAGCAAGGCGCCATCGGCACGATTGATCAATGTCGTCGTCGGTCCCGATACTGGAGATGAAGCGACGCCGACGGAGATGGAAAGCGGGCCGACGATGCGGCCGCGATAGGAAAAGGGCGTCGTAAAGACGCTTGTGCGGAGCTTTTCGGCAATATCGAAACCCTGCTCGTCCGACATGTCGGTTGCAATGACCGTGAGTTCCTCTCCACCGAAACGGTAGACCGTCCCGATACCGCCAACGGTATCAGAAACAATCTGCGCGACATGGCGCAGAACCTCATCGCCGGCATCATGGCCGAACTCGTCGTTGAAGCGTTTGAAGTGATCGATATCGATCATCATGCAGACGACCTTTTGCGCGGACTGATCCCTGTGAAGATTGTTCAGGGTTTCATCCAGGGAGCGCCGATTGAAAAGGCCGGTCAGCGCGTCGCGTACGGCAAGATTTACAAGCTTGTCACGCAGCTGCAGATTGGCGATGGCGAGACCGATATTTTCGGCGATCAGCTCAAGATAGAGCTGCGGCGCGTCGACCGCTGTCGCATCCTTGGTACGATCTTCGAAATAGAGAAGCCCGATCGCTTCGCCGAGCGCGGTCAAGGGAACACAAAGACCCGGAACTCCAGACTCGTCCAGATGCTGGCAGGCTATATCATTGTCAGCAACATGGCTCACATGCGGGCGCCCGCGGCGCAGCCCCCAGCACGCCGTTGCCGGAAACGAAGGCTGCGTATGTGTTGGGTCCAGCCATCGACTGACCTCGGTCAGCGCTGATCTGCTCTCGTTCATCGTATAGAGGCTGCCGGCAATGCCTGGGAAGATTTGCGGCACGAAAAGTGCGACGACCTCCGCCAGCTCATTTTGAGCGTAGCAGGCCTGCAGGCGATGCATCATCTGCAGGATGTAGTCCTTTGTCTGCAGATCTCGCTTGCGCTCGGCATCCAGCCTGTTTCGTTCGAGGCCGTTCTCCCGGAAAATCTGGATCGCGTCGTTCATCTCGCCGATCTCGTCGCGCCGACGCTCGGTAGGCAACTCGACGGCATAATCCTGCCGCGCAAGACGATTGACGACACCTGTCATCCTGACCAGCGGCAGCGCGACCCTGCGCCGCAGAATGAAGTACAGCACACCGAGAAATATCACTGCCGTCAGGGCAAGCATGATCTTGGCTGCATCGCCCCAAAGGTCGCTGCGCGCCTGAGCGCTGTGGACCGCGGCCTCGGTGCGCGCCGTCGCCAGGGAACGGAATTGGCTGACATCGTTGAGAAGGGCCGTCTGAAGACGCTCATGCTCCGGGCCGAACAACGTGTCGCGCGCGCCCGACTGATTACCGCCGCGATAGGTCGCAATCGCAGCCTCTTCAATCTTGTCCAGGGCCTCCGCATCGCTGACGACTTGTTCGACGATCTGCAACTCGCCGTCGGGAAGGCCAAGGCCGCGCAGCGTATTGATTGCAGTATCGCGCCGGCGCTCTTCGCCCTCATCGACGGTGAAAGCTTCGAGATGCCGCGCTTCGCCACGCATGACATAGAGGCGGGCTTCGTCCGTGGTCTCCTCGGCGCCAAGCGCAAGCTCCTCCCCCATGCTGCTCAGCAAAAGGTGCTGCTCGACCGCCTGTCGCTCCTGCGTGGCGCTTCGAGCCGACAGAATGAAAGCTGCAGCGGACAGCACGGTCAGGACCACGGTTATACCGTAGGCCCAATTCGTAATTGTCGTAATTCTCATCTGCCGATTTCCTCTGCGACTGGCTCTCGGATGCCCAACCGCTTGCTTTGCTGCCCCCAGTTAAGACATCCGTTGCTCAGGATAAAGGCAAACAGGCCGTGGAGAAGGACTTTTCGGTCAATTTTAGACGACTCTCCTTGTGCTGACCTATCGCCATATGCTGCACCAAGGCATCACGCTTGTATTCCACTGACGAGAATCCCGGTTTCGGCCGAAGGCTGACACCGGGACTCCCGGCTGTCGTCAGGGGTGAGTACGACAGCGCGGTCAACAAATCGATTTTCAGACCTGCAATCCATAAGTGGAACGCAAATTGGCGAACGCAAACTTAACTTCCACAAGTGACTGCCTCATTTCGAGGCGTCGTCCTCGCGGGTTTGAAATCAATCTCCGCCATAGTTGCATTCGCCGTCCGTAATTATTGTCCATATTGACGGCGGCACAGGCAATCACGACGTTCCGGCTTGAAAGCCGTCCTGATTTTCCTGAATAGCTCCTCGCGCTCTGCACGGTTTCTGCAAAGGCGCGCGCCACCATGGCGCCATGAACAAAGCGCCCGAAGAAACCATCACCCCGCCCGCTCGCTTGCCTTCCAGCCTTCTCAAGGAAAGCTGGTGGTTGGTGGACGATTATCTCCCTCAAATTGTGCGGCCTGCCGAGGGCGCTCAAATCATCCCCTTTATGAGAGTCGAACGAACAACACGGAGCCGATGCCGATGAGCCTCTCGGATGCGCCTGCCCTTTCGACGAAACCCGCAAGCAACTCCAATCGCAAACCACTGATATTGATCACTCTCGTCATAGTCGCCGACATACTGCTCTTCGACAGGAATCCGGGTCTCAATTTCTTTCTTTTCGCCAACATCGTCGTCGTCGGTCTACTGATGTGTCCCAGAAGACCGATATCCAGGCCGCGAATTTCAGCCCTTCTGGCTTTTGGCCTCCTGGCATCGGCGCCGCTTGTCGAAACCGCATCCTGGATGGGCATCATCGTCGGCCTGCTCGGCCTTTGCTGCGCCTCGCTCGGGGCTGCCGGTCTCATTCCTCGACAATGGACCCGTTTACCGCTCGTCCTGCTCCGTCTCTTCCTGGGTGCGCCGCTGCGGCCCTTCCGGCAATCAAGCCATCGCCGGCTGAGGAGGCTGCAGACGCCATCGTCGCAAAACGCCTGGCATCACCTGCGCGGTTGGATCGTGCCGCTGGGTTTTGCCGCCGGTTTCCTGGCTCTCTTTGCCATGGCCAATCCTCTGATCGACAAGACGCTGAGCAGCATCGACCTCACCTTCCTCCTGCAGATATTGAGTGTCTGGCGCATGGGCTTTTGGCTCCTCGTCGCCTTATGCCTATCCCTCTTGCTTCGTCCGCGCCTAAAACATCGACGTCCTCGCCAGCAGAAGATTACGGACGACTCCCCGGCGCTCGAAGACGGCGTTTTCGGCCGCACCGCTCTTATGCGCTCGCTCGTCGTCTTCAACGCGCTGTTTGCCGTAGAGACCCTGCTTGATCTTGCCTATCTATGGGGCGGAGCAAGCCTGCCAGACGGCATGAGCCATGCCGAATATGTCCATCGCGGCGCCTATCCGCTGATGCTGACCGCCCTCCTGGCCGCAGTCTTCGTGCTGGTGGCGATGCGCCGGAATGGACCTGGGGACAAAAGCAGGCTGCTGCGTGGCCTCGTGCATCTGTGGATCGCGCAGAACATCCTGCTATGCCTCTCCTCAATTCTGCGGCTCGATCTCTATGTCGAAGTCTATTCGCTGACCGAGCTGCGCGTTGCGGCTGGCATTTGGATGGGCCTTGTCGCAATCGGCCTCTTTCTCATCCTCCTGCGCATTCTCTTGCACCGTTCCAATGAATGGCTCATTGCGCTCAGCTCCGCGACGCTGGTCATCACGCTCTATGCCGCCGCATTGATCGATATCCCCGCCTTCATCGCCCGTTTCAACGTCGCCCACAGCCGCGAAATATCGGGCGAAGGCATTCCTCTCGATGCTTACTATCTCGCAACGCTCGGGCCGGCGAGCATACCCGCGCTCGACACCTATCTGGCATCAATGCCCGCCAACACAGCCGTCCGGGGAATACGCGAAGCGCTTTTCTGGCGGCATGTCGAACGCTCGCATGATTGGCGAAGCTGGACATATAGGACCGCACGCCTCGACGCCTACCTCAAGAAGAGGCAACTATTGCAAGACGAGGCGGAAACGAAGAAAACGAACGGGTGAATCAGGACTTCTATCCTATGGCCCAGCGCATCCTCGTCGTCGACGACGAACCCAATATTCGTGACGTGATCTGCTTCGCGCTCGATCGCGCCGGCATGACGACGACGACGGCCCGCAACGGCACGGAGGCCATGATGGCCTTTCATCGCGGAGGCCTCGATCTGATCGTGCTGGATGTCGGCATGCCGGACATGGATGGCCTCGAGGTATGTCGGCGCATTCGCAAGACATCGAATCTTCCGATCCTCTTCCTCTCGGCCCGTGACGAGGAGATTGACCGCGTTCTCGGCCTCGAGATCGGCGGCGACGACTATGTCACCAAGCCTTTCAGCCCGCGCGAGCTCGTCGCGCGGGTCAAGGCCATTCTGAAGCGCACCGGACAAGGCTTGGAGCCCAATGCGAGCAATGGCTCCGTTTCCGTCGGCCCGCTGCGGCTCCATCGCGGCGGTCGTACCGCGAGTTTCGCTGATATCCCGTTGCCCCTGACGGCCCTGGAATTCTCCATTCTCGACACGCTGCTGTCGCGCCCGGAGATCGTCTTCAGCCGCGACCAGCTGATGGAAGCGGCATATGGGCCCGATATGCAGGTTGCCGACCGCACCATAGACAGCCATATCCGCAATATTCGTGCCAAGCTTTCGTCCGCCGGTGGCAAGGGCATCATCGCCACCGTACACGGCATCGGCTTCAAGCTGACCGCAGACACGGAAGGAATCGCCTGATGGGCGCTCCACGGGTGAAGCCGAAATGGCGGCCGCCATTGTATCTCATCGTCTATGCCGTGCTTTTGACCGTGATGACACTTCCGGTGTTGACCGTCATCTGGTTTCGCGCCGTGCGCGCCGCATCCGGCGCCATGGCGCCGGCAGAGATCGCTACGCTCGCCATCGTTTTGCTCCTGACATTGGTGGTCGCCTATGTCCTGACGCGGACCCTGACGGTGCCGATCAATGCCCTGATCGCCCGCACTGAGGAAATCGCCCGGGGCGGCCGGGCGGCGATCCGGCCGCTCGACAACTACGGCACGCGGGAAGTGGCGACGCTGTCACAGAGTTTTCTCGACCTTGCCGGCAAGCTGGTCGATCATTCAGATCATGTCCGCACCTTCGCGGCACATGTCTCGCATGAACTGAAATCCCCCCTCACCTCGATCAAGGGCGCAGCGGAGTTGCTGCGCGACGATGATGAGGGCAACCCAATGAGCCTGGAGCAGCGCAATCGCTTTCTTGCCAATATCATCGCAGATGCGGAGCGGCTGGATACGCTGCTGTCGCGTCTCCGGGACCTGGCAAAAGCCGAGCTGCCGTCCGAACAGGGTTCCTGCCAAGTCGGTGACATCGTCGCCCAACTCAAGAAGCAATTTCGCCAGCTGGTGATCAGCGATGACGGAAGTGGTGAAGAGAGGCTAGCCCTCCCCGGCGAGGCGGCAGGCATTGTCTTTGCCAATCTGGCGGAGAATGCCTGCCAAAACGGCGCCAACAGTTTTGCGCTCGAAGCGAGCAGTGATGGACGCAGAATGACGGTTCGAATTCGCGATGATGGTCGCGGCATTGCCGATGGCAATCGCGAACGCATCTTCGAGCCCTTTTTCTCGACCCGGCGCGAGAATGGCGGCACCGGCATGGGCCTCGGTATCGTCCGCGCCATGCTCGCCTCGCATGGCGGCACAATCGAGTTGCTGGAAAGTGGCAAGGCCGGCACGACGTTTCAAATTACGCTGCCGCCTGCCTCCTAGCTTGGAGGCAGGCCCTAACGTCAAGCGCCGGTCGGTAGCTTCAAGTCACCGACCGGCCCCCTTCTGCTAAGCCATCGGGCTTACGCCGCCTGCTGCTCTGAAAGGCCCTGAAGCGCCATGGCACGGGCCGTCACGAAATCCACCTTGCCTGAGCCGAGAACCGGCACCTTGCCGACCGTCACTTCGGCGGGGACCATCATTTCCGTGGCGCCCTTCGATTTGGCGAAGGCGAGGAAATCGCTTCGCGTCGCATTCGGGGCGTCGGTCAGGAGGATGAGGCGCTCGCCCTTCTTGGCATCGGGCACCGAGGAGACGACGCTGAGCGCACCCGGCCATAGCTGTGCGGCCAGCGTTTCCACCGCTGCAAGCGACACCATTTCGCCGCCGATCTTGGCAAAGCGCTTGGCACGACCGCGGATCCTGACGAAGCCGTCCTCGTCGATGGTGACGATATCGCCGGTATCGTGCCAGCCCTCCGGCAGCGGTTCGAGGACGCCGGGGTTGTCGGCGCGCAAGTAGCCGGCCATAACGTTGGCGCCGCGTACGAGAAGGCGACCGCCCTCGTCGATGCCCGGAACCGGCTCGAGCTTCCACTCCATGCCCGGCATGATCTTACCGACCGTTCCCGAGCGATTGTACATCGGCGTATTGAGCGAGATCACCGGGGCAGCCTCGGTCACACCATAGCCTTCGAGGATGCGCAGGCCGAATTTCTCCATATAGACCTCACGGGTCGATGCCTTCACCGGCTCGGCGCCCGAGAAGATATAGCGGATCGATCTCAGGTCGTAAGGATGGGCGGTGCGCGCATAGCCGTTCAGGAACGTATCCGTGCCGAAGACGATGGTTGCGTTGGAGACGTAGATCAGCTCCGGCACAATGCGATAGTGCAGCGGTGACGGATAGAAAAACACCGGCACGCCCGAGACCAGCGGCAGGATCGTGCCCGCCGTCAGGCCGAAGGAGTGGAACATCGGCAGGATGTTGAACACCTTGTCGCCGGGGTGGAAATCGATGCGCGAAGCGGCTTGGGCGGCGTTCGACAGGATATTGCGGTGCGTCAGCACCACGCCCTTCGGCGCACCTTCGGAGCCGGAGGTGAAGAGGATCACGGCCGGATCGTCGGCGCTACGTTTCACCAGCGGCCGATACTTGCGCATCAGACCGACGATCTTGTCGAAGGAGGTGATCTGCGTGCGCAACTCGTCGAGCCAAACGAAGGTCACCTGCTTTTCCAGCTCCTCGACCACCGGGCCAAGTTTTGCCTGCGTGATAAAGGCGCGTGAGGACAGAACATGTTTCACCTCTGCCGTCCGGCAGGCGGAGAGGATATTGGCGGCACCGGCCGTAAAGTTCAGCATGGCCGGAACCTTGCCCGCCGACATGACGCCGAGGACGGTCGCGGCCGTGCCATTGGCATTCGGCAGCATGACGCCGAGCGTCTTTTCCTTCGGGAACATCTTCTTGAACTTCGCACCCAGTACCGCAGCGCCTGTCAGTAGCTTGGCATAGGACAGCTTGCCGCTGAGCGGGTCCTCCACGGCGAGCTTCTTGCCACCATACTCGTGGGCGCTTTCGATAACACGGCCAAGCACCGTATTGTCTGTATCCGCCGTGCGGAACATCAGTGCAGACATGACCTGATAGAGCGCAGCACCGGCTGCGATACGCCGCTTACGACCCTTCAGTTCCGGGGGAACGTCGAGCCTGACCGGCTCGAGGATCGTCACCTTGACCTTGGGGAAGAGGCGACGGCGGACGTGGCTGGAGGTCAGATAGGAAGCGTAGCTCTTTTCCAGACCGTCGATACGGACAGGTACGATCATCGTGCCGGTCTTGTCGGCAACCATCGCAGCGCCATCATAGACCTTCATCAAGGTGCCCGTCACGGTCAGGCGTCCTTCCGGAAAGATGCCGACCGGGCTGCCGTCCTGAATGACCTTGATCAGCGAACGCGTTGCCATCGGCTTCGTCGGGTCGAGCGGCAGGAACTTGCACTTCTTCAGCAGCGGCCGCACCCACCACTTCTTCGCAAATGCATAGTCAATGGCGAAAACCGGCTCTTCTTCGGTGATGGCAAGCGCCAGCGCACCATCCAGCAGGCTCACATGGTTGAGCGCGATGATCGGTGCCGGGCCAGCCTTGCGAATGTTTTCCAGACCCTCGACTTCCAACCGCATGAAGGCGCGGAAGGTGATGGAGATGAGATCGCGGAAGGCATTGGTCGGCAACATCTCCAGCATGATCCAGGCGATTGCGATATTGAGCGCGGATATGCTCAGAATGATGACGGGGACCGACAGGCCGACGACCTGAAGGACGGCCACAAGCGCCAAGCCCACGGCAATGAAAAGAGCCGACAGGACGTTCGATGCGCCGATGACGCGGGCACGCCGATCCTCATTCGCCCAGCTCTGCATGGCTGCGAAAGTCGGAACGGCGAGGAAGGCGCCGCCGATCGCCATGCCGGCGAGATCGATGGCGACACGGATGGTCTTTGGTCCCGCGAAGAAATCGAGAATGGTCTGGGCATGGCTGACCGACTGAAGTCCCCACAGGTTCCAGGCAAGATCGACGCCGAAGAGCGCGACGATCAGCATTCCCACAGGAGCCGGCAAGAGCACGATGCGGCCGGCAGCCATCCATCCGGCAATGGCTGAGCCGATGGCGACGGAGATGGCAAAGATCGCCAGATAGGCAGGAACGACGATTTCCGAGCCGCCGAGAATATCGGTGACCATGACAGGCAGCATCGACATGATGAATGCGCCGACGAACCAGAACCAGCAGTTCATCAGCGAGGCGCGCCAGATGCGGCTGTCAGCGCGAAGCTCGTTGACCAGCCTGTAGCTGGAGCGCAAAATATTGGTATCGATGGCGAGATCGGGCGCCTTGGAGCCGGTCGAAGGGATCATGCGGGCGGCAAACCAGCAGAGGATGGAAAGTCCCATCATCATCGGTCCGAAGATCCAGACGTTCTCGCCCTCACGGAAGGCGACTGCCGCAACCATCGTGCCGGTCAGAATGGCGATGAAAGTACCACCCTCGATCCAGGCATTGGCCTTGGGCAGATCCCGGTTTTCCAGGTGATCCGGCAGGATGCCGTATTTGATCGGCCCGAAGAGCGAGGAGATGACGCCGAAGCCGAAGAGCGCAAGCATCAGGATCCAGATGGAGGAGAAGGCGATGCCGACGACGGAAATCGCGGCTACGCCAAGTTCGCAACGCTTCAGCAGCTCGGCCAGCTTGGCCTTGTCGTATTTGTCTGCAAGCTCGCCGGCAATCGCCGAGAGCAGCAGAAACGGCACGATGAAGATGCCGCCGGCAAGCGTTACCAGCGCCGCACCTTCGGTCGCCATCTGCGCGAGAATGACGAAAACCAATGTCTGCTTGAGGAAATTATCGTTGAAGGCGGTAAGGAATTGCGTCCAGAACAATGGCGCGAACTTCCTCGATCTCATCAGGTGCTTTTGCATGGCGTACCCCTCGTTTGCCAACAAGACGCCACAGAGTTGTTACGCAAAAGTTGAGCGCAGATACAACCCTGTGGCGCAGTTAATAAAGTTTAGTCCTGACCGTCACGATTGAACTTAACCAGAAGCTTTTCGGTGCGCGCATCCTCGACTTTGCGGATCAGCTTGTCAGCTTCGGAATTGTCGCGAACCGTTTTGGTCACATTGACCGTCGTCTGCACCAGCATCAGGATACCCATGGCGAGATAGCCTTTGCCCCAGAGATCGATCGGCATCATGTAAAGACCGACAAACAGCATGAATGCGGCGGCTGCGAAGGAAATGTAGGAGAAGCTGACCCAAGCCTGGGAGTGTTTCTGAAAGCTGTCGTTCATGATCTTACCCTCTCGATTAATCTAACAGTTTGATGTGTTCGGTTTCAGGCCACTGAATTCACGCGCTGGCGAAGGCGCGTCAGTACCGCGTCGGCCGAAGGACCAAGCGGTGCGCCGAAGCCTGCATTGGCAAGCTTTTCGATGATGCTCGCCTGCCGGCTCGCAGCGTCCATTTCCTTCATGACGGATGCCGCGACCTCGCAACGGGTCTGGTAAGCCTGAAGGCGGGCAAGCGTCTCCTCGGCCTCATCCAGGTTTGCCAGGCCGGAATTGTCGTCGCAGGAAGCATTGAGCTTCTGTGTCTGCTGGGTAGCGCGCGCCAGACGTTCGCCGCGCTGCAATTCCTGCAGTCGCGCTTCCGATGCACGAACGGTTGCCTTGAGCTTGCCGATCGTCTGGGCGAATTGCGCCTGCGCCTTTTCGGAGGCATCGCGCTCGGCTTCGAGCTGGGCGATCGCCTCGGCTGCTTCCCGCGCAAGATCGTCATTTCCCTTCTGCAGAGCAGCGACGGCGCGGCTTTCCAGATCGGCGATGCGGCCGGCAATTGCTGAGTAGTGGCTCTTCTCCTGCTCATTCTGCGCAACCGCGATTGCGACTGCCCGCCGTGCCGACTGAATACCGACGGCTGCGTCGCGGATCTGCTGCGCAAGCAGAGGCACGGCATTACGATCGATGAATGCCTGCTCCGCATCGTAGGCCCTACCGCGGATGAGCGTCAGAATTGAATTGAACATTTGTCGTCTCCCGTTTATGAACGATGTTCACGAAACGAGATATGCCAGAACCGTGAACGTTGTTCAACAATTATTTTGAACAACGTTCAAAAAAATGAATCGGAATGTCAATGGCTAGAAAAACACAGGAAAAGCGCGAGGATCTGAAGCTCCGGCTGATCGAGGCGGCGCGCAATCGCATCATATCCGATGGCCTCACCAATCTGCGGGCACGGGATGTCACCCAGGATGTGGGTTGCTCGCTTGGGGGCCTCTATACCGTCTTCACAGATCTCGACGATCTCGTCATTCACGTCAACTCGGCAACGTTGAAGGCTCTGGAGGCGTCTCTTGCTCTGGCGGAGGCCAAGGATCGCACGCCGACCGACAAGCTGCGCAACCTCGCGCGCGGTTATCTTCATTTCGCGGTCAATCATCGCAATTTATGGAAATCGCTCTTCGACCATCACCCGCCGGCCGGCCGGCCCAGCCCCGAATGGCATCTCGAGGAGCACATGTTCCTGATGGGCGTGATCGCCGAACCCCTCGCCGAACTGCAGCCCGACATGCCCGAAACGGCTCGTGCCATTCGCGCGCGAACCCTGTTCGGAGCGGTGCACGGGATCGTCAGCATTAGCCTCGAAGGGCGCTTCGTCGGTCTGCCGATCGAGAGCCTGGAACAGGAGCTCGACAATTTCGTCGTCACAGTCGCGGCAGGCGCCGCTGCGCGTTAGTGCAGCGCTAGAAAAGAGCGGACACCTTCGGTCGGTATCCCATAAAAACAAGGGGTTGGGACATTCAAGGATTCGACGGTGCATAGCTCCGGATATCGCCGAATGCATAGCCGCGCTGCTTCAGTTTCTGGATAAGCGACTGCAGCTTGCCTTGCCCGTCGAACTGATCCTGAAACATCTCATCATGCATGAGCAGGATCATCTTGCCGCGTTGGGTAAACCGACCGTACTGGAACAGGTGGTCGATCTCGCTGACCAGACGATCTACCGATTGAACAGGCTTGCCGTCGTCGCTGTGGACCCATTCGAAATCCCAGCCATAAAGATAAAAACCGGCCTCAGCGACCAGCTCGTAGTCCAGCCATTCGCGCTCCCATTGCGCGACATTGAGGGAAAGATCCTCCCTCGATACCGTCGGAAGGCGAAAAACATCCCGGCCCGGCAATCGCGCATGGACGATCGGCGTCAATCCAAGAACTTGATTGGCGTGCAGCATGTCGGCGACGACGGCCTGGGTGTTGCCGTAAAATCGCCTGTAACGATTGTTGGCATGGCTGTAGCTGTGATTTCCAACCGTCACCAGCGGCATCGACTTGGCTTCGGCCAGCAAGTCCCGACCGTTGGGGATGGTCTCGACATGCAAGCCGACCATGAACAGGGCGGCAGGAACGTTTTCCTCACTCAATACAGACAGAACGTTTTTCGTTCCTGGCAGCGGGCCGTCGTCAAACGTCAGAAAGATCGTCCTGTCCGCCGCCGAAGCGCCGGCGGCGCACGCTGCAAGCATCGCACTCGCAAGCATCCATCCGAACAGCGCATTCCATAGACGTTTCATCTGCATAAGCCTGGCGTTTCCCGCATGATTCCAGCAAACTGGCACATCGCTTCAGACAAGAAAAGCACTTCAAAAAGCAAAGGGCGCTCGACCCATTTCTGGGGAGCGCCCTTGCTTTTACCCGGACAGCGAACGCCGGCTCGACACAGAAATGTCAGCGCGGCAGGCCATCAATACAGGTGATGGCGGTGAAATAAGCGCGAATCGCCCTCTTTGCAAGGGCGAACCGCAAAATTTTGAAGATTTGCCACATGGAAACGCCCATGTGGCATCACATCTCACAAATATGCCGCGCCAGACGCTGGTCAGGCAGCCTTCAAGGCGGCGTCGCGCGGAATCTCGACATCGATCTCCAGCATGGAGACGTCCTTGTCGCGATCCATTTTCACCTGCACCTTGTCACGATCGACCTGAACATGCTTGGCGATGACGGCGAGAATTTCCTCCCGCAGCACGGATACGAGATCCGAACCCACGGAGGCACGCTCGTGGGCAAGAAGGATCTGCAGACGCTCGCGCGCCATTGGTGCAGATCTCTGCTTGCGAAACAGTCCGAAAATGCTCATGCGGCCCTCCTTGCAAAGATCTTGCCGAAGATACCCCGCTTCTCGCCGGGGATGGTGACCGGCAGCTGCTCGCCGGCAAGACGGCGCGCGGCTTCGAAATAGGCGACCGACGGCGCGCAGCGTGCGTCGGCAAGCGTTACCGGCGAGCCGAGGTTGGAGGCGCGCAGGACGTCCGTGCTTTCCGGAATGATTCCGAGCAGCGGAATGGAGAGAATTTCCAGTACGTCGTCGACCTTCAGCATGTCGCCGCGCTCGGCGCGGGCGGCATCAAAGCGGGTCAGGAGAAGATGCTTTTCCATGCGCTCGCCGCGCTCCGCCTTGACGGTCTTTGCATCGAGCAGGCCGATGATGCGATCGGAATCGCGCACCGAGGAAACTTCCGGATTGGTAACGACCACGGCTACGTCAGCATGACGCATCGCCAGCGTTGCACCGCGTTCGATGCCGGCGGGGCTGTCGCAGATAACCCAATCGAAGTAGCTCTTGAGCTCGTTGATGACGCGCTCGACACCCTCGGGCGTCAGATTGTCCTTATCGCGGGTCTGCGAAGCCGGCAGGAGGAAGAGCGTCTCCAGCCGCTTGTCACGGATCAGCGCCTGCGGCAGCTTGGCATCGCCCTGAATGACGTTGACGAGATCGTACACGACGCGGCGCTCCGCACCCATGACCAGATCAAGATTGCGCAGGCCTACGTCGAAATCGACAACAACGACCTTTTCGTTTCTCTGTGCCAGAGCCGCCCCCAATGCGGCCGACGAGGTTGTCTTCCCAACTCCGCCTTTGCCTGATGTGACGACGATTACCTTGCCCATCTCGCTCTCCTGTTTTGGCCGGCTTCGGCTCAGATTAGTTTTTCAGCCATGATCGTTTCACCATCCAGCCAGAGCTGAACTGGCTGCCCTCTCAGGCTGGGTGATACGTCTTCCGCCATCTTGTAAATTCCATCGATCGCCAGCAGCTCGGCCTCGAGCTTGCGGCAAAAGATACGTGCCGATGCATTGCCGATCGAACCCGCCATAGCGCGGCCGCGCAGGGCGCCGTAGATATGGATCGAGCCGCCCGCGATGACCTCCGCGCCCGACGCCACAGAACCGATGACGGTCACGTCGCCTTCCGGGAAGATCACCGATTGCCCCGAGCGCACCGGCTCGCGGATGATCAGCGACTGCGTCACCGGCCGCACTTCCGGAGGCGGCGCCTTGGGCTCGCTGTTGCGACGCTCCACCACAGGCTCCGCTTCGCTGACTTCGAAGTCGGCAGCCGGGCGTCCGCCCTTCAGAATCGGCGGCATCCCCGGTCCTGACATCGACGGCCGGCCGCCCTCGATACCCATGATGCTGACGTTGCGGGCCGAAAGCTCCGCAATCAGCTCCTTGAGCTGTGCCTTGTCGATCGGTAGATCGGTGATGTCGAGCACGACCGGCCGCCCCAGAAAGAAGCCGGCCGAACGGGCTGCGAGGTCGTCAAGCCTGATCAACCACTGATCCAGCGGAAGATCCGGCGAAAGCATGACCGCAAGAAATGAGCGGCCCTTGATACGGATCGAGCGAGCGTCTGTTAGCACTTTGGTCATCTATGTAAATAAATCGTTGATCTTCTGTACCGCTAATATGGTTAACAACTGGTTAACGCGGACTCCCATTCAGGCCCGATCCGCCCCATAAAACGGCGACGCTCGCAAGCGCTGAAGGCTCGTTGGAACTCGCGTCGTAGACGCATGGAGCGGCGAAAATCGCTGCTCCCACAAGGAAAAGAATGATTGGCCGCATGTGATCCTCCACCTGCAAGGCATGAAGTGTGTCGCAGAATATCCGGTGCAGAAAAATTAACGATTCGGCGCGCCGCACCTTCCGGAACGGCGCGCGATATCAACGCGTGAACGATTCTCAGGCGAGCTTCAGCTCGACATTGATGTTGCCGCGAGTAGCCTTCGAATAGGGGCAGGTCTGATGGGCTTCTTCGACCAGCGTGCGGGCAAGCTCAGGCTCGATGCCGGGCATGCTCACGGTCAGGCGTGCCTGCAGGAAGTAAGCGCCTTCCGTAGTGCCCAGATCCACTTCTGCATCGACTGCAAGCTCGGCGGGAAGCTTGATCTTGCGCTTGCCGGCGGCAAGACCCATCGCGCCGATGAAGCATGCCGACCAGCCGGCTGCGAAAAGCTGTTCGGGATTGGTGCCTGCATGGGCGCTGCCCGGAGGAGAGAGCTTTACCTCCAGCTGGCTGTCATCGCTGCGCGCGAAGCCGTCGCGACCGCCGGTGGTATGCGTTCTGCCGGTATAGAGAACCTTGTCGATCTGGGTCATGGAACACTCCTTTGTTGCGTCGCCCGATTTGTTCTGTCGTCTGGGGCGACGTCCGTTGACGGAGTGGTTTTGATGCATCGACGTATCCGGCATGTTTCGGGAATCGTCGGAAGTGTCACAAAACGTACGGCCTTACAGGTCGGACACACTTGCTTACAAACAGCCTGAGAATCCTCGAAAAGATCTCAGGAAATCACGACTTCGGCGGCAAGACCGCCGCCTTCGCGGTTATAGAGCCGAACGGAACCGCCGAGCGTCTGGGCCAGCTGCTGGGCGATTGCAAGACCCAATCCCGTGCCGCCCGTATTGCGATTGCGCGACTGTTCAAGCCGGAAGAACGGCTGCATTGCCTGCTCAATCTGGTCCTGTGGAATGCCTGGACCACTGTCCAGCACCGTTATCGCGATCTCGCCCGCACTTCTGCGCTCGACGGCGATCTCCGCCGCTCCCGCAAATTTCAGAGCATTGTCGATGAAATTGGTGAGGATGCGACGCAGCGCATGCGGCTTCGTGGCTGCAGTCCCCTGGATCAGGCCGAGAATTTCGACGGATTTGCCGGTGTCCTGATAGTCATAGCAGATGCTTTCGATAAATGAGGCAAGGTCAATGCGAGAGCTCTTTTCGCCATTGCCGTGGGCACTGCGCGCATAAGCGATTCCATCTTGGACCAGACGTTCTATCTCGCCCAGATCCTGCAGCAGCTTGGTTTTCTCAGGCGAATCATCGGCGATATCGGCTCGCAACCGCATCCGCGTGATCGGCGTCTGCAGATCGTGCGAGATCGCCGCGAGAATCTGCACGCGCTCCTCGAGATAGTGCGCGATACGGTCCCGCATCGCGTTGAAGGCCCTGGCGGCGTGGGCCACTTCGCTCGGCCCCTGATCGCTCAGGTCGGCCCCCTTCTTGTTCGGATCGAGCGCATCGGCGGCGGCGGCAAGTTCGGCAAGCGGGCGGATTGCCAAGCGGACTGCCAACCAGGTGCAGACGACAATCACCAGCATCTGCAAGACGAAGACATAAGGCAGCCACGACGCGATCGGCATGATGCCCTTAGGCGTGATGTCTATCGTCAGCGGACTGCCATCGCTCAGGTTCAAATGCGCCTGCAGGCGAGTGACTGGACCCGGGATCGACTCCATATGGATAGGGAACCGATGGCCGACCGCGTCTTCGATCTTGGCGGCAATCTCCGCGCTGCGCGCCGAGTTATCGGGCACGCCGGGCAGCCCTGTCCCAAGTTCGAAATTGTAATTGCCTCGGCTCAGCCAATCGACAAAGTTTGCTCTTTCCTCCACGGGCAGCCGGTCGAGCACCGCAATCGATGTGGCGACATCGCTCTCCAGCGTGCCCAGCATGATGGCTTTTGCCGACATATAGCGCTCGATGTAGAGCACGCTGAAGGACAGCCCGTATGCGATTGCAAGCCCAAGCAACAGAATCATGAAGATGCGCGAACGCAAGGTGCTGGGCCATGTCAGGCCCCGACGCAGTAAGCCCGCTGCACTCATGGGCGCAACTCGGCGATTTCGACCGGAACGGAGAACACGTACCCTTCGCTCCGGACGGTCTTGATATAGGTCGGCTCTCGGGCATCATCGCCCAGACGCTGACGAAGGCGGCTAACGAGAAGGTCGATCGAGCGATCGAAGAGATCCGCGTCACGGCCCTGAGTGAGGTTCAACAGTTGATCGCGATTGAGCACCCTCTGCGGGTGGTCGATGAACACGCGCAGCAGACGGTATTCGGCGCCGCTCAGCATGATCTCCGTTCCCTCCCGGTCCAGAAGATGGCGTCCAACGGTATCCAGCCGCCAATCCCCGAAGACCAGCATCTGCCCGGCCTCGCTGATCTGGAGGTTCGGCGGCAGCATGCGGGTCCGGCGAAGAACGGCCTTGATACGGGCCAGAAGTTCGCGCGCGGCGAAGGGCTTTGCCAGATAGTCGTCCGCCCCCATTTCCAGGCCGAGAATGCGGTCCATTTCGTCGTCGCGCGCCGTCAGCATCAGGACGGGCGTTGCCTTGTGCTTTCCGGCGCGAAGCTCCCGGCAAAGCACAAGGCCGTCGTCGCCCGGCATCATCACATCGAGCACGATCAGATCGACCGAATTGGCCTCGAGAAAACTGCGCATCTGGCGGCCATCGGCAGCCGTCGTCGTCCTCAAGCCATTCTTTTTCAGGTAACTCGATACCAATTCCCGGATTTCCCGATCGTCATCGACGATCAGGATATGGTCGACATGCTCCATCTTTATTTCCCGCTCATCATCACAGGCACCAACCCACGATTATCCATTTTCTGTCCAGCCTACGGCAGGGGCGCCAGCATATGCCGGCGCCCCTGTGAACACTACTGTCGAACTAGAAACGATCAACATCTATGACGGCCTGAGCGAAGGCTTGCGGCGCTTCCTGGGGAAGATTGTGGCCGATGCCGCCGGCGATTGTGCGATGCTCATATTTGCCGGAGAACTTGCCGCGATAGGCCGCAGGCTCGGGGTGTGGCGCGCCATTGGCATCGCCTTCCATGGTAATCGTCGGGATCGAAATCACCGGACCTGCGGCCAGCTTCTTTTCATAGGCGTCGAACTTTGCCTCGCCTTTGACAAGACCAAGGCGCCAACGATAGTTGTGGATGACGATATCGACATGGTCCGGATTATCGAAGGCCGCAGCCGAGCGGTCGTAGGTGGCATCGTCGAAGGCCCATTGCGGCGAGGCAGTGTGCCAGATCAGCTTTGCGAAATCGTGCCGGTTTTCCTGGTAGCCGAGACGGCCCCGCTCGGTGGCGAAGTAAAACTGATACCACCAGGCAAGCTCGGCCTTCGGCGGCAGCGGCTTGCGGTTGATTTCCTGGCTGCCGATGAGATAGCCGCTGACCGATACCAGCGCCTTGCAGCGCTCCGGCCAGAGTGCCGCCATGATGTCCGCGGTCCGGCCACCCCAGTCATAGCCGGCAACCACGACTTTTTCGATCATCAGCGCGTCGAGAAGCGCGATCATATCAGCGGCAAGCGCTGCCTGCTGGCCGTTGCGCGGGGTCTTCTTCGATAGAAAACGGGTGGTGCCGTAGCCGCGAAGATAGGGGATAATGACGCGATAGCCGGCATCTGCAAGCAACGGTGCGACGTCGACAAAACTATAGATGTCATAGGGCCAACCATGGAGCAGCAGAACGACCGGACCATTGGCCGGGCCGGCTTCGGCGTATCCGACATTGAGAACGCCCGCATTGATCTGCTTCAACGCGTCGAATGAGGTGTGGCTGCCGGCCTTAACGGGAGGCAACGTCTGGGCGGAAGGCTTCGGTTCCTCGGCACCGGCGATGGCGGGCAGGCCGAATTCGGCAGCTGCGACGGCGATTGCGGCAACGCCGAAGAAGCGGCGGCGGTTGTGGTTGATTTCCTCGGACATCTATCTCTCCTGTCGATTGGATCGTGGGTTCAAGAAAGCCAGCGGCATGTATCGCCGATGTGTCGCAGACGGCCATCTTTTGAATGACTATGTAGCTGCGGGCCACCAAGATACAGTCCGATACAATTCCCTCCAGCCCCGCCAAATAGCCGAGCTCGCGGCGCAATCGCCCGGCATCTGCGAGTTTGTATCGCATTGTATCGAAGTCGAAGACATCGACGTTTCGGTACATTCTCCCGTTCCGCCAGACACATTCGAGATACGTCACGACCGGCAGATAGCGTCACCGCTGGACACGGCTCACCGCCGTCCCAGGCCATCAATCGCTTCTAAAGGAACAAGACGATGACGCTTCTTATCATTGCCTATCTCGGCGGTGCGCTGACGATCCTCAGTCCATGCATCCTGCCTATTCTTCCATTCGTCTTTGCCCGTGCCGGACAGCCCTTCGTCAGGAGCACGCTGCCCATGCTTGCAGGCATGGCACTTACCTTTGCATTCGTCGCAACCCTTGCCGCGGTCGGCGGCGCATGGGCCATCCGCGCCAACGAATATGGTCGGCTTGCCGCAATCGTTCTGCTCGGGCTCTTCGGCCTAAGCCTGATTTCGCCCCGTATAGCCAGCGCCCTGTCGCGGCCGGTCGTCGATCTCGGCAACAACCTTCTCAATGCTGCGGGCGCGCATCGCGCGACTGCGAGCGTCAGAAGCTCCTTTGTACTCGGCATCGCAACGGGTCTGCTCTGGGCGCCCTGCGCCGGCCCGATCCTCGGATTGGTGCTGACAGGCGCCGCATTGAAGGGGGCCAACCTGCAAACGACATTCCTGCTGCTGGCCTACGGCGCCGGTGCGGCAACCTCGCTTGCTGTCGCCCTGCTCGCCGGCGGCAAGATCTTTGCTCACATGAAGCAGTCCCTCGGCGTCAGCGAACGCATCCGTCAGCTCGCAGGTGCCGCCGTCCTGGCCGGCGTGGCAGCTATCGCGCTCGGTCTCGACACCGGCCTGCTTGCCCGACTTTCGTATGCAAGCACCGGCTCCTTCGAGCAGGCCTTGCTGGAAAAGCTGCATACGAAGGCGTCAGGAACTGAAACCGAGGTCGCCAGCAATGGCACCGTAGCTCCTGCTAGCGACGCAGCCCGCCCGTTCCACAGCAGCCTTCCGGTGGAAGGTCCAGCACCGTCTCTTGATGGCGCGGTCACCTGGTTGAATTCAGATCCGCTGACGGCAGCCCAGCTTCGCGGCAAAGTCGTGCTGGTCGATTTCTGGACCTATTCCTGCATCAACTGCATCCGCACCATCCCTTACGTTCGTGCCTGGGCGGAAAAGTATAAGGATCAGGGCCTCGTCGTGATCGGCGTCCACGCTCCGGAATTCGCCTTCGAGAAGAACGTCGATAACGTCAAGAAGGCGATCGCCGACTTCAAGATCGACTACCCTGTCGCGATCGACAACGACTACCGCATATGGCGCGCTTTCGAGAATAACTATTGGCCCGCCCACTACCTGATCGATGCCAAGGGCCAGGTCCGCTACCAGCACTTCGGCGAAGGCAATTATCGCCAGACCGAACAGGCGATCCAGGATCTCCTGCATGAAGCAGGCAGCGACATGGCCCAAAGCGGTCCCGTCGTTCCGGATGCAAAGGGCGCGGAAGCAAGCCCCGACCTCGGTCATATCCGTTCCGGCGAAACCTATGTCGGTTACCGCCAAGCGACCGGCTTTGTCTCTCCGGAAAGAATTAAGGCAGATGCGGCGGCCGACTATTCGGTCGCCAATCCCGGCCTCAACCAATGGGGTTTGGCAGGAAGTTGGACTGTTGGTGCGGAACAGGCATCGCTTGACAAGGCAGGCGGCGGCATCAGCTACCGCTTCAGCGCCCGCGACCTGCACCTCGTCCTCGGTCCCTCGGCAGACGGAAAGCCCGTCCGCTTCCAGGTGACCGTGGATGGAAAAGCGCCTGGCACCGATCACGGTGCCGATATCGATGCCGCCGGAAACGGCACCGTGACTGCGACCAGGCTCTACCAGCTCATCCGCCAGTCCGGCGATGTCACCGCCCGCAACTTCGAGATCCGCTTCCTCGACCCCGGAGTTCAGGCCTACGCCTTCACCTTCGGTTGAAATCCCCCTCACCCCAACCAAAAACTCAGTTGACAGGAGTCACGTCATGAATACCCGTTTTCTCTCCATCGCAGTCCTTGGCTTTGCCGCAAGCACCATGGGATTTGCAGCACAGGCAGCCGAAATCAAGAATATCGTCATCGTCCACGGCGCGCTGGCCGACGGCTCGGGATGGCGCAAGACCAGTGAGATCCTGGAAAAGGATGGCTTCAAGGTCACGGTCGTACAGGAGCCGATCACCTCGCTTGCCGACGATGTCGCCGCAACCAACCGCGTGCTCGACCTTCAGAGCGGCCCGAGTCTGCTTGTCGGCCACAGCTATGGCGGCATGGTTATTACCGAGGCGGGCAATCGGCCTGATGTCGCGGGTCTCGTCTACGTCGCAGCTTTCCAGCCGGATAAAGGCGAAAGCCTGATTAGTCTCGCCAGCTCCAAACCGGCCGGCGGCATGAACATCCGTGAAACCAAGGATGGGCAATATCTCTACCTGGATCCTGCGGCCTTTGCCGCGGATTTCGCAGCTGACCTGCCGAAGGACGAAGCCGGTTTTCTGGCGAGGTCGCAGGTCTTTGCATCCAAGGCAGCCTTTACCGCCAAAGTCGGCGATCCGGCCTGGCGCGGCAAGAAGAGCTGGGCCGTCATTGCAAGTGACGACCGCTCAATCAATCCGGAACTGGAGCTAGACATGGCGAAGCGTGCAGGCAGCGACGTGACCGAAATCAAGGCAAGTCACGCCGTCTTCGCATCACAGCCGGAAAAGGTGGCTGCAGTCATCGAGAAAGCGGCCAAGGACGCTGGCAAGTAAGACAAACCGGCGGCGGCCTTCCGAAGGAAGATGCCGCCGCTCTCCACATTTCACACGGGATCGTAACGGCTGACTTCGATCCCGGACCCCACAGGCAATAGCACGGATGTGATGCCCGACTTTGCGCGAACGGCCTCGCCATAGCGTTTCACGTCCTCATTCCCCGGCATCAACATATTGTCGGCAACGACGATCGCGCCGGCATTGAGCTTCGGATAAAAGGCTTTCAGGCACGGAATGTAGAGATCCTTCCATAAGTCGACGAGTACGAAGTCGACGCCGGATGGCAGCGCCTTGATCATCTCGACCGCATCGCCGATCTGGAAATCGATATGCTCCGACAAGCCGGCTTTCCCGGCCATCTCCTTGGCAAACTCGGTCTTATAGGCGTGCAGTTCCATGGAGATGAGCCTGCCGCCGCTTGCGCGCGCCGCCTCCGCGAGCCAGATACGGGAATAACCAAAGGACGTCCCAAGCTCCAGTATGGTTGGCGCCTTCAGGCTCCTCGCCAAGATGTTGATGAAGCGGCCGGTCTCGGGTCCGACCGCCCTCAACCGACGGTCCTGACCACCGTCGCGGCCGCCCGCAGACATCTCCCTCGGCTTGCTGTGCTCCTCACGGATAAGCTCATGATAGGCTTCCAGAACGGCTTCGATCTTTTGATCCATGACAAACTCCTCATTGAGTTCGCTGCTCGTCAGCAACCGCTGATGCTCGCTGCAGCATCAGGCGCGATGTCACCGTGATCGGCTATCCCGATATGGTTGGCAATATACGGCGGGACAGGTGTCCGAAATTTAATCCTTGGCGCGCGCGCCGCCGGAGGCGGCCTGCTCGCGGATAAGATCGATGAAAGCCCGAAGCCGCGCGGGCATCTGGCGCCGCTGCGCGAAATAGAGATTGAGCCCAGGATAGGGCGGGCTCCAATCCTCGAGCACCGGGATCAAGCTGCCTGCCGCGATATGCCCGGCCATGGACGGTTCGCCTATATAGGCCAGGCCTGCTCCTTCAAGAACAGCGGTCAGCATCAGGTCCGACGCATCGAGGGTGAGGCTGCCCGGCGCATCGATCAGCATTGTCTCCCCATGCCGCTCGAACTCCCAGCGATAGAGCTTTCCGCTCGCCATTCGGGCGCGAATGCAGCGATGCTGGAAAAGATCGCCAGGCGTGAGCGGCCGCGGTCGATTGCGGAAGTATTCCGGCGAACCGACGACGAGCGAACGGACCGTGTGGACGATCGGTATCGCCACCATATCCGTCGGGATGGCTTCGGCTAGGCGAACGCCTGCATCGAAGCCTTTGCCGATGACATCGACCAGAGCATTATCGGTGACGATTTCGACCTCCACATTGGGATAACGCCGCCCATATTCCAAAATAAGGGGAACCAGCAGCATGCGCGCCGCACCGGGCGCCATATTGAGCCGAAGTGTGCCCGATACCGATCCCGAGAAGAGACCGGCATTCTCGATGGCTCTGTCGATCGAAGCGAGAGCCGGGGTTATCTCTGCGATGAACCGTTCGCCGGCATCCGACAGCGTGACGCTGCGCGTCGTCCTGTTGAAGATCCGAACGGACAAACGCTCCTCCAAGGCTGCAACGGCCTGGCTGAGCGCGGAAGATGACATGCCCAGTTCGCGCGCCGCGGCACGAAAGCCACCATGGCGTGCGACGGCGGCGATTGCTTCAAGCTCCACCAAACTTGCCTTCATTGCGCGATTTTCCTTATCAGCCTGTCCATCTTTGTCCGACTACAACGATCAAATAGCGCGTATTACCTTTGTCGGGAAGATGAAGGAGACGCTCATGCGCACGATAGACACCATCTACATCAACGGCCGCTTCGTTCAGCCCCATGGCACAGAAACAGCCCCTCTTTTCAACCCAACCACCGAAGAGCAGATCGGCACTGTCCGCCTTGGAAACGAGCAGGACATCGACGATGCCGTCGCCGCCGCCAAGGCTGCATTTTCAGGCATGGCGCAAAGCTCGAAGGCCGAACGCATTGCCATGCTGCATGCCCTGCATGACGCCGTTTCAGCCCGCGCAGCCGAACTCACCGATGCCATGCGCGAGGAATACGGCGCACCGGCCTATTTCATCGGCTTTTCCGTGCCCCATGCCGCAACGGCCTTTCTGCATATGGCCGAGACGCTCAAGGACTACGAGTTTCGACGCCGCATCGGCCATGCCGAGGTGGAAATGCGGCCCGCCGGCGTCGCCGCCGCCATTACGCCGTGGAACAGCAACTACGGTTTCATCTGCAGCAAGCTCGCGACCGCTATTGCCGCAGGTACGACCATGGTCATCAAACCATCGGAGATGAGCGCGATTCAGACCCAGCTCATCACGGAGTGCCTGCATGCGGCTGGGTTGCCGAACGGCGTGTTCAACATCGTCAACGGCTATGGCCATATCGCCGGCGCTGCGCTTAGCGCCCATCGCGACATCGCAAAGATCAGCTTCACAGGCTCGACGGCCACTGGTCGGGCCATCTTTCAGGCGGCCTCGGTGACCATGAAGCGGGTGACGCTTGAGCTCGGCGGCAAGAGCCCGAACATCATTCTCGATGATGCCGACCTCGATCTCGTTATTCCGCAGGTTCTGGCGGCGGGCTTTGCCAATAGCGGCCAGGCCTGCATTGCCGGCACCCGCATTCTTGCGCCCGAGAGCCGTCTGGACGAGGTCAACGAGCGGCTGGCTTCAGCGGTTTCGGCGATCAAGGCGGGCGACGCCAAGGACCCGGCCGTCAGCATCGGCCCAATGGTGAGCCAGAAGCAGTGGGATCGCGTCCAGTCCTATATTCACCTCGGCCAGGAGGAAGGCGCGCACATGATCGTCGGTGGGGAAGGACGACCCGAAGGGCTTGATCGCGGTTGGTTCGTGCGTCCGACGGTCTTCTCCGGCGTCAACAACGATATGCGGATCGCACGCGAGGAGATTTTCGGACCTGTCCTTTGCGTCATTCCCTATCAGGACGAATCCCATGCCATCGAAATCGCCAACGACACGGTTTATGGCCTGCAGGCCTATGTTTTCTCCTCCGATGTCAACAGGGCAAAGCGCGTTGCCGAGCAGATCGAGGCAGGTCGCGTCGTCATCAACGGCGCGCCGCATGAACCGCTGGCTCCGTTCGGCGGCTTCAAGCAGTCCGGCATGGGTCGCGAATTCGGCGTCTACGGTCTGGAATCCTTCCTCGAACCCCGCGCCTTGCTGAGCTGAAATGCCGAGGCCCCGGATAAGCCGGACGGGCTTCCGGGGCTCCGCTGCCAAGGATGCGGAATGGCTAGGCGGATCGCCACAACATTCAGGTTCTCGTTAGAATCATGTTCTATCTTTAGAACAATTCCAATCTAAGGAGATCCGATGCAAGCCAGATCCGCCTACTCCGTTCCGCAGCGCGTCCTTCACTGGCTCATGGCCATACTCATCTTCTTCAATCTCTTGTTTCCCGATGGCATGAATGCGTGGCGGCACCTTATTCGCCGTGGACAGACACCTACGCCGGCGGACGTCGCTAGCGCCAACATTCACGCCTATGCCGGTATTGCCATCCTCTTGCTGGCCATTATTCGCCTTGGCTTGAGATTGATATCCGAGATCCCAACGCCGCCGGACGATCAGCCTTCGTTCCTGCACTATATCGCCAGCGTGACGCATTTTCTGCTCTACGCGTTGATCTTCGCAATGCCTCTGACGGGAATTGCGGCTTACTACCTCGGCATCGACACTGCCGCCTTCGTTCACGGCGGCCCGATCAAGTCACTGCTGTGGTTCGTCCTTGTTGTGCATATTCTTGGCGCACTCGTTCAGCACTTTTACTTCAGATCGGACGTGCTGCGGCGCATGACGATCGGCTAGACCGACCATGAAATTGGCGGCTACGCATCGACCCGAAAATCGGAATCGATTTTCGGGTCGATGCGTAGATTCAAAAAGATTGAGCGACCTTTGTGCTTCCGAAAGGAAGCACGGCGCTCTAAGCCGATTGGCCGCCAAAATGCTTCTCGAAGGAGAAGAGAGCCGTTGGCAAGGTGCTGCCGCCCTGGAGCGCCAGATCCGCAAGGATTTCGCCGACGACGCTGGTAAACTTGAACCCATGACCGGAGCACGCCGAAGACACCACGACATTCGGCTGTCCCGGCATGGTATCGATCAGAAAATCCTCGCTCGGCAGCATCGTGTAGCGGCAAGTCGTCGCCCGGACGCGATAGGAGGCTGCATCCGGCAGGCGCTTGCGGGCGAAATTGTCGAGCAGTTCCGTATCGTTATCATTGACCGGCGGGTTGGGAGCCTTAGGATCGATCGGCTCTCGGAAATGCGCGTGGCGACCGATCTTGACACCGTCGACGCCGATCGCCGGGAAGCCGAAATAAGAGCCTTCAGCGCCTTCATCCCGCAAAAAGCAAGGCATGCGTTGCGGCTCGGCGACGAAGCCATCCTTCGGCTGATACCAGGCAACCACCTGCCGGATTGGCTGCGCATGCGACTTCAGCTGCGGCACAAGCTCCGCAATCCATGCGCCGGTCGCGACGATCACCTTGCGCGCGCGATACTTGCCGGTCGCCGAAACCACGGTGACGCCTGCATCATCCGGTTCGATGGCGACAACACGTTCGCCGAAATGCAGGACGGCGCCATCTTCAGCCGCAAGCTTCAGATAACCCATAATCGCCGCTTCGGGCCGGACATAGCCGCCCTGCGGATCGAGCAGCCCGATCTCGCCCTCTTCAAGCGCGAATGCCGGAAAGCGCCGCTTCATGGCATCCCTGTCCAGGATCTCGTGCGGCAAGCCATGCATGTCGCAGGAGGCGCGCGTGCCGCTGACGATCTTGCAGTCGGGCGCGCCGATCTGCAGAACGCCGGTGACGGTCAAAATCTCGGCCCGCAGCCGTGCTTCGAGCGAGCGCCAGTTTTGATAGGCCCGCTGCAGCAGGGGGACATAGGACGGATCCTCGAAGTAGCCGAGGCGGATCAGGCGGCTGTCGCCATGCGAGGAGCTCAGCGCATGCGCCGGAAAATGCGCTTCTATGCCGATCGCCTTCGCACCGCGGGCGGCGGCGGAAGACAAGGCAGCACTTCCCATCGCACCAAGGCCGATGACGGCAACATCGAACTCCACGGACATGTCAGGCTCCAGTGTCACTTTCAGCGGGCGGCGCAGTTTGCGCGAGCAGGTCCCGCAGACTCTCCATGTCTGTATTCAACGGACGGTCATCACCGTACAGAGGAACGCGCGACCGAACCGCAGCATAGAGACGATCCGTTCCCGGCGCTCTTGTCGCCTTCGAAGCCAGGAAATCATGCGCCTGTGCCGCCGCCATCAGTTCGATCGCCAGAATATATTCGGCGTTGTCGAGGATCGCGAGGAGCTTGCTTGCCGCCGCGGTTGGATGCGCGAGAAAATCCTCCTGCAACCCCGATGTGAGGCCACCATCGAGCGAGGCGGGTGCGGCGAGCCGCCGATTGTCGTTGCTGAGCGCCGCGGCCGTATATTGCGCGATCATGAAGCCCGAATGGCTGCCGGCATCACTTGCCAGAAATGGCGGCAATCCGCTGACAAGCGGATTGACCAGGCGATCCATCCGCCGCTCGCTCATGGCGGCGATCTGCGCGATTGCGATCGCCAGGCTATCAGCGGCCTGGCCGAGCGCAGGGGCGACTGCATGGGCTTCGGAGGAAACGACCGGCTGTTCCGGTGTGCCCGAAACCGCAGGATTGTCCGTGACCGAGGCCAATTCCTGATCGACGATGCGCGCAGTCTGCTCGAAGACATCCCAGGCGGCGCCATGGGCATGCGGCACGGACCGAAGGCTCAAGGCATCCTGCGTCCGCTGGCCGAGAGCGGCGGCGACGAGGCCGCTGCCCCGCAAGCGATTGCGCAGCTTGCGACCGACCTTGGCAATGCCGGCTGATGGACGCAGTGCCAGCACAGCCTCGTCGAAGGCGGCCATCTGGCATCCCGCAGCCTCCAGCGTCAACGCAGCAATGGCATCAGCCCAATCAAGCAGACGCTCGGCGCGATAGACCGCGAGGGCCGACAATCCGGTGGCGCAAGCCGTGCCGTTGACGAGGCTCAACCCTTCCTTGGCGCCAAGCACCAGCGGGCTAAGACCAATGGCGGCGAGCGCCTGCGCGCCGGTCATGGCCTTGCCCTTGACGACAGCCCGTCCCTCACCAATGAGGACAAGCGCCGTATGGGCGTTGTGGGTCAAGTAGCCGGCAGATCCTCTCGACGGCACTTCGGGAATGCAGTCGTGCTCCAGAAATGCTGTGAGATGGCTTAGGATTTCAGGCCGGACGCCGGAATGACCATGAGCGAAATTACCGATCTGCGCCGCGATGATGGCCCTCACTTCCCGCGCCGGCAGAAGGGGACCAACGCCGCAGGCGTGGCTCATGATGATATTGCGCGAAAGGCGGCTTTGCGAGGGGCGGTCGACGACCGTGTCGGACAGCGCGCCAACCCCGGTATTGACGCCATAGGCGCGTACGCCCGTCTCGACGATGCGCTCGACGATGCGACTTGCCTCGCTAACCCGTTTCCACGCAGCTTCGGACAGGGTCAGCGGTTCGCCGATGCTGACGCGCGCGACGTCCTGCCAGGATAGTGGCTTGTCGATGGTGACGGTCATTGGCCGTTTCCGAAATGGCCGATGAACTGACGGAAGGCAGGTGATGCACCGCCACCGAACATCTCGTCCGGCGTGCCGGTGCTTTCGACGAGGCCTTCCTTCATGAAGACGACGCGATTGGAGACATTACGGGCGAAGCTCATTTCGTGGGTCACGACGAGCATGGTCATGCCTTCTTCGGCAAGTGCGCGCATGACGCGCAGCACTTCGCCGACGAGCTCCGGATCGAGCGCCGAGGTCGGTTCGTCGAACAGCATGACCTTGGGCTTCATGGCAAGAGCGCGGGCAATCGCCGCGCGCTGCTGCTGCCCGCCGGACAAATGCGCCGGATAGGCGTGGCGCTTGTCGGCAATGCCGACCTTTTCAAGAAGCGCTTCAGCCTCGACAATACACTCGGCGCGCGAACGCTTCAGGACATGGATCGGGCCCTCGATCACGTTCTGCAGGATGGTCATATGGGACCAGAGATTGAAGCTCTGGAACACCATTCCGAGTTCGGAGCGGATGTGATCCACCTGCTTGTGGCTGGCCGGACGGCTTTTGCCGTTCTTGTGGATCATGCGGATCTGCTCGCCATCCACCCAGATCTCGCCGTCCGTGGCAATTTCAAGCAGGTTGATGCAGCGAAGGAAGGTCGACTTGCCGGAACCCGAGGCACCGAGCAGCGAAATCACATCGCCATCCTGGGCATCGAGCGATATGCCGCGCAGGACCTCATGATTACCGAAGCTCTTGCGGATGTTGCGAACTGAAAGTCGGGTGACACCTGGCATGATTTGCCTGCTCCAATGACGTCTTTAGGCCTTCAACGCCGGCGGCACGGCGCGGCGATGGCGGGACAGCGAATATTCCAGCAGGGCCATGCCCTGCAGAATGATGAAATTCAGCACGAGATAGATGATCGCCGCACACAGAAAAACTTCCATGGTGCGATAGGTGTGCGAGATAAGCCGTTGCGCAACACCGGTCACCTCCCAGACGGTCACGAGGCTGGCGAGCGCCGTCGACTTCATCATCAGCACGATCTCGGTCGAATAGGCCGGCAACGCATGGCGGAAGGCGATCGGCGCGATGATGCGGCGCACCAGCAGGAGCCGCGACATGCCGATCGAGCGTGCCGCCTCGATCTCCTTCGGCGAAACGGCGCGAATGCCGCCGCGGAAGATCTCGGCCGTATAGCCGGCCGTGCAAAGCGCCAGCGATAGGATCGCACAGACCACGGGTTCGCGCAGGAAGGGCCAGAGGAAGGAATAGCGGATGATGGAAAACTGCGCCAAACCGTAGAAGATAAGGAACATCTGGATCAGCAGCGGCGAACCGCGAAAGACGAAGATATAGCCCTTGGCAAAGCCCGACAGGATGGGATTGCCGCTCACGCGCATGGAGACGATGACGAGCGCCAGAAGGCCGCCCGTCACGATCGACAGCGAGAAGAGCAGCAGCGTCATCGGCACCGCCTGCAGCAAGGTGATCATCGTGCTTGAGAGGAAATCGAAATCCATGTCTTCCTCCTCAGGCCTGGCCGATGGTCGCAGCCGGCATGCTGCGATTGGCGCGCCGCTCGGCCTTGTTGAACACCCGATCCGACAGGCTGGTCAGGATCAGGTAGAGAATGCCGCCGACGATGAAGAACAGGAAATACTGGCGGGTCGAACCCGCGGCGACCTGGCTGGTACGCATCAGTTCGGCAAGGCCCGTGACCGAGATCAAAGCGGAATCCTTGAGGCTGAGCTGCCAGACGTTGCCGAGACCGGGAATGGCATAGCGTATTACTTGCGGAATGATGATGCGGCGAAGGCGAAGGCCGCCATGCATACCGATCGCCGAGGCCGCTTCCAGCTCTCCCTTGGCAATGGCGAGATAGGCGCCGCGAAAAACTTCTGCCTGATAGGCCCCGGAAATGATGCCGACGGCAAGCGCGCCCGCTGCAAAGGACGGCAGACCGAGGAAGCCATCATAGCCCATCCATTTGCCGACGGAGGTGACGGCCGACGAGCCGCCGAAATAGATAAGGTAGATGATCAGAAGTTCCGGCACGCCGCGAAAGACGGTCGTGTAGACATTGCCGAGCGTTTTTAGGATCAGGCTGCCGGAAAGCTTGGCGGAGGCGACGATCGCGCCAAGTACGGCGCCGATCAGCAACGCCGTTGCCGTGACGGCGAGCGTCATCAAGGCTGCGACGAGCAGCAGAGCGCCCCATCCGTTCGAGCCGAAGCCCAGCAGTTGCAAGGTTGCCATAGCGTCCATTCCCCGTCTGTGGCAGTTTCAAGCGTCAGGATATCATAGGGTCTCCGGCAACAAAGCCGGAGACCTCGGCTGCGACCCGGAGGTCGCACCGATCAATTCGGGCTGACGTCGACCTTGAACCACTTCATCGACAGGGTCTTGATGGTGCCGTCGGCAAGAGCCGACTTGATGGCCTCATTGAGCTTGTCGCGCAGATCGGTATCGGCCTTGCGGATGCCGAGGCCCTCGCCTTCGCCCCAAATGGAGCCGGCGATTTCGGGGCCGGTAAAGGCCAGCGAGTCGTTGGCGCTTGCAAAGGCGTTCGCGAAGTAGACGGCGTCGTCGAAGCCGAGATCGATACGACCGTTCTGCAGATCGAGATCGCGGTCGGCACCGGTTTTGTATTCGCGGATCGTGGCGATCGAGCCGAAATTGTCATAGACGAACTTGGCGTAAACAGTTGCGGCCTGGATGCCGATGGTCTTGCCCTTGAAGGCTTCCTTCAGCACGTCGATTTCCTTGACGCCGGTCTGGCCGGGGGTCATCTTGATCGTGCTGCCGGTGCCGGCGGCATTGGCAAGCGGGCTATCCTTGGCGGTTGCGAAAGCAGCCGGGGTCGCAGCATAGGGAATGGTGAAGCCGATGACCTGCTTGCGCTCGTCGGTGATCGACAGCGCATCCATGATCACATCGAACTTGCCGGCGTTCAGAGCCGGGATCATGCCGTCCCAATCGGAAGCGACGAGCTTGCAATCGATCTTGGCGCGCTCGCACAGAACCTTGGCGAGTTCCGGTTCGAAGCCGCCGAGCGATCCATCGGCATTCGTCATGTTCCACGGCGCATAGGCGCCTTCCAGGGTAATCGTTGCGGTCTTCCAGTCCTTGGCGGCAACCGGAGCCGCAAAGGCGGCGGCAGCCATGACGCCTGACAAGAGAATTGCACTGAATTTCATCGTGTTGAGCTCCTCTGAGGTTGAAACAGGCCTTGCAGCACTTCCTACCGATCTTCGCCGGCTTGCCCGCTTTTCCCAATTTATTTTTAGGATTGATTGCGAGGTTGTATAGGGTACCATATGAGATAATTTATGATATGCAAGTGGGAAAGTTGTTTTCGAGGCAGATATCAGTCCGCGCAAAGGGAATAGTCAATGAAGCGCTCCGGCGAGATGAAACGCGAACTGGCGGAAAACGACGCATCGCCTCTCTATGCCGGGGTCAAGCAAATGATACTCGACCGCATCCATAGCGGCGAGTGGCCACCCAAGCACCGCGTTCCCTCCGAAAACGAACTTGTCACCGAACTCGGCGTCAGCAAGATGACGGCCAATCGCGCGTTGCGCGAGCTTGCCAATGAGGGCGAATTGATCCGCATCCAGGGCGTCGGCTCCTTTGTTGCCGAACGCAAGGGCGCATCAGCCCTGTTCGAAGTACGCAATATCGCCGAAGAAATCGCCGAACGCGGCCATTCTCACCAAGCAACGGTAGTTGTTCTGGCCCGCGAAGCAGCGTCGCCCGACGTTGCCGATGCACTGGAACTGCCCATCGGATCGTCGGTATTCCACTCACTGATCGTGCATAGCGAGAATGGCGTGCCGGTACAGATCGAGGACCGCCACGTGCACCCCGAGGCAGCTCCCGACTACCTGCAGCAGGACTTTACGGTCATGACGCCGAACGCCTATCTTTCGAGCGTCGCCCCCCTCAGCGGTTCGGAACACGTCGTCGAGGCCATCATGCCGCAGGCCTGGGAATGCAAGCTGCTGACGATCCTGAAGACCGAACCCTGCCTGACGATCCGGCGACGCACATGGTCTACACGCGGCGTCGTTTCCCTGGCACGCCTCGTCTATCCGGGACATCGCTATCGCCTGGAAAGCCACAGCGGCAAACTTTCGGATCGCTAGTTGTATATGGAAGATAGGGCCGCGTAGTCAGCGGAGAAATCCCGACTGGGCTCCAGGAGCTCGCAAGCGGGCGTAAAAGCTACGATACCTGCAGCAGGCACTCCATGAACAGTGCCCCCAAAAGCAGCCCCGATACCGTGGCAAGCACTTTCAGGATAGCGCGCTCGATCCGCAGACACTTTTCAGGCAGGACCAGCGCCATCGCCTCGCTGGCCGCAGCTACAGATATGCACACAAGCGCGATAATCCGGCGATCTTCGGGGTAAGCCATAACGAACAGAAACCCTAAAAGTCCGAATGGGATCACGCTGTCGATATTCGCCATTGCCATGAATGGATACTTCGTCCTGACGGGGACGACAGTCGTCAGCACGACTAAACCGAGTACGGCCCAGGCAAAACCGTGAGCGAGCAAAGTAAGTTCCATACGAAATCATAACAACAAGCCGGAAGTTTTCAAGTTGCACTGAGATCCGCATGATGGGCACGGCCAAAAGCTGCCCGTTGATCGGGAGACGCGCCCGGGAAGACCCCAATAATGGCTCGCCTCCAACGGCTTCGTCTCACCGAAATACATGCCGTGACGATTGACAAACGGCCTCCCGATTGACTGTATCGACACATCGAATGGACACGGTGGAACCTGAACATGCCTGATGCAAATGCCCAGCCGCAACCAGCCACCTGGCGCATCGTCCTTGCCGCCATATTCGACTTCCTGACAGCGTTTTTTGTTTTAGGCTACGCTATCGCCTCGATCTTCGGCGGCAAGACAGAGGATGGCTTTCGGCTGAATGGCTTGCCGGCTCTTCTCCTGTTCGCTCTGATCGTCGTCTATTTCGTGGTTTTCAACCGTTACCTCGGCGGCACGATCTGGAAACGGATATTCCGCGCACGCCGTCAGTGAGCTTGGAGAAACCGGGGCCGCCGTCCTCGACGACCCCCCTCCAGCCGGCGTGGCCTCAGAGGCTGCTGAGCAACAGACTGGTCTCGCTGTTGGCAACGCCATCAATCATGCGGACCTCGCGTAGGACGCGGTCGAAATCCGAAAGGCTGATCGCCCGGATATTGGCCACAAGGTCCCAATTGCCGTTCGTCGTGTGCAGCGAATAGATTTCCGGCAGGCCCCTAAGTTTGCGGATAACCTGGGTCGTCGATTTCCCCACCACCTCGATCATCATGACGGCATGTACGGTCTGCTCGTCGTAGTCTTCCCGCACGCGCACCGTAAAACCCATCAACGTGCCGGTTTCGATAAGGCGATCCAGTCGGTTCTGAACGGTGCCGCGCGCCACGCCCAAAACATCCGAAAGCTTGGAAAGGGAGGCGCGGCCGTCGGCCCGCAAATGGCCGATGATACGTCGATCGAGATCATCGGGAATATATTTGGCAGATGCCATTGTCGAATCCAGACTCTGTCATTTTCACAATAACTGCTATACAATCTGCACAGCATCGTACCAGAACTGGCACAGTTTTGCGATTTCAGTCAATCGGCCTGCTTGTTACCCTGTGGCAACAATCTGATCGAGGACACCCAAATGCCCGCACCGCTTCCGTCGGAAAAAGCCTATATTCCCTTCGTCAGCGTCGAGAATATGATGAGACTTGTGCATCATGTCGGCATCGAAACCATGCTGGTCGAACTGACGGATGCCGTCGAGGCGGATTTCCGCCGCTGGGACCTTTTCGACAAGACACCCCGCGTCGCTTCCCACTCTCATGATGGCGTGATCGAACTGATGCCGACCTCCGACGGCACGGTTTACAGCTTCAAATATGTGAACGGGCACCCGAAGAACATGTCGCAAGGGCTGCAGACCGTCACGGCGTTCGGCCTGCTGGCGGAAGTATCGACGGGCTATCCGCTGCTGCTGACGGAAATGACGCTGCTGACGGCGCTGCGCACCGCCGCCACCTCGGCCATGGCCGCGCGCCATCTCGCGCCAAAGGGAACGCGAACGCTGGCGATGATCGGCAACGGCGCACAGGCCGAATTCCAGGTGCTCGCAATGAAGGCAGTCCTCGGGATCGAGGAAGTTCGCCTCTACGACATCGACCCGAAGGCGACGGAAAAGACCGCGCGCAATCTTGCGGGGAAAGGTCTGCGGCTGGTTTCGTGCACGACCGCGCAAGCGGCCATCGAAGGCGCCGGCATCATCACGACCTGCACCGCGGACAAGCAATTTGCCACAATCCTGACCGATAACATGGTGGGCTCCGGCGTCCATATCAACGCCATCGGTGGTGACTGCCCCGGCAAGACGGAGCTTCATCGCGATATCCTGCTGCGTGCCGACACCTTCGTCGAATATCCGCCGCAGACCCGCATCGAAGGCGAGATCCAGCAAATGGATCCGGATTATCCGGTCACCGAGTTGTGGCAGGTGGTGAACGGGCGCGCGCAGGGACGCAGCAGCGAGCGGCAGATCACGCTGTTCGACAGCGTCGGCTTTGCCATCGAGGATTTCTCTGCCTTGCGCTATGTACGCGAAAAGCTGGCGGGCACAGATTACTTCCAGAAGCTTGATATTATCGCCGACCCGGACGATCCCCGCGATCTCTTCGGCATGCTCCAGCGGGCAGAGTAAACAGGCGCCGAGATCGGCAGTCTGATCCGGCCGCATCACGCTGCATCGCTTTATACTAGACCTCCAGACGGCGGCCATCGGCCGCCGTCCGCATTTCAGCGATACGAGCCACACAGGCCCAGTCGGCCCGAAGCTGCAATTTTCGCCAAATGAAGAACGTTGTGGGAACTCCATAATGGTAGTTGACGGCTGAGCTGTCAGAAAAGCGGTTGCAATAAAAGGTCGCGAAAGCCTAATTTTAATCGGGAATTTTGCGACCCCATCGGTAAACATAGAGAGACACCCAGATGATCGATCATGTCTACATCTCGGTAGCGGACATCGACAAATCGCTGACCTTCTATTCTGAAGCCTTGAAGCCACTCGGGTGGAGCATATTTGGCAATTATGACTCGGCTTCAGGCCCGAAGGGCGTCCCCGACCTTTACGGCCTCGGGGACGACATGTACGGCAGCGGAAAGGCCGTCGGGTCAAGCATATGGCTGCGTCGGCGCAAGCCAGGCGAAACCGGGCTCTATCTCGGCATCGTCTGCGATACCAATGAACAGGTGGACGCAGCATACGCGGCTGCAATCAAAGCCGGAGGCATCGATGAGGGTCAGCCAGCAGATCGCACCTACTTCGCTCCCGGCTATTATGCTGCCAATGTCGCTGATTTCGACGGCAACCGCCTAGAATTCGTGCGCAAAGCCTGGAACCCTAAACGGCACGCATAATGGTTGGCGTGTCTGGTGCCCTCAACGTCACGTAAATTCTGAGCTTTCGACGCGAATTGCGGCTCGTTGAAACTGCGCGGCAAATTCTCGTTACAAATGTCGCGCGCAAAAGGCCAGCGATTCAGGATGACTTTTGCGACAACCTTGCCGCCCTACTTCTTTTGGGCGCACCTCAAAATGACAGTCGATGTGACATACCGGGAATGTCATACCTTGAAAGAGCATTTCGCCAGCACCGGCAAACGACAAAAGAGTTCGGCCGGCCACTTGCAGACCTGCCAATTCCGCGCGGCGGCACAACCGGCATTACGCCGTTGATTATACCCGGCGATATGACCAACCCGGTTAAATTGTGCCCGTAGGGCAAGTGGCCTTTTGCCGGCCCGGGATCAAGGCAAGGCATACATAGCAAAATTCGCCTATGTCACTTAGAATACATCGAAATTTGCACGCTTCCCCCCTGCACTTCGGCGCGGAGATTATGCTATGAGTCCTCGCGAATAAGGGGAAGATGAGACAGCCCTGTACGGCCGCTCTCATTGAAGAGAGGAAGTTGTCCTGAACGTCATGCCCGAACTGGCAGCTCACACCGGCGAGATGGCAGCACTCATTTCCGGCTTCGACTGGATAAGATCCGGTCTGGGGCCGAGATCGGCTTGGCCGCCTTGTCTCACTGCGGCAGTCGATATCATGCTCTCGGCGCAAGCACAGATCGTCCTGTTCTGGGGCGAGGATTTCATCGCGCTCTATAACGACGCCTATGCACCGACCATCGGTGAGAAGCATCCCCGTGCGCTCGGGCGCCCGGCACGAGAGAACTGGTCTGAATTATGGGACGATCTTGAACCTCTCTTGCGAAACGTGCTGGACGAAGGCAAGACGGTCGTTGCCAAGGATCGGCCGTTCTACATCGAACGCCATGACTACCCTGAGACAGCCTATTTCGACATCTCCTATTCGCCAGTGCGCGATGGCGACGGCAAAGTGCGCGGCGTGTTCTGCATCGTCAACGAAACGACAGAGCGCGTTCGCGCGGAACAGGCGTTGCGGGAGAGCGAAGAGCGGGTCAGCGCCATTATTTCCCAGTCGGCGACCGGAATTGCCCAGTATGAGCTTGATGGCCGCTTCTCCCTTGTAAACAAGCGATTTTGCGAGATTGTCGGCTATTCGCAAGACGAGCTTCTCGACCTGCGGATTCAGGACATCATCTATCCGGACGATCGTCGCGATATCATGCAATTATTCGACGTCATGTTGGTGAATGGAGAAAGTTTCGAGATCGAGCAGCGCTATGTCCGCAAGGACGGCAGCCTCGTCTGGGTAACCAATTCGGCGTCCGGCGTACGAGACCGATCTGCCGGCAAGGTGCGGCGCGCCGTAAGCGTCGTCATCGATATCAGCGAGCGCAAGCGCGCGCAGGAAGTGGAACGACGGCTTGCATCCATCATCGCATCGTCGGACGATGCGATCCTCAGCACCGATCTCAACATGACGGTCACGAGCTGGAACCTTGGCGCAGAGAGGCTCTACGGGCACTCGGCCGAGGAAGCGATCGGCCAGTCGGTGATGATGCTCGTTCCCGATGATCGCAGCGAGGAGGAACCGGCAATCCTCGCGCAGATCCGCGCGGGCCAGAAGGTGGAACCTTACGAGACCAAGAGGCGGCGCGCCGACGGCCAGCTGGTCGACGTCCTGCTCAGCGTTTCCCCGATCTACGATACCTATGGCAGGATTGTCGGAGCATCGAAGATCGCTCACGATATCAGCGCCAAGAAGGAAGCCGAACACCTTCAGAGCGTTCTCGTCGGCGAACTCAACCACCGCGTCAAGAACGTGCTTGCAACCGTCATGGCCATAGCGCGTCAGACCTTGGGACGTGAGGATGTCGGCAAGACATCCGTCGAGACATTCGAGGCGCGGCTGGCCTCCATGGCACGCGCGCACGATCTGCTGATCCATGGAAAGTGGGAGGAAGCCGACCTGATGGCCGTCATCAGCCAGGCGCTGTCGCCCTATCCCAGGGAGAGGTTCGAGATTTCCGGGCCGGCCATAAAGCTCGCACCGAGAACGGTGGTTTCCATCTCGCTTGCGCTGCACGAATTGGCGACAAATGCCGCAAAATATGGGGCACTGTCCACGTCCGACGGGCGCGTTGCCATTGTGTGGTCTCTGGAAACCCAGGAGGCAGAACGGCTCGTCTTGCGCTGGCAGGAGACTGGCGGCCCCATCGTGACGCCGCCGACGCGCAAGGGCTTCGGCTCACGGCTGATCGAAAATCTGCTGGCTGCGGAGCTGAACGGCCAAGTCAATATCACCTATGATCCGGGCGGATTGATCTGCGAAGTTCATGCGGCAACCGGCATGGGCTGGGATCAGACCTGACAACAGGCTTGAGGCGACCTCAGAGCCGGGTGTCGGCCGAAATCCCTTGGCGCCCCTCGGCACCAGGCTCTGTCTATTGCGCGGGAATCCGCTTGTTCACCGCAGATTTTTCGGCCGCGTCGCAAGCACGTTGCGGATCGAGAAGCTTGAATGGATCCGCAGCACCCCCGGCAATGCCGAGAGGATTTCCTTGTGAATGCGCTCGAAGTCGCCAGCCGTAGCAACCTCGACGCGGAGCAGGTAATCGGAGCCGCCTGTCATCAGAAAACACTCGCGAATCTCGGGATGTTTGCGGACGGCCGCCTCGAAACGATCGAGATGATCTTCCGTCTGCCGCTCAAGCGTGATGTTGATGATGACGGCAATCGCTGCTTCGGCCTGCGACGTGTCCACCAGTGCGGTGTAGCCGCGGATCACGCCCGCCTGCTCCATCAATTTGATGCGTCGTAAACAGGCAGATGGCGATAGCCCGACCTCGCTCGCCAGGCTGGCATTGCTGACGCGCGCATCGAGGCGCAGCAGCCGAAGAATATTACGGTCGATGGCATCGAGAGCCGTCATGTGGATTCTTTCAAAAATTCGCCGTTTCTTTCAATATCCTTGCAACTACACAATAATCAATCACTGTTCGATGGGTAATTTCACGATCATTTCAATAATCTCGCCGCGGAAAAGCGAGGGTGGACATGGACGGCGGTTTAGTGGATTCGCGGACGTCAAAACTGACGATCGACAGCGGTGCTTGCGGTTATCTGACAATCGATCTGACCGCTCTGTGCAGAAATTACGACAAGCTCTCGTCCATCATTGCGCCGGCGCGTGCCGCAGCCGTCGTCAAGGCGGATTCCTACGGACTCGGAGCGGACCGGGTCTCCAAGACCCTCTATGGACGCGGGTGCCGTGACTTCTTCGTCGCGCATTTCGTCGAAGCCTTACGGCTGCGCCCGCATCTGCCGCGCGATGCGTCGATCTTCGTGCTGAACGGCCTGTTGCCTGGCAACGAAACGGCCTGTGCGGAAGGCGGCTTCATTCCGGTCGTCAATTCCCTTGAGCAACTGCGACTGTGGTCAGAAACCGCCCGCTCTCTGCAGCGCAAGCTTCCCGCTGCTCTGCAGTTCGATACCGGCATGTCGCGACTCGGCATCCCTGCGGAAGACAGAGCTGCCGTCGCAGCTCACCTTGCTGCCACCGACCATCTCGATATCATGTTCATTATGAGCCATCTGGCGTCCGCAGACGAGACCGACAACGTTCAGAACGGCGACCAGCTTGCCGAGATGCGCCGCGTCGCCGAAGAATTTGGGGGCTATGATCTCTCCTTCGCCAACTCCGGCGGCATCTTCCTCGGCGGTGATTTTCACGGCGTATTGGCACGGCCAGGTATTGCGCTCTATGGCGGCGCCCCGACCGGCGGCGTAGCCAATCCGATGGAACCCGTCGTGCGGCTCGATGTTGCCGTCGTCCAGACACGAACCGTTCCGGTCGGCGCTCGTGTCGGCTATGGCGGCGTGCACGTGACGAAGGCGGAAACCCGGCTTGCAACGGTCGCTGCCGGCTACGCCGATGGCCTTCCCCGCAGCCTCAGCGACCGCGGATCGGTCTATTACAATGGCGTGCGGCTACCGATCGTTGGCCGTGTGTCGATGGACAGCATGACAATCGATATCAGCGCCCTGCCCGAAGGAACCCTGTCGTTGGGTAGCCTGGTGGAAGTTTTGGGAGACCATCAAACGATCGATGATCTCGCCCGGGACGCCGGCTTGATTTCCTACGAAATCCTAACCAGTCTCGGCGATCGCTACACCAGGCAATACCGCTGACCTTCCCATTGCTCAATTCACTGAGGACATCATGAAAGTCGTCGTTCTGGGGGCCGGCATCGTCGGCGTCACATCTGCCTATCAACTCGCCAAGGCGGGCCACGAGGTCACGGTCGTCGACCGGCAGCAGGGGCCGGCGCTGGAAACGAGTTTTGCCAATGCGGGCGAAGTCTCTTTCGGCTATTGCTCGCCATGGGCTGCGCCCGGTATTCCAATGAAAGCGGTCAAGTGGCTGTTCATGCATCACGCACCGCTCATCCTTCGCCCCAAGGTCGATGGCGCGATGCTGTCCTGGCTCGTGAAGATGCTGTCGAACTGCACGTCTGAGCGCTACGCGATCAACAAGAGCCGGATGCTGCGCCTTGCCGATTATAGCCGCACCTCGCTCGCTCAAGTGCGTGAGGAAACCGGCATAGCCTATGACGAGCGCATGCAGGGCACGCTGCAGCTTTTCCGTACGCAACAGCAGCTCGATGCCTCCGCCAAGGACGTCAAGGCTCTGGCCGCCGACGGTATTCCCTATGAAGTGCTCGATCCCGAGGGCTGCATCCGCGTCGAGCCAGCCTTGCGGCATGTTCGCGAAAAGATCGTTGGCGGCCTGCTGACGCCGAAGGATGAGACCGGCGATTGCTTCAAATTCACCAATGCGCTTGCCGCCAAGGCGGTCGAACTCGGCGTGCGCTTCCAGTATGGGACCACCATCAAGGGTCTCGACGTACAGGGTGGTCAGGTTCGCGGCGTCGTGACAGATCGCGGTCGTGTGGATGGGGACGCCGTTGTCGTCGCGCTCGGCAGCTACTCGCCGATCATGCTCAGGCCCCTCGGCATCAAGCTTTCGGTCTATCCGGTCAAGGGCTATTCGCTGACGATCCCGATCACCGATCCCTCGCGTTCGCCGGAATCGACGGTCATGGACGAAACCTACAAGATCGCAATCACCCGCCTCGGCGATCGCATCCGCGTCGGCGGCATGGCTGAAATCTCCGGCTATACCAACGATCTCGGCCTTGCCCGGCGGCAGACACTCGAACATTCCGTCACCGATCTTTTCCCCGGCGGCGATGTCGCCAAGGCCTCGTTCTGGTCGGGCCTGCGGCCGATGACGCCGGATGGAACGCCGGTGATCGGACCGACGAAGATCAAAGGACTGTTCCTCAACACCGGACACGGCACGCTTGGATGGACGATGAGCTCCGGCTCGGCGCGGGTCATTAGCGATCTCGTCAGCGGCCGCAAGCCGGACATCGACGCGACGGATCTTGCGATCAGCCGCTACGCCTGATCCTGCTTAGACCGATTGCATGCAAACAAGGGCCGTATCCGCGAGGATACGGCCCTTTTGGTGTTGAGGCGAATTCTGCGGGAAGCGGATAACCGGCGCGCTCACCACGCGCCAGCTCTCGATCAATGCCTTGGAATGCGCGGCAGGAAGATCGTGAACAGACCGAGCAAAGGCAGATACGAGCAGATCGCGTAGACGAAGGCGATACCATGCGTATCGGCGAACTCCCCAAGGGCCGCCGCACCGAGGCCACCGGCCCCGAAGGCAAACCCGAAGAAAATACCGCCGATCAATCCAACGCGGCCGGGGATCAATTCTTGCGCGAACACCACGATCGCCGGGAATGCCGAGGCGAAAACGAGCCCGATTATGACGGTCAGGACGCAGGTCCAGAACAGGTCCGCATAGGGCATCAGCAACGCGAAGGGAATGACGCCGAGGATCGAGAACCAGATCACGAAACGTGCGCCGAGGCGATCGCCGACCGGGCCGCCCATGATCGTACCGGCAGCAACCGATCCGAGGAAAAGGAACAGCATCAGCTGCGCCTCACGAACGTCGAGGTGGAACTTTTCGATGACATAGAAGGTGAAATAGCTCGAGATGCTCGCCATATAGACGTTCTTGGTCGCCGTCAGCAGGATGAGGATTGCGAGTGCCCACATCGCCTTGTTGCGTGCGATCGGCAAAGTGCGGTTCGGCGCAGGACGGGCAGCCTGCGCGCGGCGATGGTTGATGTACCAGGTGCCGACCCAGCTCAGAACGATGAAGCCGATGACGGCGAGTACTGAAAGCCAGGCAACACTTTTCTGGCCGTGCTGAATAACAAAGAACGCGGCGATCAGCGGGCCGATTGCCGAGCCGGCATTGCCGCCAAGCTGGAACAGCGACTGGGCGAGACCATGACGACCTCCGGATGCGAGACGCGCCACGCGCGATGCTTCCGGGTGGAAGACCGCCGAGCCGAACCCGATCAGGCAGGCAGCGACGAGCAGCATGGGGAAGCTGCCGGCATAGCCGAGGAGCACGAGCCCCGAAAACGTGCTGATCATGCCGACAGGCAGTGAATAGGGCATGGGCCATTTATCGGTGACGATGCCAACCACCGGCTGCAGCAGCGACGCCGTGATCTGGAACATCATCGTCAGCAGGCCGATCTGCACGAAATCGAGCGCGTAATTTTCTCTGAACATCGGATAGAGCGATGTCAGCAGCGATTGCATGATATCATTCAGCAGATGGCAGGTGCTGACAGCAATGACAACCGAGAGCGTTGTCTTCTCGAAGCGGGTTTGCGCACCCGAAAACGCGGCAACCATGGGGGAATCCTTCCAGCGCCGGCAGTCTTGCCAGCCAAATTGATCGATCCGCCTTTTACACGGCTTGCGGGTGACCTTCTTTCGTGTTTTGGTCCAATAGTTTCTCGATCGGGCCATTATGGAAAAGCTGTCGAAGCAATTGCTGGCAACCCTCGACGACGTGCATGTCCGGAACATGCGCTGGATGGAGGAATCGGATGCGGATGTGCTGGTTCACAGCGCCGAGCCGCCGCGTGGCTACACCGTTCCGTGGCATCATCATCGCCGTACGCAATTGCTCTGCATTTTCTCCGGGGTCGCCCTGATCATGACCGCGCGCGGTCGCTGGATGGTGCCGCCGGGCCATGCCCTTTTCATCCCTGTCGGGCTGGAGCATTCCATCGAGATCCTGAGCGATGTCAGCATGAAATCCGTCTACGTCGCGCCGCGCAGCCAGACTCAGAAGGATGAGGCTCCGCGCGTCGTCGAAGTAACGGATCTTGCCCGCAGTCTGCTGCTGGAAGCGATCCGGCTGCGGGAGGCGCCGGTCAGCCATCGAAAGGCCAAGTTGGTGCTTTCGCTGCTTGTCGAGGAAATCACCACATTGCCGGAGCGCCCGCTAGGCCTTCCCTTCCCTTCCGACCGCCGGCTGACCGCGCTTTGCCGGGACTATCTTGCCAATCCATCCCCCAACGCCCGGCTGGACGATTGGGCCGAAAAACTCGCGATGAGCCGACGGACCTTCACGCGCCAGTTCCGCAAGGAAACCGGCATCAGCTTCACCACCTGGCGCCAGCAGGCAAGCGTTTTCGCCTGCCTTCCGCGCCTGGCAGGCGGCGCTACCGTAACCAATGTCGCGCTCGAAGCGGGCTACGAAAGCGTTGCGGCTTTCACCACCATGTTCCGGCGCATGCTCGGCGCTTCGCCGCGTGCCTATACGATCAACCGCTGGGCCTTCGAGCGACAGGCTTAGGTCCGTGCGACTAATCTCATAGCCATGCCCTTGAAACGGGCTGCCCCTTCCGGCAAACAGCGCTGAAAATAAGGATCAGCATATGCGGCACATTCATATCGTCGGTATCGGCACCGGAAATCCCGAACATATGACCGTGCAGGCGATCAATGCGCTGAATAGCACCGATGTCATTTTCATCCCCAGCAAGGGCGCGGCGAAGGCTGAACTCGCCGATGTCCGCAAGGATATTTGCGAGCGTTACATCACCAACAAAGCGACACGTTTCATCGGCTATGATGTGCCGTCGCGCCGCACGGCGGACCGCAGCTACGTGCAAGGCGTCGATGAATGGCATGAAGAGATTTCAGCCATTTACGAACGGCTTTTCCTCGAACATCTGACGGAAGACGAAAGCGCTGCCTTCCTCGTCTGGGGAGACCCCGGCCTTTACGACAGCACGCTGCGCATCATCGAGCGCGTTGCCGCGCGCAGCCAGGTCGCGCTCGACTACAGCGTCATCCCCGGCATCACCAGCATTCAGGCGCTGACCGCCAGCCACCGCATCCCCCTCAATCTCGTCGGAAAGCCGGTGCAGATTACCACCGGACGCAGGCTCGCCGAGAGTTTTCCCGGCATCGCGGAAACGGCTGTCGTCATGCTCGACGGCGAGCAGGCTTTCAGCAAGATCGCAGATCCCGACGCCTATATCTATTGGGGAGCCTATCTCGGCACCGAGGACGAGATTATCATAGCAGGCAGGCTCGTCGATGTTGCCGAACGCATCGTCTCGACACGCGAAGAAGCGCGCGCAAGACACGGCTGGATCATGGACATCTATCTGTTGCGCAAGGGCAATGATTTCGACGATCGGGCATGAAGCGCGCGGAGCCAAATCATTTGCCCGCCGATCCGGTTTATGCAAGGAAGTGTCCCATGAAGGGCAATCTCATGGTTGCGGCCAACGGACAGACGGTGAATGAACCCACGTGCTTCTCGCAAGAGCCAGCCGAAGGTTGCGTCGACGCCTCTCCCTTGCCACCGACGGTTCGCGGCGCCTGCCCCTCGCTCAGCACGCCGATGCAAACAGGCGATGGACTGCTCGTTCGGTTGCGACCGGCGACACCTGGATTGACGGTTGCTCAATATCGTGCGTTGGCGGAGGCAGCCGAAACACATGGTAACAGCCTGATCGAGATCACCGCGCGCGGCAATCTGCAATTGCGCGGCCTGACCTCACAGACCATGGAGGGACTTGCCGCCGACATAGATCGCGCCGGCATTTCAGTGCAAAGCGAAATAGCCATCGAGACGCCGCCCCTCAGCGGCCTCGATCCGTCCGAAATTGGGGGCGCGCGCACGCTTGCAAAGCGATTGCAGAAAGCTATCGACGGCCTTGTTCCCAAGCCGCGGCTAGCGGCGAAGCTCGCCATCATCATCGATGGCGGCGGCCAACTCACACTTGACGGGCTAACCGCAGATATCAGGCTAAAGGCCGCCAAACCCGCTGATTGCGCAGACCCTCTATGGACACTGGCAATCGCTGGAACAGAGACGACCGCAACACCGCTTGCCACATTGCCCGGCGACCTAGCGATTGACGGTGTTGTTATGTTGCTGAAGCGATTGAGCCGTCTTGGACCTCGCGCCCGTGGCCGCGACCTGGATACGGCGGAACTGCGAAGGCAGTTGCCGGAGGCGCACCTCAAAGCCCGGACTGAAGCCGAGCCATCCATCGCCCCCATCGGTATCTTCTCGCTGGCGACAGGCGGCTATGCGCTTGGAGTGCGCCCTTCGTTCGGACAGATCCATGCGCAGGATCTCTTGCGCTTTCTTGCCGTCGCCGAGGAGAGCGGCGTGAGCGAAATCCGCACCGGACCGGAACATAGCATGCTGTTGCTTGGCCTTGCGGCCGACAGACTTGGGCATGTTCGCGCGGCTGCCACCTCCTGCGGCTTCCAGACGCGCGGCGACGATCCCGCCAATCATGTCGTCCCATGCTCCGGTGCAGGAGCCTGCGCATCCGCGCACTACCCGACCAAGCAGGCCGCCGCTGATTGCGCCAGCATCGCTCCCGATTTGCTTGACGGCTCGTTCAAACTGCACTTGTCCGGTTGCCCGAAGGGCTGTGCGCATCCTTCTCCGGCAGCACTCGCCGTCGTAGGTGTTCCGAATGGCCACGCGATCGTGCTGGATGGACCCGCGTCAGCGGAACCCGCTGTGAATATCGGCAACGAAAATCTGAAATCGGCGTTGGCTCGGCTTGGCGAGCTGGTGCGAAACAACAAAGTTGCTGGCGAATCGGCGCGCCAGTGTCTTAAACGGCTCGGCCGGGACGCAATCGCGACGGCTTTACGACAGGGATAAAAATGCCTGACTATGACTATATCCGCGAGGGAGAAGCGATCTATGAACGCTCCTTCGCGATCATCCGCAGCGAAGCCGATCTCAAGCGCTTTTCCGACGCAGAGGCCGATGTTGCAATCCGCATGATCCATGCCTGCGGACAGGTGGAAGCCGCACAACATTTCCATTTCTCGCCTGACTTCGTTAGCGCTGCCCGCAAGGCGCTGTCTGACGGCGCGCCGGTCCTCTGCGATGCCGAGATGGTGGCGCGTGGCGTCACCCGCGCTCGTTTGCCGGCAGCCAACGACGTTATCTGCACCTTGCAGGATCCGCGCACGGCCGAGATCGCAAAGGCAATTTGCAACACGCGCTCGGCTGCAGCGATGCATCTTTGGGCCGAACGCCTCGCCGGCGCAGTCGTCGCCATCGGCAATGCGCCGACTGCGCTTTTCCATCTTCTGGAAATGCTGCGCGACGGCGCCCCGAAACCTGCCGCTATTATCGGCATGCCCGTGGGCTTCGTTGGCGCGGCCGAATCCAAGGACGCGCTTGCCGAGAACTCCTATGGCGTACCCTTTGCCATCGTACGGGGGAGACTTGGCGGCAGCCCCATGACGGCCGCCGCCCTCAATGCCCTGGCGAGGCCGGGCCTATGAGCACATCCTCCTCTGGCCAATTGATTGGCGTCGGCACCGGCCCCGGCGATCCCGAGCTGCTGACGGTCAAGGCCGTCAAGGCGCTGGAGCGCGCCGATGTCGTCGCCTATTTCGCTAAACAAGGCAGGAACGGCAACGGGCGCACCATCGTCGGCGAGCTGCTGAAGGATGACGTCACGCTTCTGCCGCTCTACTATCCCGTCACCACAGAGCTCGACAAGGACTCGCCGGACTATGTAAGCCAGATTACCGCTTTCTATGATGCCTCGGCCGAGATGGTGGCGGCGCATCTTCGCCAGGGAAAGACGGTTGCTGTGCTGAGCGAAGGCGACCCGCTCTTTTACGGCTCCTACATGCATTTGCATGTGCGACTTGCCGATCGCTTCCCGACCGAGGTCATACCGGGCGTGACGGCCATGTCCGGCTGCTGGTCTCTTGCCGGATTGCCGATGGTGCAGGGGGATGATGTGTTGTCCGTCCTGCCGGGAACCATGGCGGAAGCCGAGCTTACACGACGGCTGAGCGACACGCAGGCAGCCGTCATCATGAAGGTCGGCCGCAACCTGCCGAAAATCCGCCGTGCGCTCGAGGCTGCAGGCCGGCTCAAAGAAGCCATCTATGTTGAACGTGGCACGATGACGAACGGTGCGATGCGCCCGCTTGCAAGCCGTGACGATGCCGAAGCCCCTTATTTCTCACTGGTTCTGGTTCCGGGTTGGGAAGGAAGACCATGAGCGGACGCCTCTATGTGATCGGCACCGGCCCCGGCAATCCAGAACAGACGACACCCGAAGCGCTGGCTGCGGTTGCGGATGCCCATGAATTCTATGGCTATGGCCCCTATCTCGACCGACTGACGCTGCGCGGCGACCAGACCCGCCAGGCGTCCGACAATCGCGAGGAACTGGATCGCGCCAGGGTGGCGTTGCAGCGAGCCGCGGCCGGCGTCAATGTCTGTGTCGTCTCCGGTGGCGATCCCGGCGTCTTTGCCATGGCCGCCGCCGTCTGCGAGGCCATCGATCACGGGCCAGCGGAATGGCGCGCAATCGACCTCGTGGTGGTGCCCGGCATCACAGCCATGCTGGCGGTCGCTGCCCGCATCGGCGCGCCGCTCGGACACGATTTCTGCGCGATCTCGCTGTCGGACAATCTGAAGCCCTGGCCGCTCATCGAAAGCCGGCTTCGTGCGGTAGCAGGGGCCGGTCTTGTTATCGCGCTCTACAATCCGATCAGCAAGGCGCGGCCCTGGCAGCTCGGCAAAGCCTTCGAGATCCTGCGGGACGTGTTGCCTGGCGAGACGCCTGTCATCTTTGGCCGGGCCGCCGGCCGACCCGATGAGCGCATGACCCTAGCGCGGCTCGCAGATGCTGAAGCCTCTCAAGCGGATATGGCCACCTGCGTCATCATCGGCTCGGGCGAGACCCGTATCATTGCGCGAGAAGGCCAGCCGGATCTCGTCTATACGCCGCGCTTCATCCGGGAAGAGACGAAATGATCGATCCGACCGAGCGCAGCTTCCACTGTCTCGACCACCGGCAAGCCGGGGGTTTCCATGCGTTCGACCATGATCACTTTGATGCCGAGGCGCCTCGCCGCCTCGATCTTGGCGTAAGTCGCGTCGCCGCCGCTATTCTTGGCGATGATGGTCTCGATCCGATTCCGTTGCAGCATATCGAGCTCGTCCGCCAATCGGAACGGACCCCGGCTGTGGATATAGCTGACATTGGGAACCGTCAGCGGCGGCTCGACGGGATCGACGCTGCGAACCCAGTAATGGTGCTGCGGCGCCGCATTCGCTTGATGCGCCTCCAGCCGGCCAGTCGCCAGGAAAACACGCATGGGTGCTTCGCCGAGCGCTGCCACGGCTTGCGCAACGCTATGGACCGAGAGCCAGTCATCACCCTCGACCGACACCCAGGCCGGCCGGCGCAACGCAAAAGCCGTAAGATCGCATTGACCGGCGGCTTGACCGGCATTGGCGGAGATACGAGCCGCGAAAGGATGGGTAGCATCGATCAACAGATCGATCTTTTCATCGCTGACATAGCGAGCAAGCCCTTCCGCACCGCCGAAACCGCCGCTACGAACGGGGACAGGCTGCGGCGCCGGATCGGCGGTCCTGCCGGCAAGCGACAGGATAACGTCAAGGTCTGTACGAGCGGCAAGCAACGTTGCCAAAGCACGAGCCTCCGTCGTGCCGCCAAGGATCAGAATGCGGACCTTGCCCATGGCTGAGATATCTTCCGTTCAACGTTGGCTCACTCTTATCGGCATCGGCGAGGACGGTCCAGCCGGCCTTGGTGATGAGGCGAAGCGACTGATCGCCGAAGCACCGGTCGTCTTCGGCGGAACCCGTCATATCGAGTTGATGAGCACAGTAATCACAGGCGAAACGCATCAATGGTTGTCGCCCTTCGAAAGATCTGTGGAAGCAGTCCTTGCCCGCCGCGGCAAGCCGACGGTGGTTCTTGCCTCCGGCGATCCCTTCTTTTACGGCGTCGGCGCTACACTCTCGCGGCGCATTCCAGCCGACGAAATGGCCGTCATTCCCGCACCATCTTCGTTCAGCCTTGCTGCATCACGCCTCGGCTGGCCCCTGCAGGAGACAACGGTTCTCTCACTCCACGGGCGGCCGATCGATCTCATCCGGCCGCACCTCCATCCCGGCCGCAGGATCCTGGCGCTGACGTCGGACAGCGAAGGGCCAGCCGAGTTGGCCGCCTTGCTGCAAGCCTCTGGCTTTGGTCAGTCTGAACTTACAGTGCTGGAGGCGCTTGGCGGCCCGCATGAGAAAATCTCGCAGCAAAAAGCTGATGATTTCACCCTCTCCGGCATCAATGATCTGAATATTTGCGGCGTGGAGGTCAAAGCCGAGACAGGTGCGCGAATTCTATCGCTGAGCTCTGGTTTGGCCGACGAGCTTTTCGAGCATGACGGCCAGATCACCAAGCGGGAAATACGTGCGGTGACACTCTCGGCACTCTCTCCGCATCACGGCGAGCTACTCTGGGATATCGGCGCCGGCTCCGGTTCGATTGGCATAGAGTGGATGCTGACCGATCCCTCGCTGCGTGCCATCGCCATAGAAGCATCATCTGAGCGCGCGGCACGGATCCTGCGCAACGCGATAAATTTCGGCGTGCCGGGCCTGACCATTGTCGAGGGAGAGGCGCCAAGCGCTCTTGGCGGGTTGCCGACGCCGGATGCGATTTTTATCGGCGGCGGCGGCAGCGACGCGGGCGTGCTCGATGCCGCGGTCGACCAATTGAAGAGCGGCGGCAGACTGGTTGCCAATGCTGTGACGACCGAAATGGAGGCGCTTTTGCTTGCCGAACAGGCGCGCCGTGGCGGTTCTCTGATCCGCATCGATATTGCACGTGCGGCCCCCGTCGGCCGCATGACCGGCTGGCGTCCAGCGATGCCGGTGACGCAATGGTCGTGGATCAAGCCATAATTTAGAATGAGGTAGAGCGATGACAGTGCATTTCATTGGCGCAGGCCCTGGCGCCGCCGACCTGATCACGGTGCGTGGCCGGGATCTGATCGGCAAGTGCCCGGTCTGCCTTTATGCCGGCTCGATCGTCTCGCCGGATCTGCTGCAATATTGCCCGCCCGGCGCGCGCATCATCGACACCGCACCGATGTCGCTCGACGAGATCGAGGCGGAATATCTGAAGGCTGCCCATGCCGGCGAGGATGTCGCGCGCCTTCATTCCGGTGATCTATCTGTCTGGAGCGCCGTTGCCGAGCAGATCCGCCGGCTCGAGCAGCACGGCCTCGACTATACGCTGACCCCAGGCGTTCCGGCTTTCGCTGCCGCGGCCTCGGCACTCGGGCGCGAACTGACCATTCCGGCAGTCGCTCAAAGCCTGGTGCTGACGCGCGTTTCCGGGCGTGCTTCGCCGATGCCGAACAACGAGACGCTGGAGAAATTCGGCGCAACGGGTTCAACGCTCGCCATTCATCTCGCAATCCACGCGCTGGGAAAGGTTGTTGAGGACCTCACGCCGATTTATGGCGCCGACTGCCCCGTTGCGATCGTCGTCAAGGCGTCCTGGCCGGATGAACGGATCGTTCGGGGCACCCTTGCGACGATTGAGGAAAAGGTGGCGGCGGAGCCGATCGAGCGAACGGCGATTATTTTTGTCGGCCCTTCGCTTGCCGCCAGCGATTTTCGCGAGAGTTCGCTTTACGATCCGACCTATCAACGTCGTTTCCGCGACCGGCAATAATCCCGGACACCATTGCAAAGCGGGCTGAAATTTCCTCTAGTCTGTTTCCACAAGCCACGGCATGGAAGAGGATCAGGGGATGCAGCGCATTACCATCACTATCGATGATGATCTTCTCGAAACGATCGACAAGATCAGTGCTCAGCGCGGCTACCCCAGTCGTTCAGAGACGCTGCGCGACCTCGTCCGCGATGCGGTGACGCGCGCTCAGCCAACCATCGATGGCGATGCCAAGTGCTACGCAGCCCTTACCTATGTCTATGAACATGAAACCCGCGATCTGTCGCGCCGGTTGACGATGGCGCAACATGATCATCACGATCTTTCAGTCTCGACACTGCATGTTCATATCGACGGGCATGATTGCCTCGAGGTCTCGGTGCTGAAGGGCAAGGCCAACGAAATCAAAACATTTGCCGACAGCATGGTGACGCAGCGTGGCGTGCGCTTTGGCAACCTGCACTTGATCCCCTCGGATCATGGCGCAGACCATCCCGAAACGCATTCGCACGATTGAGCGCCGGCAAGTTGCCCGCGGACAACCGCAGCCGTCAGAGCTTGCCCGTCACGTAGGCCATGCTCTCCCTGAGCGCGGCAACCGGTTCTTTCAATGCATGTACCGTCGGCGCGAAGGGCTCGAAGGAGGCCGGGGCCGTATAGCCTGCGGCGAGCAACGCCTGAAGCTGCCCGACATTGTCGAGGCGATCGGCGGCGTCGACAAGAACGCGATGCGGATCACGCATGTCGGCAACCGGGACATCGGGATCGCTAACGCCTGAAATATGCACCAGACCCGTCATGTTGGGGAAAATTGCGGCCTCGCCGGCGAGATAATGGTGAAACGTATCATGTACCAGGCAGAAGGTGGATGTCGCGCCAAGCTCTTCGATGGCCTCCGCTGCTTCGCTCTTCAGCCGCAGCGAGCAAATCTCGAAGCCAAGCGGCTCGACGAGACCGATGATACCGGCGGCCTCCAGCATCGGCTTCAGGGCTGAAAGCGCCTTGCGAAGATTGGTACGACGCACCTCAGGCTCACGACCGCTACCGTCGTTAACCGGAACGAGCACAAGAGCCGTGGCGCCGCAATCGCGCGCATAATCGATCAACTCCGCCGCTTCCCGGGCTCGCTCGTCGTTCCACTCGTTGAAACGCTGCAGCGCATTGATTGAGATGATCGAGATCTCCTGCCGTTCGGCCAGTTCCTTGACGGCTTTTGCCGGCGTGCCGTCCAGTATCGCATTCCCGGCAAGATCGTTGCGGATTTCCACGCTATCGATGCCGAGCTCTTTTGCGGCAGCAAAGAACAATTCCAGCTTCATGGATGGCGCACACATATGATTTAGCGCGAAACGAATAGAACTCATGGTGGGGCACTCCTCCTCAAGGCGTCCGGCCGCAGAGACATTCCAAATCCGCCGCACTTGTCTGCAAAGAACTAGCGAGATTCAGGATCTTGATCCATCGGCATTCGCCATCATTCCTGATAGATTTATCCTTAAAATGATGGGATTCCATCATCATCCGCTAAATGTTCTCAGGGACGAAGATTTCGAACGGGAGGAAGCTCTGGCCAGGGACGGCAGCCTCGCCGTTTTCGATCCCGGCAACCATAAGGTTCATGAGTTCTTTGCAAAGCGCTGGCAGCGGCGTGCCGATCGCCATCGCGACAACATCGTCGGCGAGAGCGGCTCTCGATTCCGGTGTCAACTCGTTGACGACAGCGATCAACTTGCCGGCCAGCCGCTCCTCACGAATAGCGGAAATGGCGCCTTCCATGCCGCCACCACAAACATAAAAGCCAATGAGATCAGGATGTTTCTTCAGAAGATCGAGCGTCGCCTCGTGGGTGATCTCTGGCGTGTCCAGATTGATGAGCGTATCCAATACTTCGAATTCTGGGGCGTTCTCACGAAAATAGGAGCGAAAGCCGATTTCGCGCAATTCATGACCAAGGAAGCGATGGCTGCCAACAAAGCAGGCAACTTTGCCGGGACGCCGCGCCGAACGCGCAATGATCCAGGCCGCCGTGCGCCCGACTTTTCTGTTGTCGACGCCGATATATGCCTGGCGCGCGGTGGTTGAGAAATCGGACAACAGGGAAAAGACCAGAATGCCTTTCTCCTTCAATTCTTCGATCGCGGCCGTGACAGCCGGATAGTCCGGCGCGACGAGTGCGATCGCCTGGCTGCGGGCGGCCATCGCCTTCAACCTCTCGACAATTGCGGTCGGTGTCGAGGCCGGCACGAAATCCACATGAGCATTGATCCGAGCCGTGGTCACCGCCTGCGCTGCAGCCACCACCTCCTTGGCGAAGGCCTGGTAGAAGGCCTGAACAGGCTTCTGAAGGACGAAACCCAATCGATATTGCGGCAGATCCTCGAACACCCGCTGGCGCAGCAGACCGACGGCATGATAGCCGATTTCCTGTGCCGCCTCGTAGACGCGGCGCGCCGTTTCTTCCCGTACACGATGCCGTCCGTTCAACACGCGATCGATGGTGGCGACACTGACGCCGGACGCCTTGGCTAGATCCGATATGGTGGGGCGACGCATGGCTGCTCCTGAGATATGCCATCATTGATGACGTCGATGTTTGATGTGTTTTGATAGATTCCATCATTCCTGCATTGAGGCAAGTAAAAAGTCGATCTATCGTTTCCGACATCGAAGGCAGTGCGCTGCTGCAGATCGCGGGAGGCAGGAATGACGACGATTATCAGGCGGGATTACGATCTGCTCGGCGCGAGCGGCAGGCAGGCGGTGGAAACCGGACTTGCAGCCGCCGAATGGTATCACACGGATGTGCCGCGCAAAGACATGAAGGCGCTGATGCAGCGCTCGGATGCCCCGGCAATCCGTGACACCATCACCTGGCTCGGCAGTATGCTGGTCTTCGCCGCGCTGGGTGTCTACTTCTGGGGATCATGGGTCTGTGTTCCCTTCTTTCTCGCCTATGGTGTGCTCTACGGTTCTGCCTCGGACAGCCGCTGGCACGAATGCGGCCACGGCACGGCCTTCAAGACCCGCTGGATGAACGATGTGGTCTATCAGATCGCCTGCTTCATGATCATGCGTAATCCGGTGACATGGCGCTGGAGCCATGCACGCCATCACACTGATACCGTTATCGTCGGCCGTGACCCGGAAATATCAGTCATGCGGCCTCCGGATCTCTTTCGTCTTGCCCTGAATTTCTTCGGCATCCTCGATGCCTGGCACGCCGTCGTCGACATGCTGCGCAACGCTTGCGGCACAGTCAGCGCCGCGGAAAAGACCTTCATCCCCGAGATGGAGCAGCCGAAGGCCATTCGTATCGCCCGCATCTGGCTTGGCATCTATGTCGTGACCATTGCGGCCTCATTCGCCATGGGCTCGATCCTGCCGTTGATGCTGATCGGCCTCCCCCGGCTCTATGGTGCCTGGCATCACGTGCTGACGGGCCTGCTGCAGCATGGTGGTCTTGCCGACAATGTCATCGATCACAGGCTGAACAGCCGCACCGTCATGATGAACCCGATCAGCCGCTTCATCTATTGGAACATGAACTACCATGTCGAACATCACATGTTTCCGATGGTGCCCTATCACGCGCTGCCGAAGCTCCATGCGATGATCAAGCACGATCTGCCGGCGCCAAACCCATCCATCTGGTCCGGCTATCGCGAGATGATACCGGCGTTCCTGCGGCAGTTGCGCAATGAGGATTATTTTCTGAAGCGTGAGCTGCCGCCAACGGCCCGCCCCTATCGCGAGGAATTCCACAGCGAACTTCCCGCCGCAGCCGCTCAATAAACTGGACTTGTACAGGGAGGAAAACATGAGCAACTGGATCGAGGTCTGTGCTGCCGACGCGATCGACGAAGAAGACGTCATCCGTTTCGACCATGACGGGCGAACCTTCGCCGTCTATCGCAGCCCCGAGGATGATTACTTCGCCACCGACGGCTTGTGCACGCACGAGAAGATCCATCTCGCCGATGGTCTTGTCATGGACAACATCATCGAATGTCCCAAGCACAATGGTCGCTTCGATTATCGCACCGGCGAAGCCAAGGGTGCCCCGGTCTGCGTCAATCTGCAGACCTATCCCGTCAAGGTCGAAAACGGCACCGTTTTCATCGGGCTGTAAGGAGGCAATTGTGACTCATTTCGTCATCGTCGGTGCGGGAGAATGCGGCGCACGTGCAGCCTTCTCGCTCCGGGAAAAGGGATTTGAGGGCGACATCACCCTGATCGGCACCGAACCGCTGGCTCCATACGAACGTCCGCCCCTTTCGAAAAGCGGATCGGCTGCCGCATTGCAACCGAAGTTCGTCGCCACTTCGGAACGGTATCGGGAGCAATCCATCGACCTGAAACTCGATGCGACGGTGACTGCGATCGACCCCGCCATCAAGGCAATCACGCTCGTGAACGGTCAAACACTTGGCTACGATAAACTTCTGCTGACAACGGGCGCCTCGGCGCGGGGTTTCCCCGGCGTCGATTGCACCTCCCACCGCGTTCGCATGCTGCGGACCCATGCGGATGCGGTGGCGTTGCATGCGGACCTTCATCCCGGTCGGCACATTGCGATTATCGGTGGCGGCTTCATCGGCCTGGAACTTGCGGCAACAGCGCGCTCGCGAGGCGCTGATGTCACGGTCATCGAAGGCTTGTCTCGGGTGTTGAAACGCGGCGTGCCGGAAGCGATTGCCGTGGCGATAACGGAACGCCATCGCCACGAGGGCGTGGATGTCCGTTGCGGCCGGAGTATCGAAACCCTGCAGGAAGACGCTGACAAAGTCGCCATTCATTTGGCGAGCGGCGAAGTCATCTCTGCCGATCTGCTGCTCGTGGGCATCGGCGCCGCTCCGAATATCGCCCTCGCTGCGGAAGCAGGCCTGTCGGTCGACAACGGCATTGCCGTCAACAAGTACCTGGAAACCTCCATTGCTGACATCTATGCGGCAGGCGATTGCTGCTCCTTTCCGATGGCACTTTACGGCGGCAGGCGCGTGCGCCTCGAATCCTGGCGCAACGCACAGGAACAGGGAACTCTGGCCGCCGCGAACATGCTGGGAGAAGACGCGGAAGTATCAGCCGTGCCGTGGTTCTGGTCCGATCAGTATGATCTGACGCTGCAGATCGCCGGTCTGGCGGATGAGGCGACCGTTCATGTAAGACGAGACCTCGATGACGGGGCATTCATCCTGTTTCATCTGGATGGGCAAGGGCGACTGCTCGCCGCAAGTGGGATCGGTCGCGGCAATGCCGTCGCGCGCGATATTCGCCTCGCCGAAATGCTGATTGCAATCCGCGCGCATCCCGATCCCACAGCTTTGGCAGCAAGCGCTGTCAAACTGAAATCGTTGCTTGCGGCATAAGATTGCCCTCGGACCTTGACGAAGCAGTTCGAACCATAAATGTCTTCCTGTAACGACGAACGGGGGAAGCGATGAAGATACTCGGCATTTCCGGCAGCCTGCGCAAAGGCTCTTTCAACACGGCCCTGCTCCACGCCGCCGTGGAACTGGCACCAAGCGGCGTCGAGCTGATCGCCCGCACCATCCACGGAGTACCGCTCTATGACGCGGATCTCGAAGCTTCTGAGGGAATCCCGGAAAAGGTGCGTGAACTCAAGGAGCTGGCTATCGCCGCCGACGGGCTGATCCTGTTCACGCCGGAATATAACAACTCGCTTCCCGGCGTCTTCAAGAATGCCATCGACTGGATGAGCCGCCCCTCGACCGACATCGCGCAGGTCTTCGGCGGCAAGCCGATCGCCGTTCTCGGTGCCTCGCCCGGCAATTTCGGCACGATCCTCAGCCAGAATGCCTGGCTGACCGTCCTGCGAACGCTCGGCGCCGAAGCCTGGTTCGGTGGCCGGCTGATGGTTTCGCGCGCCGGCAGCGTCTTCGATGCGGAGGGCACGATCGTCGACGAGAAAGTAAAGCATAATCTCGCGGCTTTCATCGAAGGTTTTACCGCTTTCGTCGCGGATCAGAAGAAGGCCTGACCGCAACTCTCCGGAAAATCAGGGCGCGAACGCCAAGCCTATGATTGAACCGGTGAATAACCTACGTATCGGCCCGAAAATCGGAATCGATTTTCGGGCCGATACGTAGGTTCAAGACGTTAGAGCGACCTTTGTGCTTCCGAAAGGCAGCACGGCGCTCTAAGGTGAATGCGGCGTCGAGTCCCGGCGCCCCCGGGGCCTCTTACATTTCCTTCCGTCGAAAACCATGAAATCCAACACAGCCGGCTACATCTTCACGCTGTTGGCCATCAGCATATTTGCCATACAGGACGGCATATCCAAGCATCTCGTCAGCGCCTACCCGCCGCTTCTGGTGGCGATGATCCGCTACTGGGCTTTCATGCTGTTTGCCATCGCTATGGCTTCGCGTGCGCCCGGCGGATTGCGACGCAATGTCAGGACCAAGCGCCCCGTCCTGCAGATAGCTCGCGGCCTGCTTCTGGCGGCGCAGATCGTCGTCGCGATCTCGTCTTTCGTGCTCGTCGGGCTCGCCCATTCGCAGGCGATTTTTTCCTCCGGACCGCTGATGGTTGCCCTGCTCTCCATCCCCATCCTCGGCGAGAAGGTCGGCTGGCGGCGATGGCTGGCAATCTGCTTCGGTTTCGTCGGCGTGCTGGTGATCCTGAAACCGGAAAGCGGCGTCTTCGACGTCCGCTTCCTATTGCCGCTTTCAGGGGCCTTGTTGTTTTCGTTCTACGTCGTCCTCACCCGCTATGTGAGCCGTGAAGATGGCGCCATGACCAGCTTTTTCTATACAGGTGTCGTCGGCGCGATCGCCATGAGTTGCATCGGACCATTCTTCTGGACGACGCTTGCTCCACATGACTGGATTTTCATGGGCATCCTCTGCCTGACCGGGGTTTCGAGCCACTACTTCCTCATCCGCGCCTACGACATGCTGGACGCGGTGGTCATTCAGCCACTGACCTATTTGCAGCTGGTCTTCTCCGCCATTATTGGCGTGACCATATTCGGCGAAAAGCTGAGCGCACCCATGATTTTGGGCGCGCTCATCGTTGTTGCGGCAGGAATATTCACGATCTGGCGTGAACACGCTCTGGCGCGGAGCCGTCTGAAGATCGGCTCCGCATAGACGTTTATGCATCCACCTGAGCGCGCGGCTGTGCCTCGGTGTAGTAGCTCACATATTTCTGTCGGTAGCGCTCGGTTCCGCCGAAATCGCTGTATCGCGGCAATTCCGACATATCGGTCTTGTTGAGGATGACGCCGAGAATGCGCGAATTGATCTGCGGCTCCTGCTCGAGAATATCACGGACCAGATTGGTGGGGGTTGCACCCCATTCCGTGACGAGCAGGAAGGCGTCGACCTGCGGCGCGAAAGCCTTCGCGTCGATAACCGGACCCAGTGGCGCCAGATCGACAACGATGTAGTCGAACATCTTGCGCGCATTTTCCATCAGCTGTTGCATGCCAGGCGAGGACAGAAGCTCGCTGGTGTGCAGCAACTGATCCCTCATAGCAACGGGCAGAATGGCGAGCTTGGTGCGCGGATCCACCTTCACGGCATTGGTCCACGGAACCTCACCGAGCACGGCTTCGATCAAGCCTGCCTGCGGCGGCGACTTCAGCGTCCGGCTGAGGCCAGGATTGCGCAAGTCGGCATCGATGAGGAGCGTGCGCTTGCCGCTGCTGGCGAGCAGTGCCGCGAAATTGGCGGCCGTTGTCGATTTACCCTCACCCGGCAGCGCCGAGACGACACCGATGACGCGGTCGGCACGACCTTGCAGCATCACATCGCTTGCAAGCTTGGCGTTCCTCAATGTCTCCGCGAAGATGGAGCGCGGCGCTTCGACCGAGATGCGCATCATCCGCTCGAAGGCAACGCCGTTTTCCGTCTCCTCCGCCGTTACCGGCTCCGACCCGACATTGGTCTTGCGCTTCGTCTTCTTGTTCTTGCTCTGCTGACCCAGCAGCGGCAGATAGCCCAGGAACTTCAATCCAAGTGCCGAGCGCACATCGGCCTCGACACGGAAGAAGCGATCGCGGAATTCCTGGAGGGCAGCCAATCCGCAGCCAGCCATCAGACCGAGAATCACCGAAAGCGCCATGACCAGCGTTCTCTTCGGGCTCGACGGGGATGTCGGCACGCCGGCAACCGAGATGACGCGAGCCTTGGCGATCGGGAAGGAACGCTGCTGTGTCGCCTCTTCGAAGCGCCCGAGATAGGACTCGTAGAGCGTCTTCAGCGCCGTCGCCTTCTGGTTCAACTCGTTCAGATGAACCAGCGACTTGTTGGCTTCAGAATTCTTGCCGACAACGTTCTCGATGCTTTCGCGCAGCGACGCTGAGCGTGATTGCGCCACATCAAGCTCGTTCTTGTAGCTGGCCGTGAGCTGTTGAAGCACCTGATAGATCTGCCGGGTAATATCCTGCCGCTCCGCCTTAAGCGCGATGGCTTGCGGGTGCTGGGCTCCGAAATTCTGTGTGACGTCCTGCTCACGCTTCTCGACAGCGAGATAGCGCGTCTTCAGATCCTGCAACACCGAGTTATCGGTTGTGTTTGACGAAATCGTCGCATTCTTGACAGCATTGTCAGGGCCTTGGTCGATGATCGACTTGTATTGGTTGTAACGCGCAGCAGCACTGGCGGTATCCGCCTGGGCGATGATCAGTTGCTTGTTTAAATCCGAAATCTGCTGTTCCGACATCAGCTCACCGCCCGTCGATGTCAGCCCATTCTCGGCCTTGTATTTTTCGACCTCGAGCGAAGCTTCCTGGGCTCGCTGACGCAGGTCGTTCAACCGCTCCTGCAGCCAGACGGAGGCACGTTCAGTCGCGTCGAAATTGGCATTCAACTGATCGGTCAGATAGGCATCGGCATAGGCGCGCGTGACCTTGGCGGCCAGCAGCTTGTCCGTCGAGTTGAAGGAGACGGCGACGACGGAGCTTCGCGTAACGCGCTCCACCTTCAGCCCGTCCTGCAAGACGGCGGCAACCTTCTGACGTTGCGCCTCCCGCTGCTCCTCCGGCGTCATAGGCGGCCGCCCCGGCGTAAAGATGCTGGCGATCAGACCTGCGCCCGATTTAAGCAGGGCCGCAGGCGATTGCGGCGGATTGAGAAGCGTTTTGTTGTCGGCAAGACCGGCCGCATCGACGACGCGCAGGGCCATCTCATTCGACTTGAGGATCTCGACCGCGCTGGCAATCTCCATGTCCGCCTGCTGGCTGCTGGCGGCAGGTCGCTGGTCCTCGGCATATTTCGTCATGCTCTCGTCGAGCAATATCTGCGTCTGCGACGTGTAACTCGACGTGGCGGTCAGCAAATAGACCACCGCCAGAATGGCGAAGGCTGCCACGGCAAGGAGAATCGTGCGGATGCGCCGCGTCACGACCGCCATCAGCTTATCGAGGTCTATGAAACTATCCTGCGGCTCTCCTTGTGAAGGAGTGCTGTGGAGAGTGAAATTCTTCTGATGCATGGCGACCACCTTGTCGGAGAAGCCTGAATGAACAATAGCCATGGCCCGCGGCCTTCTCGGCCGCAGGCCAAATAGGAACAGGCTTAAGCGGCGGTCATCTGCGCTTCGTGCGAGACGACCAGGTTGCGGATCGAGTCATAGACCAAGCCGCCGATATCGGCGCGAGCGAGCGCAAAAGCGACGTTCGCTTCGATGAAGCCGTGCTTGGACCCGCAGTCGAATGTGCGGCCGTTATAGACCTGGGCATGGAAGGCTTGCGTCTCGGAGAGGCGCAGCATGCCGTCGGTCAGCTGGATCTCGTTGCCGGCGCCGCGTTCCTGGCGAGCCAGAATATCGAAGATCTCAGGCTGGAGAATATAACGGCCATTGAGGTAAAAGTTTGAAGGCGCCTCGGACGGATGCGGCTTCTCGACCATCTTGGTCACAGCGAAGCCATGGCGTACGGCCGCGCCCTTGCCGATGATGCCGTATTTCGAAGTCTCTTCTGGAGCGCATTCCTCGACCGCGACGATATTGCCGCCGGTCTCGTTGTAGAGTTCCATCAGGCCGGCCATGCAGCCGCGCATGCCATAGCAGAGCATGTCTGGCAAAAGCAGCGCGAAGGGCTCATTGCCGATCAGGTCGCGGGCACACCAGACGGCGTGGCCGAGGCCGAGTGGCGCCTGCTGACGCGTGAAGCTGACCGCACCCGGCCGCGGCAGGAGCCGTTCCAGCTCGCTCACCTGATGGCTCTTGCCGGCACGCTGCAGCGAAGAAATCAGCTCCGGCGTATCGTCGAAATGATCCTCGATCGCCGACTTGTTGCGGCTGGTGACGAAGACGATGTGCTCGATGCCGGCCTCGATGGCTTCATCGACAGCATATTGCACGACTGGACGATCGACGATCGTCAGCATTTCCTTTGGCATTGCCTTTGTCGCGGGCAGGAAACGGGTTCCGTTGCCGGCAACCGGAATGACTGCTTTTCTCACACGGTGCTTGGGGTCCATGGCTCTATCCTTTGTTAGAGTGAGGGCCTGCGCCCATATCGGGCAGGGGCGAGGAGAGTTGAGAGGGTGATGTCGACTGGCGGCCGCCGCGAAGAGACGCGGCCAGACGACGAAAACGGGCGGCGACCGGCATGCTCAGATGGCGCACCGCTCGTGGGTTGAGGCAGGCGATCTTGAGGATTGCGGCAAGCTCGCGCTCTTTGATGCTGTCCACCAGCATCAAAAATGCCCTGACTTCCTTCAGATTGCGCGTCCGTCGCCTTTGAGCGGCGAGAGCGGCGGCGCCGAAAGGATGTTCGGCAAAAAAGCGGGCGTCGGCGGCGAGCATCGCATCGACATGCTCTCTCTTCAGAACCCGTGAGATCGAGCCATCGCGAATATAGTAGAGATAGCCGACCATCGGCTCGACGACGCAGACGCCGCCTCTGGCAAGCGCCGAGGCAAGAAACGTATAGTCCTCGCCAATCCTCAGCGTTTCGTCGAAGCGCAGTCCGTGCTGCTCCAGAAAGGCGCGCTCGAACACCGGCTTCATGTAGCCGAAATTGTGTTCGGAGGCGAAAATCATGTTTGAGGCGATGAACTTCGCCAGCGTCAGCAACGGCAGGCGCGCCAGCACAGCCTCGGGGAACATCGGCAAGGTCGTGCCGACATCCTCACGAATGACATCTAGATTGTCGACTGCGATCTGCGCCCCGGCCCTTTCCGCCCGGGCAATCAGCCGCGCCATGCGATCCGGACGCAAGGCGTCATCGGAATCAAGCACCGCCACCCAGCGGCCGCGCGCAGCATCTAGTCCTGCATTGCGGGCCGCACCTGGGCCGCTGTTGCGCGCCATTGCGACAAGGCGGACGCGCGGATCGGGATGATTGCCAACGATATCTCGCGTGCTGTCAGTCGAGCAATCGTCAACGACGACGACCTCCATGCTGACCGCGCCCTGGGCAAGCGCGCTGTCGATGGCACGTTCAAGCGTTTCCTCGGCATTATAGGCTGCGATGACGAAGCTGACATCGGGGATGAAATCCGTCATTGCGGTGCTTTCTCCAGGTTTCCGTATTGCTCGATCTCACGAACGCCGAAGAGGCCGCTGACGACACCGGCATGCATGATCCCGCGCAGGCCGTAGCGATGCCGCTTGACCGGAGACGCTGCCAGCAAAGCTGCGGCAACAAAGCAATAGGCGGATTTGGTTCCGGCAAGCACGATAGCGCGCCAATGCCGCCCGTTCGCCCTGCCCTCCAGCAACATCCGTCCGTGGGTCTGCCCCATGCGGAAACGGCGCTTAGCAAGCCAGGCAACCGTAGCGCGCTTGCCAGGAACCGGCTCCTGCACCAGCGCGTCCTCGGCATAAGCGATCCTGCCGCCGGCCTTGTGCATGTGGGTGAAGAATTCGGTATCTTCGCCGCCGGTGCGCCCGAGCGTTATGTTAAAGCGGCGGCCAACCAGCGAGGGCGCGCTGCGGCGTAGCAGGACATTGCAGGTATAGCCCGTGCGAATTTCACCGGACACCCAGACCGGCAAAGTCGAATGGAAGTCGCCATTACGCATCCAGACAGGCGCGCTATTCGCGTAGATGGCCTCCACAGGGCCAAGAACGGCGTCAGCGCCGGTTGTATCGGCCATCACGAGCAACTCCGATAGCCAGTCTTCCGAAGCGGTCTCGTCGTCATCGATGAAGGCGACAAAGTCGCCATTCGCGTGATCCAGACAAGCATTTCGGGCAATCGAAATATTCGACGCTGGGCAATGCACATAAGCGATCTCGAAGGGAACGGCCGAGCGCATGGCATCGACACGATCGCGCGCGCTTGGCGTCACGTCGTTGTCGGCCACGATGATGCGCACCAATGCGCCAGCCGGAATGCTCAGGACGGCAAGCGAAAGCAACGTCTGATCCAGCTCGGCGCGGCGATAGGTGCAGACAGCGATGTCAATTCTTATCGGGCGACGGAGGGCTTGTGTCATGACGCGACCCTACGGTTGCGAAAGCTCAACACTTCCATCCAGAAACCCATCGACCAGGCGAAGTGCATGACCATGGCGGAGATAGCGGCCAGTGGCCCATAAGGATTTTTCTGGCCGACTGCGATCCAGAAGCCATAGGCGATACAGGCGACCGCCCACAGGCTGACCGGAATGACCGCAATCCAGTTGAGGATCGCCAGGAACGCACCGATGAAGATCGGCACTACGGCGAGCGGCAGCATCTGGCGCAAGCTCGGCATGCTGCGATGCTTGAGAATATTGCGGGCGCGGCCGCGGCCATAGCCGAGATACTGCTTGAAGAGCGTCGGAATGCTCGCTCGCGGATAGTAGGTCATCGCGGTCTTGTCGGTGAGCCAGATCCGATACCCGGCCTTGTGAAGCCGATAGTCCAACTCGGCATCCTCATTGTGGCTGAAGGTTTCGTCATAGCCGCCGACGGCACGGAAGGCGGCGACGCGCATCAGCGCATGATGGCCATGCTCAGCCCAATGCCCCTTCGCTCCCTCTCGATGCTTCGAGCCGCCATTGCCAAGCTTGGAATTCTGCGCGACCGCCGTTGCCTTCTGGAAGGCGCTGAAACCCATGGTGCGCATGGCGACAACCACCGAGTCCGCCCCGGTAGCACCGGCTTCGCGGACCAACATCTGGCAATAGTCGTCCGGATAGTCGCCATGGGCATCGATGCGGATGAAATACTCGTAACCGTCGCCGAATGTCTCGATCGCAAGATTGATCGCAGCACTTTGCAGCCGCTTCGGATTGTCGATCAGCAGAACGCGCGGATCGCTCGCGGCGATTTCCCTGACGATCTCGCGCGTCCGGTCGCTGCTGCCGCCGTCGGCAACCACAATGCGGGCATCGAGTTCATCCAGAGCCTGCTTAAGCTTGGCGATCAGCGGCGCGATGTGCCTTTCCTCGTTGAGGCAAGGAATGACGATCACACAATGCATGTTCCTTGAATTTTCAGTCGTCATTGCAATCCACCTCTATTGCGATGCAGTTGCGGGAGGGCCTGTACTTCGATGCTCTGCTCATTGGCGCGCGTCAGGGCGGCCAGTCGCTGGACCAGCCCGTGACAATCGGCACGATCGATCATCCACTGCTTGCGATCCTGCGCGGCAACGGCATTGAAGGCGGCGAGATAGCGCGGCGCGTCCATTGCGCCCAAGAGCGCGACAAGGTGATCCGCATCCGCTCTGTCGAGGTTGAGCCCGATCTTTCGGGTAGCCAGAAACCGGCTGGTCTCCGTGCCGTCGGCGGCAATCGGCACGGCACCGTAGAGTCCACCCTCATAAAGACGGTTCGGCAGCAGCCAGCTCGAATTCAAGCCCTCTTCGAAAAAGTCGATCGCCCAGGAAAACTGGACATCATTGTAGATCGCCGAAAGATCCTCCGGATTCTTGTAGGCGCCAGCGAAGGTCATGAAGGGCGCATCGCGGACAAGGCCGTCGAAATCGGCAAACTCCGAGCGGGCTGGCCTGCCCCGCAGGACGATCTCAAAGCGCCCTTCCATCCGCCGCGAGAATTCATCGAGCAGGGCCAGGGACTTGCGGCATCGCAACGCGCCGAACCAACCGATCTTCCATGGGTCGCCGTCGACTGGCGGTCGCGCCGTAGGTGCGATCTGCCGCGCAGCAGCCTCGAGCGCCAGAACCTTGTTCTCGATCAGCATGACCGGCAGTTGCAGGCCGGAACGCGGCCGGAAATAACGCTCGACGAAGGCTGGCGAGCTGGTGATAAGCAGGGCCGCCTTGGCGCCGAAATGGCGCTCCGCTCCACGAAGTGCGCCACCCAGCACGTCGTCGCGCAGCAGCAACCGATGGATATCGAGGCACTCATAGACGACAGGCATGTCGCCGCCGAAAACCGCTTTGGCGCGATTGGCAAGCGCCAGCATTTCCAGATTGCGCCCGATAATGACGTCCGGCCTCGCGACTGCGCCCAAGGCGCTGCGCAGTTTCATCGCCGATTTGGCGACGGCGCTGACACGCTGGCCAAATTGAGCGTCTTTCGTCCTGCCAAGCTCGATAGGCTCAACGCCATGAATGGCGGCAAGCGCGTTGTCGTCGCGCCGAAAACCCGCCAGCGTTACCAGCGCGCCACCGGCCTGCAGCATCAGCACCCGCCTGCGTACCGCAGGATCGGCGAGATCGTGGACGAAATAAAGAATATGCAGCATCAAAAGTTCCGCTTTCGCGACCGGCACAAGCCGGGCGCCTGGTGTGGTTGGTGTTGCATCATGGCATCGTCACCGGCCGCCCTGCCTCTGGGCGGCCGATATGGCTCAGTCGAGCTTGCAGGTAATCGATTCCGGAAACAGGCACTTCTCGCCCGGCGCCGTGAAGGCAACACGCTTGATCTGCATGGTTGCCGGCTCGCCGCTATAGGCAAACTTACCCATCCAGCCGCTCAGCGTGTCGGTGCCCCAAAGGCTGAAAAAGATCTTCTGGGCGTTGCTTGGTATCTTCGAGGGATCGGTGACGTCCTGAACAAGCTTGCCGTTCACGAAATAACGCAGGCGGTCCTTTTCCCAGACGAAGGCGTAGTCGTTAAAGCCCTGGTCGGCACCGCCGGCAACCGGAGCCAGCTTCTCATTGCCGCCCTTGGCCGAAATATATTGATTGACCTGCACCTGGCCGGCATTCTTGCCCAGCACTTCGAAATCGATCTCGTCATGCGGCTTCTTGTCGGCCGGACCGATATAGGTGAAGAAGGCAGAGTTCAGGCCGGAGCCGGTCGCAGTGCGATACCGCGCCTCATAGGTGCCGTAGCCATAGCGCTTCATCGTCTGGATCTCGCCGCAGGCGTAGTCACGCTCACCTGCTTTGGACTGAACGAATTCCAGTTCCAGCATCCCGTCCTTGATGCTCACCTGCTTGCGCGACCAAGTACAATTCTGATGCGCCCCGTTGTTCCAGCCGTCGGAGATATACCAACGGCCAGTGTCCAGGCGCTCGAAATTGTCGACGAAGGAAGCGCCCGACTGCTGAGCATCTTGCGCAGACACTGTCTGCGGCAAGAAGCAGACACTCATGAGAGCAGCGGAGAGAAGACCAAATCCTTGCATGCAGCTTTTAGACGTCATCATGGCATCACCTTTTCTCGGAACGCACGCGCCGGTCGTCGACGCTGCGGTTCTGGACGGCATGGACCGCCGCCAGCGGCCGAACTCGGCTGCCGGTCAGCAGGTTGTAGAAGCTTGGCAGGGCGTTGCGCGCCATGCCATTGGTCAAAGGCAGCAGCAACAAAGCGAGAGCCGCTGCAAGAACGTAGAAAACCGGGTAGAGATCGCTGCCTCCGCGGTTCCACAGAACCCAGAGACAGAACAGCAGCGGATAGTGGGCGCAAAAGATCCAGAAGCTCAACCCACCGGTTTCCGCCAGACCCTGGCCGACCCGACTGCGGATCAAGAGCGCAGACAGCGCCCAAAAGCCTGGGATCCCGACAAGTACCATCAGATTACGGCAAACTTCGAGCCATAGCGGCAAACCAGGGCCACTCATATAGGCAGCCGTCGCTAGAAATGCGGCAAGCGCGAGAAATACTGGTCCGATCAATGCGGCATAGCGATCCATGATCGTCACATCGATGCGATGAAGGCTCAGATAGATCCCGAAACTGAAGCTGAACAGAATCGAATTTCGTAAAACAATACCGATGGATATCGGCCAGGCAGCAAGCAGCAACAGAAAGCTTAAAGTCAACAACGGTGCGCGACGGATAAGAAAAGCCAGAATAGGTGATAGCAAGATACAAACGAACAGGTCTCTAAGGAAATAGAGCGGCAAATTGATCGGCGTGCCATCAATCGCAAACAGGAGCGTGGACAATGCATGTGGACTGGATTCTGACAGATCAGGCAGAAATCCATCTCCAATTCCGTAGTGTTGAAGTATCAGCACAAAGATAAAGAAAGAACAGTTCCATAGCAAAAACGGCAACATGACTGTCTTCGTTTTACGACGGATCGTTTTTCCATATTCTATCGATGCCGATCCATTGCGAAACAATAGGAAACCGGAAATGGCGCTCAAGCAAGGAACTCCAACTCGAAACAAACTGTCACGCAGAAACACCCGCAACCAATCGAAAAGACCATAAGCTCCATCAAAAGGGCTGCTATGCGTGTCGAACGGTATATGGACAAAGACGATGCCCGAGATCAGCACGATGCGCATAAGGTTTATCCGCGAAGACACGTTGGCAGTCACATTCACGATGTCTGTCACCCCTTCTTCGGGCTGCATCCCCCTCGCAGCCGTTTCAATGAGAGCAGAGTAAAGCTCGCAGACGATAACCTAGGGCGCTCTTTGGAAAGGGAATATGGCACCGCAGCAAAAATCAGCGGAAAGCACTCCGTTGCGACGTGTCGGACATGGTATCCCGCAACGTTTTGGCGGCGAAACAATCGATTTAGCGCCGTGAAAACCGCTGCTGGAAAAAGAACTTAAGCGTTCCCGGATGTTTCGTTACCGCGCTTGGATGGCCGCTTCCCACGATCTCTATTTTTTTCCCGAAAGGTGAAGTTTTTTTGCGGCGCAGCAGAAATCAGGGAGTGAAGCATGACCAAAATGCGACAGTATTGCAATTATTGTGGGAAAATCGACAGGCTGCGCTTCCTCTCATAAGTGCAGATGTTGCGATACTGGGAAAGCAATGTCTCTGAACGGAGCATCTGCAAGACAATGACACGTGAATCCGAGTGCAGCGCCAATCTTCAAGACTCGAATGGCATGGATGATCGACAAAGTTCGAGAAATCGTCATCGCCGACATTGCTACGCATCGAATGGACGCTACCTGTTGGCGTCACGGCAGCATCCACCAGCGGGTGGCCAACAAAGCAGTAGCAGTTGGTGCAGCCGAAGAGCCGCGGTTAACGTCTGCAAAGGACGATACCACAAGCCCCTGAATCGAAACCGTAAAGGTGGGAAATGGCATCCATCACGATTGTTATTCCGTTCTACCAGAAGCAGCCCGGCGTTCTGCAGCGCGCCTTGAGTTCGATATCTCGGCAGACGTTTCAGGATTTCGATATTCTCATCGTCGACGATGAATCGCCGCTTCCGGCGGAAAGCGAGCTGCAATCGCTTGATAGCAAGGACAGAAAACACATACGGGTGATCCGCCAGGCCAATGCCGGCCCAGGAGGAGCCCGCAACACGGGCCTGAACAATATACCGGCCGAAAGCAGGTTCGTGGCGTTCCTAGACTCCGATGACGAATGGGCGCCGGAGCACCTAAGCAACGCCTTCGGGACGCTGACCCACTATAATGCGGATTGCTATTGGGACTCCATCGATGGCGGCCAGGAGTTTTACTATCACTTCAGCATCGCGGAACTCGGGAAATCGACGGACACGCGGCGGCTATCGGAGAAGCCGTCCGTGGTCGAAATTCCGAACATAGCCAGCGTAATGCTGCAGGATTGGAGCTTCCTGCATATGTCCTGCATGGTGATCGGACGCCCGCTGTTCGATAAGATCCGTTTCGAGCCGACATTGCGATTGGCCGCGGAAGACGTGCTTTTCTTCTGCGATTGCATCCTGGCGGCCAAGCGGGTGTTGCTATGCGAGGACGCTGGCGCTCTGCGGGGAGAAGGCGTGAATATCTTTCACAGCATCGACAATGACTCGCCGCAATTCCTACGGCAGCAGTTCAACACCTGGACGGCGCTCAACACTTTGGAACAGAGATTTTCACGACGGCCGCAGGATGTCGCCGCCATCCGGCTCTATAAAAATCGCGCTCGCCGTCAGGCGCTCTGGAGCCAGGCGCGCCAGGTGAAACGCCGGCAAATGCCGCAGTTTGCCCTGCTGGCCAGATGGGCCTTGCGCGATCCGGCAATTTTACAGAGCGCCATGCAGCTTGCCGTGGGCAAACTCACGCCCTAGTTTTGCACCGCAGCATAAACTGTTCATGCCGCAACGATGAGCCACGGCATGCCCCGCTATCATTTGGATCAGCAAGGAGTCCTGCATGAAGCCGTTCCACTGGGAATCCACCCATGGCAATTTCGGTGACGACCTCAATCTCTGGCTCTGGGATTTTCTACTCCCCGGCCTTCGCGACACCCATGAAGACACCTTGTTGGTCGGCGTCGGTACCGTCCTCAACAAGGAGATCCTGCCGGACGAAGGTCGCAAACTGGTCATTGGCAGCGGCTTCGGCTACGGCTCGCTTCCCGACATAAGCGATCGGTCGCAATGGGATGTCCGCTGCGTACGCGGTCCGCTGACGGCGCAAAAGGCCGGCCTGCCGATCGAAATGGGTATCGTCGATCCCGCTGTGCTGGTCACGGAGATGCCGGAATTCCAAAACCTGTCGAAAACAGGCAAACGCACATTCATACCGCATTGGGAGTCGGCCGCTGCCGGTCTTTGGCCCGAGATCTGCAAGACGGTCGGACTTTCCTATCTCGACCCTCGCGGCGAGGCCAAGGCCGTCATCCGCGAGCTTGCGACATCCGATCTTATCGTCGCGGAATCCATGCATGGCGCAATCCTCGCCGATGCCTTCCGCGTGCCGTGGATCGCCGTCAGCTCGTCGCGCTCCATCAATAGCTTCAAATGGAATGATTGGGCACGCTCCCTTGGTGTGACCTACGCGCCGAAGCATATCCCGGTCTCCACCCGCGCCGAAGCGATCGCCAAGGGCGCCAAGTTCTGGGGCGTCGGCTTCGAACGCAACAAGCAGGCGACAGCGAACCTGGAAAAGCAGCGTGAAGGGGAAACCGTCCTGCTTGCCGACCCCGAGCAGACGCCCCTGCGGTCGATGGCCAAGCAGGCGCTTGCAATGCCGTCCACACTTGCTCTCTGGCAGGCCAGCAAGGCAAAGCCGCAGCTGAGCAAGGATGGAGCACTGGCTGCCTGCAAGGAACGCCTGATGGAGGTGATCGACGGCGTGCGGCGCGACTACCTCTGATCTCCTGCCACTATTACTCCGGAGCGGCCTGCAAAAGATAGCGCAGGCCGTTCGCTCCCGAATGCGCGATCGGAGAGCCGCCCCTACGGAAACGTTCGGTTTTGTCGGCGAAAATTCCGCCGGCTATGGCGGGAACGGCAAATGGATGGGCAAGCGCATAGCCGGCCGCGGCAACGAGGCCCGACTGAGACTTGATATCCAGAAAATGGCGCAGCTCGTACCGATCGCGGATGTGCCGCTCGTGGCGGCGGATCGCGGCGGCATTGGCAGGCGAAATGCCGCCGGTCGCAAGAATCGATCGATCCGCCTCGTAAAGCCGCCTGAGATCTTCCGTTCTGTGCCGGCCACTTAAGGAATCCCCGCGAACCACCGCTCCGTAGCCGCAGCTATGGATGATCTTGTAGCGCGCCGCCTTGGCAAGCGCACGGACGTAGAGATCGTAGTCCTCGCCCAGGCGCAGCGTTTCATTGTATCGCAGGCCATGAGCGTCCAGGAAGGAACGGCGCATGAGCGGCTTCAGGAAGCCGATCTCGCCGCGACGAACGCCGCGCTTGGAGATATTGCCCTCGACGAAGGTGACGAGATCGAGAAAGCGTGGCTTGGCATCGAAATGGTCGAGCCTGCTGTAAGCCTCAGGCACGCTATCGGCGTTGACAAAGGCGATGTTGTCGGCGGCGAAATCCCAATCATCGTCTGCGAGAAGCGACCTGAAACGGCCAGGGAAAAAGAAATCGTCAGCGTCGAGGATACCGATCAAGGGAGCGGTCGATATTGCGATGGCATGATTGCGCGCGGCAGCTGGGCCGCGGTTTCTCTCGAATGCCTGGATGTTCAGCCTGCCGCTGCCGTCGTCCGCCTGGGCAGCGACCGCTGCCGTGCCATCCGTCGAACCGTCGTCTATAACAACAACTTCGGCGACTTCCGGCTCCCGAAGAGCCGATGCGACGGCAAGCCGGATGGTGTCGCTGGCATTCTTTGCCGCAATGATTACGCAGACACGTTTCTCTGCACTGTCGGTCACGCTAGCCTCCAATGGTTCTGCCGGAGACTTAGTACGGGCCTTCCATCCGACAACCTGTCGGCCGTCAAAAGATATGGCGGAGTGCGGCGTTACGGATTGAAGGGTTCGGAACGCTTCAGGCTTGGAGCCTGTATGCCACCGACATTCGTATCTTCCGCAATCGGCGTCACGGCCTTGTCTTCGTTCAACAACGCGTCACGCGCCTTGCGCTCTTTCCAGACAAGGTAGAGTACACCAAGAAAATAGCCGACCTGCAGAAGCACGGCACAAATGGCGGTTTCGATCAGGGTCGTTGCGAGAGAGTTCGTCAGGAAATAGGTCGCGATGGCAAATACGACCAAGGTGCCAAGCATGCTTATGAAGACGCGCGGCGCATACATAATGTTACCTCGCCCGCTCGGCCATTGGAAAAAAAGCGATCAAGATCTTTCCTCCCTTATCAGACCTTAAGCTCAAATATATTTTATGATTCATTGAGATTCAACCAAGTCCCGATGATCCGTTGCGAATTGGCACGACCCTAATGCCGGGCTCGTTAAAACTACGCATGGATAATAATTACAATTGAATTTGTTCGTTTTCCCATACGCATTCATGGAGTGCTCCACCAGAACCACCCTGTTCTACGGACACATATCGACCCGCATGAGGGTTCGTTTTTCGTCGCTATTCAATCAACTTTTATTACAAAGTGCGGCGAACACGGGCGCCAGTATGTGCACTGCAATATCTTGCTGCGGCGCAATAGACCCAGACAATAGATCAAGTTCGCTCATGCACGATCAAAATGGATGGAAAGGCTAGATAAGCCAAAGTTAATGAATAGCTTGCAGCTAAGCACCTACAACATCCTGAAAAGGCATCACTCGCAATGCGGATGAGCTATTGATCCAGTCGCAATACGCGGGTCGGCACAGTACAGCGCATATATATGGAACTCATGATTTAAACCGGCGCACCAACGATGCGGTAACAATGTACCGCCATTTCATATCGCTACAAAAGTTTGGCTTAAAAAGTCAAAATTGCCGCCTACACTCCCGCCATCGTAGCACTAGTTACGCGTCCGAGAATTTCCGACCAATTCGCCAACATGAATGGAGTTTTCTCTATGAAGTCTGCGACGAGATCGGCCACATCGGCTTTTTTCAGCGCTGCGGAAAGTGATGTCTTTCCGCCTACTGGTGGAGTACTAAAGCGCGTTTTCGACGTCTCCGCCGCAATGACTGCTCTGGTTTTCATCAGCCCCATCTTCTTGATGTTGATGCTGCTGGTGAAGTTTTCCGATCGCGGCCCGGCCTTCTACGGCCATCGCCGCATCGGCCATAACGGCAAGAGCTTTCGCTGCCTGAAGTTCCGCACAATGGTCGTCGACGGCGACAAGGTCCTTCAGGCTCACCTGCACGCCAATCCGAAAGCAATGGAGGAGTGGCGCGCCACGCGCAAGCTGCAGAACGACCCGCGGGTAACCCTCGTCGGCGCCGTGCTGCGCAAGCTCAGCCTCGACGAACTGCCGCAGTTGATCAACATCATCCGCGGTGAAATGAGCGTCGTCGGGCCGCGTCCCGTCGTGGAGGATGAGCTGGAACTCTATGAGACGGCAGCAATCTACTATCTGCAATCTCGTCCTGGTCTGACCGGCCTTTGGCAGGTCAGCGGCCGCAACGATGTCTCTTATGAAAGCCGCGTCGCCTTCGATGCGCATTACGTCAAGAACTGGTCGCTGAGCAGCGACATGGTGATCATCGCCAAAACCATCCCGGCCGTCTGCCTGTCACGTGGCAGCTATTGATGACGACCAGCAGTGCCGCAGGACACCTCCTGCGGTTTCCCGCATCCGCGGGACTGCGATCCAATAACAGGGAAGATCCTGCATGATTGAATTTCAGCCTTCCAAGAGGCTCGCTCGCGCATTCACTCCGGTCCGAATTTCGGCCCTTCTTGTCCTCGGCGCCTACGCAATATCGAGCGCAGCCTATGCCGATAATCTCCCCGGATACCATCTGGGCGTCATGGACAAGCTGCATGTGCGCGTCGCCGAATGGCAGACTGCGGAGGGCACCATCCGCGACTGGTCGGTGGTCTCGGGCGATTATACGGTTGGCCCTTCCGGCTCGATTTCGATCCCGTTCATCGGCGACATGCCCGCCACGGGCAAGACGACCGATGAGATCGCGGCAGCCATCGGGCTCGGCCTGCAGAAACAGTTCGGCTTGCGCGACCGGCCTTCGGCCTCTGTCGAGATGTCGCAATTTCGGCCGATCTATCTGTCTGGAGAAGTCCAGAATCCGGGCGAATATCCTTTCGTACCGAACCTTACCGTGCTCAAGGCCGTGAGCCTTGGCGGCGGCATGCGCCGCGCCGATGCGGGGCAGCGTTTCGCACGCGACTTCATCAACGCCAAGGGCGACGCCGTCGTCTATATGGCAGAGCGTGGACGGCTGCTCATGCGCAAGGCGCGTCTGCTGGCCGAAGTGACCGGCAAGGACGATATCGACGTCCCGGCGGAACTCAAGCAATTGCCGCAGACGGCAAATTTGCTCGCCAGCGAGAAGGCTCTCATGCAGACGCGCAGCCAGCGAATGAAAACGCAGCTACAGTCGCTGGAGGATCTGAAAACACTCCTGCAAAATGAAGTGGAGGCACTGGGAAAGAAGAACGACACCCAGAGCCGTCAGCTCGATCTGGCCAAGGCCGACCGCGACAAGGTCGAAAGCCTTGCTGAAAGGGGACTTGAGCTTGCCTCCCGTCGCATCTCGGCCGAGCAGCGAGCCTCCGACCTGGAAGCCACTCTCCTCGATACCGAGACGGCTTCGCTGAAGGCCAAACAGGATATCAACAAGGCCAATCAGGACGAGATTACCCTGCGGAATGACTGGCAGGGCTCGTTGGCGCAGGACATGCAGGATACCGACAAACAACTGGAAACGCTGCAGCTGAAGCTTTCCACCAGCCAGTCCCTCATGCAGGAAGCGGTCGCCCAATCCGCTGACGTCAGCAACCTCGATGCCAATGGGCAGGGCGTGAATATCGTCTATACGATCATTCGCGGCGACAATGGCCAGACCAAGGAAATTCCGGCCCAGGAAAACACCCAGGTTCTGCCCGGTGACCTCATCAAGGTCAGCACCGGCCTTGCCATGCGATAAGGAATATCGATGCGGATTGCCAAATCGGTTTTCGTTCGTCCGGGCAGCAACGCCACCTATGGCACGGTGGCTGTTGCGCTGTCCTTCTTCGTCTTCGCCTATTCGTCCCGTTTCGGGCAGCCCTCGATCCTGCTCTACTATGCTCTGTGGTTCCCGCTGGTCCTGATCGATTATCGCAGCGCGCTCGGCAGCTACCGGAAACAGCTCTGGCTCTATGCCTTCGGCGTTTTGACCTGTCTGTCGATTTTCTGGTCGGCGGTGCCTGCGGTCACAGCACGCGCCTCGATCCAGTATATGACGCATATCTTCTGCGCCCTGGTCGCGGTTCGCACGCTCGATATCCGCACGCTGGCGCGCGGCGCCATCGCCGGAACGGCCATCGTGCTCATGTATTCCATTCTGTTCGGCTATTATGCCTACGACCCGATAGATGGCACATATAGTTTCGTGGGTGCGTTCGATTCCAAGAACCAACTTGGCTTCTACGCCTCGCTCGGCATCTACTTCGCCTTTGCCGCCGTTTTCGTCCTCGGCGAACGGCGGATCTGGCTGATCGGCGGCGGTGTTGCCGGCCTGTTGTCGGCCTACTGCCTGCTCGCCTCGCAATCGGCGACATCGGTGCTGACAACCGCCTTGATCGTCATGCTTTGCATCAGTCTGCGCGTCATTCTTTTTCTCTCGCCGAAGCAGCGAAAGAGACTGTTTGCCGCGGTCGCCATTTCCGGCGTCGTCCTTGCCGTTGCAGGCGTCTATCTCGGCGCGGTCGATCTCATACTCGGTGCTTTCGGCAAGGATTCGACGCTCACGGGCCGCACCTATCTCTGGCAGCAGGGCATTGCCACGGCACAGCTCAATCCGTTCTTCGGCGTTGGCTATCAAGCCTATTGGGTTCAGGGCTTTTCCGAACCGGAGCGGTTATGGGAGGAATTCTACATTGGCTCCCGTGCGGGCTTCCATTTTCACAATACCTATATCGAAACAGCAGTTGAAACAGGGTTGGTCGGCGTCCTTCTACTGGCATCGATACTGGTGACTGCCGTGAGCGGCCATATCGGTCGTTTCCTCAGCGACAAGAGGAATGACGAATCCTACGTCCTGCTTGGGGTTGCGGCACTGCTTCTCATCCGCTCCTTCGTCGAGATCGACATTTTGAACCCCTATCACGTCGGGTCGTTCCTCTTCTACTTCACCGCAGGCAAGCTATCGTTACGGGCAGGCGCGACAAAGGCCGATCCCGTAGCGTCCTATGATCGGATGGACTTTGCGCCACCGGCAAATTGGGAGCCGCGAGCCAGTCGATGAAGACACTTTACGGCATACAATATCTTCGAGCCTTTGCCGCATTGGCGGTGGTTTTGTTTCATGCAGCCGAGCGCAGCGGCGGCCACTTTCGCATCGGAGCCGCCGGTGTCGACGTCTTTTTCGTCATCAGCGGCTTCATCATGTGGACGATGAGCGTGCGCAGACCCGTGACGCCGATGCGCTTTCTGATAGACCGTCTGCAGCGTATCGCACCATCCTACTGGATCGTTACGGCCATCATGATCGCCGGTGCGGTCGTCGGGCTGTTTCCGAGCATGAAACTGACGGCCAGCCATATTCTTGGATCATTGCTGTTCATCCCGGTCCGTTCGCCCAGCAACGGCGAGATCTGGCCGGTGCTGGTACAGGGGTGGACGCTGAATTTCGAGATGTTCTTCTACGTCCTTTTTGCGGCAAGCCTGCTTCTGCCGCGCCGCTTGCAACTCGCCGGCATGATCGTGGTCTTTGCCGCCTTCGTTGCTGCCGGCGCGCTCTTCCATCCGCAATCTCCGCTGCTTGCCACCTATACGAGGCCGATCATCCTCGAATTTGTGGCCGGCGCCATTCTTGGTCAGCTATGGTTGAAAGGAAACATTGCCGGCGCCGGCCTCGGGCTTGCCCTTGTCATTGCATCGATCTGCGGCTTCGCAGCAATCGAGATTCTTGGGCTGCAATTTGACGAGACGACTTGCGGCCCGCTCGCGATAGCGCTGGTGCTGGGAATGGTTTCCCTGGAGGGCGGCGGACGCCTGCCGCAGATCGCGCCGCTCACCTATCTCGGCAACGCCTCCTATTCGATCTATCTCTGGCACACGCTGGCAATTTCAGTCGTCGTAAAGCTGGTTGCTTCCACGCCAATCCCATCGGATGCCGTCGCCTTCGTCGGTGCGATATCGGGAACATTGCTCGGCGTTTGCGCCTATGAAGCGGTGGAGAAACCTTTGCGCAATCGACTGCGAAATTTCAGCTGGCGAAGGGCACGCCCCTCGCCAGCGTGAATGCAGATGGAGCCTCACATGCGCCGCCGCCGCAACTGATCGAAGTAAACGATGACGATGATCAGCGCGCCAGTGATGATGCGCTGCCAGAAGGAGTTCAGATTGAGCAGGTTTGCGCCGTTGTTGATGGTGGCCAGGATGAAGGCGCCGATGAGCGGACCATAGACGGAACCGACCGCGCCGAACAGGCTGGTGCCGCCAATGACCGACGAGGCGATTGCCTGCAGCTCCCAGCCGTCAGCCTGGGTGGCATTACCGATGGCGATGCGCGAGGCAAGCAGAACACCGACAAAGGCAGCGCAGGTTCCCGACAGGATATAGGCGAGATAGATCATGCCGTTGACGTTGACGCCGGAGAGGCGCGCAGCCTCTCGGTTGGAGCCGACGGCGAAGAGATAGCGTCCCCATCGGCTGAGGTGCAGAAATATTACCGCCGGGATCGCAACCAGGATCACCATCCAGAACAGGCTTGGAATGCCGAGAAAATCGGCGACGGCGAAGTTGGTGAAATCGTCATTGACGATGTTGATCGTGGAACCATTGGTAATCAGCAGGCCGATGCCGCGCAGCGAAGTCAGTGTCGCCAGCGTGATGATGAACGGCGGCAGGCCCATGCGCACGATGCCGAAGCCGTGGAACGCGCCGATCAGCACCCCGAACAGCAAGGTGATGAGAATGGCGGCCCAGACCGGAAAGCCCGCCTGCAGAAGCCAGGCGATGATGACGGTGCAGAAGCCGACGATCGCCCCAACCGACAGGTCGATGCCCGCCGTGATAATGACGAAGGTCTGGCCGAGCGCAAGAATAGCGGTCATCGATCCCTGACGGGCGAGATTGGTGATGTTGAGCGGCGTCCAGAACTTGTCCGTCCAGAATCCGAGCAGGACCCACAGCGCCAACAAGAGCAGGATCAGCGTCAGGCTGAAGAGGATGTTCATCTTGCGCCGCGGCGCAACGGTGGGGCCATCTGTTGTATTCGCGGCCATTCTCGTTCTCCCTCTTTCGACTATTCTTATCGCTTGGAGCATTTCCGTCTGAGACGGCGTGCTCGAAATGTTCTTTCGCTCTGCTTTCTTGCAATTCCGGACGCAAAACCGCTTCGCATCTTTGCGGGAATTGCTTTAGACACCGATCGCCTCGCCAAGGACTTCCTCATGCGTGGCAGCGTGAAAATCATGGCTGGCGACCAGCTGGCCGTGGCGGAAGACATGCAGCCGGTCCGCAAGCTCATAGACCTCGGGCAGATATGACGAGATGACGATGATACCGGCGCCATCGCGAAGCAGCTTGGCGAACAGCCGGTAGATCTCGGCTTTGGTGCCGACATCGACGCCGACAGTCGGCTCATCGAAGATGAATAGCTTGGCACCATGGCTCAGCCATTTGCCGATGACCACCTTCTGCTGGTTGCCGCCGGACATGGCGGAAACCAGCACCCGCCGGCTTGGCGTCTTGATGCTGAGATCGCGGATCTGCTTGTCGGCGTTAACAGCCTCGCCCTTATTGTTGATGATTGGTCCTCGGCTCAACCGACGGAAAACCGGCAGATTGATGTTGAGGCCAATTGGCAGATTGAGGCAGAGCCCCTGATCGCGGCGGCTTTCAGGCGCAAGAGCGATGCCGAGCTCCATCGCGTCTCGCTCGCTGCGAATACCGACCTTGCGCCCCTGCCAATGAATCTCCCCAGCCGAAATCGGCTGACGACCATAGAGGCCCAGAGCAAATTCACTGCGACCGGCGCCGATCAACCCGTAAAGCCCGACAATCTCGCCAGCACGAACGCTGAGCGAGACATTCTCGAAGCCTGGGCCCGAAAGTCCGTGCGTTTCCAGGATGGTTTCGCCGATCGGGATCTCTTCTTTGTGATAAATCTGCTCGATCGAGCGATTGATCATCAACTTGATCAGTTCGTCCTCATTGGTTTCGCCGATGGTGCGCGTGCCGACATGCGTCCCGTCGCGCAGCACGGAAACGCGATCTGCCAGCTCAAAGACCTCTTCCATGCGATGGCTGATATAGACAATCGTTACGCCTTCGCTCTGCAGACGGCGGATCAGCTTGAACAGTTGCGCCGATTCCTTTCGCGTCAAATAGGCGGTCGGCTCGTCGAAGATGAGAAACTGCGTGCCGCGCATCGCCGCTCTTGCCGTTGCAACCAGTTGCTGCTGGCCGATTGTCAGCGAACTCAGAAGCTCAGCCGCCGGCAATCCAAAGCCCAGATCGTCAAGCACGGTTTGCGCCATGGCCACCATCTGCTTCTTCCGCATCAGGCCGAAGCGATTGACCTCGTCGCCGAGAAAGAGATTGGCAGCGACCGTCAGATGCGGGCAGAGGACCACCTCCTGATGCACGGCATTGATGCCGCGAGCGATCGCCTCATTGGGCGTCGCAAGTGCCACGGGATGTCCGCACCAGAAGATTTCACCCGCGGTACGGGTGATAACGCCCGTCAGAAGCTTGATGAGTGTCGATTTGCCGGCACCGTTTTCGCCGACGATCGCATGAATCTCTCCCGCCAAAAACGTGATCGTCGCCGGCTTCAGCGCTTCGACGTATCCGTAGCGCTTCTGCAACCCCTTCAATTCCAGGATGGGAGAGCCGGCAGGAACACGGCTTGCCTCCGTCTTGATGCTATCGTCGTGCCGATGGCTGATCTCTTCAAGGCTCGTCATGAGGTCTCCTCCCTCTCGCATCACCGCGCGGCCGCCACCAGGCGGACAGAGCGTGATGCCGAAAAGCGCAAGCGGTTTTCGGACGACGTCACGCTCCACCTTCGTGATTCCAGAGCGGCTTCAGATCTTGGGTCAAGCAGACCTAAAATCATCCGGCTCCAGACGAAAAGGCCGCGCCCGACGGATCGGGTACGGCCTAGGAGCCTCACTTTACCTTCGGGTTCAGCAGAGCGTCGATCTTCGGATCACTCATGTTCGCCTTGGTGACGAGGTTGGCGCCGGTGTCGACGTTGGCCTCTACCTTCTCCTTCTTGGAGGCGGCGAGCGCGGTCTTGATGCCGTCATAACCCATGCGATACGGATCCTGGACCACGAGGCCGGCAAGAACGCCCGACTTCAGGAAGCCGACGGTCTTGTCGTCATTGTCGAAGCCGATGACCTTGATCTTGTCGCCGAGCTTGTTTTCGGCAATCGCCTGGCCCACACCTTGCGCCATGATCAGGTTGGAGGCGAAAACGCCGACCAATTTCGGATTGGCGGTGATCAGGTCCGTCATCATGTTGAGGCCCGTGGTTGCCTGTCCGTCTGCATATTTATCGGCAACGACCTTGAGGCCCGGATACTTGCTTTTGACCTCTTCCAGGAAGCCCTGGCGCCGCTGGTCGAGTGAGCCGACGCCCGGCAGGCTGGTGATGATGGCGATCTCACCCTCTTCCTTGCCGGTCATGCCCTTGATCGCGGCGGCAAGGCCGTCAGCGGCGATACGGCCGCCCTGGACGTTGTCGGTGGTCAGGAACGACACGAAGGATTTGGAATCTGCGGCAGAATCGATGCCGACGACCGGCACGGACTTGGCAGCTTCGTCAACGGGCTTGCCGAGCGCCTTGAACTCGGTCGGCGAAATGACGACGGCAGCCGGCTTGCCGGCGACGGCGTTCTCGAGAATGCTGATCTGGCCGTTGATGTCGGATTCCGACTGTGCACCGAGTTCCGGCACCTTGACGCCGAGATCCTTGCCCGCCTGACGGGCACCGGCAAGAACGATCTGCCAGTAGAAGGATGTCGTATCCTTGACGATGATCGGAATGGTCACGTCAGCCGCGAAGGACTGCACCGGCATCGCCATCGCGATGATGGCAGCACCGGCAAGACCGGCAAAGCTGCGGCGGGACAGAAGTGACTTGGCAATTTTCATCTGCTTCTCCTCTCAACGCGCTCTGCTCTCCTGCACACCCGCCGCTGAACGCTTACGGCTCGGTATCGCGACACCTCGCGGCGTCACGCATCGCGCGGCGGAAAGGCCACCGACGCCAAAACAGGCTTTCCTCCTCTTCGAAGCCGCCTCTCCCGACGGCTCGATAGCTCCCAATCTGCTGGAGCGGTTTAGGAATGCAAAACCGCTCCCTCTGCTGTCTCGCGCAATTCCGGACGAAAAACCGCTGCGGGCTTTTCCTGGAATTGCTCTAGACGCGGACCGCCTCGTCTCCCAACGGAGGCGCAACCACAGTCAATCCCTCGAATTCCGCATAGAGGCCGTCCGGGAGCCTTGGCTCTACGAGTTGCATATTGCGGACAAGACTTTCCGGCTTCGCCGTACCGATCAGCACCGAAGCCACGCTTTGATTGCGCAGCGGGAACTGAATTGCCGGTTGAGCGAGCGGTGCGCCATGCTTGCGGGCGATCTCCTCCATCGCCCCAACCTTGGCCAAAATCTCCGGCGTTGCCGGCAAATAGTCGAAATGCGCACCAGGCACCGGACCCGTCGCCAGAATGCCGGAGTTGAAAACGCCACCCACGACCAGCGACGTTCCCTTCTTCTCGCAGAGCGGCAACAGCTCGGCGACAGCGGAACGATCCAGCAGAGTATAGCGCCCCGCCATGAGAATGCAGTCAATATCAGCGGCGTGCATGACATCGAGACAAACGGGCACTTCGTTGACGCCAAGCCCATAGGCCTTGATCGTCCCCGACGACTTCAACTCCTCCAGCGCCTTCAGACCGGAGCCCAGGAGCTGCCCGAGATAATGCTCGTTCAAAGCCCTGCCGTGAGTATAGCTGCCGATATCGTGCACATAGAGAATATCGATGCGATTGAGGCCAAGGCGGGCATAGCTGAACTCGACCGAACGCATGATGCCATCATAGGAATAGTCATAAGTGGCATCGAATGGCAGTGGATCGATATAACCGTAGTTCGGCACCTTGTCGGTTGGCACCGGATGCATCAGGCGTCCGACTTTGGTCGACAGAACATAGCTGTCGTCCGGCTGCTCGCGGAGAAAATCGCCGACGCGGCGCTCGCCGAGGCCGAAGCCATACCAGGGTGCAACATCGAAGTAGCGAATGCCGCTATCCCAGGCAGCCTGCAGGGTCTCCATCGCCTGATCGCGAGGGCAAGCACGATAGAGCCCTCCCAGCGCCGCAGCGCCGAAGCTGATCTCCGTAACCTTAAGATCGGTCCTGCCTATTGTCCTAGTCTGCATCACTATTCCTTCACGATGAGCGATATTTCAATTCCCGTCACAAACGGCTCAAGGAAATTGCCATCGTTATTTCAAAAAACGTCCGTCGGTAGCACGATACGATAAGGAAACGGCCCTGGATTGCAATGACATCCCGTCTCCTCCCTATTCATCGGCGCTATCGAACGGTTCTCAACAATCGTCGCCAATTGATTTTGTTTTTTATCTACAATAAACAATTTGGAGTCAACGAGGAAATCACCGCCCGCCGGGGTGGAAGGCGGCAAAGAAGGCCCGGGCAAGACTCCTGCAATTGACTGCCATTCGAACATGGTTCAGACAGCGCCGCCAGCAAAGCGCGGCGACGCTACGCGAGGGGGAAATGGCTAGACAAAACACGCTCTTCAAGGAGGCGTATAACCGCTACGCGGCCCGCCTGAAGCCCGACACGGAGCTGCCGAGCGAACCCGAGATTGCGGCAGAACTCGGGGTCAGCCGCAGCACGGCGCGCGCAATCCTGATGCGCCTCAGCGACGCCGGGATCATCCTCTGGAACAAGCGGCAAAAGACCGTACTGCGCCGGCCAATCGAGGCTGATTTGTTTCCGAAGGAAGAAACCGATTCCCTGCACGACATCATCGAGCGCAGCTTCATGATGCGGATCATGTCCGACGAAGCTCAGCCTGGCATGCAGATCAACGAATTGGAACTGGCGCGTGAGATCGGCACCGGCACCTCCGTTGTGCGCGAATTCCTCATCCGCTTCAGCCGCTTCGGCCTGATCGAGAAACGGCCGAACAGCCATTGGATCCTCAAGGGCTTCACCAGCGAATTCGCGCTTGAGCTTGCCGATGTGCGCGAGATGTTCGAGCTGCATTCCGCCGCAGAATTCGGCCGTCTGCCTCCAAGCCATCGCGCTTGGGAGGATTTGAAGGCGATCGAGCGCGAACATCACGCGCTGTTGAAGGATTTCGATGCGCATTACCGCGACTTCTCACGCCTCGACGAGAAGTTCCACCTGCTCATCCACCGCGCCTCAAGCAATCGCTTCATTGCCGATTTCTACGATGTCATTGCCATCGTGTTCCATTATCACTTCCAATGGAACAAGGCCTTCGCTCGCGAGCGCAATGCCCGCGCTGTCGCCGAACATCTCGATTATATCGCGGCGCTGCAATCGCGCGACCCGCAACGGATCGACGCCGCCTGCCGCACGCATCTTGCCTCGGCAAGGCAGACGCTGCTGCAATCCATTCCGCAAAGCACGGCGGATACTGCCGGCTCAGCCGCTTGACGGCCGGAGCCGGCTGACGGTTCACTCAGCGATCAGATGCACGCGTTGGCTGGCAAAACGCGGGGATGAGACTTCGAGCTCGACGGCGCCGACCTCGCCCGTTGCCTGTAGCCAGAAACCTGTGGTTCCTCCTTGGAACGCCACGGTTGCCGGCCCGATGACTTTCGCCGGGCCATTGACCTTGATGGTGATGGCTTCATGGAGAAAAGCCAGGCGCGAGCCGGCCTGATCGAGCGCACGCACGATGACGCGCACCGTATCGTGTTCGCCTGCGCGCAAGGTATCAGTATCGGCTTCGACTTGAAGCGAGGTCGGCAGCGGATTGGCGACCATATGCTGCTCGACCACCGGCTTGCCGCCGATATAGCCAGTGAAATGCACATCCTCCCACTCCATTCCCCAAACGCCTAGCTCGTCTGGCGTAAAGGACCGGTGATCGAAGACAACGGGTGCATGTGGTAAATGCGGGAACGTCTCCCGGTCTGGCCCCAGCCGCTTGGTAAGCGAACCATAACGCAGTTCGACCTGGTCGCAATTCGTCAGAACGATCAGCGGCAGAGCGCCGCCGATGTTGCGCTCGCCGCGCGCCCAGATCGTCACCGGCTTCATGATGATCTCTTCGGATGGCTCGCACTGGCTGGCATAGACATAGGCTGCAAACTTCGGCTCGCGGAACATATCCATCACGCCGTGATAGCAAATGCGGTCGCCCGAGCCGAAATCGCTGTGGGTATTATAGTCGAACATGCACCAGCCGATGGCACCCGAAATCGACGGGTCGCCATAGGCTGCATTCAGCACCTCCAGATGCCGGCGCACGTGCTCGGCCTGACGCTGCTCCTGATCGTATATTTTCGTCGGATACATATGACCGCCGAATTCGGTGATCAGATAGGGCACATCCTTGGCGAGACCGGTATTTTCCTGTTGCGGCCTCAGCGGCGTGCGCGGTCGGTTGGCACCGGGCAACTCCTCATTGCCGAGGATGAAATCATTCATCGTGTAGACGTCCTCGAGCATCTCGCTCTCGGTGATGTAGCGCACGCCACCTGTCTGACGCGTCGGATCGAGCGCACGCGCCAGCCTGTTCGTCTCGGCGTAGAAATCATGTGAATCCTGGGATTCGTTGATGCGCACGCCCCAGATCACGATCGAGGGATGATTCCAGTCGCGCTCGATCATGCGACGCACATTGCGGATCGATTCCTGCTGCCACTCCTCATCGCCGATATGCTGCCAGCCGGGAATTTCTTCGAAGACGAGCAGACCGATACGGTCGCAGTGATCGAGGAACCATTTTGACTGAGGATAATGCGAGGTGCGCACGATGTTGCACTTAAGCGTATGCTTCATCAGCTCCGCATCGCGCTCCTGGGCTGAACGGCCCATTGCATAGCCGACATAGGGAAACGCCTGGTGGCGGTTGAGCCCACGCAGCTTCAACGCCTTGCCGTTCAGGAGAAAGCCTTCGGCGGTAAAGCCTGCGGTGCGGAAACCGAAGGTCGCGGCATGACGATCCGTGCCGTGATCACTCGCAAACTCCACCTCAGCCGAATAGAGAACGGGATTGTCGAGATCCCAAAGCGAAAGGCCTGAGAGACCATCGAAACTGAGCGTCACGCTTTCGCCCGATGTGCCCGCCTCACCCAAAGCAATGGCCTTGCCATCGACGGACCGCAAGGTCACTTTCACATTGCCTTCGAAGACGAGGTTTTGCGGATTGGAGATATCGCAGCGGACGGTCGCGGATTTACTGTCGGAAAGCACACCCGAGGTCTCGACCTTGATATTAGCGATAAAGACGGGATCGGTGAGCTTCAGCCAGACATCGCGGTAGATCCCCGCATAGGTCAGGTAATCGATCCGGCCGCCGAAAGGCGGGATTTCAGGATTCTCTCTTCCGTCGATCTTGACCGTGATGAGGTTTTCGCCCTTTCGCAGACGTCCGGTCAGGCGCGCCTCGAACGGCGTGTAGCCGTCCTTGTGCGCAACGATCTCCTCGCCATTCAGATAGACAACGGAATCGGCCATTGCCGCGTCGAAGATCAGCGAAATTTCGCGGCCGGCGAATGCATCATCCCAATTCAGAATCTTCTGATAGGTAAAGGCGCGCTGATAAGACTTTTCATCGAAATAATTGAAGGGCAGCTCGACGGCATTATGCGGCAGTGTAACTGGCTGCCCTTCCCGCGCGCGGCCAACATCCGCGAGAGAAAATCCTTCCTGAAACGTCCAGGATTCGTTGAAGGCGACAACAGAACGCATTTTCAATCCTATCGATTAAGCCCGTCGCATCGGGTGACGAACAGATGTTGCTTGGAAAATCAGGCGCAAGGAGAAGCAGATGTAATGCTGCGGGGCGATATCTATACAGGCTCGCCGCAGACGCACAATGCGACCGGTTGACGGATTTCGACCTCCCGGCAAGCGAGAGTGCGGTAATCCTTCTCCGCGCTACCGGCTTCGGCTCGTCTTCCCTTCCTCGACCGGGCTGCGCACCGCCGCATACATGCCGGTCGTGCGAAATTCCGTCGGATTGATTCCGTAGATGCGGCGGAAGACCTTGGAAAAATAGTTGGCATCATCGAAGCCCGACATGATCGCCACTTCCTTGACCGGAATGAATGCAGCCTTGGTCAGCAGCTTTGCCGCGCGCTGCATGCGCTGCTGCAGGACGAATTCCGCCGGCGGGACGCCCTCGCTTTCGGCAAAGACGCGCGAGAAGTGGGCACGGCTAAGCCCGCTCACCTTGGCAAGTTCTTCGACGGGCAGCGGCTTGTCGAGATTGGCGTCAATGTGGTCGATGACGATCTGCATGGCTGAACGATCGGCGGCAAAGGCATGCGAGCCAAAAACGTCGTCATAGAGCGCCATGGCGGCCTCATAGGCGATGGCTGAAGCCGACGCGGGCGTCCTCGCACCCCTGACCAGCCGCAGACTGCAATCGGCAAGATGATCGATGGTCGCTTGCTGCAGCTTCAAGACCGGACCCGCCGCAGCCAAAATCAGACGATGGATGCGCAGCGCTTCTTCTCCATTCATCGATATCCAGAAATACTCCCAGCGTTCGCCCTTCTCCAGCCAGTAACGATGGTTGTGCGGCACGAGAACGAGCAGCGTATCGCCGGCATTCACACGATGGTTCCGGTTTTCGTAGCGTAGTCGGCCGGTGCCGCTGATGGTATATTGAAGTACGGTAAAGGGCGTCTGGCCACGCCGTCGCCCATCCCAGTCATAAGGCTCGTCCTGCCTGATTTCATAGCCGGCGCTGGTCGGCATCGCATGCAGCCGGTGGCGTCCGCGTGGCAGCGAAACCGTCCGCATGACCTGTCCGTTATCGATCAATTCCTGCAGCACAAAATTACCCCTGAAAGCATAATAGTTCTCTGTTCGCTTCGATGATTATAGGCATAATCCCGCCAGAAAACAGCGCTTGATTGCCGATGAGGACCGGCGATTGGAGAAAAAACCACGATTTCGGCCCATTTCGCAATCGATGCGCTCACGGGGCGAAAATGCTGTCATCTCCCCTGCCGCTGCCCGTTCGACCGACTTTAAGGTGAGGATCATGAGTTTCAAAATCGCTATTATCGGCGCTGGCAGCGTCGGCTTCACGAAAAAGCTGTTCACCGACATTCTCTGCGTGCCGGAATTCCGCGACGTTGAATTTGCGCTGACTGATATGAGTGAGCACAATCTGACGATGATCAAGGCGATCCTCGACCGGATCGTCGAGGCAAACAAGCTGCCGACGCGCGTGACGGCGACGACGAATCGCCGCAAGGCGCTGGAAGGCGCGCGCTACATCATCAGCTGCGTCCGCGTCGGCGGTCTGGAGGCTTACGCCGAAGATATCCGCATTCCGCTGAAATACGGCATCGATCAATGCGTCGGCGATACGATCTGCGCCGGCGGCATTCTCTATGGTCAGCGCAACATTCCGGTCATCCTCGATTTCTGCAAGGATATCCGCGAAGTCGCCGAGAGCGGCGCCAAATTCTTGAACTATGCCAACCCGATGGCGATGAACACCTGGGCGGCGATCGAATACGGCAAGGTCGACACGATCGGCCTTTGCCACGGCGTCCAACATGGTGCCGAACAGATTGCTGAAGTGCTTGGCGCCAAGGACAAGAGCGAGCTCGACTACATCTGCTCCGGCATCAACCATCAGACTTGGTTCGTCGACCTTCGCCTCAATGGCCGCAAGATCGGCAAGGATGAGTTGATCGCCGCGTTCGAGGCACATCCGGTCTTCTCGCAGCAGGAAAAGCTGCGCATCGACGTGCTGAAGCGCTTCGGTGTCTATTCCACCGAAAGCAACGGCCACCTGTCCGAATACCTGCCCTGGTATCGCAAGCGTCCCGACGAGATCAACAAGTGGATCGATATGTCGGACTGGATCCATGGCGAGACGGGCGGCTATCTGCGTCACTCCACCGAGACGCGCAACTGGTTCGAGACGGAATTCCAGCAGATCCTCGACAGCGCTTCCCAGCCGATCGATCCGGCGCGTCGCTCGAATGAGCACGCCAGCCATATTCTGGAGGCGCTCGAAACCAACCGCGTCTATCGCGGCCATTTCAACGTCAAGAACAATGGCGTCATCACCAATTTGCCCACCGATGCCATCATCGAATCCCCCGGCTTCGTCGATCGCTTCGGCATCAACATGGTGGCCGGCATTACACTGCCCGAGGCATGTGCGGCCACCTGCATTTCCTCGATCAACGTTCAGCGCATGTCGGTCCATGCCGCCATCAGCGGCGACATCGACCTCTTGAAGCTCGCCGTCCTGCACGACCCGCTGGTCGGCGCCGTCGCCACACCGGAGGAGGTTTGGCAGATGGTCGATGAAATGGTCGTCGCCGAGGCACGCTGGCTGCCGCAATACGCCCATGCAGTGGACGACGCCAAGGATCGCCTTTCGCGCAGCAAGGTCAAGACGCGCGACTGGAAGGGTGCTGCAAGTCGCAATGTCCGCTCGATCGAGGAGCTGCGCGCAGAAAAGGCCGCTCTGAAGCAGGCAGGTTAGTGAACATGCAGGCCGAAAGATAAGGTGTTGAGGCGGGGTCTTAAGGGGATATCCCGCCTCAACCGACCATCTTTCGTTTCAAGGGAGGAACGCGAGGCCTCGAACGGAACGCTCGCGAATTTGGGAGAGAGAACAAGATGAGACATTTTCGACCGATCGGCTTTCTCGCCGCGTTGACGATTGCCACATCCGCAATCGCGATCAGCGCTCATGCGGCCGAGCCGACAGTGCCACCCGTTCCACCGGTCTTCCCCGCAGAAGGCAAGATCAAATATGTCGAGCGCAGCTCCATTCTGGAGTTCAAGGCGCTGCCGGACTATCACGAGCCGTCCTGGGTCACCGACAAGTTCGTCAAGACCGGCAAGCTGCCGCCCGTCAAGGATCGCCTCCCGAAAGAACCACTGGTCTATAAAACAGGCAACATGCCTGACGGCATCGGCGTTTATGGCGACACGCTGCGCCATGTCATCGGCGGCCGCCCGGAAGGCTGGAATTACACCGGCGGCCAGAGCCAGGGCTGGGGCGGCATCGACATCGGCTTGTCCGAATGCCTGACGCGCACCGCTCCGCTCTTCCAGGTCGAAGCCAAGGATACCGAGCCGCTGCCAAACCTTGCCAAGAGCTGGGATTGGTCGACGGACGGCCACAAGCTCACCATGCACCTGATCGAAGGCGCGAAATGGTCCGACGGCGTACCCTTCAATGCCGACGACCTGATGTTCTACTGGGACGACGAGGTCAACGACCACAACGTCTCGCCCTTGAACGGCGCCAGCCCCGAGACATTCGGGGCCGGCACGACGCTGAAGAAGATCGACGACTACACCGTCGAATGGACCTTCAAGGATGCGTTTCCGAGGCAGTATCTCTATGCCATGGCCTACGGCACCTTCTGCCCCGGCCCGTCGCATATCCTGAAGCCGCAGCACCCGAAATATTCGAAGAACACCTACGAGCAGTTCAAGAATGCCTTCCCGCCCGAATTCATGAACATGCCCGTCATGGGCGCCTGGGTGCCGGTCGAATATCGCTCCGACGATATCATCGTCATGCGCCGCAACCCCTACTACTGGAAGGTCGACGAGAAGGGCAATCAGCTGCCTTACCTCAACGAGTTGCACTATAAGCTCTCGACCTGGGCAGACCGCGACGTGCAGGCGGTTGCCGGCTCCGGGGACTTTTCGAACCTCGAACAGCCGGAAAACTTCGTCGCCTCGCTGAAGCGCGCCGCGCAAGCCGAAGCACCGGCCCGTCTCGCCTTCGGCCCTCGTCTCATCGGCTATAACCTGCAGATGAATTTCTCCGCCAACGGCTGGGGCAGTCCGGATGCGCGCGGCCAGGCCGTCAGGGACCTGAACCGCAACGAGCACTTCCGCAAGGCCGTCACCATGGCGCTCGACCGCAAGGCGCTTGGCGAATCTCTGGTCAAGGGACCGTTCACCGCGATCTATCCGGGCGGTCTGTCTTCCGGCAGCACCTTCTATGACCGCAACTCCACGGTCTATTATCCGTTCGATCTTGCCGCCGCCAAAGCCGAACTTGCCAAGGCCGGCCTCAAGGATACCGATGGCGATGGCATCGTCAATTTCCCGGCCGGCGTCAACGGCGGCAAGGATGTCGAGATTACCCTGCTGGTCAACAGCGGCTATACGACGGACAAGAGCCTTGCCGAAGGCGTGATCGGCCAGATGGAGAAGCTCGGCCTGCGCGTTGTCATCAACGCCCTCGACGGCAACCAGCGTGACGATGCCAATTACAGCGGTCGCTTCGACTGGATGGTGCGACGCAACAGCACGGAGCTTGCCTCGGTCGTGCAGAACACCGAGCAGCTCGCTCCGGTCGGTCCGCGCACGAGCTGGAACCACCGCGCCGGTTCGGATGGCAAGGTCGATCTGATGCCCTTCGAAACGGATATGGTCGATATCGTCAACAAGTTCACGCAGTCGCAGAATAGCGATGAGCGCGTGGCCCTGATGAAGAGATTCCAGAAGGTGTCCACCGAGAACCTCTACAATATCGGCCTGACCGAATATCCGGGTGCGCTGATCATCAACAAGCGCTTCTCCAACGTTCCTCCGGGTACGCCGATCTTCCTGTTCAACTGGGCAGAGGACTCGGTCCTGCGCGAGCGTCTGTGGGTCGCGGCCGACAAGCAGGGCAAATACGAGCTGTTCGCCGACCAGCTTCCGGGTGCCCCGGGCAGCGCCGGTCCGATCAAGTAAGGTCGAACGAGACCTCATGGCGGCCGGCATGATGCCGGCTGCCATGGGACCCGAGACATCCAGCGATCAGCTATCGCCGGGTAAAATGAACCGCTGGCGCATATCCTCCGCGAGGAGCGAGAGTGCCGACAGCATCAAAGAGAAGCGAACCGTCCCATGTTACGATTCCTGCTCGTTCGCATAGCCTCAGCAATCCCCGTGCTCTTCATCCTGAGCGTGGTGACATTTGCCATCATTCAGGCGCCGCCGGGCGACTATGCCGATTACATCCGCTCGCAGTTGATGAACCAGGGCGGCGCATCCTTCGAACAGGCTGATGCCCAGGCGCAGGCCTATCGAAAGGAACATGGGCTCGATAAGCCGATGATCGTCCAATATTTCAACTGGATCGGCGGCATCGTCACCAAAGGCGACTTCGGCTACAGCATGGTCTACAACAAGCCGGTCGCCGATGTCGTCGGCGAGCGCCTGCCGCGAACGCTGGCGCTGGCGCTGGTGTGCCACATATTCGCATCCATACTCGGCATAGGTTTCGGCATATGGGCGGCGACGCGCCAATATAGCTGGGTCGACAATCTTTTGGCCGGCGTCTCCTTTCTCGGCATGACGGTGCCGCGCTTCCTGATGGCGCTGATTATCGTCTATATCCTCGTCTTCCAGCTCAACGTCTCGGAGATCGGCAGTTTCTTCTCGCCGCAATATGGTGGTGCGCCCTGGTCGTGGGCCAAGTTCGTCGATCTGGTCAAGCATGTCTGGCCGGTCGTTGCGATCGCCACCTTCGGCGGCCTTGCCTACAATATGCGCGTCATGCGCGGCAATCTTCTCGACACGCTGAACGCCCAATATGTCGAAACCGCCCGGGCGAAAGGTCTTTCCGGCGGCGCCGTCGTCATGCGACATGCCGTGCCGAATGCCCTGCATCCGCTGATCATGTATCAGGGCGTCGTGCTTCCCTACATGCTGACCGGTGAAATCGAGACCGCAATCATCTTTTCGCTGCCCACAGTCGGGCCGGCTATCGTCGGCTCCATGGCAGTCGGCGACGTCTATGTCACGGCAACCTTCATGATGGTGCTTTCGGCAACCCTCATCATCGGCAACATCATCGCCGACATGCTGCTTGCCCTGCTCGATCCGCGCGTGCGTCAACAGGGAGGGATCCACTAATGCTCGCCTTCAGCAACTCCCCACCTGTGCCGGAAGAAAAGGTCAAACACAAAGGCGGTGGCGAAAGTTACATCGCACTGGTCTGGCGACGCCTGAAGCGGTCCTGGACGGGCATGAGCGGCCTTATCCTCGTCGTGCTGCTGCTGCTAATGGCAGTCTTCGCCGAATTCGTCGCGCCACTTGACCCCAAGGCGACCGACACCGGCTTCGCGCCGCCGCAAGTTATCAGCTTTCGCGACAAGGACGGCAATATCGTCTTCCAGCCCCGCGTCTACGCACTGGTCGAAACCACCGATCTCGATCCCGTCACGTTCCAACCGATCGTCGGTCCAGACTACGATCATCCGCGTCTGCTTGGCTTGTTCGTCAAAGGCGATCCCTACTACTTGTTCGGCCTGATCCCCGGAAATCGACATCTGTTCGGCACGACCGATGGCGGTCCGGTGCATTTCCTCGGTACCGACAAGTTCGGCCGCGACGTGCTGTCACGCGCCATATACGGCTCGCGCATTTCGTTGATGATCGCTCTCACGGTCGTCGCCATCGTGACCATTGTCGGCACCAGTATCGGCATGATCTCCGGCTATTTCGGCGGCGTGCTCGATACCTGGATCCAGCGCTTTGTCGAAGTTGTTCTCGCCTTCCCGCAAGTGCCGCTTTATCTGGCCTTGACTTCGCTGATCCCCGTGACAGCGCCGACCAACGTCTTTCTTGCCTTCGTCATCATCGTCATGTCTGCACTCGGCTGGGCGCAGATGTCACGCGAGGTTCGCGGCAAGACGCTGGCATTAGCAAGGATCGACTATGTGCGAGCAGCGATGGCGATCGGGGCCACGGACCGGCGTATCATTCTGCAGCACATATTCCCGAACGTCATGAGCCACGTCATCGTCGCCGTGACGCTTGCGATCCCGAGCGTGGTCCTGCTTGAATCCTTCCTGGGTTTCCTCGGCTTTGCCGTCAAGCCGCCGCTGATCTCCTGGGGTCTGATGTTGCAGGATACGTCGACCTATTCGGTCATCGGTTCCTACCCCTGGATTCTGTCGCCCGTCGCCTTCGTCCTCGTCACCGTCTTCGCCTTCAATGCACTCGGCGACGGATTGCGCGACGCGATCGATCCCTATTGAGAGGAGAACGGATATGGCTCTCGCACTCATCAATCCCTTCGCTCCAGACCTTCGCTTCGACGCCGGCGAAAGGGCCGTCGCGCCCGTTATCGATGCTCGCAATATCGCCGTCAAATTCAAGGTCGAGGACGGCATGGTCGATGCCGTCAAGGATATCTCCTTCCAGCTCTATCGCGGCGAAACCATCGCCATCGTTGGCGAGTCTGGCTCGGGAAAGTCGGTGACGGCCCGCACGGTGATGGGGCTTTTGACCAAGCGCGCTGTGGTTTCGGACAAATCCACCGTTCATTATGATGGCAAGAATGTCCTGAAATTCTCGGAACGGGCGCGCCGACAGCTGCGCGGCGACCGCATCTCGATGATTTTCCAGGAGCCGATGAGCTCGCTCAACCCGATCTATACCATCGGCAGCCAGATCGTCGAGGCGATCCGGGTTCATCGTAAGGTCAGCCGCCGAGACGCCGAGAAACGGGCTCTCGACTTGCTGAAGCAGGTGCAGATCCCCGATCCGGAAGCGCGGCTGAAGCAATATCCGCATCAGCTATCCGGCGGTCAGCGCCAGCGCGTGATGATCGCCATGGCGCTTGCCAACGACCCGGACGTGCTGATCGCCGACGAGCCGACGACGGCGCTCGACGTGACCGTGCAGGCACAGATCCTGAACCTCATCCGCGACCTGCAAAAGCAGCTTGGCATGGCGGTGATCCTCATCACCCACGACCTGACCGTCGTGCGCCAGTTCTCCGACTACGTCTACGTGATGCAGCATGGAGAAATGCGCGAGCACAATACGACGGAAGCCCTGTTTGCTCATCCACAGCACCCCTACACGAAGCATCTCCTGTCGTCGGAGCCGCGCGGCCGGGCAAAACCACTGCCGCCGAATTGCGATACCGTGCTCGAAGGAAAATCCGTCAAGGTTGCCTTCATGCTGCGGCATGGAAGCTTCTTTAAGCCGGATATGCGCGAGCTTGTCGCCGTCAATGGCCTGAATCTGGAATTGCGCCGCCATGAAACGCTCGGGCTGGTCGGTGAATCCGGATCCGGCAAGACCACCTTCGGCCAGGCGCTTCTGCGCTTGATCGATGCCGATAGCGGCGAGATCTTCTTCGACGGGCAAGCGATACACGGCAGATCTCGCGCCGAGATGCGGCCTTTGCGGTCCCGTATGCAAATCGTCTTTCAGGATCCGTTCTCGTCGCTCAATCCGCGCATGACCGTCGGCCAGATCATTTCCGAGGGGCTGGTGGTCAACAATATCGGCGCCAACAAAGCCGAGCGGCTGGAACGCGTGCAGGACGCACTCGTCAGTGCCGGCATGCCCGCCAACATCCTCTCACGCTTCCCGCACGAGTTTTCCGGCGGCCAGCGTCAGCGCATCGCAATTGCCCGCGCCATAGCACTCGAGCCGGAATTCATTCTGCTCGACGAGCCGACCTCGGCGCTCGATCTCTCCGTTCAGGCCCAGATCATCGATCTTCTGCGCAAGCTGCAGGACGAGCGCGGCCTGAGCTATCTCTTTATCTCGCACGACCTCAAGGTCGTCCGCGCCCTTTGCCATCGCGTGATCGTCATGCAGCACGGCAGAATCATGGAAGAAGGGCCGGTCGACGAAGTTCTATCCCATCCCAAGACCGCCTACACCGAACGCCTCGTCAGAGCGGCGTTCGAGGTAGCTTCATAGCATCCAGGAGATTTTGAAATGACAAGCACTCCCAAGATCACCTTCATCGGTGCCGGCTCGACCGTCTTCATGAAGAACATTATCGGCGACGTCCTGCAGCGCCCGGCACTTGCCAATGCACGAATCGCACTGATGGATATCAATCCGCAGCGGCTGGAAGAGAGCGCCATCGTCGCGCGCAAGCTCGCCTCGACACTCGGCGCGCCGGCCACCGTCGAGACCTTCACCGATCAGCGCAAGGCACTTGATGGCGCCAACTTCGTCGTCGTCGCCTTCCAGATCGGTGGATACGAACCCTGCACGGTCACGGATTTCGAAGTGCCGAAAAAATATGGCCTGCGCCAGACGATTGCCGACACGCTCGGCGTCGGAGGCATCATGCGCGGCCTGCGTACCGTGCCGCATCTCTGGAAGATCTGCGAGGACATGCTCGCCGTCTGCCCGAATGCGATCATGCTGCAATATGTGAACCCGATGGCGATCAACACCTGGGCGATCGGCGAGAAGTACCCAACGATCAAACAGGTCGGGCTTTGCCATTCCGTGCAGGGCACGGCCATGGAACTGGCGCACGATCTCGACATTCCCTATGACGAGATCCGCTATCGTTCGGCCGGTATCAACCACATGGCCTTCTACCTCGCATTCGAGCATCGTCAGCCCGATGGTTCCTATCGCAATCTCTACCCCGATCTGATCCGTGCCTACAAGGAAGGGCGCGCGCCGAAGCCGGGCTGGAACCCGCGCTGCCCCAACAAGGTACGTTACGAGATGCTGACCCGCCTCGGCTATTTCGTTACCGAAAGCTCCGAGCACTTCGCCGAATACACGCCTTACTTCATCAAGGAAGGCCGCGAAGATCTGATTGAGAAATTCGGCATCCCGCTCGACGAATATCCGAAGCGCTGCATCGAGCAGGTGGCTCGCTGGAAGAACCAGGCGGAGGAATATCGCACCGCCGAGAAGATCGAAGTCAAGCAATCGAAGGAATATGCTTCTTCGATCATCAACTCGGTCTGGACCGGCGAACCCTCGGTTATCTACGGCAACGTTCGCAACAATGGCTGCATCACGTCGCTGCCAAACAATTGTGCCGCCGAGGTTCCGTGCCTTGTCGACGCATCGGGGATCCAGCCGACCTATATTGGCGATCTGCCGGCGCAACTGACGGCCCTCATCCGCACCAACATCAACGTGCAAGAGCTGACGGTGAAAGCATTGTTGACCGAAAATCGCGAGCACATCTACCACGCTGCGATGATGGACCCGCATACGGCAGCCGAGCTGGATCTTGATCAGATCTGGTCGCTGGTTGACGAACTGCTGGTCGCGCATGGCGATTGGCTGCCGGAATGGGCACGCGGCAATCGCAAGGTTCAGGCCGCCTAAAGCTACTCTCTCCCGGCTTGCGGCCCAAAGGGCCTCGCGGCGCTGCCGCGAGGCCTTACGCGTTTAGCCGCATGAGAGGACAAGAAATCCAAAACGCGACGATTGGCGCACCGATAACCGATGACAAAGCATGATCGACTGCGTTAGAAACACTCGCAGTTTGGAGGAGACGAACGACATGGCCAGCTCGGATACATTCACCACCGGAACATTCGTCGGTCGCATCTGGCGTCCGGATGTGGACGGCCCGGCCCTCGTCACCGTTCGTGACGGCGCGCTCCATGACATCACGTCGCAACAGGCGCCGACGATGCGCGACCTTCTGGAAATGGACGATCCGGTTGCTTTTGTCCGTGCTCAAAAAGGCGAAGCCGTCGGGAGCCTTGATACCCTTCTCGCAGCCAAGCCCGATCGCTCGGCCATCCATCTTCTCGCCCCAATCGATCTTCAGGCGATCAAGGCCTGCGGCGTAACCTTCGCCCGCTCGATGCTTGAACGCGTCATCGAGGAGCGTGCGGCCGGTAATCCCAATCTCGCCGAAGCGATCCGCGGCAAGGTGACCGCGCTGATCGGCGACAGCCTGCGCAACCTCAAGGCCGGCTCGCCCGAAGCCGCCAAGGTCAAGGCCGCACTGATCGAAGAAGGCGTCTGGTCGCAATATCTCGAAGTCGGTATCGGCCCCGATGCGGAAGTCTTCTCCAAGTCGCAGGTGATGTCCTCAATGGGACCGGGCGCGGATGTCGGACTGCATCCGATCTCGAAGTGGAACAATCCCGAGCCGGAAATCGTCCTCGCTGTCGACAGCCAAGGCAGGGTCAGAGGCGCGACCCTCGGCAATGACGTCAACCTGCGCGATGTCGAGGGACGCTCTGCCCTGCTGCTGGGCAAGGCCAAGGACAACAATGCGTCGTGCTCGATCGGTCCCTTCATCCGTCTGTTCGACGAGACTTACGGTCTCGACGATGTCCGCAATGCCGATCTCGACCTGAAGGTCGAAGGCGAGGACGGCTATGTGCTGCATGGCCGCTCGTCGATGAAGGAAATCAGCCGCGATCCGCTCGATCTCGTCGCGCAGACCATTGGCCGCCATCACCAATATCCCGATGGTCTTGTGCTGTTTATGGGAACGCTTTTCGCGCCGGTGGAAGATCGCGACACCCCTGGGCAGGGTTTCACCCACAAGGTCGGCGACATCGTTACCATCTCCAATGACAGGCTCGGGGCTTTGCGAAACCGCGTGCTTCTGTCCACCGAATGCCCGCCCTGGACCTTCGGCGTCTCGCATCTAATGCGCAACCTGGCACGGCGCGGATTGATTTGAGGCGCGGGCTACCAAGCGCCAGACTGAAGCGATAGCAGTTTTGCCGCCAATTGGTCGGCGTCGATGGATGCGAGATTGCCGCCCGCGAAGAACGGATCGTGCGACACATCGCGCCCTACCCAAGGCGGCGGCGTGAAGGCGTCGAGTGCACTGGCCGACTCCAGCTCGAGTTCACCGAGAACCAAGCCGGCCAGATGATCTTCGAAGACATCGATGCACAATGTCGAGGGAATGATGTCGTATCGCCTCTTCCGGACTGCCTTGCCAGTGAGCGCGCCGAGGACAGCATACTCCTGCGATGTCAGGTATATATTGACAAGTGCGAGCGGCCTGCTGCCATCGCTGGCGTATTTTTTGCAGAGTTTGTATTGCGTGTCCCGATGCTGGCAGGTGATCTTGCGCAGGCGTAGCCTGGTGCCATCGAGATACAGGTCATCGATCGTTCGGAATCCTATTTCGGAAAGATCGGGAATGTCGCGGAGAAGAAAACGCCGCTCAAATTCAAGTCGCGCATATTTCGGAATTGAGTGCGCCATCTCGCAATGGGGCGCCCGCCGAAGGCACAAGCGCCCAACCCCTCAATATCAGTGCGTGGACATCGGTTGGGGATGGCTCAGGCGGCTGCGAACAGCCGTGAGTTCTGATGTCGTGTGGTTCAGACGATCAGCAAGAACGCGCATGATCTCGACCGCCATCTCCGGAAAATCGCTGAGGAGCTTCAGGAAATGTTCCTTGCTGATCTTCAACGCCTCCAGCCTTGAAGTCGCCTTCACGGTCGCGGTGCGGGAGACGTCGCAAAGAATGGCGATTTCGCCGACGATGGAGTTGAGATCGACCTCGGCAACCTTGATCTCGCCGGCGGGGCTGTCGACGAGAATATCAGCGGTTCCTGAAAGAACAACATAGGCGGCATCGCCTTGATCGCCCTGATGAAACAGGGTTTGGCCAGCATTGTAGCTGACGCGATCCGACGTGAACGCCAAAAGTTTCAATTTCGCAGGTGCGATGCGCGAAAAAATCGGCACCCGCTTCAGCATTTCGACTTCATCTTTCAGAAGCATGAGCTTCAAACCCCCAGTGTTCGGCCCCAGACACCACTGTTGAGATAGAATATTACGATAACAGTTCTTTGAACATACCGTTTTTCTCTAAAAGATCGGTACTCGAGCCGCTTTCGACAAGGTTGCCGTGATCGAAAACCAGCACGCGGTCGAACAATTCCGCAAAACTGGGATTGGACAGAACCCAGACGATCGCCGGCGAGTAATTGGCGCTATCGAGATCTCCCAGGATCGCCCTCGCGATCTGATCCTGAACACGATGATCAAGCGCCGGCAGCGGACGATTGCAGATGATGTAATCGGCCCGTTTCAACAGCGCGCGGCCGAGATTGAGCTTCTGGCGTTGGACGTTTGTCAGCCGCTTGCCACCCGAACCGACATCGAAATCCAAGCCGATAGACAGGACGCCATCATGCATGCCGAGACGCCCGAAGACATCGTACATGATCTGGTGCACACGTTCAGGCGCATTGGCCTGCTGATGCGCAATGCGCCCGAACAGAACATTGTCCATCAATGTCGCCGATGCCGTGAACCGCTCGGGATCATAACGCTCGATGACGCTGGCGAGATCGGCCGGGATATTCTCGTAGAATTTCGCACGCGCCTGAACGATCTTCTCCATGAGCATTTGCGTCAGAAGACCGAAACGGTGGCGAGGCTCGATGTAGGAGAAGCTCAGCCGGATGATCGCCGAACGTTCGTCGGCGGTAGCCGCCTCGTAACCCTTGCCGTTGAGCTTCTGCAGCAGCGCCTCATAGGTCGGAATGTCTTCCGCCGTCATGAAGGTTAGCTGTTGAAAGAAGGGGTGATCGGGAGGCAAGTCCGTAAAGAGTTCGACAGCGTTCTCGGCGATCTCCAGACCCATATCGTAGAGATCGGAAATCAGCCCCGTTTCTGCGAACAACTGCCGGAAATAAGGGTGCGCGGCCAGCTTACGGTTGGTCATCTGCGGCCGCTTCAAGGTGCCGAACAGCAGATTTTCGCCGACAGTCGCCTGTAGATTATACGCATCGAACTGGAAGGGGACGACGAGGTCCTCGAGTTTTTCCTCCTGCAGCCTCGACCGCAATGCCTGCCGCAGCTCGACGATGCGTGAGGTGAGATCCTGATGTGAAGCGGTATCGACATTCGAACGCAGTGCCATGTCGAAAATATCCTGAGACATGGCCACGGCATCGAGAACAGGGCGGATCACCGAATAGATATCATCCGGGCCGCTCGCACCGGCAGCAGCATAGTCGACCCAATCGCCGTTGAGATCGAGTTCCGGATTGGCCGCTCTTCGCGCCTCGCTCATCTGCCATTTGGCCCTCGTCGCCTCCTCCTCGCTATAGGCGGGGGGGATAAGCGGCGCATGCTTGAGGCCATAAAGCAGATTGCTGCGCAACGTGCCGTGGAAGAAGAAGGTTTCGGAGGAGGCATAAGCGATCCGCCGCCCGGTCAGTGACTCCGGCAGCTCCAATATGTCGCGTCCGTCAATCGAGACGCGGCCGCTGTCCGGCCAGACCAGTCGGCCAAAAGCCTCGGCCAGATACTCGCCACCGGCGCCGCTGACCCCAACGATCGCCACCTTCTCTCCGGGGTGTATCTCGACGGATACGTGATCGAGCACGCGCGCTCCGCTGTCATCGACGACAGTGACATTGGTCGCGACAAGCGAATGGGTGATGCGGCCGGCGGGCGCGGGCGAGACGACCTGAATTCTCGAATCGATCAGATTGTCGACGCTGAACTGCTCGACCACCTGATTGTACTTGACCTGAACGTCCTGACGCGACTGATCCCAGTCGATCAGTTCCTTGAGAGGGCCGGGCAAATCCTTGTAGGCGTTGATGACGGCGACGAGCTGACCGATGTCCAGCCGGCCCTGCAGGGCGAGGAAGCCGCCGACCAGATAGAACAGGAACGGCGTCACCTGTGCCAGGAAGTTGTTGATGAACTTCACCATGAACTTCCATTGGTAAAGATCATAGCGGATCGAGAAGATCAGGCCGAGCCGCTGCGCGATATCGGCACGCTCCCAATTGGTCGTGTCGTTGGCATGGATAGTGCCGATACCCTCGACGATCTCGCCGACACGGCCGGAAAGTTCGCGCGCCGTCAGCTGCCGCTGGCGGCCGAGCTCCAAAAGGCGCTTGCGCATGCGCGGGATGACGATCGCCTGCACGGCGACGATGGCCGCTGCAATCATGCCCAGCCAGAAATTCTGCATGATGATGAAGACGAGAGCCGTGACGGCCTGACCACCCAGGAGCGCAGGCTGCACGAAGGCGTCTCCGGTGAAGCCGCCCATTGGCTCCACCTCGTCCTTGATCATGGTGGCGATCTCTGCGGGCTTCACCCGCTTGAAATGCGCAGGAGGGAACCGGAGCACCCGGTCGATCAGCTCGAAACGGATGCGGCGCAACATGCGCTCGCCAAGCCGGCCCTTGTACGTGTTGATATAGAGCTTGAAGAGGCCATTGAGCACGACCAGCGCCAGGAACACCAGGCTCAACGCCACCAGCATCCACATGCGGGTGAGCTGGATCCCATGAAACACCTCGACGTGGCCGATCAACGGCAAGTCGAAGGCAATATGCATGAAAGTCTGCGTGTCACCCGGATGCTCGAAACCCTTGCCCTGTATAGGTCCATTGACGATCTGCTTCGGCAGGTCGAACGACAGGAAGTACGGGATCATCGAAGCCGCAACGACCAGCAGTATCCAAATCTGCTCCAGCCGGGTATTCGACCAAATGTAACGCGCTAGGCTTTTTTCCATCGCTTATTGCAGGCTTTCAGATTCAATCGCCCAGCGCCGGCGAGATGCCGGCACCAATGTTGCAGAAATGCAGGATGAGCTTGTTGCGGATGCGTGGCCCCATTGCGAAAAGGAACGCCGCCCGGTCTTTCGTCCACGCTCCCCCCCGATTCATCGATTTTTCGATTTATATCACAAGATTGCAGGAATCCAGGAGCATAAAACGACAGGTTATATCGATCGTTGGTTCATCGCACCCGTCACGAAGCCTGGCGAATGATGGCCGAAGTTCTTGCCGCTCCACCAAGATCGATATCTGAGCTGCGGGGCTTGGGTCGCGAAAGCGCCGTCTCCACCGCCTCGACCAACAGAGCCGTCGTCAGCCCGGCTTCAGGCAGCGTCAGCGCAAGACCCAGCTTTTCCAACCGTTCGGCTCGAACGGATTGCTCGGTTTCACCACCGGCGGTAAACGGCACCAGAATGGCACGGCAGCCTGTGACGAGGAGATCGCCGACGGTATTATAGCCAGCCTGCGAGATCGAAAGCTCCGCGCCCCTCAGAAGCGAGGGAAAATCCTTGCGGAAACGCACGATTTCGACGTTGCCCGGCGCGTCCTTGGCCAAATCCGCAAAATCCTGCTCCGGCAAATTCGGGCCGGTCACCAACAGCCAGCGACGATCGATCGCTATACGGCACGCCGCCTCGAGCGAGGCACGGATGAGATCGCGCCCGACGGCTCCCCCGCCGGCGGAAACGACGATATCGAAGGTCTCGACGGGCTCGGGAGGCAGCGCAGGCGCGACAAGCCCAGTGTAGACGATCTTGTCGGCGATAGAGCCGGTCAAAGGGAACGTCTCTTCCAGTCGAATGAAATGAGGATCGCCATGGACCAGAACGCCATCGAAGTGATCGCGAAGCAGTGCAACCGTCTCTTCATCACGTCCCGGCTTCTTCTGCTGCTGCAGAATGTCGCGCACGGACGTGTAAAGGCGGGGCTTCGGATCGGCCTTGGCGATAGCATCGAGCAAGGGCAGCAGTTCAAAGCGCATCTGCCGGCGGCCAAAGGGAAATGCTTCTATGATGACCACGTCCGGTGCAGACTGCCGAAACGCTTCGAGAAGGAGCTCGCGGCGGTGCGCCAGGAAGGCTTCATCGACTGGATTGCCCGACCGATCGGCGAGCCCGGAAAACCCGGAGCTGCTGGCGACCACCGCCGGCAGCGTCACGGAGATCACGTCGCCGCCGGGAAAGCCATTCACCGGAATACCGCCGGTAACGACGGTGACCTGGCAGCCGTCCGCAGCCATGTCGCTGGCAATGCGGCTTGCCCGCGCCAGATGGCCGATGCCGAGGAGATGCTGAACATAAAAGAATATGCGCAAGGGACGGGTAATTGCCGATGTCATGCGGATTTCCGCCATTGCTCTTCCTTTTGCCACTGCTCCTCGAACAGTCGCGTCAATTGCCGAATGCTGGCGTGATGATCGAAATGCTCGCGCACTCGCTTCTCGGCCGCATCCCCGAATCTGTGGCGAAGGGCCGGGTCTCGGATTGCCTTTTCCAGCGCCGCCGCAAGGGCCTGAGGATCTTCCGAGGGAACGACAAGACCATTCTCACCATCTTCCAGCAGCTCGGGAACGCCCGAGATATTGGTGGAGATGCAGAGGAGACGCTGGCTGGATGCCTCGACGAGCACATTCGGCAGTCCGTCCCTATCCCCATCCGCGGCAACGCGGCAGGCAAGCGCGAAAATATCCGCCTGACGGTAATGCGCGAGCACATCCTCCTGCGCTAACGCCCCCTTCCAGGTGATGCGATCAGTGATCCCCAGCGTTTCGGCAAGCGCCTTCAGCTTGGCGAGGCCGTCGCCACCGCCGATATGGGTGAAACGCCAATGCAGGTCGCTGGGCAGCAGCGCCAGCGCCTTCAGCAAAACGTCATAGCCTTTCTTTTCCACGGCACGGCCGACACTGAGGATGAAGGCGGGGTCGGACGCATCCATGCCGTCACGACTGGAGTGTTCGCCCGGGAAGGAGCCGAAGCGATCGAGATCGAGGCCGTGATAGCTCAGATACACATTGTCGCGCATCTCGGTCAGATCGCGCATATGTTCGAAGCCGCTGCGCGTGCAGGTGACGGTCCAGCGGGCGCGGCCAAGCTTTTCCGAAAGCTCCCAGTCTGGCGAGGTCCAGATATCCTTGGCGTGGGCCGAGCAGGTCCAGGGAACACCGGTGATGATACTGGCATAGGCCGTCACGGATGCCGGCGTATGGATGAAGTGCGCGTGCAACCATTCACCGCCCTCGGGCCATTCATGCGCCAGCACCAGGGCCTGGCCGAAACGGCGAATGCGGTTCGGTGTCAGATCCCGCTTCAAGTCGGCCCAGAATTGCTTCAAGAGCGGCCGAAATCCTGGCCTGCGGATACCGGCAAAGAAAGCGCGCAAGACCCTCAGCGGTTCGTCGTGCAGATACTCAGGCAAGTAAACCACGCGCGCCTTGATCTCGTCGTGGACCGGATGGCGCTTCTTGTCCGTCGGCTTTCGCATCGAAATCAGCGTCAGATCGAATCCGGCCCGTTCGAGACCGAGCAGCTCTTGCGCGATAAAGGTTTCCGACAGACGAGGATAGCCCTTGAGGACTACCAGTATTTTCTTTCGCATCAAAAGATCCCGATGATCCGCATGTCCGTTTTCAACGGAGCCACGGAAATATTCTATCTCGTTGTCTTCGCGCAATTACGGACGCAAACAACGCCGCACTCTTGCCGGAATTGCATTACTCGGCAACGATCGACAACGATGGATAGCGCTCGCGATCATCGAACCACTCGCCGACTGTTCGTGAAATATGCACCAGCCCCTCGAGACGCATGTTGCTGCTGCTTGCCGAAGGCGGCGCGCGGTTCGGCAGGCGTTTCAAAGCGGCGGCAAGCTGCTTGGGATCCGCCGATTCCTCCGGCAGCAGCATATCGACCAGGCCGAGTTCGCTTGCCCGCTGCGCCCGGATCAGCTGTTCCTCGCGCGGCCGCGTGCGTGGAATGATCAACGCCGGCTTATCGAAGGACAGGATCTCGCAATAGGTGTTGTAGCCGCCCATGGCGACGACGGCCTTCGCGCCGGCGATCAGCTCTTCCATCTTGTTATCAAATTCGATCACCTGCAGACAGTCGATCTTGCCGGCCCGTTCCAGCAGCTGGCTGCGCTCCTTGGCCGGCATATAGGGGCCAAGAACGATCAGTGTCTTCTGCGTCAGAGTGCTATCGTGCTCGAAAGCGCCGATGACATCGCTGACCAGGTCGGCGCCATCGCCGCCACCGCCCGTGGTTACCAGGATGTAGTCGTCGTCGGGCACATGTTCGGATTTCGTGCCGAGCCTGGAAACGCTGCGCTGCAGGAAGCCGACGAACTCCATCTTCCGGCGCACGCCAGCCGGCACGTCGAGACCGACGAGCGGGTCATGGAAATCCGGCGGTCCATAAACCCAGACGCGATCGTAGAACTGGTCGATCTTCTGCAGGACGTTGTTCTTTTTCCATTCCGCCTCAAGCAAGTGCGGTGCGTCCATGACATCGCGCATGCCAAGAACGAGGGTCGTGCCGCGCGCCTTGAGATAGGTCAGCGTCTCCTCGACCTCGCCCTTGAGCCCCAGGGGCTCCTTGTCGACGATGAAGACGTCGGGCTGAAAGGTTTCGGCGGTGTGCCGAATGATCGATTGCCGCATCTTCAACGTCTCTTGCAGAGCAACATGGCTTGCCATCGACGTATATTCACCATCGCGCAGCTTGATGACGCTGGGCACCTTCACGAAATCGACGCGCGCGCGATAATCGAAAGCGCCGGCGATCGTCGCACCGGAAATGATCAACACATTCAGGCCACGATAATCCTCCACGAGAGCATGTGCGATCGTGCGGCATCGCCTCAAATGGCCGAGACCGAACGTATCGTGGCTGTACATGAGGATTCGAGCATCTTCTAAGCGCCGCTTCATGGGCAAAACCTCTGGGGGATGAAAGTCATGTACGCGGTCTGTCGGCAAACGACATCCGCGTCCGCTCCTCGAATTGCAATCCTGTCTTCGCCATTCACCCTGCTATTTGTAGGGATCGGCGGCATCGCGCAAGCCGTCTCCTAAAAAGTTGAACGCCAGAATGACCAAAATCACCGGGATCATTGGAAAAAGCAGCCATGGATAGAAGGCGATGACGCTGACGTTCCGGGCCTCGGTGAGCAGGATGCCCCAGCTCGTGATAGGCGGCCGCAGGCCCAAGCCTAGGAAACTCAGGGCCGTTTCGCCGAGAATCATGCTCGGAATGGAGATCGTCGCCGCGGCGATCAAGTGTGACATGAAGCCCGGCACGAGGTGACGGCCGATGATGCGCCTGGTGGGGGCGCCCATCAGCTGCGCGGCAAGCACGAAGTCCTCTTCACGCAGAGACAGGAGCTTGGAGCGAACCGCGCGCGCTAGCCCTGTCCAATCGAGGATGCCGAGGATGATGGTGATGCCGAAATAGACGATGATCGGGCTCCATGTCACCGGCATGATCGCCGCCAGCGCCATCCATAGAGGCAAGCTTGGCAGCGACTGAAGCACCTCGATGATCCGCTGGACGAGCAGGTCGAACAGGCCGCCGTGATAGCCGGCAAGGCCACCGATGATGATCCCCAGGATAAAGCTGATGGAAATGCCGATCAGCCCGATCGTCAGGGATATGCGCGCGCCGTAGATGATGCGCGACAGCACGTCGCGGCCGAGCCGGTCGGTTCCGAGCAGATACATCTGACCGCCGACGGCCGGACAGACCAGATGGAAATTTGAATCGACCAGCCCCCAGAACCGATAGGCGTCGCCGCGGCAGAAGAAGCGGATCGGCTGCACGTCCGATGTATTGTCGGTATAGGTCCTGCGCAGCGTGTCGATGTCGAGCGTCATCTTTCGTCCATAGACGAACGGGCCGACAAAATTGCCTTTGTCAAAGAGATGGATCGGCTGCGGCGGCGAGTAGATCGAATCCACGTTGCGAGTATGCAGCCCGTAGGGCGCCAGAAACTCGGCAATCAAGATCATCCCGTACAGCAACGCCAGGAAGATCCCTGATACGAGCGCGAGCTTGTGTTTCTTGAATTTCCACCACATCAGCTTCTTTTGAGAGGCCATGTAGTAGCGAGCCTGGCCGGCCGACATGGTTTCGAACTGATCTGGATTGAAATCCGCGCCGGAGACGTAGTGCTCCAGGGGCGCGCCGGGGCTTGGCAAGGATGCGCTCACTTTGTACTCCTGCCTTGCAAGCGGATGCGGGGATCGAGAAAGCCGAGCGCGATATCGGAAATCAGCACGCCGATGACGTTGAGGAAGGCCAGAAACATCAGGAAGGAGCCGGCAAGATACATGTCCTGGCTCTGCAAGGCCCTGATCAGCATCGGACCAGTCGTTTCCAGAGACAGCACGATGGCGGTGATTTCGGCGCCGGAAATGATAGCAGGCAGGATCGACCCGATATCGGCGACGAAGAAATTCAGCGCCATACGCAACGGATACTTCAACAGCGCCCGGAGCGGATGCAGGCCCTTGGCGCGCGCGGTGACCACATATTGCTTCTGCATCTCGTCAAGCAGATTGGCGCGCAGCCGGCGGATCATGCCAGCCGTGCCCGCCGTACCGACGATGATGACCGGAATCCAAAGATGATCGAGGATCGAGCGGGCCTTCTCCCAGCTCATCGGTTGCGACAGATACTTCTGATCCATCAGATGACCGACCGATACGCCGAACCACGTCTTTGCGAAATACATCAGGATCAGCGCAAGCATGAAATTGGGGATGGCTATTCCCAGCAATCCGAGAAAGGTGAGGCCGTAGTCGCCCCAGCTATATTGATGGGTGGCCGAATAAATGCCGATCGGGAAAGCGATCAGCCATGTCAACAGGATCGTCGTGACTGAAACGAGGACAGTGAACCACAGACGGTCGCCCACCACGTCCGAGACCGGCAGCTGATATTCGAAGGAATAACCGAAATCCCCGTGCAGCATGCCCCCGGCCCAGCGAAGGTACTGAATCGGCAATGGCTGATCGAGCCCGTACTCGTGACGAAGATTCTCCATATCCTGAAGGTTTGTAGTATCGCCTTGCGCGCGCAATTCGGCGAGCTGGCTTTCGAAGAAGTCGCCGGGCGGGAGCTGGATGATGGTGAAGACCAGCATGGAGATGATGATCAAGGTCGGGATCATCACCGTTATACGCCAGAGGATATACCTAAGCATTTCCGCGTTCCTCCTTCATCCAGAAGGTATCCGGCATGTGGATGCCGAGAAGACTGGTCGCGAAGCCAAAGAGAGCCTCTTTCGGCACGTTTTGCATTTTTGCGGAATGGACGATGGGCAGGAAGGTCGCGTTGATAAGCCCGATCGAGAAAACCTGGTCCGAGTATATTGCGAGCATCTTGTGCCAGATTTCGGCGCGCTCGAAGGAGGATGCCGCGTCCTCCCATTCGTTCAACAACTTGACCAACTCGGCGGCTTCCGGGAGATCGGGCGCAACACCCTTCGTCTGCGCTGAAAGATAATACATGCCCCACAGAGGCCACTGCATCTGGTCGTTGGTGGTCGGCGCCAACTCCGCCGGGTTCATATCCGCCGTCGGCACGCCGTTGTCGAGGCCGTACCACAGCGACATCAGAATGCGGCCGCCCATGGCGCGACTGCGGAAAATGTCGCGCTGGGAAACGCGCGGAAAAAGTGCGATGCCTACCTTGCGCCAGTGATCCGTGACCAGCTCCAGAACATCCGTGTCGAGTGTGCTTTCACCCGGCGTTTCGACGGTGATTTCCATGCGCCGGCCATCGGGCAGCAGGCGGATACCGTCCTCGTCACGCTTGGAAAGACCCGCAGCATCGAGAAGCGCATTGGCTTGACCCGGATCGTGTGAAATCCAGGCCGATGCATATTCCGGCTTATAGAGCGGGCTGTCCGGCAGCACGGTATCGGCACTCTCGGTCCCAAGGCCATAGAAGACCGCCATATTGATCTCGTGGCGATCGATTGCCAGCGACAGGGCGCGCCGCACCCGCGCATCGCGCAAGACATCCCGCCAAACCTGATCGGTGCTGTTCAGATTGGGAAACAACGCGACGCGCGACCCACGCACCGCCTTCCAGAGATTGACCTTGGTCGAATATCTCTGCTCGCCCTCTTTCAACAGCGTATAATCGTTGAAATCCAATCCGGTTGCCTGGAGATCGCTCTCCCCGACACTGGTCTTGAACGCGATGATCTGCGGAGAACTGATGTTGAGAAGCATCCGGTCGATATAAGGCAGCTGCCGGCCGTTTTCGTCGACACGATGGAAGTAAGGATTGCGCTCGAAAACGAACTGTTCTGCGGGCGGTGTCGTCGTGTTCCGCCAGGGGTCGAGCACCGGCAGATTGGGATTTTCCGGCCTGTAGGACCGCGCCATCTTGATGTGCAGATCCTGCCATTTCTTCACGCGCTTTTCCTGCATCAGCGACGAAAGCCGAATCTTATCCTGATATTTCTTGTGGAACTGCTTCAGATAATGGCCGGGGCCGGCAATGACGAGCGGTTGCGCAGCAGCCAGAAGCGGCAGGAAATCGGGGTTGGGGGCGTCCCAGGAATATCGCACCGTCAGCTCGTCGAGCATCTCGAAACGAGGCAGGCTACCGTGCGGACGCAGCTCGAGCGCACCACCGCCCGGTGTCAATTCCTTATTGAGAATGACGTCTTCCCACCAGTAGCGGAAATCATTGGCCGTGAAAGGATGGCCATCGGACCATTTGTGTCCGTCGCGCAGCTTGAAAGTGAAGACCGTGTCGTCGACGGCGGAGAAGGATTCTACAATATCGGGCTGCAGCGTCAGCGTGTTGTCATAGCCGACGAGACGGGCATAGCCGTAAATCGTCATGAAGCGGATATCGTTCTGGCTGCCGATGATCATGCGCACGGAACCGCCATACTGGCCAGGCGTACGGCCCATGCGGGCAACGTTGATGATGCGCGGGAATTTCGGCAGGCGCTTGGCGAGGTGCGGCATCTGGCCGGCCCTCAGCCAATCCGCATAATAGTCCGGCTCATTGTCGACATCCGCGGCGATAGCGACTTGCGGCAGGACCGTGGAGGCCAAAAGACCGAGGAAGGTGCGCCGACGTATCATTTGCGCAGCTCCTGAGCATCGACGCCAAGACGGGCGCGAACGAAATGGCCACCACCCAAATCGGCATAGGCAAGCTCCGCATCCCCGCTCTCCGAGAATTTAGGCCCCCACTTCTGCCGAGCTGCCGGCCCCTCGCTGTTCACGACCGAGAAGTCCAGCGGCCGATCGAGGTCGGGGAATGGCACGGCGGCCAGCAGGGAGCGGGTGTAGGGATGAACGGGATCGCGCAGAATGATTTCGCGCGGAGCGATTTCAACGATGCGACCGCGCGCCATGACGGCAATCCGGTCGGCCATATAATCGACCACTGCCAGATTGTGAGAGATGAACAGATAGGTCAGCCCGAGTTCCTTCTGCAGATCCTTGAGCAGGTTTAGGATCTGCGCCTGCACCGAGACATCGAGCGCCGAGACCGGCTCGTCGAGGATCAGCAGTTTCGGCCCGAGCGCCAGAGCGCGCGCTATGCCGATGCGCTGGCGTTGCCCGCCGGAGAAGCTATGGGGATATCGGCTGAGATAGTGCTTATCGAGCCCGATCGCCTGCATGAGCGCCTTGACCTTCTCCTTGCGCTCGGCGCTATCGCCATGCCCGTGGATCTCCAGGGGTTCGCTCAGGATATTGCGGACAGTCATGCGCGGAGAAAGCGACGAAACGGGATCCTGAAAAACCATCTGGATTTTCGTGCGGAGATCCATCAACTCCTTGCCGTTGACGGCAAGTACATCGACCTTGCCGCTGCCGTCGTCAAAGCTGACCGAGCCGGCGTCGGCGCTGACCGCTCTCATGAGGATCTTGCTGACCGTCGTCTTGCCGCAACCGCTCTCGCCCACCAATCCCAGACATTCGCCGCGGCGAATGTCGAAGCTCACATCGTCGACGGCGCGAAATTTCGTCCCGTCCTTGCGACCGAATAGCCCCCCGGCCTTTGAAGCATAGGTCTTGGTCAGATTACGCACGCTGAGCAGGACTTCCGGCGCCGTATCGACCGGTGCCGCCGTACCGCTGCCGATCAGCTTTTTCTTGCCGGAGAACGTGCCGAGATTGACGGGAACATCGCGCAATGACTTCAAGCGCTCCCCCGGTTTCATGTCGAAATGCGGAACCGCAGCCATGAGCGCCTTCAGATAGCGGTGCTGCGGCTTGCGAAAGATCGTGTCGACCGGCCCCGCCTCCATGATCTCGCCGTGATAGATGACGACGACCTCATCGGCCATATTGGCAACGACGCCGAGATCATGGGTGATCAGAAGCATCGCCATGTTGAAGCTCTGCTGCAAATTGCGCAGCAACCCAAGGATCTGAGCCTGGATGGTGACATCGAGTGCCGTGGTCGGCTCGTCGGCAATCAGAAGCGCCGGGTTGCAGATGAGCGCCATGGCGATCATCGCACGCTGACGCATTCCGCCTGAGAGCTCGAAGGGATACATATCGAAGGTGTGGTAGGGATCCTGGAACCCGACGAGGTTCAGCATCTCCTCCGTCTTCTCACGCTGTTCGGCCCTTCCGATACCAGGATTATGGATACGGAGCGCCTCGCTGATCTGATTGCCGACCGTGTGCAACGGCGACAGCGAGGTCATCGGTTCCTGGAAGATCTTGGCCATGCGCGCGCCGCGCAGCCGGCGCATGGCAATGCCGTCACGCGGCAATTGGAGAACGTCCGTCGTCTGGCCATTGAGCGGATCGGTAAACAGAATGCGCCCCGTTGCCTTTGCGGCAGCGGGAAGAATACCCATGATCGACTGGCTTATAATGGACTTTCCGGAGCCGGATTCACCGACCAGTGCCGTAACCTTGCCGGGAAGCACTCTCAAGCTGGCATTCTTGACGACGCTTAGCTTATCCCCATAGAGCGAGAACGAAACGTCGAGGTTCTCGATACGCAGCAGATCAGTCCCTGACGCCATACATATTACTTCCCACACACATGACCTTTGTGGCCTTATACGGCACACTAACGTAGGCCAGAACAGGTGTCTAGCTGGTCAAAGTAGTGGGAGCACTGTTAAAAAACTGTCGTCTTTCCAGTGATATATCGGTTTATGCTGGGCCTGGCGCAGCAACAGTCACGGGGCAAACTTTTCGACTTGAAGACGACCCTCGAACTTCTTGGCATCCCTGTGCAACAGAATGACCTGCTCGGCCTCCGATAGCCCATCCGTTTGGGTGTCATTGAACATCTCTGCTACACGGCTGGACGCTGTTGCGGTCTTCGGAGAGACGACGGTAAAGCGCTGGCGCACGCCCCGCAGCTTTTCCTCGCCGAGTGTTCCCCATTCGCAATCGGTATAGCCGGAGAATGCCTGGCTCGCGACGACCTCAGTCGCGTATTTCTTCGTCAGGGATTGCAAGCGCTCCACCTCGTTGACGGCAGCCCCGAAAGCCGAGAAGGTCAGCCGGTCCTTCAACCCGACATTACCGAACATGACGTTGCCGACATGCAGGCCAATCCCGTAGCGCACTTCGCTCAAGCTGCGTGAGCGGCGATCCTCGTTCAATGCGGTGACCCGACGCTGGGCCTCGAAGACGGCGGAAAGCGCCGCCTCGCAGGCGACCTTCGACGGATCCTTGTGCCGTCCGCAAGGATAAACGGCCAGAAATCCATCACCGAGGAAGCTCAATATTTCGCCGCCGTTGCGATTGAACGGTGCGGCGATCGCATCAAAGAATTCGTTCAACGTGTCAATGTAGGCCTGCCGCCCTTCCTTTTCGGCGTAGACGGTTGATTGGCGCATATCGCCCATGACGAGCGCCGCGCGGATCGTTTCCCCGTCGCCACGACGGATCTGACCATTCAGCACGCGCTTGCCGGCGTCACCGCCAAGATAGGTGGTCAGCATATTGTTGGCGAGCCTTCCGAGAACCGCCATCTTGGCCGCCATGGCCAGGTGGTTCTGTATCCGCATCAGCGCGCCGATCATCTCCTCGCTGAAGCCACCGACACTATCGGTCGACCAGGATCCCATCATCCCCTGCACGGAACCGGCCCCGAAGGTCTGCACGAAGGCGAGGTAGTCGGTGACCTTCTCCTTGCGCAGATCGTCGAAAATCGGAAATTCCACCGCGCCATCCAGGTCTATCCGACGGCGAAGATGCTGAAGATTATTGGACAGGAGGTAGTAATAGGGGCTCTGCATGAAGCGTTCTGGCCTTTCGTTGGCATGCCGGTAGCCTTCGATCGTCAATCCGCCCGCCCTTCGCCACGTAAAGCCGAGCGCGTCATAGAGCGGGTGCAACATCGAAAAGGTCAGGTGAACCCGATTGAGCGGCATGCCTGTCGCAGCCATACGCTCGCAGAACCCTCGAACGATGGTTTCCAGGTTTTCGCCGGTCAATGCCGCCTGGGTCAGCCACTCCGCAACCTTGTCGAGAAGAATATCGGAAACAGTCGAATGAGCAGTCATTATCCCCAAAGCCTATCTTTGCAATTATGGATACACCGCCCCGGCAATGCAGCAGCTGCCAAATCCCCGGATTACCCTCAGCGGCGCGTCCGGCCTCTCGGCCCGGTCGAATAAAACAGTCATGCGAGGCGGCATCGCTTTTCCCACAGATGGTGCCTGCCAACGCCAAAAAACGGCCGCACCTGTCGCCTGCCTCATCCAATCAAAATGCAACAAAAGACAGCCGGCAAATCGTCGACTCTCGTTTTGTTCTCTTTCAGATAAGGCGCACATACCGCTGAAACAATGGGCAAAAAGCGGGTGGGGTCGATAAATTTCATTTGGCAGCAAATAGCCGGCAAAACGTCTTTCCGTTCCAAGCGCGGCGCGATCACGCCCCGGCGGCAAACTCTGGCGGCTTCTTGCCCCGCATCGCCATGGCAGCCATGGCGTATCCGCCGCTTGCACCATCGATAAAATGCATGTGGTCACGCATCAGCGGCGTCGGCACGAAACATGTCATCAGCGCGCTTTCCTGCCGATGCAGACCATAGCGACAGACGCCGTCCGCCTCGGCCTGGCGCAGGCGCGCCTCGATACGCGACAGACGTACGGTATCGACGTCGATGGTCATCTTCAGGCCGTCGTCAAACTTGCGAAAATCAGAGTTCGCGGCAAGGTCGCTCCGATAAATCTTGGCATCGAAGCCCGGGATGCGGAGTCCAAACTTGTCGAGGATGCAGACAAGAGCAATCTGCCCGGCGATGGCAAGCTTTTGCTGCCATCGGCGAGCCGGCGACGCCAAGGCGCGCGCCTCCATCTCCGCCCCCTCAAAGATCAGCGACGGCGTCGGTCCTTCGACGGGAACCGGATGGCCATCGCGGCTCTCCTCACGGGAAATCGCGATGATGTCGGCGACGAGCAGCTGGAACTTCGCGCTGTTTCCAATGTCGCCCGGAACAGCGATGATGGAAACGATCTCGCCATTATGCGCCTTGATCGGGTTCCAGCGGCAGGACAGACCCGTCAAGTCGGGTCGAGCTTGCGGGGCAGCTGCCTCGACGAGGAAATGCCCGGCCTTCATCTGCTTCTCGGCCCAGCTTGTGCCTCCACCGAAAAACATGGCGTAGGAGACATGATCGCTTGGGCTGAAGCGAGCGACCATGACGTCAAGCCCCTCGCTGCGAATGGCCGACATCGGAACCAGAGCCGTTCGCAGCTCGAGCTGCAACTCCTCCGTAACCCAGGTCCGCACCGTGGCAAGCGCCTCTCGCACCCGTACCTCGCCCGATGGCGGAATGGCCACCAGCGCACCGTCGCCGCCGAAGACGAAAGGATAGTCGCCCTTGTCCAGCGCGTTGAGGATGGCCGAAATCACGCTGGCGCCGGCCATATTGACGGATTTGTAGCGGCCGGCCGCTATTGCCTTTGTCGAGCTGACGATATCCGCAACGGCGATCAGCCAATCATCCGGAAGCGGCCGATAATTGGCACTGTCGGTCACACCTTCGAAACGGGTGAAAGCCGTCAGCCCGTGAAAGAAATCGTCGTTGGATGGCTCGACCATAACAGCTCCCCCTTTCATCAGTGCCGCAACATTCTATCCCTACAACAAACATCGCGAAAAGCCAGCGGGCGGTCGACCGACACGACCTGCCGTGCTACTCCGGGCGACGGAGGGCACTGGAACAGGATGATTTTGGGTCCGTTCGCCCTAGAATCTGGATCCGCTCCAAAGCCAAGGAAGTAAAGCATGATGTCGGCGGAAAACCGCTCAGACTTTTCGGCATCATGCTAAAACGCCAAGGATAAGACAGATACGATGAGCCGCCTGGATAGTTTCATTCGCCGCCTGAGCGCACAGCGCGATATTCTCAATGCCGTTGCCGACGAGGTCCGAATGCTGGAGGGCCCCGTGCTTGAGCTCGGCCTCGGCAATGGGCGCACTTTCGATCATCTGCGCGAGCTTTTCCCGGATCGCCGCATCATCGCCTTCGATCGGGCTGCCAACGCCTACGGTCCTTCCATGCCTTCAGCCGACAATCTCGTTCTCGGTGAAATCAAGGATACTGCTGGAGGCTTCATCGGCGCAGAGGCGTCGCTTGCCCATGCCGATATCGGCACCGGTTACGAAGACAAGGATGCCGTGACGCTCACCTGGCTGCCGCAGATCATGGCTGGCACGCTAAGACCGGGCGGCATAGCGATCAGCGGGCTTCCACTCGACCATGCCGATCTCCAGCCCTTGCCGCTGCCTGACAGTGTCAAGGAAGGCCGTTATTTCATCTATCGGCGCAAATAGAGCGTTTCCACGGAAACTGCGTAGCCGTCAACGCAAGAACAGGACGTCGAACTGCTCGCCCTCGGTCGGCAGGTCGGCCACCCTCATCGATTGCTCGCGATCCTCGAAAAAGGCGAGACATTCGCCATAGTGGCTGGCGAGTTCACCGACGAAGGCCTTGGCCTGTTCCTTGCCGTAAAATGCTGGCGTGAACTCCATGTAGAGCGGCACCTGGCGCGCCATCAGCGCCTGCATCGAACGACAGGCGACAGGCTCATATCCTTCGATGTCCATCCAGATCAGGCTGATATCGGTGGGGTCGACGGCTGCCTGCGCGAGAATGTCGGCAACCGGCCGAACGGGAACCGAAATCTTCTCGTCGCTTGCATTCTGGCGCAAGGCGCTGCTTTTGCCGTGGTTCTTGTAATTGAGATAGAAATCGAGCTGCCCTTCCCGATCTCCGGCGGCGCAATTGACTGCAGTCACCATGGTCTCAAAGCCGTTATCGGCTATGTTGGCCGACAACAGCCGGAAATTACGTGGATCCGGCTCGACGCTGACAATGCGGCCATAGATGCCGCTCAGGGCAAAATAGCAGGTCTGCGTGCCGATATTGCCGCCGAGCTCGAGAAGAGCCGAACCTTTGCGCAAGAGGCCGCGTTCGCGAAGCACACTCAGCAATCGGTCGACATGATCCCGCTCGAAATGCCCCTTGCGAAAGACCTTGCGGCCGATGTAATCGGCCGGCGAAAAGCTCATGACATGATCGCCGCAGTCCACCGTCATGCTCTTCACGCGCGAACCGAGCGCGCTGACGAGAATATCGCGGCCGAGACGCGTATCGAACAGTCGCGTTGCGATCGCATCCCGCTTTCTACGGAAGACGCGTTTCCAGTATTTCTTGGCGAGGATCTTGCGGTCGAACATGGGCGCCATCCCTACACCAGCGCTTTCTCGTTGCAAACGGCGAACATCGCGCCGCCGGCCGCTTCACCGACACACCCCCGTTCGCAGCATCAAGCAAAGCGGCTGCTCGCCTCCTTCGAGACGACATAAACCCGCAAAGGCTCACCGCGGCCTCGCACGGCGATCTCGCGGCTTTCGACGCCATCGACCTCGATTTCGGAAAGCCGGGCCACCGGCTCGGAAAAAACGAGCGCTGTGTTGTATTCCTTGGCGACACTTTCGAGACGGCTGGCAACGTTGACGGTATCGCCGATCGCAGTGACGTTCTTGACGCTGCCATATCCCATCGAGCCGACCACCGCCAAACCGGTGTGGAGACCGATCGCGATTTCGAGCGGCGAGCTTAGCTCGTCTGCCAATTCCGCACTGAGCTTGTCGATTTCCCGAATGATAGCGGCAGCGGCTTTCAGTGCCTGCCGATTCGCTTCCTTGGGCGTGGTACGAAGGCCGAACAGGGCCATGGCGCCATCGCCGATGAACTTGTCCATTCGCCCGCCATTTTCCTCGACTATCCGCCCGACGAGCGCAAAATAACGGTTGAGCAGGAAAACGATGTCGAACGGCAGACGCGATTCCGTCAACGCGGTAAAATGGCGAAGATCGCAGAAGAACACGACGATCTCGCGCTCGCGGCCTGGGCTGGCCGCCTGCGTATAGACCGGAATCGTCGCTTCGGCCATCGGCGTGAGCAGCGGCACGACGCTGACGTTTCCGGTGGGCCGCAGTTGGCAGGCCAACCGCACATCCGGCGTGGCGCCGATGCGGTTCAGCGTCTTCTGCTCCAGAGCTTCCGGCGGCGGCAGATTTTCCGCACCGTCGATAATCTGCACACGACAGGTCGAACATTGTCCCTTGCCGCCACAGACGGAGTAGTGCGGGATGCCGCCGAGACGGCTTGCCTCCAGCACGCTGAAGCCGCGCGGCGCATGCACGACTTCGCCGCCGGCATAGCGGATCGCGACCTGATGCTGACGCTCGTGCAATCGGCGACGCGCGCGGAAAGCGAAGAGACCGGCGATCGACAGGCTGAAAGCGCCATAAAATCCAGCGCGGTACGGCCAGAGCGTGTCGGCCATCTGGCTACCGGGCACCGAACCCGTCTCACCGAAACTTCTCAAGTCGCTGTAATAGCCACCCGGATAGCCGCGTTCGTCCTCCTGGGCGGCCTCATGCGTGACGACCTTGCCCATCGCCGCAAAGCCAAGCAGGGCAAGAATCGGAAGGACGATGGCGAAAGATAGCAGGACGGGCGCGATCGCGGTGTACCAGGGGCGAAAGCGCAGCCAGAAATGCACGCCGATACAGCCGTGAATCCAGACGATGACCAGCAGGATGGATTGGCGCACGCCGCTGGTGGGCGATGTCAGCCACAATGTTCGGACTATGGCCTTGTAGGTGTCGTGATAACCATAGACCACATGCACGACGCGCGTGGCGACGATGTGGTCGATCAAAAGGAGCGGCACCAGAAGGCCGGTGACGATCTGGAACGCCTCGCCTGGCGGCATGACCAGCGTTCGACGTATGTAGAGAAGCCGCAGCACCAGCAGAATATGGACGACCAGCGCGCCATAGAGGAACACCGTGCCGATGGGATTGCGCCATACTGCCATGAACCAATGCTGCGCGCGCTCGGCCATGCTGAGGGATATGAGCCCGAGGGAATGATTGGCCAGATGCATGATCACGAAGGAAAAAACGACCAAGCCTGAGCCAAGGCGGAATTTCCGCACGAGACGATCGGAAATGATTGGCTTTCTTGCCTCGATAGTCATCAAACCCAATGTATATTGTCCGTTCACAACAGAAGCGAAAACGGTTATCGCCTATTCATCTAGCCGCAACGCCGCATGCTGTCGAGGATGCGGCCTTTTGAAGCAGGGACCTTATTGTCACGCAACCGGTCGGAATTCGGGCAATCCTCTCACAATTCGGGCTTCTACCATCACTTAATCGTCAACCCTATGCCGGCACAATGAATATTGCTTTCTACGCTCCGCTGAAGCCGCCCAGCCACCCCGTACCCTCGGGCGACAGGCTGATGGCCCGGCAGATCATGGAAGCCCTGCGCATGGGAGGGCACCGGGTCGAGGTGGCCTGCGAACTGCGGAGCTTCACACCAACCCCCGAAGCGGAGTTGCGCGAGGCAATCGCCCGGCAAGCCAGGGATGAAACCTCGCGTCTGCTTGCTGCATGGCAAAGCGAGCCGCCACCCGACCTATGGTTCACCTATCATCCATATTACAAGACACCCGATCTCATCGGTCCGCCGATCGCCCGGCAGCTCGGCATTCCCTATGTCACGGCCGAGGCCTCCTACTCCCGACGCCAGGATGACAACGGCTGGGCTGACAACCAGCGCCTCATCGCAGATGCCGTCCGGTCGGCGACGGTCAATCTGTGCTTTACCGAGCGGGACCGCATCGGACTTGCCGAGGCAATACCGGATGGCCGCTACGAGCGCTTCCCACCCTTTGTCGATGCCGCCAAGTTTGAACGTTCGGCCTCGGCCCCTGGCCCAGGTCCAACGCGGCTGATCACTGTCGCCATGCTTCGAAAAGGCGACAAATTCGACAGCTACGTCATGCTCGCCAAAGCACTCGACCTTATTCGCGATCGGGATTGGACCCTCACCATCATCGGTGACGGGCCGATGCGAGCCGATGTGCGATCGCTGTTCTCAATCTTTCGTGACGAACGCGTTTTCTGGCGCGGCGAACGCCCGACGTCGGAGATTGCAGCAGAACTTGCTTCGGCCGACCTCTACGTCTGGCCCGGCTGCAACGAGGCCTATGGCCTTGCCTATCTGGAGGCACAGGCAGCGGGCCTACCCGTCGTCGCGCAGGCCACGGCAGGGGTGCCCGAGGTGGTGATGGCTGGTAGGACCGGACTGCTAACGCCGGAGGGCAATATCGAAGCCTATGCCGATGCCGTCGCCAAACTTCTGGACGATCGGAACAAGCGGCAGATCATGGCGGACGCGGCCTACACCTTCGTTCACCGGGAACGTTCCTTGATCGCCGCGTCAAAACAGCTTGAAACCATTCTTCGAAAGCATCTGGGAGATACCTATTATGAGCGATAGAGCCGAATGGCAGCCCTTGCGCGACGAACTGCGCCGCTGGAAAGACGCCGGACGCAAGGCGAAACTCTGGTTCCGAGACGACGACGCCATCGAGCCGACCCCGGCCCTCGACCGGCTGCTCTCGCTTTCCGATCGCTTCGAGGTGCCGATGGCGCTTGCGATCATTCCTGGCCCCACCGGCGAACCGTTGGCCGAACGATTGGCGCGAGAAAACCGGATCACCGCCACAGTCCATGGCTGGACGCATCGGAATTATGCGCCCGACGACACCAAAAAGCAGGAACTCGGCCTGCATCGCCCCGAAGATGTCGTGCTAGGTGAGCTGCATCGCGGGTTCGACAAGTTGAAGGTGCTTTATCCACATCAGTTCGTACCTTTGCTGGTGCCGCCGTGGAACCGGATCGACGATGCATTGTTGCCGCATCTCGCTCCCTTCGGCTATCGCGCCGTCTCCGTCTTCGGATTGGCAAAGCAGGGGCCAATCGGCCTGATCAACACCCATATCGATATCATGAGGTGGCATGGTGCGCGGGGTGGCCTGCCGCACGCAGAAATAATCCAACGCGTTGTCGAGGAGTTGCAGAACCGTTTTGACGGCAATGAGGAGCCGATCGGCGTGATGACGCATCATCTCGTGCATGACGATCTGGCGTGGAGTTTCATCGAAACCCTGTTCGAAGAGACTGCCGGCCATGCCGCCATCGAGTGGCGGCCGGTCGGCGACTTCGTGCACTAAATGCTCTCGGTTGTCGCTGCAGGCCTAGAGCTGCAGCGACTGCCCGTCAAAGGCGAAGAACGCTTCCGGGAAGCTCTTCTGCGCATCGCGCTGCATTTCATCCAGCTCGCTATCAGTACGGCCGGGCGCATGATGAAACAGCGCGAGCCGCCTGGCGCCGGCCTTCTTGGCAAGCTTGATGCCCTGGTTCCATGTGGAGTGACCGAAACCCAGATATTTCGGCATCTCCGGTTCGATGTAGGTCGCGTCATATATCGCAAGGTCGGCATCGGCCATCAGCGCGAGCGCGGCTTCATCGAGCTCGCCGTCGGTATGCTCGGTATCGTAGACCATCGCTATCACCCTGCCCGACCACTCGATGCGATAGCCGATACAACCGCCTGGATGATTGAGGCGGGTCGTGTGCATGACGATGCCCGGATGCGGTTTCAGCGTATCGCCCGCAGCAAAATCGCGAAAATTCATGGTGGCGCGACAGATATCCGGTTCGACCGGGAACCATGGCGGCCGCATGAACTGGCCGATCAGCTGCCGCGTCGTCGTTTTGCCGGCGAGATGGCCGGACCACAGATCGACGCTGACGCGCGGATCATAGATGGCGTTGAAGAAAGGCAAGCCGATAATGTGGTCGTAGTGCGAATGCGTGAAGAAGAGATCGATGTTGCGGACCCCTTCCTTTGCAAGGGATGCGGCCGCTTCGCGCAAACCGGTCCCGGCGTCGAATATGATATGCCTACCGGCGTGTCTTAACTCGATGCACGACGTATTGCCGCCGTACCGCTCAAATTCCGGTCCCGATACGGGGATGCTCCCCCGAACGCCCCAAAATTTAAGCTCGAAACTATCGTTGTTCATAGAAGTTTTTACACCATTCCCCTTTCGGTCAAAAAAAGCACACTTTTGCCATCATGCGAAGCCAGCATTTTTCAAAAGTCGTGCGAAGGTGAAAACGGGATCTCATCGCTCGGTCGACGCGGGCCATTAAGCGAGTACCCGCAAACCCGCCGCACAAATCTAATATAGGTATGAAAAGACAAAATAGATAAGGCCCGCCGAATCTCTCATTCAGTCCGGCTTTGCGGGCGCACATTCGCGGGCGGAGCCGATAGGATAGGCTTACAAGGTAGCGGCCGATCGCGCGGCCTGCTCGTAGTAGCCGGATAATGTCCTGAGATGCGAGGCAATATCGGAAAGGCCACCCTGCGACAGGCCGGAGACTTTAGTGGCTTCCACCAGCAGGCGCTCGCGGATTTCAGTATAGCGCTTCAACGCATCAAGGCCCTTGTCGGTCACTCGGATCGTCTTTTCCTTGCCGGCCTTGCCGCTTTTGACAAGACCGGCAGCCTCGAGCTTCTTGATGGCATAGTTGGCGACATGGGTGTCTTCGATATCGAGCACGAGGCAGAGATCGGCAAGCGTCTTTGGCCGGTCGCGGTGCCGCACCGAATGAATGATCAGGATCTCCACCGGAGAAAGGCCGGGCACGCCGGCCGCTGCCATGCAACGCACAAGCCAACGATTGAAGGCGTGGGAAAAGAGGATCGACCCATATTCGAGCTCGGACAAGGCCGGCGAGCTGCCATCCGCCAGATGGGCCGACGAGACGATCAAATCGCGTGGTCTACTCATTTCCTCGGACGTCACCTGAAACCTCCTTCGCATCGGATCAAGACACCTGCAGCTTGCCGAAGCCCGACGACGCCGGGCCGCCGGGTTTCACCATAGCGTTCCTATTTGTCCCGCTTTCCGTAGCCGCCGCCGGTCGGGGTCACGACAGTAAAGGCTTCGCCCGCCTCGAGTACGGTATGGGCCGAGCCGATCAGTTCATCGATCTTGCCGTCATTTCGGCGGACGTAGTTGCGGCCCGTCTGGCCGGCTTCTCCACCCTTGATGCCGAAGGGCGCCACACGCCGATGGCCGGACAGGATGGCGAATTCCAGCTTTTCGCGGGTGCGGATCGTACGTTGCGTGCCGTTGCCCGAGTTCCACTTGCCCCGCCCGCCGGAATTCGATCGAATGTGGAAATCCTCAAGAACGACAGGGAAACGCGTCTCGAGAATCTCAGGGTCGGTCAGGCGCGAATTGGTCATATGCGTATGTACCGCATCGGCGCCATTGAAGCCTGGGCCGGCCGGTGCACCGGAGCAGATCGTCTCGTAGTACTGATAGGCATCATTGCCGAAGGTCAGATTGTTCATGGTGCCTTGAGCCGCCGCGAGCGCCTCTACCGCGCCGAACAGGCAGTTGGTCACGGCCTGGCTGACCTCGACATTGCCGGCCACGACGGCGGCCGGATATTTCGGCGTCAGCATTGTGCCTTCGGGAATGACGATCCGGATCGGCCTCAGGCAGCCGGCGTTCATCGGGATATCGGCTTCGACGAGAACGCGGAAGACATAGAGTACGGCCGCACGCGTTACCGGTTGCGGCGCATTGAAATTATCCGGGCGCTGTTCCGAAGTGCCGGTGAAGTCTACCGTCGCTTCGCGCTTGTCCTTGTCGATCGAAATCTTGACGACGATCTTGCAGCCCTGATCCATCTCATAGCTGAATTCGCCATCCGACAGACGGTCGAGAACGCGGCGCACGCTTTCGGCCGCGTTATCCTGAACGTGGCCCATATAGGCGTCGACGACATCTTCGCCGAAGAGCCCGATCATCTTCTTCAGCTCGGCCACGCCCTTTTCGTTGGCGGCGACCTGGGCCTTCAAATCATTGATGTTCTGCGCGAGCGTGCGCACCGGATAGCGCGCACCCGTCAGCAGCGTGGTAAGCTCTGCTTCACAGAAACGACCGCGATCGAGCAGCTTGAAATTATCGATATAGACGCCTTCCTCCTCGATATGGGTGGCGAGCGGAGACATCGATCCCGGCGAAATGCCGCCAATATCGGCATGATGCCCGCGGCTGGCGACCCAGAAGCGTATCGTCTTGCCGGCATCGTCGAAGACGGGAGTGCAGACCGTGAGATCCGGCAGGTGCGTACCGCCATTATAGGGCGCATTGATGAGGAAGACGTCGCCCGGATGAATGACGGCGTTTTCCCGGATGGCGGTCGCCACGGACGCATCCATCGAGCCCAGATGAACCGGCATATGCGGCGCGTTCGCAACCAGATTGCCCTCGGCGTCGAAGACGGCGCAGGAGAAATCCAGCCGCTCCTTGATGTTGACCGAATAGGCGGTGTTCTGCAGCGTCATGCCCATCTGCTCGGCGATCGACATGAAGAGATTGTTGAAAATCTCCAGCATCACGGGATCGGCCTTGGTGCCGATAGCATTGCGCTCCGGCAGAGCCTTGATGCGCGTGAGGACGATATGATCCCTATGCGTCAGCTGCGCCTGCCAGCCATCCTCGATGACGATCGTCTGGTTGGGCTCGATGATGATGGCCGGGCCGGTTACCGTCTGGCCGGGCTTGATTGCCTGTCGCAGAACAACGGCCGCATCGCGGCTCTCGCCGCCCGAATAGAAAGCGGTACGCTTCGCAGCCTGCGCCTCGCCCTCGGCTGAGGCCTCCAGCTCGATTGCGATATCGGCAGCTGCGCCACCGATCGTTTCGATCTCCACTGCCTCGACCACCAAGGGCTTGTCTTCAGCAACAAAGCCGAAACGGCGCTTGTGCAGCGTCTCGAACTGGCTGCGCAGCCGTGCCGGAGTGTCCGCTTCCGGGAAGGTCGTCTCCACCGCCAGCAGGGTATCCGTGCCGGCGTAGCGGATATGGGCGCGCTGGACCGTCTTGATCTCGTTCGTTGCGACACCCTGCGCTTCCAGCTCGGGCACGCATTCGCTGCGCAATTCGTTGCCAAGGCCCGCAATGGCGGCGGGCGCTGCATCATCAAGAGCGACACCGAGCGCCTTCTGGCGCGTCGCCCTGATGTCGGCAAGCCCCATGCCATAGGCGGAAAGAAGGCCGGACATAGGATGCAGAAGGATGCTCTTCATGCCGAGCGCGTCGGCAACCAGGCAGGCGTGCTGGCCGCCAGCGCCGCCGAAGCAGTTCAGCGCATAGCGCGTCACGTCATAGCCGCGCTGCACGGAGATCTTCTTGATCGCCTCGACCATATTGGCAACGGCGATGCGGATGAAGCCATCGGCAACATCTTCCGGGCTGCGACCATCGCCGATTTCGGCTGCGAGCGCCGCGAATTTGCCACGCACCGCCTCGACGTCCAGCGGCTGATCCTGGTTTGGCCCGAAAATGGAAGGGAAGAATTCCGGCAGCAGCTTGCCAGCCATGACATTCGCGTCGGTAACGGCCAAAGGGCCGCCATTGCGATAGCAAGCCGGACCTGGGAAAGCGCCTGCCGAATCCGGGCCGACGCGGAAACGATCGCCATCGAAATGCAGGATCGAGCCGCCGCCCGCTGCCACGGTATGGATCAGCATCATCGGCGCGCGAACGCGCACGCCGGCCACTTCCGTTTCAAAAGCGCGCTCATATTCGCCGTCGAAATGCGCGACGTCCGTCGAGGTGCCGCCCATGTCGAAGCCGATGACATTGGCAAAGCCGGCTTGTTCGCCGGTCTTCGCAAGACCGACCACGCCGCCGGCCGGTCCGGAAAGGATGGCGTCCTTGCCCTGAAACATATCGGCGGCCGTCAATCCGCCCGACGACATCATGAACATGACGCGCGCGCCGGTGCGCTCGACATCAAGCTCGTCGCAGACCTGGCCAATATAGCGGCCGAGCACCGGCGAGAGGTAGGCGTCGATGACGGCCGTATCGCCGCGACCGACGAGCTTGATCAGCGGTGAGACCTCGTGGCTGACGGAAACCTGCTCGAAGCCGATCGACCGCGCGATCCTAGCAACAGCGGCCTCATGAGCGGGAAACTTGTAGGCATGCATGAAGACGATGGCGACGGAGCGGTAACCATTGGCGAGAAGGTCGCGCAGTGCCGCTTCGGCTGCCGTTTCGTCCAGAGCCAGCTCGACAGTGCCGTCGGCAAGCACGCGCTCCTCGATCTCGACGACATCTTCATAGAGCGCTTCCGGTTTGACGATCTCGGTTGCGAAGATCTTCTTGCGCTCCTGATAACCGATACGCAGAGCGTCGCGGAAACCCTTCGTCGTCACCAGCGCAAGGCGCTCGCCCTTGCGCTCGAGCAGCGCATTGGTGGCGACCGTGGTGCCCATGCGGACCTCACCGATCGCCCCCTCGGGAACCGGATCGCCCTTGCCGAGGCCGAGATGGAGACGGATGCCATGAACGGCGGCATCGCGATAGGCCTCCGGATTTTCCGAAAGGACCTTGCGCGCGTGGAGAGCACCAGACGGATCCCGCCCGACGACGTCGGTGAAAGTACCGCCGCGATCGATCCAGAAATCCCAACGACCCGAAGTGTTCTCCGACAAACCCGCCTCCAGCAGAATGACGCCAATAACAATGAGAATATATCGATAAATCGTCAACGTTTTGTCGTCAATATGATTTCCCGACGTCGAACACCGTCGACAGCTTTTGTCGATATAATCCTTTTGTCCGAGTGCGCCCTAATCCTCCGAGCGGCCCGCCGCCTCACGATCGCGCTCATATCGCCTCGCGAGCGGAAACGCCGGCAGCCACGCTTCCCGGCGAATGGTCCAGAGCTCGTAGGTCGGCGTCAGCCGATCCGGAGCATCGAGCGACCCGAGATTGATTTCGATTTCATCTGCGCTTCGTGAAAAGACGGACGAGCCACAATGAGGACAGAAGAACCGGCCGGCATAGTTGCGCGTCTCGCCTTCGATCGCCACAGCATTCTCAGAGAATATCGCGGACGCGTGAAACAGCGCGCCGTGAAACTTGCGGCAATCAAGACAATGACAAATGCCCACTCGATATGGGCGCCCCGACGCTACAAATCTCACTTTGCCGCATAGGCAACCACCGGTGTACCGATCCATGTCGCACCTCTTTTAAAATCGAGCAGGCGGAACTCTGGTGATAAGCGGAGCAGACACCGCAATTGCCCATGCAGCGCATCGCACCATTCCGGAACCGCGCTGCCATGCGGAATTCACATCAGCTTTTGGCAGCCTCGACAATCAAAGCGGCGATCTCGCCCGGGTGTGAAGCAAGGGAGGCATGGCTTGCATCCAGCTCGATCTGCTTCACCGGGTTCATGCGCGCCGCCATCATCCTTTCGTTGTCCGGATGGATCATCCGATCGGCCTTGGAAACCTGATAGTAGCTTGGTTTTTTCTTCCAGGCGGGAGCAGACACGATGTCGCCGAACGTGCTGCCAAGCGGAGCCTTCTGGGTTACGGCCATGACGAGCGCCTCATCTGCCGTCAGATCCTGGCAAAAGCTCTCGTGAAACTTGTCCGGCTTGATCCAAAGATAGCCGTCGCTATCGGGCGCAATGTTCTCGAAGGCGGCCGGCGGTTTTGCCTGGCTGATACCACCGGCACTCTCTCCGGCGTCGGGTGCGAATGCGGCGATATAGACCAGGGCTTTCACATTCGGCAAATTGCCGGCCTCGGTGATGACTTTGCCCCCGTAGGAATGGCCGACAAGAACGACCGGCCCGGCTATCTGCTTGACCATCTTGCGAGTGCGCTCGGCATCATCGGCAAGCGATGTCAGCGGGTTTTCGACCGCGTGCAAATTGCCATAGCCAAGCCGATTGAGTTCGAGGATCGCTTTCGACCAATGGGCCGCCCCGCCCCAGAAGCCATGAACCAATACGATTGCAGGTTTGTCAGGCATCTCTTCCTCCAACGATGTAAGGATAAGTTTTCCCCGAAAACGCTTTGCGTTTCAGGCCCTCGACTTTGCATGTGTGGTCATCGCAAGCAGCCACACTGACATGTACGACATGTTTCCAGCCGGCAACGATCCAGGCTGCGCCATATGCCTTCCCGGTGCGATCCGGAAAGGAACGATAGGCACTGGCCTGCAACAGCGTCAACTTGTTTGTGAATAGCCGCGTTTCGGACGCCTCTCCGCGAGGCGCTTCGTGGCGCTAATGAAGGCCACCGACACCGAGCAGCCGCTCCACGACCTGATGGTCTGCGGCAAGCGCCTCGGGAGTGCCTCTCCAGGCAAGCCGCCCGCGCTCGAGAATGATGACGTCGCTGGCAAAGTCGAGCGCGCTTTGAATACGCTGCTCCACGAGAAGAATGGTCATGTCTCCGGTTTCGGCGAGCTTTGTGAAAGCCGCCATCAACTCCTCACAAATGACGGGAGCGAGCCCCTCCAAGGGTTCGTCCAGAAGCAGGACCGAGGGGCGCCCGAGGATCGTGCGGGCGGTCGAAAGCATCTGCTGCTCGCCGCCGGAAAGCTGGCCGCCGAGATTCCGGCGGCGCTCATTCAGGCGCGGGAACATATCATAGGCTTCCTGCAGGGCGCTTTTCGGCCGCCCCTTCAGCCCGACGGAGAGGTTTTCCTCCACCGTCAGCGTCGGGAAGACATCGCGCGTTTGCGGCACATAGCCGAGACCCTGATGGGCGCGTTTCGCGCTCGGCAGCCCCGCGATCTCGGCGGAGCCCAGCCGAATGCGACCTTCGTAGCGGCGCGTCTGGCCGGCAAGGGTGGCAAGCAGCGTGCTCTTGCCCATGCCATTGCGACCGAGCACGGCAAGCCGGCCGCCGGCCGGCACCGAGAAGGAGACGCCTTCCAGCACGCGTGTCGGGCCGTAGCCGGCCGACAGATTTTCGACTTCAAGCGGCGTGGCCGGCATTGGCGTAGCTCCCAAGATAGGCTTCGCGCACACGCGCATCCTGTGTCACGTCTTTCGGCGAACCGTCGAAGATGATCGTGCCGGCCGCCAGCACGACGACGCGCTTGGCGAAGCGGAAAACCAGATCCATGTCGTGCTCGATCATCAACACGGCGAGATCGGCAGGCAGATCGGCGAGCGCCTTCTCGATTCGGCCGGTATCGCTTTGCGGCACGCCTGCGGCCGGTTCGTCAAGCAGCAACACTTTCGGCTTCAAGGCCATGGCGACGGCAATTTCGAGCAGCCGCTGCTGGCCATAGGCAATCTCGCTGACTCTGCGATGCGCCAACCCGGCAAGACCGAGCGTACCGAGCAGCTCGTCCGTTTCCTCCATGACATCACGCATGACGAGAAAATTGCCGAACATGCGGCCGAAGCGGCCGGTCCGCTGCAGCACCGCCATGCCGACATGCTCGGCGGGGGTCATGTCCTGAAACAGCCGCGTCACCTGGAACGACCGCACCAGGCCGCGCCTGACGCGGCCGATGGCATCGACCTTGTTGACGTTTTGCCCGGCAATGCGAACCTCGCCTGAGTCAGCCGGCAGATTGCCCGTGACGAGATTGACGAAGCTGGTCTTGCCGGCGCCGTTCGGCCCGATCAAGGCGACACGGTCGCCCGGCGCCATCGACAGGGTGACACCATTGGTGACGGTCAGCCCGCCGAAAGCTTTCCTGAGATTGTCGACCTCGAAAATCGCGCTCATGACCGCGCCTCCCGGCGGCGAGCCACATAGGCGACGACGGTGCCATAAATGCCCTTCGGCGCAAAGAGAACCACGAGGATCAGCAGCGCGCCGACGATGGTCAACCAATGGAAAGGATTGGCAGCGGAAACATAATCCTCGAACAGCATAAAAATCAGGGTGCCGACAAGTGCCCCGAATAGGGAGCCTGTACCGCCAAGCACAAGCATGACAAGGGCCTCGGCCGATTGTGTGAACGACAGGCTGTCGAGGCCGACGACCTGCGTTGAGATCGCGTTCAAAGCGCCGCCGATGCCGGCAACCGCGCCCGAAATCACGTACATCTTGATCAGCGCGATCTTCGGCGAAGCACCCATCGCACGGATGCGCAAGGGATCCTGCCGGATGCCGCGGCAAAGCATGCCGAACGGAGAGCGCACGAGAATGCGCAGCAACACAAGCACGATCAGCAGCAGGGCGACCGCATAGACGTAGGCCGTATGTCCGTAGAGATCGAATTCAAAGCCGCCGAACAGCGGATCCGGGGCGATGCCGGACAGGCCGTCGCTGCCACCGGTCCAGCTCGAGGCCTTGTTGGCGAACTCGTGGAAAAGATAGATCAGCGCGATCGAAAGAACGAGCTGCGGCAGGCCATGCGCGCGCAGGATAATGACGGAGCAGACCAATCCTGCAACCGCGCCTCCCAGTATGCCGGCAAGTGTCATCAGGAGAGGATCGTTGATGCCGTAATGCGCCGACGCAATGCCGGCGGCGTAGGCGCCAGCGCCGAAAAGGGCGGCATGACCGAGCGTCGCCACGCCACAATAGCCGGTGACGAGATCAAGCGACAGGACCAGCAGGGCAATCGCGATCAGACGCGTCAGAAGAGCGAGGTTGTCGGGAAACAGAATGTAGCCGATCGCAGCCAACACCGCGATCACGGCAACCGCAATCACATCCCGTCCAAGAGTACGATGTCTGGTCACGGCAGGAATGGCCTCTCTTTCCAGGGTCGTCAGCGCCATCTTACTTCATCCTCCCGGCAAAGCCGCGCGGGAAGACGCAGACGATGGCGATGACGGCCAGATAGAAGAAAAACTCGCCATATTCGGGCATGAGGTAACGGCCGGTTGTGTCGATGCAGCCGAGGATGAGGCAGGCAAGCAGCGCGCCGGAAATGGAGCCCGCACCGCCGACCGAGACGACGACGAGAAAAGTCACCATGTAGCGCAAGGCATAATAGGGTTCGACAGGCAGCAGTTCAGCGCCGACGACGCCCCCGAAAGCCGCAAGCCCGACGGCAATGGCAAAGCTGACGGCGTAGACGATTTCGGTGCGCACGCCGAGAGCCGCCGCCATCGAGGCATTGTCGACCGAGGCGCGCAGCTTGACGCCGAACGACGTCTTCTCGATCGTGAACCACAGTGTCAGGGCGACGATCAGGCCACAGACGATCGCGAAGATGCGATGCGTGCCGATGGTGCGGAAGCCGAGATCGACCGAGCCTTGCAGTTCGCCCGGCAGCGGTATGGTCTTCAGCGTCGGACCGAAGACGTAGTTGGCGATGCCGATGATGCAGAAGGTAATGCCGATCGTCATCAGCACCTGCGTCAGCTCCGGCGCCCCGTAGATGCGCCGATAAAGCAGACGCTCGATCGGGATGGAGATAATGACCGTGCCAACCACGGCCAAGAGCACGGCCGCACCATAGCCCAGACCAAGATCGCGCGCTGCATAGGAGGCGATGTAGCCACCGATCATGGCGAAGGCACCATGCGCGAGGTTGACGACGCGCATCAGCCCCATGGTGACGGAGAGGCCAATGGAGATGACGAACAGCACCATGCCATAAGCGAGGGCATCGACTGCTATGCTGAGCACGGTTTGCATTGAAATCGCTGGTCCGATTGTTGAAGCGTCTCTGTCGTTACCCGCTAGAGCGGAGCTTTCCGCTCAAGCGGGTGACCTCACAGGAGCGCTTTACTTCGCAGCAGCAAGGCCGGGATCGCCCTGCTTCTCGAATGTCTGGATTTCCTTGTTGTAGTACTTGCCATCGTCACCCTTGGTGACTTCGCGCAGATAGATGTTCTGCGTGATATGGCGGCTTTCCGCATCGATGGTGACCGGACCACGCGGGCTGACCCAGGACAGACCCTTGACGGCATCGACAGCCTTCTGCGCATCCTGCTTGCCGCCGGTCGCCTCGATCATCTTGTAGATGACATGCATACCGTCGAAAGCGCCGACTGCCGGGAAGGTCAATTCCGCAGGATTGCCGATCGCCTTGTCGGCGGCGGCGACGAAGGCCTTGTTTTCGGCTGAGTCATGCGAAATCGCATAATGGAAGGTCGTCTGCATGCCGAGTGCGGCATCGCCGAGCGCCGGCAGATCGGATTCCTGAGTGAGGTCGCCGGGGGCAAACAGCTTGATACCACCGGCCTTCAGGCCATTCTCATTGTAGGCCTTGACGAAGCCGAGCGTCGTCGGGCCGGATGGCAGGAAGGCGAAGACGCCCTGCGCTCCGGAATCCTTGATGCGCTGCATGATCGGGCTGAAGTCGTTAGTCGACAGCGGCATGCGGATCGCCTGCACCACCTGACCACCCTGCTTCTCGAAGCCGGCCTTGAAGGCATTTTCGGCATCGACGCCCGGGCCATAGTCGCTGACGACGGAGATGACCTTCTTCACGCCGGCATCATAGGCGACCTTGGCGATCGGCGTGGAGGTCTGCCAAGTGGTGAAGGACGTGCGCACGACCAGCGGGCTCTTGGTGACGATTGCCGAAGTCGCGGCATTGAAGATGACCATCGGCACATTGGCCTGCTTGAGGATAGGCGTCACGGCCATCGCGTCCGGCGTGAAATAGAAGCCGGCGAGATACTGAACCTTCTCCTTGACGACGAGTTCCTGGGCCAGCGCCTTCGACTGCGCCGGATCGGCCTGCGGCACGTCGCGGTAGATCACCTCGACTTCGTCATTGCCGATCTTCTTGCCGTTGAGCGCCATATAGGCGTCGATACCGGCCTTGAAATTCTTGCCCTGCAGCGCGAACGGACCGGAGAAAGGTCCGATGACGCCAACCTTGATCGTGTCGGCATAGGCAGCACCGCCAAGAGCAACTGCCGCGATGGCGGCCAAGATAAACCGTTTCATTTTTCTCCTCCCGGCAGCCGTTTTTCGTACCGCCCTTGATCGTTTAAAACTTGATCATCACCAATTTCCCATAGGAAATGGTAATGTAAAATGAAATAAAGCCTTCTATCCATACCTATACGGTTATGAATATCGACGACTTCCTATTCTTTCGCCGTTCCCAGGCGCTTGATCATGCCGACGAGTTGCAGTGCATGGCGCAGCGATGCCGCCGTCGCCATCACCATAGGCGGCAATAGCAACCATTCCAACGTCCAGGCAGCCCCGGAGCGTTCCTGTTCGTGCACGAGCGACTGGTGAATGCCCGAAAGCTGAACAGCATTGAAGCGGGCAAGCGTAACCAGCACTTCGGCCGCGACCGGGTTCTGCTTGTGCGGCATGGCCGAGGAACCGCCGCCGCCAACAAGCTCGATCTCATCGCCGGCCTGCGCCAGAAGCGCGACATCCTGGCCGATCTTGCCGAGACTGCCCGAAATCATGGACAGCAATCCCGCAAGTTCGGCGATGCGCGCCCTCTGGCTTTGCCATTGCGGTTCGTCCGTCAGCCCGAGAGCCTGCGCAAGCAAGCCTCTGATTGCAGCCGCTTGCGGCCCGAGCTTTTCGAGCGTGCCGGCGGCACCGCCGAATTGCAGCGGAAAGCTCTCCTGCGTCAGCCGATCGCGATATTGATCGAGTGGATGGCGCCACGCCAGCAGCCGATCCGACACCGTGATCGGAATCGCCGCCTGCATCCGGGTGCGACCCATCAGTCTGTTCGATCCGAATTGCTTTTCCAGTTTGGAAAGCGCTGATGATACGGCAAAGAGACGGCCGCTGAGGACAAACGCAACTGCTTTCAGCCGCAGCATCAGGCTGGTGTCGATGACGTCCTGGCTGGTGGCGCCGAAGTGGACATGGCCACTTGCATCTCCACCGACCGCCTTGCGCAGCTGCCTGACAAGATCGGGCACGACGACGCCATCAGACGCAGTTGCAGTCTTCAAGCTCTCCAGATCCGGTTCGAAACCTTTGCAGACATCGGCGATCCGCTTGGCCGCATCAGGCGGAATCAGCCCCTGCCGCCCCTCGACCTCGGCAAGTGCCGCTTCGAAGACAAGCATGGATCGAATATCGGCGCTGGCCGAAAAATAGTCCGCGATCTCCGCGTCACTGAGGAGGCCGGACAGGAACGGGTGGTCGAAGGGAGAAACGCTCATGGCCTATATATCGAGGAAAACCGTTTCCTTGTCGCCCTGCAAATGGACATCGAAGGTGTAGGTGGAGCCTTCCTTCACGCCAATCATCGTTGCGACGCGATCCTTATGTTCGATGCGCGCGAGCAAGGGGTCTTCGGCGTTTGCGGCAGTCTCCTCCGGGAAATACATGCGCGTGTGCAGACCGATATTGATACCCCGCGCCACGATCCAGAAGGTGATGTGCGGCGCCATCTTGCGGCCGTCCTTGAAGGGCGCACGGCCGGGCTTGATGGTCTCGAAACGGAAAACGCCGTCAGCCGAGTTGGTCGGGCAGCGTCCCCAGCCGGTAAAATTCGGATCGGCGGTGCCACGCAGCTCCGAGGGGCTGTTGTAAAGCCCTGCGCTGTCTGCCTGCCAGATCTCCAGAACCGCATCCCTGACAGGCGCACCCGCGCCATCGATTACCCTGCCCGTGATTGTTATGCGCTCCCCGAGCGTCTTGTCGTTGACCATCGTGGAGCCGAGATCGGCCTCATAGACGCCGACGATCTCGCTATAGTTCGGCGTGAGGCCGATATGAACATAGGGGCCGGCCGTCTGTGACGGCGTTTCCTTGAGATAGCCGAGTTCCTGTACCATCAATTGCCCTCCATCCGGTTTTCGAACAGGGTCGAACGGCGACCGCGCAGCACGATATCAAATTTGTAAGCGCGGGCATCCATCGGGATCGTGTTGCCCCAGTCGAGCGGTGCGATCAGCTGCTCGACCGCCTGCTTGTCGGGGATCGTCCCGACGATCGGACATTTCCAGATCATCGGGTCACCCTCGAAATACATTTGCGTGATCAGCCGCTGGGCAAAGCCATGCCCGAACACCGAGAAGTGGATATGAGCCGGCCGCCAATCATTGACGCCATTCGGCCAGGGATAGGCGCCGGGGCGGATGGTACGGAAAGCATAACGGCCTTCGTCGTCGGTAATGGCACGGCCGCAACCGCCGAAATTCGGATCGATGGCAGCGAGATAGGTTTCCTTCTTGTGGCGATAACGCCCACCGGCATTGGCCTGCCAGAATTCGAGCAAAACACCGGGCACCGGCCGGCCACGCTCGTCGAGTACGCGGCCGTGAACGATGATCCGCTCGCCGATGGCGCTTTCGCCCGCCCTGGCAAAATTGTGGATCAGGTCGTTGTCCAGCTCATTCAGTATCGAATGGCCGAAAACCGGCCCGGTAATCTCCGAAATCGTGCCGTCGAGCGAAAGCAATGCGCGTTGTGGCGAGCGCAGCACGGAAGTCTTGTATCCAGGCGAAAATGCCGGCGGATGCCAGGCCCGGTCTCTGGCGAAAAAGGCGCCCGTCTCGGGCTTGCTATTGCTTCTGTCGGACATGTCTGCCTCGCTTCATGCCGCTTCTTCGGCGTCCATCTGTTCGAAAACCTGCTTGGCGATCTTGATCGCATGGTTTGCCGCCGGCACGCCGGCATAGATCGCCACATGCAGAAGCGCTTCGCAAACATCGTCCCGCGTCGCGCCTGTATTGCGCGTCGCGCGCACATGCATGGCCACCTCGTCGTCCTGACCGAGCGCCGCCAGCAGAGCGATCGTAACGATGGACCGTTCACGCCAGCTGAGCGTCGGGCGCGACCAGACATGTCCCCAGGCGGCCTCGGTGATCAGCTCCTGGAAAGGCCGATCGAACTCGGTGACGCCGTGCTGGGCACGATCGACATGGCCGTCGCCCAGCACGGCGCGGCGGGTCGCCATGCCCTGCTGGTAACGCTCGGACGGCGTGGTGGGGTCGTTCATGGGGCTTGTTCTCCACGCAGGACGACGTCGATGAAGGCACGGATGACTTCGGTCAACGCCTCGGGTTGTTCGACGCAGGGAATATGGCCGGCGTCCTTGATGACTTCATAGCGCGCATTCGGAATAAGCTTTGCCGTCGAGAGCACCAGCTCCGGCGGCGTCGAACCGTCCTGATCGCCGACGATGCAAATTGTGGGCACCGCGATCCTTGCGGCGGCCTCGGTCAGATCGGCGTCGCGAAGCGCGGCGCAGGTTGCGGCATAACCTTCAACCGGTTGCCGGATCAGCATGTTGCAATAGCCGGCGTAAGCTATGTTTTCCGGATGGCGGAAGGCAGGCGTGAACCAGCGCTCCATAATCGCATCGACAATGGATTCGATGCCTTCTGCCTCTACTGCCGCGATGCGGGCATTCCAGCTTTCGGCCGTGCCGATCTTGTGGGCAGTGTCGCAAAGGATCAGCGCCCGCACCAAATCCGGGCGACGCTGATAGAGCGACTGGGCAACCAGCCCGCCGACCGAAAGACCGCAAATGATGGCATTCTTCACAGAGAGAAAATCGAGCAGGCCGGCAAGGTCTGTCGCATGATCCTCGATGGAATAGGGCATCTGACCGAGATCGGAGAGGCCATGGCCGCGCTTGTCGTAGAGCACAATGGCGAAATCGCCGGCGAGCCGCACGATCACATCGCGCCAGATCCGGAAATCGGTACCGAGCGAATTGGCAAAGACAAGCACCGGCTTGTCGCCGGGGCCACCAATGATCTGGTAATGGATCGTGACGTCGTTGATGCGGGCAAACTGCACTGGAAATCTCCTCGGGCACGAGATTGGATGTATAATCTGGTTAGGTAAAATGATATTTCTTTGCCCTACGATAACTCAATGGTTATGAATAGGGATGCTCGACGCACGCATTAAATTCCGCCATCTGCAAACCTTTGTCGAGGTTGCGCGCCAGAAAAGCGTGATCAAGGCGGCGGGACTGCTGAATATCAGCCAGCCGGCGGTGACGAAGACGATCCGCGAACTGGAGGAGGCGCTCGGCGTTGCCGTCTTCGAACGCGACGGACGCGGCATTCGCATTACTCGCTACGGCGAAGTCTTCCTGCGCCATGCAGGTGCGGCGCTGACGGCGCTGAGGCAGGGTCTTGATTCCGTGTCACAGGAGCGCTCCGGCGAAGCGCCACCCATCCGTGTCGGCGCTCTGCCGACTGTTTCCACACGGATCATGCCGCGAGCGATGGATCTGTTTCTGCGGGAGGAAACCTGGAGCCGCATCAAGATCGTGACCGGCGAAAACGCCGTGCTGCTGGAACAGTTGCGCGTCGGCGATCTCGATCTCGTCGTCGGGCGGCTTGCCAGTCCGGAAAACATGGCGGGCTTTTCCTTCGAACATCTCTACTCCGAACAAGTGGTCTTCGCGGTGCGAGCCGGCCACCCGTTGTTATCGGACAAGCAATCGCTGTTTTCCGATCTCAACCGCTACACGATCCTCATGCCGACGCGCGGTTCGATCATCCGTCCGTTTGTCGAAAGCTTTCTGATCGCCAACGGCGCGGGCGGCGTGCCCAACCAGATCGAAACCGTTTCGGACTCCTTCGGCCGCGCCTTCGTGCGGTCGAGCGACGCCATCTGGATCATCTCGGCCGGCGTCGTTGCCGGCGATGTCGAAGACGGGCTGCTGGCGCTGCTGCCGATCGACACCAGCGAGACGAAGGGGCCGGTGGGCTTGACCGTTCGCACCGACGCCATTCCCACTTTGCCTTTGTCGATCTTGATGCAAACCATTCGAGAAGCGGCAAGTGAGGTCGCTCGGAAGATTTGAGACAAAAATCAGTACGCAATCACGATTATAAAGTATTTTTAAATTATAAATTATTGATAATGTAAATCACTCAATATCCGTCTAATTAAAATGCGTAAACACTTGAAAACTTGGAACTATAATTTCCTACTTTTATTAGAATCAATAGACTTCGGGAAGAAATAATCTTGATAGCGCGAGCTTTCTAGGTCAATGAGAGGAATGGTGTTCCAATGAATTTGTTCAAGGAACGAACGAAGCCTTTCAATAACGCACTCCGGCGATTCCAGACGAGCCCATTGTCGTTCTCTTATCGTCGTATCGAGATACCGAAACTCGACAAAACCGGAGGAAAGCGGTGAAATTCTAAGGTGGGCACCCGAGTAGCATGGATCAATGCTGGTTTCCTTGATGCAAAGATCGTACATTGATATCCAGCCAAACAATACATGGCGTAACGAATTGCTGGCAATGAAATCGGCAAGAATTTCGATGCCCTTCATCGCAGAAGCGAGTCTTTCATCTCGGAAATGCTTCCGCGACTGTCGAATATCCTCTGCAATGAGGTGCCACCGCCTAATCATGCCTGAATGCTATATTTCAGCACACTTACCTGTCAATTGAGGGACTAAAGGCTACGAAATCGAGATAAGTTTCACAACGGCAGGCCGACATAGTTCTCGGCCAGCGCGGTCGATGCGGCACGCGAATGGGTGAGATAATCGAGTTCGGCTTCCTGGATCTTCTGATCGAAATCGCTGGTATCGGGAAAGCGATGCATCATCGTCGTCATCCACCATGAGAAGCGGACTGCTTTCCAGACCCGGGCGAGCGCCCGCGCGGAATAGACATCCACCCCGGCGTTCGAGCGATCCTGATAATGCTCGAGAAGACCTGAGAACAGATAATGGACGTCGCTCGCCGCCAGATTGAGCCCCTTGGCACCCGTCGGCGGCACGATATGAGCGGCATCGCCAACGAGGAAAAGGCGACCGAAGCGCATGGGTTCTGCCACGAAGGAGCGCAGCGGCGCGATCGATTTTTCGAAAGACGGGGCTGTGATGAGTGCCTCGGCATGATGGGTTGGCAGCCGACGGCGCAACTCGTCCCAGAAGCGATCGTCGCTCCAATCCTCCACTTTCTCGTCGAGCGGACACTGGATGTAATAACGGCTGCGCGTCATTGAGCGCATGGAGCAGAGGGCAAAGCCACGCGGATGGTTGGCATAGATCAGCTCGTGATTGACCGGCGCCACTTCGGCCAGCACGCCGAGCCAGCCGAAGGGATAGACCTTCTCGAAGCTGCGCACCGCCTTATCCGGAACCGATTTGCGCCTGACGCCGTGAAATCCGTCGCAGCCGGCAATGAAATCGCAATCGATGCGATGGGAAACGCCGTCCTTCTCGTAGGTCAGATAGGGCGCGTCGCCATCGAAGCCATGCGGCTCGACATTGGCCGCGCTGTAGATGGTCGGTGCGCCGCTTTCCTCGCGACGGGCCATAAGGTCGCGGGTCATCTCCGTCTGGCCGTAGATGAGGACCCGCTTGCCGCCGGTGAGACCATGAAGGTCGATACGGTGGTCACGACCGTCGAAGGCGAGCGAGAAACCGTCATGCGGCAAGCCTTCCGCATGCAAGCGGGCGCTCGACTTCGCCTCGTCCAGCAGCCGAACGGTACCTTCCTCCAGAACGCCAGCGCGCACGCGTCCGAGAATGTAGTCCTTGCCGACGCGATCGAGAATGACATTGTCGATGCCGGCCTCCGTCAACAGCTGACCGAGCAGCAGCCCGGACGGCCCCGATCCGATAATGGCGACTTGCGTGCGCATCTCATCCTCCCATGCGTGCTAGAGCATTTGCATCCCAAAGGAATGCTGCGGAATGCTCTATCTCTTTCCCTTTACGCAGTTCAGGACACAAAACCGCTACGCACTTTTGCTGGAACTGCTCTAATTCCTCTCAAGTCTGTTCGGCGCGCGGCCGATCCGCAATGGACATTTCGGTCATGAAATTGCACAAATCGAGCATGACCGAAGAGGCAAGCCATGACCAGGAACGTACCGACCTACGAGCTCTACGGTGAAAATACCGGCCAAAAGCCGGATTTTTGGCTCCATTGCGAAACTATCCCGTCCCGCAGCAGCCTCCATCATTGGGAAATCCGGCCGCACCGGCACGAGAGTTTCTTTCAGATCTTGTACATAGACGCCGGATCCGGCGACGCAGTCTTCGACGGTGTTGCGCATGCGATTACACCACCCGCCGTCATTACGGTGCCCCCGCATCTCAACCACGGTTTCCGGTTCTCACGAGACATAGACGGCTTCGTCATCACGGTACTGATCTCGCATCTGAAGGCCTCTCCGGGCGATCGCAGCCGGCTGGGTGCATGGCTTTCCGAGCCGCATCTGACCCTTTTGAATCCAGGCGACGAAGATGCAGCCCACGTCGCCAGCACATTGAGGCGCCTGGGAGAAGAGTTCGCGAGCCAGCGCAACGGCCGTACCGATCTTCTCGAAGCCTATCTGACAACCGCATTGCTGCTGACAGCACGGATCGCCCGAAAAACCGATGAAACCGCCAATCCGGGCGATGAAACCGAGCGCCGGATGGAGATGCTACAGGGCCTCATCCAACGCCACTTCCGCTCTCATAAACCAGCCGCATTCTATGCCGAGAGTTTGGGTATTTCACTCGCCCATCTCAGTCGCATCGTGCGCAGCCGGACGGGGCATGGCGCCCACGAGCTGATCACGCGCAAGCTGCTGGACGAAGCCAAGCGCGAGCTGGTCTTCACCTTCGCGACCGTTCAGGAAATCAGCTATCGCCTCGGCTTTGCCGATCCAGCCTATTTCTCTCGCTTCTTTGCCAAGCAGACCGGCCAGACGCCCCGCACCTGGCGCATCGAGGAGCGCGGGAGGCTTGGGGTCTGAGCATGGCAGCCTTGGAGCGGGTCAAAAATCTAGCTAGCCACCCGCCCTTGTGGTTCGAGACGACCCCTTGGGCCTCCTCACCATGAGGACCAATCTTCTCGCCTCGCTCAAGAGACTGCAAAGGGCGGGGAATCACCGGGCAGCTTCATCCTCATCCTGAGGTGCGCAGCCTCGAAGGACGAGGATGGCCCCGTAAGCCTCAAAAGATCACGGCAGTACCACCCGCAGCGCCTTCTGTGTCTCCTGCAACAGCGGTAAAAAGCGTTCCACCATTTCGGCCGCAGCAACATAGGCGGCCGGTGCGCCGATATTGATTGCGGCAACGGTCTGCCCGCGATCGTTTTCGACTGGAACGGCGATGGAGCAGAGGCCGATTTCCAGTTCCTGATTGATGAGGGCGTAACCCTGCTCCCTCACCCGGCGAAACTCCGCCATCAGCTCTTCAGGATCGGTCTTGGTATTCGGCGTGTTGGCCTTGAGGTCGGTTCTTTCAAGCACCGCGCGCGCCTCGCCTTCCGGCAGGGACGCAAGCAGCACGCGGCCCATCGAGGCGCAGAACGCCGGAAGGCGGCTGCCTGGCGTCAGGTTGATCGACATTACCCGCCGTTGTGACGCGCGGGCGATATAGACGACTTCCGTTCCGTCGAGCACCGAAGCCGAGGCATTCTGCCCGGCCCGTTCGGAGAGCAGGTCGAGATGCGGCTGGATGATGATCGGCAGGGGCGTTGCCGCCAGATAGGCATGGCCGAGCCGCAAGACCTTCGGCGTCAAGGTGAAGAACTTTCCATCATAGACGGCATAGCCGAGCTCCGAGAGCGTCAGCAGCGAGCGGCGCACCGTCGCGCGGTCAAGCCCCGTCAGCTTCGACGCCTCTGCAATCGTCAGGCGCTGCCGCGTCTCGCCGAAGGCTTCGATGACTTTCAATCCCTTGGCAAACCCACTGACGAAATCTGTTTCGCGCATAACGCATCCCCAAAATCGCGTTCAGTTTGTGCGATATATGAACAAATGTCAAATATCGCACAAATTCGTTGACGACCCCAAGCCGAAGGCGCTTATTGGCGGCCACACGAACAGCATTTGTCGAGGAGACCCTATGGCGAAGATCCTATCGCTCTCGCAGGCGGTGGCGGAGAATGTGCGGGATGGCGACACCGTCGCCATGGAGGGGTTCACCCACCTCATTCCCTACGCCGCCGGCCACGAAGTCATCCGTCAGGGCAAGAAGGACCTCTTCCTGATCCGCATGACGCCGGACATTCTCTACGACCAGTTGATCGGCGTCGGCGCGGCCCGAGGCATGAAATTTTCCTGGGGCGGCAATCCCGGCGTCGGCTCCCTCCATCGCTTCCGCGATGCTGTCGAGAACCAATGGCCTCGCCCTCTCGAGATCGAGGAACATTCCCATGCCGCCATGGCCAATGCCTATGAAGCGGGCGCGGCGAACCTGCCATTTGCCATGCTGCGCGGCTATATCGGCGCCGATCTGCCCAAGGTCAATCCGAACATCAAGAGCATTACCTGCCCCTTCACCGGCGAAGTTCTCGCCGCCGTTCCTGCCATCAGGCCGGACGTTTCCATCATCCATGCGCTACGTGCCGACCGGAAGGGCAACGTGCTGCTGGAGGGCATCGTCGGCGTCCAGAAGGAAGCGGTACTCGCCGCCAAGCGCTCGATCGTCACGGTCGAGGAAATTGTCGACGAGCTGAAGCCGTCGTCGCCCAATTCCGTCGTCTTGCCGACCTGGGCGGTCACGGCGGTCGCTGCCGTGCCGGGCGGAGCCTTCCCCTCCTACGCGCAGGGCTACTACAAGCGCTCCAACGCCTTCTATATCGCCTGGGACGAAATCGCCCGCGATCGCGATAGCTTCCAGGCCTGGATCGATGAGCACGTGATGAAGGCCGGTCCCGAGGACTTTGCCAAACATGCCGGCAAGCAGCCGGTCAAATCGGCGTAAGGAGGTCAAGATGAGCGATTTTACGCCCACAGAAATGATGACGATTGCCGCCGCCCGCGCGCTGACGAATGACGACGTCTGCTTCGTCGGCATCGGCGCGCCATCCGCCGCCTGCAATGTCGCGCGGCTCACCCATGCGCCGGACATCACCCTCATCTACGAAAGCGGCACTGTCGGCACCAAGCCCGACGTGCTGCCGCTCTCGATCGGCGACGGCGAGCTTTGCGACACCGCGCTTTTCACCGTTTCCGTGCCGGAAATGTTTCGCTACTGGCTGCAGGGCGGCCGCATCACCACCGGTTTCCTCGGCGGCGCGCAGATCGACAGGTTCGCCAATCTGAACACGACGGTCGTCGGCCCTTACGATCACCCGAAGGTCCGCCTGCCCGGCGGCGGCGGCGCACCGGAAATCGCCAGCAACTGCGGCCAGATCTTCATCACCATGGCGCTCTCCAAGCGCGGTTTCGTCGAGAAGCTGCCCTTCATCACCTCGATGGGTCATGGCGAGGGCGGCAATCACCGCGAACGCTTGGGCATGAAGACGAAAGGTCCGACTCGCGTTATTACCGATCTCTGTGTTCTCGAACCTGATCCGACCACCAAGGAATTGACTGTCGTGTCGATCCACAAAGGTGTAACCCCTGAGCAGATAAAAGAGAATTGCGGCTGGGCGATCAAGTTTGCCGATGAGGTGATCGAGACGCCCCCGCCAACCGAAACCGAACTATCCGTCCTGCGCGATATCAACGCGCGCACCAAGAAAGCCCATGAGGCAGCCTGATGACCGAAGCCTTTATCTGTGACTATATCCGCACCCCGATCGGCCGCTTTGGCGGATCGCTTTCTTCCGTTCGCGCCGATGACCTCGGCGCCGTGCCGCTGAAGGCACTGATCGAGCGTAACGGTTCGGTCGACTGGGAAGCCATCGACGACGTGATCTATGGCTGCGCCAACCAGGCAGGCGAGGACAATCGCAACGTCGCGCGTATGGCGACCCTGCTTGCCGGCCTGCCCATTTCCGCGGCCGGCACGACGATCAATCGCCTGTGCGGCTCCGGTATGGACGCCATCATCGCAGCCGCCCGCGCCATCCGCGCCGGCGAAGCAGACATCATGATTGCCGGCGGCGTCGAGAGCATGTCGCGCGCGCCCTTCGTGCTTCCCAAGGCCGAAAGCGCTTTTTCGCGCAACGCCGAGATCTATGACACCACCATCGGCTGGCGCTTCATCAACCCCGTGATGAAGAAGCAGTATGGCGTCGACTCCATGCCGGAGACGGGCGAAAACGTCGCGGAAGACTACAAGGTCACACGCGAAGACCAGGACGCCTTCGCTGTTCGCTCGCAGGCAAAGGCTGCCGCAGCGCAGGAAAACGGCCGTCTCGCCAAGGAAATCACCCCGGTCACCATCTCGCAGCGCAAGGGCGATCCTATCGTCGTCGGCAAGGACGAGCATCCCCGCGCCACAACGATCGAAGCGCTTGCCAAGCTCGGCACCCCCTTCAAGAAGGAAGGCGGCACAGTGACGGCCGGTAACGCCTCCGGCGTCAACGATGGTGCCGCAGCCCTCATCATCGCTTCAGAAGCAGCCGCGAAGAAATACGGCCTGACGCCGATCGCCCGCATTCTGGGCGGCGCGGCGGCCGGTGTACCTCCGCGCATCATGGGCATCGGCCCGGTTCCGGCCTCGCGCAAGCTCATGGCCCGGCTCGGCCTGCGTCAGGAGCAGTTCGACGTTATCGAACTCAACGAGGCCTTCGCCTCGCAGGGGCTTGCCGTGCTGCGCGAACTCGGCATTGCCGATGACGACGCCCGCGTCAATCGCAACGGCGGCGCGATCGCGCTCGGCCATCCGCTCGGCATGTCCGGCGCTCGCATCACCGGCACGGCAGCACTCGAGCTCAAGGAAACTGGCGGGCGCTATTCGCTCTCGACCATGTGCATTGGCGTCGGTCAGGGCATTGCCATCGCGCTGGAGCGGGTGTGACCGTTTCTATCGACCATGGTCCGCCGCCCACACCGCGGCGGACCAGCTTTGCCACTGCATTCGCACGGCAAACCAAATAAGGCGGCAATTGCCGATGTGATCGGGAACGGCAACGGCTTTGGTGCGTTTTCCTACTATTCAGTGGGATCGATCCATGTCGTCACGCCAGAATTGCATAAAGTCATTTTCGTCGAACGTCCTTATTATTGTTATTGCCATCATCCTGTCGCTGTCGATTGCTCAAAGCGCCTTCGCAGCGGAGGGACAAAAGGCCAGCCATCCCTCGGAAGGGCTGTTTCTTATTCAGATCGTTCTGCTTGTCGTATCGGGCAGATTGCTCGGTGAATTGATGGTGCGCATCGGCCAGCCGTCGATCATGGGCCAGATCATCGCCGGCATCACTCTCGGTCCCTCTCTTTTCGGCCTGATTTTCCCGCACGCGCAAGCGAGCCTCTTTCCATCGAACGAGGCTCAAAAAAGCATGTCCGATGCGGTCGGTCAGCTCGGTATCCTTTTTCTTCTGCTGCTCGCCGGCATGGAGACCGACCTGGGACTGGCGAAGCGGCTGCGCAAATCCGCGGCTGGCGTATCGCTGACAGGCATCGTCATTCCCTTCGCTGCGGGCTTCGCTCTGGGGGAGCTTATTCCCGACTCCTTGATTCCCGATCCCCAGAAGCGGTTGGTCACCTCCCTCTTCCTGGGCACCGCGCTTTCCATCTCCTCTGTGAAGATCGTCGCCTCCGTGGTGCGCGAGATGGACTTCATGCGCCGGAACATCGGCCAGCTGATCGTCGCTTCCGCCATCATCGACGATACGGTGGGGTGGGTGATTGTCGCCATAACCTTCGGGCTCGCCGAAAAAGGCATGGTCGATTTTACCACGCTGGCGACCAGCGTGATCGGCACGCTCGCTTTCATGGCCGTCAGCTTCACCATCGGCCGTCGAATCGTCTTCGAAATCATCCGCTGGACCAATGACAATTTCCGCAGTGACCTGCCGGTGCTGAGTGCGATTATCGCGATCATGGGCGGGATGGCGATAATCACCAACCTGATCGGCGTCCATACGGTGCTCGGCGCATTCGTCGCAGGCATTCTGGTCGGCGAATCTCCGATTCTGACGCGTCAGATCGACGTGCAGCTTCGAGGATTGACGACTGCGCTGTTCATGCCCGTCTTCTTCGGGTTGACTGGCCTGCAAACCGATCTGACCGTGCTTGCCGATCCCTCGATCCTATTGCTGACTGCGGCTGTCGTTGTCATCGCAAGCATTGGCAAATTCGGCGGTGCCTTTGCCGCCGCCAAGTTCGGCGGCTATTCCGGATCGGAGGCTCTGGCGCTCGGTTGCGGCATGAACGCCAGAGGATCGACCGAGGTGATCGTCGCGACCATCGGCCTATCCGTCGGCGTTCTCGACGAGAAGCTCTTCTCCGTCATCGTCGCGATGGCGGTCATTACAACGATGGCCATGCCGCCGACGCTTCGTTGGGCGTTGGCGCGCCTGCCATTGCGAGAGGAAGAGCGTGACAGGCTTGAGCGCGAACAGTTCGAAAAGGAAAGCTTCCTTGCAAACTTCGAGCGCATCCTGCTGGCGGTCGACGGTTCGCAAAGCAGCCGCCTTGCCACCTGGATTGCGGCATTCTTCGCTCTGGCGCGCAAGATGCCGGTCACCGTTCTGGACGTACAGAAGCTCGACGACACGAAAAAGGATCCTGAGACGACGACACTAACGGCGACGTCGCAAGCACGAGCCTTCGCCGAGGATCTACGGCAATGCGCGACTGAACTGCTCGCCGCGGCCCCGCCCGAACACGACCTGGCGAGTGAAGGCGATATCCATGTCACCATTCGGGAGAAGGACGACAACCTGGAAAAAGTGCTCGCCGACGTATCCGGCACTGGTCACGATCTTCTATTCGCAGGCATAGAGCCCTCCATGAACGAGGAAGGCCGTTTCAGCGCATCCCTGCACATCATGACCTCCGCCTTTCAGGGAACGACCGCTATCGTGACGGCCCGAGGCTCCCTTCCGGACCATCCCAAGCAACTGCGGATTCTGTTGCCTGTCAGCGGCACGGAACGTTCCATTCGTGCGGCGGAATTCGGCCTGGCGATCGCCAAGGCAGCGGGCGCCCATTGTGCTCTGCTGCTGATCGTCGAGCCGCGGCAGGTCAGAGCCATCCCCCGCGTCAGCGATCAGGGCAACGATCAGCAGGATATCCTCAAGAAGGTCGGCGCCATCGCTGATTACTACGGGGTAGACGTCGAAAAAGTGGTCCAGCAGGGACCGTCGCCAGAATTGGCCATCCTTCGTCACGCCCGTAGCGGCAAATACAATCTGATCGTTCTTGGCGTCAGCAAGAGAGCAAGCGGCGGTCTTTCCTATGGCAGCGTTGCGGACACACTGCTGCAGACCGCCGATAGATCGTGCATTTTCATCGAGACCGATCTTGCGACCAGTGCAGCGATCCCGAGCACGGCATGACCCGCCTGCGACAGCCCGCCCAAGCTCGTCGAATTTCCGGATTTCTGAGGGCGCAGGCAACGGCCTCACCTGGCCCCCGAACAATAACCTGCGGGCCGGTTACGATTATGGAGCCTCAATCTGAGCGGCGATGGCCGCCTTGTCGATGATCGACCAGACGTCGTGGATGCGCCCCTCCGAGAACTCGTAGAAGACGTTCTCCGTAAACTGGATCCTTTTGCCGTTTACCGGCATTTCGAACAGCATTCCATTCGGAGCACAGTCGAAATAGAGGCGGCTGGCAACGCGCGGCGGCTCGCAGACCAGAAAAACGATATTGAAGTGAAGATCGGGTATCGCGCGGAAGTCCCCTTCAAGCATCTCGCGATAGCCGGATAGTCCTATGTAGTCGCCGTTGTAGCGAGCATCGTCATGGACGAAATTGGCAAGGCTCGACCAATCCTGCTGATTCAGGCAGTCAATGTAACCTCGATAGATTTCAGAAAGATCGGCACTCGACATACTCGTCGCCTTTGCGATTGTCCTCGTGCCGGCTCAAGCCGATGCTTGCCACCGCCGGCGCTCAGTCCGCCTTGAGGCAATCGGATGTTTGAGCGGCGGGGCCGGCCGGCCGATATGGTATCCTTGAACGGCGTCGATGCCAAAGGATTTGACGAGATCGAGCTGCTCTTCATCCTCGACGCCTTCGACCAGAATCCGATGTCCGCGGTTGCGTACGAGGCCGATAATGTCCTCGAGCAGGACCTTCGCGCCCTCACTATTTACCGCATCGTGAAGGAAGGACTTGTCGATCTTGACGGTTTCGAATTCCATCAGACGCAGCCAGGAAAGCCCAGCAAATCCGGTCCCGAAATCGTCGAGCCAGAATTTGATGCCGAGTCTCTTCAGGTCCTGAATGCTGTCGAGCACGTCCGGGCGTATTTCCATCTCGACGCCTTCGGTGATCTCGAAGGCGAGCCTGTGCCCCGAGATACCCGTTTCGGCCAGGATTGCAGCGACCTGCGCTGCGAAGCCGGGCGCGCGCAGCTGTATCGGAGAAACATTGACGCTGACGGTTTCCACGAGATCGCGCGAAAGCAGATCACAACATGCTCTTCTGATCGCCCAATAGCCAAGCTCGATGATAGCGCCCGTGCGCTCCGCTATCGGAATGAAAACCGCCGGCGACGAACTCGATCCGTCGAGAAGCTGCAGCCGCATCAAGGCTTCGTACGCGCCGATCTCACCCGTCTGCATGTACTGGATCGGCTGATAGACCAGCGAAACGAGGTTTTGCTGGATCGCAATTTTCAGTATGGCCGCGATATTCTCACTCGCATCCCCGCCCGGAAGTTCGTTCGGGTCGAATATCCTCGCGCAATTCCGGCCGCTGGCTTTGGCGGAATAGAGGGCGCGGTCGGCCTCGTTGATGATGTTCTCCAGTTTTGTGCCGGCAAGCTCCCTGGTAATGGTCGCTCCGACGCTGACGGTAACGTGCCGGAAGCCGTCCAGCCGCTGCGCGTGGGTAATGTCGAGGGCTTCGATCCCCTCGCAAATGGCTTGCGCCAAAGCCAGAGCTTCCGCGCCGCGATCCAGATCCAGAATGACGATGAATTCCTCGCCGCCGTACCGCCCCACCGTAGCCCCCAGCGGGGCAACGATATCCGACAGGGCATTGGCGACCGTGACGAGGCAATGGTCGCCTTCCTGATGGCCATAATAGTCGTTGTACTTCTTGAAGAAGTCAACATCGACCAACAGCACCGCGAACGCCACCGCATCCTGACGCCAGCGCTCCCAGAACTGCTTGAGGCGGATATCTGCAGCTCTTCGGTTCTCCATCCCGGTCAGCGAGTCCGTGATCGACAGACGCAAGAGGGCCTCGCCTCGCTCCGTCGCCTGGCGTTGCTGCAGCTCGGCCTCCCTGGCGTTGAGAAAGACGTTGAAGCGCTCCTTGTTCAGCTTCCAATTCACGTAGGATGTGAAAACGAAGCAGCAGGAATAGAAGGTCGTGAACGCCAGACAATAGGCCAGGCTGTAGTGGAACTGAGTGAGCGACAACAGAAAGGAAACGAAGATCAGTCCGGAAGAGGCAACCGCTAGGCTGAATTCGAGGCTGAAGAACAGATTGACGCCCATCATGAAGATTGCGCCGAAAGCGGCGTAATAGGAAAATGCCTCGGCATTGGCAGTCTGCAACGCCGGCACCAGCCATACGATATAGCCAAGAACCACCGCGGCTGCGCATGTAGCCTCAAGTTCGCCGGCACGGCGCTGGCGCGCGAACTGGATTTCGAGGACCAACAGCGAGACACTGCCGATCAGGAAGCGCGCCGGAATCGTCACGTGTGAGACGTCGGGAATGAAAATCAGGTCGGTTATCAGGAAAAGAACATAGACGGGCACGGCAAGCCAAAGCCCGCTGCGGGCCACGGCACGGCGCGCCTCGTTGCTGTAATCCCTATAGAGAGCGCGCAGCCCGATAGGGTCGCTCGTCCGGCGTGGCCCTCCCCGGTCAGGATCGCTTCCTCTCGACAATCGACGCATGTTCACCATCATCCGAGTTAGCCGAGACTTCATGTCCACCGCAGTTCACTTTGCATCGCTCAACCGAACAAAATGCTCACTTCACCGGGCTGCTAATTTGCTTCGTTTGATAACGACAGCGTTGCAACCGTGACATTAACAAAACCATAGCGCTCACATTTTATGTGAGATATGGTTTTCATAGTCTTCACGGAATCATTTAAAATTGAAACAATTTCAAACCGCTCTCGATGGCTATAGCCTTGTGACCGCGCAGTCGATCTCGGAACACGCGAGATCAACGGTTAACAATTTTACAACCGACCAGACTAAGGAGGGCGAAGCCGAACTCGCCCTCATTCTATCGTTGACCCAGCAGGCATTCGAAGCGAACGCCCCCGTTCAAGGCATCATGAAAGCCCTGACCGAACGGTTGCAGGTGCTGAAGAACAAAGTGACGCCTCTAACCTGGACGCACCTTGCTTCTCTGGCGCAGATGCATCCAGTTTCGTCCTTCCTGCTTCAAGATCCCTTGACCCGATGGTCTTTCGAAAAGCCCCGCGGGTACAGCGGTGATGCCCAATTGCTGGATTTCATCTACGAGCACCCCGCAGTGAACGCCCAAGTGAAAGAAGCGTCGCCGCTTGGGGCTGAAATCTATGATTTCACGCGACAGGCAGCATCGGCAGTCGCGGTGCGCGAACGGCGTGATCTTCTCGCCGCACATGTCGATGCCGTTGCCAGCGAGAAGCCGAATGCGGAAATCCTGGCAATCGCAGCCGGGCACCTGCGCGAAGCCGAGCGCTCGGATGCCTTGAAGGGCGACAAGCTCGGACGCTGGGTCGCACTCGACCAGGACCCCATCAGCGTCGGCTCCGTCAGCTCTGCCTTCCACGGCAGCTGCATCGAAGCGGTCAACGGATCCGTCCGCACCATTCTCGGGCGGGCACAGAAGCTCGGGACGTTCGATTTCATCTATGCAGCCGGGCTCTACGACTATCTGGCCGAAAGCGTTGCCGTGAAACTGACGGAACGTTGCCTGCAGATGCTGAAGCCGGGCGGCAAATTCCTTCTCGCGAACTTTGCCCAGGATATCGGCGTTGAAGGCTACATGGAAACCTTCATGAATTGGCCGCTGATCTGGCGAACCGACCGGGATGTCCAATCGATCGTCGATAAGGTCAAGCACCCGATCACCGGCAGCGCCGTCACGCGCGGTGAGAACGGCGGCGTTATCTATGCAATGCTGACCGTTTGAGGGTTCAGTGATCGCTCACGGCCGAGCCGCATCGCGGCTTGGCCGGCTGAGACGATACCCCATGAACAGCAGCGGATAGGCGAGCATGATCGCGGCGAAGGCCGCAGGCAATGCGATGTCCTGATCGAACATGTGCCTGCGCAACATGTAACCCGATAGGAGATAAGGCGTATTCCAGAGGGCCGCGCCCAAAAAGGTTGCGGCCGCAAAGCGTATTGATGGCAAGGCAAGCGCCCCGGCGGGAAAGGCGAGATAGACCCTCGCAACCGGAATGATCTGGCCGACAAAGGTGACGCCAAACCGGTGATGACGATACCCGTCCTTTAGCCGCCAATACCATCCGGACTGCACGCCAAGACGTTTCTCCATCTGCAGGACAAGAGCATCGCCGCGTTTGGGGCCGAACCATCGACCCAGCATATACCAGAACAACGAACCCGCCGTTGATCCCGCCGCCGTAACGGCGACGACGCCCGGCATATCGCTCAGGCTGGATACGCCGAACATCCCGAGCATGATGAGCATGCCGCCAGAGGGAATGACAGGTATCAGCTTCTCTACGGTGGAACAAAGAGCCAGACCGAGCAGGCCCCATGCCGCAAGGGCCGGCAGGAAATCGAGGACGTCTGCTTGATTGATCATGCCGTGGCCACCGCCTGCCTCAACGGCCTTCGCCGGACGATCTTATAGACGCGCGCGGGCGGAAAGTTGCGTAGCACCCGTCCATGCAGCGTCGCCTTGAAGCCGAAGCGATCAAGCAGTCGATGCGGCACGGGACAGCGCATCCCGTAGGTAAACTGGTAGAGCGCACCGCCCTCGCGCAAGCGCGACAACGCACCATCGAGGATCGCAACGACTGCTCTTGGCGACATGTTCAAAAGGGGCAGGCCGCTGATCACGCAACCGAACGGAGGGCTTTCCCTGGGGATATGGGTACCGAGCCTTGCGGCATTGGCGCACAAGACGCGGGCATCGGGAAAGCGCCTTTGCAGCATGACCGCGAAATCCGTACTGAATTCCACCAGGGTAAGGTCACTCTCCCGGATGCCGCGGGCAAGCAGCGCCTCGGTGAAAACGCCTGTTCCCGGCCCAAGTTCGAGAATGGGTCCGGAAGCCGAGTTCACCTCGCTGGTGATAAGGTCGGCAAGCATTGCCCCTGATGGCGCTATTGCACCCACCATGCGCGGATTGCTCAAGAGAGTTCGCATAAATAATGACGTGTTGGACATCTGTTCCCGTCCGTGCGGTCCTAGAGATTCGACTGTTGTTCGAGAATCCTACCGTCGCGCCGATTGCGGGAACATTGCATCAATCGGCCACGTAATGGCCTATGCCGCCGACGGGAAACTCAGTCGAAGGGCCGCACCGCCGGTCGGCCCCTCCAATACCGAGACCTGCCCGCCATGAAGCCTGGCAATCTCCTGCACGAGGTTGAGGCCAAGACCGAAGCCCTTGCCATAGCCGGTAAGCCGATGAAACGGCTCAAAGATGCGCGCGCGTTCGTCGGCTGGAATTCCCTTGCCCTCATCCGTCACGGTAATCCCGGTTGCCCGGCTGACATCGACAGTAATCGTGCCCTTCCGGCCGCCATACTGGATCGCATTCTGCACGAGATTGGCAACTGCGCGCTCGAGGGCGACGCGATCACCAATAATTTCAACCTCGTCCTCCTCTGCATGGAAGCAAGGCTCGTAGTTGGCGGCGATCGCAAGCGGCGCCAGTTCGGATACGACGTGACGCGCCACATCGACGAGGTTGACCGGCGCGGGTTCAAATCGATGATTGAGCCGTTGCAGATCGAGGAACTGCTCCGCCAGCGTCGCAAGCCGTACGGTGTCCTCGAAGATCCTCTCCTTCAGCGGGCCGGGAGGGAGACCATCGAGACGCGCTTGCAGGATTGCGACGGGCGTGCGCCATTCATGGGCCAGATGAGCAAAAAGCCGCTTCTGGCGCTCGTGGCCCTCATCCAAACGGCTCAGCGCATCGTTGACCGCTTCGACAAGCGGCAGGATCTCTCGGGGAACGTCTTCGATGGGCAGCCGCGTTCCCTGTCGATCGACATCGATCTGTCCAGCGCGGGTTACGGCGGAATCGAGCGACGAAAAAGCGCGGCGAACCACAAGCGGCGCCGCCACCACCGTCGCAACCGCCGTCACGACGAGCAGCGGCAGGAGAGTGCTGAAAAAAACGAGACCGGTCGCGGCAATCACCCGTGTTGGCGAGACGCTACCGTCGACACCCGTCAAAACCTGTATCTCGCCTGCCGGCGATCCGACCCATTGGAGCCGCGCGACCGGAACGATGTCTCCACCGAAGTTGCTGCCGAAGCGCGCCTGGCCGATGCCGTCGAGAGTGCCGCCGATGCCGGCATAGACCTGCGGCACCTTCCCGCTTGTCACCATCGAGCCGGCGCGATCTCTCACGACAAACCAGAGATCGGGCAGCTCCGCGCGACGCGATTTGAGTGCCGGCGTAACCTTGATGGCAAGTGTACCGTCATTTGCGCGCTCGATCGACTGCGCAATCGCATCGATCGTTTCGTCCTCCGGCTGAAGCGAGATGACGCTTCCGGTCATCCAGAGGGCTGCGACGATCAGGATAGCAAGGATACTCAGAAGCACCGCCTGCAACGAGGCGAGCCGCAGCACCAGACGCCATCGCAGCGAAGGCTGGCCCGCACTCATGAGGTCTGCTTCAGGAGATAGCCGATACCACGCACCGGATGGATTTCGAGGCCGGCATCTGCGTCGATGAGCTTGCGCCGCAGTCGGGAAATATGGGCATCGAGTGAGTTGGACTGGATATCGTCTTCAAACCCATAGACGGCCTCTTCGAGCATGTGTCGCCGAACAGTGCGGCCGATGCGGCGGGCCAGCGTCTCGAGCACCAGCAATTCCCGGCGCGGCAAATCGAACCGGCGGCCATTCACGTGCGCCTCCCGGCACCCGAAATCGTAAGACATCCGCCCGAGACTAACCACCTCGGCGCGAACATCGCCCGGCCGGCGCATGACGGCGCGCAATCGTGCAAAAAGCTCCTCGACGGCGAAAGGCTTGACGAGGTAGTCGTCGGCTCCGGTATCGAGCCCATCTATGCGGTCGTCGAGCTGCCCGCGCGCCGTTAGCACGATTACAGGGGCACTTACGCCATTTGAACGAAGTTTAGGAATGAGCGACAGGCCATCGCCATCGGGTACCTGCCTGTCCAGAAGAATGACATCGTACACGGCAACCTTTGTTGCCTCCTCCGCATCCGCAAGCGTTATCAAATGATCGACAACTGCATCGCGGGCTCGCAACGCGCTACACAGCGCGGATGCCATCTCCGGCTCGTCCTCAAGCAGCAGTATTCGCAATGTCCCACCTCTGCGCAAAGAATGCCTGAATTGCATAGGCGGATTGCGAGAACATTGCGACCCCCTTGTTGAGCCGAGGCTTCAGCGGCCGAAGCAGGGATCTATCGTCAAAAAGCTCGCAAGGGTGAGGGATCAGTACTCGCAAATCGACAGGGGAAAGCATTGCTTTCCTTCCCCTGTCGGGATTGTGACTGGAACAAGCTTAAATGTAAGCCTTGGCGCACAAAATCGCATCGTTCTGTTCCGCGAACAATGTTCTCCGCGTCCCGGCTTTGCAGGCAAGGGACACTGCTTGAACCAGTCTTTTCGGTCGGCAATTTGCCGGGAACCGCTCATCGGCGTCCGCTCCGAATCAATCGAAGCGGCGCAGATGCGGCGGCATGAAATGCGGAGAGCGCGAGGTGCTCTGCCGCTCGGGAAGACCGATATCGCGAAGCTGGTAGTCGGAGAGTTCGGCTACCTGCTTCAGCGTTTGCCGCTGCCGCCAGATGACGAACAGCAAGGCACGTGCAGTCCTCCACGCACCGAATTTCTGGTACAGTTCATCGACCGTTGCCGTTAAGTTTTCGGCAACCAATAATTGTGAAGACGTCATTATCCTTCCCGGCGCAATTAAGCCGCCAGGTCCTCTTGAAGCTCGACTGGCCTCAGGAGCTGACACGTCAACGACGAGTCAAATTATTCCCGTAGCAAGTCATATGGGTTTAATGGGGATGCGCCTGATGGCGGCAGATAAAGCCTTTTAGAGCTTTAATTATAGAGTCGTCGAGAATTTGGTGCAAAGCACACCAAGGTCATCGAGATCATTCCGCCAGTGGCGTTTGTAAACATTTGCTGATGATGCATTTCACGCCTCCTGTATTTGATTTGCGGACGAGCATATAATACGCAAGATCAGACGATCGGCAACCCCCACAATTTCGAATTGCAAATATCTCGCAAAATGTGTTGCACCGATGCAACAATGAATGTCCCGAGCAATGGCACGGGAAGCGCTATCCTCAGCTCGGCGTCCGTACCTCGAAGCCGGTCAAAACGAGTTCACGATCCCGCCGCCGGTTCGCATCTGCTGGACCATGATATGGGCGTGGTAATGCATGGCACATTTGATCGCGTAGATTTGCAGAATGACAGGAGATCGCCGATGCCGCAAAAGCTTGAAAAACCGCTGGCGGTACACGGCACGCAGATCCGCTTCCTTCACGCGACGCATCAATCGGACAAAGATGCCGATCGCTTCCAAGGACCATGTTGCGTTGAGCGCGAGCAGCCGCAACGGGTGACGGCGCAGATGACGTAAGCGGGAGCTTTCCGGTTTGATGTTGGCATCGATGTAGAGTGCGTCGAGCCTGTCGAAATAGGCGGACGGCTGATGCAGGTCGCTCAGCACCGAAAGATACCCATCCCGCAGCGTTTCGCGGGAAAGATTGAGCGGAATGACGTTGGTGCCATAGGCGGGCGGGTCGTCGTGATCGAGCCGCCCTTCCTTGGCAAGGCGTGCATAGAGCGGCGTCTTCGGGATAGCGGCCAGCATGCCGATCATCGCGTTGACAATGCGCGCATCCTTGATGAAGACGCGCTGCGCGTCGAAGATGGTCGCGTCATCGCTGTCGAAGCCGAGGATCATGCCGCACCAGACCTCCATGCCGGTCTGCTGGATGCTGTGGATCTTCTCCAGCATCGTTCCGCCCTTGCGCAGATTCTGCAGCTTTTTGGTTTCGCGCAGCGCCTCTTCGTTCGGCGTCTCGATGCCGATGAAGACCACCCGGATATTGGCGTCGACCATCAGCTGCATCAGCTCGGCATCGTCGGCAAGATCGATCGACGCCTCTGTCAGAAAGGTCATTGGGTAATGATGCTGCTCCTGCCAGGCGACGACATCGCGCAAAACCTCCTTGATCGCCTTCTTGTTGCCGATCAGATTATCGTCGACGATAAAGGCGGTATCCATGCCGGATGCCAGCAGCGCCTCCATTTCAGCGATGACCTGGGCGCTTTGCTTGATGCGCGGCTTGCGCCCGAAGACAACGATGATATCGCAGAAATCGCAGGTGAAGGGACAGCCTCGGGAGAACTGGACGCTGCCGACCGCGTATTCGTCCATTTTCAGAAGGTCGAAGCGCGGTACCGGCACCTTGCTCATATCCGTCTTGTCGGACTGTTCGTAGCGCCGTGCATGGCTGCCGGCCTTCCATTCGAGCAGGAATTGCGGCCAAGTCTCTTCGGCCTCGCCGATAAAGGAGACATCGACGAGATTGCCGAAATAGTCTTCCTTGACCGTCACCCAAGGCCCGCCGACGACGGTAAAGCAATCGCGTCGTTTGAGTTCGGTCAATATTTCCGTCATTCGGAAACGTTGGACGATCATCCCCGTCAGTGCGACGATATCGGCCTTTTCGCAGAGGTCGAAGTCTATCGGTTCGATATTTTCGTCGACCAGGGTGACGGTATGTTCCGAAGGCGTCAGCGCCGCAAGCAACGGCAGGCAGGCCACAGGCAGGTTGGCCTTCACATCGAACAGCGGCAGTGCATGTTCCATGCCCCAATAGGACGTTTCGAAACGCGGATTGATGATGACGATATGAGCCATTGAATATGCCGCCTCATGACTGTGAAGATCTGCTTCTGTATCATGTCAAGCTTGCATGCCATTCGGACCTGCTCGCGCTTACGCTGCAACAACGAAGCAGGTCTCCAATATCGAGGCGGCACCCTTAGCAGCCCTATATGAGCCCAAGATTAAATTGCCTTGCCGATGCGCGCAATGGCGATACGCTGTTTTCGGCTATCGAGAAATTTTTCAGGCGACAATGTCGAAATCTGGAGAGCGCGGTCGTCTTTACTGAGACGGGCTGCAAAAGACGGATAGCGGATACTTCCCGTCGAGGGTCGAACCATTGAAGAGGAGCTGGGAGATGAGTTCGTCGTATCGTTGGGTGATCGTTGGCGCCGGGGCGCTGATGACCTGTGTCGCGCTTGGCACAATGTTTTCTCTCGCCATCTTTCAGGTACCGATCGCCGCCGATACCGGCTGGTCACATGCCGGCATCGCCGCCGCCATGACATTGAACTTTCTCGTGATGGGGCTGGGGGCGTTTGCGTGGGGCGCTGCGAGCGATCGCTTCGGTGTCCGTATCGTTGTCGTCATCGGCGCGCTGCTGCTTGGGCTTGCGCTCGTGCTGGCAAGCCGCGCCGCTTCGCTTCTTCAGTTCCAATTGACCTATGGCATTCTGGTCGGGCTTGCAGCCAGCGCCTTCTTCGCGCCGATGATCGCAGCAACGACCGCATGGTTCGAGAAAGGCAGAAGCCTCGCGGTATCGCTGGTGTCGGCGGGCATGGGCGTCGCTCCAATGACCGTCTCACCCTTCGCCCGCTACCTGATTTCCACCTATGACTGGCGTTTCGCCATGCTTCTGATCGGGATCATGGCCTGGGTTCTCCTGATACCGGCAGCGCTGCTGGTAAAGCGGGCACCCGATCCTTCGGAGGAAACCGGCGAGAACGGTCAGATGGCGGAGCAGAGCCTGCCGCTGGGCCGGATTTTCCGCTCGCCGCAATTCCTCGTCCTGGGTGCCACCTTCTTTGCGTGCTGCGCAGCCCATTCCGGCCCGATTTTTCACATGGTCAGTTACGCGACGATCTGTGGCGTGGGGCCGATGGCGGCTGTCAGCATCTACAGCGTCGAGGGTCTGGCCGGTCTTGGCGGACGCCTGTTCTATGGCACGCTTGCCGATCGGCTGGGGGTCAAGCCTGTGCTGATTGCGGGACTTCTGGTTCAGGCGATCGCGCTTGCCACCTATTTGCGCGTCAGCGAACTTGGCCAATTCTATGCACTGGCCGTCGTCTTCGGCAGCGCCTATGGCGGCGTCATGCCGCTTTACGCAGTGCTTGCCCGCGAATATTTCGGACCGCGGGTGATCGGCACCGTCTTCGGCGCTGCATCGATGCTGTCGAGCATCGGCATGGCAGCGGGGCCGCTGATCGGCGGCTGGATATTCGATAGCTTCGGCAACTATTCCTGGCTTTTCATTGGATCGTCGATGGTGGGATTGGGTGCGGCCGCCATCGCGCTCGCCTTTCCGCCCATGCAACGCCTGCGGCTGCAGGCGGCGTGAATCAGGCTGCAAACGGCTTGAATCGATATGCTCTGATTTTGCCGGGCGCGGCGCATTATGCGGCGGCTTGGCACCGTCCTTTCCGGCGTAAATAGGGCGCAACGGCGCCGCTTGCCGATATATTCGTATTTCGCGATACTTACACACAGTTTTCCCTGAGCCGCAGCAGTTGCAGGCATTGCAATTTTCAATTTTTAGCCAAAACTCACGGGTGCATTAGCTGCGTGATCTCCTGGGGGAGGAAATCGGGAGAGCACCCACTGGCGCGACATTCCGCGCCCATTCGGCCGGAAAGTCCTGCGTAATCCATCATGGGGGATATCGGACAGATCGACTGGCGATGTCCCTGGTGCAATTGGGAGGAGTGAGCAATGGCAACCACGTCCGTGGCCGAGACGACGAGTCGAGGCATGACCAGGGAGGAGAAGAAGGTCATCTTCGCCTCATCCCTCGGAACAGTGTTCGAATGGTATGACTTCTATCTTTATGGATCCCTTGCCGCCTTTATCGGCACGGCCTTCTTCAGCGATTATCCGGAGGCAACCCGAAACATCTTCGCCCTGCTCGCCTTTGCGGCAGGCTTCCTCGTCCGGCCATTCGGCGCTCTGGTCTTCGGGCGGATCGGCGACCTTGTGGGGCGCAAATATACCTTCCTTGTCACGATCCTGATCATGGGCCTTTCGACCTTTCTGGTCGGCGTTCTTCCTGGGTCAGCGAGCTGGGGCATCGCCGCTCCTGTCATCCTCATTATCCTCCGCATGTTGCAGGGCCTTGCGCTCGGCGGCGAATATGGCGGCGCGGCCACCTATGTCGCCGAGCATGCGCCCGACAACAAGCGCGGCTACTATACGTCCTGGATCCAGACGACGGCGACGCTCGGATTGTTCCTGTCGCTGATCGTCATCCTGATCGTTCAGAATGCGGTCGGCAAGGATGCCTTCGCGGCCTGGGGCTGGCGCATTCCGTTCCTCGTATCCTGCCTTCTGCTCGCCATCTCGGTCTGGATCCGCATGTCGCTGAGCGAATCCCCAGCCTTCAAGAAAATGAAGGAAGAGGGTAAGGGCTCCAAGGCTCCGCTCTCCGAAGCTTTCGGCCAATGGAAGAATGCAAGGATTGCGCTTATCGCGCTGCTAGGCCTCACCGCCGGTCAGGCGGTCGTCTGGTATGCCGGTCAATTCTACTCGCTGTTCTTCCTGCAGAACGTGCTGAAGGTCGATGGCCAGTCGGTCAACATCATGATCGCGATTGCCCTGCTGATCGGCAGCGGCTTCTTCGTGTTCTTCGGCTGGCTCTCCGACAAGGTCGGCCGCAAGCCCATCATCATGGCGGGCCTTCTGCTTGCGATTCTGACCTACTTCCCGCTGTTCAAGGCCTTGACGAACGCGGCAAACCCAGCACTTGCACAGGCAGAACAAACGGTCCGCGCCACCGTGACCGCAGCTCCTGGCGACTGCACGTTCCAGTTCAACCCGGTAGGAACGGCAAAGTTCAACAATTCCTGCGACATCGCCACGTCCTTCCTGTCGAAATCATCCGTTCCCTATACGATCGCCGAAGGCCCGGCAGGCCAGCCGGCAACCGTCAAGGTCGGCGATGCTACCGTGACATCCTACGATGCGACCGCCGCCGGAAAGGACGCGACGGCCAAGGGGGCAGCATTTGCCCATGACATGAACCTTGCCCTGCAAAAATCCGGCTTCCCGCTGGCGCGCGACCCAATCAAGGTCCCGGACGCAAAGCTCGATGCCTTCATTGCTGCAAACCCTGAACTCGGGCTCAATGCCGCAACGGTACGGGCTGGAGAGAAGGCCGTCACGCCGGTTGCCGATCTGGTCAAGGCCAAGCTTTTGACGGCTGAGCAGGCGGGTGGCGCGACTGACATGCCCGTCTACACCATTGCCAAGGGTGGCGCCTTCAAGATGGTTGCCGATCCCGCGGCCATCAATTGGCCGCTGACCATCCTCATTCTGACGATCCTCGTCATCTATGTGACCATGGTCTACGGCCCGATCGCCGCCATTCTGGTCGAGATGTTCCCGACCCGCATCCGCTACACCGGCATGTCGCTGCCCTATCATATCGGCAACGGCTGGTTCGGCGGCCTGCTTCCGGCGACTGTTTTTGCGATGAGCGCTGCCAAGGGCGATATCTACTATGGCCTTTGGTATCCCATCGCGATTGCCGCAATGACCTTGGTCATCGGCCTGATCTTCGTGCGCGAGACCAAGGGCGTCAATCTCGACTCGATCAACTAGCGACAGTTTAGCCCGGCGCAGAAGCCTGCGCCGGGCTCTCCTTCCATCCGGGTGCCCGCCTAAGCGAGGCAAAGGCCCGTTTTCCCGCTATAATCTCCGTCTTGCCTGGTCAGCCAAGCAGTGTCGCTACGGCCGAAACGTGCCTATACCGACAGCCCGTCTTGCGCTCGCCCACGCCGCCATAAGCGGAAATAGAAAATTTTTTCTATAGAATAGGTGATGAAAGGAAGATCGCCCTTGTGATCGGATAGCAGAAGCTTACGAGTGTGGCAGACTTTCACCGAATATGCCTCCATGACCCTGCTGACCGTCCAAAATCTGTCCCGCGCTTTCGGCTCGACGCAAGCCTTGGCGGATGCATCTCTGACAATCGCCAAGGGCGAGATCGTCGCGCTCATGGGAGCCAACGGCGCCGGTAAATCGACGCTGGTAAAGGTCCTGTCCGGCATCCACTCCGCGGATTCGGGCAGCATCCTGTGGAACGGTGAGGAGTATCGTGCCGACAGCCCGGCACAGGCCGTGGCTCAAGGCATCGTCACCGTGCATCAGTCCACTGATGTTGTCGGCGTCGCGGGGCTTTCGGTCGCGGATGCGCTGCTGCTCAATCAGTTCGTGGACGGGCGACAACCTTTCTTCCTGTCGAGGCGTTCGGTCCGAAAGAGAGCTGCCGCGATCCTGGAGGAAGCGGGCTTCGACCTGCCGCTAGATCGCGATTTCGGCGATCTTGGAACCGCCGATCGCCAGATGGTCGCCATCGCTCGCGCGCTATCGAACAAGGCGCAGCTGCTGATCCTTGACGAGCCCACAGCGAGCCTTTCGGCGAGAGAAACAACACGGCTCTACGAGATCGTTCGTCAATTGAAAGCACGCGGGATCAGCATTCTCTACATCTCCCACCGCACCGCCGACCTCGACGCGCTGGCCGATCGGGTCGTCATCCTGCGCGGCGGCCGCAATGTCGGCGCCTTTGCACGACCGATCGACTTTGACGCGGCCATCGAAACGATGATCGGCCGGTCGATGAAAGCGGCGCGCCCACATCGCCGCGAGCAGTTCGACCGGACAGTCCTGAAGCTTCAAGGCGTAAGGCTTCTGTACGACAGTGTGCCTTTTGATCTCACGCTTCATGCCGGCGAAGTCATAGCAATCACAGGCGTCCTCGGGGCAGGCAAGAGCCGGCTGCTCTCGGCACTCTTCGGAATAGAACGCTTTGCCTCCGGCGAAGCGCTGCTGGATGGCAAACCCTACAGACCGCGCTCACCGGCCGAGGCCATCGCACATGGTGTCGTCATGGCCGCCGCGGACCGTCATCGCTCTTCCCTCATGCCATCAGACTGGCCGGGGGAGAGCATTGCGGCCACGATCAGCCTGCCGCATCTGACGCAATGGTATCCCTCCGGCTTCCTGTTCTCCGGGCGAGAGACCCGCGAGGGGGAGAAGGCCATTGGCCGCCTAGGCATCAAGGCATCCGGGCCGGCGGCATCGGTCTGGTCGCTTTCGGGCGGCAATCAGCAGAAGGTTGTTCTCGCACGCTGGGAGGCCGAACCGAGCCGGCTGTTGCTTCTCGACGAGCCCTTCCAGGGTGTCGATGTCGGAGCCCGCCAGGACATTATCGCAGCCATACGCGCCCACAGCGACCGCGCTACCTTGATCGCAACATCCGATCCGGAAGAAGCACTCGAAGTCGCCGACCGAGTGCTCGTCATGGAACATCACAGCTTGAAAGACGTCGCTCCCGCGATTGCTGATATCAGGCAAAATGAGGAATACGTCAGATGAGTGAAGGGACTGCCCAGATCCGGGGGAAAGAAAAGCCGGCAAGCGAGACGCTCTCGCTGAAGGAGCTTGTGCGCCGTGGCGCGGTCTTCTTCCTGCTCTTCGTCCTGATCCTCATTTTCAGCTTCGCGCAGCCCGTCTTTATCAATATCAACAATCTGATGAGCATTCTGCAAGCGGTCTCCGTCGTCGCCATTATCGGCGCGGGTGTCACCATCACGCTCGCGATCGGTGGTTTCGATCTGTCGGTCGGTGCGGTTGCCGCTTCCAGCGTCATGGCCGCCAGCTACGCCATGATCGTCCTCGATCTCAATGCCTATCAGACCGTCCCGTTGGTGCTTGCCTTCGGTGGACTCGTCGGGCTCGCCAATGCCTTTCTGATCGTCCGCCTGAAGGTGCCGGATCTCCTTGCGACACTTGCCACCATGTTTCTTCTGACCGGTCTGCAGCTTATCCCGACAGCCGGCCGCTCGATCTCCGTGGGCTTGATCCTTCCGAGCGGGGTCACGGCAACCGGCAAGGTCGACCCGGCCTTCCTGACCATCGGCAGGTCGAGCCTGTTCGGAACCATCCCCCTGCCCGTCATTCTGATGCTGGTCGTCGCGCTCGTGCTCTACGTCCTGACCGAGCGCACGCGCCTTGGGCGTCTCCTCTATGCAACCGGCGGCAACGAAGCCGCAACGCGGCTTGCGGGAGCAAATGTCGCTCGCCTTAAGACCTTCGCCTATGTGCTATCGGGCATTCTCGCGTCGCTCGGCGGCATCATTGTTGCCGCGCGCGTCGGACGCGGCGACGTTTCATCCGGCGCATCATTGCTGATGGATTCCGTCGCAGCCTCGCTCATCGGCTTTGCTGTCCTCGGTCTGCGCCGGCCGAACGTGCTGGGAACGACGATCGGCGCAGTCTTCGTCGGCATTCTCCTCAATGGCCTGACCATGTTGAACGCGCCCTATTACACGCAGGACTTCATCAAGGGCTCCGTTCTCGTCGGTGCGCTTGCACTTACCTATGGCATCAGCCGCGGCAAGGCCTGACAACGGCGTCACCATTCACTCCAACCCTAAAGTTCAATGGATTTTCAATGAAGAAATTGTTCACCTCGATCGCAGCCGCGTTCATCGCCGGCTCGCTTCTGACAACAGGCGCATCGGCTGCCGGCATCCCCGGTGCGCCTGCTCCCTTCGACAAGAAGACGGTCAACATCGCTGTCGTCAGCTTCCTCGGAAGCGGTGACTGGCTGCAGGCCTTCGAGGCCGGCGTCAAGCGGCAGGGTGATGCACTCGGTGTCAACATCACGGTTTCGCAGGCGCGCAACGACAACGACACGCAGCGCAATCTCATCGAGCAGGCCATCAACCTCGGCGTCGACGGGATCATCATCAACAATGGCCGCCCCGAAGCCCTCAAGGACATCGCGCAAAAAGCCCTCGACAAGGGCATCAAAGTTGTTGCCTACGACGTCGACCTCGACAATCCACAGGTGCCGCAGATCGAGCAGAGCGACAAGGACATGGCCAGGCTCGTCCTCGACCAGGCCGTCAAGGATAAGGGCGAAGGCTTCACGGGCGGCGCCGTCTACGTTGCCGGCTTCGCACCGCTCGACCGCCGCTACGCCGTCTGGAAGGATTTCATTGCCAAGCACAATTTGAAGGAAAAGGCCGTATGGGGTGTCGTCAACGACACCGTTCCGGCATCCGTCGCCGATCAGACCAAGGCGGTGCTGCGCGCCAATCCGGATATTTCGGTGATCTTCACACCCTGGGATGAATTCGCGAAGGGCGCAAAACTCGCCATCGACGAACTCGGTCTGTCGAGCCAAGTGAAGATTTATGGCGTCGACACCTCCACTGCGGACATCCAGCTGATGGTCGAACCGGACAGTGCCTGGGTCGCGACTGCAGCGACCAACGCCGCCGTCGTCGGCGAAGTCTCCGTCCGCGCCGTCTCGCTTGCCATTGCCGGTCAGTTCCCGGGCCGTTCCGTTCTCCTCCAGCCGACGCTCATCACTCGCGACGACCTGGTCAGCAACAAGATCGGCACGATCGAGGAGCTGCAGCAGAAGTTTCCCGCCTTCCTGAAAAGCGACGCGGCAACGGCATCCTGGATTCCAGCTGCCAAGAACTAAGACACATCGCTTCATGCGAATCTGCCGCTCCCCTTTGCGGAGCGGCCTTTCACGTTCTCAGAAGACCTATGAGGAACCATGGCATCGATCGACCTGCCTAAACCGGATTTCGCCCGCAACATGACGCTGATCGGCCATAGCGATATCGGTGGTCGCGGCGACGGACTGCAACTGATGGTCCATCGAGGATATGCCTATGTCGCTCATCCATGGTCGCAAGGCTTTTCGATCGTCGACGTACGCGACCCCAAGAATCCGAAGACCGTGAACTACGTGCCGGCACCGGCAAATACTTGGAACATCCATCTACAAACCCATGACGACCTGTTGCTGGTCATCAACGCTCTCGATCTCTTCGCCGATGTCGAAACGTTCACAGACGAGAAGGTTTACTACACGCAATCGGTGGGCGAGACGGTCGCTTCGAAAAAACGCGAGCGCGCCTGGACGACGGGCATGAGCGTATTCGACATCTCCGTGCCCGACAGACCACGCAAAATCGGCCAGCTGGATGTCGAAGGCGTCGGGTTTCACCGGCTCTGGTATGTCGGCGGCCGCTATGCCTATGCCTCAGCGCTGCTCGACGGCTTTACCGACTATATTTTCGTCACCATCGACATGGCAGATCCGACCAAACCTGTTCTCGTCGGCCAATGGTGGCTTCCCGGCATGAACCGGGCGGCGGGAGAAGCGCCTGACTGGGGCGATGGCAAACGCTATGCCTTGCACCACGCGCTCGTCCACGGCGATACGGCCTATGCCTGCTGGCGGGACGGAGGGTTAACGCTTCTCGACATCAAGGATCATTCGGCTCCCAAGCTCATCAAGCATCATAACTGGTGCCCGCCCTATGGCGGCGGCACACACTCGCCGCTGCCGCTTCCGGGCCGCGAACTTCTGGTGGTGGCGGATGAGGCAGTGCTGGACAACGAGGAAGACGGCCGCAAGCACACCTGGATCTTCGACATCCGCGTACCGGAAAACCCGATCAGCATCTCGACTTTCCCGATACCCGCTGAGATCGACTACACCAAGAAGGGCGGCCATTTCGGTCCGCACAATCTGCACGAAAACCGGCCGGGATCTTTCATCTCTGAAACCCTGATCTTTGCGACCTGGCAGAACGCCGGCATTCGCGCCTTCGATATTTCCGACCCGTATCATCCGGTCGAGACGGGTGCGCTCGTTCCAGCGGGACCGACTGTCATGACTGACCGCCGCCCTGGTCGCCCGAAGGTCATTCAGTCCGCAGATGTCTTCGTCGACGCCAATGGCCTGATCTACGCAACGGACTACAATGCCGGGCTCGAAGTCATCGAATATGGTGGTTGAGCGAACCGTTCTGTCTGTCTACCGCAGGCAAGGCGATCTGCCCGACATATCGGGCAGATCGCTAAAGCCTCTTAGACCAGCTCCTCATGCGAGGGCTTTTCCCAGAGATTGATGCCGCCTTCGACGGCATAACGGTCGATCTCGGCAAGCTCTTCAGGGCTGAAACTCAGATCGTTGAGAGCGGCCACGTTCTCTTCCACCTGCCGCGCCGAGCTTGCGCCAATCAGCGCAGAGGTCACGCGCGGATCGCGAAGGACCCAGGCAATGGCGAGCTGGGCAAGCGACTGGCCGCGGCGCTTGGCGATCTCATTCAGCGCACGGGCACGCTCGATATTTTCTTCCTTCAGATGCTCCGGCCGCAGCGGGTCGCCACCAGGTCGATTGACACGGGAATCCTGCGGAACGCCATTCAGATATTTGTTCGTCAGCAGGCCTTGAGCAAGCGGCGTGAAGGCAATGATGCCCGCTCCGACCTCGTCCGAGGCCGCGAGCAGATCCTTCTCGATCCAGCGATTGAACAGGTTGTAGGACGGCTGATTGATCAGCAGCGGCACCTGCCGCTCCTTCAGCAACGCGGCAATTTCGCGCGTCTTGTTGCCGGAATAGGAGGACACGCCGACATAGAGCGCCTTGCCCTGCCGGACTGCCTGCGCAAGCGCATCGGCCGTCTCTTCGAGCGGCGTCTCGGCATCGAAGCGATGGGAGTAGAAAATATCAACATAGTCGAGGCCAAGCCGGGTAAGACTCTGGTCGAGGCTGGAAAGCAATGCCTTCTTCGACCCACCGCCACGGCCATAGGGGCCGGGCCACATGTCCCAGCCGGCCTTGGACGAAATGATCAGTTCGTCGCGATATGCGGCCAGATCCTGTTTGAGGATATGCCCGAAATTGATCTCGGCACTTCCCGCAGGCGGGCCGTAATTATTGGCAAGATCGAAATGCGTGATACCGAGATCGAACGCCTTGAAGAGAATTGACCTCTGAGTATCGAGGGGCGTCGCATCGCCGAAATTGTGCCAAAGGCCAAAGGAGATCGCCGGCAGCTTGAGGCCGCTTCGACCGACCCGGCGGAAATGGGCAGAGTCATAGCGTTCCGGATCGGGGTGGTAGGTCATGAATTCTCTTCCTGTTCGTCAAACCGTGCCGCGAGCGACCGTGCATTGGCCAAAACTCGCCGCTCATGTCAAATCCCATTGCCGTGGTCCCCGCGGCGCACCGAGAATGGCAGAGTTCAAACGGATAAGAAGCCATTCCATGTTTTTTATCGTGTAAATCGGAGAAGTTTTTTCCAGGGCGGGATGCATGGACCCGTTAGCGGACCCGGCCTCATCCTATCCATCATCATGACGAAGGCATCCTCCCCGCTTCGCTCAGATCTCCGAACCGAAGCGCGCTCGATAAAACCCTGGGGGCACTCCAAGATGCTTGAGAAATGCCCGGTGCAGCGTATCCAGACTTGTAAAACCGGAACGCTCGGCAATGCGCGCGAGCGACCAATCCGAGGTTTCAAGAAGCGCTTTTGCTCGATCCAACCTCGCAATCTCCACGAATTGTGCAGGCGTCGTCCCGGTTTCCCTGCGGAAACTGCGCGAAAATGTGCGTTCACTCATTCCGGCCCGGCTCGCCAAAGCGGGGATCGACAGATCTCCCGCAGGCTCCTCGACGATCTCGTTCAGAAGCTTGCGAAGCTTTGGGGTCGCATTTGCCTGAATGGAGAGGCTGGTGCTGAACTGTGATTGCCCGCCTGGACGCCGCATGAACAAAACCATTTGCCGGGCGACCGCCAAGGCGGTCTGCGGGCCGCAATCGGCTTCGACAAGTGCCAGGCACAGATCGATGCCCGCCGTGATGCCCGCCGATGTGTAGACCGGCGGCTCCGCAACGAAGATCGCGTCAGGCTCGATTTCGATTTGCGGCCGCAACTCCTTCAGAAGAGCGCAGGAGTTCCAGTGAGTCGTCGCACGCCTGCCGTCAAGAAATCCTCCGGCCGCAAGTATGAAGGCGCCCGTGCAAACACTCGCCATGCGTCGGGTGACGGCTTTGCGCAAATGCAGCCAGTCCAACAGAGCCGAACTGAATATCACCTGCCGCAGCCCGTCTTCGCTCCCGCCCGCCAGCACGATCGTATCGAGATCCGCAGGCAAATGCTCCAGACTGGTGGTCTCACCGAAAACCAGCCCTCCGGCAGAGCTACTCTTCACAGCCCCACCCGCCGGAGAAGCAAGCACGACCTCATAGGGCGGCATGCCCTGCAGCAGATGAAAGTTCGCCATGGCGAAAACCTCCATCGGCCCGACGATATCAAGGGCCTGAACGCCGTCATATCCAATCACGGCGACGCGCCTGGGGTGGTGTGCGGATATCTGCATTGGCGTAAATTGCGATATCTTTGACATTTTCGCCAGCCCGCTCTGCGAATAATTCTCCAGTCTAGAACGTCGCAACTCCGGACCATCCTCATGTATCGCCTCTTTCTGAAAGCACTTCTCCTGTTCGCGCTCGCATTCGGCACCCTCGGCTGGGCTTCGATCACCTTCGCGGCAGGTCAGGACGTCATCCAAATCCCACCGCTAAAGGCCCAGCGAACACGACCCCTCATCGTCATCGTCGCGGACAACAAAGGCACCGAGACGACGGATCTCGTCGTCCCCCACGGCATTATCCGCAGCGCCGGCATCGCCGACGTACTCGTAGTTTCGACCCATGCGGGCGCAGTGGATCTGATGCCTGCGCTGAAAATCCAACCGGACACGACTATGTCGGATTTCGATCGGGACCATCCGGAAGGTGCCGACATCGTCATTGTCCCGGCCATGCATGACGATCGCAACCGCAATGTCATCGCCTGGATCCGTCAGCAATTCTCGAAACGCGCAATGGTTGTCTCGATTTGCGAAGGCGCCTGGCTTGCGGCACGGGCCGGTGTTTTCGAAGGCAGACACGCGACCACCCATTGGTACGCTTTCGACAAGATGCGCCGCGCCTTTCCGCAGGCGCAATGGGTGCGCAACAAACGCTATGTCGTCGACGGCAATGTGATGAGCACCACGGGCGTCACCGCCTCGATCCCGGCTTCACTTGCGCTCGTTGAGGCGATCGGCGGGCGGGCAAAGGCACAATCAGTCGCAGCCGGCCTTGGTGTCGACGGATGGAGCGCAGCTCATGACGCAACGCCGTTTCACATGACCACGGGCCGGCTCTGGCGCTTCGCTGCCAACTATCTCGCCTTCTGGGGCCATGAGACTATCCGCTTGCCGGCGCACGATGGCTTCGACGAAATCGCTCTGGCACTGACCGCCGATGCATGGTCCAGAACCTTTCGTTCGCAGGCGGTCGTTGCCGAAAAGGCGGCATCTGTCCGCTCGCGCAATGGCCTTGTGCTGGTGCCCGATAGTTCCGCGGAAAACAGCGCTTTCAGCATGGAAATTCCCCTGCTTCCGCCTGCGAAAATTCTCGACGACGCGCTGTCTCAAATCGCCGAGCGCTATGGCTCCCGAACATCCGATATCGTCGCGTTGCAGCTGGAATATCCAACAAGGCATTGAGCCAGGCGCAAGCGACGAAAGACCTATGGCGGGGTCGGGCCAAAGTTTGAGCCGCCTGCTTGCGCAGTGCGGCTCAAACCTGTCTGCCGTTAGAGCAGTTTTTCCAGTGTAATCGGCAAGTCGCGGATGCGCTTGCCCGTCGCATGGAACACGGCATTGGCGATGGCTGGCGCCACGCCGACAATACCGACTTCGCCGACGCCCTTGCCCCCGAGCGCCGAGGCATTGTGATCGGGCACGCCGACGGAGATCACCTGGATATCCGGAATGTCCGAATTGGTCGGCACGAGATAGTCGCCAACATTGTTGTTGACGGTTCGTCCGTTGCGCTGATCGATCAAGCCTTCTTCAAGAAGCGCCTGACCGATGCCCATGATGATGCCGCCTCGCCACTGACTTTCGACCAGTTTGGGATTGTAAAGGCGGCCGCAATCAAAGGCGGAGACCATGCGGGAAACCCGGACCGTGCCGAAGTCCTCGTCGACCTGCACCTCGGCGAAATGGGCGCACCAGCTGTGCATGGAGAAATCGCCCATGGTCGGGCCTTGAACCTTAGCCATGGTCGTCCAGGCCTGAAGTTGCTCCTGGGCATTTGCGCCATCCGGCAAAGTGTTGCGCCGAACTTCGATCTCTTCGCGTTTCAGGACCGACATCAGTTCCGCCAATGTCAGCGACGGAGCTTCGCCGCGAGGTGCCGCGATGCGCCCCTCGGCAAAGTTCAGCGTATTCGCACCCGTATCACGGAACGGCGAATTGGCATCGCTGAGCGCAAGGCCGATAAGCTCATCGCGCGCCGCGACCGCAGCCTTATGAACAGCCCCCATGATCGACCCGGCGAGCATCGAGCCGCCGGCAATTGCCGAGCCGGGCAGGCGTGAATCGCCGAGATGAACTTCGACCTGATCCACCGGAATGCCGAAGACTTCCGCCGCACTTTGAGCCAGGATCGTATAGGTTCCCTGTCCCATGTCGATTGCGCCGCTGACGACCTCAACTCTGCCATTGGAGAGGATGCGGATCATCGCCTCACTTGGCGCCCGGATGACCGGAAACGTGCCGCACCCGATTCCCCATCCGATCAGCGTCTTGCCGTCGCGCATCGAGCGCGGGGCGTGACTGCGCCGCGACCAGCCGAAGGCTTTGCTCCCTTCGACGAGCGCCTCTCGCAACCGCCTCGTCGACCACGGCTTGCCCGACTGGTAGTCGTGATCGGCATCGTTCTTCAGACGAAGTTCCAGTGGATCCATGCCGAGCTTATAGGCCAGCTCCTCGATCGCGCATTCAATGCCGTAAGCGCTCGGATTCTTGCCCGGCCCGCGCAGGGCACCGGGCGTGACGCTGTTGACCGGCACAATGCGATGCTGCGACGAGAAATTTTCCACCTTGTAGAGAATGGATGTGGCAGCTCCCGTCTGCTCCGGCCAATCGGCATAGATCGATGTTTCGCTGGCGCCGCGATGCACAATCGCTTGCAGGATACCGTCTTCCGTTGCGCCAAGCGCGATCTTCTGTCTGGTTCCGGCGCGACCGCCATAACTGGTAAAATTTTGCGGCCGCGTGACCGCAAGCTTTACTGGCCGGCCGAGCTTTCTTGCGGCTGCAATGGCAACGGCACCATAGGCGAGCGGCTGTCCCTTCGATCCGAAGCCGCCGCCAATGAAGGGCGAGATGATCCGGACATTCTCATAGGGCATGTCGAACCATTCGGAATACATGCGCGCCATGCCGTGCGACCATTGGCTTGGTTCCCAAATCGTCAGCTGGTCGCCATCCCATTTCGCCGTCAAACCATGGGGTTCCATCGCCACGTGATATTCGCGCGGCGTGGAATATTCGCCCTCGACGCGGACCGGTGAGGCGGCCAGTGCGCCCTCGGCATCGCCCCAGGCAGAAGACAAAGCATCCACGAGCTTGCCCTCGCCAGCATTCGGATCGTTCAGATCGGCGACATACTCACCCTCTTCGTAGGCAACACGCACCAGCCTTGCGGCTTCCGTCGCCTGCTCTCGGCTTTCTGCCACAACGGCGGCGATCGTCTGGCCGTTGAACTGCACGTCGCGCGGCAGCGGATAATAAGGGCCATCGACCGGCTTGTTGCCGCCCCAATCAGCCGAAAGCTTGAGGCCGAGATCGTCGTCCGGAGTCAAGGCCAGCAACACGCCCGGCATGGCGAGCGCTGCCGAGACGTCGACTTCCAGAACACGGCCAGCCGGGATCGTGCTCTGCACAAGGACGGCATAGGCGAGGTTTTCGACAGGGTATTCCAAGGCGTAGGTCGCCGTTCCCGTCACCTTCATATTGCCTTCAAAGCGCGACTGACGGCCACCGACCGTACCGTCGGAAGCATCACCATGTTTGCGTGGTTCCATCATGGTCATGCCAGGCCTCCCATCTGCAAAATGGCACGCGCGACGACGCGCGGCGCAAGTTCGATCTTATAGCTGTTGCCGCCGTGATCGACGGCGCCCTCCATGGCCAACCGGCTGGCCTTCTCCACCGTTTCCGCAGCGAGGGCCTTACCAATAAGCATCTGCTCAACAGCCCGCGCGCGCCAGGGCTTGGTGGCGACGCCACCGAGCGCGACGCGAATATCGCGGATCGTTCGTCCATCGGCTTCGAGTTCCAGACCCACCGCGGCACTCGCAGCCGCGAATTCGTAAGACTGCCGATCTCGGACCTTGATGTAGGTCGAGTTGCGGGCGGCGACGGAAGCAGGAATGGTGATGGCAGTGATGATCTCGCCGCGCTGGAGGATCGTTTCCTTATTCGGCGTGTCACCGGGCACGAGGAAAAAATCGCCGGTGGTAATCTTGCGGCTGCCCGTCTCGACCACCGCATCGAATGCGATCAGAGCGACCGCCAGGTCGCCGGGATAGGAGGCGATGCAGGCCTCGCTCGTTCCGAGCACGGCATGATTGCGCGTGACCCCGCCGATCGCCGAGCAGCCGGAACCGGGGCTGCGCTTGTTGCAGGCCGGGAAGGCGCCGGGATCGCGGAAATAGGAACAGCGTGTCCGCTGCAGGAGATTGCCGCCGATCGTCGCCATGTTGCGAAGCTGGGCTGAGGCGGCAAGCGACAGCGATTCCGAAACCGCCGGAAAAGCCACTCGAATTTCCTTGTGATCAGCAACTTCGCTCATCCTGGCAAGCGCACCGATCGTCGCGCCGGCTGCATCGACGGTAATTCCGCTCATCCCGGAAAGGTTGACGATATCGATGACAGTCTCCGGCTCAGTCACCCCGCATTTGGCGAGATCGAGCAAAGTCGTGCCGCCGGCAAGGATCAATGCGCCGGCCTGCTGCGCCGCCTGGCTAGCTTCGGTCGGGGAGTTTGCCCGCACATACGAAAAGTTCCGCATCACGCCACCTCCGCAGCCTGGCGCACCGCCGCAACGATGCTGTTATAGGCCCCGCACCGACAGAGATTGCCGGACATATATTCACGGATTTCCGCGTCGGAACCAGCATGTCCTTCGCGGATGCAGGCGACCGCCGACATGATCTGGCCCGGCGTGCAGTAGCCGCACTGGAAAGCATCGTGCTCGATGAATGCAGCCTGCACGGGATGCAGGTCACCTGCTTCGCCAGTGATACCCTCGATTGTCGTGATCTTGCAGCCCTCGACCTGAGCGGCAAGCGTCAGACAGGAGAGTACGCGCTTGCCGTCGACATGACAGGTACAGGCGCCGCATTGTCCCTGGTCACAGCCCTTCTTCGTGCCGGTCAGCGAAAGATGCTCGCGGAGCGCATCCAGCAAGGTCACGCGTGGTTCCAGGTCGAGCTCGTGGCGCTGCCCGTTGATATCGAGTGCAATATGAATGGTTCGTGTCATGATAAGCTCCAGCCATCGTCACGAAGATCAACCGTACGAAATCCAGAATACTCTATTCGACGGTCTACCGGTTGCGATATGATATTTTCAGGAAGACGAGGCCGGTGATATCTTGTCCAAGATCGGCGCTCATCAGAATTAAGACTTAAGGGCGCCACGAATAAACGGAGGCGCCTCCGTTTAAGTTAATGCCTGGCTCGGTTTCGTCAAGACCCGTTAGGTCCGACGAATTTCTCCGGCTTCAAAAAATCCTGAAGCACGCTGCAGAAGTGGGAGCATGGCCAGTTGTTGATATTTGCGATCTGGACGCTGGCCTCGTAGGGGATGGTCAGCCTCTGCCAGCTGAGCTCTCGATTTGTGGAAGTCGATGCACCATGATTAACTCATCTCTCGCAAAAGCCCGCAGCGTACGAAAGCCTTTACACCTCGCCGTGACTTGTCCCGGCTCTCGATGAATAAGGAAGGCACGATGAAGCTTCTCCTCACCTCCGGCGGCGTCAGCAACGACAGTATCCGCGCCGCACTTGTCGACATGTTGGGCAAGCCCATCGCCGAGTCCACCGCCCTCTGTATCCCCACGGCGATGTACGGCATGCTGCCCAGAACGGCGGTCATGACATGGCGACAAATCGCCGGGCAGACGTCGACGCCCATGGTCGAGCTGGGATGGAAATCCGTGGGAATGCTCGAGCTGACTGCGCTGCCCAGCATAGACAGTGAGAACTGGGTGCCCTTGGTCCGTGAGACCGATGCCCTCCTGGTGTGCGGCGGCGACGTCCTTTATCTCCACCACTGGATGCGCAAGTCCGGCCTGGCGGATCTGTTCCTTTCGCTCGACAAGACGGTCTATGTGGGATTGAGCGCCGGCAGCATGGTGATGGCCCCGCATGTCGGCGAGGAGTTCGTGGGCTGGAAGCCGCCCGCAGGCGGGGATGGCGCGCTGGGCATGGTCGACTTCTCGATCTTCCCGCATTTGGACAACGCCATGTCCCCCGAGAACACCATGGCGGATGCCGAGAGGTGGGCCGCACGCGTGCCCGTGCCGGGATATGCGGTCGATGACGACACGGCCATTAAGGTTGTGGACGGTGTCGTCGAGGTCGTCTCAGAGGGACACTGGAAGCTTTTCGCGCGCTGAAACAACGCCATGAACGCAGAAAGCCGGGACAGGCCCGGCTCTCGAATGTGTCGCGAAAATTCGCACAGGAGAAGGCTGCTTAAAGCGATTAGCCGTTCTGATCGCCGCTATTGTCGGCGGCCGGCTGCTCTTCCTTTTCCTTGAGAACGTCCGTCAGCTTGTTGACGCCTTCAAAGCCTGCAACAGCAGCAGCAGCCTTTGTCAGGATACCTGCATTCGGATCAACAGCACCTACGGCGTCTTCCGCGGCAACAGCGCCGGCTACTTCTTCAATCAGCTTTCCGATACCCATCTTAAGCTCCTGATTTTTCGCTCTGCTGCTGAATTGCGGCATTCGAGCGTTGTGAACGCCTCGTCTCCGGCGTCTGAAAGGCTGCAGCTTCCACATGGCGGCAACCCTTGCATCCTGAGGCGAGGCATGGTTCTCCCCGGCTCTTGCCATTTAGGCAACCAAGCTGAAAGCGGCCTTAAGCGAAAATGAAGCGAAGCTGATATTAGCTGCTCGCAGCAGTGATATCGTCATTCGCTCCGGCATCTCGCCGGTCACGCCGTCATAACCGCCTCACAGGCCCGGATTATGTTTCAGGGAATCTTGAGGAATGCCCAAGCCATTTGAACAAGGGAACCTTTGTGCATGACAGTCTCCCGCCGCGTCACCGCCCTTACCGCCTCTTTTCTTCCCCTCCTCTTCGCTCCCGCCTTTGCCGATTCCGATGTGCTGTGGAAGATCGTGCATGACAAATGCGTCGTCCAGACTGCGCCTTGCCTCTCGGTGAACACTGGCGAACACTATGCGATCCTCAAGGATCTCAGAGGCATCGCACAGGTTCTTCTGATCCCTACCGACAAGATCACCGGCATGGAAAGCGCCGCCCTGCTCGACCCCGCGACGCATAATTTCTTCGCCGACGCCTGGGCCGAGCAGGGCAACGTCAATGCCCGCCTGCCGCACGCCGTCCCGCGGGATGGCTTAAGCCTTGCCGTCAACGCGCAGCAGGCCCGCTCGCAAAACCAGCTGCACATTCATGTGGACTGCCTGAGCGCGGACGCTCGAGCTACCCTCAAGGCGGATGCCGATCGCGTCGGCACGGACTGGGCACCTCTTCCCGATCCCATCGCCGGGCATCAGTTCGCCGCTTTGCGCGTCAAGGGCGAAACACTGGGCGATTTCAATCCATTCCTGGCGCTCGCAAAGACATTGAAGGATTCCGCCAAGGAAATGGGTGACCACAACCTCGTCGTTGTCGGCGCCGATTTTGCCGATGGCCCAGGCTTTATCGTGCTCACGGACGTCGCCCGACCCGGGATGGGCGGCGAAGACGTGCAGGATCATAGCTGCACAATCAGCCATTGATTCCGATTGCGGCCGATCGTTCTAAACATTTGATATGGAGGTCGTTTCCTTGCATGATCCGCTGCCTGCCCATGGCGGGACGCGAAACATAAAGCCGGGAAACGACCGATGCCGAAGCCTGCGACCGATCAGATCAACGCCGTCCTAGCCCATGTCGACAGCACCATCGACCAAAGTCTGGAGCGGCTCTTCGAGCTTATTCGCATTCCCAGCATTTCAACCGATCCTGCCTATGGCGATCATTGCCGCCGAGCCGCGGAATGGCTTTCGGCCGAACTGACCGGCATCGGCTTCGATGCCTCCGTCCGCGATACCATTGGCCACCCGATGGTCGTCGGCCACGACAGGGCGGCATCTGGAGCGCATGTGCTCTTCTACGGCCACTACGACGTGCAGCCCGTCGATCCGCTGGATCTTTGGAATACCGACCCTTTCGAGCCGACATTACAGCCCTTGGAAAACGGCGATACCGCCATCGTTGCCCGCGGCGCCTCGGATGACAAGGGGCAGTTGCTGACCTTTGTCGAAGCCTGCCGAGCCTGGAAGGCGGTGACGGGCAGCCTGCCGATCCAGGTCAGCATGCTGTTCGAGGGTGAGGAAGAGGCAAGCAGCCCGAGCCTCGCTCCGTTTCTCGACAAGACGGCGACCGAGCTCATGGCAGATACGGTTCTCGTCTGCGATACCGACATGTGGGACCGTGACACGCCCGCGGTCACGACGATGCTGCGCGGCATGGTCGGTCAGGAAATCGAGATAACCTGTGCCAGTCGCGACCTGCATTCTGGCATGTTCGGCAATGCTGCCCGCAATCCGCTACAGGTTCTTTCAGACATCGTGTCCAGCCTGCGGACACCCGACGGCGGCGTGGCCATCGCCGGCTTCTATGATGGCATGCGGGAGCTGCCGGAAGCAGTTCGCAAGCAATGGCAGGCCCTGCCCTTCGATGAGGAGGGTTTCCTCCGTGACGTCGGCCTCCGCATCCCCGCCGGTGAAAAGGATCGCTCGATCCTCGAGCAGATTTGGGCGCGCCCGACCTGCGAAATCAATGGAATGAGCGGAGGCTATGCCGGCACGGGCTTCAAGACCGTCATTCCGGCCAAGGCGAGCGCCAAGATTTCCTTCCGTCTGGTGGAAGGCCAGGACCCGATTGCAATCCGCGACGCATTCCAGGCCCATGTTCGCGCCCGCATCCCGGCCGACTGCTCGGTCACCTTCAAGGATCATGGCCTCTCGCCGGCAACGACAATGCCGCTCGACAGTCCATTCCTGCGCAAGACATTGGAGGCCTTGAGCACGGAATGGCAGTGCGAGGCAGCGCTCGCAGGAACGGGCGGATCGATCCCGATCATCGGCGAGTTCAAGCGCCGCCTTGGCTGCGATGCGCTATTGGTCGGCTTTGCCCGTTTCGACAACTGTGTCCACAGCCCGAACGAAAAATACGATCTGTCGAGTTTTCACAAGGGAATTCGGTCCTGGGTGCGCATCCTGGCAGAATTCGGCGATATCTGACGCCGGCATTGCCGCAGCGCCGTGAGACCGGGCAATAGGCCCGGTCTCACGGAAAATCACCTAGCTTTCGATTGATGTTTCCGGCTCATAGTTGACTGTCATGTAGATGACGATCGCCGCGATGGCGATGAGGAACAGGCAACTTGTGTAGATGGTACCGAAACCGAGCCCACCATACTCCGCAGGCTGCGAAAGAAAGTCGCCAAAGGAGGCGCCGAGCGGCCTCGTGAAGATATAAGCCACCCAGAATGCCAGAATGGCATTCATCCTGAAGCCGAAGTAAGCGATCGCGACCGCAACGATCACCGCGGCAAAGATGAGGCCGGTCGTTATGTAACCGAACCCGAACTGCTCCGCGATCAGATCGCCAACGGCGGTCCCCAGCGCGAAAGTGAAGAGAATGGCCAGCCAATAGAACTGCTCGCGCCTGGCTGTGTAGATCGAGTGAATGGACAAAGTCCCTTCCATCCTCCACCAGACGAAGAAGGTGAGCGCCAGCGCAATACTGAAGCCGACCGCGGAGGCGGCCAAGGGAACGCCAAGATTGTCCGAGAGGTTATCAGTCAGCAGCGTCCCGACAACGCTGATCATCACGACCGCGACCCAGTAGGCCCAGGGGACGTAGCGCTCTTGCAAGAGCTGGACGGCAAGCACGCCGACCAGCACCACAGCCATGATGAGGGAGGTCAGCGTAAGGCCAAGCCCCATATTGACGGCGAGATAATCCGCCGCTGTTTCCCCCATCGTCACCGCCAACAGCTTGATCAGCCAAAAGTCGATCGTGACGCGCGGAACCCGGTTCAAGCGCGGTTCCGGACTCGCTAGAAAATGCTGGGTCATGTTGCTTCTGCCTCGCTGACCTGGATCACTTCTTCATCAGCTTCATCGCGTCGTCCAGAAAGCCATCCGCTCGCCGGTCGTCGTCAGCATTGCAACGCTCCACGGCCTTTGCCTCCAGTGCATCGACTTTCGTCTTGTCGTCCGCACTGAGCTTGGCGGTCAATTTCGCCGCGCGCATTTCCTTGAGTGCGTCTTCACACGGGCGGGGCGCTGCAGCGTGAGCGGCGACAGGCAGCATGGCAAGTCCGATGAGGACGGCAAGACTGGCACCTTGAGCGGATTTAAATATATTCATGAGGATGACTCCTGTTCGAGACGCGTAGCCTCAGGTTGATCCGCAGACCGCATTGACTGCGTTGCAGATGTCATCCTTCTAAAGAGCTGCCCATACATGGCCTTTGCCGGGACCATACTGTTTCGTAAGAAACGAGGCCGTGGGGCTGGCGCGTTTCTTACGGATCCGTAAGCACCCGTTCAGGCTGCTGACACCTTCCGAAGCCATACTCGCGCGCGTATCGCGGCCAACGGAGCGCAGCCGAAACATGAAAATACTTGTCGTCGAGGACGATCGGAAGACCGCCGACTACATCTGCCGCGGGCTTAGCGAGGCGGGGCACGTCTGCGATGTGATCCGCGACGGTACGGACGCGCTGTTCCAGGCAACACGCGAGCGCTACGATCTCCTGATTGTCGATCGCATGATACCGGGGCTGGACGGCCTCTCGCTGGTAAAGGCCGCCAGAGCCGCCAAGGTCGAAACACCAGCTATATTCCTGACATCCATGAGCGGTGTCGAAGATCGGGTCGAAGGGCTCGAAGCCGGTGGCGACGACTACCTGACCAAGCCCTTTGCCTTTTCCGAACTGCTCGCACGGCTGAATGCGCTGGCCCGACGGCCGCCGGTACAGGATCGGAAGACGGTGCTGCGGATCGCAGACCTCGAGCTCGATATCGTCAAGCGGCAAGTCAGCCGACGCGGCACAGCGATCGATCTTCAACCCCGGGAATTCACGCTTCTGGAGGTATTGATGCGCGCCGAGGGGCGGGTGCTGACGCGAACAATGCTGCTTGAACGGGTCTGGGATTTCCATTTCGATCCCAAGACCAGCGTGGTGGAAACGCATATCAGCCGCCTGCGAACGAAGATCGACAAACCGTTTGACACCCAGCTCGTCCATACGGTCCGAAACACGGGATACTGCATGCATGCACCGCGCTAGGTTGCTGCGCAGCACGCCTTTCAGGCTCGCTTTATCCTTCGGGCTTTTCTTCATTGTCGCCCTTCTGGTGGCGGGTACGATTGCGTACGGCCTGATGGAGCGCGAGCTTGCCCGGGCCATTGATCGCTCCGTTAGCGATACCTATTCCGTCGTCGCCTCAACCTATTCGTCCAATGATCTGGAAGACCTCATCGCCGCGGTCGACACATATTCCGCGCTCAAAAGTGCCGGGGATCAGGCCTTCCTACTGCTGAACGAGCAGGGGAAAAGGCTCGCAGGCAACATCAGAACATTGCAAGTCAAACCGGGGCTTTCGACCTTGGCGGCAAGCGATCTTGGATTGAGCGGCAACGACCCCATAAGGGTCATGGTGGGCAATGTCGGCGGCAACCTCCTCGTCGTTGGTCAAAGCTACCGGGAGACCGACGCGATCGAACATATCGTTCTCGCAAGCTTTCTGTGGGCCTCCGGCCTTATCGTGGCGGTGGCAATTGTTGGAGGCACGCTTCTTGCCAGACGGGCGACAAGGCGGCTCGAATCCATCGAGCGCACCATGATCGAGGTCTCGGGCGGCAATCTTGCTTGCCGGATTCCTGTCCGCGGTAATGGCGACGATATCGACGTCGTTGCCACCCACATGAACCAGGCGCTTGGCCGGCTCTCGGGCCTTGTGGAGAGCATGCGCCAAGTGAGTGCAGATATCGCACACGACCTGAAAACGCCGCTCAATCGGTTGAGAATGACGATCGAACAGGCGTTGCAGCCGCAGGGACAGACGACCGAAACCGTCGAGAGCCTGCTTCTGGAGGCCCGCGAGGAGTGCGACAGGATCGACGCGACATTCGGCGCGCTGCTGCGCATTTCGCAAATCGAAGCCGGCGCCGGCAAGGGCCGCTTCAAGCTTCTGGACCTACGTGACATCATGGCGTCGGTCGCGGAAATCTACGAGCATGTTGCCGAGGACAATGCACAGATACTGGAACTGAGGCTGCACGCATCAGCGCCTGCCACCATCCATGGCGACCGCGAGCTTTTGACCCAGCTTTTCGTCAACCTGATCGAGAATGCGATCACCCATTGCCCGGCAGGGACCAAGATGGTGATGATGCTCACAGCGACGGAGCAATCCTATCTTGCCTGCATCTCCGACAATGGCCCGGGAATCCCGGAAGAAGAACGCGAACTGGTATTCAGGCGCCTCTACCGCCTTGACAAGAGCAGGACCACACCCGGCAACGGCTTGGGCCTGAGCCTGGTCAAGGCAATCGCGGATCTGCACTCAGCCGCCATCACCTTGGAAGACGGCAGGCCGGGGCTCCAGGTCTGCCTGTCTTTTCCAAAAAGCTGAAATCGGCAGTTCTCACCGGCAATTTGCGCGCAACTGCAAAGACAAACAGATTTCCCTTGAGAGACAGACACATGTCGTCTGAGGAGAAAAGCTGCGTCGTTGAATATCAACGGCTTAGCGGGTCACGGGCCTCTTCCACAGGATTCAAACCATTCGGCACAGAAATACAACGCAGGGTCTAAGAAACTAGCCTCGTGCAAGCCAGAGAAGCTATTAGCCAATGCCAGACGCACACTGGTAGCCATCAGCACGCGCTAGGAGATCGGCATGGTAAATAATATCAATTCGTTGCGGCTTCTGAATACACAGCTTGCCTTGCGGACGCTGCGCGTTGGAAACGCGACCGATGAAGACACGTCGCGAACATCGAGAGCCTCGAGCCTGTTAACCGGCGGCTCGATCAGCTCGTCTCACGCAAATAACAAGCTCAGCGTCCTTCTCGAAGGGCTTTCGCGCAACAACGGCACGACGAAGACCAGCGTGCAACCGGCCGCACCTAAAGTCGTCAACGACGTTACATCGACCGACTTCATGAAGGCGCTGACGGCAAAGCTGAAGGCTTCCGTCAACGATCCCGTGAACGGCAAGCAGTCCCAAGCGATGCTGGCCGCCATCAAGAACGGAACGCTGTCCGTATCCGACCCGACCAAGGGCGTCGCGATCCATGCCTGGAATCCCGACGACAAGAACAGCAAGGCTGCCAAACCCACGAAGATCGAACAGGGCAACTGGAACGACTTCCTGAAGGACCATCTGAAGCGTGGCGACGGTGGCAGCGGCCTGACCAGGACGAGCGACGGAAGCTACATCGACAAGCCAACCGGGCAATACGCTTTCTTCGGCAATCTCAACGGCAAATACTACTACGTCACCTGGCCCGCCGAAGTCACGGCGAGCGGAAAGCCGGCATCCGCTTGAACGAAGCCAAATGATCCCCGACAAGACGGCGGGGATCATGTTGTCTATCAGCTGAATGCAGTCGCCCGCGTTCGAAGAAGCGAGAGGGCGATCAACAGGCCGACAGCCGCCGAAACCATGCCTATCAGGAACACGCTGTCATAGCCGGCCCGGTCGGCAAGCAGTCCGGCCAGCGGTCCCGTCAACCCATAGGCAAGATCCTGAAATGCCGAAAAGCCGCCGAGCGCTGTGCCGCGCAGATGCGGCTCGACGAGACGCACCACTTCTCGACCCATTGCAGGAAAGATCATCGAGCACCCAAGACCCGTCAAAAACGCGCCGACAAGGGCGACGCCCGGATCGCTCGCATTCCATATCAGGAACTGCCCCACGGTTTCGATGGCGAGCGATCCGGCGGCGACGGGAAGACCTCCGATGCGATCCGGAAGATGGCCGAAGAGCAGGCGCACCAGCACGAAGCCGCCGCCGAAGGCCGTCAGGCCCAGACCGGCATAGTTCCAGCCTCGATCGAGAAAGTAGAGCGTGAAGAACGCGCCGATTGCGGCAAATCCTATGCCCTGAAGGCACACGATGAATCCGTGCTGCCACACTCTGCCGACAACGCTCCAGAACGGCGGGCGGTCAACGCCCGAATGAACGGCGACCCCGGGAAGCCGCCAGATCGCCAAGAGACCGAAGCACGGCAGAATTGCGCCGATTGCCATGACCCCGGCAAAGCCAAATCGATCGAGCAACGCCAGCCCGACAGGGCCGCCAACGGCTAGGGCGCCGTAGATCGCTGCACCGACCAAGGCCAGGACCTTGCCGGAGCGTGCCGGCCCCACCAGCCCGATCCCCCAGGCAATTACCCCGACGGCAACCAGACTTTCACCGAGTCCGATCAGCAAACGCCCGCCAATGAGCAGCGCGTAGGAGGTCCAAGGCGCTTGAGCCGACAGGCCGGCGCCCAGAGAGGCGAGCGCGCCCGCGGCGTAAAAGGCGAGCCCTCGCACGACCGCGACCTTGGGGCCACGATGATCCGATAGACCGCCGGCATAGCCGCGCGTCAAAATCGTCGCAAGAAAAGCGATGCCGACGCCGAGCCCGGCCCAGGCGTTACCCAGCCCGAGCTGGCTCGTTACGTAGATCGGCACGACAGGAAGCGACATGCCGACGCAAAGATAGGAGATGAAGAGAATGGCGCTCAGGAGCAGAAGACGGCCGCGCGCCGGGTCACTTGTCGATTTGAAAGCCATGATGATCTCCAGGCTTTCCTCGATCGGCGGAGGCACAAAAAAACGCACTCCGACCGGTGAGGATCGTTGAGTGCGTTGCTTGACGTCAAACGCTTACGGCCAGATGAACTGGCTGAGTTTCCATTAGGCGCTTGGAGAATGGCTGTCAACACGGCTGCACCCACCGTCGTCCCGCTCTCGCGAAAAGGCGGAAAGCGCCATATCACCGCCGCAGCGGTGGATCAGGGGCTGAACAGCCGAAATTATTCCGCGACTGGCCCGCACCAACCTGGCAGGTAATCCGCATCCCGGCCCTTGGCGAACTCGAGCGCTTTCGCCAAAGCGGCACTGAAGTCCTTGTCCAGATCCTTACGCTTCACGCGGCGACGCAGGAAGTCCGCCCAGAGGAATTCGCTAAATGGAGTCGTATCCTTGGCGTAGCCGCCGACATGACGCAATTCACCTGCCAGCGAACGATAGGGATCGTCGATCAAGTCCTCGATACTTTTCGGAATGTCCTCATAGCCACGTCGCTTTCCCTCCGCATCGAAGGGATGCATCCAATCGTGACAATCCATGACGAACCAGAAGGATTCGCGATCAAGCCGGGAGAGGTCCGCGACGGTCGTCACCAGCACATCCTTCACACCCTCCTGGTGAAGCGCCAGGGACAGATGATGATGGTCGATGACATAGTAACGCCCGCGTGGGCCGCGTATGGCCGGGATCATGTGATTTCCGAGGAACTCGCCGGCCTTGTCGCCCGCCGCTTCGGCTTTCTCCCGCCACGCCTTTCGCTTTGCCTTGACCTCGCGCATCCCCACCGTGATCTGGGTAGGTCTTAATTCTTCGATAGGGACGGGTTTCAGGATCGGTTCACGCACGGTAACCATTTGAAGACGCTCCGCATAGGAAATGTCGCGGCAGACTAACACAGTGGTCGAAGCCGGCAAGCTCGCGCGCGAGCATTATTTTAGATCTGATGTATATAGCCGCCCGCGCAACAATTGCCACCTGCTTACGTGATGGTCGTGCGGACAAGCTTGAACTGCGAACGCCGGTAAAAAACCGACATCTCCCGCTCGAAATTTTCCATTGCGAGCGCGATCCAGGGCTCATGGCGGCCCTTGCTTGCGCGCGCTCGACACCGGCCATCCATATCGGCAAAACCACGTAGAGCCCAATCCACCAGCCTCATCCCGTCACTCTCACCCGAATCCCCTTGCCTCACCCCCTCTACATCCGCTGTGCGAGCGCATCCCGGGCGGCCAATGGGAGATAGGTAACTCCCAATCAAAGAAAAGGTGAAGAAACGTTGTGTTAAGATCTGTAACAGGCATTCGATCGGCGTTCCCGTCTCCGCAAGAGCAATGGGCCTGACCGTCTCCTTCCGACAGAAGACGCTGCAGCGACAAACTGCACCTACCGGGACGCCAGACGCGCGAAGAAGCGGTCGATCACCCTCGTATTTATGGCGACCCAGCGCCAGATCCACGCCATGACGAACACCGTAAGAAGCCAGCCAAGCATCACGTCCGACAGGAAATGAGCGCCGAATATCACCCGATTGAACGCGACGAACATAAGGCATGGCGTTACAATCACCGCAGCCCCCCACCGGTATTTCATCGGCACGAACACCAGCAGTGAGAGCAAGGCGGCAGCGACTGCCGCCTCGCCCGACGGGAAAGAGCAATTGCGGCTGCATGCTGCTGAAAACTGCCAAACCGGGGTAAAATCCGCATTGCCGCCAAACTCTACGAGGTCACGCGGACGGACCCGGCCGATTACCACCTTCAGGAACTGCACCACTGCCAATGGCCCCGCAGCAAAGCTCAGAAGCACGAACAGGGGCTTGTGCGGGGCGCAGAATCGCAATCGCTTTGGCAGGAACAAATGCAATATGATGATCAATGCCATGAGGGCGAGGATGTAGGGCTGGCTCTCGCGGCTGATGTCCCTGATAGCCTTCAGGTAAGGATTATCCGCCAACCAGAACCAGTGTCCCTGGACGAAGAGGCGCGCGACGGCAAGATCGAGCCGGGGAAAGACCACGAAGATGAAGCTGGTCCAGACAATCAGCATGCCAAGGACGGCCAGACCGCCGTCCGTGTTGAAGTTTGTCTCGGGCTGGCGCAGACGCGCTCCGCCTGAAACGGAACTCCAAGGTTGCAATGCAAATTTCCACATGCTGTATCTCCCGAAACTGGATGACCGCAAGGTGAAACCCGATTGTCAAGAAATGGCGAAGATTGGATGAAGGCCGTGTTCAGAATCGGCCTTTGTACGGTCGAGAGGCCGTTTGGAATTTGCAGAAGTCGGTTTTGTCCGCGATAGTGCCGCTGCAGCGCCGCGCGCCACATGTGACGCGCGAAGGTCGCTGTAGTACTTTAAATTCGCTGCGTAATTTTATCCTCAAATCGATTCCAATTTCAGGAACTATGCGGTAGGCGGCGGCAGAGCCAAAGGCAAACCAGGAAGGCGCAGGGCACTAGGGTGGACAATAGTCTCGTTCTCATCGTGGAGGATGAACCGGCAATCGCACAGATACTGGAAGGTTACTTGACGCGGGACGGCTTTCGCACCGTTCGCGCCGCCGATGGCGAGACCGCGCTCCAGCATCACGCACTTCTGAAACCGGACATCGTGCTTCTGGACGTGCGTCTGCCGAAGCTGGACGGGTTCGGCGTTCTCGGCCGTCTGCGTCAGGTCGGCTCGACGCCGATCATTATGGTAACCGCAGTAGCCGACGACATAGACCGGCTAAGCGGCCTGCGGCTGGGCGCCGACGACTATGTCGTCAAACCCTTCAACCCACAGGAAGTCGTCGCCCGCGTCCGCGCCGTGCTGCGTCGAACGCAGGGGGATCGGGCGGAAACCATCCGCCGCTTCGGCGACCTGGAAGTCGATTTCGGCAGCTATACCGTCTTCATCAACAGGAGCGGCAACCGCATTCCGCTGACTTTGACCCTCAGCGAGTTTCGAATTCTGGCCTACATGATCCGGCATCCGACGCAGGCCTTCGCGCGCGCGGACATTCTCGACGCCTGCCTGCCGGAGAGCGATGCGCTGGTGCGCACCGTCGATACCCACATCTCCAATCTACGACGCAAGCTGGAAGAGATGGGTCAGGAAGGCTATTTCCCTGCGGTGCGCGGCATCGGTTATCGCTTTTCGGATCCAAGATGAAGAAAATAAGCCTCCCCTGCCTACCGCTTGCCACGCTTACCGCCATCGTTACGACCATCATGCTCCTTCTCAGCGTCGGCCTGACCTATATAGGGGTCAGTTGGTATGCGTCTTATCTGGAAGAAAGCATCACCCAGGCGCTGCCGCCGAAGGCCTCCGCCGCCTACACGATGCTGGCCGAAGGCAAGGTCCCGGATGGCGAATCCCTCACGCTGCTTTTCGAACGCCTCAATGCGCTGACGGGACCGACGGATCTGAAGGTTCAGCTTTCTGTCCTGGTCTGTGGCTTGCTCTCGGCGCTGGTCTGCGCCCTTATCGGCATCTATCTCGCACGACGGCTCGCCAGTCCTCTTGGAGCACTGACCTCGGCGGCCGAAGGCCTGAAATCGGGCGATTTCTCCGTCCGGGTCAGCGAACCCTATCGAAGCACCCGCGAAGTTGCGAGCCTTGTTACGACCTTCAACGCGCTGGCGACCAGCCTTGAAACTATGGAGAAGAGGCTGCGCTTCAACAACATGGCCGTTGCGCACGAGCTGCGCACGCCGCTGACGATCCTGCAGGGTTCGTTGCAAAGCATGCTGGACGGGGTCTTTCCGATGGATCGGAAGATCATATCCGACCTTCTTCTCCAGGTCGAAGGCCTCGGACGGATCGTCGAGGATTTGCGCACGCTCTCGTTGGCCATCGGCCAGAAGCTCGTCATGGAACGCCAGCGGATCGACGCCTCCGATGTCGTCGGGGCCGTGCTCGCCTCGGCCAAGCCGATGCTGGATGCAAGCAAGCTGCAGATCGAAACCGACCTGAGGCCCTCCCGCATTTCGGCAGATTCGCCCAGGATTCGCCAAGCCGTGCTGGCGCTGCTGGAAAACGCCTGCCGCTATGCGGCGGATGGCGGATGGCTGCGATGCGAAACCGAGCAATTGTCGAGCGAAAGCATCGTGATCCGCATTCTTGATCGTGGTCCAGGTTTTCCTGAAGATATGGATTCGATTGCAGCCAACCCCTTCTGGCGCGGCGAAGTCTCCCGCTCGCGAGCGACCGGCGGCACCGGGCTGGGGCTCTCCGTCGTGCAGGCCATCGCAGTTGCCCATGGTGGGCGTCTGGAATTCGCAAACCGGCCGGATGGCGGCGCAATGGTCGCAATCCATTTGACGGAGAGCAGCGCCTGAGCAGGCGATGTCCGATCTTTCGCCGGAGCCATCGGGCGCACTGACCGAGCGGACAAAGTGAAGAGCCGCCTCCCGGCGGCCCATTTTTCTTCAGTGAAAGAGTTCACCGAGATTGAAGAACCACAGCTTACTGCGGCTGCGTTTGTCTGCTCCGTAGAGCCTCGAATGAGGCACCAGAAAACCGAAGGTCCCTTCCGGTTCACCGGAGCGTTCTGCCCAGAAGGCGTCGATATTCGACAGCATCATCGATTTGCGGCTGCTGCGGCGATAGTGGATTGGATGCTTTGCCTGCGAAATTGCCAGGAATTGCTGTGCGCCGCCCTCGACCGTCAGGCCCTGCAGCACGATCAGGATCGCCTCCTTCGGACGCAGACCGGAAAGGTCGCGGGTCACTTCAACCATGCGCTGCTTCGCATTGCGCGGCCCCTGCATGCTGCCGACAACGAATGTATAGCGGCCTTCCGCTCCATGACGGACAAACATGAATCGCGACGTACAGAGAACCGCCTTGTCGCGCACGCGGACCAGCTTGATGGCGAAGGCGCCTTCGTGGCGCCCCCCGGCCCGATCGGCAAGCGCAATGTGGCATGCATATGCTTCGCTGCGGCCCTGAACGGTACCCATTTCGAGCCAATCGCCGCGCCACAGGCCTATCATGCTCTCGCGTGACAAGATCCGTTCCGCAATCGAAAAATGCTCGATAAGCAGTGAGAGCCGTTTGGAACTGCTCAAACCATAGACAAGGAACTTCGACAACGGCTTCTGCAGCAGTTCGTCGTGCGGCGGCGGAAATTCTCTCGTCGCCGTAAAGGTCGAAAGAAAACGCCACCAACGGGTTGTCAGCAAGGGATTGGCGGCGAAGCGAAACCAAAAGAGAAGTGTGCGCTTCCAGCGCGCCCGCAGACCGAAGGTCAGGATCCTCGACAACAGAACATGTCGGGGCGGCCGAGCTTCGCTCGACATCGGCGGCATGGTGCCGCGAAGGGGAACGCTGGATAGGGCGCCTTTCGGCGCGGTAATGATCGATGTCTCTTGATTCATGCCCAATGCCCGACGGATTTGTTGCGCCGCACATCTGCACCGGGATTGTCAAGGGAGCGTCAAGGCAACGTCAGCCTTTCATGAGGGGGCAACGGGCGCATAAAGCCGCAGAAAGCGAGGGAAGACATAGCCTTAGCCTCGACTCTCGCCTCCCTTGAGGCCGCGTTCAGCCTGGAGCTGGTTCCGCTTGTGTTTGAATAGCGGAAGGACGCTATCTTTTTGTTTTCTTGCGCATTCTGAACGGGGATCCGATGCGCGATTTGCCTGGAAGTGCTCTAGAAAAGGGCGTCCGCGAACAAATCCTCGTCGTCGGATGAAGCAGGCCCGCTTTCAATCGCGGTGCTTTCCACGCCGAAGACCTTGGCATGGATCTCGCGCTCGGCAGCCATGGTGTAGATCTTGAAAATGCGCTCGGAAATGACAGCCAGAGGCGTTTCCAGTCCGCCTCTGTCCATGATCGTGCGGCGTGCAAAACTGACCTCCTGCGTGCAGGATGCCAACGTTTCACCAATCCCGGCGCGGAAATCCAGGCTGCCGACGATCTCGGCGACCTGAGAAGTCATATCCTCACCACAGCGACGAAGCTCCTTCACGTTCATGTCCATGGAGGCGCCAGCCTCGGTGATGTGAAGCAGCGCCGCATCGATATGCGCGCCGAGACCCGAGGCATTGTCCGGCTCGTTGGTCTGGCGCCAGTCCTTCAAGCCGGCCGATTGCATTTCAAGTTTGCCGAGACCCGTCAGAATCTTCTCCGCATCCTCGTCCAGCAGAGATGCGAAGGAACGCAGCTCGCCAGCAACGACATTGATTGCGCGCCCTTCTTCTCCAAGCTTGCCGCAACGCAGATTGGTGTTGAGGGCCATATATTGAATGTCACGACGCACGAGCTGGATGGTCTGGATGCTCGTGGTCAACTCCTTGACCATTTCCGAGGTCCTCTCGCTCAGTCGGTTCGCTCCGGCTGCTGCGACATCGATACGATCGACGACGCCTCGAGCAGCAGAAAGATCGCCGCGCAACGAGTTGATCGGGCTTTTTCCGTCCTCGCCGCTCTGCGCCATCATCGTCTGATAGAGGTCGAGCAAGGTTCTGATATCGCCACTGAAGCTGCGGATATTATCGACAATCTTCACGGTCTCGCGGTTGAACCCGCCGGTCGTCTCGTTCAACAGTTCGAAGATGAGGGTCGTCACCAATCCGGAAAGACGCTGACGGTCCGCTGCCGAAAGATTGAGCGCCTCACTGCCGAGATAGGCTTCGAGGATCGAATGCGCTGCCTGGCAATGCTCGACCCGCTGACGGGTGATATCGCCGATCTGCATGGCGGAAAGCGTGTGGGCCACCTTGTTCTGAATTTTCCGCGCAAGGCCGGAGACGGTGTCGGCCAGATCCGACAGGTTACGGCGCTGCACCTGGATTTCGTCAGCATTCGAGACCAGGCGCTGGGCGATGGATGGGATGCCGGCAAGGTATTGGCCGAGCGAGCTGTCCTCGCTCGCGGCGGCAGATTCGATCTGCTCCTCAAGCGAATGTATCTGCACCGACAGCGCCCTGACTTCCTTGGCGGCGAATTCTATGCGCTCGACGATCTCGCTGGCGAAGCTGGAGAAATCCGGGATCCTTGCGCCTGCAATCTTTGCCGTCGCAGCGAAGGTCCGCAGATAGCGCAGCGTCTCCTCCATCGACAGGACATGTTCTGCAAGCGGCCGACCGGTCTGGCCGATGGCTGCAACACATTCCTGACGGCGCGCCTCGGCAGGCGGCAGCTTGTGCAGCAGCTCGACCGTCTGAAGCAGACGACCGGTCGCTTCGGCGGCGTTTTCCTCTTTCAGCGAATTGCCGATGTGCTCCAGCAAACCGATCAGTTTGGCCAGCGCCTCCGTGACCGTGATCAGAACCGCGCCACCATCGAGGAAGCGCTGCTCGATCTGCAATCGCGCGCCTTCCAGTCGATCGACAAAGCTATCCGCAGAAGTTGCAACTGTTCGGACCGCTGCTGCATACGCCATACTATTTTGGACCCCACCTAAGACCGTCCCCGGAAAACTAAGGCGAACTAAAAAATACGGAGTTAACGCCAAAGATGAAACTCGCCGTTGTTCTGCTGAAACCTCATCGATCAGCCGTTGCGTAAAGCTCTGGGCAAGACCGGCCTCCTATATGTGTGGCCGGACGCGCATCAGCGCCCTTTTGCAGACCAACGGTTCTACTTGCGATTTAGATCGCCGTGAGCCCGCTGAAGCTGATTGAACAAGATGAATATAGCCGTCGACAAGTATGCATGGTCGTCCTGTGAGCCTACGGAACTGCAGGAAAAACTGAGTGCTGCCGACATATCCGTCATCTTCGACAGGAAGCCGGAAAACTCGAATTTCCATATCGACGTCACGGTGGCGACGATCCGGGAAATGGCGGCATGGAAGATCTTTTCGGAAACCGGATACGAGATCCAATATCTGTTTCGCCCATCCGACCGCATAGAACTGCACTTCGTCGAGAGCGGTACATTCCATATTGAATCGGAGGGCGAGCAATTCACCGCAACGGCGGGAACGGGCTTCGTGCTGCTGCCGTCAGGCCCGACAAGCCTCAAAGCGTCAAGCGGCGCTCGCAAGATCGCGCTTGCCATACCGCGCATTCTTTGCCTGCCGCTCATCCATCTTGGAAACGACGATCCCGACGCGTTCTTCCGACGCTTCGACCCGACAGCCGAAATGACGGAAAACGGCGTGCGTACCGTTCATCGCATGGCGGCGTTGCTGCTCGAATCGGGCGACCATCCCTTTGCCGATTCCCCTCTTGGCGCATCGCTTTTCCAGGAAGCCCTTATTACTGCATTCGTGCAATCATGGCCGACTTCGGGACAGAAAATGGCGATCCAAACGGCGCGGCCCCGCAATCTGAAGCGGGCGCTGGACTGGATCCAGGCGCATCTCGCAGAAGAATTCACGGTATCGGATATCGCCAGGAATGCGGGGCAAAGCGTGCGTAGTCTGCAACTATCCTTTCGGCAGAATGTGGGGATGAACCCGTTGAACTATGTTCAGCGCCTGCGGCTCCAGCAGATCCATCAGGACCTTCTTCACGGCGATGCCGACGAGAATATCTCCGAGATCGCTGCACGCTGGGGTTTCAGCCATATGGGATATTTTGCGACGCGTTATCGTGCCATCTATGGCGTGCCGCCATCGGCGACGCGGGCTGGCCGCGGCCAGATGAGCGCTATCGAGAGTATTTAATATCAGAAAAACGCAATTCTATCACTATATCGCAATTAATTTCGGAATAGACCACAAGTTGAGAGTGGATTTAATATCCCGTTAGCCATTTAACGATTTCGTTACTCCAGCCAAGACTCACAATCATTGTGACGCGGCCCTTTCGTTCGAAAGGCTTCCAAACATCCAAACCGACAATCGTGAGTGGAGCCGCACATTTGCCGCGGACCCTCCGCGGGGTAATTATGCGCGTCTTCGTCATAGATGACAGTCCTTCCGTGGTAGCCACGCTTCGGCGAGCGGTCGAAGCCATCAGCGGCAGCAAGGTCATGTCATTCCTGCATCCGGTCGAGGCTCTCGATCGGATGGAAGACCATGCGCCGGATCTCATTCTTGTTGACTACATGATGCCCGAGATGACCGGCATCGAAGTCATTTCCCATGTGCGTAAGAACGCGCTTACAGCTCATATCCCCACCATCATGATCACCTCCCGCAAGGAGGCCGATATCAAGCTGGCGGCGATGGAAGCAGGCGCCACCGAATTCCTGAACAAGCCGATTGACGAGGCCGAGTTGATGATCCGCGTCCGCAACATCCTTCGCATCGGCGAGGAGCGGCTGGCTCTCGCCGAGAGGGCGGCGACGCTGCAGCGCGATTTCGATGCCGCGATGCAACGGATCGAGCAGCACGAACAAGAGATTATATGGCGCCTTTCCAAGGCAATCGCCTGCCGCCATGGCGAAACTGCCGATCATCTGGATCGAGTTGCGATCATCGCGCGCATGATTGCAGAGGAAGCCGGCCTGAACGAAAGCAGCTGCCGCACGATCTTTCTCGCCAGCGCTCTACACGATGTCGGCAAGATCGGCCTTCCAGACGCGATCCTGTCAAAGCCAGGCCCGCTGACCACCGACGAGCGCCGGCACATGCAACGGCACACCGATTTCGGCGGCGAAATATTGAGCGACAGTTCCAGCGAACTGATCCAGGTCGCGCGCAAGATCGCCGAAAGCCACCACGAGAAATGGGACGGCAGCGGCTACCCCAAAGGCATGGCCGGAGCGTCGATCCCGATCGAAGCGCGTGTCGTTGCCATTGCCGACGTGTTTGACGCGCTATGCTCGAAGCGATCCTACAAGGCCGCCTGGCCGATCGCCGATGCCTTTCGCGAGATCGTCAACAGCAGTGGAACGCATTTCGATCCCGCCTGCGTGGCGGCCTTCTGCCGGCGCTGGGCCGATATCAAAAGCCTTTTTGAACGCGAGCACGACGAGGGCTCCGTGACGATGATCCCCACCCTTCAGCTATCTCGAGGTTCGGCATGAGCGGACAAGCGGAAATCCTGCGCCTTCATGGCCCTTTGACGATCAAGACCATCGCCAATGTGCGAGACATTATTCAGGTCTACCTCCAGGAGGCGGCTGCACTTCGGCGCTCCCTGGTCATCGATATCGACGACAATGAGGATATCGACCTGACCCTCCCCCAGTTGCTCCTGTCCGCACGGCAAACGGCCGACCAGATAGGCGTGACCATTGCATTGAACAAACCCGCGGACGGCAATTTTCTGACCGTCCTGCAGCGAGCAGGTCTCCTTGGCGGAGATCAGCAAGAAGATAGCTTCTGGCTAGAAGGAAAAGCAGCATGAGCGCAAATATTCTCACCGTCGACGATTCCGCCAGCATTCGGCTGACCACGCGCATTGCCCTTACCAACGCCGGATATGCGGTCACCGAGGCCGTCGACGGTGCCGATGGCCTCAACAAGATGAAAACAGGCAGTTTCGACCTGATCGTCACCGATCTCAACATGCCGAACATGGACGGGCTGGCGATGATCCGCGGCCTGCGCCAATTGCCGGCCTATATGGGGACGCCGGTCATCTTCCTGACCACGGAATCGGACGGCGATCTCAAGCAGCAGGCGAAGGCCGCGGGCGCCACCGGATGGCTAACGAAGCCCTTCGACCCTGAAAACCTCATCAAGATCGTGCGCAAGGTTTTGGGCAGATGAACGAACTCGATCCGATCGCCGTTTTCAGGACGGAGGCCGCCGAGCAGCTCGAACTGATCGAGGCCGGCCTCCTCGATCTGATGCGCGATCTGAGCGACAGAGCTCAGATCGATGCGGTCTTCAGAGGGCTCCATACCCTCAAGGGATCGGGCTCGATGTTCGGCTTCGATCAGCTGGCCGCCTTCACCCACCATTGCGAAACCGCTTTCGACCGGGTTCGCAAGGGCGAAGCTCCCGCCACGAAAGAGCTGGTCGGCGCCGTTCTCGACGCGCAGGGACATATGCAGGCACTATTGGAAAATCCGAACGGCGACTATGAAGCCATGAGTTCGGTTCTCCTGGAAAAGCTGCGCCTCGCGGTCGGCGCAAATGGTATGCAAAGCGCAACGACGCCACCCGCTGCCTCTCAGCCGGCCGTCGTGACTTCCAGTGCCGGCAATGCGAAGAACTGGTATCTGAAATTTAGCCTGCCGACCAATTCCATGGCCAATGGCACCAATCCGCTCGGTCTTCTCGACGAACTGCGCGACCTCGGCGAATGCCGTATCGAAGCCGGTACGGATGCCGTTCCGCTACTTCAGGATCTCGATCCACGCGACCTTCACGTCGGCTGGACAGTCCGTCTGACGACGGAAAAGTCCCGATCCGACATCGAGGATGTTTTCATCTTCGTCATGGACGACATGACGATGGAGCTTCGCGAAATTCAGGCTGATCGACAACAAGCCTCAGCTCCCGTTGTCGCAATCCCGCCGGCGCCAGTTGCAGAAGCTCCGTCAAAAGCACCGGCCCAGCCGACAGACGCGGCTAAGGCACAGCCCGCGGATGCCAAATCGCAGAAGCAGGCAGACAATGTCCGCATTCCGGCGCTCCGTCTGGACGAGATGATGGATCGGGTCGGAGAATTGGTGATCGCCCAATCGCGGTTGAGCCAGATGGCAAATTCAGCCGCCGATCTCGGTCTGCGCTCGGTTTCGGAGGAGATCGAGCGGCTCGCTGGCGAATTGCGGGACACGATGATGGTCCTGCGCATGATGCCGGTCGCAAGCCTCTTCAGCCGTTTCCGCCGGCTGGTTCATGACCTGGCCCGAGAGACGGGCAAGGATATCGAACTGATCACCGAGGGTGAAAGCACCGAAGTCGACAAGACCGTCATCGACCGGCTCGCCGATCCGCTCGTCCATCTCGTGCGCAACTCGATCGATCACGGTTTGGAAAGCCCTGAAGACCGCATCGCCGCCGGCAAATCCGCGGTCGGACGCGTTATCCTTTCCGCACACCAGACCGGCAGCGAAGTCATCATCTCCATCAAGGACGACGGGCGCGGCATCGACAGGCAAAAGGTCCGTGCCAAGGCGGAAGCCAATGGCCTTATCCAGCCAGGCGCTCAGCTCGCCGACAAGGAACTGCTGCAGCTCATTTTCCAGCCCGGCTTCTCGACGGCCGAGAAGGTCACCAATCTTTCCGGCCGCGGCGTCGGCATGGATGTGGTGAAGAAGACCATTGAAACGCTGCGCGGCTCAATCGATGTTGCCAGTGAGTTCGGCAATGGTTCCAACATCGCGCTCAGGATCCCGCTGACCCTCGCCATCATCGATGGGTTGCTCGTACGCGTCGGCAATGGCCGCTATGTGATCCCGCTTACCGCCGTCGAGGAGTGCCTCGAGCTTTCGGTCGAGCAGGATCTGCGCTCGCGCGGCCGCAGCTTCATCTCGCTGCGCGACGATCTCGTGCCCTTCTTGCGTCTACGCGAACTGTTCCGCACAGGCACAGAGCCGGATCCCTATCAGAAGGTCGTGGTAATCTCGACCGGCAGCCAACGCGTCGGTCTCGTCGTCGACCAGATCATCGGCGACCACCAGACCGTCATCAAGTCGATGTCGAAACTGCACGATCACGTCTCCACCTTCTCGGGGGCCACCATTCTCGGCGACGGCAACGTGGCGCTGATCCTCGATGTCGTGCACCTGATCGCCGCCGGACAACATCAGGAGGCGCAATTGCGTGCTGCAGGATGACGGAAATAGATGTGAAATCCGACTATCGCGTCATTTGGAAGGATGCGGAAGAACTCTCCGTGCTGACATTCAGCCTCAATGGCGAGACCTTTGCCATTGAAGCCGTGATCGTTCAGGAAATCCTGGATCTTCTGCCCGAAACCAACGTTCCCGGCAGCCTGCCCTTTGTCGGCAGCGTCATCAATTTCCGTGGCAAGGTCATTCCGCTTGCCGACATCCGTGTCGCCTTCGGCATGGAGCCGGGCCATGTGACGATCGACAGCCGTATCGTCGTGACCGCGCTGGAACTCGATGGCGAAACGACGCTGATCGGCATTCGAACGGACAAGGTCTATGAGGTCACGCAGTTATTGCGTTCGGCCAGCGAACCGCCGCCGATCGTCGGCATGCGCTGGCGTCCCGACTATGTCCACGCCCTCGTGAAGCGCGGCGGCGAATTCATCATCATTCCGAACCTGCAGGCGATCTTTTCGTCGCAACGTGCAGGCGCGGCCAGAGCAACAGCATGAATCTTCAAGGCAAGGGGGCTACAAGATGCGCTTTACGATAAAGCTCAAGCTGCTTCTAACATTTGCTGTCGTGATCGCCATGCTTCTCGGCACGGCTATCTACAGCATCACCACGCTCGCCCAGGTCAACGACAACTGGTCCGAGACGTTGACGGGGCCAGCCGAAAGGCTACGCCTTGCGCAGAACCTCGATATCGCCGTTCTGCAACAGTTGCGGCAGCAGAAGAACATACTGCTGGCGACCTCGACCGACGAGACCAAAGGCTACATTGCAAAGAGCGACGCAGCGCGGGCGGAATTCGATGCCGACCTTGCGAAGATCCTCGCAAACACGACCGACCAGGACATGACCTATTGGTCGCAGATCAAGGAACTCTCGGTCAATTGGCGTACCGCTGACGATCACATTCGCAGCATGATGTTGGCTGGCAACAGTGCCGGTGCGCTTCAGATCTCGTCGAACGAAGCGCGCGAAACGAGCACGAAGATCGACAATGTATTGGCGCAGGTGTTCGACGCCGAGCGCGGGCGGTTGAAGCAGGCAGATCAGGACGCGGCCAATGCCTACGCACACGCTCGTTCGATTCTGATCATCATCGCTTCGGCAGCGTCGATCCTCGCACTTGTCTCGGCCATCTGGATCATTCTCTCGATCAACCGGGGCATCAACCGTGCCGTCAAGACCGTTCAGACCGTTGCCGAAGGCGATCTGACGGAATTTGCCGCGATCACAACCAGAGATGAAATCGGCGACCTGCTCGGCCACGTCAATTCGATGATCGAGCGGCTTCGCGGTGTTGTTGCGGATGCATTGTCGGCCTCCGACAACGTCTCCTCCGGCAGCCAACAGCTGTCGGCGGGCTCCGAGCAGCTGTCGCAGGGTGCCACCGAGCAGGCCTCTTCCGCCGAAGAGGCCTCCGCCTCGATGGAAGAGATGGCCGCCAACATCAAGCAGAATGCCGACAACGCCGCCCAGACGGAAAAGATCGCCCGTCAGTCCGCCAAGGATGCCGAGATCAGCGGCCAGGCCGTCGACCGCGCCGTCAACGCCATGCGCACCATTGCCGAGAAGATCTCCATCGTTCAGGAAATCGCGCGCCAGACAGACCTGCTTGCCCTCAACGCCGCTGTCGAGGCGGCCCGTGCCGGCGAACACGGTCGCGGCTTTGCCGTCGTCGCCTCAGAAGTGCGCAAGCTTGCCGAACGCAGCCAGGCCGCAGCAGCCGAAATCTCCAGCCTCTCCGGCGAGACCGTGTCGGTCGCGACCGAGGCCGGCGACATGCTCTCGCGCCTCGTGCCCGATATCCGCAAGACGGCGGAACTGGTCGCCGAAATCTCGGCCGCCTGCCGCGAGCAGGATATCGGCGCATCGCAGATCAACGAGGCGATCCAGCAGCTCGACAAGGTGACGCAGCAGAATGCCGGCGCTTCCGAAGAGATGTCGGCAACCTCCGAAGAACTCGCTGCACAGGCCGAGGAGCTTCAGGCCTCCATCGCCTTCTTCAAGGTCGACCAGGCCAATGCCCGCAGCAAGGCCCAACCGGCGCACAATCCCATCCATCATGCCATGGGTGCGGCCAAGGCAAAGCCTGCCGTCAAGGCACCTGTTGCCAGGGCACCTGCCGCGCGTGCCGACAA